>Ga0207655_1000027_pt1 | contig 444552 bp, 354 predicted proteins | sample KBSM44metaG_FD_184398 | JGI IMG/M metagenome (GOLD analysis project Ga0207655, IMG submission 184398) | Miscanthus rhizosphere microbial communities from Kellogg Biological Station, Michigan, USA - KBS M4-4 metaG (SPAdes) (version 2) | ecosystem: Host-associated > Plants > Roots > Rhizosphere... | reverse complement strand
ACGGTTCGGCCTGCTCCTCGCAACGGAGCACATCGGCAGCGCCGAACTTGTGGAAACGGATCATGCGGGACATCGCATACCTCGCCTTTGTGAACCTCTAATTACCACTGACTTTATCCGGGCTTTGCTCGTTAGACCATCAGTGGTCATTAATAGTCGACATGCTTGTCATCGATTGGGCACCTGACTTTCCCTGCGATTGGTCCCCCTAAACCCGTGCAGGGTAACAGCCTTTGGCCTTAAGATTCACCCCTGCCCCACTTTAGGCGAAGCACACCGATGAATCGAAACGACCTGCGTCGCGTAGACCTCAACCTGCTGATCGTGTTCGAAACGCTGATGCACGAGCGCAGCGTGACCCGTGCCGCGGAAAAACTGTTCCTCGGCCAACCGGCCATCAGCGCAGCCTTGTCGCGCTTGCGCAACCTGTTCGACGACCCGCTGTTCGTGCGCACCGGCCGCAGCATGGAGCCATCGGCACGGGCCCACGAGATCTTCGCCCTGCTGTCGCCGGCGCTGGATTCGATTTCCACGGCGGTCAGCCGCGCCGCCGAATTCGACCCAGCCACCAGCAACGCAGTGTTCCGCATCGGCCTCTCGGATGACGCCGAGTTCGCCTTGCTGCCGCAACTGCTCAAGCGTATTCGCGCCGAAGCCCCTGGTATCGTGCTGGTGGTGCGACGGGTCAACTACCTGCTGATGCCCACGCTGCTGGCCTCGGGCGAGATTTCGGTGGGTGTCAGCTACACCAGCGAACTGCCGGCCAATGCAAAGCGCAAGGTGTTGCGCCGCAGCATGCCTAAACTGCTGCGGGCCGACAGCGTACCCGGCAACATCACCCTGGACGACTTCTGCGCACGGCCGCATGCACTGGTGTCGTTTGCCGGGGACCTGTCTGGCTTCATCGATGAAGCCCTGGAAGAACTTGGCCGCAAGCGGCATGTCGTGCTGGCGGTGCCGCAGTTCAACGGGCTGGGGAGCTTGCTGGCGGGCACCGATATCGTCGCCACGGTGCCGGACTACACCGCAGAGGCGTTGACGGCGGCGGGCGGGTTGCGCGCCGAGGACTTGCCCATACCCGTGCGCAGTTTCGAACTGCACATGGCCTGGCGCGGGGCGCAGGACAACGACCCGGCGGAGCGGTGGCTGCGGTCGCGGATACAGATGTTCTTCGGGGATCCGGACAGTCTCTAGGCATCGTCGGGCGGGTTGTTCATCTAATCATTTCTGCCGCCTCATAGATCATGGAGATCTATTCATTTCCATTGCGTAGATTGCCAAGTTGAGTTCAGACCTCACTCCGACGCTTTTCAAAACGCTGCCAGAAAGTCGGCAGCTCACTCCTAGGCTGCTGAAGGCTTGACCAGACCTCTAGCAGCCGTGATACCGCAATCCTTCGCACATCGACCACCAAGCCAGCCTGAAGCAGCTCATCTCGGCTTGCAAAGAGTGCTTGGCCTAGATCGGCCTCAAGCTCAATCTGCGTGAACGTTACATCGAAAAAGCGTTCGTGCGTCTCTTGAAATTTGTCCTTGTAACGAACCCTCACCAGAAGCACCAGATTGTCATTCAATGCTAGGGTTCCGGGCAGAGCATTGGCACCTGCAAAACGCTTCACCACCTCATCCATGCCATCTGGTGCTTCATCGACCGAATAGAGCTCGCCCGTATAGGCGCCAACCCAGGTAACTAAGGAGTAATAATTTTCAAGGGGAATATATGCGACGGGTAAATCACGGCACTTCTTCTTGTCGTATTCCCTGGCCAGATCAATAGTGCACATTCCGCTGATCACAAGAAAGGGCGCTTGGGTGACCTGCAGTTCTGTCAGCTCCTCACCCGTGTTTTCGATCACCAAGCGCCGAACGTAACTGGACTCGTGTTCATAGCCCTGACGCCAGACCTTCAACGCAGGTTGCTGCAGGCGCTTTTGCAGATTCAGCGTCTGGGTGTCGCCACGTCGCTTGTTTAGCTCGAGGATGCACTTCACATAGGTTTCGTAATTGTCGTTGGTTGACAAAATCCCCGCATCGACCGCTGACGCCTGGATTTTCGAACGTTGAGAAGCCGAAAGCTCACCACCTGATTTTTCGGCCTCACTACGAATGATCAGACCCACCTGATTGTCGATGCCAAGTCCGCCTCCACACAGACCAATGTCTCGACTATCCGGCTTAGCGTCAGACAGGGTGTCGACCGCGTTGTATTTGCCACACCCCCCCAGTAGGGCAGCGGTCAAAATCAAATAGATATATCTCATGTTCCCTCAATTTGATCAGCAGATGGGCGCCCCGATCTAGTCGTGACCGCGCCTAGTCTGCATGCAATACCAGGCAATATCAAAGTGCCACTGACAAGACACCCCCAGTTCTCATGGCCAGGCTGGCGGCAAAGCTCACGTTTCCATATTTGCTCCGACAGCACTGCAAGGTGTCCGTCCTCTCGAAGTCTCGACACCGCGCACATCGGCGTATGTTGTCGCTTTCCATCAAGAGCAGCCCCTCACCCTCCCCTAGATTAACTCCCGAGCGAGCCCCTGATCGAACCCCAGGGGCAGTGTCTGGAGGAGACCAGCCATGCAATCCGTCGAGCAGTTCAAACACAGCACTTCCATTGCAGATTGGGCCGAGCAGCGCCCGGAACACGCCTTCACCTTGCCCTCGCGGTACTTTTTCGACGAGCAGATCTTCGCTGCCGAACGCGACCGTATCTTCATGAGTGCCTGGCACCTGGCCGGCCATCGCAACGAGTTCGCCGAGCCTGGTCAGTTCGTGGTGTGCGACATGTTCGACCAGAGCGTGGTGGTGGCCTGTGGCAACGATGGCAAGATCAATGCCTTCCACAATGTCTGCCAGCACCGTGGCAATCGCCTGCTGGATGTGCGTCGTGGTAACGACACCCGAGTGCTGCGCTGCGCCTACCACTCCTGGTGCTACGAAATGGACGGCAGCCTGCGCAGTGCGCCACGCAGCGAACGGCTGATAGCCTTCGACAAGCAGCAATTCAACATTCCCAAGGTCCGCATCGAAGAACTCGGCGGTTTCGTCTACTTCAACTTCGACGCAGACGCGCCGTCGCTGGCGGAGCTGTTCCCAGGTGCCGACGAAGAAATGCGCGCGGTCTTTCCCGACCTTGGCAAGATGCGCCTGATCGAAGAGCAGGACGTGATCGTACCGGCCAACTGGAAGGTGATCATGGACAACTCCATCGAGGGGTACCATTTCAAGTTGTCCGGGCCCTGCCATATCGACCTGGCCAAGCTGATCGACTTCAAGGGCTACCGCCTGACCAAGCGCGACAACTGGTGGACGTACATCGCACCGGCCAACCAGCAGGCCGAGGAAGCCTACGGCGTCAAGCTGAGCGGGCCACGCAACCCCGACGAGCGCTTCTTCAACATCGGGCTGTGGCCGAACAACACCTTCTATACCTTCCCCTTCTCGGCGTTTCTCGGCACGTTCATCATGATCCCGCTGGACGCCGAGCGCTCACTGCTGCGTTTTGGCTACTACAGCCCCCACGAGCAGGTCCCGGAGGTTTCCCACGCCTGCATGAAGTGGATGAACGAGGACCTCGGCCCCGAGGACATCGAGCTCAACATCAGCGTGCAGAAAGGCCTGCGTTCGCTCGGCTACGACCAGGGCCGCTACATGATCGACGCCGAGCGCAGCAACGAAAGCGAGCATTTGGTGCATCACTTCCACAAGCTGGTGTTCGACGGCATCGGCGCACGCCGCTGACCACTGTCATGGGGGAGCCTTTATGCTCGGGCATGAATACGACTATGTGATCATTGGTGCCGGCTCGGCCGGCTGCGTGCTGGCCAAGCGCTTGGGAGAGAACCCGGCCCTGCGCATCCTGGTGCTGGAGTCCGGCCCGCCGGACGCCAGCTGGACCATCGACATGCCCTCGGCAGTGGGCATCGTGGTAGGCGGCACCCGCTTCAACTGGAGCTACACCAGCGAACCGGAGCCGGGCCTGGACGGCCGACGCATCGGCACACCACGCGGGCGCACCCTGGGCGGCTCGTCGTCGATCAACGGCATGGTCTACATTCGTGGCCATGCCCGCGACTACGACGGCTGGGCTGCACAAGGCTGCGAAGGCTGGAGCTATCGGGAGGTGCTGCCCTACTTCATGCGGGCGCAAAACCATCGGGACGGCGCCAACACCTACCGCGGCGCAACCGGGCTGCTCCACGTCACACCAGGCGATACCTCGCCGCCACTGTGCCAGGCCTTCATCGAGGCCGGCCAGCAAGCCGGCTATGGCGTGAGCAGCGACCTCAATGGCCATCGCCAGGAAGGCTTTGGCCCGGTCGACCGCACCACCCGCGACGGCAAGCGCTGGAGCACCGCGCGCGGCTACCTGGCTGAAGCACTCAAAGGCGGCAGCGTCACCATCGCCACCTCGGCGCTGAGCCGGCGGATTCTCTTCGACGGCGAACAAGCCTACGGGGTGGAGTTCGAAATGGACGGTGTGGTGCATCAGGTGCGTGTGCGCCAAGAGGTGCTACTGAGTGCTGGCGCCATCAACTCACCGCAACTGCTGATGCTTTCTGGCGTCGGCCCGGCCCAGCATCTGCGGCGCCTGGGCATCCCCCTGGTACGCGACCTGCCGGGAGTAGGCCAGCGCCTGAACGACCATCCCGATACCGTCGTGCAGTATCGCTGCAAGCAGCCGGTGTCGCTCTACCCCTGGACACGTGCACCGGGCAAATGGCTGATCGGCGCGCGCTGGTTCGCCAGCCACGATGGCCTGGCGGCGAGCAACCATTTCGAGGCGGGCGCGTTCATTCGCTCGCGGGCCGGGGTGGAGTTTCCCGACTTGCAACTGACGTTCATGCCGCTGGCGGTCCAGCCAGGCAGCGTCGACCTGGTGCCCGAGCACGCCTTCCAGGTGCACATCGACCTGATGCGCCCCACCAGCCTGGGCAGCGTCAGCCTGGTCAGCACCGATCCGCACCTGGCGCCGCGCATCCTCTTCAACTACCTGACCACCGAGCGCGACCGCGCCGACATGCGTGCAGGCGCCCGCCTGGTACGCGAGATCCTCGCCCAGCCGGCCATGCGCGCCTATGCCGGTGACGAGCTGGTACCCGGTGCCGACCAGGTGAGCGATGCGCAGCTCGACGCTTGGGCGCGACGCATCACCGAGACTGGCTACCACGCCAGCGGCACCTGCAAGATGGGCCCGCCCAGCGACCCCGAAGCAGTGGTCGACCCACAATTGCGCGTGCACGGTCTGCGCGGGCTGCGGGTGGTCGATGCCTCGATCATGCCGCAGATCGTCAGCGGCAACACCAACGCGCCCACGGTGATGATCGCCGAGAAGGCCAGCGACCTGATCCGTGGCCTCACCGCGCTTACCGCAAGCGATGCACCTGTGTGGGTTCACCCACGCTGGCGCGAATGCCAGCGTTGAGGGGTACTTGCCAAAGCCGGCCCACTGCGCTTGCATAGGCGCAGCGGGCCTTTCCTGTGAACGAGGTGCCGGCCAATGCAGCCGGCGCCCATTGCCGAGCCTGGTGCAACCATGAAACGATCCGAAACCCTTGACCTTCAGTGGCAGGGCCCTGCCAGCCCTCCGCTGCGCATCGGCATTCTGTTGCTGCCATCGTTTTCCAACTTCGGCCTGGCCTCGCTGATCGAACCGCTCTCGATCGCCAACTGGCTGGCCCAGTGCAACCTGTTCCAATGGACCCTGCTCTCGGTAGACGGCCAGCCGGTGCCCGCCAGCAACGGCCTGCTCGCCGGTGCCCAGGCGGGCATCGGCGAGCACAGCGAATTCGATGCCTGCGTGGTGATCGCCAGCTTCGATGTGCACCGCCACGCGCGCAACCCGGCCCTCAAGGCCTGGATCAAGCGCCAGGCGGCCTTCGGCGCAGTCATGGTAGGGATCGAAACCGGCACCGAGCTGCTGGCTGCGGCAGGTGTGCTCGACGGCCACCCGGCCGCCGTCCATTGGGACAACCTGCAAGGTTTCCAGGAAAGCTACCCTAGGGTGCAAGCCTGCGCGCAGCTCTACTCGTTGGGCCGCAAGCGCCTGACCTGCGCAGGCGCCACTGCCGTGCTGGACATGGTGCTCAGCTGGCTGGACCGGCTGGCCGGTGGCAACCTGGCACGCGAAGTGGCCATGCACATGCTCATCGAGCAGGTACGCGAGCCGCAGGTCCAGCAAGCCGAAGGCTATCGCCGCAACCTGCATGCCCAGGCCGGCAAGATGGGGCGGGCCATCGAGTTGATGGAACAGCACCTGGAAGAACCGCTGAGCTGCGAGGCCATCGCCGAGCGTGTGGCACTGTCGCGTCGCCAACTGGAGCGCCAGTTCATGCAGCACACCGGCCTTACGCCGCTGAAGTACTACCTCAGCCTGCGCCTGGCACGCGCCCACAACCTGTTGCAGCAAACCCGCATGAGCGTTGCCCAGGTTGCAGCCAGTGCAGGTTTCGGCTCGCTGGAACACTTCTCCCGTGCCTACCGCGCCAAATTCGGCTGTGCACCGAGCAACGACCGTTCGCAGAGTTTGAGCGCCCCGGTCATGCGCCAGCCGTTGGGGCATGACCGGCAGCCGTTGGCGATCTGATCTCGGTGCATTGCGCGGGCTTGCACAGATGCATCGCCGCCCTGGGGCGCAAAGCGCCCCAGGGCCATAGGTTAAAGCCCAAGGTAACTGCGCACCGCCGATGCCCCTGGCTGGCCATCGAACGTCGTCACCCCCGCCAGCCAGTTCTCCAGCACCTGTGGGTTGCGCTTGAGCCACTCCCGTGATGCCAGCGCAGGCTTTTGTTTGTCGTTGAGAATGGCCCCCATGATCTGGCTTTCCATCCCCAGCTCAAACGCCATCCGAGACAATAACGCACCTACGTTCGGGCATTCCTGGCCGAAGCCTTTGCGCGTATGGGTGTCGACCACTGCAGCCCCGTAGTTCGGGCCGAACTCAGCGTCGCCACCACTCAGATAGCGCATTGAGAGCTGGCTGTTCATCGGGTGCGGCTCCCACCCCAGGAACACGATCGGCTTTTTCGAGCGCACCGCCCGGCGTACTTCCACCAGCATGCCGGCCTCGCTTGAGTCGACCAGGCGGAAACCCTTGAGGCCATAGCTGTCCTTGTCGATCAGGCCCTGGATGATCTGGTTGCCATCATTGCCGGCCTCGATGCCGTAGATGCGCCCTTGCAACTCGTCCTTGAACCGGGCGATGTCCTCGAAGCGCTTGAGCCCGGCCTCGTAGGCATAGTCCGGCACGGCCAGGGTGTATTTGGCACCGGTCAGGTTGGTGCGTACCCGCTCGACGCTGCCTTTTTCCAGAAAAGGCGTGGAAATTGCCGCCATCGACGGCATCCAGGCGCCAAGGTAGACGTCGATGCTCTTCATTTCCATGGCCTGGTACGCCATCGGGATCGACAGCATCTGGGTCTTGGTCTTATAACCCAGGCCTTGCAAGACGGTAGTCGCGAGCCCAGTGGTGGCGGCGATGTCAGCCCAGCCGACCTCCGCGAAGTTGACTGTCTGGCAGGCAGCGGGGTCACTGGCCTGGGCGGTGGCGATGGACGCGACGAGCAGCGATGCGGCAAGCACGGGCACTGATGTTTTCTTTGGCATGCGAGCGACTCCAGAACGGTTCAGGGTGGGCGTGACAATGCACGGGCGTATGCACTCAGCTGCGATAGTCCGGCTCCTGCTCATCGAGGATTTCCTGCAGCGCAGCGAAATGGCGGGCGGCGAAATCCGGATAATCAAGCCATTGCCGGGCTGTCTTGCGCGCCACGGCATCGCTGGCGATACGCAGAGGGCGGCCGCTGGCAAGCGCGGTGAGGTAAAGCTCGCAGGCCCGCTCGAAGTAGTAGAGGTCGTCGAAGGCCTGGGCCACGCTTGGGGCCGCCACCAGCACACCGTGGTTGCCCATCAGCAGAATCGGCTTGTCGCCCAACTGGCGGCTTACCCGCTCGGCTTCATCCCCCAGCCCCATGCCGTCGAACCCCTCGTCGATGGCCACGCGCTCGAAGAAGCGCATGGCGTTCTGCTCGATCGGTGGCAGGCGCGAGTCGGCCAAACAGGCCAAGGCGGTGGCGTACTTCGAATGCACATGCAGGATGCAGCGCGCATGCGGATGCCGCCGGTGCAAGGCGCCATGCAGGGCCCAGGCAGTGATGTCCGGCGCCCCGGGGCGTTGCAACGCCGAGGGGTCGTCGGCATCGAGCAGCAGCAAGTCGCTGGCGCGGATCCTGGAAAAATGCCGGCCATAGGGATTGATCAGAAAACGCCGGCCATCCTCGGAAACAGCCAGGCTGAAATGGTTGGCAATCGCCTCGTGCATCCCTAGGCGGGCGGTCCAGCGAAATGCGCAGGCGAGCTCGACGCGGGCCTGGGCATGGGCGTCTAGAACAGCGATGGATGAGTTGTGCATGGCAGCTCCTCGGGCGGCAGGCGCGCCCCTCGGGGGCGCGTTCATACCCTTCGAGTCTAGGGATGGCGACGCTTTTGACTTGATGCGATGCGACCTGCCTTGTCGCGAACGAGCGCAGCACTGGCCCTGTCGTATTTCGTCAAGTTCGCACCCTGCTGCCTGTCTATGGTGTGCCCATACATAGGCAAGCCAGGAGACTCAGTGTGTCCCATCAATCGCTATTCATCGCAGGGCAATGGCGTGAGCCACACAGCGGCCGCTATCGGGAAATCCTCAACCCCGCCAACGAGTCCTTGCTGGCCTTGGCGCCAGAAGCCGGCGCCCAGGATGTCGACGCCGCGATCGACGCCGCCCGTCACGCCTTCGACCACGGCCCTTGGCCGCAGCTGCCACCGAGTGAGCGCAGCGCCTGGCTGCTGCGCATCGCGGCAGCCATCGAAGCCGATGCCGCGCAACTGGCGCGCCTGGAAACCCTCAACACCGGCAAGACCCTGTGCGAGAGCGAGGCCGATATGGCCTGCGTGGTGGCCACCTTCCGCTACTACGCAGGGCTGCTTGAAGCGCGCACCGATCGCGCTCACCCGCATGCCCCCGACCACGTCATCAGCGTCACACGCCATGAGCCGGTAGGTGTCTGCGCGTTGATCGTGCCGTGGAACTACCCTCTGCTGCAAACCGCCTGGAAGCTCGCCCCCGCCTTGGCTGCGGGCAACACGGTGATTCTCAAGCCCAGCGAACTGACGCCGCTAAGTGCCTTGCACCTGACGGCTTTGCTGGCCGCCCTGGCGCTGCCAGCCGGGGTGTTCAACCTGGTCTGCGGCGATGGCACCGTAGGCCACCACATGGCGCTCAGCGACCGGGTGGACATGGTGTCGTTCACCGGTGGCGCCCAAGCCGGTGCCAAGGTGATGCAGGCCGCCAGTGGCAACTTCAAGCGCCTGGCGCTGGAGCTCGGTGGCAAAAACCCAAATATCGTGTTTGCTGATGCCGACCTCGACGTGGCCCTGGACCAGGCGCTCAACGCCGTGTTCTTCAACGCAGGGCAGGTGTGCTCGGCCGGCTCGCGCCTGCTGTTGCAAGCCTCCGTGCATGATCGCTTCGTCGCGCGCCTGGTCGAACGCATCGACGCTATTGTTCTCGGCGATGGCTTCGACAGCCGCACGCGCATGGGGCCTCTGATATCGGCGGCCCAGCGGAATCGCGTGCTGTCGCTGATCCAGGCGGCACAAGGCGAAGGCGCTCGCCTGCGCGCCGGCGGCCAGCGCCCCACGGATGCGCACCTGGAAAAGGGGTTCTGGTTACGCCCTACCCTGCTCAGTGACGTGCAGGCCGACATGCGCATTGCTCGCGAAGAAATCTTCGGCCCGGTAATCACCGTCGAACGCTTCACCGACGAGGCACATGCCGTGCGGTTGGCCAACGATACGCCCTATGGCCTGGCGGCCGGGGTCTGGACCGGCGACCTGGGCTGCGCCAATCGCATGGCCCGGCGGCTGCGGGTTGGGACACTGTGGGTGAACGATTACAACCTGGCATTTCCCCAGGCGCCCTGGGGTGGTTTCAAGGCCAGCGGCATCGGCCGCGAGCTATCGACGACAGGCCTGGAGGAATTCAGTGAACTCAAACACGTGCTACTCAATTGCGAGCCTCGGGCGTTGAACTGGTTCACATGACGACTTCTGGCGAACAGTGGCTCCGTAAGCTCCAACGCTTGGACGTGGGATGGCTTAAGGTACTCGATGGCCTTGGTGGTACAGAAGAGACCGAGGATTGTCGGCAGCGTAGCCGGCGCCAGCAGCGGCGACAACTCGCCGATCACGAAACCTTCGGCGGCAGCCGGCATCAGCAGATACAGGCTGCCAAAGAGCAACAACAGTCGGGTGAAGTGCAGCCCTCCCGATACCTCCATACGTTTCATGGCAACCGAAAAGACCCCATAGCCGGTGCCGGTAATGGAGGTGAGCGCAGCACCTTGCAGGCTAAAACCGGCTGCAGGTCGCCACCGAAGATTACCGAAATCCCAGCGATAGCCAGTGCGGCTCCTAGACGCCCCCACTAGGAGGCAAACCCGCGCTGAATCCTGCCATCCCGCCATGGAAGTACACGTTGCCCTGCTTCTCGCCTCACCACCTCCGGCAACTGATCGATCGATTTCCCAGGCTTGAGCCATTAGACGGCCACGAGCCTTTGATCGTGGGATAGCGTCGCACACCATGCTGACGGTGTTCGCCCAGAGCATGATGGGAACCGTTAAACCCGCCTACCCTGCCACCCTGTCAAAGGCGTAATCCTTGAAAACGAACTACCCGATCCCATGGGAGCACCGTACATGTCTATCGAATTCAGACCCGCTCAAGCCGCGGACGCGCACGATATTGCGCGCTTCTTTCAACTGACATCGGAGGGCATGGCCGATTACATATGGAGCAAGCTTGCCGTGCCAGGAGAAGCATTGCTGAGTGTCGGTGCGTCTCGCTATGCCAGGGAACAGGGTGACTTTTCCTACAAGAACTGCTTGATGGCCACTTTCGAAGGGCGCGTCATCGGCATGATGCATAGCTATGCCTTGCGCGAGACCCCTGACAGGCCTGTCGAGACAGACCCGGTCCTCGCGCCTTATTCCGACATGGAAATACCCGCCACCTTATACATATCCAGCCTGGCGTTAGATGAGGCCTGGCGCAGCCAGGGGCTGGGCGTCCAGTTTCTTCGCCACGCCCAGCAGCGCGCCGACGACGCTGGCCTGGATGGGCTATGCCTGATCGATTATGCAGAAAACCACGGTGCACGCCGCTTCTATGAACGTCACGGTTTTCAAATTGTTAAAACCTGCCAGATCGTTCCGCACCCCATGCTGAGCGTAACCGGCGAAGCCTATTTGATGTATCGCCCTACCCACAACGTGCTCGAGAAAAAACCATGAACAAGAAACTGACCGTGTTCCGCGAACTGGATATCCAACCGGTGCGCGACCTGCCTTTTTTTGAAGAGGTCGTGGAAGGCACCCCTCATACGCTGACGTCCAAGTACTATCACGATGAACAGCAAGGTCGCATTTCTGGAGAATGGGAAGCCAGCACCGGAGCGTGGCGCATCGACTACAAAGTTTGGGAGTTCTGCCATGTCCTGAGTGGATGCTGCGTCATTGAACTTGAAGGTTGCGCCCCCCTCACACTGGCCGCTGGCGACACGTTCATTATCGAGCCGGGCGCCAAGGGGAAATGGACCGTGCTGGAAGACATGAAAAAGAACTTCGTGATCCTCTTGCCCACGAACTAGGCACGGGGTTGCGTTTCATCGAGCGCAGCGCAAGGACAGTTTGCATGCTTGCCTACTGGCGGCGCTCGAATGCTCTACACAGGAGGCTACAACAGCCCTCTACTGCATGGCGCCACTCGCGTCTGGCAGACCTGGTCTAGCCTGGTGAACGAAAGGTGACTTGGGCGGGATCTTGCATAAGTAGAACTAATCGATAATGAGTAGAATTGATTAAACTAATGACCCGCTGAAATGCACACTACTGCCTTTCAAGCGGGAGTAACCCTATGTCAGGCGAAAAATCCATCTCAGCCCTGCTCCGCGGCATGAGCCCAGTCCTCAATGAAGGCGACTTTGTATTCTGCACAGTGGCGGACGCGTCCGCGCTTCTGGGTACCGATGTACTTGGTACATTCCGCGAAAAAGAAGGCTTCACTGTCATCATTGAGCGCGAACGCGCTGATGCACTGGGCCTTGAGTACAATTTTGTGGCGGCTTGGATCACGCTCACGATCCACTCAGCGCTTGATGCGGTGGGTTTGACGGCCGCATTCGCGACCGCACTCGGAAAGGCTGGCATCAGTTGCAACGTGATCGCTGCGTTCTACCATGATCACATTTTCGTGGCCAAGGATGATGCCGCTAAAGCCATCGATGTCCTCCAAGCTTTATCTCGCGCAGGCGAATCCAGTTAGCCCCTAGCCAAGACGCTTCAAGTCTGCCTATTGGCGAAATGTGACAATGGTGAGCGCCCGCCTTGGATCGAAAGCAGACGGTCGCGAGTGGCCGCAATCGACCCTAAGCGGACATCCACATGCGTGTCGGCTGGAATGTGTGCCAGTCTCTGACGCGAGCGCGCGGTCTGGTTATACGTCGACCTATTGACTGGCCCCAGCGCCGCTAATGTCGAACTGCATCAAAAGGGTAGTCCCCCATATGATAAGTCAAGGTTTTCGAACAGTAGCGTTCCTACCAGTCCTCAGGCAGATCCAGCCCAAGTTTAGCGAGCTCTTCCTTCAGCTTATCCAGCTGCCGTTCTGCTTAAGCTGCAACTAGGAGTACGGATTACTTTTCCGCTAGGGGCTAACCATTGTCTACAGACCCGCTATGTCTCGTTTTCGTACCGGCGCTTGTTGTACTGTTAAAGGCGGCAGAGGATCGTAAAGGCTCAGTACTCAGCGAGCGTGAGGTGCTTGAAATTCGTGATCATGCAACCGCGACGGCAGTGCCGTTCAGTGTCGCCTTCGCGATGGAGAAAGAGCGGGGTTATAGAGACATCGTCCCAGAGGAGTGCTGGAAGGAGTGGCAGCGAGTACGCACATCCTTCTGATCACCATTGCTCACACAGCTCGGGGTCAGAAAAATGACTAGGCCCTGCTTCTGCACAGTTTGCTATGGGGCGAATGCAGCCCGTCGCGAATGACCGCTTCCGACCCAAAGCGGTCGTTCAGCGAGCACTACGATACCAGCACCCGCAATGTGCTCAAGTATGAGCGCCTGATTCATGACGTGCGCGTTGTACTTTGGAATTCATTTACCAGAAAGTCGATCAACTTGCGCACCGCTGGCATCAGACCGCGTCGCGACGGAAACAGGGCTACGATCTCAAATTTTTGCGGACTCCAGCGCTCCAATACATGAACCAGCCGTCCGCTAGCCAGATCGGCACGTACCAATTCTTCTGGCAACACCACCACCCCGACCCCAGCCAACGCGCCCTCGTGTAGTACGGCCAAGTCGTCCGACACCAGTCGGGGCCGGAAGCGAATAGATGTTGCGATGCCGTCCGGCCCGTCCAGGTCCCAAGTGTACTCCTGAGCACTGATCCCCCAGCCAAGGCTCGGGAGCTCGAAGAGGTCCGCTGGCAACAGCGGATGAACGAGACCGGCGAGCAAGTGTGGCGTGGCCACCAGACACTGGCGGCTCTCGGCGAGCGTGCGCATCACCAGTTCGCTGCTTTCAAGCGGACGATGATGCAAGCTCAGGACCAAGTCGAAGCCCTCACCGATGACATCCACCCGTCGGTTAAAGCTCTTGACCACCAACTCCACCACCGGGCATTCAGCGATGAAGCGTGCCAACATCGGTGCCAAATGCGTATCTAACAGTGATGTATTGCATGCCAGACGAATGACTCCACTGGGTAGCCCCCTGCTGCGCTCGACTGCATCTTCTGCGGCCAAAGCTCGGTCCATCATCGAGACGCAGTGCTTGTAATATTCAAGCCCCAGTTCGGTGACCGTGAACTGACGAGTGGAGCGCTGAATCAGTCGCACCCCCAACCGCTCTTCGAGCTTGCTTACACGCCGACTCAAACGCGATTTTGGCAGGCCAAGTATCCTGCCCGCCGAAGCAAAGCCCCCGTGTTCGACAACCTTGGTATAAAGATACAAATCATTCAGATCGAACATGCAGCTTCATTCCAGAATGGTGACTGTCGCTGTGGTGCCAGCTCGCAACGGTGGCGCATCAGCGCTGCGCTCGAGGCGAAGGCGCACGGGGATCCGCTGGGCTAGCTTTACCCAGGTGTAGCTGGGGTTGACGTTGGCCAGCAACCGGTTACCCGGCTGGTTCTCGCGATCGGTGATGGCGTAAGCGATGCTCTCCACCGTGCCCTCCATCACCTCACCACTCATCAAGGCGATACGCGCGCGGCTGCCCACCTTGATCTTAGGCAACTTTGTTTCTTCAAAATAGCCACTGACGTGGAACGAGGAGCTGTCCACCAAGGCCAACAGCGGAGTCCCCGGTTGAGCGAAGTCCCCCTGACGTGTCAGCAGGTTGGTTACATAGCCGCTGACCGGGGCACTGATCCGAGTTCGCTCGAGGTCGAACCGCGCTTGTTTCAAGGTGGCGTCGGCAAGTTGCACATTGGCCTGAGCCAGGCCGAGATTGGACTGCTCACGCAGCAGCTCAGCTTGGGCCACCGCCACGTCAGTGCTGGATTTCTCCCATTCCTCGGCGGAGATCGCTGACAGCGATTGCAACTTGCGCCGCCGCTGCTCCTCGCTGCGACGCTGCTTGAGCAGGGCCTCGTTGGCGACGATGGACGCCTGGGACTGGCCTAGGGCGGCGCGCGCCACCTCGACGGCACGTTCGGCATGCAGTACGGCCAGCTCATAGCGAGCAGGATCGATCTGCAGCAGCAGATCGCCCTGGCGGACGAACTGGTTGTCGTGCACCGGCAGGTCGATGATGCGACCCGTGACCTCGGCTGACAGGGTCACCACATCTGCTCGCACCCGTGCATCACGTGTCCAGGGCGCACGGGTATAGTAGTCCCAGGCAAACCAGCCCAGTACCAACGCAAGCGCAAGGACCACCAGGGTCAAGGCCTTGGAAAGAACAGGTTTCGACGCAGTCATCTTTACAGACTCACTCCCATCGACAACACCAGCACCGCGCAGATAGTGGCATACAGAGCCCCCTGAAACAGGGCTGGGTGCCACACCAGCGCCAGCACGCCAGCCCGACGCAACACGGCATCCGCGATCAGGAACAATGGCAACGCCAGCAACAACGCCTGGGCAATCGGCGGCAGATAAACACCGCCGAACTCAAAATCAATGGGCATAAACGCCCTCCTCTTTTGGCGCGGCCCTCGGCGCCAGGACCACTCGGTAGCGCCGCAGCAACTGGCCGGCGATTGCCAACGCGACCCGTAAGATGAACAACCGACGCAGAGCCTCCCTCCCAGCATCAGAATGTCTCTGGTGCAATGCATCCAAGGCCTCACCCAGTTCATCCGACGCTCGCAGCAAAGCATCGACGTCCACCTGCCGGCGAGCACCGATCACCTCCGCCATCTCCTGCAACACTAGGCGCAAACGCGACTTCGTGTATTCCGGCAACACCTCGCTGGTGGTGCACTGAGCATGTGCTTGTACCAACACAGTCGCCAGCACGGGGCACACCAGAGCGCACTCGAACAACGCCCGGGAACGAGCATCGCTGGTGGCCGGCAGCACACCGATCATCGCCGATAGCCGATCCAGCATACGGCTCTCGAAATCGAACTGACGCACCAAGCTGGAAGGCGCGGTCACCAGTTGGTAGACGTCCTCGCGGCTCAAGCTGAACAGCCGGGCCATGCGCTTTTGCGGGTTGAATGGAAACACCAGAGCGAACACCACCATGGCCAGCACACCGGCGGCCGCGTACCCGCCAGCGAACTCGAACCACTGGATGGCCGTATTGTGGTAAGTGCCGACATTTTGTGGGCCGATCATCAATAACCCGATCAGCCCGATACCCATGCCGATGCCTGCGGTCATGGGGCTTGCCAGGCCTACGGCGGCCAGGTAGAGCAGTGGTATCAGGCACAATGCGAGCATTTCGAAATCGGTGAAGAGCGGCAGCAGGGCGAACTGGTAGACCGCTGACAACACCATCGCCACCAGCAAGCCACGGTTGTAGTTCTGACTGGCTAGCAAGGGCCGGGGTAACGTCGCCATCAGCGAGCACATGACGCCCATCAGGATCACGCCTGAACGCGCACCATCCCAAGCCGTCTCGATCCACAGCCAGCCGGAGAGCAACAGCGCCAGGAACGCCCGCACCGCATTCATGCCGGCCAGGCGAAAGTCCAGATGCAGAGCGCTGACCTCCCCTTGCACCTGGGGGCAACTGGCCATCCGCCCCTGTTGAATCGCTTCGTTGAGCTCGATCAGTTCGTCCAACTGTTCCAGTAAGCGTGCCTGCTCCCAACGCAAAGCCCAGGCCAGCGGGCGCATAGGCGGCGACAATGGCTCGTTGAGGTACTCGACACGGTCGGCGGCTTCGTCGAAGCGTTGGTGCAACCTGCGGATCGCCTCGCGACGCGAGGCCGACAGTGCTACACCGTCAAGTGCAAGCGCATCCAGGCTGTCGAGTTCTGCCTCGCGCAACAGCTGGATATCCGACGGCAGCGGCCCTTGCCAATGCTGCTTGATCAGCGCACGCTGCTGACGCAATACCTGCAGGCGCGACACCAACAACACCAGCTGGTTGGCCAGCAACTGCACCAGCCCGTCAGCGCTGCGCAAGTGCGGGGCATCGAAATAAAGATGCCGACGTAGGCCTTCCAACGCGCTAACTTCGGCGATCAGTTGAGCCTGGCGCCTATTGAACGCTGCATCGTCCTCCTCGGTCCGGACCACTTCGGCGGCATGCTGGGCGATCAGCTTGACCAAACTGTCGACCTTGCTGAAATACCCCTGCGCCACGGCCTGGGGGCGCGCCGTCAACAGGCTGACCACCGCGACGCAGGCCACCGCGAGAAGGGTCTCGGTCAGCCGTGTGATAGCCAGCATGAGGATGCCGTCCGGCTCCGGGACCGCCAGCATCGCCACCACCACAGCGGTAAATCCGCTCAGGACGAACGCATGCGAGTCGGTATAACGCAGCAGGGTCCCCCCTGCCGTACAGAAGGCCAGCCACAGGGCAAGGCAGACGATGAAAGGCATCGGTGCCTGGGGGAACAGTGCCATGATCGCCACTGCCACCGCCGCCCCCACCATTGTTCCCACCACTTGGGCAAAGCTGCGTTTGAGAGTCATGCCGGCCAGCGGCAGACTGATGATGATCACAGTCATCAGCGCCCACTTCGGCTGTTCCAGATCGAAAATGAACGCCAGGTACAGACACAACAAGCCGGCGAAAATGGTGCGCAAGGCGAAAAACAGCACCCTGCGGCCAGGGTTCAAGGCCATTTTTAAATAAGAGATCAACGGAGCCATCGGGCGCCTCAAAACACGCTGATCGGATAATCGACGATCAGCCGGTACTCATCCGCGCTGGAGTTGCCACGAGTATTGCCTGGCGCAGTATAGCCGCCGCCCTCTCGGTGCGTGGCCCAGCGCACAGTCAGCGACAGGTCCTTGGCCGGGCCTGAAGGCACCTGATACTTGAACGCCAGGTCCCGCTCCCAATGCTTGGCGTGCTTGCCATCGGGGTTGTAGATGTAGCCATAGCCGATGCTACTGGGGTCCACCCGGGTCAGGTCCGCCTCGCCGCGTGTATAGGTCGCGATGAACTGTAGAGAAGGCGCGCCGAGCGCCGCCAGATTGGTTTCATACTGCAAGCGCCAGGATTTTTCTCCAGGGCCGTTGAAGTCGGCGAACTGCTGCGAATTGCTCAGGTACAAGAAGATCCGGTCGTTTTGCGTGATGTAATCGAACGGGGTTCTACTATCGACCTTCTGCAGCCCAAGGGTGAGGGTCTGACCATATGCTGTCGCTGAAATGCCGACACTATAGGTGTCGTTGTCGATGTCACCCAACTGACTACGCCCTTGATCCCGTGTCTTGTAATAGTGCAGGTAGGGTTTGAGCACGAGTACGTCATTCATCTGGAAGGTTTCCGACAACCCTAGGTAATACTGATTCCACATGTCTTCTAGCTGGCCGCCATAGACGGTGAGCTGCAACCCGTCGGGTCGGCTATAGGCAGCGCCCACCCAGCCAATGTGCGGGCTTTCGCGGTCCGCGGCGACACCAGCGTTGTTGCGCGCGCCATAGGCCGTGACCAGGTGGGAATGACCACTCTGGTTACGCAGTCGGGTGGATTCCACAAACCCCGCATCCAGCCACAGGTTCTCAACGCTGTAGTTCTTCAGCGTCACGCCACGGTAGGCCTGTGGGAACAGGCGACTCGTTCCACTGGCTACAATCGGGTTCTCGATCAGTTGGTCACCTGCTTTGACCAAGGTGTCGAGATACCTGAGTTTGAGGGCCGCGCCCGCGCTGGCGAACTCGGACTCAGGTTTGAGGGACGCATCCAGCGGAAGTAAGCCAGCGCCTCCACTGCCATCACCACCGTCGAGTTTGAGCCCCAGGAAGCCATGGGCATCCACACCCACGCCAACCGGTGTATCGGTAAAACCGGACCTGAACGAGAACAGAAAACCTTGTGCCCATTCAGTCGGGTCCCGAGTGACCAGGTCGGAGTGATTGTCGCGCTGGAAGTAGTAATTCCTGGCCAGTGCATCCAGTCGCGCCCCCTCGATCAAGCCCGGCGCAATGCCCAGTTCGACAGCCTGTCGCTCGTTGACGCCAGTGAAGATGTTGTCCTTCTGCCCCAAGGCATTGTCGGCCTCGGCGGGCGAACACAACAGCACGCCAACCGCCCAATTGCACAGCAGCAGGTACCGATGAGTCACTGCGGCGCTCATTTTCAAGCTCGCCAAGGAATTGTGGGCGCTGTCAGACGCGCGCCGTCGAACCCGGTGACATCACCGAACCTGATGCTGCCATCCTCCCACTCACGCGGGGCCTGAATGATCGCTTCCTTGGTGTGCCCGACGTAGTTCCACCACAGGAAGATCTCCTCCTCAAATGGTCGGCCACCGACCAGAATGGCGCGAGCTCCAGGGGAAGCTTGCAGCTCGAGCGAGTCCAGGCCACACCCCAAGTAGGCGAGTTCGTTGGCGCCGAAATCCTCGCTGTTGACTCGCCACTGGCCCTCCAAGGGCAAGATCCCGTATTCGAACCCTTTATCAAGTTTGATGCGAGTGCGCGCGGCGTCACCGGCGACCAGATCTATCCCCATCAGGGGCGAGTAGATGCATGCAGGCGCATGATGATGTTCAAAAACTCCGGCCAGCAGGGTCAGGTCGAAATCGTCGACGTGCCACCGAGGCAAATCACCATAGTGCGTGAAGGCTGCCGGGCGGTCGCTTGCGGACGATGGCAAGGCGATCCACAGCTGGACGGCGTGTAACTGCTCTTGGCCTGGCAAGGACTCCTCGGTATGGGTAATTCCGTAGCCCGCGGTCATCAAATTCACCTGGCCAGGTCGGATCACCTGTGTATTGCCCAGGCTGTCACGGTGAAGCACCTCGCCCTCGATCATCCAGGTGAAGGTTTGCAAACCAATATGCGGGTGTGGTCCCACTCGCAAACCGTTGTCGTACTTGAACACCGCCGGGCCTGCATGGTCGAGGAAGCACCATGCGCCGATCATCCGTCGGTGTCGCGAAGGCAGCAATCGACTCACCGGGATACCACCGCCGACCTCGGCACTTCGCGCCGAGATCCATTGAATCGCCCGCACACCGCCAATGATCGGACAGTCGTGCGACGAGGAGAGCTCGCTATGGGTTTCGTGTGTACTCATTTTTTTGTACCCGACGATGGAGCCTTGCGCTCATGGCACACATGCTCACTCGATCAATGTGCTGGCAATGGTGATTTCACCACTGAGCACCTTGTGAATAGGGCAAGCGTTGGCGATATCCAGCAAGCGAGCACGCTGCTCATCGCTCAGTGAGCCACACAAACGAATATCCCGGGAAATCTGGAGCTGGGCATCGTTGCCAAGCCGCTCGTGCAGGATGCTCAGATTCACCTCGATGGACGTCAGCGGCATCTCTTTTCGCTGCGCGTACATGGCGACCGTGATGGACGTGCATGCCCCCAAAGACGACAGCAGCAGTTGGTGAGGCGTCGGTGCGGTGCCCCCTCCACCTAATGCTTCGGGAACATCGCTACTCCAGTGGTGCTGATCATCGGTCAAGATGACCTGGAATGCCGCGCTTGTAGAGGATGCGCGGACGGAGAGCTCTTTCATTGAGACGCCTATACTGAACTAATTCAACGGTTCGAGGAGCCATACACCACGATACGGCTCCTCGATGTGGGCTTACTTGGAAGTGTTCAGCAAGCTGAAGCTAGTCATCAGGTTGCGGTAATCCGGGATATGGTTGGAGAACAACGCGCCCAGGCCTTCGATGTCGTTGCGCCAGTCACGGTGCAACTCGCAGGCTACGCCGAACCAGGTCATCAGCTGGGCACCGGCAGCTTCCATCCGCCGCCAGGCCGAATCGCGGGTCAGTTCGTTGAAGGTGCCGGAGGCATCGGTGACCACGAAGACATCGAAGCCCTCCTCCAAGGCAGACAACGCCGGGAAGGCCACGCATACTTCGGTCACCACGCCGGCGATAATCAGTTGCTTTTTGCCGGTCGCTTTCACCGCCTTGACAAAGTCCTCGTTGTCCCAGGCATTGATATTGCCTGGGCGAGCGATGTAAGGCGCATCTGGGAACTGCTCCTTGAGCTCGGGCACCAGCGGGCCGTTGGGACCATTCTCGAAGCTCGTGGTGAGGATGGTCGGCAGCTTGAAGTACTTGGCGAGATCCGACAGGGCAAGCACATTGTTCTTGAAACGGTCAGGCTCGATGTCCCGTACCAGTGAGAGCAGGCCAGTCTGGTGATCGACCAACAGAACAGCGGCGTTGTTCTTGTCAAGACGCTTGTATTGGAAAGCCATGGTTGTGTTCCTTTCTGAAGTAGAAAAAGTTACTTACGTTCGGAATCCAATTGCTCGTGGTTGCTCACCACCGCCTGAGCCTTCATGTAGCTCTCGATCAGGAGTTGATAGTGGGGGAACACCGCGCTGTAGGCCTCGGCCCACTGGGCGGCGTCCGGCCGGTTCCAGGTTTGCTGTACTTCGGAACACACGGCGGCGGTGTCCATCGGCACCACGCCGGCCTGGACGATGCGCGCCAAGGTGATCTCCTGGGCCATCTTGGAGTAGGTGCCTGATGCATCGATTACCGCAAACACCTGATAGCCGGCCGCCACGGCGCTGATGCTGGGGAAAGCCATACAGACACTTGTGATCGTGCCGGCGATGATCAGTTGCTTGCGGCCGGTTTTTTCAACAGCGGCAACGAATTCAGCGTTGTCCCAGGCATTGATTTCACCTTTGCGGGCGACGTACTGGGCATGAGGCGCGGCTTCGTGGATTTCAGGGATCAACGGGCCATTGGGGCCCTGTGGAACAGAGGCAGTGGTGATCACCGGGATCTTGGCCAGGCTGGCGATCTTCGCCAGGGTGATGGCATTGGCCCGCAGCTCGGTCATGGGCATGTCCTTAACCGTCTGGAACAATCCGCTTTGATGATCGATCAACAGCATCGCGGCCTTGTCAGGGTCAATCCGTGGGACCTGACCGTTGAGATTGGCGATTTGTCCAAAGTTGCTCATGATGCGTTCCTCTTTCACGGGTTTAAGGCCGTCCTGCCAATCAGGGCAGAACGTATCCACATATCCCTCGTGGGGATAATCAGATTAGGTGAACATCACGGATGCACCGTCACCGCTAGTCGTTCAGCACTCCGAAACGCCCCGCCTGGAGGTCTTGAATCGCCTGCTGGATTTCAGCTTCACTGTTCATCACGAAAGGCCCATAGCCAGCGATTGGCTCATCGATGGGTTCCCCGCTCAACAACAGGACATGGGCATCATCGTTCGCTACCAGCAGCAGCCGATCGCCCATGCGGTCAAACAGCACTGTCTGAGATTCGCGCACGATCTGGTCACCGTTCACCTGCAAGGTGCCTTGCAACACCACCAGAATGACGTTGCGCCCCTTGGAGAGTGGCAACTTGAGCGACCTGTCACGTTTGAGTCGTATGTCCCATACATCAATGGGTGTGAAGGTGAGCGCTGGTCCTTGCCGACCATCGAACGCACCGGCGATCAGGCGAAGCGTTCCCGCTCCTCGATTCAATGGAATGGCAGGGATGGTGTGGTCAAGTAGGGTCTGATACCGCGGCAATGACATTTTGTCGTGAGCGGGTAAGTTGACCCACAACTGCACCATTTCCAGCGTGCCGCCCACCCGGCTGAAGGTTTCAGCGTGAAATTCCTCATGCAGGATGCCTGCTGCAGCTGTCATCCATTGCACATCACCTGGGCCAATACGCCCACCTGCGCCTGTCGAGTCCCGATGTTCCAGCTCACCCTGGTAAACGATCGTGACAGTTTCAAAGCCGCGATGAGGGTGCTGCCCTACGCCTCGACGCTGATCGGTTGGAGTGAAGTCCTGAGGCCCGGCGTAGTCCAACAAGAGAAACGGACTAATATGCTTCCCTTGGTTGCTGTAGGAAAACAGCGTGCGCACCGGGAAACCGTCCCCAACCCAATGCGGACTGGCGCTTGTGTATACACCCAGAATCTTATTCATGGCTCAGCCTCTGCCGCGACGACGGTAGGCGCTAAAGCTAGTCACACCACACCGTCAGCGATAGGGCTAAAAATGGATCTCAGCGTTCTATTGCATGAACACTGACACGCGATCGTGAGCGGCAAATGCTAATCCCTCTCGAACATACATCCCATAGGGCTCTATCCCCGCGTAGTGCAAGCAGTCGATCTCGCGTCGGCGATGCGCGACCTAGGCCATCTTGGACAAAGAGAATCGCCTAGGCTACTAGACGGTATTCGGAGTAAATGTACGAGAGGCCGGCTTGGAGCATTTTGGCAGGGGCTGCGCGATACCGATGGTCGCCCAGCCGCCTCTAGTAACATCGTTTCTACCGGGCGGCATGTGCCATAGCTGATGACCACAGCAGCATCCACACTAGCCAGAGCCCAAAGCCAACTGCGATTAATTCTTAGTCATGGCATCGGCTATTTTTGAGTTGGGGATGTTCAGCACCATCGCCCAGGGTAGAGCCTCCGCACGACACGCTTCTTACAAAAAAGCGACATCGCCAACTAATTTGTTGATTATTACAAAGTCCTGATATATCCGTATGAGTGGATACTTTTTTGATGGAATGATACCTAGCTGTTAGCAGTTTGCGTGCTATCAGCAGCCACACCCTTACGCCTCACGCCAAACCTCAAACAGCCACCCTTTTGCGCTACAGCTCAGCAGTATTCGATTAAATAATAGGATTTTTTTATGAGCATGCCAGGGACAATAGCAAGGACAACCATTAAGCCTAAACTGACTCTTCCTCTTATAGCGTTCATCCTCTCATTTCTGACAGCCCTCACGATTGTATTTGCACTCGAAGACTCTTATAGACAAATACGTACCGGTAAAGCGCACGAAGCCGCTGACCAACTGGCTCATGCGCTTGAACGCTCCCTTAGCCACTCATTGAATGCGGCGTACGGTCTCGGTGCCGCCGTCCGACACCACCAAGGCAGACTTGACGATTTTCAAGAATTAGCTAAATACATAGTCCCTCATGACGAACATCTTTACGCCCTTGCACTAGCGCCGAATGGCACTATTGACTCGGTTGCACCTGCGTCACGCCCACTCCTGGTTGGTAATGGCGACTTGGCCAGCCTATTCAATGGATATCGCTACGATTTGGAACTGTTGAAATTACCTCAAGACAAAGTGACATTCAAAGGACCAATACGTCTAGGTAATGGGTCTTTGGGGGCAATTGGCATCCTACCGATCTACATCGGAAAGCACCCTGAAGATAAAACATTTTGGGGGCTGACAGTTGTTGCCATTAGCTTAACCAACTCCTTCCTTGATTTTGATCTGAAAGCCGTAAAACAGAGAGGATATCACCATGAGATATCTGGAACAAATCCGATCACCGGAAAGCTAGAAGTCTTACTCAGCTCCGACATAGCGCCCGACGAGCAACAGCGCTCAATTGAAAGAGAGATAATGGGTACATCATTAACGCTAAGACTGGCGCGCATAAACCAACTAGGATATAGAAAACTATTTCTTGCAATCTGTCTAGCACTACTCATTTGTAGCTTCATAGCTTGGTCAGCCTACATGGGCATAGAGCTCGCCCTACAGAGAAAAGAACTTAAAGACATCGCCCTTTACGACGCACTAACTGGACTACCGAATCGCCGTTTACTCATGGAACGACTAGAACTGGCCACCGACGACGCAAATCGAACTCGAAGAAAGGTCGCGATATCATACTTAGACTTGGATGGGCTAAAAAAAATTAATGACACCTTCGGGCACGCCACTGGAGATAAAGTTTTAGTTGAGGTATCCTCGCGCATACAGCACTGCCTTCGCAACTCCGACACATTTGCGCGCGTCGGAGGAGATGAGTTTGTATTAATTCTAGGCAACCTGAACCATGAGCACGAAGCCGATGTTATTTTGAACCGCATCCTAAACGAGGCAAAAATAGACTTCTGCTTTGAAGGTCAGAAAGCTTCAATTTCAGTCAGTGTCGGGACTGCCTTCTACGACACGCACGGAATGCACACGCATCAGCTTTTAGCCCAGGCTGACGACGCAATGTATCAAGCAAAAAAAAGGGGCAAAAATCGGATAGTAATCGCTCCTATACGGCATGCGGACAACTGTTAGTTGATCCTGCACAGCTTGCCGGCGATGCAGCCGGTACTGACTATAGAGCTTTGGATCGCTGTCTGCTATGGGTCGGATAGCGACGGTCATACCTCGACCGCCGCTGTAAGTTGTCAGACCTCCGTCTGCTCCGCCATCTCCAATGCGTCATCGACCTCAATGCCCAGGTATCGCACCGTGCTCTCAAGCTTCGTATGGCCTAGCAGGAGCTGAACTGCTCTCAGATTCTTCGTCCTGCGATAGATCAGCGATGCCTTCGTACGTCTCATCGTGTGGGTGCCATACATGGCTGGATCAAGGCCAATAGCTTTTACCCAAGCTTTGACGATTCGGGCGTATTGCCGGGTAGAGAGGTGCAGTGAGGCGTGTAGCCGGCTTGGAAAAAGGCAATCCTCGCTATGGAGATGGGCTTGATGTATCCAGGCCTCCAGAGCCACCCGCGTTTGCTCAGTAATCTCAAACTGCACGGGGCGCTGGGTTTTCTGCTGCATCACTATTGCTCGCGATGACACGTGCTCCCCATGCGCAACGTCGCGTACACGAAGCTTGGTCAAATCGCAGGCTCGTAGCTTGCTGTCGATGGCCAGATCGAAGAGAGCTAAATCACGAGTTTCCTCCGCGATTTGGAGCCTTACCCGAATGGCCCAGATATCTTTGAGTCGGAGCGGGGCTTTCTGCCCGACCAATTTTCCTTTGTTCCAAGGTTGATGGCTGCCGGTCGTAATGGTGTTCATGGCTTGTCCTCCACGTGAGGGAGGACAAGGATGGTCATCCCGATGCAGGGGCGCTAACCGACCCAAAGCTACCCGAGGGACAAGTCAGCAGTGCTGACCTAAGCAGACATTTCGTCTTATGTCTCAATCATTCATGATGCTGCTCTGGAAAGTGCGAAAGTTAATAAATTTATGATTGATCAATACTTGAAACGATGGGAGCTGACCATCGACGGTGATGCTTTCGCCTCGCTGAATGGACATCTACTGCCCGTTCGCCACCACGGCCTGCCAGCCATGCTCAAAATCTCGCAAGCGCTAGAAGAGCAAGCAGGCAACCTGCTTATGGCTTGGTGGGACGGTGAAGGAGCAGCTCCCGTGCTGGCACATGACGGTGAGGCCTTACTCATGGAGCGGGCGAACGGCTCGGTCTCCCTTGGGCACATGGTAAGCTGCGGCCAGGACGACGAGGCTACTCGTATTATCTGTGCGGTGGTCCGCCGCCTCCACATCCCTCGTACAAAACCGCTACCTGCTTTGGTCCCCCTGGTTAAACGGTTCGAAGCCTTATGGAGCGCAGCGGCAACGCACAGAGGTGTATTTGAACAAAGCGCAGAAACCGCCCGCCAACTTTTTAGGTGCCCTCGCGAAGTCACGGTACTGCATGGCGATATCCATCACGGAAATGTCTTGGACTTTGGCCCCAAGGGATGGCTCGCTATCGATCCTAAGGGACTGTACGGTGAGCGCGGCTTCGATTACGCGAATATTTTCTGCAATCCGGATATCAAAAGCGCTTTGGCTCCAGGTTGTTTCGAGCGCCGTATAGGGGTCGTGGCACAAGCTTCCGAAATTGATCGCCGCAGGTTGTTGCAATGGGTGCTCGCCTGGACCGGGTTGTCAGCAGCCTGGATGCTCGAGGACGACATTGATCCGAATGTACCCCTTGAGGTGGCGAAGCTTGCAGCGTTGGCGCTCGGTTTGTGAGTTTTACGGTAGGGCGAGGCCAGTGACGTTTCACAAATCAGAGAGCGGTCGACACAGGCAAGCCCTGTACTGATAATCAACGTCTCACAGGGATGCCCAGGAACGAATGTCATGGACTGTCTTCCGACGCTGATCACCGATCGGCTGGTTCTCACCCCTCTCCAATTGGAGGATTCACCCATCATTCAGGAGCTATTCCCCTGCTGGGAGGTGGTTCGCTACCTGGATCGTCGTGTCCCATGGCCGTATCCAGAAGACGGGGCGCTGGTTTATGTCCGAGATATCGCCCTGCCTGCTATGGCAGCAGGTCGTGAAAGGCACTGGATGATCCGCATGCGCAACGATGCTGGCTGCACCCTGGGTAGCATCAGTTTGTATGATCAGCCTGGAAACAACAGAGGCTTCTGGCTCGCACCACAGTGGTGGGGAAAGGGCTACATGCGTGAGGCATGCCGGATTATCAATGCCTATTGGTTCGAGACACTGTCGCGTCCGGTCATGCAGGTTCCCAAAGCTGTTGCCAACGACGCATCTCGCAGGGTCTCGAAACATGAGGGTATGCGCTTGGTAGACGTGCGGGCAGGAGAATTTGTATCTGGACTGATGGAGGTCGAAATATGGGAGATGACTCGTGCTGACTGGTTAGAAAGGTCAATTGCCGGCCGCTAGTTTTTATGCACTCAGTCGCCGCCATCTGAGCAGTTGGGTGACGGTCAGATTGATGGGGATAGACCACTCGCGCGAATGCCAGTCATAGGTCGATTCCGTGATGCCATAAGTGGTGGTGCAGCCTTGGCGAGTGATGCAACCCGTGCCACCGCAGCGGCGTTAAAGAACGGGTGCAAAACGTAAGCATTTTCCCGATTGTCCAGAAAACCTCACCTACACTGCTTCAAGTTCGATGAAGGCGGCCATGCTGCAAAGCAGCGGCCTACCGGCAGTCTCTTGCCCACAGGAGATCCTCATGGATGCCATTGAGGGATTGATGACTCGGATGGTCACCTGTCTGAAGCCTTGCCTGCTAGTCACAGCCATTGCCGCTTGTACTGTCGTCACCGCGCAGGCAGCAACCGAACCCTTGGGCGGGCAACCCCTAGCGGGAGCCACACCTTCGGTGAAGGACTTCGACTACCAGATCAAGTACCAGCGTGCGTTCGAAGCCATCCTCTGGAACATGCCGGCGATTGCCATCTATTCCTTCCGCCGTGCTGCCGAAAAGGATCTTGGCTACAAGGACAATGACATCATTGCCTACTCGGCAACGGCTACCCCACAACTTGAAGCCATTACTGCCAATAGCACCACGCCTTACATCGCAGCCTACACGGACCTGCGCAAAGGCCCTGTGGTGCTGGAAATCCCGGCAGCCTCTGCGGACGGTAGCCTTTATGGCCAGGTGGTGGATGCCTGGCAACTCACCATCGCCGATGTAGGCCCGGCAGGGCTCGACAAAGGCAAAGGTGGCAAGTACCTGTTCACGGCACCTGATTACAAGGGTGAGGTACCCAAGGGTTATATCCATGTGGCCTCGCCTAACTACCGTATCGCCCTGGCGTTTCGCTCGGTGCCGCCCGCGGGCAAGACCGCCAAGGACGCCTACGAATACGCCAAGCGCCTGCGCATGTATTACCTGGCTGAAGCCAAGTCGCCACCGCAGCAGAAGTTCATCGACCCAGCCCATGAGCGCTACCCGACGCTGCCGTTCTACGACGAACGTCACTTCGAAGACATGCACGCGATCATGAGCGTGGAGCCAGTGCGCGAACACGACAAGGTCATGATGGGCATGCTGTCGTCCCTGGGCATCGTCAAAGGCAAACCTTTCGCACCGGACGAAACCGCCAAGAAGGCCATGCACCAGGCCGCGATCGATGCCTGGTTCTTCCTCCAGCAATGGTTCGACACCGAGATGTCCAAGCGCGTGTACTGGCCGGATCGGCACTACGTCTCGCTGTTGCAGCCGGATGCCAACCACAAGTTCACGTTCATCTACGATGATCGCATCGACCTGCTCGAACGGGCAGCGGAGTACTTCTGGTGCACTTACATGCCTAAAGTCCTCAGCGCCTCACCGGCGACGTCGTACCAGATGGCGATGGCCGACAAGGATGGAAAACCGCTGGAAGCCGGCCAGCTCTACAAGCTCGATGTGCCCAAGGACATGCCGGTAAAGCAGTTCTGGGCGCTGACGGTATATGACCGAGCCACCTTCTCGTTCATCTACAGCGACAGCAACCGCACCACGCTGTCGTCGTTCGACGTCGACAAGATGAAGAGGAATGCCGATGGCGGCGTGACGATCTATATCGGGCCGACGGCCCCACAAGGCGAGGAAGCCAACTGGATTCCCACCTCCGGCAAGCGCCCATTGCCGGCCATGCGCTTCTACGGTCCCACCGAAGCGTTCAACAACAAGACTTTCAAGTTGCCCGACTTCGAACGGGTAATCCCCTGAGCACTGCCTACAACCTTGGAAAACCAAACCACAGGGGCTGGCCCGCTGGCCCAAGGAGACTTGATGAAACCCATGGTGCTTGGAGCAGCCCTGCTTTCGCTTGCCGTGCCGGCCTTCGCACAGATCCCCGACAAGCTGGCGGAAGATGCCTACATCTATGGTTACTCCATGGACGAGGCCTACAAGTTCTTCTATGAGACGGCAGTCAAGACCAACACGCCGCTCAATCGCTTTCAGAACATCCGCCACCTGGCCGATGACACCTACGTCGATCACCCGACCATCAACAATGACACGCTGCACTTGATGGGCTGGCTGGATATCGCCGCAGAACCCGTGATCGTCAGCGTTCCGGACATGGAAAAAGGTCGTTACTGGATCCTGCACACCATGGACATGGGCCATTACACGACGTCCATGATCGGCTCCCGCACGCGGGACACCAAAGGCGGCCACTTCATGTTCGCCTCACCCCAGTGGAAGGGCACGGTGCCCGATAGTGTCACCGAAGTGATCCGTGTCGAGTCCAACCTGGTTAAATTGATGGGCAGGATCATGTCCACCGGGCCTGAGGACCAGAAAAAGGCGCTTGCCTACATGGATGACTGGAACGTCCGTACGCTTTCGGCCTACCTGGGCGAGCCCGGCCCAAAAGCCAAGCAGCGCACTTACCCCGACCCAGCCAAGACCAATTGGCTGCAACGGGTGAACTTCGTGCTGTGTGACGGCAACATGGGCCAGGCCGACAAGAAATGGCTCGACCAGTACAAGTCAGTCGGCGTCGAACCCTGCAAAGAAAACTTCACCAAGGAGCAGCTGGCAGCTGCGAAGAAGGGTGAGGAACTGGGCATGAAGCACATCAAGGACCTCGCTCCGAAGATGACCGACGCCGGCAAGCTGCTGGGCACCCGCGAGCAGTTGGGTGACGGCCCCCGTGACCTGTTCGCCGAGGGCACCTACATCGGCCAGTGGGGGCTGCCCCCAGATGAAAGTATCTACCTGCGCACCGAGACCGCTGCCGACGGTAAGCCGATCAATGGTGCCAATGGTAAGTCGTACGCCATGCACTTCAAGGCGCCCGAGGTCAGCCAGTTCTGGTCCTTTACCGTCTACGCCTCAGACAACCGCCTGATGGCCCACAACGCCATCAATCGCCATAGCCGCGGCGACCGCACACTCAAACCGGATGCCAATGGCGAATACACCATTGAGCTGAGCGCCAAGGGTGAAGAGAGCAACCCCAATTACCTGCCAATTCCGGAAAAGGATGCCTACATTGTCTTGAGGTTGTATGGCCCGAGCAAGGCAGTGCAAGGCGGCGGGTACGAGTTCCCGCCCGTCGAAGTGACCTCGCACTGATTCGTGCGGAGGGTATTGCATTCTCTGGTAAAGGCTTCTGAGGGTGCGCTCAGGAGCCGTTGAGTTACGCAGACGTCTTCGGGCCTGGCCCTTTCACACCTTGATTGCTCCCTTGACGCAAAAGAAACTTTTTCTAAACACGCAAATTGACCCCCGCCCCAGCTGACTGCTGGAGGCGTCTTGTGTGATCAGGGTTAGCCGTTATCAACCCAGAGCTGCCGGTCAGCAAGGATAGCATCAGGCCAGAACGCTGGAAGACGCTGTGCGTACGCACCGTGAGGGCATGCACCACTGCAATCATCAGGTGCTGGTGCGAAGCCACCTAGCGCGTGCAAGATACTTTCAGCACAGGCAGGGGCCAACATTATCTTCCGGGCAGCTTTTACAACACAGGCGCTACGATGAAAGAACACGCATACGCTGTTACCGTAAACTGGACGGGAAACACGGGTGAAGGTACTTCCAGCTATACGTCCTACCAGAGGGACTTCACTGTAGAAGGCCTGGGCAAGCCACAAATCCTCGGCTGCGCCGACCCGGCCTTTCGCGGCAATTCCAATCGTTGGAACCCAGAAGACATGTTGCTGGCCTCGATCTCGGCCTGCCATAAACTGTGGTATCTCCATTTGTGTGCGGTCAACAATGTGAACGTGCTGGAGTACGTCGACTACCCAGTGGCCCGGATGGTTGAGGGCGATGCACAGCAAAAGGGGCATTTCAAGGACGCAGAGTTGCGGCCTCAGATCGTCATCAGCAGCCAATCGGATATCGACCTCGCGATGCGTCTGCATGACGATGCTCATCATGAGTGCTTTATTGCCAACTCGGTCAACTTCCCCATCAAATGCAGGGCTGTCATTCACCATCAGCGCTAGATTCCCAGTGGGTCAGCAAGCTGGCGCATGCCACCGTGCCCGGTATCGCGCCAAGCAACGTTAATGCAGCGCTAATCGACTTCGCTTACACTCGCCGCATGAACCGCTTCTTGCGACTGGTTACCCTCTTCTTGCTGGTTATCGCGCTTCCTTTCAACGGGATGGCGGGTATCGACTCACCCATAGAACCGTGCCCCATGCAGGCCATGGGTATGCAAATGATGGCCGGCATGGAGCACGACTGCTGCCAGGAGCAAGATCAGGGCAAGTCCTCCCATCACGACACCAAAACCTGCAAGGTCGGCCAGGAATGTAGAACGGCGACTGCGCTCCAGGTCAGCATGCTGGAGCCTGTGTTGACCTTCGCTACCTCGCACCCTGCCGATACCTATACCGAAAGCCTGGTAGCCTGCGCCCCGCCTGACCACTGGCGCCCTCCTCGGGCCTGATTCCTTCGTAAAACCTCACACGATTGTTCTGCCTTGGCGGCCGAACGATGGCATGCGCGTGCGCGCTGGTTTTTTCGAGGAATCATGCTCATGACTCCCCTACGTTTGCATTCAGGACGGACGCTTGCGCTCGGCCTGGTAATCCTGCTGCCGACGCTATCGGCGCAGGCCGCTTCATTTTCATTGGACGATGCGCTGCAACTGGCAGAGCGCAATGCCCCTTCTCTTCAGGCACGCCAGGAGCAGGTGTCGGCGACACGCAGCGCGATCCTGCCTGCGGGTGAACTGCCCGACCCTCGGCTGAATCTCGGGCTGCAGAACCTGCCGGTGGACGGCAGTGATCGCTGGAGCACAAGCCGAGACTTCATGACCATGCAGGTGGTTGGCCTGTCCCAGGAAGTGCCCAACAGAGACAAACGCAAGGCACGGGTCGAAACCGCGCGGGCAGCGGTTGAACGCGCCGATGCCGAGGCGGTTCTGGAGCGTCAAAACGTACGCGCAGCGACGGCACAGGCGTGGCTGGCGGCCTACACGGTGCAGCGAAAGCTGCAGCAATTCGACGAATTCTACAAAGAGAATCACCTGCTGACTTCGGCCGTCCACGCCCGCCTGGCCGGCGGAGGCGGTGCAGCAACCGATGCACTTGCTCCAAACCAGGAAATGGCTCAGTTGGACGCGCAGAAAGACCTGCTGCTAAGCCAGGCGAGCCAGGCGCGAGCCGCCCTCAAACGCTGGACCGGCCAGGACGCAGATGTGCAAGCACGCGCATTTCCTCAGTGGGCGGTAAATGCAACTGACTACCTGCATGCGCTACACGCCCACCCTGCGCTGGCGGTTTATGGCGCCATGAGCCGAGAAGCCGAAGCCCAGGTGCATCAGGCGCAAGCCGAGAAGAAGTCTGACTGGGGTTGGCAACTGGACTACCAACGGCGCGGGCCGGCATTCAGCAACATGGTGAGTGTGCAGGTCAGTTTTCAATTGCCCTTGTTCACAGGCTCTCGGCAAGACCCGATGATCGCCGCCCGGCGTGCACAAGTGCGCCAGCTGGAGGACGAGCAAGACGCGGCCCTGCGGGAGCATACCGCGCAGCTGGAGGCAGACATGGCTGAATACCAGCGCCTGCAGCGTGCAGTGGCGCGAAGCCGAGACACCCTGCTACCGCTCGCCGAGGCACGCGTGCGTTTGGCATTGGCAGATTACCGAGCAGGCAAATCGGCCTTGAGTGAAGTGCTCGCGGCGCGGCGGCAACGGGTAGACGCGCGGTTACAGGACTTAGACCTGCAAGGCCAACTGGCAGCGACAGCGGCACGTTTGCATTTCGCGTACGGCGAGGTGCGGGCATGAAAAGTACGTCTATCGGTCTGATCGCAGCCGTTGCATTGGCTCTGGGTGGCAGTGCGGGCTATTGGTTGGCAGCACGCGGGCAAAGTGCCAAGGCGCCGAGTTCAGAGGAGCAAAAGGCACTTTACTGGTACGACCCGATGTACCCGCAGCAACACTTTTCCGCACCAGGCAAGTCGCCCTTCATGGATATGCAGCTGGTGCCGAAATACGCGGGAGGCACCCCGGATGACACACGGCCCGCTGTGCAGATTACGCCGGGTATCCAGCAGAACCTTGGGGTCAGGCTGGCGACAGTTACCCAGGGTCGCCTTGAGCGCACACTGCAGGTCAGCGGTGTACTGGCCTTCGACGAGCGCGACTTCAGTGTGCTGCAAGCGCGAACCGCAGGGTTCGTCGAACGCACTTACGGGCGCGCCACAGGTGATGCAGTGACCAAGGGGGCACCGCTGGCCGATGTACTTGCGCCAGAATGGGTAGGGTTGCAAGAAGAGTTTCTGGCGCTGCGTCGTTCGGGTGATGCCGGCCTGCAGGCAGCCGCCCGCCAGCGCCTGTTGCTGGCGGGAATGCCGGCGACGTTGATTGACCGGGTCGCACGCAGCGGCAAGGTGCAGGCCCTGGTGACATTGGTTGCCCCCACCGCCGGTGTCATCCAGGCGCTGGAGCTACGCCCAGGCATGACCGTACTACCTGGCGCTACCCTGGCGCGCATCAACGGTGTGACCAACGTCTGGCTTGAGGCAGCAGTACCTGAAGCTCAGGCTCAGGGCTTGCGTGAAGGCTTGGCAGTGCAAGCCGAACTGCCCGCCTATCCCGGCCATGCATTGACCGGCAAGCTGACAGCGCTGCTGGCTGATGCGGACCTGCAAAGCCGTACCTTGCGGCTGCGCATCGAGCTGCCCAACCTCGAGGGTCGATTGCGCCCTGGCATGACCGCCCAGGTCACCCTGCATCCGGTTGGGCAAGCCGATGACAGCTTGCTGATACCTGCCGAGGCCGTGATCCGTACCGGTAAACGCAATGTGGTGATGCTTGCCGAAGATCAAAGCCACTTCCGCCCGATCGAAGTGGTGCTGGGCCAGGAAAGCGGTGGCCAGGTCGCCGTGCTGCAAGGGCTGCAGGCAGGCCAGCGGGTAGTGGCGTCGGGGCAATTTCTTATTGACTCCGAGGCCAGCCTCAAGGGCATCGAGGCTGCAACTGCGCAAGAGACCCCACTGGTACCTGCACAACCGCCACTGCACGAGGCAGACGGGCAAATTGTGCAGATAGACGGCAAGCAGCTCACCATCGCCCATGGCCCTTTCATCACCTTGGGCATGCCTGGAATGACCATGACCTTCCCGGTGGCCGACTCCGTGATGCTCGCCGGGCTGAAAGTGGGTAGTCGCATTCACTTTGGTATCCGCGAACGTGACGAAGGCATGGTGATCGAGCAGATCGATGCGCAGGAGAGTCAGCCATGATTGCGCAACTGATACGCTGGTCGGTGGGCAACCGGGTGCTGGTTCTATTCGCCACGTTGTTTTTGGTGGCCTGGGGCGTGCTCTCGGTGCGTAGCCTGCCAATCGACGCGTTGCCTGACTTGTCGGACGTGCAAGTCATCATTCGCACCTCCTACCCTGGGCAAGCACCACAGATTGTGGAAAACCAGGTGACCTACCCACTGACCACCACCATGCTCTCAGTGCCTGGCGCCAAGACAGTGCGCGGCTTCTCGGCCTTTGGCGACAGCTTCGTCTACGTGTTGTTCGAGGATGGCACCGACCTCTACTGGGCACGCTCGCGGGTCCTGGAGTATCTGAGCCAGGTGCAATCGCGCCTGCCTGCGTCGGCCAAACCCATACTCGGGCCAGATGCCACAGGTTTGGGCTGGATTTATCAATACGCGCTGGTCGACCGCCGTGGTGGTCATGACCTGGCGCAACTGCGCAGCCTGCAGGATTGGTTCTTGCGCTTCGAGCTCAAGACCCTGCCTGATGTCGCCGAAGTGGCGAGTATCGGTGGCATGGTCAAGCAGTACCAAGTGGTGCTCGACCCGTTGCGCCTGGCCACGCTTGGCATTACCCAAGCGCAGGTGACGGATGCCATCGCCAAGGCCAACCAGGAAACCGGCGGGGGTGTCCTTGAGCAAGGTGAGGCGCAATTCATGGTTCGTGCTTCGGGTTACCTGAAGACACTCGATGATTTGCGCGCCATCCCCCTGCGTCTGGCCACCAATGGCGCACCAGTAACGCTTGGCGATGTCGCCACCGTACAGCTTGGGCCAGAGGCGCGCAGAGGGATTGGTGAACTGGATGGCCAGGGCGAGGCCGTGGGTGGTGTGGTCATTTTGCGCAGCGGCAAAAACGCAAGGGAAGCCATTGCCCGCGTCAAGGAAAAACTCGAAGCGTTGAAGAAGGGCCTGCCCGCCGGGGTGGAGCTGGTCACCACCTATGATCGCAGCCAATTGATCGACCGCGCCGTGGACAACCTGAGCCAAAAACTGCTCGAAGAGTTCATAGTGGTCGCACTGGTGTGCGCGGCGTTTCTCTGGCACCTGCGTTCATCACTGGTGGCGATCGTCTCCCTGCCAGTGGGGGTGCTGATTGCACTGATCGTCATGCGCCATCAGGGGATGAACGCCAACATCATGTCACTTGGCGGCATCGCTATCGCTATCGGTGCAATGGTCGACGCGGCAGTGGTAATGATCGAAAACGCACACAAGCATGTCGAGGCCTGGCATGCCCGCAACCCGGGGGGCCAGCTGCAGGGCGAACAACACTGGAAGGTCATGACCGAGGCGGCAGTCGAGGTGGGGCCGGCCCTGTTCTTCAGCCTGATGATCATCACACTGTCGTTCGTTCCGGTCTTTACCTTGCAGGCCCAGGAAGGACGGTTGTTCGCACCGTTGGCGTTCACCAAGACCTACGCCATGGCTGCTGCCGCAGGGCTGGCGGTGACGCTGGTACCGGTGCTGATGGGCTACTGGATTCGCGGCCCGCTGCCAGCGGAGGCGCGCAACCCGCTTAACCGCGGGCTGATTCGGCTGTATCGCCCCGCGCTGGAGGTTGTGTTACGCCGACCACGCATGACGCTGATGGGCGCACTGCTGATCCTCCTCAGCAGCCTGTGGCCATTGAACCATTTAGGCGGGGAGTTTCTACCGCCGTTGGACGAGGGCGACCTGCTGTACATGCCCTCTGCGCTTCCTGGGTTATCCACCCAAAAAGCTTCACAGTTGCTGCAGCGCACCGACCAGCTGATTCGGACCGTGCCCGAGGTGGCCAGCGTATTTGGCAAAGCCGGGCGCGCCGAATCGGCGACCGACCCCGCGCCGCTGGAGATGTTCGAAACCATCGTGCGCCTGAAGCCGAAAGACCAGTGGCGACCGGGTATGACCAGCGAGAAGCTGATTGAAGAGCTCGACCGGACAGTTCAGGTACCAGGGCTGACCAACATCTGGATTCCGCCCATTCGAAACCGGATCGACATGTTGGCTACCGGCATAAAGAGCCCCATTGGCGTGAAAGTGGCTGGCAGCGACCCCGGGCTGATCGATCGCGTGACACTGGCCGTCGAGCGGGCAGCGAAAACGGTGCCCGGCGTGACCTCGGCATTGGCTGAGCGCTTGACTGGCGGGCGCTACATCGACCTCGATATCGACCGTCAGGCGGCAGCGCGCCACGGCCTGAACATCGCAGACGTGCAAGCCATTGTTGCCGGAGCCATCGGTGGTGAAACCATTGGCGAAACGGTTGAAGGGTTGGCGCGCTATCCCATCAGCGTAAGGTACCCACGGGAATGGCGAGACTCCGCCGATGCACTGCGTCAGTTGCCGATCTACACAGCCCAGGGCGGGCAGATCACCCTTGGTACCGTCGCACAGGTGCGCATCACCGATGGTCCACCGATGCTCAAGAGCGAGAACGCCCGCCCTTCGGGCTGGGTTTACATCGACGTACGCGGTCGTGATCTGTCGTCCGTGGTGGCCGACCTGCGCCAAGTGGTAGAGCGCGAGGTGAAGCTTGAACCCGGCATGAGCCTCAGCTACTCCGGCCAGTTCGAGTATCTGGAGCGTGCCAATGCTCGCCTGACGTGGGTGGTACCGGCAACGCTGGCGATCATTTTCGTTCTGCTTTACCTCACCTTCGGCCGTATGGAAGAAGCGCTGCTGATCATGGGTACCTTGCCCTTCGCCCTCACCGGTGGTGTGTGGTTGCTTTATCTGATGGGTTTCAACCTGTCGGTGGCCACGGGTGTCGGCTTCATCGCCTTGGCAGGGGTGGCCGCGGAGTTCGGCGTCATCATGCTGCTCTACCTGAACAACGCCTGGGCCGAGCGCCTAGCCAAAGGCGAGCACACGCAAGCAGCGCTGCTGGACGCGATTGGCGAGGGTGCCGTGCATCGTATTCGCCCCAAAGCCATGACCGTGGCGGTAATTGTCGCAGGGCTGCTGCCGATTCTCTGGAGCGACGGCACCGGCAGCGAAGTGATGGCGCGAATCGCTGTACCGATGGTGGGCGGCATGCTGACTGCACCCTTGCTCTCGCTGTTCGTCATCCCCGCAGCGTACTGGATGATCCGACGCCGACAGGTTGACGGCTTGAAGGTAGGGGCAAGGTGAGGTTCGATTTCCCTATGGAGGGGAGCGCTGCGACGATCGAAGACATCCGCAAGCACTAACCCTCCGGTTGCTCATCCTGTTTGCCAGAACCCAGCAAACAGGATGAGTTTCAAGTGACCTTTGGGTGCAGTCCACGCAGGTGTTGGTCATCTGCACGGCCTGGCAACCGGCTAGGAAAGCCCATTGAGCATGTCCTGAACCTGTTGCGTCGCCTGGCGGGTACTTTGCGCGAGTTTCTTCACTTCATCGGCAACCACCGAAAACCCTCGCCCCACCTCGCCCGCCCTGGCGGCCTCGATGGCCGCATTCAACGCCAGAAGGTTGGTCTGCTCGGCGATACTTCGAATGACGCTGATCATCTGTGCGATACGCTCGTAGCTGGCTTGATTCTGCTGGCGCATCAGCGCTTGGCTGGCCTGGACACTGCGCTCATCGCTGATATCCCGCACAGCCCCGATCACGCGCACCAGCCGCCCTTGCTCGTTTCGCACTGCGCGCCCTCGCTCGCGGCACCAGATATAACCCCGCTGCTTGTGGCACATGCGGTATTCGAACACGTACTCCGCCGCCTCAACCGGCGCGATGATCGTGGCATCGAAGACGCTCATGATGCCCGGCAGGTCGTCTGGATGAGTGATGTCGACCTGAGATTGCCAGCCATCAGGCAACTCTTCGGATGTATAGCCCATCAGGCAGCGGAACTGCTCGGAAAACCGCATGTGACTGGACGGGTGCCCGACATCGCCATGGGCTACCGAGATATCCCACACCCCTTCGGTAAGCGTGGTCTGCACCAACGCCCAAAGCTGCTGTTGATCCAGTAATACCTGCGCCTGCTGCGCAAGCTCGACACGTCGTGCGTCCAGTTCACGATTGCGCTCGACAAGGCCAGCTTCACGCAGCTCCGCTGCTCGCAAGCTAGCGCGAGCGGCCTCCAGTTCTACCTCTCGGGCTCCCAGCGACACTTCCAGCCGGCGCAACGCCAAAGCACTCTGCTGGCGCTGCGCAACCACCTCGCTCAAACCTTGCAGCACCTCGGGACAACGCGCGAGCAGCGGGTACTCAAAGCGCTGTGGCACCTGCCCCGCTTGGGCCTGGGCCAGTGCCTGGGAAAACGCCTGCATCCAGTGGACTTTCCTGAAAAACATGCACCCGCTCCTGCTGTGGTTTTCGACGTACAGGCGTACGCGCTCTGGACGTCATACAAAAAAACGCCGGCGGGAGGCCGGCGCTCAAATGCAGTACGTATGAAGTAAGAGATCGCCTGGTGAGGCAGCGCCACTATCCTCTACTGCCAGCCCCTATTGCTTGCTTGAACCTGCCAGCCAGCTTGTCCCTGCGTGACTTTCATGCGGTCCACCAGAGCATGCGCATTTGGCGACATGCACCGTGCATCAGCTAATTGCACGCATACTCATGAAGACATGTCCGCCATCGCCGCTTCAGGAGGTTGCCACCATGCTTGACCGGGTCATGGATGCACTGCGAGACAATCCCGAAATCGCTGTATTTCTCGCCATTGCCCTGGGCATCCTGCTCGGCCGTATCAAGCTGGGCAGTTTCCATCTGGGTTCTGTCGCTGGCGCACTGCTGATGGGGCTGCTGATTGGTCAGATCGGCCTGCAAGTGCCCCACGAACTGAAATCGGTATTCTTCGCCTTGTTCATCTATGCGGTCGGCTTCAAGAGTGGGCCGGAATTCTTCGGCAGCCTCAACCGCGGCACGTTCAAGCTGGTCATTCTCTCGCTGGTGCTGTGCGGCACTGCCCTGGCAGTGATTCTGGCGATGAACGCGCTGTACGGCTTCGATGCAGGCTTTACCGCAGGCCTGGGCGCCGGCGCCCTGACGGACACGGCGATCATGGGCACGGCCAGCAGCGCGATCGGCCAATTACCGCTGGACGCGGCAGCCAAGGCCGAGCTCAACAGCCACATGGCTGTAGCCTATGCGATCACCTATGTATTCGGCACCGTCGGGCTGATCGTCTTCGTCGGCAGCCTGGCGCCACGCCTGCTCGGGGTGGACTTGCGCAGCAGCGCCCAGGCGCTGGAGCGTGAACTGGGCATTGAACGCAATGAAGACGCCATCAGCATCCCTTATACCCGCATCGTCGTGCGCGCCCATCGGCTCACGGCCGCCCATGCAGCCGGCACAACCATCGCCGATGTGGAGGCGCTGCACCCGGCGCTGAGCATCGAACGCGTCACCCGCGCCGGGCAACACCTGGAGCGCGACCCGGCATTGCGCCTTGAACGTGACGACATCCTGGGCATATACGCCCTGCGCGATGCTGTGAGCGATCTGCACGGCTGGATAGGCCCGGAAGTGGATCACCCGCAAAGCCTGTCGTTCGCCACCCGCAGCGCCGACATCGTGCTGACCAGCCGCCACCTGGCCGGTCGCAGCCTGCATCAGGTGAAGGCCGCACTTACCGGTTCCGAGCGCATGGGTTGCTTTCTCACGGGCATCACCCGTCAAGGCCTGCCCCTGCCCCTTTTGCCGGAAACCATTCTGCGTCGGGGCGATGTCATCAGCCTTACTGGGCGAGCCAGCAGTGTTGACGCATTGGCCGCGCAACTGGGCCGGATCCGACACGCCAGCTACCGCAGCGATATCGCCATCCATGCGCTGGGCCTGGTTGCCGGTTCACTGGTGGGGCTGCTGTCTACTCACATCGGCATGATTCCAGTGGAACTCGGCATCGGCGGTGGCGTGTTGCTAGCCGGGCTGTTGATCGGTTGGTACAACTCGCGACATCCCGATCTCGGCGCCCTGCCACCTGCCGCACAGTGGGCGTTTTCCGAGTTTGGCCTGACCGCCTTCGGCGCGGTCGTGGGCTTGCTGGCCGGGCCGGCGGCGCTGACGGCGGTCAGGGAACAAGGCATGGCACTGTTGCTGGCAGGCGCACTGGTGACCCTCATTCCGCCGCTGGTCACACTCTACGTTGGCCGCTACGTGCTGCGCTTGCATCCGATGATCCTGTTGGGCGCGCTGGCCGGAGCACAGACCGAAGCGGCCTCGATGAACAAGATCATCGAGCAGTCGGGAAGCAATACCCCAGTCATCGGTTTCACCGTCTGCTATGCCGTCTCCAATGTGCTGCTCGCAGTATGTGGCCCGATCATCATCGCCTTTGCCTGACGCCTCGACTTGCCCGCCGGCAAGTGTCGTCTAAAGTACTGACTCACAGTGCCAGCAGCTGCTACTCATTCAGAATGTGAAATTGTCGTGAAAAGAGTGTGCCCGGCGCCAGCTGCCTGATTTCAACATGGCTACCCTGCTTCTACTACGCCTCAACGTTCGCTGGTAGTTGCCATAAAACGGTACAGCGCTTCAGTCACAAGGAGCGTCTGATGGAATCGTTGTACTGCCTGCGCCGCTCAGCAGCCCTGTTGCTTTGCACGGCATCCTTGTTCGGCAATGCGGCCTGGGCTGGTGGCATCCTCATCTATGAAGCCGGCCAGGAGGGCAACGGCCTGGCCAATGCCGGGTCTGCCGCACTGGCCACCGACCCCAGCGTGCTGATGAGCAACCCGGCGGGCATCACCCGGCTTAAAGGCACTCAAATTAGCGCCAACGCCCAGGTCATTCTTGGCGACCTGCGTTTTTCCCGCGACGCCGGCAACCAGTTCGACGGCAACGAAGGCGGCAATGCGCTGCAATACCTGCCCGGTACCAGCCTGTTCATCAGCCACCAGCTCGACGAGCGCTCTGCCATCGGTTTCGGCATGTATGGCAACTTTGGCCTGGCGCTGGACTACGACGACGACTGGGCCGGCCGCTATTTCACCCAGGAGGCCGCAGTGATTGGCGTTTCGATGCAACCGACCTGGGCCTACAAGTTCACCGACGACCTGTCCATCGGGGTTGGCCCGCGCATCATGGTCGGCTACTACCGCACCGAGATGGCCATCAACAATAACCTGCTGGGCCTGGCCGACCGGCCCGATGGCCAGCTGGAGTACAAGGACACCGATGTCGGCGTAGGCGTCAACCTGGGCCTGTTGTACCAGCTTGATGCCCGCACCCGTGTGGGCCTGGCCTACACCAGCAAGGTCAAGCTGGAGTTCGAGGACAAGCCGCACCTCAAGGACATCGACAACCCGCTGCTCAACGTCGCCCTGCGCCGCCTCGACGTAGATTCGCTGGAGCTCGACCTCAACGTGCCGCAAACCGTTACCTTCAGCATCGCCCACGAGCTGGACGACCAGTGGACCCTGCTCGGCAGCCTCAACTGGCAGGACTGGAGCGACTTTGGCGACGTCGGCGTGGAGGTGGACAGCGACGCTGGCGGCACCAGCCGCACCGTCGACCGCCAATACAAGGACACCTGGCATGCCTCCGTGGGCGCACAGTACCAGGCCACCCGACAATGGCGCTGGAGCGTCGGCCTGGGTTACGACAGCTCGGCCGTGGACGATAAGGACCGCACGGTCGACAACCCCATGGGCGAGGCCTGGCGGTTGGCTACCGGGGTCAACTACCAGGTCGATGAGGGCCTGGAGCTGCACCTGGCCTACACCTTGGTGTGGCTCGGCGACATGGACGTCGAGCAGACCAAGGCGCGCTCGGGCAACACGCTGTCAGGCAGCTATGACAACAGCGCTTTGCACATCATCGGCGGTGGCGCCACCTGGCGCTTCTGACGCCCCGGCAAAGCGGTGGGCATTGATCAACGCAACGAAGGAGAAGCTGCATGAACACCAAGACATTGGCTGCATCGCTGTGCCTTGCAACCCTCATGCTGCAGGGGTGCGCCAGCAAGTACGTGGAGTCCGACCAGTATTCAGGGTTCCTGAAGGACTACAGCATCCTCAAGGAAGACAAGTCGCCGTCCGGCGCGCCAGTCATGCGCTGGATCAAGCCCGGGGTCGATGCCAAGCGCTACACCAGCGTGTATATAGAGCCAAGCCAGCTCTACCCCAAACCGCAACCGACCGACAAAGTGCCGCAATCGACCTTGACGGGGATCACCCAGTACTACGACCAGACCCTGAAGAACCACTTCTCCCAGGTATTACCGCTGGCCACCAGCCCTGGTCCGCGCGTACTGGTGGTGCGCCCGGCGATAACGGCGGTGAGCGCCCAGACCAAAAGCCTGCGCCCTTATGAAGTCATTCCGATTGCGTTGATCGCCGCAGGCATCAGCACCGCCACCGGTATCCGTGACCAGGACACCAGCATCGCCACCGAAGCGGCGTTCCTTGATGGTGACAGCAACCAGGTGGTGGCCGAAGTGGTGCGCAAAGGTGCAGGTACCGAGCTGGATGACTCATCCCAGGTCATGCAGGCAAAAGACGCCAAAGCCGTACTCGATGGCTGGGCCAAGGACATGGTCGGCTCCTTCCAGGCATTGCGGAAATAGGCCGCTTCCCTCAAGCACGGCCCTGCCCAGGAGCGTGCAGGCCCGCCCCCGGTCACTGATGAGGCGCGATTCCATGGACAGCATTCGCGGCAGCGCATTGCTGCAATATGACCAGCTACTGGTCGAACACGGTGCTGCGCAGCGGGACTTTCTGGCCCCGCTGCACATTGCCCCGGATGTGGTCGGCAACTACGGCAAGCACCTACCCTACCTGAGCCTGGTGCAACTGTTCGAAGGCAGCGCGCACGCCCTGAGCCTGCCCCGCTTCGGCCTGGAGCTGGCGTTGCGCCAAGGCTCGACCCTGGTCGGCCCGCTGCGCCACCTGGCCAACTCCGCCCCCACCGTAGGCCACGCCCTGGTGGCGGTAATCCGTTACATGCGCCACTACAGCCCGGCTATCCACTTTCGCCTGGAACACCGCGCCGGGCAGGCCATGCTGTTTTTCGACAACGGCCTGCCGAGTTCCGAACAGACGCCGCAAATTGTCGAGAAATCAGTGATGGGGGCGCGGCTGCTGATTGGCGAGCTGCGCGGCGCGCCACTGCGGCCACGGGCGGTGACCTTGCGCCACGCCGCGCTGGGCGATGCCTCGGGCTACACACGTTACTTTGACTGCCCGGTGCTGTTCGGCCAGGCCCACAACAGCCTGGTGCTGGGGGCTGACGTACTGCAAGAAGCCTGCGTGCACCATGACGCCGACCTGCATGCCATCGTCCGCCACTTCCTGGAGAACCAGGCCGTCCCTTGCGACAGCCTGCTGGCCTCGGTAGAGCGCAAGATCCAGATGCTGCTGCCCGCCCAACGCTGCACCCTGGAACAGGTGGCGCTGGCCTTGAACATGAATTCACGCACCTTGCAACGGCACCTGGCCAGCGATGGTATCGAATTCGAAGGCTATCTGGACGGTATTCGCCGCCGCCAGGCACAACAGATGCTACGCAAGACCACCTTGTCTGTCGGGCAGATCGCCAACGAGCTGGGCTATCGCCGTACCACCTCGTTCTGCCGTGCGCATTTGCGCTGGTTCGATATCACGCCGCTTGAGCATCGACGGCAATACGGCGACCCGGTGATCGCCGCACTTTGAGTAGCGCTCAGGCATCCTTGCCATCGCCACCTGGCTCCCGCGCCGGCGCGGCAAACCACTTCTCACGCGGCACCCACTTCTCCTGAGCCGGGTCGCCCAGGTAATGCGGCGACATGATCTGCACGCCGTATTCATTGAATACATCCTGGATGTTGGCGTGCAACAGGCTCAACAGCTCGGCGCGCGGCCGTGGCTCGCTGGGCACCGCTTGGCCCACCAGGCGGTATTCGGGGTAAAAGTCCGAGAGCCCGGTCTGGAACACCTGCGGCCTGGGTTTGGCAAGAATGCCCTCGGTGCGCTGCGCGGCCTCCACCAGCATCGCCTCGACCTGGCGCCAGGGCGTGTCATAGCCGATGGTGACCACCGTATCGACGATGTACCCCTGGCCCTGCACCACCCGTGAATAGTTGCGCGTCACCGACCCGGTGATCATCGAGTTGGGCAGCGTCAACACCTCGCCCAAACCGGTGCGGATGGTGGTGTTGAACATGCCCACCTCGGTCACCGTGCCTTCGTTATCCCCTACCCGCACGTATTCACCGGCCTTCAGTGTGCGCGAATACGTCAGGATCAGCCCCGCCGCAGCCTGCCCGACCACGCTGGAGGCGCCCAGCGAAATCATCAGGCCCAACAGCACCGAAAGCCCTTTGAAGGCATCGGTGCCAGAGCCTGGCAGGTACGGGTAAGCCATCACCAGGGCAAACAGCCAGATCGCCAGTGAAGTTAACCGGGTGGTGGGCTGCAAGGTTTCTTCGGTCAACCACTTCAGCGTACCCGGGCGGGCCATGCGCTCCAGCACGCGGCGGCTGAAGCCGCTGATGCCGCGGGCGATGAAAAAGATCATGACGGCCACGGCGATACCGGGAATGGCATGCAGAATGCCGTCGAGCAGGTAGCGCAGCAGGTCGAGCAGATGCACGTTGAGGCTTTCGCCCCACGGCCGGGTATAGGGGAATTGCGACAGCACGAAGCTCAGCCACTGGTAGCCAAGCAGCAAGACGATCACCCAGTACATCAGGCGCAGCAGCCGGTCGATCACAAAGTACACATACTGCATGTCGAACAGCGGCAGTTGGCCTACCTTGATCTGCCGGGCTCGTTCTCGCATCAATTGCGGCAAACGGCCGCGCAGTCTGCGTCGACCCAGGTTGGCAGCCTTGATCAGCAGCACGAACACCAGTGTCGCGACGGCGGAAAAGCCCAGCGCCTTGAGCAGAAAACGCAGGCTGCGCGCCTCGCCGGTTTCATCCACGACCTGACGCAACGTGGCCGCAGCCTGCTCGGCCGCCTCCCGGGTGTCGCCACCCTCCACGCCCAGGTCCTGCGGGGCGACGATGAAGGCCCGCCGCCCACCTAGCAGCACCAGGTGGCTGTTGACGATGGGGTCGACGCTGACTTTCAGCTCGTCGGTGCCGCGCAATGCCTCATCGATCACCGCCGTCGCCCGCTGCGCGCGCGCGGCCGGGGTCTCGCCGAGCAAGGTGGCGTGGAAGGTGAAGATGCTGCGGTTGGCGATGCGCAGTTCTGCCGGTTCACCCGGCACGCCATCGGTCGCGCTACCCACCGCATCCTTGCCATGCCCCGCCAGCGGCAGCAAGGCACACAGCATCAACAGCGCAGTCAACAGACGGTTCATTGCTCACTCCCTGGCCGATAGTCCTGTAGTGATAGCACAGGCTTCACTGGCCGGTACTGGGGCCAAGGAACCAGCGATAATACGGGTTGTCGCCGTCGCTGCGGGCCAGTTCGCGGGCTTCCCGCGCCCAGGCCTGGCGGTTGCCGTTGTAGGCATGCAAGCTGAGGCTGTAGAAAAGTGCCAGGCTGCGCCACTGGTCACTCACCGCGCTGGCGAAGCCTGGTTCCGCGCCCTGCAGCGGTGGCGTGCTGCGCAGGGCCAGCAAGGCTGGCAACACACGGGTGATTTCCCGGGGGCGCACCCACGGCGCGTACTCGATGCGTGGCTGATCGTCGGTCACTGGCAATGCATCGCCGGCGTAACGTTCAAGCCCGGCACGGTCGGTAATCCAGGTGGCCAGCAAGGCCTCTGGCGAAGCGACACCCACCTCGGCCAGCGTCTGGGCCACGCTCGCTTGCGCCAGGCGCTGGCGGATACGCGGTACATCTAACTGCAATGGCTGCAATGAGCCGATCAGCAGCATTTCGTGGAACTCAGTGGTCCACAGCGTGGCATGGGGGAAGACATCGATGAAGCTGCGCACCAGCGAGCGGCTGTCTTCGTCGTTCTGGGTCGGCAAGGGCAGCCACTGCGCGACCAGGCCAGCAGGTTGCAAGCGGGCGGCGGCCAGCTGATAGAAGTTGCGCGAGTACAGGTTGACCACACCGGCCGCCGAGGGTGGCGGTGGTTCCAGGGTGATCAGATCGTAGCGCGCCTCACTGCGCAGCAACTCACGGCGACCATCGCGCAAGCGAATGTCCAGGCGTGGGTCCGCCACCGCGGCATAGTTGCCTTTGAAACGGGGCGCCGCCTGCAAGACTTCAGGCAGCAATTCGGCCACCACCGGGCGCTCCAGTCCAGGGTAACGTAGCATCGCCCCGGCGGTGATACCGGTGCCAAAGCCGATCACCAAGGCCGAGCGCGGCTCGCCATTGTGGATCAGCAACGGCAGCAAGGCTTGCAAGCGCATGTAGCGCAGCGATGGCATGGCGTCGCCGGTATTGGAAACACCCTGGATGTAAAGGCGGCTGAAGGTTTGCCCCTGGCGCCCTTGGGTGACCACTGCCACCGTGCCGCCCTTGCCCTCATGGTAGTAGGTGAGTTGCCCGTTGCGTGCGCCTGGCAGCAGCTCGGCCAGGCGCTGCGGCGGCATCAACAGCACCACCAGCACGGTTGCAGGGGCCACCAGGCACACGGCCAACGCAGCAGGGCGACGTACCCCCTGGCCACGCCACACCGCCACCAACCCTACCAGCACGGCCATTGCGGCAAGCGCCCCCAAGGCATGTACCAGGCCCAATTGCGGCACCAGTACGAACCCCGTGAGCAGCACGCCGGCGATGCCACCCAGGGTGTTGAGCGCCACCACCGCGCCCACATCGCGCCCCACATGACCGCTGTCCACCACCAGGCGCAAGGCCAGTGGAAATGCGGCGCCCAGCAATGTGGTTGGAAGCAACACCATGCACGCGGCCGCCACCGCGAAACGCGCGCACATGCCGAGCAGTTCGTTGCCAGTCAGCTGCAGGGCGAACAGTTCGGCCTGCGTCTGGGCCTGCACCAGCCAGCGGTCCAGCCCGGCAAGCTGCAACAGGGCAAGCAGCCCGGCAATGGCAATCAACAGCCCGAACACACCCCAAGGATCACGAATTCGGTCGGCACGCCTGGCATACAGCGCACTACCGGCCAGCAGCCCGGCCAGGTAAGTGGCCAGCACCACGGCAAAAGCATAGGACCGGGTGCTCATGAAGGGCACGATCGACTGGCTCCACACCACCTCGTAGCCCAGCGCCACTCCCCCGGCGATGCAATACAGGGCGATGGCCAGGCGTGCCTGCGGCGAGCGTGATGTCGACGAGGCATTGGCAAGCGGCGGCAAGCTCACTTCTCGCCGGTAAGAAAGCCAGGCACCCAATGCTGCCAGCAGATTCAGGCTGGCAGCTGCGCAGGCGCTGCCTGTAACGCCAAGGCGCGGCAACAGTACGAAGGCTGCCGCTAGCGTGCCGGCAATCGCGCCAGCGGTGTTCGCCGCGTACAAGCGCCCACCCGCCTCTGCCAACTGCCCGGTGACAGGCGCCAGCGCGCGCACCAGTACGGGCAAGGTACCGCCCATAAGCAAAGCCGGTACGCCCACCAGCACGAAGGGCAGTGCCCAGGCCAGCAGGCCGGCACTGGCCTCGAGGCGGGCGAACGGTCCGGCGGCATGGGCCAGGCCAAGGGTGGCGCCGAGCCCCAGCAGCGCAACGGCGAGCTCAAGATAAACGTACAGGTGCACTGGGCGTTGCAGGCGGTCGGCCCAACGCCCGAACAGCAGGCCGCCAAAGGCAAGCCCAGCAAAAAAGGCACTGATACCGGTGGCGACGGCATGCACTTCCACGCCCACGACCAATGACAGTTGCTTGATCCACAGCACTTGGTAGACAAGACCGGCAGCACCGGAGAGGAACAGCAGCGTGGCAGGCAATGCGAGCAGTGGACGGGACTGGGTGCGAGGCTCACGGGAAACAGCGGAAGATGCTGCAGGTGATGCCATGAATGAGCGCCTTGTGCATGCGGGTAAAGATGCAGGAGCGAGCACGCCCGCCCCTGCGGTCATGGCACTACAGTGTAGACCTCACTGCTTGTTCATCTTTTCTTCAATTTTCTTGTCCACGTCAGCGCGGATCTGGTCGATGCTGAAGCTGGCCGGCCGCTGGCTAGGTGGGTACTCGACAAAGGTTTGCAGGAATTGCGCCGATTTCTTCACGCCGTTGAATATCAGATAGTCGTTTTTGGTCAGCCAGTCGTAGTACTGGTCAGACACTACGTCTGCCCGCTCGTATGGGTCCATCCGCAGATTGAACAGCTTCGGCACCCGCAGGCAGGTGAACGGTTCGCTCCATACCTTCAGACCACCTGGCGCACGCTGCTCGCAGAAAACGATCTTCCAGTTGTCGTAGCGCATCGCTACCAGGTCGCCGTCGTCACTGAAGTAGAAGAACTCGTTTCGTGCACTCTTGTCGCTCTTGCCGGTGAGGTAGTCGAGTTGGTTGTAGCCGTCCAGATGCACCTTGAAGTTCTTGCCACCGACATCGGCCCCTTTGAGCAGGCGGTCCTTGATATCAGTGTCACCAATGGCCGCAAGCAGCGTCGGGAACCAGTCCAGCCCCGACATCATCTGGGTGGAGACGGTGTCCGCCTTGACATGGTTTGGCCAGCGAATCATAGCCGGTACACGGAAGGCCCCTTCCCAGTTGGAGTTCTTCTCGTTGCGGAACGGTGTAGTCGCCGCATCCGGCCAGGACCACTGGTTCGGGCCGTTGTCAGTGGTGTAGACCACGATAGTGTTGTCAGCCACCTTGAGGTCGTCGAGGGTTTTCAAAAGCTTGCCCACGTCGCCATCATGCTCAAGCATGCCGTCGGCATACTCGTTACCCACCATGCCGCTCTGGCCCTGCATCGACTCGCGCACATGGGTAAAGGCATGCATGCGCGTGGTGTTCATCCACACGAAGAAAGGCTTGTCGGCCTTGACCTGTTTGTCGATGAAGTTGATCGCCGCCTGGGTGGTCTCGTCGTCGATGGTTTCCATGCGTTTCTTGTTCAACGCACCGGTGTCTTCGATCTTGCCGTCGGCGCTGGACTTGATCACACCGCGCGGTGAAGCGGCCTTGACGAATTCGGCATCATCCTTGGGCCAGTAAGGGCGCTCCGGTTCCTCCTCGGCGTTCAAGTGGTACAGGTTGCCAAAGAACTCGTCGAAGCCATGGTTGGTCGGCAAGTACTCGTCCTTGTCCCCCAGGTGGTTCTTGCCGAACTGGCCAGTGGCATAGCCATGTGCCTTGAGCGCTTGAGCGATGGTAACGTCGCGTGCTTGCAGGCCCACCGGTACGCCAGGCATACCGACCTTGGACAGGCCGGTGCGCAATGCCGACTGACCGGTGATGAACGTCGACCGGCCGGCGGTGCAACTGTTCTCCGCGTAATAGTCGGTGAACATCATGCCTTCCTTGGCGATGCGGTCGATGTTCGGCGTCTGGTAACCGACCACGCCCTTGCCATAGGCACTGATATTGGTCTGGCCGATGTCGTCACCGAAGATGACCAGGATGTTCGGCTTGTCCGCCGCACTGGCCAGCCCCGCCCCGAACGTTGCCGTTGCCGCGAGGGCGGCCGCCGACAACCATGCTCTACTGGACTTCATAGCTACGCTCTCCGTTTCACGTCACTGCTGTCGTCCACGACTGCTGGCACGGCGATCGCCGTGCTGCTGCGGCTGGTTGATGAATCATTGCGGTGTTTCAAAGGGGTAGACACGGCGCCATTCACTGGCCATGTCGACCACGGTCCAGCCCTTGGCGGTGGCTTGGTCCAGGGCTTTGTCCAGGCGCCCGACCGAACTCTTGCGGTCATAGGCCCATTCGCGGTGGGCATCGGTGTGGTGGACCAGCCCGGCAAAGCGTCGGCCCTTGCCCGCTTTAGTCCACTGCAGCATCTGCAGGTCGCCGTCGGAATTACCGAACGCCAGCAGCGGTCGGCGGCCGATGATCGAATCGATGCTCACCGGCTTGCCCGGGCCGTCGTCGTTGTGCACTACCTTGGGCAAACGCTGGATGCTCAGCTTGCCCTGTTGGTCCTGAAACGAAGCCTCCAGGGTCGTGCCGATCACCTGCTCCGGCGGGATGCCATACACCTCGTCGGCAAACGCGCGCATGAAGGCGACCTCGCCACCTGACACGATGTAGGTCTTGAAGCCGTTGTCACGCAGGTAGCCCAGCAGCTCGAGCATTGGCTGGAACACCATCTCGGTGTACGGCTTGCCGGTGCGTGGGTGACGGGCGCTGGCCAGCCAGCTGCGGCTGCGGGCAATGAAGTCCTCACTGCTCATCCCCGAATGGGTGGCCGCGACGATCTTGAGCATGCCGTCCATGCCTTGCGCCGCCAGCGCCTGGTGATCGTTCTCCAGTACCGCCTTGAACGGCTGCTGATTACGCCACTGCGGGTGCTGCGGCGCCAGGCGCTTGACCTCATCCATGGCGAACAGCACTTCAAAATACAACGGTTGCTCGCTCCACAGCGTGCCATCGTTGTCGAACACCGCGATGCGCTCGGCCGGGGCGACATAGTCGGGGCCACCTTGCTGGGTGACCGCGCCAACAAAAGCCACGATGGCCTGGCGCGACGGCCCGTCACGCCAAGAGGCCAACGGCTCGGCGGCCAGCACCTGCAGGGCCGGCACCAGCAGCAAGACACATAACAGCGCACGAACGGAAGCGGTGCTCACCAGGACCTTGCGCATGGCCAATCATCCCTGCTTGAGTTGCCGACCTGACAGCTAGGCTGTCAGGGATTGAGTTGCTTGAGCGCGTGCTTGCCGACAGGCTTGGCTGGGTGCGCCTCAACCTGTTGCCGCAGGCTGTACAACAGGCTCAGCCTGGCATCGGCGGGGGGTGGCCGAAGGCGCCCGGCAGCATAGAAATCCTGCAAAAAGGCTAGCAAAGCCCCTTCGCTTTGCCTGCCACGAGGATGTTCACTTGACGACAGCGTGCGCTGGCCTGTGGCCCGACGCAGCCACAGATACATGGCATCCAGCCGTGCCGGCTCGCTGGCGCACTGTCGACGAGCCTGACGCCAGGCGTAGTTCGGTGAATTCAGCCAGGCCTGCTGGCGGCCAGCCCGCCAGCGCTTGAAGTGCAACCAGGCGCCCTGCCCCCAAGCGCGACCGGCCCAACCTAGCCCGCCCACCAGCAACGCCAGCAGCACCAGCACTACCCAATGGCTAGCGATGCTGATTTGCGCGCCTCGGCCAAGTGCGCGCAAATCTTCGCTCAAGGAGAACGGTGCCTGGTAACTGCCATTGCCCACCTCCATGTCCAGCGCTGGCACCGAGGCCGTGCGCGGTTCACCACTCGCAGCGTCCACCCACGTCACTTCGATGGCAGGCAGCCGATAGTGCCCAGCGGCAGCGGCCACATAGGTCACGCTGTCCTCGCGCTGGCCGCCCAGGGTGCCACCGCGCCCGTCGCTGACCGGTGACACGATTGGGGTCTGCACGTAGCGCTTGAGGCCATCGACCTCGGCAAAGATCGGCGGCGGAATCAGCATTGCCTGGCCCCCGCGGGCCACGATGTGCAAACGGCGGGTGATGCTATCCCCAGCGCGCAGCGGCGTGTGCGAGCGCTCGATGGCCTGGCTGACGTCGAGCGCCTGTGCCACCAAGCGCTGTTCGCCATCGCCACCGGCCTGCCCTTTGGCGGCAAACGACAAGGGTTGGCTTTGCACTGTCTGCGCAGCGCTGGCCTGGCCAGGATGGACACGGATTGTCAGTGCCGGAACCGTGAACGACTGCGCCACGCTCGGTGTGATCTGATAGCGGTAGCGCAGGCCGAAGAAGGCTTTGCCATCGAGCCGCTGATTGAGGTGCTCAGCCTCGCCACCGGGCGGGCTGACCACGGCACCGGCCAACTGCAACACCGGCAGCTCCGGCGGCGCGGTGAACCAGGTGTCGACCAGCAAATCGACCTCGAGTGTCACACTGGCCCCGACCATGACCGTTGTATCCGGCACCAAGCGCGCCTGCACCCGTACCTCGGGCTCGGCGGCGATGGCAACGGTTGCCAGGCCAGCCAGCACCAGCACCACCAGGCGGATCATGGCGCCTCCTTGGCCGCTTGCTGCGCGGCGGCATCCTGGATCGAGAACTTGCGCTTGAGAAACTGCGCAGGGGACGTGGTGAGGTTGTTCAGCCACAGCTGGTCGGAGGCCGCCTGCGGCGTTTTCTGCTGTTGTTGCTGGTCGCCGGCGGCGGGTGTCTGATCCTCCACCACCTTGTCGGCCTTTTCGTCAGGCGTGCCGGCTTGCTGCTGGCCCTCATAGTCCTTGAGCAACGCCTCGGCCAGCGCCAGGTTGGCCTTGGCCTCGGCAAAGTCAGGTTGCAGGCGCAGCGCCTGGCGATATGCCGCTATTGCCTGCGGGAACTTGAAAAGCCGTACATAGCTGTTGCCCTGATAGAACCAGGCCGGTGCCGTGTCCAGCTTGCCCAGGTTCGCCAGCGCGGCCGGGTAGTCGGCCGCTTCGTAGGCGGCAACGCCCTTCCAGTAAGGGTCGCGAAAGTGCGCGGCGGCCTGCGGGTAACGGCCATGCTCGAATGCCCAGCGCCCTTGCTGGTCAGCCGTGAAAAACGCATCGGCCAATCCCCCGGCCCTGACGGGCTCAGCGCCTGTCCCCAGCAGCACGGCCAACAAAAGCCCCGGCAGCCAGTTCACCCGCCAGCCACGTCGCACGCTGAACAGCACCACCAGCAACAACGGCCAGCACAGCCAGTAACCGGCATCTTTCCAGTGCACCTGGTCGGCTTCGGCACTGGCGGCCTTGAAGTGCCGCTGGGCATGCAACTCGACCCAATCCAGGTCGTCATCGTTCAGCGATAAACTGCCCAAGGGCGCACTGGCAGCCTTGGCCAGGCCCTTGAGGCCCTGAACGTCGAAGCCCCCTAGCACCGGCCGGCCCAGGGTATCCAGGCGCGGCATGCCCTGGGCGTTGCGCAGGGGGCCGGTGGACTGGCTGCCGACAGCCAGCACCAACACTTGCAACTGCGTGCCGGCCAGCCGCTTGGCGATGGCGTCGAACTGGCTGGCATCGGCGCCATCGGTCAACAGCAGCAAGGTTCCAGGGGACTTTTCCGCACCCAGCAGCTTCAAGGCCTCGTCGATCACGCCCAATACATTCTTGCCGGGCGCGCTCATCAAGTCGGTCGACAAGGCTTGGATAAAGGTATCCAGCAAGCCTGGGTCTTCAGTGCAAGGCAACACCAGATGCGCACTGCCGGCATAGGCGATCAGGCCGGTACGCGCGCCGCCACGGCGCATGACCAGGTCGTGCAAGGTATGTCGGGCTGCGGCCAACCGGCTGGGCGGCACATCGTCGGCATCCATCGAGGGCGACAGGTCCACGGCAACGATCAGCGGTGCGCGGTCGTCGAGAAAATCAGGTGTGTCCTGCTGCCAGGTCGGCCCGGCAGCGGCAATGGCACTCAACACCAGTGCCGCACCCAGCAGGTGGACCGGGCGCAGCCGCCGCGCATGGGCCGGGGTGATCATCAGGTGCTTGATCAGGTGTGGAGCGATGATGCCGCTCAACTGATGCCGCAGATCGTGTCGGCGCAACCACAGCAAGGGCAGCACGACACCCGGCACGATCAGCAGCAACCACCAGGGGCGAAGGAAGTGAAAGGCCGCAAGGTCGATGGTCATGCCTGCACCTGCGCAAGCCGTGCCCGGACCAGGGCCAGCAGTTGCCCCGCCAGTAGCAAACCGGCTGCCATACCCAATGGCCAGACGAACAAGTCACGCTTGGGCTGGTGGCTGAAGGTCTGCACCTTGTGCGGGGTCAGGCGGTCGAGGGTGGCATACACCTGTTGCAGCGCCTGGCGGTCGTCGGCGCGGAAGAATTGCCCGCCGGTGGTGCGGGCGATTGCCTGCAAGGTCGTCAGGTCGACCTTGGCGTCACCAGTCGCCTGCGGGTCGCCGATACCAATGGTATGTACCACGATACCGTTGGCCTGGGCCAGGTGGGCCGCATGGTCAGGGGTAATGGCACTGCTGGTGTCATTGCCATCGGTCAGCAGGATCAGCACTTTCTCCTGCTCTGGGGTCTTCTCCAAGGCTTTGATGGTCAAGCCGATGGCGTCGCCCAGCGCGGTGTTTGGCCCAGCCATGCCGATCCCCACCTCATCGAGCAACAGCAACAGGCTGGCATGGTCGAGGGTCAACGGCGCCTGCGGATAGGCACCGGTACCAAACACGATCAGGCCAATGCGGTCATCCTTGCGCCGGGCGATGAAGTCGCGCACCACGGACTTCACCGCGCTAAGGCGGTCGCTTTTAGCGCCATTGGCGTCGGTATAATCGGTCGCTTCCATCGACTGGGAAATGTCGATGGCCAGCATCAGGTCACGGATTGGCTGCTCGCGCTGGATCGGCTTTTCCACCAGCACAGGCCTTGCGCAAGCGGCCACCAGCAGGCACCACACCAGCAGGTTCAGCAGTACATGCCCTTGCCCGCTGCTGGCCCTCCCGGGCTGCTTGCCGACAGCGCGGCTCATGGCTGCGAAGAAGGGTACCCGCAGCGCGCTACGGCCTTCCTGGTACGGGCTGAGCGCACGATAGGCCAACCACGCCAGCGGCAACAGCAGGAACACCCACGGGTAGTCAAAGCGCCACATGGTGCCCCTCGATCCAGCCACGGCTGGCACCGAACAACGCGTTCGCCTGCTGCGTGTCCAGCCGGCGCAAGGTCGCGTCCGGCGCGTAGGCAAGCAACTGCAGGGTGTCGGCAAAGCCCGATGGCAGCGGCCGGCGGGCGCGCTGGTCGAGGAAGCACTGCCATTGCGCGCCGGCCAAGCTCGCCACGGGCGGCGCATCCGGCATCGACAGCGCCACACGCTTGAGCAATTCGGGCAGTTCACGCAACGCCACAAGCCGTTGTTCACCCTCACTCGCTGCCAGCTCATCAAGCCGGGCCAGCGCTTCACGGCGGTACCGGTCGCGCCGCCAACGGTGCCAGCGCAGCGCCCCACAAAGGCAGGCCAGCAACAGCACCAGTACGCCAAGCACCCACCAGGCCCAGGTCTGCGGCAGGTAGCTGAACGGCGGCACACCCGGCGTCAGCTCGCGCAACTGGTCGATGGAGGGGGCGGCAGCGTTCATCGCGGCACCTGAGCCAGGCGGCCCAGCTCGCGGCGCAGTTGCTGCAGGCTGTCATCGGCGGTGCTGACCCGCATCAATGGCACCTGGCTACGGCGCAGCAGTTCGGCCACACCCTGCAGGCGCCCGGCAAGAAATTCGGCCAACGGCCGGTTGATACGCCGCTGGCCCACCGCCAGTTCGACCTGCTCGGCGCCTTGGGTGACATTCAACCGCCCCTTGTCCGGCACCTGCAGGGCAATCGGGTCATAGACCTGGATGGCGATCACATCATTGTGCAGGCTCAGCCGGCGCAACAACGGCAAGGTTTCGGCCGTAGTGCCGGCAAAATCGCTGATGATGCAGATCAGGTGGTCGTGACCGGCACTGGCGGCGCAGCTACGCAACACCTTGTCCAGCTGTGCATCGTTTTCCTGATCAGCGGCATAGGCTGACAGCCGATGATTGGCTTTGACCACTGCGCTGCACAACGCTTCAACCCGTGCTCGGCTGCGCAGGGGCCTTACATACTCTACCCGTTGGCCATCGAAGACCATGCCACCCACCCGGTCACCGGCGTGAAAGGCCACCCAGCCACAGATCGCCGCCAACTGCGCGGCGCTGACCGACTTGAAGTAACGCTGCGAGCCGAAGTACATGCTCATGCGCTGGTCGACCAGCACCAGGGTGGGCCTGTCACGTTCCTCGGTGAAGGTGCGCACGAAGGGCTTGCCATAGCGCAACGACGCGCGCCAGTCGAGGTGACGCAGGTCATCGCCGGGCAGGTAGCGGCGCAGCTCATCGAAACTCAAGCCCCTGCCTCGCAGGCGTGAGGCATGGTTGCCGGAAAGGATGCTCGCAAGCGGCTGGCGCGCGACAAAGCTCAACCCCTGGGCACGGGCCTCCAGCGCCATCAACTCGGCAAGCGAGGCATAGGCGAAACCATCCGGCACTACCATGTTCGCATCCATGGGCAAGTCCGTCAGGCGGGAATGGCCACCTTGTCCAACAACCGGTCGATGACTTGGTCGGCCGCCACGCCATCGGTGATCGCATCATAGGAAAGCTGCAGGCGATGGCGCAGTACCGGGTGCACCACGGCACGCACATTGTCGGGCGAAACGAAATCCTGGCCGTTGAGCCAGGCATGCGCGCGCGACACCCGGTCAAGGCTGATGCCGCCGCGCGGGCTGGCACCGATCCTGATCCAGCGCGCCAGGTCAGGGTCATGCGTGGCGGGATAGCGCGTGGCATTGATCAGGTCGACCAGGTATCGGTCGATGGCCTGCGATACGTGCACCCGCGCCACCTCGCGACGGGCATCGAAGATCACCTGCTGGGCCAGGCGCGCAGGTTGCGCCGCCGCCTCATGACCGGCCTGGTCCTCTTCCCGCACCAAGCGCAGTACCTGGGTTTCATCTTCAGGGCGTGGATAATCGAGTTGCAGCTTCATGAGAAAGCGGTCCATCTGCGCTTCGGGCAACGGGTAGGTGCCTTCCTGTTCGATCGGGTTCTGGGTCGCCAGCACCATGAATAGCCCAGACATCGGGTAACTCTGCCCGGCCACCGTGATCTGGCGCTCTTCCATGGCCTCGAGCAAGGCTGCCTGGACCTTGGCCGGAGCACGGTTGATTTCGTCGGCCAGGATCACATTGCCGAACAACGGGCCAGGCTGAAAGCTGATCGTGTTGCCCTCGGCCGTCTGCTGCAGCACCTCGCCACCGGTGATGTCCGAAGGCAACAGGTCGGGGGTGAACTGAATGCGCCGCATCTGCGCGTCCAGGTGCGTCGCCAGTGCCTTGACCGTGCGGGTCTTGGCCAGGCCTGGGAGGCTCTCGAGCAGGACATGACCGTTGGCCAGCAGGCCTAACAGGACATGGCGAATGGTATCAGCCTGGCCGAGGACCTTTTCCGCGACCGATGCTTCCAGTGCCTGGACGTGTTCGTGGGTATTCACGGCAACGGTCCTTCGGTGGGATGAGCGGTGTGGTAAATCTAGACGCGCACGGCAAGGCTGCAATGGGGTGTCGTGAAGAGAACATGGCAGCACTCACGGGTTGTTGCGCCAGTAAGGTTCGATCGCCTGCAACCGTGGATCGTCGGGCGCGGCCTCGCGCATTCGCCGCACATACGGGTAGGCCTGTTCACGCTCACCGGCCAAGGCATGCAGGTAGATCAGCGTATACAGCAAGTCGGCATCTTCAGGCGCTTGCTGCAGGCCGCTGCGCAAGGCCTGCAGCGCTTCGTCGCGGCGGTTCATGCGGGACAGCAACAGGCCCTGGTTGTAGCGAATACGCGAATTGCCCGGCAGCGCCACAGCTGCCTGCTCCATCCAGTCGACCGCTTCTTGCGGCTTGCTCCGCTCGACCAGTAACAGGGCCAGCATGTACGCCAGGTTGCCGCGGTCCGTTGCCGGCATCTTGTCCAGCGCAACGCCTTCGCGCAGCAGTGTTTCGGCGTCATCCAGACGTTGGCTGCTGCTGGCCAGGGTCACCAGGTTGACCCTGGCCGGTGTGAAATACGGGTCCATGTGCAACGCCTGGCGGTACTGCTCCATGGCCTGCGCGTCATGGCCCTGGCGCTGCATCAGCACCGCCAGGTTGAGCCGCCCACCAGGCAGGTCGGCATTACCCCGCAAGCGCTGCTCGTAGTCGGCAAGCGAAGTGGTGAACGCTGCGCGGCTGGCTTCGGGAAGCTGTGCGGCGGGTACATCGGCCAAGGCCCGCACGGCTTCATCGCGTACCGCCAGGGCGGGGTCCTGCAACAGCGGCAGCAACGGCGCAATACGCTGTTCAGCCGGCAAACGGGTAAAGCTGCCCACGGCATAGGCCCGTACCAGCGCGTCACTGTCCTGCAACGCCCAGCGCAGGTTGCTGGCGGCCGCCGGCCCAAGATCGGCCAGTTGCTGGGCAGCCGTTGCCCGCACGATCGCAGGGTTGTGCTTGTCCGCGAGGAGGTAGCCCAGCCGGCTGAGGCTGGTGCCTGGGTCTTGACGAACGCCATGGAACGCTTGCCCGTAATGGGCCGCGCGCTTGGGTGCGGTGAACCAGCTATCGATCGCACTGGCAGCCCACGCCGGCTCGCGGCCCTGATGGCAGGTGGTACAAGCATCCGGGCCAATGCCCTGGGCAGCCAGGTCAGGCCGAGGGATGCGCAAGCTGTGGTCACGCCGAGGGTCGATCACCATGTAATCCTTACTTGGCATGTGACAGTTCACGCACTGCGCCCCAGGTGAGCCGGCGGCATGGTGATGGTGTGCGGGGCTGTCGTAGTCCTTGGCCTGCAGGCCGGCGAAGCGCGCGGTGTTGGGTTGAGCGTTGTGGCATTGCAGGCACAAGCCGTTGCCTTCGATACGCACCTGGGTGGTATGGGGATCATGGCAATCGGTGCAACCGACCCCGGCGGCAAACATCTTGCTCTGGGTGAAGGACCCGTACTCGTAGACCTCGCCGTCGATCTGCCCGTCGTCATGATACAAGCCGGTGCGCAGTGTGGCCGGCAAACTCTGGTCCAACTGCGGGTGGCCAGGCATCTGGCCAGTGCCCAGGCTCTGCCGACGGCTGTGGCAGTAGGCGCATTGTTCCACTTGGCCTCTGCTGCCCAACGCCTTGACGTCCACGCTCAGCCCCTGGGCTGGCGAAGCGCCGGGATGCTCGCGGGCCCAGTCGACATGGGCCTGGCTTGGGCCATGGCAAGCCTGGCAGCCAACGGTCTTCTCCTGCCAGGTACTGGCAAAACTGTCCTTGGCATCGTCGTAATGCTTGACCAGCCGCGTCGAATGGCAATCGGCGCACATGCCGTTCCAGTTCTGGTAGCGGCCGGTCCAGTGCAGCGGATCGCCCGGTGCAAAGCGCTGCCCGGGGTACAGCGAGAACCAGCGTTGCCCACCCTGCTCCGCTGGCCGGCTGTCCCAGGCAATGGTCAGCGCCTGCAGGCGGCCGCGCGACAAGGCAACGAGGTACTGTTGCAGCGGCGCGTAGCCAAAGGTATGCAGCACCTGGAAGTCCGCAGGCTTGCCATCCTCGCCCTCGATGTTGACGAAGTACCCGCCACCCTTGCGATAGAAGTGTGCCTTGACCCCGTCCTGGTCATAGTGCACATCGTTGAAATCGCCCAGCACATTCGCCGCGCTGGCGTCGCGCAGCGCCCAGGCATGGTCGGAATGCTGCCACTGCCCGGCCTGCTGGGCATGGCAGCCCTGGCAACTGTCGGCATCGGCGTAGCCCTCGCGGTCCTTGGCCAAGGCAGGTAGTTGGCCTTCACCAACAGCTGCCGCGCCAAGGCTGACACCACTTGCAATGAGTAATAGGACCCCCAGGCAGAGCGCCACCCAACCGCCCTGCATCACCTGTGCACGCCATCCCATTCATCAGCTCCACGCTCCGCCCTGTCCCGGGCTGTTTTCAGTGCTGTCGCGTGTCGTGCCCCTTGTCTGACGTTCGCGACGGCGTCCGACTTCCAGGTCTGATCGTAGAAGGCATCTTCACTGCCGTACAGGCGCAGCGCCGCAAGAAAATTGCGCCCCGGTATCGTCTGGATGAAAACGGCGTCAGCCATTTACTGCGCGTATTTCTTGGCCCCGGCAACACAGATAACCGCACCCAGCGTTACCACAAGCATCAGCCAGCTGACGTGCTCGTGCAGAAGCAATGCGGCCAGCCCAAGCCCCATGAACGGCTGAAAGAGTTGCAGCTGACCCACTGCCGCGATGCCACCCTGGACCAGCCCTCGGTACCAGAACACAAAGCCAATCAGCATGCTGAACAGTGAAACGTAGCCGAAGCTGAACCACGCAGGGCCGCTTACCTTGGCAAAGGCATCAGGTGCTGGAAAATTGGCGATAGTCAGCAGCAACATGAACGGCAAGGCTACAAGCAGCGCCCAGCTAATCACCTGCCACCCGCCCAATGTTCGCGAAAGACGCGCCCCTTCGGCATACCCCAAGCCACAAACGACTACAGCAGCCATCATCAGCAAATCGCCCACCACCGACGCCTCTGCGCCATTCATCAACGCATAGCCAACGACCAGCCCAGCACCGGTCAACGAGAACAGCCAGAACAGTGGCCGAGGTCGTTCACCGCCCCGCAAAACGGCAAACGCTGCGGTACACAGTGGCAGCAGCCCGACAAAAACAATGGAATGTGCCGAGGTGATGTGCTGGAGGGCCAGCGCCGTCAGTAGCGGAAAACCGATAACAACACCCAGCGCGGTAACCACCAAGGAGGACACATCACCACGTTTAGGTCGCGGCTGCCGTAGCACGATCAAAAACAACGCAGCCACCGTGGCGGCAATCGTTGCCCTGGCACAGGTCAGAAACGTAGGTTCGAAGGCCGCCACTGCCACACGGGTGGCGGGCAACGAGCCCGCAAAGATCGCGACGCCAATGAAGCCGTTGATCCACCCGCTTGTTGTTCTTTCCATCGGTAAGCCCTCGATAAGTCAGGGCTCAGTACATCACTGACAGGCTCACCAAGGCCACGTACAATCCAATACAATTCAACAGAACTGTTATGCACATTAATCCAGCACAGTTGAGGATGCGATGAAGCGCAATGGCACGCGAATTCGAACGGTCATGGGTGAGATCCAGTCCAGGATAGCCTCTCGGGCCTACACACCGGGTGCGAGAGTTCCTTCGGTCCGCGCAATGGCTCAGACAATGCAGTTTTCGGTTTCTACCGTCCTTGAGGCCTACGAGCGGTTAATGGCAGAGGGTGTACTTAGCTCGCGCCCTGGTTCGGGCTTTTACGTAGCCGGGCCGGTGGCGCCATTGGCACTCACCGAACTTGGCCCAAAACTTGATCTTGAGGTCGACCCGTTGTGGATCTCGCGCCAGTCTCTGGAAACCTCCAGCGATGCGCTGAAACCGGGATGCGGCTGGCTACCGCCCTCCTGGATGTTCGAAGCGGGCATGCGTAAAGCGCTTCGGGTCGTTGCCCGTTCAGACACGGCCAAACTGACTGAATACGCTTCTCCGCTTGGGCATCCGCCGCTCAGGCAGTTTTTGTCACGGCGGCTGGCTGGCATCGGGATCGAAGCCCCTCTTGAACAGATCATGCTCACCGAATCGGGCACGCACGCCATCGACCTGATTTGCCGTTTTCTGCTGGAACCGGGCGACACGGTGCTGGTGGACGACCCCTGCTATTTCAATTTTCACGCACTACTGAAAGCGCACAGGGTAAACATCGTAGGCGTACCCTACACGGCAACGGGCCCAGACATCGAGGCGTTCGGCACTGCCCTGCTCGAGCACGCCCCCCGGTTGTACATCACCAATTCCGGCATCCACAACCCAACAGGGGCCACCCTCTCTCCGGTCACGGCGCACCGCCTGCTCAAGCTGGCCGACAACTCCAGCCTGGTGATCGTGGAGGACGATATCTTCGCCGACTTCGAACATACGCCCGCGCCACGCCTGTCTGCCTTCGATGGCCTCTCTCGCGTCATCCAGATCGGCAGCTTTTCCAAGACTATCTCCGCCTCTGTCCGCTGCGGCTATATCGCTGCGCGTGGTGAATGGATCGACAGCCTGGTCGACCTCAAGATTGCGACAACCTTCGGCGGTGGGCGCTTGGCCGCGGACATCATCCATCACGCTATTACCGATAGCGGGTACCGCAAACACATGGAAAGCGTTCGCCTCCGGTTGGCCGAGCAAATGGACGTAACAGTGGCCAGGCTTCAGGCCATTGGTATCAAACCCTGGATAACGCCCCAGGCAGGTATGTACGTGTGGTGCCAGCTCCCACAAGGCAAGGACGCAGCAACGCTGGCGAGAACCTGTTTGAATGACGGTGTAGTGCTTGCGCCCGGAAATGCTTTTAGCCAGTCCATGACGGCAGGCGACTTCCTTCGTTTCAACGTTGCTCAATCAGGTGACGCCAGAGTTTTCGACGTGTTGAAACGGGCCCTGGGTGCTTAGCCGCAAGGCCACAAAGCTGCCTCGGTCACCAGCGCAGCAGGCGTGGCCCGAGCAAGGTGCCCGCCAAAGCCGGCACCAGCATGCCCAGCACATACCAGAGCCCCCAAAACGGCGCTTCCATTTCCGGGCAATGCAGGCAATAGGCAAGGGTAGCCGTGGCACCTGCCAGCAGACCGCCCGCCGCGCCCGCCTGACGCAGGTGAATGGGTGCCAGGCCACGCAGCGCCCAGCCAATGGCAATCAGGGTGGGTACCGACAGCAAGGCGATGTTCAAGGCGCAGGTGCGCCAGGTGCGCCCCAGGATCAACTCGGCACGGGCACCCTCTGGGGCACCGAGCAAGCTCGTCGCAGCCCCCAGCCAGACTAACAGCAGCGGTAAACCAAGCAGCCCCCATAGCGCGCCGCCTTTCACTCCAGGCCTGGCCAACCGCTGGGTCAGCCACAGCGCCAGCAGCGCCACGCTACCGGGCAAGGCAAGCTTGGCCCAGAACAGCGGGGTGTGCGCCACCAATGCCAGGTCGGCGCGCACACCGTACAAGGCCACAGTCATCAGTACCGCACCCAACGCACCGCCCAGCACCGCCAGCGCCAGGCGTCGGGCCAGCGCATGGCGTTGCACCGGCCCTTCGCCGGCGGCCAGCAGGGCTATCAGGTCATCGGTCTTCATCGTCGCCCTTGCCTCCCATCAGCTTGGCCAATGCCTTCAGGCCCCGGTGAATGCCCACTTTCACAGCCGAGCTGGACAGGCCGGTCATGCGCGCGGTTTCTTCCACCGAAAGCCCCTCCAGCTTGACATGGACGATGGGCAAGCGCTGGCGCTCTGGCAATTGCGCCAACAGCTTGGCCAGGTCCCGAGTGGCTTGAGCCGCCTCTTGCTCGCTGGCGGCAAACAGGTCGCTGTCATCCTCCAGCCCTTCGTGCAACGCATCGTGGCGGGCGTAACTGCGATAGTGGTCCGCCAGTTTATAGCGGGCAATGGCCTGCACCCAGGCGGTCAGCGGTTGCTGCGCCTGGTAGGTGTGGCGGGCGTTGTGCACGGCCAACAACACCTCTTGCAGCAGGTCTTCGACTTCGCAGGGGCGTTGAGCAAGGCGCCGTGACAAAAAACTGCGCACGTGCACGGCCAACGCCGCCAGGAACATCCGATAGGCCGCCGCATCGCCGGTCAGCCCTTGCAGCAGCAACGCCTGCAACTGGGCCTCGCGTGCGCCAAGTGCCTCCTGAGTAATAGTTCGTTGCATCGGCCACCCGGGTTACACCCACCGTGGAAGTTTTTGTCGCGTAAAACCTGCCGCATTCATACGGTAGGCGACTGTCACGCGGCCGCACTTTTTTTTCAAGGTGCTGTAACCGGTTCGGCCCAGCGGGCGAACTACTCCATGAGCCGCCGGTACAACGCCGCGGCCCCATCTTCCGGAGACCGCATCATGAAAACCCTCGCCCTCGCCACCGCCGCCCTCGCCCTGGCTTCGCTGGCCGGTGCTGCGCTGGCCGCTGACCCGGCCAACACCACCAGCGCTGGCGCTGCCATGGAGAAATGCTACGGCGTCGCCATGGCCGGCAAGAACGACTGCAAGGCTGGTGCCGGCACCACCTGTGCCGGCAGTGCCAAGAAGGACTACGACGGCATGCACTGGAAAAACGTGCCCGCAGGCACCTGCACGTCCATCAAGACACCCAGCGGCATGGGCTCGCTGACCCCGATCAAGTCCTGAGCGCAGGCCGCCGACCATGAATAGCATCGCGCCTCTGGGCGCCGGGCTCGGGCTGAAGGCCGAGCACTACACCGACGCCCTGCCGTGCCAGGCCAGTGGGCTGTGGTTCGAAGTGCACCCGGAGAACTACATGGTCGGCGGCCCGCGCAGGGCTTGGCTGCAACGCTTCGCCGAGCGCCACCCGCTGTCGCTGCACGGTGTCGCGCTATCGCTGGCGGCGGACGCCGCACCGGATGCGGCACACCTGCAACGCCTGCGGGCGCTGGTCGATGAGGTGCAGCCGACGCTGGTGTCGGAGCACCTGGCCTGGTCGACCTGGCGCGGGCTGTACCACCCCGACCTGCTGCCCTTCCCCCGCAGCAACGAGGCCCTGGCCCGCATCAGCGACAACATCTCGCGCACCCAGGATGCCCTGGGGCGTTGCATCGCCCTGGAGAACCCCAGCCACTACCTGCGACTGGAGGGGCATGACTGGGATGAAATCGGCTTTCTCAACGAGCTGGTGCGTCGCACTGGCTGCAGCCTGTTGCTGGATGTCAACAATGTATACGTCAGTGCCCACAACCTCGGGTTCAGCGCGGCAGCGTACCTTGAACGTTTTCCGGCTGCGGCCATCAGCGAAATACACCTGGCCGGCCACAGCCACGACTCCGAGGGCAGCCTGCTGATCGACTCCCATGACGCCGCCATCACCGCGCCAGTCTGGGCCTTGTATCAGCAGTTGATCGCCCGTATCGGCCCCCGCCCGACGTTGGTCGAGCGCGACGGCAACCTGCCTGCGTTCGATGAATTGCTGGCAGAGCGTGACACCGCCCAGGCGCTGCTCGATCAGGCAGGTACACGACCATGACACTTTCCCTTGGCCAGTTTCAGGACGCTTTCATCGACGCACTGTATCACCGCCCTGCCCCCCAACTGGCCGCACTGGCGGGCCAAGCTGCATTCGCGGTGTACCGCAACAGCGTGCTGGCAGGTGCTGTCGAAGCCCTGCGCGGCAACTTCCCCAGCGTCGAAGCGCTGGTCGGCCAGGCCTGGATGCAGGAGGTCGCCGCGGCCTACGCACAACGAATGCCGCCAGACGACCCACGGCTGATCCACTATGGCGCGGCCTTCGCCGACTTCCTCGAACCGCTGCAGCGCCACTACGACATGCCTTACCTGGCCGATGTCGCCCGCCTGGATTTTGCCTGGTGCGAAGCATTTGCAGCGCCCCTGGAGCCCTGCCTTGTATTGACCGACCTGGCTGGGATGACCGCCGCAGACCTGGCAAACAGCTGCCTGGCACCACGAAGCAGCGTGCGTTGGCGCTGGTTCGCACAGCACCCGGTTTTCACCCTGTGGCACTACAGCCGCGAGGGCCTGGCCTGGCCGCCACAGCAGCCCTGGATCGCAGAGGGCGCGCTGTTGAGCGGCACGGCAGAAGGTGTCGCCAAACAAACACTGGAAGTCGGCGGCTGCGCCTTCCTGGATGCCTGCGCCCAAGGCCTGCCCCTGGAACAAGCCTCACAGGCCGCACTGTCGGCCCAGCCCGACCTGGACTTCACACAGCTACTCAGCCGCTTGCTGGCGGCACAGGTCTTTCGTCCCCTGTCATTCGCCTGAAGGAGGCGTCATGGACACCACTCACCTCTCCCACCCCGGCAATGGCCTGCGCCAGCGCTGGAACCACCTTGCCGACCGGGTGCAGACGCTGTTGAGCGACACCCTGCTGTGCCTGGTGGCGCGCGTTGCCATCGCCTCGATCTTCTTTCTCTCTGGCCGCACCAAAGTCGAGGGCTTGCTGACCATCACCCCCTCTACATACGACTTGTTCCAAGGCGAGTTCGCCCTGCCGCTGGTATCGCCCTGGCTGGCAGCCCACCTGGCCACCTACGCTGAACACCTGTTCCCGCTGCTGCTGGTGCTTGGCCTGTTCACACGGCTTTCGGCGTTCGCGCTGCTGGGTATGACCACAGTGATCGAGGTGTTCGTCTACCCCGATGCCTGGCCGACCCATTTGTCCTGGGCCGGCCTGTTGCTGCTGCTGATCGGGCGTGGAGCGGGTGCGCTGTCGCTCGATCGCCGACTGGGGCTGCGTTGAGGTGGCCTTCCCTGTCAGAGGGCCGGCACCTGCCGAGCATCTCTTCGCACGGTTTGAGGGGGTACACCAAACCCACGGATGAACACCTCGCGCATATGGCGACGGTCCCTGAAGCCAGCCTCCTTGGCCACCACATCCAGGCTGTGCCGACTCTGCTCGATCATCAGCCGGGCAGCCTCCAGGCGCAGGCTCTCGATGGCCTTGGCCGGTGACTGCCCGGTCTCGGCGGTGAACACACGGGTGAATTGGCGCGGGCTCAGGTGCACCACTTCGGCAAGCTCCTCCACGCTCAATGGGCGGCTTAGGTGTTTGCGTGCGTAGTCCAGCGCGCTCTGGATACGGTCCGACTTGGGCGCAAGCGACAACAGTTCGGAGTGCTGGGACTGCCCGCCGGAACGGCGTTGGTGCATGACCATCTTGTGCGCAACCGACCTGGCCATCTCGGCGCCCAGGTCCTTTTCCACCATGCCCAACGCCATGTCCAGGGCGGCGGTCATGCCGGCAGACGTCCATATGTTTCCATCGACGATGAAAATCCGGTCTTCCTCGACATCGATCTTGGGGTGCAATTCACGCAGCTTGGGCGCATAGGCCCAGTGGGTCGTTGCGCGCCGCCCATCCAGCACGCCTGCCTGCGCCAGCACGAAACAGCCGGTGCAAAGCCCAGCTGTGCGCCGCGCAGCATCGACGAAGCCCCGCACGCAGGCCAGTACCTCTGCACCGGGCGGCGTCCAGGGCGTCAACGTGCCAGTGACCATCCAGGTGTCCGCCAGGCCCGGGGCGGCCATGGGTAGCGTGTCGATATGCATCCCCAGCGAGGAGCGCACCATGCCGCCTTCGATGGAAAAATTCTCGATCCGGTAAACCGCGCTGCCCGCGACGATGTTGGCGAGCTCGAACACGGTTTGCGTGGCCAGTGACATGATCTGGAAGCCTTCGGTGATCAAATAGCCGACCCGGTGCATGGTGGAAGCCCTCTGCGCAATGTCCTGAAACAATACCATATACGTCGTTTAAGACAAGCAGCGCCTTCTGCATCATGGCCACACATACCCAAACAACGGAGTATCACCATGACACAGGTATTCAAAGGCACCGCGCTCATCACAGGCGCCTCCACCGGCATCGGTTCGATTTACGCAGAGCGGCTGGCACGCCGCGGCTATGACCTGGTGCTGGTGGCACGCAACCGGGAGCGCCTGAACGCATTGGCCGGCCGGCTCACCAGCGAAACCCGACAGAACGTGGAAGTGTTCCCGGCAGACCTGGCCAATGCCGATGACCTGGCCAAGGTCGAACGCAAGTTGCGCGAAGACGCCAGCATCAGCGTGCTGATAAACAATGCCGGCATCGGCACCCATACCAGCCTGCTGGACAGCGATGTCGAGCGCATGGCCGAAATGATCACCCTCAACGTTACCGCCCTCACCCGCCTGACCTATGCGGCTGTACCTGGTTTTGTCGCTCGCGGGCAAGGTGCGGTCATCAACATCTCATCCGTCGTCAGCCTGGCGCCAGAGCTGCTCAACGGCGTCTACGGTGGCAGCAAGGCCTATGTCACCGCCTTTACCCAAGCGTTGAACAAGGAACTGGCGGGCAAGGGCGTGAAGGTACAGGCGGTACTGCCTGGGGCCACCGCCACTGATTTCTGGCAAATCGGCGGCTTGCCGGTCGAAAACCTCGACCCCGCCATCGTGATGTCGGCCCAGGACCTGGTGGACGGCGCGCTGCAGGACTTCGACAACGGCGTGCTGATCTCCCTTCCATCACTGCACGACCTGCAAGCCTTCGACCAGTACGAAGCTGGCCGACAGGCCCTGTTCGGCTTGCTGTCCAGCAACCAGTTGGCGCCGCGTTACAGCGTTGAGTAAGGGCTGGCGTGGAGCGCTGGGACCTTGCCGCCAGCGCTTCATGCAACTTTCATTTCAAGAGAGAAAGTCTTGCGCTATTCAAGCTGTTTATCGACTCAATCAAAACGCATAGCCTGAACCCACTTTTCCAATCCCCAATGAGGTAGCGCCAATGAAGGCCGTCGTTTACACCCAGCCTGGGTTGCCGATCCAGGACCCACAGTCGCTGTACGACACACAACTGCCCACACCGAAACCTGGCGCCCGAGACCTTCTGGTTGAAGTCAGGGCCATCGCCGTCAACCCGGTCGATACCAAGATCCGTGCAAGCCGTGGTGGAGAGCAACCACAGGTCCTCGGCTGGGATGCGGTCGGCGTTGTCCGCGAAGTCGGCCCAGAAGTAACGTTGTTCCGGCCCGGCGACGAAGTTTTCTATGCCGGCGCCATCGACCGCCCTGGCAGCTACAGCGAATTCCATGTGGTGGACGAGCGTATCGTCGGGCACAAGCCCCGCAGCCTGGACAACGCCAGTGCCGCTGCCCTGCCCCTGACCTCCATTACCGCCTGGGAGCTGCTGTTCGACCGCCTGGGCGTTGAAGAAAACGGCGGCCAGGGCCAAAGCCTTCTGGTGATCGGTGCCGCTGGCGGGGTTGGCTCGATCCTGGTGCAGCTCGCCAGCAAGCTCACCCAGCTGACCGTCATCGGCACCGCTTCAAGGCCTGAAACCCAAGCGTGGGTCAAAGCACTGGGGGCTCATCATGTCATCGACCACACCGAATCGATCCCCCTGCAACTGGAAACGCTCAAGCTTGACCCGGTCGACCATGTGATCAGCCTGACGCACACCGACACCTACCTCACCCAGCTGATCGAAGTGCTTCGCCCACAAGGCAAGCTGGCACTTATCGACGACCCGGCGCAACTGGATGTGGTGCCGCTCAAGCGCAAGTCGCTGTCCCTGCACTGGGAGCTGATGTTCACGCGCTCGCTGTACAAGACCGAGGACATGATCAAGCAGCATCAACTGCTCGAGCGCGTTTCGCAGCTGGTCGATGAGGGCGTGCTGAAGACGACCCTCGGCGAGCACTACGGCACGATCAGCGCCGAGCACCTCAAACGTGCCCACGCCATGATCGAGAGTGGAAAAGCACGTGGCAAGATCGTTCTGGAAGGCTTCTGATCGTGTGTTGACTCACCTTGCTTGAACCTGCCAGCCGGTTTGCCGCTGCGTACCCTGTGCTGATCGGCTGCGCCCTGCAAAAACGTTGGAGGCAATTGGGCAAAAATCGGTTTCCTTTCTAGTATGAAGGCGTTGCAGCATTGTTGTTGCGTGTCCCGACGCCTCTCGACAAGGAACCGAGAATGCCCATACCCGTCGTTGCCCGTCATTGCCTGCCCATGCTGCTGGCCCTGACCAGCCTTTGTGCCTATGCCGAACAGGAGATACCGGCCGAGGGCACACAGCCGATCCGTGTACTGCTCGCCGCCGAGCTGGAAACCACCCTGTCCAGCCAGATGAACGGCACGCTGGGCGAATTGAAAACCAGCTTCGGTGAACGGGTGGCCAAGGGCGCGACCCTGGCCCGCTTCAACTGCAGCGAAGCCCAGGCACGGGGCAAGGTGGCGGTGGCCGAACTGGCCATGGCCCGGCAGAACCTGGAGGCCAAGAAGCAGCTGCGCAAGCTGGATGCCGTGGGCGATATCGAAGTGGCCGCCGCCAACACCGAAGTGCAGAAAGCCGACGGGGCGCGGGCCATGGGCGAGGCACAGATGAGTTACTGCCAGGTACAAGCGCCGTTTTCCGGCCATGTCGCCAAGGTCTACGTCAAGCCTTACCAGACGGTCAGCGCTGGCACGCCACTGTTCGACCTGGTCAGTGATGGCGCCTTGAAAGTGCGCTTGAATGTGCCCTCCAGCCAACTGAAGACACTCAGCCCCGGCCAAGCGCTGCAAGTGCAGGTGCATGAAACCGGCAAGACCTACCCGGCGAAAGTCAGTGTGATCAACGCCAGGGTCGACGCGGTGGCTCAGACCGTAGAACTGGAAGCACGCTTCGACCAACCGTTCCCTGAGTTGATGGCGGGCATGAGCGGCACGGCGCGGTTCGCGCCATGACCATGAACCAGCCATTGCCCCACCCCCAGCTGTTGCTGCAACTGGACGCCTTGCGCGACAAGGCCATGACCGCCGAGTCGTTGAATGCCCTTGCCTTCAGTATGGCCAACGACCTTTACCCGCTACTGCCGTTTCACCAAGCGCTGGTATTCAGGCAGGCCAAGGGGGCGCTCGAGCTGCTGTGCGTATCGGGCCTGGCGCGCCCCAGCGAAGACTCGCCCTACCTGGTCTGGCTCAAGCGCTCCAGCCGCTGGCTGGCTGAGCAGTTGACCGATCGAACACCTGCGTGGCTGACCCAGACCACGGCCACGCCCCCGCCAGACATTGCCGAAGGCTGGTCGGAATGGTGGCCGTCTGGCCTGCTCTGCGTGCCGCTGCATACGCAAGAAGGTGAACGCCTGGGCGTGCTGGTGCTGTTGCTCGAAGAAGCCCCGCCCGCTGCGCTGTACCAGCACCTGGACGGTCTGACCCGTACCTGGGCTTACTGCTGGAGCGCCCTGACCCGCCGCCAGCGCCTCGGCCGCTGGCGCCCGAGCCGCCGCCAGGTGCTGCTGGTCGCGCTGCTGTTCGGCGCCCTGCTGCTGGTGCCCGTGCGCCAGACTGCACTGGCGCCGGCGCAAATCGTTTCGCGCCAGGCGCAGATCGTCACTTCACCGATCGATGGGGTGATCAACCAGGTACAGGTACGCCCCAACCAACCGGTCGAGGCCGGTACACCCTTGTTCGCCCTGGACGAAACCACCCTGCGAAGCCGCGCCGATGTGCTCGGCAAAGAAGTTGCAGTGGCCGATGCCGAGCTTGTGGCCGCCAGCCAGCGCGCCTTCGACAACCCGCAAAGCAAGGGCGAACTGACCTTGCTGCAAGGCCGGGCCCAGCAGCGGCGCGCGGAGCTTGCCGCCGTACAGGCGCAGCTCAAGCGTACCCAGGTGCTGGCACCACGGGCCGGCGTGGCGGTATTCAGTGACCCCAACGACTGGCTCGGCAAACCTGTCTCGACTGGCGAACGGATCATGCAAGTCGCCGACCCTGCGCAACCGGCGATGCAGATTCAACTCGCCGTGGCCGATGCCATCGCCCTGGAGCCGGGTGCAGAAGTCACCCTGTTCCTCACCGCCTACCCGCTCAGCCCGCTCAAGGGCAAAGTCCTTGAAACCAGCTACCAGGCCAGGCCTGCCGACGATGGCGTGGTGGCCTACCGCCTGCTGGCCAGCATCGACGAGCATGCCGCGCATGCCCGCCTTGGCCTGCATGGCACGGCCAAGCTCTACGGCGACCGGGTGATACTCGGCTATTACCTGCTGCGCCGACCGTTGGCCAGCCTGCGGGCTTGGAGCGGCTGGTGATGCTCGATCCCGCCGACCTGCCATTGCCGCCGCTGCGCGAAGACCTGCGCCTGTGCGAAGCGGCCGACAACCGCGACGGCGAGCCTGGCTGGATGATCCACGACACGGTCATCAACCGCTTCTACCGCATCGGTTGGCTGGAATTCGAATGCCTGCTGCGCTGGGGCCAGTCGCCCCGCCAGATCAGCGCCCAAGTGTCACGCGACAGCGCACTGAACCCGGATGTGGAACAGGTGCTGGAGCTGCGTGCGTTTCTCGAACAACACCACTTGCTGCGCCCCGGCAGCGAGCAACTGGGCCGGCTGCAGGCGCAGAGCGAAGCGCGCACCTGGTCAAGCTGGCGCTGGTGGCTGCACCACTACCTGTTCTTTCGCATCCCGCTGCTGCGCCCGCAAGTGGCGCTGCAGCATTTGGCCAAAGCCCTGGGCTGGCTGTTCCATCCACTGACCGGCCTGTCGGTGGTCGCGCTGAGCTTGCTGGGCATCATCCTGGTGATGCAACAGTGGGACAGCTTCACCCATGCGGTGGTGGAGTCGTTCTCCAGCGAAGGGCTGTTGAGCTTCGCCCTGGCGCTGATCGTCGCCAAGACCTTGCATGAGCTGGGCCATGCATTGGTGGCCACACGCCTGGGGTTGCGGGTCGGGCACATGGGCGTGGCCTTTCTCGTGCTGTGGCCCATGCTGTACACCGATACCGGCGAAAGCTGGAAGCTCAAACGTCCCCGCCAGCGACTGGCGATCGCCTCGGCAGGCATCGCCACCGAACTGTCCCTGGCGGGCCTTGCAACCTTGGGCTGGGCGCTATGTGACGACGGCCCGCTGCGCAATGCCCTGCTGTACCTGGCGACCACCAGCTGGGTGTTGTCACTGGCGCTCAACGCCAGCCCGTTCATGCGCTTCGACGGCTATTTCATCCTCAGCGACCTGCTCGACTTTCCCAACCTGCACGAACGCGCTTCCGCGTTGGCACGGGTTGCCCTGCGGCGCAACCTGTTGGGGCTGCAGGAAGCGTGGCCAGAGCCGTTCCCTGTCGGGCAACGTCGGTTGCTGGTGGCATTCGCCTTCGCCACCTGGTTGTACCGCCTGGTGCTGTTTCTGGGTATCGCCGTGGCGGTGTACCTGTTCTTCTTCAAACTGCTGGGGATCGTTCTGTTCATGGTTGAAATCGCCTGGTTCATTGCCTTGCCGGTGAAGCGCGAGCTGAACCATTGGTGGCAGCAACGTACACGCATCCCGGGGCGGCGCAAGCAACTGTTCTACCTGGGCCTGGGGTTGGCCGTGCTGGCGCTGGCGATCCCTTGGCACAGCCAGGTGGATGCCGTAGGGGTGGCCCGCGCCGAGCATCAACTGCGGGTCTACACGCCCTACCCAGCGCGCCTGCAAACCCTGCGTGAACAGGGCCCGGTCAAGGCCGGCGAAGTGCTGGCAGTGCTCGACGAACCCGACCTGGACTCACGCCTGCGCAGCAGCGAAGCCACCGCCCGCAGTTATCAGGCACGCCTGTCCGGCCTGCTGGCCGACCCGGCCGGGCTGAGCGTGGACGCGGCCACCCAGCAACGCCTGAGTGTGCAAAACGAAGAGGCGCGTGCCGCACGCAACGAAATCGCCCGGCTTAACCTGCAAGCGCCGTTCGCAGGCACCTGGTTGGACCACGACCAGGACTTGCGCCCCGGCCAGTGGGTCAGTCGCCAGGAGCCCCTGGGCATCCTGATCGACCCCAGCCGTTGGCAGATCGATGCCTATGTGGCGCAGGACCAGGTTCACCACCTGGCCGTCGGCAACCCCGTACTGTTCTATCCCGAGGGGCAGGCCAGCGCTTTGCGCGGCAAGGTCCTGGCCATCGGCAGCACGCGCGCCAGCCAGCTGGCCCACCGCATGCTGTCTTCGCACTTCGGCGGGCCGGTACCAACCGGCTCGCAACCGCTGGTGCCCAACAACGCCATGTTCCAAGTACTGATCGCACTGGACGAGCCTCCTGCAAGCCTGCACGAGATGCGTGGCAGGCTGAAGATCGAAGGGCAGCGGCGCAGCGTACTAGGGGAACTGGGCACCTGGCTGGCGTCGGTAGTGTTGCGCGAAAGCGGCTTCTGAACGACCGCACCGGCCATGCTTGCACCAGAATGGGAAGCGACTACGCTTGCTGAGATCCCGATTCTGGTGACGTTTCTGCGAGCAGGTATTCATCATGGACATGAAGAACAGAGCCGGTATCGGCGCTACCTTGCGCCCCCGGTCACAAACCCTGGCCCTCGAACAACGGATTCTGTTCGACGGTGCAGCCGCTGCCGCTGTCGACCAGCAGCACAGCGACCCCGGTCACGCCGAGGCCAAGGACACCAGCCACCCCGCCCCCACCGCCAGTGAAGCGCAAACCACCGCCGCACCCGCCGCCCAACCGCGCAACCTGGTGGTGATCGACGCCCGCGTGGAAAACCGCGACCAGCTCGTCGCCAACCTGCCGGCCGGCACCACCGCACTGGTCGTGGACGCAGGCCAGGACGCCATCGCGGCCATCAGCAATACCCTGGCGCAACTGGGCAAGGTCGATTCCATTCAGGTGTTCTCCCACGGCGCCGCTGGCCAGTTCACCCTGGGCAACCAGGTGTTCACCCAGCAATCCGTCGAGCAACTGGGCGAGCGCCTCAGCGCATGGCGCGGCGAACTCAATGCCGGGGCCGACATCCAGCTGTACGGCTGCGACGTCGGCGCCGGCAGCAGCGGCCAGGCGCTGGTTGACGAACTGGCGCGCTGGACCGGCGCCGATGTCGGCGCCTCGAACAATGCCACCGGCAGCCAATTGGCCGGTGGCGACTGGCGCCTGGAAGTGCGCAGCGGCGACGTGGACAAGACCATCGCCCTGGCCGCCTCCACGCTGACCAGCTTCCAGGGCCTGCTGGCCGATGCCAGCCCCACCGCAAGCCTTGGCAGCGGTGGCGCCGAAGTGCAGCTGGGCGAACAATTCACCTTTACCGTCAGCTTCACCAACCCCTCGACCCAGGAAGGCTACGCCCCTTATCTCGACCTGTTCATGCCCGCCACTGGCCGTGACGGCAACGATGGCGCCACATTCGTGTCCGCTACCTATCTGGGACAGGCGGTGAACAGCTTCGTGATCACCTTCGATGCCAACGGCAATGCCAGCCACCCGCTGGCCAAGGATGCCAGTGGCAATGCACTGGTAATCAATGCCGCCAGTGTCGGCATGAAGCCCGGTGACCAGATGGTGGTGCTGCAACTGCCTTACGCCAGCGTGACCAATGGCCAGCCCAGCATCGACATCCAGGTAACCGGGCTGTTGAGCAACCTGGCCGATACCAGTTACTCCGATGGCGCGCCCAACCTCACCATCAATGCCAGGGCCGGTTTCGAGTACGGCAACGACTCGCTGAACAACCCGGTTCAGGACCCAAGCCTGGTCGAAGCCTCGCTGCACAGCTTCATCATCACCCCCACCCTGCTCAAGGTCACGCAAACGGTCAACATGCCCGAAGGCGAAACCGTCACCGGCCCCAACTACACCCGCACCCAGACGGTCACCGTGACCCCGGCCCCCGGCCAGACCCTGACCAACGTCACCGTGACCCAGACGGTGCCCGATCAGGTCCATGTCAGCGCCATCACCCCAGGCCCCGGTGGCACACTGACGTCGGTCACCCTGCACGACGGCACGATGCTGACCGACCCCGCACTGATCGCAGCAGCGTTGGCCAACCCCAACGCTTTCGTGGCCAGCTATGCCATTCACTACGACAGCCTGAGCGCCGCCAGCGAAACCCAGGTGAGCTTCTATGTGCCGGAAATCGACGCCAATGGCCGCCCAGTGCTCGACCCGACTACCGGCAACCCGGTCACCATCAATTTCGGGACCGCCAGCGTCACAGGCGGCTGGAACCCGCTCGACCCGCGCGACCGCCCGCTGGACCCGGACGGCTACCCGTTCAGTGAAACCGGCAATGGCCAGGGCGTGACCTTCGTCGCCAAGTCGATCACCTTGCTCAAGCAAGTCGACCTGCAGAACGACGTCGGCAGCGTCGGCCTCACCCCCGGCGACACCCTGCGCTACACCATGGACGTGGCCATTTCCGACTTCTTCGCCTTCGGCGAAAACATCCTCGAGCAAGGCCAGTTCACCGTCACCGACCAGCTCGGCGACGGCTTGACGTTCAGCTCAGCCAACCCACCCACCCTGCTGCTGCAGGGCAACGGCACGTCGTTGAGCATCGCCCTGGTCTTTACCCAGACGGTGAACGCCGACGGCAGCACCACCTTGGTGTTCGACATTGCCGAATCCATTCGCCAGGCAATCGCCGGCCCCGGCGTGGCGGCCTTGTTCGGTGACCTCTACGACGATACCGAACAGAACGGCGCTACCGGCCTGCGCATCGTCTATGACGCTACTGTCGACACCACCTACACCACCGACCACCCGCCCCACGACCAACTCAACGAAGGCGACAGCGTGGGCAACAATGCCATCGTGGCCGCTACTGTGCTGCGCGATGCGTTGAACATCGGCGGCACCCAGACGGATGGTTCCAGCACCCTCAGCACCATCGAAACCTCCAACGTCGATATCGAGCTCACCCAGGTCAACGGCGGTAACCCGCCCGCCAACGGTGAGCTGCGCCCAGGCGATGTGGTGACTTTCACCATCAGCTACGACTTGCTGATAGCCGACTACGAGAATTTCAAGCTTACCGCCTACCTGCCGCTGCCATTGCTGGATGCCAGCGGCATCAGCTGGAGCTTCGGCACCGGTGTCGGGCAATGGAGCATCGGCAGCGGCAACACCATTCTGGACGTGCCGGACAGCGTCACCACCGGCCCCGGCAACTCCATCGTCTTCGACTTCGGCAACTACGCCTCCGGCGGCCTCAATGGCGGCACGGTGCAAGTGCGCTTCACCATGGTGGTCGGCGACCAGCCGTTCGCCGACCAGCGTGAACTCGACGTGCTGGCGCAATCGAGCCAGACCACCACGGTGGACAAAACCGTGCTCGTCTCCTCGGACGTGGCGGTGATCGAGTCGGTGGCCGAACCGGTGCTGGATATCAAGCACGGGGTTGTCTCCAGCAGCAACGGCACGGTCACCGGCACCACGGGCAGCTGGAACGCACCCGGCACCAGCGGCGTGCCGTTCGGCGGCAGCGTCACCAGCCTGGCGGCGGTGGACGGCAACGTCAGTGGCATCGACGGCGCCGACACCCTGCGCCTGGCCACCGCCCTCAAGAACACCGGTGGCGGCGGTGCCTACGATGTCAGCACCAGCATCACCCTGCCCACCGGGCTTGCCTTTGTCGGTGGCAGCCTGGCGGCGGCCAACCTGCAAATCTACCGTGGCGACGGCACCTTGCTAGTGGCCGGCACCGACTACAGCGTCAACGGCAGCACCATCACGTTCCTCGACGCCAATGGCCAGGCCACCCTCCTGGCTGGCCGTGCAGGCACCGCCAGCGACTTGTCCGGTGCCAACGTTGTGGTCATCACCTACGACGTCACTGTCAACGACGCGATCCTCGCCTCCAGCACCCTGCAAAGCAGCGCAGCGCTGACCAACTACGCCAGCGTCAATGGCGGCCAGGACTTCACCCCAACCGACCTGGTGGAAGTCGCCAACCAGCAGGTCGCCGCCCCTGGCATCAGCAAGACCTACCAGAACGGCAGCCTCAGCGACGATGATTCCAGTGCCGCGCACACCACCGGCAGCAACCTGGTGGTCGGCGAAAGCATGACCTACGACATCGTCATCACCTTGCCCGAAGGCGTGACCAGCAACCTGCGCCTCAACGACCTGATCCCGCCCGGCCTGCGCCTGGACCCACGCTTCAATGGCAACCTCGGCTACCAGCTGATTACCACGGTGGCCGGCAGCGCGGCGCTGACCGCAGACTTCAATGGCAGCGTCAGTATCAACCCGCTCACGCCGGACGGCAGTGACGGTGCCGACCTGCAACTGGTGTTCAGCAGTGCCGGTGCCAACGCCGACAACGTAACCGGCAACAACAGCTTCGTCATCCGCCTGGTACTGGTGGCCAGCAACGTGACTGGCAACCAGCAAGGCACCACGCTGAACAACGGGGCGCAACTGGTATACAGCGACCCCGACGGCGATACCCCCAATGGCGCCACGCCGGTAGAGCGCAACGTGGTCAGCGCACAGCAGCCGAGCGTCACCATCGTCGAGCCGACGCTGACGGTGACGCAACAGATCACCTCTACGCCGGTGTTCGGAGGTTACGAAGACGGCGACGTGGTCACCTTCGAGATCGTCATCACCAACACTTCGGGTACCAACGCCTTCGATATCAGCCTGCTCGACGGCCTGCCCACCGAACTCTCTGGCGTCAGCATTACCGGCATTACCTACAGCGGTGGTGCGACCAACAATGGCGGCGCGGACTTCATCATCCAGGGTGGCCAACTGATCAGCGTCAGCGGGGCCAATATCGACATCGCCAACGGCGGTCGTATCGTGCTGCAACTGACCGGCACCGTGAACGCCACGGCAGCCGGTGAAGCGGCCTTTGCCAACGCCGTGGAGGTGCGCTGGACCAGCCTTGACGGCAGCAGCACTGCGATCGACACCGTCAATGGCGAACGCAGTGGCGAAGATGGCCTGCTCAATGGCGGCAGCCTGAACGATTACCGACTGGCATCGTTGCTCACCTTCCAGGTCAGCAACGGCGTGCGCATCTCTCGGGTAGGCGGCGTCACCGACACGCCCCCCGCCACCAACAGCAGCGGCGTGACCGACACCAGCGGTGTTTCCGAGACTGTGGTGGTCGGTGAAATCGTGCGCTATCGCGTGGCTGTGCTGGTGCCCACCGGCGACAACCCTGACTACCAGATCCGCATCGAACTCGCCGCAGGCCTGGAGTTCATTCCCGCCAGCCTCAACAACATCCTCATCGCCTTCCTGTCCAACACCCCTGCCGGGCTGACCACCGATGCCACCAACCTGATCAGCAGCGGCACCTTGAGCATGCCGGGCAACGAGCTCAGCGATGTGGCGCAAGGCATCAACCCAGATCTGTCCGGCGCCGTACCGACCGGGGTGTTCGACATCAACAATGGGCGGCTGGTCATTACCACCCATGCAGATGGCAGCCAGACCGTCACGTTCAGCCTGGGCAACCTGATCAACAACGAAATCAACGACCCCGATGTCGAAGGCGTGGTGCTGGAATTCAACGTGCGCGTCAGCAACGTGGCCAGCAACCAGGCCGGTGCCAACCTGGGCGTGTCGGCCCACGAACACGTCGGCCTCAACGGCGGCGTGGACAGGGGCAAGAGCGACACCCTGTTCGAGCGGGTGGTCGAGCCCAGCTTCGTCAACCTGGACAAATCGGTCATCGACGTCAGCCCAGGCAACGGCACCACCAACGCCACGGTTTCGGTAAGCTTCACCCAGAACGGTGACGTGCCCGCCTACAACACTCACCTGGCCGACCAGTTCCCCAACGGCAGCAACTACCAGGTACAAAGCATTCTGCTAAACGGCGCGGCCCTGGACCTGGCCAACTTACCGGCAGGCGTCAGCTTCAGCGACGGTACGGGGATTTCACTAGACTTCGATCGCCTGGCACCAGGCGACACCGTGCAGGTGATCTACACGGTCACCCTGCCCAACGTCACCATCGCCGACAATGCTGCCAGTTCTGCGGTACTGACCTGGACCAGCCTGCCCACCGACTTCGAGAACAACGGCTGGGGCGGCTCGCTGCCCGCCATCGCCGGTGGCGCCACCGGTGAGCGCAACGGCCAGGACGGCGCCAACGGCCTGAACAACTACGTGCTCAGCGAAGGGGCTGGCATGGGCGTGATCCAAGGCACGCTATGGGACGACACCCGCAGCGCCACCGACAGCGTCACCCCCGATGGCCCAGGCCTGGACGGCATCGACGTAACCCTGACCTGGGCCGGAGACGACGGCCAGTTCGGCACCGCTGACGATCGCACCTTCACCACCGTTACCGCCAATGGCGGTTTGTACCAGTTCGCCCTATTGCCCTCGGGCAGCTACCTGGTGGCCGTGGCGCAAGACCATCAAGCAGCGGCGAACAACAACTTCCGGTTACGCATCGACAGCGATACCGGCACTGCGGCGAGCGGGCTTGGCGGCATCAACCTGGCCTTGGGCGAAGGCTCGACTGGCACCGCCGATGCCGGCTACGTGCACCTGAACGAAGCCCCGGTCAACACCGTGGCCGACCAACAGGGGCTGGAAGACACGGTGCTGCACCTCACGGGGCTGGCCATCAGCGACGTGGACGTGAATGCTGGTAATGCCGACGGGGTCATGACCATTACCCTGTCGGTACTCCACGGGGTGCTCTGGCAAAGCGCCACCCCACCGGCAGCCAACGCTACACCACCGGCCGGTGCCGGACGCAGCCTGGTACTGACTGGCACCCTGGCCGAGTTGAACGCACTGCTCGCGCAGCTTTATTACAAAGGCGACCAGGACTTCAACACCGCACGCACCGCCGAAACCCTGACCATGGTCACCAACGACCAGGGCAATTACGGCGACCACCCGCTCAACGGCGACGGTATTCCTGGGCAAAACCCGGTCGATGCCCTAACCGACACCGACGTGATGAACATCATCATCACCCCGGTCAACGACGCGCCCATCGCCAACGCCGACCTGGCGATCGCGGTGGAGGCCGGCGGTTTCAACAACGGCGACCCGGGCGTGAACCCGACCGGCAACGTGCTGCTCAATGACACCGACGTCGATATCCAGACCAACGGCGACGTGCTTACCGTCACCCGCATTGCCAACAACCTCACGCCAGGGGGTGTGGCGGTGGGCGACAATCTCGTCACAGTCTTGCAGGGCCTCTACGGCACCCTGGTCATGCGGCCCAATGGGGGCTTCCAGTACATCGTCGACAACGACAACCCCGCTGTGCAGGCGCTGCGCACCGCTGGCCAGTTCATCAGTGAGTTCTTCAGCTACGACATCGTCGACACCGGCGGCCTGGGCAGCAGTGCGGTGCTGCAGATCAACATCCACGGTGCCAACGACACGCCGATCGCCCACGGCGACGTCGCCACTGCCATCGAAGCCGGGGGCACCAACAACAGCACACCGGGCCAGGACGCAGTCGGCAACGTGCTGGACAACGACACTGACGTGGACTCCCCAGCGCTGGGCGAAACCAAGCATGTCACCACCCTACGTTTCGACGGCCCGGGCGGCGGGCGCATCATCCCCCTGCCCAGCGGTGGGTCGACCACCATGGTGGCCAATTTTGGCACCCTGACCCTCAACACCGACGGCAGTTACCGCTACGTGGTCGACAACAACAACGCTGCCGTCCAGGCGCTGTCCCCCGGCCAGACCCTGGTCGAACAGTTCAGCTACCAGATGGCCGATACTGATGGCCTCAGTTCCATCAGCGTGCTGGTTATCACCATCCAGGGTGCCAATGATGCGCCGGTGGCCGTGGACGACCATGGCACCGCCACTGCCGGTGCCAGCGATGGCAGCCCAGCACCGGTCAATGCCAGTGGCAACGTGATCACCGGCAACGGTGGCGTGGGCGCAGACACCGACGTCGACAACCTTGACCAGCCAACCGCCACCCAGCTCAAGGTCGACGGTGTGCGCAGTGGCCTGGAAAGCACCGGGGGTGCACTCACCCCGGTCGGCGCCGGCAGCCCCGCAGCCATAGACGGCAGCGTGGCCCGGCTGGCCGACAACAGCCTGATCAGCGGCAACTTCGGTCAGCTCATCCTCAACCAGGACGGCACCTACACCTTCATCGTCAACAGTGCCGACCCTGCCATACGTGCCTTGGCGGCCGGGCAAAGCCTCGACGTGATCTTTACCTACCAGATCCACGACAGCGGCGGCCTGACTGACCAGGCGCAGCTGGTGATCACCGTCACCGGGGTCAACGACCCACCCGTGATCAACGCCGTCAGCATCGACGCCATCGAAGCCGGCGGCCTGAACAACGCCATCGCCGGCGTCGATCCCAGCGGCAACATCAGTGCTGCCTACAGCGACCCCGACGGCGATACCCTGAGCATCAGCGGCGTGCTCAGCCCAACGGGGGTGACAGGCATTCTCGGGCAACCACTGGCGGGCAACTACGGCAGCCTGGTCCTGGATAGCCAGGGCAACTACCGCTACGTGGTAGACAACGCCAACAGCGCCGTGCAGGCCCTGCGTACCGATGCCGACCGGCTCACCGAGGTATTCCAGTACAGCGTCAGCGATGGTAACGGCAAGACCGTCACCGCCACCTTTACCGTGGTCATTCACGGTCGCAATGACACGCCGATCGCCGCCAATGACAGTGCCATCGCCGTCGAAGCCGGTGGCGTGAACAACGGCACGCCAGGCCAGGCCGGCAGCGGCAATGCCCTGGGCAATGACCTTGATGTGGACGCCGGTGACAGCAAGACGCTGGATGGTGTTTACCTGGGCACCCTCGCCGCCGGCGGTACGTTCGTCCAGGTTGGCGCGGGCGCCACGCAGGTCGCCGGTAGCTACGGCACTTTGAGCATCGATGCCAACGGCAATTACGTCTACACCGTCAACGACAGCCTGGCGGCCGTACAGGCTCTCAAGGCCGGCGAAAGCCTGGTCGAAACCTTCAGCTACCGCATGCACGACACCGAAGGTGCCAGCTCCCAGGCACAAATCACCATCACCATCGAAGGGCGCTACGACACCCCCGTGGCCCATGATGACCTGGCGTACGCGGTGGCCACCGATGACGATGGCAATGGCGGGCGCAACCCCACCGGCAATGTGCTGAACAACGACACTGACGTGGATGCCAATGACAGCAAGACCGTCACCGCCGTGGGTGTGGGCGAAGAAAGCAGCAACCCGACGCTCGACCCGCTGACCGGCAGCGCCACCGTCACCACCAACTATGGCACCCTGACCCTCAATGCCGACGGCAGTTACCGCTTCGTGGTCAACTCCAGCGACCCGGACATCATCGCACTCGGCCCGTTGGGCTTCGTCATCCAGCGCTACACCTACCAGGTCACCGACGGCGGCGGCCTGAGCGACACCGCGACCCTCTTCGTGCTCATCCGCGGTGAAAACCAGCCACCGGTGGCCAACCCTGACCAGGGCCTGGCCATCGAAGCCGGCGGCCTGGACAACGCCATCCCCGGCAGCAACCCGTCCGGCAACGTGATGGACAACGACAGCGACCCCGACACCATCAACATCATCGTGCCGGAAACCCTCGAAGTGCTGGCGTTCTGGAGCGGCGACGGGCCATTGCCAGGCAGCCCCACCGCAGTCGGGCAAACGTTGCGCGGCCAGTACGGCGACCTGACCCTTAACGCCGACGGCAGCTGGAGCTACGTGCTCGACAACAGCCTGGCGACGGTGCAGGCACTGCGTGTCAGCGGCCAAACCCTGGTGGACAACTTCACCTACCTGCTCACCGACCTCTGGGGCGGCACCGCCAACGGCCTGCTGAGCATTACCATCGACGGCCGCAACGACGTCCCGGTAGCCCACGATGACACCGCCATCGCCGTGGAAGCCGGCGGCGTGAACAATACCGGCGCGGGGGTAGACCCGCGCGGTAATGTGCTGGACAACGATACCGACGTGGACGGCGTGCAGTACGGTGAGAGCAAGACCGTGCTGCAGTACAGCGCCGAAAACGGCCAGACCGCCAGCGCCGGCCAACTGCTGCAAGGCCTGTATGGCACCCTGCTGATCAGTGCTGACGGCAGTTACCAATACCTGGTCGACAACACCAACCCCATCGTGCAGGCCATGCGCAGTGCGAACGAAACATTACGCGAAGTGTTCACCTACCGCATGCGCGATACCGCTGGCGCCACCTCCGAGGCACGTCTGAGCGTGACCGTCCAGGGGGCCAACGACAACCCTGTGGCCCGCGATGACAGCAACACTGCCAGTGACCAGGTACCAGCGCCGCACACCAGCGGTAACGTGCTGCCCAACGACAGCGACGTGGACGGCGGCGATAGCCTGACCGTCACGGGTATCCGCAGCGGCCAGGAAGGCGCCAGTGGCACTGCCGGTGTCATTGGCCAGCCCATCGCCGGCCGCTACGGCACCCTGGTGCTCAATGCCGACGGCAGCTACACCTACACCATCGACCTGAGCAACCGCGAGGTGCTGGCGGCGGCGGGCCTGGGGCAAGTGCTCCAGGACTATTTCACCTACACCGTCAGCGACCTGGCCGGTGCAACCGACCAGGCCCAGCTGACCATCACCCTGGATATTTCCACGCCTTACATTCCACCGGGGCCGTACCTGGACCGCGACAGCCAGGAAAGGTTGGGCGGCTTGCCGCTGCCGGAGGTTACGCCAGCGATCTACGTCACGCCGGTGGTGGAACAGATCAACCAGTCCCTGACCCTGTCGGCCTGGGGAGCCGATGGCAGCAACGTGCAATTGTTCGCCACACCCGAAATCGAAAGCCAGTCCCTCGGCGCCCAGCTTGGCCTGGTCAACGGCCAGTTCGTCTCCAAGGCAGTGGCCGCCAGCCGGTTGGCCAGCGAGGAGGACAAGGACTGGGTCGACGGCCGCCAGGGCGTCATCAGCCTGAGTGCCGATGGCCTGTTGCCAGACCCGTCACTGTGGGCACCTCTGCCTCGTGACATGGCGCCTGAACAACGCGCGCAGCCGGCGAACGGCTTCCGCGCACAATTGCGCGAAGCCGCGCAGCGTCGCGGTAGCAACGCACCATGACGCCGATGTCTCATCACGGATTGAACAAGGACAGCCTATGCCCGTATCGACATTGAAAAGCCTGAGCACCGTCACAGCCCTCGGCCTGCTGCTCGGCGCCTGCTCGGCCTTCGAGCCCAAGCCCTACAGTGAAGACGAAATGCGTCAGCGGGTCATCGAGGACCAGGCGCGCATGTACAAGGAACAGGAACCGGTCAACGGGCCGATTACCTTCTACGAAGCGTCGGCGCGGGCCCTGAAATACAACCTCGACTATCGCCTGAAACTGCTGGAGAGCGCCCTGGCCTCGGACCTGCGCGATGTTTCCAGCCACGAGATGCTGCCGCGCCTGGTCGCCTCCGCCGGCTACGCCGGGCGCAACAACGATTCCGGCGGCACCTCGATCGGCATCGAAGACCGCCAGGTCAGCTTGCGCCCATCCACCTCCGAGGAGCGCTACCGCACGCTTTACAGCCTCGGCCTGTCATGGAGCCTGCTGGACTTCGGTGTTGCCTACTTCCGCACCCAGCAAAAGAACGACCAGATGCTGATGGCCGAGGAACGCCGGGAAAAGGTGGCGCAAAACGTCCTGCAGGACGTGCGCAACGCCTATTGGCGTGCCCTCGGTGCGCAACGCCTGCTGCCGGAAGTGGACGGCCTGCTGATGCGTACCCACCGTGCCCTGACCTCTGCCCGTGAAGCCGAGGGCCGTGGCCTGCTGCCGCGCCAGGACATCCTCGCCTACCAACGCGCCCTGCTCGACTCGGTGTACATGCTCACCGTGCGCCGCCAGGACCTGGAGTTCGCCCGCGCCGAACTGGCCGCGCTGATGTCGCTGCCGCCGAACACCCGCATGGTGCTGGCCGACACCAACGAGCAGCCGCTGCCACTGCTCAACGGCAACATGGAAAAACTCGAACGCCTGTCGTTGGAGCGCCGCCCGGAAATCATGGAAGAGTGGTACCGCAAGCGCGTGAGCATGAACGACCTGAAGATCGCCAAGGCCCAGTTGTGGCCCAACGTGAGCTTCAACTACGGCTACGAGTACGACTCCAACAAGTACCTGTACAACAGCGACTGGAACCAGACCGGCATCAATGTCTCGCTGAACCTGCTGCGCCTGCTGCAATACCCCGACATCACCGCTGCGGAAAAAAGCCAGGAAAAGACCGACGACATGCGCCGCACGGCGTTGTCCATGGCCATCCTCACCCAGGTCCGCGTGGGCCTGCTGCGCTACCAGCTGGCCCGCCAGGAAGTGGACTTCGCCGACGAAAGCCTGCGCGTCGATCAAAGCCTGCTGGACTACGCCCGTTCCTCGCGCAGCGCCGCATTGGGTAGCGAGCTGGAACTGATCCGCGCCGAAGGCCGCCTGCTGCTGTCACGCTACCAGCGCGAGGCGGCCTACTCCGATGCACAGGCCGCCTGGGGGCGGTTGTACAACTCGGTTGGCTTTGAAGTGATGCCCAAGGAAATCGAGCAGCATGATGTGAAGACCTTGGCGCGGGAGATCCAGCGAACGGTCGAGCAGCAGAGCCAGGAAAACCTGATATCCGCTGCAAAGTGACCGACCGGCGCAGGTTACCCTGCGCCAGTGGGTGACCCTCGCCTGAGCTTCAGCCAAGCTGCGCTTGCACCAGACATATGGAAAAACGTATATTCGCTTTTCCATATGTCTGGTGCTGCCATGATCACTCCACCTGAAGTTTTCAAAAGCCTGTCAGACGAGACTCGCGCTCGTGCCACCCTGCTGATCGCCAGTCTGGGCGAGTTGTGCGTCTGCGAACTGATGTGCGCGCTGGACGACAGCCAACCCAAGATCAGTCGCCACCTGGCGCAACTGCGCAGCAACGGCATGTTGCTGGATCGCCGCCAGGGCCAGTGGGTGTATTACCGCCTGAATCCACAGTTGCCCGCCTGGGTACTTGAAATGTTGCAGGTCACCCTGCAGGCCAATTCGCAGTGGCTGGCAGACAATTCCCTTCGCCTGAAGAACATGGACGGGCGCCCCGTTCGTGATTCCGCCTGCTGCTGATTCTCACCAAGCGAGATGTTCATGCTGGTCGCCATTGCTGTCTTCGTCCTCACCCTCACCCTCGTCATCTGGCAGCCAAAGGGGCTTGGCGTCGGCTGGAGTGCCGCGCTGGGTGCCGTCATTGCCTTGCTGGCTGGCGCGGTTTCCCTGCACGATATCCCCACCGTGTGGGCCATTGTCTGGAACGCTACCGCCACCTTCATCGCCGTCATCATCATCAGCCTGCTGCTCGATGAAGCCGGCTTCTTCGAATGGGCCGCGCTGCACGTTGCGCGCTGGGCAAACGGCAGCGGCTATCGCCTGTTCGCCTTCAGCGTGTTGCTCGGCGCCGCCGTGTCGGCGCTGTTTGCAAACGATGGCGCGGCGCTGATTCTTACGCCAATCGTCATGTCGATGCTGCTCGCATTGCGCTTCTCGCCTGCTGCGACACTGGCCTTTGTCATGGCTGCGGGCTTTATTGCCGACACGGCGAGCCTGCCGCTGGTGGTCTCCAACCTGGTCAACATCGTCTCGGCCGATTACTTCGGCCTGGGTTTCACCGAATATGCCTCGGTAATGGTGCCGGTGAATATCGCCAGCGTGGCAGCCACCCTGGTGGTGCTTTTTCTGTTTTTCCGCCGTGACATCCCAAGGCGGTATGCACTCGATGCGCTGAAGAAACCGAGCGAGGCGATTGTCGACCGCGCCACCTTCAAAGTCGGAATGTGGGTACTGGTGGCACTGCTTACAGGCCTGTTTGCCTTGGAGCCGTTGGGTATCCCGATCAGTGCGGTGGCCGCAGCCTGTGCCGCCGCTCTGTTCGCCGTCGCTGCTTACGGTCACCGTATTTCAACGCGTCGCGTGCTGCGAGAGGCCCCGTGGCAGGTGGTGATCTTCTCGCTCGGGATGTATCTGGTGGTGTATGGCCTGAAAAACGCCGGCCTCACCGACATGCTCACTCACCTGCTCGACCGGCTTGCGCAACAAGGCCTATGGAGTGCTGCCATCGGCACCGGCCTTGTTTCGGCGCTGCTGTCCTCGGTGATGAACAACATGCCCAGCGTTCTGGTCGGCGCCTTGTCGATCCAGGCCAGCGGCGCAGAGGGCCTGATACGTGAGGCGATGATCTACGCCAACGTCATCGGCTGCAACCTCGGTCCAAAAATCACCCCGATAGGCAGCCTCGCCACGCTGCTTTGGCTGCATGTGCTGGAGCGCAAAGGCATGCGCATCACCTGGGGTTACTACTTTGCTGTCGGCCTCCTGCTGACCCTGCCGGTTTTGCTGATCACCCTCTCGGCCCTGGCACTGCGCCTGAGCCTCTGACGTCCGCCATCAAACCGAGGAACCCTCCATGCGAGTCCTGTTCATGTGCACGGCCAACAGCTGCCGCAGCATCCTTTGCGAAGCGCTGTTCAACCACCTGGCGCCGCCCGGTTTCGAGGCAGTCAGCTCCGGCAGCTTTCCCAAGGGGCAGGTTTTACCCCGCAGCCTGAGCACACTTCAGCACGCCAACATCTCGACCAAAGGCCTGACCAGCAAAGGCAACGATGCTTTCGAAGATAATCCGCCGGACATCGTCATCACCGTGTGCGACAAGGCTGCCGGCGAAGCCTGCCCGGTGTATTTCGGCCCTGCACTGAAGGCGCACTGGGGGTTGGAAGACCCCTCCGATGTGAAGGGGGACGAGGCGTCGGTCGACGCGGCTTTCCACGCCACTCTGGCCCGCATCGAGTACCGTTGCCAGGCCTTCTTCGCTCTGCCTTTCGGCACCCTCGACCGCGAGCAGCTCAAGCATGAGCTGGACCGCATCGGCACGCTCTGAGCAGGAGGAATACATGTCTGAGCAACTGCCTAACCTCGACCTCACGCTGTTCGACCTGCCGCCAGCGGCAGCCGGAACCTGCAAACACAAACCACGCATCCTGCTGCTGTACGGCTCGACCCGCGAGCGCTCTTTCAGTCGCTTGCTGGTGGAAGAAGCCGCGCGCCTGCTGGAGCACTTCGGAGCCGAAACCCGCACGTTCGACCCATCAGGCCTGCCGTTGCCTGATGATGCGCCCGTGGAGCACCCCAAGGTGCAGGCACTGCGGGAACTGGTGCTGTGGTCGGAAGGCCAGGTGTGGTGCTCGCCGGAGCGTCATGGGGCGATGTCCGCCGTGTTCAAGGCGCAAATCGACTGGATCCCCCTGGCGCTGGGTGCAGTGCGCCCAACCCAAGGCAAGACCCTGGCCGTGATGCAGGTGTGTGGCGGTTCGCAGTCGTTCAACGTAGTCAACCAGCTACGCGTCCTGGGCCGTTGGATGCGCATGTTCGCCATCCCCAACCAGTCGTCGGTACCCAAGGCCTATCTGGAATTCGATGACGCCGGGCGCATGAAACCTTCGCCGTATTACGATCGCGTGGTTGATGTGATGGAAGAACTGGTGAAGTTCACCCTACTGCTGCGCGACCGCCAGGCGTATCTGGTGGATCGTTATTCGGAGCGCAAGGAAAGCGCCGAGCAGCTATCTGCCCGCGTCAATCAGCGCTCAATCTGACGCGTTCCGTTCGCACCGGAGTGGTTATCCCACCCCGGTGCGCATGAGCACCGATTAGCGGTCTTTGTCCCACTGCGGTTTATCGGTTTGCGATTGCTGGCCGCCCATGCGGTCTTTATCCGTCACATTCTGCTTGTCGGTCCCGCGGTGTTCAGGGCTGCCTCCCTTGCTGCCAGTATCACTAGCGCGGTCCCCTTCCCTGTTCATCTTGTCGCCAGGTTTTTGTCCGGTTTGGCTACCGCCACCCGAGCCTTGACCAGCTTGTTGGCCAGCACCCGCGGTGTTGTTGCCCGCACCGGTGTTGGTATTGCCCTGATTGCCGCCCTTGTCTTGATTGTTAGCCATGATCGCTTACCTCAAGTCACACACAGAAAGGCCTGTGTGTTTGTACGACTGCGGGTTTGCTGGCGTGGGTGCATCTATTCCCGACGTTTCCGATGAGCGATACCAAATGCAGTGACTTGATACTGAGCCACGCTAAATACCGATGCGCCGCTGGATCGAATCCGGCGTCTACGGGTAGTGATGGGGATACCGTGCCATGTCGCTTTCCAGCTTGTCCGCGTCCGCTGCCCGCTTGCGCACCTCGGCGTAGAAAAGTTGGCATTGGTTCTGAAACCTTGTGAAATCTCGCTTGGCCGTGTCAACGGCTGCGCTCAGGTCACTCCCCTTCAGGCCTTCGACAAGTCGCTGTGACGAGGTATACGTTTGCCAGCAGGCTTCAACCTGCTGCAGGCCTTTTTCAAGGGCCTGAGTTTCGATGGTCGCCATTGGTGCACCCTCTTGGGACCGAATCTGGTCCGCCGGTGTGAATCGCCAGAGCGACGATAGCAGGATGAAAGCCCATTACGGCGGGCTTCGGCTGAAAGGGTAGTCTATTTCGGCGTAGCCGCGTGGATGTTCTGGCTTGAGCGAGCGCAAGCCAGACAAGCCATCGGGGCCGCTTTGCGGCCCCGGCAAAGGTGTCAGCGCAAATAGTCCTGGACCCACTTCACCCAACAATCGGCGCCCACCTTCACCAACGCATCGTTGAAATCATAATGAGGGTTGTGCACCGAGCAACCATGAAACTCGCCGGTGCCATTACCCAGCATGAAGTAGCAGCCAGGCCGTGCCTGCAGCATGTAGGCGAAGTCTTCGGTGCCCATGACCTTCTTCGGCATTTTGTCCAGCAACGCGCCTTCAACGAACAACGGCCGCAGGCTTTCACGCAACAACGCGCTTTCGTGATCGCTGTTGCACAATGCCGGCGCCAGTTGGGTGAATTGCACCTCGATCTCCACGCCAAAGCTTGCGGCGTGCCCCTTGGCCAGGGCGTCAATGCGGCTGTTGATCTTCTGCTGCGTCTCGGCCGTGTCGGTGCGCACACTCAGCAGCATGCAGGCCTCATCGGGGATGATGTTGTAAACGGTGCCAGCCTGGATCATGCCGATGCTGATGACCGCATACTCTTCCACGCTCAGGTTGCGCGACATGATGGTCTGGATGCCACTGATCAGGCTGTTCAACGCCATCACCGGGTCTACCGACAGCTCCGGCATCGCACCATGCCCGCCTTTGCCGGTGATTCGAATGCTGACACGCTCGGACGACGCCATGGTTGGCCCCGCCTGCACCACGCAAGTACCCACCGGCATGCCGGGCATGTTGTGCAGCGCATATACCGAGTCACACGGGAAGCGCTCGAACAGGCCGTCGTCGATCATCGCCTTGGCGCCGGCCAGCCCTTCTTCATCCGGCTGGAAGATCACGTTAAGCGTGCCGTTGAAGTTGCGCGTTGCCGCCAGCTGGGCAGCGGCTGCCAGCAGGATCGCGGTATGCCCATCATGGCCGCAGGCATGCATACGCCCAGGGATTTTGCTGGCATGCGCAAAGGGATTCTTTTCGCTCATGGGCAATGCGTCCATGTCTGCCCGCAGGCCCACACTGCGCGGGCTGTCGCCAACCTTGAGCACCCCGACCACACCATGCCCGCCCACATTGCGATGCACTACATAGCCCAAGGCCTGCAGCTTGTCGGCCACCAGTGCCGCCGTATCGGGGGTGTCGCCACCAAGCTCCGGCGCGGCGTGGATCTGCCGGCGAAGCATGACGAACTCGTCCAGCGCTGCTGCCGAGTGCCGGGGTTGATTGCTGTGCAAAATACCCATATCACGCGCATCCTTTGTTTTCGGGGAAGTTTTTGAGGCAGGCCAGGCTGACGACACCGCCGGCCAGCAGGAAATAGGCAGGTGCCAACGGCGTGCCCAGCGCGGCAATCAGCCAGGTGGCCACCAACGGAGAAAAGCCGCCGAACAACGTCACCCCCAGGCTGTAGCTGACCGAAGTACCGAAGGAGCGACTGGCCTTCGGGAAGCCCTCCATGATCAGCGCAAAGAACGCACCGGCACCGATACAGGTCGGCAGGATCAGAATTGCCACACACATCATGGCCAGGCCCATGTGCTGCACATGCCCCAAGAGGTAGAACACCGGCAAGGTCAACACCACTGGCGCGGCAACCGTCCACACCAGCAGGCGCTTTCTGAGCTGGTACTTATCGGCGAACTTGCCCGCCAACGGGCAGATGACCGCCATGCAACCGCTACTGATACAGGCAATCGCCATCGCGCTGCCCGCCGGATAATGCAAGGCCGTGGTCAAGTAGGTAGGCATGTAGAACACGAACAGGTACATGCCAATGGTCGAACTGGCCATCAGGCCGATGCCCAGCGCGATGCGCTTGAGCAGGTCGCCGTCCAGCCTCTTCTCCCCTTCGCGCGCCGGCGCGGCCTCGTGGGTTTCCGGCAAACGCGTGCGAATGTACCAACCGACCGGCCCGATCAGCAGGCCGAAAATGAACGGTATCCGCCACCCCCAGCTTTCGAGCGCAGCGGGGTCGAGCAATTGGCTGAGGGCCAGGCCAAAGCCGGCCCCGACCAACGCGGCATAGCCTTGGCTGGCGGCCTGCCAGCTCACGCTCTGGCAGCGGTTGCCAACCGCACTGGACTCCATCAGGAACACCGACGCGGTACCGATCTCCCCACCCGCCGACATCCCCTGGATGAGCCGGCCGGTTACCAGCAGCAGCGTGGCGAAAATACCGATCTGCGAATACGTGGGGGCAAAGGCAATCAATGCGGTGCCCAGGGTCATCAGCCCGATGGTCAGGCTCAATGCCGCTTTGCGCCCATGCCGGTCGGCATAGCGACCGATGACCATCGCCCCGACCGGGCGCATCAGGAAACCGACGCCAAACGTGGCCAGCGACATCAACAACGAAGCCATCGCCGAGTCGGAGGGGAAGAAATGCTTGCCGATCAGTACAGCAAAGAAGCTGTAGATCGTGAAGTCGTACATTTCCAGCGCATTGCCCAACGAGCAGGCGATCAAGGTTTTGCGTGAAGACGATGCCTGCGCGGCAGAATGCGCGCCCTTGTGCAAGCTTGGCGATGCGGGTAGCGGTCTGGTCATTGTTATCTCCGTTGGCAAATCGCGGCGTGCAGCGAATATCAGCCAATCGGGCACTCAACACACTTGCAGTTTCGGCATGTGGCTAACCAATGGTTAATTGCCTGGCGCGGCCGTTGGCTAAATTGCCCTGAGCTGGCGCACAGTTCGCCCTCACTCCGCGCGCTGCCCCAACAAGGCTCACCGAGCAGCGACCTTGGGGCGGCCTTGCAGCCTGTTCCACGCCTGTCTAATGCGCGTGCTAGCGCCAATCCTCGCGCTGCGCCGGCCTTTGATTAACCAAACGGCATGACCTGGCTGAATAAGCAATCACGCTGCAACCTGTTGTTCACCGAGGCTACAGCCACCACATCACCGTGCTGGCCTGGAGTCGTGAATGAACACTCGCACTACGTCGTTGCTGTTGATGATCCAAGGGGCCTGCCTGGCCGCGCAGGCACAGGCAGAGGGCTTTCCGACGCTCGCTCGGATTGCGCCGGGTTTTGGGTATTACGGGGTGGATCAAGGTTTCGATGACAAACTCAAGGTCTACGGCACCGTGGATGCGTTCGCCAGCTATCACGATTCACAGCACCACTCGGGCTTCAAGCTGGCCGGTGGCGGTGCCTGGACCAACAAGCTCGGGCTGTATGCACGCAAGGGGCTGACCCCCGATACCGTCGTGGAACTTGACGTCGAGGAAGGCTTCAACGTCAATGGCAAGGCCCTGGAGGGCACCTGGGACACCCTCGGTACCCTGCGCCTGGCGACCGTTGCCCTGCGCTCGCGCACCTTGGGCAAACTCGAATTCGGCAAGACCTACAGCATGGGCACCCCCACCTACGCCGACCCGTTCCTGGCCACCTATGGCTCGCCCTACACCTATCTGGCGTTGCCCGCCGCCGGCAAGGGCGCCTTCTACCTGGACCTGCGCCCCAAGCACACCCTGGCCTACACAAGCCCTACTCTCAGCGGCTTCAGCCTCGGTACCGCACTGAGTTTCGGCTTCGACGATGCCGCCAGCCAAGGGCGCACCGTGCGCGGCGGCGGTGCCAGGTTGCAATACCGCAACAGCCGGGTGATGCTGCTGGCCTCGTACAACCTGTACTACAGCGACCCCTGGGATGACGGTGGCGTTTCTCGCCAGACCGCCAACTATTACAAAAGCCTGTCAGCGTTCTACGATTTCGGTCCGCTGGCCACCAGCTTGACCTGGCAGCGCCAGGACGTGGACCAGGCCGGCACGCCCAGCACCACGCTGTACACTTTCGGCGTGATGGCGCCAGTCGGCGAGCGGGATGTGCTGCGCCTGGCGGTGATGCAGCGCCAGGTCACCGCCCATGACAAGGACGCATGGGGGGCGATGGTCGGCTATGACCACTTCATCACCCCGCGCTGGGCCGTGTACGGGCGGCTCGGCATGATCGGCAACCAGCGCGCGTCATCGGTCACCTACGCAGGCACCCCGGTGGATCAGGTGGGTGACAACCCAAGCAACGTGTCGCTAGGCATGTACTACCACTTCTGACGCCACTGGACGGGTTTGCCTGAGCACCTGCCCGCGCAAGCTATGGAACAGCTCCTGGGCGGGCGCCGTGAGGCTGTGGCGGTCAATGCAGACCAGGTTGATGGGGTAATCGGGAATCAGCTCTTGCACCGGCATGGCCACGTACTCGCAATCGACGCCGAAGGTGAACCCCTGGTCCACCGCCAGCTGGCTGATGGTCATCAACGACTCGGTGTTCTTCAGCAGCTTGAGCGCCATCATCACCGAGGTGCATTCGACGGTGTTCTGCGGTACCCGCAGGCCGTTGGCTTCGAACAGCTGATGGAACTGGGAAGCCTGGTCGGACAGCTCGTCCAGGCTGATCCAGTGGGCATACTGCAAGGTGCGCAGTGACTGGGTGAACTTTTGCTGGTTAGAGGCATGGCAGATCACCCTGCCCTTGATACTGCCCAGTGCCTCCCAATCCAGGCTAAGCCGGCTCAGGGGTTGCTGCGAGGTAATGGCAAAGTCCAGGCTACCGTCGCGCAAACGCTGCAGGATCTGGCTGGGGCGCAAGTCGGTGATGGTGATCTTTACCCGAGGGTACTTGCGCCTGAACGCCAGGATACTTTCGTCGACCCCATCCAGCATTGCCGTCAGCGATGTCACCCCGATCGACACCGCCCCCAGCGCCGCATCCTGAATGCTCGCCGCTTCGATCTGCAGGCGGCGGATGCTTTCCACCACGAGGTTGGCATGGCGGATGACACGCTTGCCTTCTTCGGTAAGCGCCATGCCTTTGTGAGAACGCTGCAACAGGATGAAGCCCACCTCCCGCTCCAGTTCCTTGATCGAACGGCTCAGCGCAGGCTGAGTAATGTGCATCAGCTTGGAAGCTTCGAGGATGCTGCCTGCGTTATGGATGGCGACCAGCGCCCTGAGTTGGTGAAGTTTCAACCGTCTTTACCTTGTTGTTAGCGGGCGGTTTGAAATGTTCCTTGGAGGCCCCGACAGCCTATGCCGGCAAGGCCTGAAGCGTGAAACTAGCGCAGCGCAGCCAGCATGCTGGCGGCATCACTGACTTCGAACTTGCCGGGGGCTTCCACCGCGATGTGCTTGACCACCAGGTCGTCGACCAACATGGCATAGCGCTGTGAACGACGCCCCATACCGCGCGCCGAAAGGTCCTGGATCAGGCCCAGCGCCTCGCTGAATTCGCCATTGCCATCGCCGATCATCTTGACCGCGTCACCCACCTGCAGGCTATTGCCCCAGGCATTCATGACAAAGGCATCGTTCACCGAGACACAGAGAATTTCGTCGATGCCAGCCGCGAACAGCGCAGGTGCTTCAGCGACATAACCGGGAACATGACGTTCAGAACAGGTCGGTGTGAACGCGCCCGGCAATGCGAAGATCAGTACTTTTTTCTGCTTGCAACGCTCGCGAATGGAAAAGGCATTCGGGCCGATCGCGCAGGCGCCTGCGTCAGTGTTGTATTGGTAAAGGGTAACGTCGGGCAGTTGATCGCCAATTTTGATCATCGCTGTTTCCTGATTAGGGTGATGGCCGAGCGGGATATGATGCCGCAGTGCGCCACGCCAGGTACACAGTGCTTGCGCCAACGCCCGCCAGTTAACCCGCTGCTCAGGGGAACAGTATCGCCTGAGCATGATCGATGGCAGGAACCGACACCTGACCGCGCTGCGCGACCAGCCATTCGCGCATGCGCTCGGTATCGAAGATCTGCCCCTCTTCCATCATGACCAGAATGAGCGCCTGGGACATTCGGTAACATCCGCATCGGGAACAACACCGCTCTTCCCACCCGTGGGCACACTCGACGGATTCCGCCTGCCCTGCGCAGATCAGACAACTCATGTAAGCCCCCTTTTGTTCTTCATCCATGGAGGGTGGTTGATAAGCCTGGATAATCGTATGGCTTGCGATTGGCATGAGATATTCATGCCAACTGTAAATCCCTCCAATGTGTGTGACAACTTCTGTGGCCCTATCACGCACAGCCGCCTGGCCCAAAAACCGCCTCATCAACCCTGCAAGCAGTGCCCTTGCTGGACAATTCGGTCCTCAGCCCTGACACCCAACAGGCCGAATCGTAGAACGCATCATGAACAGCACTAAAAAATCTGTGAAATATCTTCAATACCCTTCATGCAAGGGGGCTGCCTAAAATACGTCTTAATCAAGGACAACATTAAGACGCCTGAGTGAAGGCCCCGGGAAATGACCGAGTCGATCGACCTCAGGCAACAGGACAGCGCCCAAGATGAATATTGAACCTGAATTTACCGTCAAACGCATCGCCTTCGACGAACATTATCACCCTGCCGAAAACACCCGCATCACGACCAACTTCGCCAATTTGGCGCGGGGTGCGAACCGCCAGGAAAACCTGCGCAACACGTTGGCCATGATTGACAACCGTTTCAATGCACTGGCGCATTGGGATAACCCTGAAAGTAATCGATATCACGTCGAACTGGAAATCATATCGGTCGAAATGAACATTGAAGCCGAGCGGCACGGCCATGCACTGCCGTTGATCGAAATATTGAAAACCCATATTGTCGACCGCAAAACCAACACCCGCCTGGCGGGCATGGTAGGTAACAACTTTTCCTCGTACGTGCGTGACTACGACTTCAGCGTGCTGCTGCTCGAACACAACAAGCATCGACCAGCCTTCAGCACGCCTGACAACTTTGGCGAACTGCATGGCAACCTGTTCAAGTGCTTCGTCAACTCGCAAACCTACAAGGAGCACTTCAACAAACCACCGGTTATCTGCCTGAGCGTCTCGAGCAGCAAAACCTACCATCGGACCGAAAACCAGCACCCCGTGCTGGGTATCGAGTATCAGCAGGATGAATACTCCCTGACGGATGAGTACTTCAACAAGATGGGCTTGAAGGTGCGCTATTTCATGCCGCCGAACAGTGTCGCGCCGTTGGCGTTCTATTTTGCCGGTGACTTGCTGGCTGACTACACCAACCTTGAGTTGATCAGCACCATCAGCACCATGGACACCTTCCAGAAGATCTACCGACCCGAGATCTACAACGCCAACTCCGCTGCGGGCCATGCCTACCAGCCCAGCCTGAAGCACCAGGACTACTCGCTTACGCGCATTGTCTACGACCGGGAAGAGCGCGGTCGCCTGGCGATCGAGCAGGGCAAATTTGCCGAAGCGCAATTTGTCAAACCCTACCAGGCCACGCTGGAACAATGGTCCGCGCAATACGCCCGTTGATTAATTCAAAGTACAAGGTCACTGTTCATGAACACATTGCTCCCCACTTCCACTGCCGGCAGCCTGCCTAAACCCTCCTGGCTGGCCCAACCCGAAACCCTCTGGTCACCCTGGAAGTTGCAAGACGAACAACTGAGCGAAGGCAAGCAGGATGCCTTGCGCCTGGCGTTGCAAGAACAACAACACGCCGGTATCGACATCGTCAGTGATGGTGAGCAAACCCGTCAGCACTTTGTCACCACGTTTATCGAGCACCTCAGTGGTGTTGATTTCGAGCAACGTGAAACCGTTAGAATCCGTGACCGCTACGATGCGAGCGTTCCTACAGTGGTGGGTGCAGTCGCTCGGCAAAAACCGGTTTTTGTCGACGATGCCAAGTTCTTGCGCCAGCAAACCACACAGCCGATAAAGTGGGCGCTGCCCGGCCCCATGACCATGATCGATACGCTGTATGACAGCCATTATAAAAGCCGTGAGAAGCTGGCCTGGGAGTTCGCCAAGATTCTCAACCAGGAAGCCAGGGAACTGGAGGCCGCGGGCGTTGACATCATCCAGTTCGACGAACCCGCCTTCAATGTTTTCTTTGACGACGTGAATGAGTGGGGCGTGGCCGCATTGGAAAGGGCCATTGAAGGCCTGAAGTGCGAAACGGCCGTTCATATCTGCTATGGCTATGGCATCAAAGCCAATACCGACTGGAAAAAGACCTTGGGCGCCGAATGGCGGCAATATGAACAAGCCTTCCCCAAGCTGCAACAGTCCAGCATCGATATCATTTCGCTGGAGTGCCATAACTCGCATGTGCCGATGGACCTGATCGAGCTGATTCGCGGGAAGAAAGTCATGGTCGGTGCCATTGATGTGGCCACCCCTACCATTGAAACACCCGAGCAGGTCGCTGCCACCCTGCGCAAGGCACTGCAGTTCGTCGACGCCGACAAGCTCTACCCTTGCACCAACTGCGGCATGGCGCCGCTACCGCGCCAGGTTGCCAGCGGCAAGCTCAAAGCGTTGAGTGCAGGCGCGGCCATCGTCCGCCAGGAACTCGCTAACGCACGCTGAAGCAAACGCAGCCACAGGACCTACTATGTTGCTTACCGGTAAGGCTATCGAGCCATCGGCTTTTCGCCAGGCACTCGGGCACTACGCATCTGGCATCACGGTGATTTCATCGCACCATGACGGTGAGCCGATCGGCTTCACCTGCCAGTCGTTCTACAGCGTGTCGATGAGCCCGCCGCTGGTGTCATTCAGTGTGATGTCCAGTTCGGCCAGCTACCCAAGAATTCGCCAGGCTGGCCGCTTCATGGTCAATATCCTGTCGGGTGAACAGGCCGGCATTTCCAACCGGTTTGCACAGCGAGGCGCCGACAAGTGGCACGGCGTCCAATGGCAGGTGTCGCCGCTGGGTAACCCGATCATTGCCGGCTGCCTGCACTGGCTCGATTGCGAAATTCACGCCGAGCACACCGCCGGGGATCACCTGATCGTGATTGGCGAAGTAAAAGCGCTGAACCTGCAGGCAGGTGCTGCTGCGCAGCCGCTGCTGTATTTCAAGGGGCAATATTGCAACCTCGCCGCGCACCACGCGGCTTGAGCCTCAGCCCTACTCACGGAAACCCACTGAAAGGGATTGTCAGGACCACTCGATAATGAGGAAAACCCACCTCTAGCGAGCGGATCCGTAATTTACCCATGATCGATTTACGCCACCTGCGAACCCTCCACGCGCTGCGTGAAACCGACAGCCTGCACGAGGCCGCCGAGCGCCTGCACCTGACCCAATCAGCCCTGTCGCACCAGTTCCGCGATATGGAGGAGCGCATCGGCATGCCGTTGTTCGTGCGTAAATCCAGGCCGGTGCGCTTCACCAGTGCCGGGCTGAAGCTGCTGCAGTTGGCCGATCAGGTACTGCCGCAGATCCGCAGCACCGAACGGGACCTGGGCAAACTGGCCGGGGGCTCCGCCGGGCGCTTGCACATCGCCATCGAATGCCACAGCTGCTACCAGTGGCTGATGCCTTCGGTGGATGAGTTCCGTGGCGCCTGGCCAGAGGTAGAGCTGGACCTCGCCTCCGGTTTTTCCTTCGCGCCGCTGCCGGCCCTGGAGCGCGGGGACCTGGACCTGGTGGTGACCTCCGACCCGGTGACCCTGCCGGGTATCAGCTACGTGCCGTTGTTCGGCTACGAGGCGCTGCTGGCCATCGACAACCATCACGTCATGCGCCACAAGCCTTACCTTGAGCCCGCCGATATCGCCAGCCAGACACTGATCACCTACCCGATCGAACGCAGCCGCCTGGACATCTTCACCCGTTTCCTCGACCCCGCCGACGTCGAACCCGCACAGGTGCGCACCTCTGAACTGACCGTGATGATGATGCAACTGGTGGCCTCCGGGCGCGGCGTTTGCTGCCTGCCCAACTGGGCAGTGCATGAGTACAGCTCCCGCGGCTATGTCACCGCCAAGCGCCTCGGCGAACACGGCTTGCAGGCAAACCTCTACGCAGCGCTGCGCAGCGACATGCTGGAAGTACCCTACGTGAGTGATTTTCTGCTCACGGCCAAGGACATCTCCTTCACCACGCTGGCGGGTGTCAGCGTGGCTTCAGGCCCGGTCCTCTGAAAGAAAGTTGGGCAGCCGTTTCATCCCCCGCTGCCCAACCCACGCTTACACAGCCTGCGCCTGTCGGTCCGCATGGTAGGACGAGCGCACCAATGGCCCGGAAGCTACATTCCTGAAACCCATCGCCAACGCTTGCTCGGCAAACCAGGCGAACGTGTCCGGGTGGACGAAGCGCTGCACCGGCAAATGACTGCGCGAAGGTTGCAGGTACTGCCCCAAGGTCAACATGTCGACCTGATGCTCGCGCAGGCGCTGCATCACTTCGAGCACTTCGGCATCGGTTTCGCCCAGGCCAAGCATAAGCCCTGACTTGGTCGGCACCGTGGGTACACGTTGCTTGAAGCGCTCCAGCAGGTCCAGCGACCACTCGAAGTCCGAGCCCGGACGTGCCGCCTTGTACAAGCGTGGCACGGTCTCGAGGTTGTGGTTGAACACATCCGGTGGTTGCTGCTCGGTGATCGCCAGCGCCACGTCCATGCGCCCACGGTAATCCGGCACCAGGGTTTCCAGTTGGATGCCCGGCGACAATGCGCGGATCTCGCGCAGGCAATCGACAAAGTGCTGGGCACCACCGTCACGCAGGTCGTCGCGGTCTACCGAGGTGATGACCACGTATTTCAAGCGCAGGTCAGCAATGGCGATGGCCAGGTTCTTCGGCTCGTCGACGTCGAGCGGCTTGGGCCGACCATGGCCGACATCGCAGAACGGACAACGCCGGGTGCAGATGTCGCCCATGATCATGAACGTCGCCGTACCGCCAGAAAAGCACTCGCCCAGGTTCGGGCAGGCGGCTTCCTCGCACACGCTGTGCAACTTGTGCTTGCGCAGCAGGGCCTTGACCCGCGCCACCTCCGGTGTAGTGGGAATCGCCACGCGGATCCAGTCGGGTTTGCGGGGTACATCTTCGGTGGGGAGGATTTTCACCGGGATACGCGCCACCTTCTCGGCACCGCGCAGTTTCACCCCGGCCTGCAGCGGCTGGGGACGCGGTGGGCTGTGTTGCAGTTGTTCGGTTGACATGGCTGGCTCCTGGCCTGCGATTCAGGTGTTGGGCTCAGGCCGGATAAACCGGGAACAACTTGCACAGTTCGCCCACCTGCCCCGCCACATGGGCCTCGACATCGGCATCACCAAGGTGGTCGAGGATGTCGCAGATCCAGGTCGCCAGGGCCCGGCATTCCGCTTCCTTGAAACCACGGGTCGTTACCGCCGGGGTGCCAATGCGCAGGCCCGACGTCACGAACGGCGACTGTGGGTCATTAGGCACGGCGTTCTTGTTCACCGTGATGTGCGCCCGGCCCAGCGCGGCGTCGGCGTCCTTGCCGGTGATGCCCTGGCGGATCAGGCTAAGCAGGAACAGGTGGTTGTCGGTGCCCCCGGAAACCACGTCGAAGCCCCGCTGCATGAAGACTTGCGCCATGGCCTGTGCGTTGTTGACGACCTGGCGCTGGTAGTCCTTGAAACCAGGTTCCAGGGCTTCCTTGAAGCACACCGCCTTGGCTGCGATCACATGCATCAGCGGCCCACCCTGCCCGCCTGGGAACACCGCCGAATTGAGCTTTTTCTCAAGCTCCGGGTCCGCCTTGGCCAGAATCAAGCCACCCCGTGGCCCGCGCAGGGTCTTGTGGGTGGTGGTGGTGACCACATCGGCATAAGGCAGCGGATTGGGGTACAGGCCTGCCGCCACCAAGCCGGCGACGTGGGCCATGTCAACGAACAGGTAGGCCCCGACCTTGTCGGCGATTTGCCGGAAACGCGGGAAGTCGAGGGTTTTCGAATAGGCCGAGAAGCCTGCCACGATCATCTTCGGCTGGTGCTCGACGGCCAGGCGCTCAACCTCGTCGTAGTCGATCAAGCCGTTGGCATCGATGCCGTATTGCACAGCGTTGTACAGCTTGCCCGAAGCCGACACCTTGGCGCCGTGGGTCAAGTGGCCGCCGTGCGCCAGGCTCATGCCCAGCAGGGTATCCCCGGCCTGCAGCAAGGCCAGGTAGACCGCGGCGTTGGCCTGCGAGCCTGAGTGCGGCTGGACGTTGGCGTAACCCGCGCCGAACAGTTGCCTGGCACGCTCGATGGCCAGTTGCTCGACCACGTCGACATGCTCGCAGCCACCGTAATAGCGCTTGCCTGGGTAGCCTTCGGCGTACTTGTTGGTCAGTTCGGTACCTTGGGCCTGCATCACCTGCGGGCTGGTGTAGTTTTCCGAGGCGATCAGCTCGATGTGGTCTTCCTGGCGTTGCACTTCGCGGCGAATGGCCTCGGACAGCGCAGGGTCGAAGTCAGACAGGGTCAGGCTTTTATGGAACATGGGGGTGATTCCTTTTGGTTAGATCGGCAAGTTCAGGCGTCTTGATAACTCGACAGCGGCGGGCAGGCGCAGGCCAGGTTGCGGTCGCCGTAGACGTTGTCCACGCGCCCCACGGGCGGCCAGTATTTGCTTTCGCGCAGGTCGGCAAGCGGGTACACCGCCAGCTCCCGGCTATAGCGGTGCGGCCATTCGCCCGCCAGCTCGCTGGCGGTATGCGGGGCGTTCTTCAATGGGTTGTCGAGTGCGTCCAGCGTGCCGTTTTCCACCGCACGGATTTCTTCGCGGATGCAGATCATCGCGGCGCAGAAGCGGTCCAGCTCCTCTTTCGACTCGCTCTCGGTCGGTTCGACCATCAGCGTGCCGGCTACCGGAAACGACATGGTCGGGGCATGGAAACCAAAATCGATCAGCCGTTTGGCTACGTCCTCGACGCCAATGCCGCTGCTGTCCTTGAGCGGGCGCAGGTCGAGGATGCATTCGTGGGCCACCAGGCCGTTGTCGCCGGTGTACAGCACCGGGTAATGCTCCTCCAGGCGCCGGGCAATGTAATTGGCACTCAGGATCGCCAGCTGCGAGGCACGCTTGAGCCCTGCCCCGCCCATCATGCGGATGTACATCCAGGTGATCGGCAGGATACTGGCGCTGCCATACGGCGCCGCACTGACCGCGCCCTGCTGCTTCTGCAAATGGCCATGCCCCGGCAGGAACGGTGCCAGATGCGCCTTGACCCCGATTGGACCAACCCCAGGGCCACCGCCCCCATGGGGAATACAAAAGGTCTTGTGCAGGTTCAGGTGCGACACGTCGCCACCGAATTTGCCCGGTGCACACAGGCCAACCATGGCATTCATGTTGGCGCCATCCAGGTAAACCTGGCCGCCGTGTGCATGAATGATGTCGCAGATGCGCGTGATGCCGTCTTCGAACACGCCGTGGGTCGAGGGATAGGTAATCATCAAGGCCGCCAGCGTGTCTGTGTGCTGCTCGGCCTTGCGCTGCAGGTCGTCGATATCGACGTTGCCACGCGCGTCGCAGTTGACCACCACCACCCGCATGCCGGCCATCTGCGCCGTGGCCGGGTTGGTGCCATGGGCTGACGATGGAATCAGGCACACATCGCGCCCCGCCTGGCCACGGCTGGCGTGGTAGGCGCGAATGGCCAGCAGGCCAGCGTACTCGCCCTGGGACCCTGCGTTGGGTTGCAGCGACATGGCGTCATAACCGGTGGCCGCACACAGCATGGCTTCGAGCTCATCGGTCAACTGGCGGTAGCCCAGCGCTTGCTCGGCCGGGGCGAACGGGTGCAGGGCGGCGAACTCGGGCCAGGTGATCGGGATCATCTCGCTGGCCGCATTGAGCTTCATGGTGCACGACCCCAAGGCAATCATGCTGCGGTCCAGGGCCAGGTCTTTGTCACCCAGGCGCCGCAGGTAGCGCATCAGCTCGGTTTCCGAGTGGTAACGGTTGAACACCGGGTGTTGCAGGAATGGCGTAGCGCGCAGCAACGCCAGCGGCAGGCAGTCGGTGCCGTCGGCCGCCAGGGCGGCGTAATCCGGCAGCGTTTGCCCGGCCACCGCAAACACCTGCCACAGCGCCTCGACGCTGTCTTGCTCACAGGTTTCATCCAGTGAAAGGCCGACCCGCACCGAGTCGATCGGACGCAGGTTCAGTCTTGCGCTTTTAGCCGCGGCAAGCACATCGGCCACTGGCCCTGCAGTCACCACGGTAAAGGTGTCGAAGAAATGCGCCTGCTCCACACGATGCCCAAGCTGACGCAGCCCCTGCACCAGGATCGTGGTCAGGCGATGCACACGCCGGGCGATCTGGCTCAAGCCCTGAGGGCCGTGATACACCGCATACATGCTGGCGATGTTGGCCAGCAGTACCTGCGCGGTGCAGATGTTGCTGGTGGCCTTCTCGCGGCGGATGTGTTGCTCGCGGGTTTGCATGGCCAGGCGCAATGCCGGCTTGCCGAAGCGGTCGATGGATACCCCGACCAGCCGGCCAGGCATGTCGCGCTTGAACGCGTCACGGGTTGCAAAATAGGCCGCATGCGGGCCGCCGAAACCCAGCGGCACACCGAAGCGCTGGGCGCTGCCGATGACCACGTCGGCACCCAGCGCTCCCGGCGGGGTCAGCAACGTCAGTGCCAGCAGGTCTGCGCACACCGAAACCAGTGCGCCATCGGCATGGGCGCGCTGGATCAAGGCACGATGATCGACAATTTCGCCGGTACTGGCCGGGTACTGCAGCAGCAGGCCGAAATAGCCGTCGAGCGGCTGGCCATCCAGGGCCGCCTCGTCACCGATGACCACGTCGATCCCCAGTGGCTGGGCACGGGTACGCAACACATCGAGGGTTTGCGGGTGGCAATGACGGGAAGCAAAAAACGCCGGCGCCTTGTTTTTTGCCAGGCGCTTGCAGAAGGTCATGGCCTCGGCGGCAGCCGTGGCTTCATCGAGCAATGAGGCGTTGGCGATTTCCATCCCGCTCAGGTCGCTGACCAGGGTCTGAAAGTTCAGCAGCGCTTCCAGGCGCCCTTGGGAGATTTCTGGCTGATAGGGCGTATACGCGGTGTACCAGGCCGGGTTTTCCAGCAGGTTGCGCAAGATCGGTGTCGGGGTATGGCAGGGGTAATAACCCTGGCCGATATGGTTGCGGTACAGCTGGTTGTTGGCAGCAACGGCCTTGAGCGCGGCCAAGGCCTCTGCTTCGCCCAGCCCTGGGGTCAGCTCGAGCACATTGCTGCCCTTGATGCTGGCAGGGATGACGCTGTCGATCAGCGCGTCGAGCGATTCATGGCCGGTCAGCGCCAACATGGCCGCGATATCGTCTTCGCGCGGGCCAATGTGGCGGGCGACGAACTCATTATCGGTGCCCAGCGGGATGCGCGGTTTGTTCATGGCTGCCACCCCGGCTCAGGCGTTTTCGGCCAGGAAACGGTCATAGCCGTCCTGGTCCATCAGGCTATCGAGGTCGCCAGGGTTGCTGGCCTGGATGCGGAAGAACCAGCCGTCCTGCATTGGCGAGGCGTTGACCAGCTCTGGGTCGTCGGCCAGCGCCTGGTTGACGGCCACCACGGTGCCGGTCAAAGGCATGGTGATGTTGCTGGCGGCCTTCACCGACTCGAGCACCGCGACTTCATTGCCCTCGCCATACGCACCCGGCTCCGGCAGCTGTACGTACACCACGTCCCCCAATGCCGCCTGGGCATAACTGGTAATACCGACGGTCAACTCGCCAGTCGCCTCCAGGCGCAGCCATTCGTGTTCGGGGGTAAAACGCAGAGTGCTCATGGATTGTCCTCTCTTGTTATTGGGTAGGCCCCTTCGCGGGGCTGCCGGATACCAGAGCAAGAGCAATGCCAATCAGTATTTATTTATATTTATCAGGTGCTTATAGAAGTATCGTAGTGTTTTCGCCCCCCTGCAGCGGAGCGTATTCGCTCCACTGCCTGAGCCCTCTGCCTGCTTCTTTTGGGGCCGCCCATTGAATGCGCGCCTCACAGGCAAACGGAGCGCTATCGCTCCAGCGGAGCGCATTCGCACCGAGCCGGTTACAAAGCCCGGCTGGCGATCCCGTACTTGCGCAGGCGCTGGCCGATGGCAGTGTGAGACGTCTGCAGACGCACGGCCAACTGCCGAGTCGAGGGGTAGCTCTCGTACAACTTTTCAAGCAAGGACTTTTCAAAGGCCTGAACGGCGGCTTCCAGGCTGATGATTTCGGCCCCGTCAGCCTGCTGACTGCTCAACGCGGTACCGGCCAGCTCCAGGTCATCGCAATCGATCACCTCGCCCTCGCTGATCGCCGCAGCGCGGAAAATCACGTTCTGCAACTGGCGCACGTTACCTGACCAGCGGTTGCCCAGCAGCAGCGGATGGGTCGCCAACGCCAGACGGCACGGCGCACGCTGTATCTGCGCGCAGGCCTGGCGCAGAAAGTGTTCGGCCAGCAGCAGGATGTCCTTGCCCCGCTCACGCAGCGGCGGCACCTTCAGGTTGAGCACGTTCAGCCGGTAGTACAGGTCTTCGCGAAAACTGCCCTGCATCACCATGCTCTCCAGATTGCGGTGGGTGGCACAGACCACGCGCACATTCACCCGCACTTCGTTGCCGCCCCCTACCCGGCGAAAACTGCCGTCATTGAGAAAGCGCAACAGCTTGGCCTGCAAGTACGGCGACATCTCGCCCACTTCATCGAGAAACACCGTTCCGCCGTCGGCCAGTTCCAGCAGGCCTGGCTTGCCGCCACGTTGGGCGCCGGTGAAGGCACCAGCGGCATAGCCGAACAGTTCGCTTTCAGCCAGGCTTTCGGGCAGTGCCGCGCAGTTCAGCGCCAGGAAAGACGTGTCGCGCCGGGCGCTGAGCGCATGGCAAGCGCGGGCCACCAGCTCCTTGCCGGTGCCGGTCTCGCCCTGGATCAGCAAGGGTGCCTCCAGGCTCGCCACTTTGTGCAAACGTGCCTTGAGCGCCTGCAGCACCGCCGACTCCCCCAACAACGCGCCCAGCCCGTCTGCGTTGTCATGCAGCAACGAGGCCAGGCGCTCGCCGATGCGGCTCGCCGGGTACAGGGTCAGCAGGCCACCGACCAGGCCATCGGCCCCGCCGCTGATGGGCGTAGCCTCCAACAGCAACGGTTGGTCCTGAAAGCTCACCTCGCACATCGGCAGGCGAAAGCCCTTGTCGATCAGGGTGCGGGCCAGGTTCGGCTCGGCAAACAATCTGTTCAACGGCTCCCCCGCCGGCTCGCGGCCCACCAGGCTGACCAGCGTCGGGTTGGCCAACAGCACATGGCCAGCGGGGTCCACAGCCAGCACCGGGTCACTCATGGCCGCCAGCAAGGCTTCCAGCTGCAGGCGCCGGCGGTGGCCAGGCAGGAAGTCGACCAGCGACACCTCCTGTACACCGTCCACACCCAACAGGGCTGCATACAGCTCATCCAGCACGGCCGGAGACAAAGTTGGGGCATCGATGTAGACGTTGGGCGGAATCATTTCCACCGCGTCCAGGTTGAGGTTGCGCGCCCCAAGCAGCGACAGGATTTCCTGAGTGATACCGACACGGTCGACGAAAGTGACGTGGATTCTCATCAAAGCTCCTTATCCAAAGCCCTGCCTGGCAGAAAGACAACAGGGGGACAGCGCAATGGCGCCGTCCCCCTTGGGCAAAACGTGAGTGTGCCGATCAATCGGCGTCGAATGACAACTGCGCGGTCTCCTGTTTCTTCTGGCGAATGGAGCGGTACGCCAGCCCCAGCACGGCAAACCACACCGGCACCAGGTACAGGGCCATACGGGTGTCGGCTTCCAGGGCCAGCAATGCCAGGATGAAGGCGAAGAACGCCAGGCACACCCGGCACATGAAGGTACCGCCCGGCATTTTGTACTTCGACATCTGGTGCAACGGGTCGCGCTGCTTGCGGTACGCCAGGTACGACAGCAGGATGATCGACCAGACGAACATGAACAGCAGGGCCGACACCGTGGTGATGAGCGTGAAGGCATCGAGCATGTTCGGCACCAAGTAGATGACCAATGCCCCACCGGTCAGGCACACGCAGGAGAAGATCAGGCCATTGGAAGGCACGGCACGGCTGGACAGTGCGCTGAACTTGCCGGGCGCATCACCATCCACCGCCAGGCCATAGAGCATGCGGCTGGTGGAGAACACCCCGCTGTTGGCCGAGGACATGGCCGAGGTCAGCACCACAAAGTTGATGATGCCAGCGGCGGCAGGCAGACCGGCCAGCACGAACAGCTCGACAAAGGGGCTCTTGTTGGCCACCACTTCACGCCAGGGGGTCACGGCCATGATGGCGATGAGCGCCAGCACGTAGAAAACGATGATACGCACCGGAATCGAATTGATCGCCCGCGGCAGGTTGCGCTCAGGGTTCTTGGTTTCGGCCGCTGTTGTGCCAACCAACTCGATTCCGACGAAGGCAAACACGGCGATCTGGAAGCCAGCGAAGAAACCCATGGCACCATGGGGGAACATCCCCCCGTCGTTCCACAGGTTGGCCAGCGCGGCCGCATGCCCGGCAGGCGACTGGTACGCTGCCGCCACCATGTAGAAGCCTGTGCAGACCAGGGCGCAAATAGCCACGATCTTGATCATGGCAAACCAAAACTCCATTTCCCCGAACATCTTCACCGTCATCAGGTTCAGCGTGAGCAACAGGCCAACGCACGCCAGTGCCGGTATCCACAACGGCATGTCCGGGAACCAGAATTGGGTATAGGCAGAGATCGCAATCACGTCGGCAATACCGGTGACGATCCAGCAGAACCAGTAAGTCCAGCCCGTAAAGAAGCCTGCCCACGGCCCTAACAGGTCGGCGGAAAAATCGATGAACGACTTGTAATTCAAGTTGGACAGCAACAGCTCGCCCATGGCCCGCATGACGAAGAACAGCATGAAGCCGATGATCATGTAGACAAAGATGATGGAAGGCCCGGCAAGGCTGATGGTCTTGCCAGAGCCCATGAACAGGCCGGTGCCGATGGCACCGCCGATGGCGATCAGCTGGATATGGCGGTTGGACAGGTTGCGCTTGAGTTCGTGAGTATCGCCCTCAGGCGGGCAGTGACCGTGCGGCAAGTTATTCATTGTCATGTACCTTGCTAGTTTAATTGTTTTTATAACGTCACAAGTTCAACGCTCGAGACCGGATGAACAACTTTCAACGCCGATCGAGTGCAAGGTCGGGAGCAAGGTCTGTGCCAAGTGCAAATAGCGCTAGTTAGAGGGGGTTTATTGAGAGCACGGGTACTTCCTGTAAAGAAGTCACTCCATATATTCGTATCAATCAGGCGGTTTAACTGCCGGAGGCATCGGCAGCACTGCACTTGCCCGCCACGTATCGAAATCATTCCAATGGAGCGTATTCACTCCACAATCATCGACTGGCCTCTGTGGAAGCGGCCTTGGCCGCTCCCACGTTGACCCCATCAAGCGGATATTTAACGGATAGGCATCTCCCGCACGGGCTTGCGGCTACGCTGCTCCTCCTCCCAGCCCCCCACCAGGCCCACCGGTACATCGACCGGCGCCAGCGGCTGACGCCCGCGCACCAGGTCGGCTGCGCGCTCGGCCAGCATGATGGTCGGCGCGTTGAGGTTGCCGTTGGGCTCGCTCGGGAACACCGACGAGTCGATCACCCGCAGCCCCTGCAATCCACGCACGCGCAGCATTGAATCGACCACCGCCATCTCATCCTCACCCATACGACACGAGCCGCACGGGTGCATGGTGCTTTCCATGTTCGCGCGCACGAAGGCGTCGATTTCTTCGTCGGTCTGCACCTGCGGCCCGGGCGCCAGCTCCTCGCCACGGTAGCGGTCCATGGCCGGCTGGGCGATGATCTCGCGGGTCAGCCGTACGCACCGACGGAAACCTTCGCGGTCCTCTTCGCTCTCCAGGTAGTTGAAGCGGATTTGCGGATGCTGGTACGGGTCGGCCGACAACGCCCGCACATGGCCTCGGCTCTTGGGCTTGTTGGGCCCGGTCAGCACCATGAAACCATGGCCTTTGAACGGTTTGTCGCCGTCGTAGCGCATGGCCGCCGGCAGGAAGTGGAACTGGATGTCCGGCCAGCGCAAGCCCTTGGACGAGCGGATGAAACCGCCGGCTTCGAAGTGGTTGCTGGCCCCCAGCCCGTCCTTGAACAGCAGCCAGCGCAAGCCGATCATGGCCTTGCCCAGCAGGTTCATCTTGCCGTTGAGGGTCACCGGTTGCTTGCACGCATACTGGATGTAGATTTCCGAGTGGTCCTGCAGGTTCTCGCCCACCCCCGGCAGGTCGTGGCGCACCTCAATGCCGGCGCTTTTCAGCACCGCCGCTGGGCCGATGCCAGAGCGCTGCAGTAAATGCGGTGAGCCGATCGGGCCGGACGCCACCAGCACTTCCCGGTTGCACATGACCTTGTGCGTCTGCCCGCCATGGTCATATTCCACGCCCACCGCCCGCTTGCCATCGAGCAGGATGCGCCGGGTCATGGCATGGGTGATCACGGTCAGGTTCGGCCGGGTCATCGCCGGGCGCAGGTAGGCATTGGCGGTGGACCAGCGCACACCGTCCTTCACCGTCATGTGCATGGCACCAAAGCCTTCCTGCATGTAACCGTTGCAGTCATCGGTCTTGATGTAGCCGGCTTCGGCGCCCGCCTCGACCCAGGCACCATACAGCGGGTTCTGCATATTGTTGCCGTTGTTGGTCGACAGCGGCCCGGCGCCGCCCCGGTAGTCGTCGCCACCGAACTTGTACTGCTCGGCACGTTTGAAGTACGGCAGGCAATTGCGGTAGCTCCAGTTCTTCGCGCCGAGGCTTTCCCACTCATCGAAATCACAGGCATGGCCGCGGATGTAGACCAGGCCATTGATCGACGACGAGCCGCCCAGCACCTTGCCCCGAGGGCAATGCAGGCGCCGGTTGTCCAGATGCGGCTCGGCCACGGTCTCGTAGTGCCAGTTGTATTTCTTGGTGTTCATCGGCAAGGAGAACGCACTGGGCATCTGGATCAGCACGCTGCGGTCGCTGCCACCGAACTCCAGTACCAGCACCGAGGTACCGGCGTCTTCGCTGAGGCGGTTGGCCAACACGCAGCCGGCAGAGCCCGCACCGATGATGATGTAGTCGTATCGCTTGGTCATTGTTCTAGTCCTGTACGCGAAGGCCGACGGCCTCGATGTTGCGTTCGTTACGCTTTGGGTAGCCGCCCCAACCCAGGCGCGCGGCCAGCAGTCGGGTCAAGCCGTAATGCACCAGCCCGGCCAGCAGGCAGGACGGTAGCGAGGCCGTGGCGAAGGTGAAGAAGTCGGTATGGGCCAGGGTCTGCGGGTTGAACACCACCACATAGATCGCAAAGCCCGCCACCAGCGCCACCAGCGCAATGGGGTTGAAGCCTTTGCAGTAGCGCAGGGGTGACACGCTTGGTTCGGCGTAGAGCTGGCGCAGGTTCAACCGCTGCTTGCGAAGGAAGAAGTAATCGGCGATGCCAATGCCGGCCAGGGCGCTGTTGAGTGCGGAGGTCCACACCAAAAAGATGAAGAAGCCATCGTAGATACCCGGCAGCAGCACCACGATCACCACCGGGATGATGCAGAACAGCGTGATCAATACCCCCCAGCCCATGCTGCGCAGCCGTTCCCCGGCCAGCTGACGCAGGCCGATCACCGCCGTGTAGAGGATGTTGACCATGCCGGTCAGGTTGGCCAGCGCCAGGAAACTCAGGGCGATGATGCCAAAGCCCATGCCACCGGCCAGGCGCATCCAGGCGGTAGGGTCGCTGCTGCCCAGGGTGGTGGCGGCGAACAGGCTGACCGACTCGCCCAGTGAAGCGGCACCGAAGATGCCCACCAGGTTGGGCCAGAAGGCGGTACGCTGGTTGCTGCACAGGCGCGACAGGTTGCCGATGTAGGGCCACCAGGAAAAGCCCGCGGCAATGTTGATTTCCACCGCGACCATGAAGTTGACGTGCGGGTTCTCGAACGGTGGCTGCAGGGGCGGCATGGCCAGCAGCTGGTCAAGGCTGTAGCGGCGCGAAATGAAGTACATCAGCGCCAGCATGATCAGGATCAGGCTGGGCGCGATCACCGCACTCAGGCGGCGGATCATGTCTGGCCCGCGCATGGCGACCAGCGCTGCCAGCACAATGGCCAGCAACGCCCCGCCGGTCACCAGCCAACCGTCGCCGCTGGGTTGGGCCTGGTGCACCAGGGTCTGCAGGTTGTCCAGCGCCCGCCCGCACATCAGCCCCAGCACCGCCAGCCAACCCATGGTCAGCACCACCACCGAGAGGAAGTAGACCAGGCGGCTGCCATTGAGGCCGAACATGCTGCGCAGGAAGGTGAACTGCTCGACACCGTACTTGCCGCAGGGCAGGCAGGTGGACGAGGCTGCCAGGACCACGCCGATGGTGTTGCCGATGATGATCGCCGCAATCCCTTGCAAGGGGCCGACGAACAGCGCCGTGGCACCGCCGATCAGGAACACCCAGGTAGCCACCGCCAGCGCCGAGTTGGCGTAGGCAAAGCCCCAAAAACCCCACACCCGCTCACTGGGCAGCAAGGGGGTGTCACCACGTTCCGCACCCAGGCGAAACTCCTGCTCACGGGAAGCACTCATGGGTGGCCTCCCAGGTAGTACGCGCCAGCGATCATCACCAGCACCAGCAAAGCGAGTGCGACCACATCTGCCGCCGTCAGGGCGCCCGGCCAATGCGCCCTCCTCTCCAGTTCCTCATAGGCGCACAGGCGCCTTTCCAGGTCTTGCGCACGCTCTACATCCACTTGGCTGTTCATCGGCATCACCTCTACAGGTTCTTGTTCTTGAAATTCGATGCTTGATTGAACCCGCGTCGCTCGCCAAACCTCAGCGACGCAGGCCGGCCCTGAACCTCAGGGCAAGGTGATCCACACCGCCTTGGTCTCCAGCAGAAACTCCAGTTGTTCCGCGCCCAGGTCCTTGCCGTAGCCGGACTGTTTGTAGCCACCGAACGGCATGGCCGGGTCGAGGGTACTGTGGGCATTGACGTATACGGTGCCGGCGCGAAGCTGCGGGATCAGCCCATGCACCTTGCCCAGGTCGTTGGAGTAGATCGCCGCTGCCAGGCCAAACAGCGAGTCGTTGGCAAGCTGCAGTGCCTCCTCCTGGCTGTCGAACGGCTGAGTGACCAGCACAGGGCCGAAGATCTCCTCGCTGACGATGCGCATGTCATTGCGGCAATGGGCGAAGATCGTCGGCTGCACGTAGAAGCCGGGGCCGTCGAGCAGCTCGCCACCATAGTGCACCTGCGCGCCTTCGGCCTTACCCAGGGCGATATAGTCCAGCACGCGCCGCTGCTGTTGCTGCGACACCATCGGGCTGATGAAGCAATCGGGGTCAAGCCCTGGGGCAATCTTCAACGTCGCCGTGTAGCGTGCCAACGCGTCGAGAAATGCCGGATAGACACTGCGCTCTACATACGCACGGGTACCGGCATCACACACCTGCCCAGAGTTGAAGAACACCCCATTGGCCACGGCTTGCGCCGCCGCCTCGATGTCCGCGTCGGCAAACACGATCACCGGTGACTTGCCACCCAGTTCGAGGGTAAGGCGCTTCATCTGGTCCATCGCCGTCTTGCCCACCGCACACCCCACTGGGGTAGAGCCGGTAAAGCTCAGCTTGTCGATGCCTGGGTGGCTGGACATCGCCTGGCCGACCACGCTGCCGCGCCCGGTCACGATGTTCACCACGCCATCGGGAATACCTGCCGCCTGTACCAGCTCGGCAAAGCGCAGCGCCGACAGCGAGGTCAGCTCCGCCGGTTTGACCACCACGGTGCAGCCGGTGGCCAGCGCCGCGCCCAGTTTCCAGGCCATGGTCTGCACGGGGAAGTTCCACGGCACGATGGCGCCGACCACCCCCACTGCCTCCTTGCGGGTATACGCCAGGTAGTTGCCAGGCAGCGAAGGCTCGACCGTCCGGCCGTGGATCTTGCTGGCCCAGCCGGCGAAATAGCGTAGGGTATCGACCGTGCCCTGGATGTCGACTGCGCGCGCCTGCACCACCGACTTGCCCATGTCGATGGCTTCGATCTGCGCCAATTCGTCGCCGTGGGTTTCGATCAAGTCGGCCAGGCGATGAATCAGGCGCTCGCGCTCCAGCGGCTTCAGCTGGCGCCAGGCACCACCGTCGAACTGCGCGCGCGCGGCGCACACGGCACGGTCGAGGTCATCTGCGGTGCCCATGGGGATGCGTGTCAGTACCCCTTCGGTGGAGGGCTCGATGACCTCGGCGGTACCTCCGTCGCTGGCCTCCAGCCAGGCACCGCCGATGAACATGCGCTGCGGCTTGCTGAGAAAACGCTGGGTCGCCTCGGAAACGCCAAAGGCCTGCAAGTAGGCTTTAACCTTGTTGTCCACAGTACAGTCTCCGGGTCAGCGGGCGTTGGCGCGCGCGTGGAAGATGAAGCCGATGCTGTTCATCAGCAATTGTGCGGCCAGGATCGAGGTCATGCCGGTGGGGTCGTAGGCCGGGGCCACTTCGACCAGGTCCATGCCGACGATGCGGCCATGGCTGCGCCGGGCCAGGGCCTGGATGATCTCCAGCACTTCGTAGTACAAGAATCCGCCATGGCTCGGCGTGCCAGTGCCCGGGGCGATGGACGGGTCGAAGCCGTCGATGTCGATGGTGATGTAGTAGTTGCGGCCTTCAGGAATTTTCGCCAGCACGCCCTCGCAGCCCAACCGACGTACGTCACGCACCGAAAGAATCTGCGAACCGGCGTCACGCGCGGCGTCGTAGTCGTCGCGGTTGGATGAGGACACGTTGCGGATGCCCATTTGGGTCATGCCAACGATGTGCTCCAGCTCCGATGCGCGGCGCAGCGGGCTGCCGTGGCCGTAGCGCACGCCGTGGCGCTCGTCGACGAAATCCAGGTGGGCGTCGAAATGCACGATGTGGATCGGCCCATGGCCTTCGAACGCCTTGATCACCGGGGCATGCACCGAATGGTCACCGCCCAGCACCACCGGCATCGCCCCCGCCGCAAGAATCTGCCGCACGGCCGACTCGATGTTGGCGTTACTGCTGGCCATGTCGGTGTGCACGATGTCGGCGTCGCCCACATCGACCATGCGCACCTGGTCTTCGGTCAGGTAGGTGGCGTCATCTTCGAAGTCATAGGCACCGGCATGGCCGAAGGAAAACAAGGTCGATGCCTCACGAATGCCGCGCGGCCCAAAACGCGCACCCGAACGCCACTGGGTGCCCATGTCGTTGGGTGCCCCCAAAATCGCCACATCGGCGTCGATTGCCGCCCAGTCGGTGCATACCGGCGCCTTGGCGAACGTGCAATGGCCCACAAAGGGCAGGTTCAGGCGGCCAGACTCGTAACCGTGCTTTGCCATGTTCTGCTTTCTCCACGTGTTGTTCTATGTCAGGAGACGGGGCGACTGCTCGACCACCGTTGCAGCCACTATGGCAACCAGGTTGGCGGGGAAAAATGCGCAAGTGCAGATACATACATCGCCATAGCCCGAAGTATTGGCAGGCAGCGAGTCCAGAAAATGCCAGGCATTGCAGTGGCGAGGCGCTCATGTTTAGCTTGCGCAACAAGAACAATACATGGGCGCTCATATCAGCACTGGCGATGTGAGGCTCTGCCGGGAGGCTACGGTGATCCAGCTCCACGATGTCGACCTGAAGCTGCTCAGGGTATTCACCACTATCGTCCGGTGCGGCGGCTTTTCCGCAGCGCAAGCGGCGCTCAATGCCGGGCAGTCGACCATCAGCGAACAGATGTCGCACCTGGAAACCCGCCTGGGGGTCAGGCTTTGCCAGCGCGGGCGCAGTGGCTTTCGCCTGACCGAGCAAGGGGTGGCAATCCATGAGGCAACCCTGCGCCTGCTCAGTGCCGTGGAGAGCTTTTGCCTGGACGCCGACGTGCTCAAGCAGCACATCAGCGGCAAGCTCAACCTGGGCATCATCGACTCCACCCTGACCGACCCCGTCTCGCCACTGCCGCGCACCACCCAACGCTTCGTTTCACGTGGGCATGATGCCCACCTGCACATCTACATCGGTGCCCCGGCAGAACTTGAAGAGCGCGTGCTGGACGGCAGGCTGCACCTGGCAATCGGCCATTTTCCCTTGCGCGTCGCCGGGCTGTCCTACCTGCCGCTTTATGACGAGGCGCTTGGCCTGTACTGCGGCAGGCGTCACCCGCTGTTTGCCAGCAATGCGGGCAACGGCCGACTGATGGAGGACGTGCGCCAAAGCCGTATCGTGGTGCGCGGCTACATGCAGCAGTACGACCTGGAGCAGTTGGGCATCACCAAGGCCGATGCGACGGTGGAGAACATCGAGGCAGCGGCGATCCTGATCATTTCCGGGGCCTATATCGGCTTTTTGCCCGTGCACTTTGCCGAGCAATGGGTCAAGACCGGCGAAATGCGCCGCCTGGGGGCCAACACGCTGGACCTCAGCTCGCCCTTCGATGTGGCTACCCGGCGCGGTGTGTCGCGCCCGCCTATCCTGCAGGCCTTTCTGGAGGATTTGGCTGCCTGTACCGTGAGGACGGCCTCTCATCTCGACGCCGTCTAGAAATGTCTTTGAGCAATGTCTTCAGCAAATACGTAGTCACTCTGAAATGCTCATCCTCCTGACGAACCTTGCACCAGGTTTTGGACTGATCTTTTCGTTGTTGAAATTTACGCTGTCACCGGCGCGCAGCGCACCGAGATCATGCCGGAGGCAATATCGACTGCAATGTGGAAGGTGCCCGGTTCATGCTTGGCTGAATACCGTTCAGGCGTGGCATCTGAATTGAACATGAGCAGCTTGTAGCGTGCGGCAGCGCCGCCTTGACGTAACTTGCGCAGGGCGCTGGCCTTTTTGCCTTGGAAGAACGACGGCGCGACATTGAAGGCCTCGCCAATCAGCGTTTCGCTGGGGGAGGAGGCGCGAATGTCGAAGCCGTTCTTGTCTTCATTTCCAAACTCCACCGTGTATTCGGTGAACGGGAATGTTTTTTCTCTAAGCAGGCCAGCGATGCCATTGAGGATCACCAGGTCGGACATGATTCGGTTGGCAGCTTCAAAGAGGGTGACCTGCGGGTAGGGGCCGGCCCCCACCTTATCCCGCTTGATCGAAGTCAATAGCTGAACACCGTGCTTGCCTTGAATTGACGCCCCCAGGCAATCAAGGCTCTGTTCAAACTCACTCTTGATGGCGTGTATGTTTTCGGCGTTCAGCGTTCTTATTGGTTGACGCATGGGTGTCCCTGGCAAACGAAAGATTGGAAATAGCGCCAGCCTTGCGCAAACGCTACAAAGGTGACCGCCATTATTGTGCCACCGCTGTATTCGTCAGTGCCATCCATCAGGTGCCAGGTCCATAAGCCATTACCTCCGAAGCTTGCTCCCGAGCGCTCTGGCAAGTAATACCGCCCTCTTCGCAGGTGACACCGGACAGCCTGCTCGCTGCACGCCCCAACGCGGGTCAAAACCCATAAGCGGATTCAAAGTGCCCTTTTTTGATGCACGTCTTCTTCCAGCCAGGTGTTGCTTGTTTGGGGCCGAGGCGAACACCGCCGTGTACTGGCAACCTGAAGCAGCACCTATTTGCTGTTTTCGCGCCCGTTCCACTCTATTTCGGAACGCCACAGGCCTTTAGGCACCTTCATTGCAAAGGCAATTGTGCGCATGACGCATAGACGATCACTTGCAACCGAGGCTCACAGCACCCACCGACCCCAGCAAGGCAGCACCCTGTAGAACCCAGAAAAACAGCAATGAAGCTGCCGGCGACGGCGGCAAGGAGTGGGTATGTCCCGGGCTTTTTTCAATGAAATGTACGAAGCGAACGGCAGTTGCCGCCCGCATTACCAGGAGTTCGCCCGCTGGCTGGCCAACACCCCGCTGGAGCTGTTGGAGCAGCGCCGGCGCGAGGCCGATCTGCTGTTCCACCGCGCTGGCATCACCTTCACCTTGTACGGCGACAAACAGGACACCGAACGCCTGATCCCCTTCGATATCATCCCGCGCAGCATCCGCGCCAGCGAATGGCGCACGGTCGAGCGTGGCTGTATCCAGCGGGTGCAGGCGCTGAACCTGTTCCTGCAGGACATCTACCACGACCAGCGCATCCTCAAGGCCGGCATCATCCCGCCAGAGCAAGTACTGGCCAACGAGGGCTACCAGATCGCCATGCAGGGCCTGGACCTGCACCGTGGGCTGTATGCCCATATCGCCGGGGTCGACCTGGTGCGGGACGGCGATGGCAGCTACTTCGTGCTGGAAGACAACCTGCGCACCCCCAGCGGCGTCAGCTACATGCTCGAAGACCGCAAGATGATGATGCGCCTGTTCCCCGAACTGTTTGCCGCGCAGCGTATCGCGCCCATCGACCACTACCCCAACCTGCTGCTGGACACACTCAAGAGCGCCAGCCCACTGGACAACCCCACTGCCGTGCTGCTCACCCCTGGCCGGTTCAACAGCGCCTACTTCGAGCATGCCTTTCTGGCCCGGGAAATGGGTATCGAGCTGGTCGAAGGCGCTGACCTGTTCGTGCGTGACGAGCATGTCTACATGCGCACCACCGCCGGCCCACAACAAGTGGACGTGATCTACCGGCGCCTGGACGACGACTACCTCGACCCGCTGTCTTTCAACCCGGAATCGACACTGGGCGTACCGGGGCTGATCTCGGTGTACCGTGCCGGCAATGTGGTGCTGGCCAACGCAGTGGGCACGGGCGTGGCCGACGACAAGTCGATCTACCCGTATGTCGACGACATGATCCGCTTCTACCTGAGCGAAGAGCCGATCCTCAACAACGTGCCGACCTGGCAATGCCGCAAGCCGGCGGACCTGTCCCATGTGCTGGCCCATCTGCCCAAACTGGTGGTCAAGGAAACCCAAGGCTCCGGCGGCTATGGCATGTTGGTCGGGCCGGCGTCGACTGCAGCCCAGATCGAGGACTTTCGTGCGCGCATCAAAGCCCGCCCGCACGCCTATATCGCGCAACCCACCTTGTGCCTTTCAACCTGCCCGACCTTCGTCGACAGTGGCATCGCACCGCGCCACATCGACCTGCGCCCGTTCGTGCTATCGGGCAGTGAAACGCGCCTGGTGCCCGGCGGCCTGACCCGCGTGGCATTGCAGGAAGGCTCGCTGGTGGTCAACTCGTCGCAGGGCGGCGGTACCAAGGACACCTGGGTGGTGGAGGACTGAACCATGCTTTCGCGAACCGCTTCGGACCTGTACTGGATGTCCCGCTACCTGGAACGTGCAGAAAACCTCGCGCGCATGCTTGAGGTCAGCTATTCGCTGTCGCTGATGCCACAGGCTGGGCGCAGCGACGGCCATGCCGAGCTGGCGATGTCGCTGTTGGCCTCCGGCACACTGGACGACTACATCCGCCGGCACACCGAGCTCGACACCGAGCGCATGCTGCACTTCTTCGCCCTCGACGCGACCAACCCCAGCAGTATCTATTGCTGCCTGCAGGCCGCAAGGACCAATGCCCATGCGGTGCGCGGCCGGATCACCGCCGACATGTGGGAGAACATCAATGCCACCTGGATCGAAATGCGCAACATCGCCAGCAATGGCCTTGGCCGCTATGGCATCAGCCAGTTCTGCGACTGGGTCAAGGAGCGCTCGCACCTGTTCCGTGGCGCGACCTCCGGCACCATCATGCGCAACGACGCCTACAGTTTCATCCGCCTGGGGACCTTCCTGGAACGGGCGGACAACACCCTGCGCCTGCTCGATGCGCGCTACGAAATGTTCGGCGAGGCTTCCGAAGAGGTCAGCGACAGCTCCGCCCGCGGTTATTACCAATGGAGCGCCCTGCTGCGGGCGCTGACCTCGTATGAAGCCTTCAACGAGCTGTATCGCGCGGCGCCCAGTGCCCGGCCGGTGTCCGAGCTGCTGTTGTTGCGGGTGGACGTGCCGCGCTCGCTGCATGCCTGCATCGAGGAGCTGGACCTGATTCTGGCCGGCCTGCCCGGCAGCAGTGGGCGCGCCGCCCAGCGCATGGCCGCCGAACTCAATGCGCGCCTGCGCTACACCGCCATCGACGAAGTCCTCGACGCAGGCCTGCACGCCTGGTTGACCGACTTCATCGGCCGCGTCAACCAACTGGGCCAGGCGGTCCATCACTCCTACCTGGAGGTTGTATGAAACTGTGCATTCGCCACGACACTACCTACAGCTACGCCAGCGACGTCAGCAACAGCATTCAGTTCCTGCGCCTGACGCCACGCAGCAGCGAACGCCAACGCATCGATGATTGGCAACTGGTCCTTCCCAGCAAGGTCAAGAGCCAGATCGACCCGTACGGCAACATCCTGCATGTGCTGACCCTGGACAAACCCCACGGGCACCTTGCACTGACTGCCAGTGGCCAGGTAGAGATCGACCCGGATTGCGAGCAGGAGGGCGAAAGCCAGTCGCCTCTGCCCTTCCTGCGTGACAGCCGACTGACTCAAGCCGATGACACACTCAAGGCCTTCGCCAACCGGCAGTGCGGCAAGCATCGCGACCGGGGGGCATTGACGGGGCTGATGCAAGGCCTGGCCGAGCACATGCCCTACAGCCCTGGGGCCACCTCGGTGGGCACCACAGCCATCGAAGCGTTCAGGGGTGGCGCTGGCGTGTGCCAGGACCACACCCATGCCTTCCTGGCCTGCGCACGCAGCCTGGGGGTGCCGGCACGCTACGTTTCCGGTTACCTGTGCACCGAGGACGAGCAGCATCTGGCCAGCCACGCCTGGGCCGAAGCGTGGATCAACGACGCCTGGTTCAGCTTCGACGTCACCAACCGCCTGACGCGCCCAGAACGTCACCTGAAGCTGGCAGTTGGCCTGGACTACCTCGATGCCTGCCCAGTCAGGGGGGTGCGCCGTGGCGGCGGCGTCGAATCGATGCAGGCCAGCGTCCACGTTCATCGCCAGTGACAGGTTGGCTGCAGGCAGGTCTTGTCGCGCGAGCGCGGCAAGGCCACTCCATACGCAACACAAGGGAAACCGCATGACTTACTGCGTCGCCATGCACCTGGAGGACGGGCTCGTCTTCATCAGCGACTCACGCACCAATGCCGGCATCGACCAGATCTCCACCTTTGCCAAGTTGTTCGTCTTCAGCGTGCCAGGCGAGCGGCTGATCGTGCTGCAGACCGCCGGCAACCTGGCGACCTCGCAGTCCGTGGTCAACCTGCTGCGCCAGCGTACCCTGGGCAGCGGCCAGCACCTGCTGAACGTTGCCACGCTTTTCGATGCCACGGTGCTGGTTGCCGACACCCTGCGCGAAGTGGTCAGCCGTGACCGCAGCAAACTCACCGCGGGCATCGACCTGAGCAGTTCATTCATTGTCGGCGGCCAGATAGCCGCCGGGCCCATGGCCATTTTCAATGTCTACGCGCAGGGCAATTTCTTTCAGGCCACGCCGGATACTCCGTTCCTGCAACTGGGTGAAAGCAAGTACGGCCGGCCCATACTCGACCGCAACCTGGATTACCGCACGCCGCTCGATGAAGCGTTGCGCTGTGGCCTGATTTCGTTCGACTCCACCATCCGCAGCAACCTGTCGGTGGGCATGCCGCTGGACTTGCTGGTGTACCGCAAGAACAGCCTGGAGAGCATGACACGCAGGCGCATCAACAGCGACGATGCCTATTACCAGCAAATTCGCAGGCAATGGAGCGACGGGTTGAAGACACTCCTGGCTGAACTGCCGGCGCCGCCTTATGGCTGAATGAGGCGCCGTGGCCAGGTTTCATTGGGGAAGCGACGCAGGTTATCCTGCACCCTCCCCTTGTCACGAGATTGTCATGTCGTCCGTCGCCACTCCGGTGCAAACCCAACGCGCCGACCGAGACTCGCGCAACGCGGCCCAGGTGCTCAGCCTGTGCCTGCCCAGTGACGTACTGCTCTACCTGCTGCTGCCGATGTACGCAGCCGACTTCGGCGTGACCTTGGCCGAAGCTGGCGTGCTGCTGGCGGCCAACCGCCTGGTGCGCATCATCGGTTACGGCTGGGTCGTGCGCTTCTATGCCCGCCATGGTGACCGCGCGGCCTGCAGCCTTGCGGCCTTCGCCGCCGCCGTGTGCGCACTGGGCAATGCGATGCTGACCGGTTTCGCCGCGCTACTGTTGCTGCGCCTGGTCTGGGGCCTGTGCTTTGCCACGTTCAACCTGAGTACCCAAACCCTCGCTACCGCTGAGGTACAAGGGGCGGCACGGCGTGCGGGGTGCTCGCGAGCGACCCTTTCCATCGGGCCAATGCTGGCCTTGCCGCTGGGTGCACTGATGGCACAGGCCTACGGCCCGCGCAGTGTGTTCTTCGTGCTCTGCATCGGTGCTTTGTTCGGGCTGTGGCGTGCGCGCGCCCTGCCCGGCACCGGCCACGCGGTCGCCAGCCGCGGGGGCCGGCGCCTGCGCCTGCCCGACAGCATCGCTACCTGGTCCTTCATCGAAGGGGTGACCCTGGACGGCTTGTTCATCTTCGGCCTCTCGCTCTACGCACAAACCCACCTGGGGGAGTCCGGCGTGCTGGCAGCGGGCGTGCTGATGGCGGTGCGCTACCTGAGCGAAATGCTCTTCAGCCCCTTCGGCGGGCGCCTGGCCGACCGCTTCGGGCCGCTGCGCATGTTGGTAGCGCTGTCACTGGCCACGTCGCTGGCGCTGCTGCTGTTTGCCAGCCACTGGTTGTTCATCGGCGCCTTCTTCGTGCTGGTGCTACGCGCCCTGCAACTGCCGCTGGTGATGACACTGGTGGCCCTGCGCAACCCGCAACAACGCATCCAGGCGCTGGCCGGCAACGCCGTGTGGCGTGACATTGGCGCGGGGCTCGGGCCGATGCTGGCGGGTGTGCTGCTGCCGCAGGTGCCAGCGATCTGGGCCTACGCCGGGGCGGCACTGGCGATCGCGATGGCAGCCTTGAATTGCGCCTGGTCGGCGCGACAATGAGTGCTGACGCCATGCATGACATGGGCTCACCTATGGTGTGAGGAGTGATCGTTTGAGTCGATCAAATCGCTGAAATCTAATGGTTGCAAACCAACAAGAAGCTCGCACGGAAGCGATCAGCGATAGAGATAACTACACGATGACTCCAACGTTCTCATTAATCGTTCTGGGCACTGCAATACTGCTGATCGTGGTCATGATCAGCAAGCTCAAGGTCCACCCCTTCCTGGCACTGCTGGCCGCAAGCCTGGTGGTGGGCATTGGTACCGGCATGCCGCCGACGGCCATGGTTGCCGCGTTCGAAAAAGGCATGGGCAGCACGCTGGGCTTTCTTGCCGGCATCATCGGCCTGGGCAGTATCCTCGGCAAACTGCTGGAAGAGTCGGGTGGGGCCAGGCGCATCGCCACCACGCTGCTGAACCTGTTGGGTGAACGCAATGCTTCATGGGCCATGATGCTGGTGGGCTTCATCGCTGGCATCCCGGTGTTTTTCGAGGTCGGCTTCGTGCTGCTCATTCCGCTGATCTACGTGGTTGCCCGGCAAACCCGCATCAGCATGCTGTACCTCGGCGTCCCGCTGGCCACCTCGCTGATGGTGGTGCACTGCATTCTGCCGCCACACCCAGCTGCTACGGCGATTACCGGCATGCTCAATGCCGATATCGGCACGGTCATCCTCTATGGCCTGATCGTTGGCTTGCCCACTGCCATCATCGCCGGCCCGGTCTGGGTACGCTTCGCCTGCAAGCGCGGCGCAACACAAGCGCAAGATACCTTCCTTTCGGCACGTACCGAGGCCCAGGTCGATGACCAGCCGCTGCCTGCTTTCGGCATTACCCTCGCCACCGTCCTGCTGCCGTTGCTGCTGATGGTCGGCAAAACCTTGGCCGTCATGGTGCTGGCAAAGGGCTCCACGCTGTACGAGTGGGTGGCCTTCGTTGGCAACCCACTGATCGCCCTGGCGCTGTCGGTTATGTTCGGCTACTGGGCACTGGGCCTGCGCCGCGGCCTGGACATGGCGCAGTTGCTCAACCTGACCCAGCGCTGCTTCCCGCCCCTGGCCGGTATTTTGCTGATTATCGGTGCCGGCGGCGCCTTCAACGACATGCTGGTCGGTAGCGGCATCGGCAAGGCGCTGGCTGACGTGCTCAACCAGACCCAGCTCAACCCGATCATCCTCGCCTGGCTGATCGCTGGGATCATGCACTTCGCGGTCGGTTCGGCCACGGTGGCAATGATCAGCGCGGCCGGCATGGTCATGCCGATCCTGGGCCAACACCCCGAATACAACCGGGAAATCCTGGTGATCGCCATCGGTGCAGGCGCCATCGGCTGGACACACATTACCGATTCGGCGTTCTGGGTGGTGAAGGAGTATCTGGGGCTGTCACTCAGCGATGCGTTGAAAAAATTCACTGCGGCGACAGTGCTGGCCTCGGTGATCGCCTTGTGCCTGACCCTGCTCCTTTCAAAAATTGTCTGATCTACTCTGCAAAGACTGCACAACAGGTGAAATCATGATTCACGGAAAAACCCTGGAAGCCTGGCAACAAAGCCACCCGATCATCGCCGACCTGGTCGCCCTGAAAGAAACAAGCTGGTTCAACCCGGGTATCGCCCAGGCATCCGAAGCCCTACGCGACGTGGGCCTCACGGCTGCAGACGTGCAGGCGGCGAGCGCACGGCTGCAGCGGTTTGCGCCGTACCTGGCAACCGTCTTCCCCGAAACAGCGCCAGCCGGTGGCATCATCGAGTCGCACATCGCCCCATTGCCGCTGCTTCGCCAACGGCTGATCGAGGAAGGCGCATTGCGCAACGCCGGCAGCCTGTGGCTCAAGGCAGACAGCGACTTGCCTGTTTCCGGCTCGATCAAGGCCCGGGGTGGTATTCATGAAGTACTCAAGCATGCCGAAGACCTGGCCCTGGCGGCCGGCCTGATCACGCCAACGGATGACTACACCCGGCTGGCAAGCGAGCAGGCGCGCGCCTTCTTCGGCCAGTACAAGATCGCCGTGGGCTCGACCGGTAACCTGGGTTTGTCGATTGGCATCATGAGCGCGAAGCTGGGCTTCCAGGTGAGCGTGCACATGTCGTCCGACGCCAGGCAGTGGAAAAAGGACAAACTGCGTGCCAATGGCGTGACCGTGGTCGAGCACGCCTCCGACTACAGCGTTGCGGTCGAGCAAGGGCGCCAACAGGCGGCAGCCGACCCCAGCTGCTACTTCGTTGACGACGAGAACTCGCCTCAGCTGTTCCTGGGCTATGCCGTCGCCGCTGAACGGCTGGCCCTCCAGTTCGACCAGGCTGGCATCCAGGTGGACGCAGATCACCCGCTGTTCGTCTACCTGCCTTGCGGCGTAGGGGGCGGCCCTGGCGGCGTAGCGTTCGGGTTGAAGCTGGTATTCGGCGATGCGGTGCACTGTATCTTTGCCGAACCCACCCACTCCCCTTGCATGTTGCTGGGCGTGTACACCGGCCTGCACGATGAAACCAGCGTGCAGGACTTCGGCATCGACAACATCACCGCCGCCGACGGTCTGGCGGTCGGGCGGCCATCCGGGTTCGTCGGCAAAGCCATGCAGCGGCTGATCGATGGTTACTACACCGTGACCGACGAAGCACTGTACCGCTTGATGGTCATCGCCCATGAGCAGGACAAGGTCAAACTGGAACCTTCTGCCTTGGCCGGCGTACCCGGTATGCTGCGGGTATTGCAGGCAGACGAGTACCTGGCTCGTCAAGGCTTCACCCCAACCCAGCTGCAGCAGGCAACCCACCTCGTCTGGGGAACCGGTGGCAGCATGGTGCCGGAAGATGAGTTCAACGCCTACCTGGCGAAAGGGCGCAGCGTGTAACCGCAATCAGTGAACTGCACAGGAAGGATTGAACCATGAAAAAGCCCAGCGGCGGCGCCGTGAAACTCAGTGGCTCGCACCTGGGCAGCCTGCATGTCTTTCTGGTGGCCGCACGGCACTTGAGCTTCTCTCGCGCGGCGGATGAGCTGTGCCTGACGGCCAGTGCCGTGAGCCATCGCATCAATCGACTGGAAGATGAACTGGCGCTCAAGCTGTTCCACCGCATGCCGCGCAAAGTCAGCCTCAGCGAAGACGGCGAGCGCCTGTTCGCGGTCATGCAGCGCACCATGGATGAGCTCAGCGATGCCGTGCAGGCACGCGCGCACGCCGAAATCGCCGGCCAGCTGACGCTGTATGTACGCCCGTCAGTCGCACAGTGCTGGCTGGTGCCACGGCTGGCGCAGTTCACCACCCGTTACCCCGACATCCAGCTCGATATCAGGGTGGGCAACGAGAGCATCGATTACCGCACCCGCAAGATCGACCTGGTCCTCTGTTATTCGGATGGTCACCATCCGGGTTTGCAGAGCATCCATTTGATGAACGAGCGAATCGCCCCGGTGTGCTCCCCTCATTACGCTCAGACCCATGCATTGGCCAATGACCTGAACCGGCTGGATCAATGCACCACATTGCATGATGTAGCGGCCTGGGACAACGCTGCATTCGATGCCGAATGGCAGCTCTGGGCCAGCACCACAGGTGCGCGTATCAGCCTCCCGCGCCGGTTCCTCACCTTCGATCGCTCCGACCTTTGCACGCTCGCGGCACTGAACCACACAGGCGTCGCGATCGGCCGGGAACAACTGGTCAGAACGCGCATTGCGCAAGGTGAACTGGTCCTGCCGTTCGGCGGTTTCGTCGACACCCCCAACTATGGCTATTACCTGGTCTACCCGCATCATGACCCGATGCCCAAACGCCTGCAGGTGTTGATCGACTGGCTCGTGGAATGCGCCCAGTCACCTGGCCCGAACCCATGACTTGCACGACGGCGCAAGCTTCAACCCTTTATCTTTATCGATGTATCCAAGCTTCGCGCCCGTGTTCGATTGCTTCTTTTCATTTGTTTGCGGTCGGCTGCGCTGGGGTGCGCAGCGCCGATGACGACACATTCTGACCATCGCCCCCCAGACCATGAGCACCCCACAGCATCAGGATGTTCATCATGGGTTCTCGACTGCACCCCTTCGCCTTCGACAGCCGTCGCACTGTCGATACCTGCACACTGTCCCTGAAGTGGAGTTTCCAGCTGCTCCTGGACCTTGGGGCGCATCGTACGTTCATCGGCCGCCACGGGCTGAATGACGATGACCTGGGTTATGAGCTGGGCATCGCAAAGTGGGTGGATGACGACCACTACAAACCTGCCCTTGCCTTGGCCGCGTTGCGCAAGAGCGCGCGCGCCTTCACCGCCGAGCATCCGCAAGTAGATTACCCGGATAACCTGGCGGCCAATCTCGAGGCTTTGGGGCAATTGCTGAGTTTTTCCGAAGCGGACCTGCAGGTACTCGGCTTCTGCGTGTTGTTGCACTGCGACCCAACGCTGAGCGATGCCACCGACCAGTTGGGCATGCTGGGGTTCAAACAAGCAGTGAAAGTGCTGTCTGTACTCCTCGGCTTGCCACTTGCGACCGTAGAAGCCTGCCTGGCACACAACAGCCCGTTGCTGCGCACCGGCCTGCTGGAAATCAGCACCAGCAACCGCGCCGCCATGGCGCTGAGCTCGATGTTGTCGGTGAGCAACCAGGAGCTGCCTGGCCGGTTGCGCTTCAACAAGGGTACCCCCCTGGAGCTGTTCGCCTACGCTTTTCGCTTGAGCCCTCCTGGCAGCTTGACGGCGGAACACTACAGCCATGTCAGCCAGCAGTTGCTGATCGCCGAGCGCTACCTGGGCAGCGTCCTGGCCAAACAGCGCCCAGGTGTGAACATCCTGCTGTACGGCCCTCCTGGCACTGGCAAAACCCAGCTGAGCAGACTACTCGCCAATACCTTGGGCCGTGCGCTTTATGAAGTAGCCTGCACCGACAGCCACGGCGACCCGGTATCGGCAAAACAGCGCCTGTGTTCGCTGCGCGCGGCCAACAGTGTGTTGCAAACGCAATCCGCCCTGCTGGTACTGGACGAAATCGAAGACATCTTCCAGGCCGCCAGTGCAGACGCTGGCAAGCGCTCGCAAAAGGGTTGGATCAACCGCATGCTGGAAGAAAACACGCTGCCGTGCTTTTGGCTGAGCAACAGCATCGAAGACATCGACGCTGCGCATATTCGTCGCTTCGACCTGGTGATCGAGGTGCCGAACCCGCCCTTGGCGCAGCGCCAGCAGATGCTGCGCGAATGTGGCGCAGGCAAGCTGGGCAGTACCTTGGTAGAACACCTCAGCGCCCATGACCAGGTCACCCCTGCTGTGCTGGACCGGGCAGTGCGTGTGGGGCGAAGCGTGGCCCCGCGCGCCGGCAAGATGCTGGACAACACCATTCGTTGCGTCGTGAACGCGACCTTGAAGGCACAAGGTTTCGACAAGCTGCAAAGCAATGAGCATTCTCTGCCCGCTTTCTATTCCCCCGCCTGGATCAACACCGACCAGCCCCTCGACGGGCTGGTCGACGGGCTACGCGCTGACGCCGAGGCCCGGCTTTGTTTTTACGGCCCGCCAGGCACCGGCAAGACCGCGTTTGGCCACTGGTTGGCGCAACAGCTGGGCAAACCGCTGATGGTTAAGCGAGTCTCGGACCTGGTTTCGCCCTACGTGGGTACGACCGAGCAGAACCTGGCACAAGCGTTCGATCGTGCCCAGCAAGAACAGGCCGTTCTGCTGCTCGACGAAGTCGACAGCTTCCTGCAGGACCGCCGCAAGGCTCGCCAGAGCTGGGAGGTCACTGCGGTCAATGAAATGCTCACGCAAATGGAAAGCTACCGAGGGCTGTTCATCGCCTCGACCAACCTGATGAGCGATCTGGATGAAGCCTCTTTGCGCCGCTTCGACCTCAAAGTGCATTTCGGCTACCTGAAAACCGCCCAGGTTCAAGCGCTGTTCAGCGCACACCTCAAGGCGCTGGGGCTCAAAGACCCACAGCACGCTGCCGCCGCCCGTCTGCGCGGCGAAACCTGCCTGACCCCGGGTGACTTCGCCGCGGTTGCCCGACGCGGCCGATTCAAACCCTTTGCCAACGCCAATGAACTGGCCACGGCGTTGATTGCCGAATGCCGCCTGAAAACTACGGCGCAACAACGCCCCATCGGCTTCACCCAGTGGACGAATTAAAGGTTGCAGGTTTGGCGCCGATAGGCAGACTAGCCGCCATTGCTGGCCATAAGCCAGCCCTGCCACCACAAGGATGACTCTCTTGCCTTCAGCCAAGACCCATACCGCGCTGAGCCGCCAGTGGGAGCTGCTGCGCCAGCTGCCAAAACGCGCCCCCGGCAGCACGGTGACTGAACTGCTGGCCCGCCTGACGGGCGCGGGCTACGTCATCAGCAGACGCAGCATCGAGCGCGATCTGCATGACCTTTCCCTGGTGTTTCCGTTGCAGCGCAACGAAGGGGGAACGCCATCGGGCTGGTACTGGAAGCCAGGTGTGAGTGTCGAGCTGCAAGGCATCACGTTGACCGAAGCCGTGAGCCTGGCGCTGGTCGAGGACGCCGTTCGCCCCCTGTTGCCAGGGAGCATGCTGAGTGTTCTGGAACCACGCTTCGAGCACGCACGGCAAAAGCTCAAGGGGTTGGGCGACGGCAACCCAGCCGCCCGCTGGCCAGACAAAGTGGCCAGCGTGCGGCCGGACTTCAACATGCAAGCACCGCAGGTTCAGGCAGAAACGCTTGAAGCCCTGCAGCACGCCTTGATCAGCGAACAGCAGATCCGCTGCCAGTACTATTCGGCGCACAATGACAAGCAAAGCGACTTGACACTCAACCCGCTGGCGATTGTGCAGCGCGGCTTGATCACTTACCTCATCGCCACGGCGGCGCCCTACACCGATGTCCGTCAATTCGCGGTGCACCGCTTCCGAGAGGTGACCGTACTCGACTCGCCGTGCCAGGGGCTGGAGTCGTTCGAATTGCACAGCTACCTCGCCACGGATGCCCTGCAATTTGGCAAACCCGAAAAGATCTGCCTGGAAGCTTGGGTGAGCGAACGCCAGGCACGCCTGATTCGCGAAACCCCACTGAGCACGGACATGACGCTCGAACCGTGGGAGCAAGGCTTCCGCCTTCAGGCAACGGTCAATAATACCTGGCAGCTGCACTGGTGGCTGTTGTCGCTCGGTGACGCGGTGGTGGTGCATGCGCCAGCACAATTGCGCCAACAGATCGGCGATACGCTGCGCCGCGCCGCCGCCGCGTACGCGCCTGAACAGTGCCTGGCCTGAGCACCTGGTGCCCGAAGCGGTACAGCCCGGTAAGCGAGTAGAGTCATGACTGCAATGAGTGATAGCCTATAGCCATAACTTACCTGATGGGCCCTGCCACGCGAATACGGCCTCCCAGCCAGCATTGCCCCAAGCCAAGGAAGCAAACGCAATGGACTACCAGTCGCTCAAGACTCGTCAGCGCATTGAACGCGACGCCCATCACCCTAACCTGGCGATTCGTATACACCGGGCCCTGAGCTGGCTACAGCGCGCCGAGCAGGCCGACGACGTCGATGGTCGTTTCGTTTTCCTGTGGATCGCCTTCAACGCCGCCTACGCCACGGATATCGACGAGCAGTATCGGTTGTCCGAACAAGAGGCATTCAAGGCCTTCCTGCACAAGCTCTGCGTGCTGGACAGTGAGCATGTCATCGAGAAACTGGTGTGGTCGGAGTTTTCTGGCAGCATCCGTGCATTGCTGGACAATCCCTATGTGTTCCAGAGCTTCTGGGAGTTCCAGAACGGCAAAATCAGCGAAGCCGAGTGGGAAGAACGCCTGCGCAACGGCAAACGCGCCGCCCACCACGCACTGGCGGAACGTGATACGGCCAAGGTTCTGGGGGTACTGTTCAACCGCATCTACACCTTGCGCAATCAACTGATGCACGGCGGTGCGACCTGGAACGGCAGCGTCAATCGCACACAGCTGCGCGACTGCACCAAGCTGCTGGGCAAGCTGGTCCCTTTGATCATCCTGCTTATGCTCGACAACCCCGACACCCTCTGGGGCGACGCCTGCTACCCGGTGGTCAGCGACTGACCTCCTGACCCGGAGCCCCGACGTCCAGCCAACGCCACCATCGCGCCAATTGCCCGCCAGCCAGCGCACAAGCTGGCTGCGACACAAGCTGTCGCCCCCCGCTCACACAATGGAACAAACCTGCCCACAGGCCAACGTCACTGCTGCCCAAGTGGTGCGCTGGATACAAGGAGCGCCAAAGTGCCTGAAATGCTCATCACGTTCGGAATGCAACTCGACGGTCAGCGGGCTACACAGCCCGGCAATCGGCTAGGCGCCCTGACAGTCGGGCCACAAGGTTTGCTGGACATCCTCGAAGGCCAGCTGGGCCTGCTCGCCGTGCGGCCATGTGCAGCGCAGCGCGCAGCCGCGTACCGCGCCTGCCTGGCCCAGTGCGATAACGGGCGACGCTTCTATCACGCCAGCTTCAGCGCCGACGAACTGGGCGTGGCAGCCACGCTGCTGGCCTGGCGCGACGACTTGTACCTCCACGGCTGGGACGGACGCGCAAAAGCAGTTGCCAGCCAACGGATCAACGACCTTGCCGAAGTTGAAGCCGATGCTTGCGAGGTCGTGCCACCGTCCATCGGGCAACGACTGCAACAGGTTGCCGAAGCGTTGGCCGTTCGCCGCGCCTGCATTACCAACGTGTACCTCAGCGATGCATGGGAGGTGTACCCCCTGGCCTGGCAACGGGTGCTGCAACGGCTGCCTCACGCGCAGCTGCCTAACCCGTCGGGTGCTGCACCAGGTTTTCTCGGGCAGTTGCAGGCGGTGTTGCGCGACAGTGTTGCAGGCGCGCCCGTCTCCCCCGTGCCCTGGCAGGATGACGGAAGCGTCCGGGTGGTCCAGGCGCAGACCCGAACGCTGGCCGCTACCTGGCTCAGCCGCACATTGCCCCAAGGCCGGCAGACGCTGCTGGTGGCCACTGCCGACGGCGCCTGCCTGGACAGCCACCTGGCAGGTGCGAACCAGGCCCGGCATGGCCTTTCTGGCAGCAGCATTCTGCGGCCGGCCTTGCAAGTCTTGCCGCTGACGATGGAATTGCTCTGGGCACCGCTGAATTACCCGGTGCTTCTGCAGTTCCTGACCCATCCGATCAACCCCGTTCGGCTGTTTGCCCGCCGCCAGCTGGCAGCCAAGATATCCAGCATGCCCGGCATTGTCGGGGCCGAATGGGACAGGCTGCTCGAACGCATCAGCGCGTACTACGGCCCTGACGCGCCAAGTGTTCGCACGTCTATCGAACATTGGCTCGAAGCACCCACGTTTTCCCCTGACACGGGTGCTCCGCTGAACGAAGTGCAGGTGCGCGTTCAGCGCTTGCAAGCGTTCTTTCAGCTGCGCCTGGGGCACCAGGACCCAGCACAGCGCCAGGCAGCGCAGGCCGGCCATGGCCAATGTCAGGCAGCGCTGCAGGCACTGGCCGCCCTCGAGCAGCAAGGTGTCGAGTTCCTGCGCCCACGGCAGTTGCAGCAGGTTATCGAGCAAGCGACTGCAAACGGTTCGGACAACCCGCTGCTGGCGGCACAGGCCGGCGCCTACCTGACCGTCACTCGCCCGGGTGCAGCCATCGAACCGGCCGACACCGTGACATGGTGGAACTTGGCCATGCCGGCGTTGCCGGCACGCTCCCCGTGGTCCAGAGCTGAAAGCCGCCAATGGGCAGACCTGGGTGTCGCCTTGCCCGACAGCACCGCGCAACTGGCTCGGGCAGCCCAGGACTGGCTGTGTCCCGTCCTGGCAGCACGGCAGCAGTTGACACTGGTGCTGGCGCCGCCCCAGGAAGAGCCCCACCCGCTCTGGCAGTTGATCGAAACGGTCGTCAGCCAGCCGCACGTGCACGCATTGGAGGACCTCATGCTCGCGCCAGGGCCGTTGTGCCAGGCACAAACCCTGCACGCGCTGCCGCTACGCAAACGCTGGTGGAAGCTGCCTGCCGGCACCCCACTGGCTGCGCCAGAGAAGGCTTCGTATACAAGCCTTAACCTGTTGCTGTTCAACCCTTACCACTGGCTGCTGCAGTACGGTGCCAAGATCCAGGCCAGCAACAGCCCCAGCTTGAGCGACAGCTATCGACTGAATGGCGCGCTCGCACACCGCCTGGCCGAGCGCTTTTTCAACGTGCCGGACGCGCTGACGATGTCCACTGACGCGTTCGATACCTGGTTCGCCACGCACTTCGAGCAGGTGGTGCTCGAGGAAGGGGCGGTCCTGCTGATGCGCGGCCGTGGCGCCGATCTGGCAACACTGCGCCACCGCGTACGTCGCGCAATGATCCAGCTGCGCAGCCACTTCGCACGGGCCAATGTCGTGGCTGTCACCACTGAACAGCCACTGGCCGGCACCTTCGTGGGCGGTGCGCTGGCAGGCTCGGCAGACTTGGTAGTGACCACCGCCAACGAGCTGCGTGCGGTCGTCGACATGAAGTGGGCCGGTGGCAAGAAGTACCCCGACCAACTTCAGGCCAACCGCCATCTGCAACTGGCGATCTATGCCGAACTGCTGCAGCAGCAGACCGGCTCGGTGCCATCCGTGGCGTATTTCATTCTGGAGCCTGCACGCTTGCTGACACCGGACGACCGCGTGTTCGCCGACGCGCAACAGGTGCCTGCCAACCCCCCAGGCAACACCCGCGAGCTGTGGCAGGCCTTCATCAAAGCCTGGAAATGGCGGCAAGGGCAGCTTGCCGATGGCCACTTCGAGCTGGCGCTGGTAGGCATCGAGGAGGACGAGGCATCCCAGCCACCGGCGCATGCACTGGCCATGGAATACCTCAAAGAAGCCTACAACGACTACCTGAGCTTGGCTGGATGGGAGCAATGAGCATGTCCGACAACCCGCGCATCACGTTCATCAGCGCTGGCGCTGGCAGCGGCAAGACCTATCGGCTCACGGAGCTTTTGTACCAGGAGCTGACCAGCCAACAGGTGCAGCCAGAGGGCATCATCGCCACCACGTTCACCCGCAAAGCCGCTGCCGAGCTGCGCGAGCGCGTGCGCAGCCACCTGCTCGACAAGGGGCAGGTCGGCCTGGCCAGCGCTATGGGCCAGGCACGCATCGGTACGGTAAACAGCCTGTGTGGCCAGTTGCTCGAGCACTTCGCCTTTGAAGCCGGCATGCCACCGCAACAGCGCGTGCTGGAAGAAGAGCAGGCGAAGGTGCTGCTCAACCAGGCCGTCGATAGCGTCCTTGACGGTACGCGCATGGCGGCATTCCTTGCCATCAGTCGGCGCCTGGGGCTGGAGGTTACCCTCCAGCAGAGTGACCATCCCAGTGACAACTGGCAAGTCGCACTACGCCGACTGCTGGATCAACTGCGCAGCAATGACATTGACCTCGACCGCGCGCGCGGCTTCGCTGCGCGTAACGCCCAGGACCTGCTTGCGCACTTCCCCAGCGCAACCAGCAGCGATCTGGACCGTGAACTGCTGCGCACCATTCCAGATGTGCTTGCCCAGCTGCAAGCCGCCAACAGCAAAGTCAGGCTGACAGCGACGTACATAACGTTGCTCAAGGACTTCCAGCGTGAACTGCAACAAGGCAATGCCCGCTGGAGTGACTGGGCAAAGCTGGCGAAAACGGCACCGGAAGCCAAGCTGACGCCGTTGGTGGCCGGCGTGACCGAAAGGGTCCAGCGCTATGCCGAGCACCCGCGCCTGCACGCCGATCTGAGGGAATACCTGGACCAGATATTCAACCTCGCCATCGATGCCTTGCAACTGTACAGCCGTAACAAGATCGAGCTGGGCGTGCTGGACTTCGCCGACCAGGAACATGCGTTGCTCAGATTGCTGGACAACCCCGCGGTCATCGAGGTGCTGGAGCAAGAACTGGACCTGGTCATGGTTGACGAGTTCCAGGACACCAGCCCTATGCAGTTGGCGATTTTCCTGAAGCTTGCCCGCATCGCCAAGCGGGTTTACTGGGTAGGCGATATCAAACAGGCGATCTACGGTTTTCGTGGCAGCGACTGCGCCTTGATGCAAGCCATCCTTGGCGCTTTGCCTGGCATGGGCGGGGTCAAAGAGGTATTGCCCAAATCCTGGCGCTCGCGCCCTGAGCTTGTCGAGTTGACCAACGAAGTGTTCACCCAGGCGTTCAGCAACAGCCTGTCCGCCGACGAGGTCCGGCTCACGCCTACTCGACAGGACCCGCTTGGCGGGCCCGCCTTTGCCAACTGGATACTCGATGGCAGCAATGCCGAGCAGCAGACCTGTGCACTTGCCGAAGGGATAGGGCAACTGCTCGAAAGCCGCTACCAGGTGTTCGACAAGACCACCCAGCAGGCCCGTGACCTGCAGGCTGGCGATATCACCGTGCTTTGCTACTCCCACAGCAATGTGGCCAAGGTAGCGGCGGCCCTGGCCGCCGCAGGCCTGCCCTGCTCCACGGCCCAGCCCGGGCTGCTGGCAACGCCAGAAGCGACACTGGCGCTGGCCTGCTTGCGCCGGTTGAATGACCCGACGGATACCCTGGCCACCGCCCAGATCGTCTCCATGACCAGCGCCGAGGAACCAGAAAGCTGGGTTGCAGAGCGCTTGCACTATCTGCACGCCGGGCACCCGCAAGGCCAATGGCGAGAACAAACAGTCGATGCGCATGCAGCACATCCGCTGGTCGCCGAACTGGCACGGCTACGTGCCGACCTGCCATTGCTGACGCCGGTCGAGGCGCTGCAGCGCTTGATCGCCGAGTGCGACTTGGCCCGTTGCGTAACGGGCTGGTCGACCACGCCGGCACAGGCGCAGAAGCGCCTGGCCAACCTGGACGCGTTGCTTGAACTGGCGCAACGCTACCAAGACCTCTGTCGCAATGGGCTGGGGGCGGCATCGATTTCCGGGCTGGTGCTCTGGTTGGGGCAAACCGCCGGCGCGGGCAATGATGCGCTGGCAACCCCGGCCCTGGATGCGGTCCGGGTGATGACTCACCACGCCAGTAAGGGCCTGGAGTGGCCCGTGGTCATCCTGATGGATCTGGCGCGGGACGTTGGCGAGCGGCTGTGGTCGGTTTCGGCGCAGTCCGACAGTGCCCTGGACCCGAATGATCCATTGCGCGACCGCTTTATCCGTTACTGGCCGTGGCCACTGGGCAAGCAGAAAAACGTGCCGCTGGCGGACACCATCGGCAAAACCCCCGCTGCCAAGGCGTGCCGCGATGAGGCTGTCGAGGAAGCCAAGCGCCTGCTGTACGTGAGCATGACCCGCGCCCGTGATTTTCTGGTGATTGCTCGTTCCAGCAGGCGGTTAACTGGGCCGTGGCTAGATTGCGTCCAGGCTCCATGGCTGACGACCGAAGCAGGCACACATGAATTGCAGCTGAAAAGTGGAACAACCGTGCGCGTCGAGCATCGCACGCTTGGCGCCGGCAGTGCGCCAGTCATTGCAACAGCCACCACCAAACAGCTGCACTGGTTTGCGTCCCCCGACAGCGTTACACCTCGATTGCCACTTGGGGTGCAGCCTTCGGCCACCCAGGCCAGCGCGCTTGCTGGTGCACAGGAAACCTGCCGTATCGGTAGCCGCATCACCTTGCAAGGCAACCCGGACATGAGCGCAGTAGGCACTGCGATTCATGCCAGCCTTGGCCTGTCGTTCAGCGACCCGGAGCGCCCGATAAGCCAGGACGAGGTCAACCGATTGCTGCAGGGCCTGGACGTACTCGAACACGTCGATGCCCGCCAGGTACTGGCCCAGGTGACGGCCTTGCATGCCTGGATTGCAAGTCGCTGGCCCCACGCCGACGCGGTGGCTGAATACCCGGTACAACAACTGCTGGATGCCGGCCAGGTACTGGATGGCCGCATTGACCTGCTGTTGGCCACCCCAGAGGGTTGGGTGTTGATCGACCACAAGTCCAACCCGGCACCCGAGGCGCAATGGCAGCGGCTGGCGGCAACGCACGCGGGGCAGTTGCAGGCCTACGCCAAGGCTGTGGAGGCCGCATCAGGCAAGCCGGTGACAGAGGCCTGGCTGTTCTTGCCCGTAGCTGCCGGTGCCGTTCGCGTGTTCTGAAAACCAGCCACTTGCAAGGTTTGCAGATAGACTCAGGCGGCCTGACTGAGCAGGCCGCCCCATTTACCAAGGAAAGAACATGACGTTGTACGAATCCATTGTCCTGGAAACCCGTAATGGCGCTCTGGGAGATACTTTCGAGCTTCAAGAGCTCACGTCCGAGCACCGCCGGGTAATGTGCCCGAACGGGCCAGCGCTGGTCGAAAAGTATCGAATCGGTTTCGAGTTTTTCATGAGAACAGCAATCGGCACCACCATCGCCAACTATGCCCGTGACGCTCACAGCGGCGCAGGCGGCTACAACGTCAACAAGGGCGCCGCCGCCAAATTCCTGCGCGTGGCGCACAGTACCTACAAGGTTCTCGCAGACGATCAATAGCCGTAACTGCAACCTCACACCGGGGCTTTAGCGAATTACCCCAGCAACTGGCTCAACACCGCGCGCAACTTCCCCGGTTTTACCGGTTTGTTCAGCAGTGGTGCGCCAAGCTTGTGCAAGGCCCGCCGGCATTGATCGCTGCGGTCGGCGGTGATGATCACCGCCGGTATCGGCGCGGCAAAGTGCTCACGCAAGTGCCTGACCACCTCGCAGCCCACCACACCATGGTCCAGGTGGAAATCCGCCAGGATCAGCTCTGGAGCGCGCTCTTGCAAGGCCTGCAAGGCGCCTTCCTGGTCGGTTGCGGTTACCACTTCACAGCCCCACTGCCCTAGCAGCGCGCCCATGCTTTCAAGGATGCTCACCTCATTGTCCAGCACCAACAGGCGGCGGCCCGGCAGCGGGTTGCCGACGCTTGGCAGCGGCACGGCCTGGTGAGCGGCCAGGGGCACCGCTTTACCAAGCGGCACTTCGATGCTGAACATCGAGCCACGCCCAGGCCACGAACGCACTTCGATCCGATAGCCGAGAATCTTGGCGATCCGTTCTACGATCGCCAACCCCAGGCCCACGCCCCTGCGATCCGCCGCGCGGCCAACGTCCAGCTGGTTGAATTCGAGAAAAATGGCCTGCAGCCGATCCTGCGCAATGCCCCGCCCGGAATCCCACACCTCCAGCCGTAAATGGCCGCTGCGGCGCCTCGCGCCGAGCAGGATCCGCCCCTGGTCGGTGTACCGGCACGCGTTGCTGAGGAAGTTGCGCAGGATACGTGTCAGCAACCGCAGGTCAGTGCAGATGGCATAGTCGGCTATGCGCGCATGCAGCTTCAGGCCTGCAGCATCGGCGACCGAGCTGAACTCCGAGACCAGCGGCGCGAACAGCTCATCCAAGCGGTACACGGCTACGTCCGGCTTGACCGCCGCCTGGTCGAGCCGAGAAATGTCCAGCAGGTCGGTCAGCAGGTCTTCGGCGCCTTCCAGGGCCTGGTGGGTGCGCTCCACCAACACATGCTCGGCCTCTGGCAACGGCCGCTCGCGCAAGGTGGAGATCAGCAGGCGCGCAGCGTTCAGCGGTTGCAGCAGGTCATGGCTGGCGGCGGCGAGGTATTTGTCCTTGCTGCGGTTGGCCGCCTCTGCGGCATCACGCGCCTCCAGTAATTCATCGGTACGCGCAGCAACCCGCTGCTCCAGTTCGTCATTGAGCTGTTGCAGGCGCTGCTGGGCCAGTTTGCGTTCGGTGATGTCGGCGACAAACCCCTCTACTATGCCCTCCTGGCCGGGCTTGAGCAGCAGGTTCATCAGCACATCGAGGTGGCTGCCGTCCTTGCGCCGCAAACGGGTTTCGTAGCCATGCAGGCTGTGCTCGCGGGCGAGGATAGCGGTAATGGCCTGCAACTCCTCGGTGCCGCCGTCAAACAGGTGTGCGGCCAAGTCAGTCAGGGAAAACAATACCGCTTGCGGGTCGTCGTAACCGAGCATGCGCGCCAGCGCCGGGTTGGCGGCACGCATGCCGTCCTGCAGGCTGGCCTGGAAAATCCCGTGCACGGCGTTTTCGAACAGCCACTTGTAGCGGTTGCGTTCGGCCTCCAGTTCGTCCAGACGGGCGGAAAGTTCCGGGTAGTGGCTTTTGCGCGCCGAGTGGTCGCCCAGCCCCAGCAGCCCGGCCAGCGCCCGTTGCTGCTCGTCAGAGGGCCTCGCCATAGACCACCTCAACATCACGCTGGCTCGACGCACGGGGGTTGGTGAGGATGCACGGGTCATCCATCGCATGTTGCGACAGGAACGGAATATCGGCAGTACGCACCCCATGCAGCCCCAGGGTTTCATGGAAGCCGATGGCGTGCTTCAGGGCAATCAGGTGCTCCACCAGGCGGCCGCAGATTTGCCGATGGTTGAGGCCACGGCAGTCGATGCCGAATACCTCGGCAATCACTTTGAAACGCTCGGGTGCCGAACTGTAGTTGAACGCCACCACGTGCTCCACCAGCACCGCGTTGCACAAGCCATGGGGCAAGTCGAGGAACCCGCCCAGGCTGTGCGACATGGCATGCACCGCGCCCAGAATCGCATTGGAGAACGCCAGCCCCGCCTGCATGCTGCCGAGCATGATCTTCTCGCGCAGGGCAATATCGGTGGGGTTTGCAATCATCTCCACCAGGTTGCCATTGATCAGGCGCATGGCTTCCAGCGCATGGGGATCGGTCAGCGGGCCATGGCCGGTGGAGACGAAGGCCTCGATGGCATGCACCAGCGCATCGATGCCGGTGCAGGCCGACAGGAACGGGTCCATGCTCAGGGTGGTTTGCGGGTCGATCAGCGACACGTCCGGCACCACCGCCTTGCTGACGATGGAGAACTTCATGCGCTCCTGCTGGTTGGAAATGATCACGAACTGCGACACGTCCGCCGAGGTGCCGGCGGTGGTCGGGATCAGGATCAGCGGCGGGCTGGGCACGCGGATCATGTCCACGCCTTCGAACTCGAGGATGCTGCGCCCGTGGGCGACCACGATGCCGATGGCTTTGCCGCAATCCATCGGGCTACCGCCGCCAACGGCGACGATAACGTCACAGTGGTTCTGCCGGTAGATCTCGGCGCCGAGCATTACCTCTTCGACTCGAGGGTTGGGAGACACGTCGGTGTACAGGCAGTAGTCGATGCCCTGGGCCTGCAGGCTGGCCTCCACATCCGCCACCCAGCCGGCGGCGATCACGCCGGGGTCGCTGACCACCAGGACCTTGCGTGCACCGAAGGTCTTGGCGTAATTGGCGACATTGTGCCGGCAGCCGGCACCAAAGATGATTTCAGGCGATACGAACTTGCGAAGCGGGCTGAAACTCTGGCTCATCGGAAAGCCTGTTCTTATTGTTCTGGAAGGTAACCGCCAGCGTAAAGCATCCGGCCGCGAAAGCAACCAGACCAAAGCGGGGCCACGGTTCATTCGACCCAGGCCTTGGCGCGGGCCACCTCCAGGAACGCCAGCACGTCCTCTTCGAGCCCTGCTGCGCTGGGGAAGCGCCTTGCCAGGCGATCTATGATGGCAGCCACGCTACGCTGGCCGTCCAGCAGCTCCAGTACCCAACCGGCACTGGCGTTGAGCTCGATGATGCCTCCGGGGTACAGCAGCACATGGCAAGCCTGCAGCGGCTCCCAGTGCAGGCGGAAACCTTTGCCCAAAGCCAGTGTGTGCTCGCGATCGATCAGCTTCACAGGGGCATCGGCACTGAAGGCCCGGCCACCGATGCGGTGGCCGGGCAGGCATCAGCGATTGGCGAAATACATCGTCACTTCGAAGCCAATGCGCAAGTCGGTATAGGCGGGTTTATTCCACATCGGGCAAGTCCTCTTCTTGTGCCGGAGAATTCCGGTAGAAGCATTAATGCACGGGGGCGGGCTGGGCCGAATGCTACTTTGGAACGAGCTTGCGGGGTGCGTTGGTAGGGGGCCTCTTCGCGGGCACGCCCGCTCCCACAGGCCTGCAGTTGTGCGGTCCCTGTGGGAGCGGGCGTGCCCGCCAAGCAAGCGGCGTGGTTTAGAAGAAGCCCAACGGGTTGATGTCGTAGCTCACCAGCAGGTTCTTGGTCTGCTGATAATGGTCGAGCATCATCTTGTGGGTCTCACGGCCAACACCCGACTTCTTGTAGCCACCAAACGCTGCATGCGCCGGATACAGGTGATAGCAGTTGGTCCATACCCGCCCGGCCTTGATCCCCCGGCCCATGCGGTAGGCGCGGTTGATGTCGCGGGTCCACAGGCCGGCGCCCAGGCCGAATTCGGTGTCGTTGGCGATCGCCAGCGCTTCAGCTTCGTCCTTGAAGGTGGTCACGCCCACCACCGGGCCGAAGATTTCTTCCTGGAACACGCGCATCGTGTTGTTGCCCTTCAACAGGGTCGGCTGGATGTAGTAACCGCTTGCCAGGTCGCCCTGCAGCCGCTCGGCACTGCCGCCAGTCAGCAGCTGCGCGCCCTCCTCCTTGGCAACCTGCAGGTACGAAAGGATCTTGTCGTACTGTTGCTCGGAAGCCTGGGCACCGACCATGGTCTCGGTATCCAGCGGGTTGCCACGTGTGATCTTGGCGATTTTCTTCATCACCTCGGCCATGAACGGCTCGTAGATCGATTCCTGGATCAGCGCCCGCGACGGGCAGGTGCATACCTCGCCCTGGTTGAAGAACGCCAGCACCAGGCCTTCGGCGGCCTTTTCGATGAACGCGGGCTCGGCCTGCATGATGTCTTCGAAGAAGATGTTCGGCGACTTGCCGCCCAGCTCGACGGTGGACGGGATGATGTTCTCGGCCGCGCACTTCATGATGTGCGAACCCACCGGGGTGGAGCCGGTGAAGGCGATCTTGGCAATGCGCTTGCTGGTAGCCAGGGCCTCGCCAGCCTCGCGGCCAAAGCCCTGGACGATGTTCAGCACACCGGCCGGTAACAAATCGGCGATCAGCTCGGCGAAAATGGTGATCGACAGGGGCGTTTGCTCAGCCGGCTTGAGCACCACGCAGTTGCCGGCGGCCAGCGCCGGGGCAAGCTTCCAGGCGGCCATCAGCAGCGGGAAGTTCCACGGGATGATCTGCCCGACCACGCCCAACGGCTCATGGATGTGATAGGCCACGGTGCCTTCGTTGATCTCGGCGGCACCACCTTCCTGGGCACGGATGCAACCGGCGAAGTAACGGAAGTGGTCCGCCGCCAGCGGCACGTCGGCATTCAAGGTTTCGCGCACGGCCTTGCCGTTGTCCCAGCTTTCGGTGACGGCCAGCACTTCCAGGTTCTGTTCGATGCGGTCGGCGATTTTCAGCAGCATCAGGGCGCGGTCTTGCACCGAGGTCTTGCCCCAGGCTTGAGCGGCGGCATGCGCGGCGTCCAGGGCGCGGTCGATGTCCTGGGCAGTGGAGCGCGGGAATTCGGCAATCGGCTGGCCATTGACCGGCGAACTGTTGGTGAAGTATTGGCCAGCCAGCGGCGGCACGAACTCGCCATTGATGAAGTTGCCGTAGCGTGGTTTGAAGGACACGACGGCACCTGGAGTTCCGGGTTGTGCGTAGATCATGCTGAGCCTCTGCGGGTCGATGCCTGTCCCACGACAGGCGATGGACCGATGGTAAAAAGCCCCGCGTGCCGGGCGAATGCATCGTTGGCAGCGGGGCTCTCGTCATTTGGTAGTAGGGTTACAGCGTTATGGCTGAGCGCTTGCCGTTTGCTGCAACTGTTTGGGCAGTTTGAAGGTCCAGAGCATGCCGCCCTGGTTGAAGTCCTTGACCCGCTTGGCCACTTCGCCGCCCCACAGCGGCACCGCACCACCCCAGCCGGAAACCACCGAAACGTATTGTTCGCCGTCCATTTCCCAGGTCACGGGCGAGCCGAGCACGCCGGAGCCGGTCTGGAACTCCCAGACCTTGTCGCCAGTCTTGGCATTGAAGGCCTGCAGGAAGCCTTCCGGCGTGCCGGTGAACACCAGGTTGCCCTTGGTGGTCAGCACCCCGCCCCACAGCGGCGCGTAGTTCTTGTGGCGCCACACTTCCTTGCCGCTGATGGGGTCGATGGCGCGCAGCACGCCGATGTAGTCTTCGTTGAGCGGCTTGATGGTGAAGCCGGCGCCGAGGAACGCCGCGCCCTTCTTGTAGGCGATGCCTTCGTTCCAGATGTCCATGCCCCACTCGTTGGACGGCACGTAGAACAGCCCGGTGTCCTTGTTGTAGGCCATCGGCATCCAGTTCTTGGCACCGAGGAAGGCCGGGGCGACGAACACCGAGCTGCCCTTGGCCTCGCTACCCGGCGCGCCTGGGCGGCTGGCGTCGTTGTAGATAGGCCGGCCATCCTTGTCCAAACCGGTGGCCCAGGTGATCTTGTCGACGAAGGGGAAGCCGCGGATGAACTTGCCGTTGGTGCGGTCCAGCACGTAGAAGAAGCCGTTGCGGTCGGCCGTGGCGGCAGCCTTGACCTCCTTGCCGCCGTCCTTGTAGTTGAACGAGATCAGCTCATTGACGCCGTCGAAGTCCCAGCCATCATGGGGCGTGCTCTGGAAGTGCCATTTGATGGTGCCGTCGTCCGGGTTCAGCGCCAGGCGCGACGAAGAGTACAGGTTGTCGCCGGGGCGCAGGTGCGAGTTCCACGGCGCAGGGTTGCCAGTGCCGAACAGGATCAGGTTGGTTTCCGGGTCGTAGTACCCGCCCAGCCATGGCGCCGCACCGCCGGTCTTCCACAGGTCGCCAGGCCAGGTCTTGCCCGCCTCACCGCCAGAAATACCGTTTTCGATCGCCTTGCCATCCTTGTACACATAACCCATGTGCCCTTCCACGGTGGGGCGCATCCACAGCAGCTCGCCGTTTTCCGGGTTGTACGCCTGGATCTTGCCCACCACGCCGAACTCACCACCGGCAACGCCGGTGATCAGCTTGCCGTTGACGATCATCGGCGCGGCGCTGATGGAGTAGCCTTCCTTGTGGTCGGCCACTTTCTTGCTCCAGACCACCTTGCCGGTGTCCTTGTTCAAGGCCACCAGCTTGGCGTCGAGGGTGCCGAAGAACACCAGGTCGCCGTACAGCGCCACGCCACGGTTGATCACATCGCAGCACGGGCGGATGTCATCCGGCAGGCGTGCATCGTATTGCCACAGCTTCTTGCCGGTGCGGGCGTCCACGGCGAACACCCGCGAGTAGGAGCCGGTCAGGTACATCACCCCGTCCTTGATCAGCGGCTGGGCCTGCTGGCCGCGCTGCTTCTCACCGCCGAAGGAGAACGCCCAGACCGGCCGCAGTTCCTTGACGTTGTTGGCATTGAGCAGGTCCAGCGGGCTGTAGCGCTGGCCCTGCACGCCCAGGCCGTTGGTCACGATCTGCTGCGGGTTCTTCGGGTCCTGGAGGATTTCTTCATTGCTGACAGCGGCGTGAGCCGCGCCGGCAAGCAGCATGGCGCTGAGCACCAGGCTCACGGCGAACAAGGGGCGACGTGGGGATCGGGTCATGACGGCTACCTTTGGCTTTATTGTTGTGTCCGGGAAAATTTCCCGGTGTGCCGAGAATTCTTGGTTGCCTACCCGGTTACCAACAATTGGCCGCAGTGCGGAGATTTCTAGTTCCTTGGTATCGGCTTGGGATTTGCGTGGGGGCACAGATCGAGCGCCGCCCGCGCGGCGCATCGCGAGCTACGCTCGCTCCTACGTTTGTTTCGGGCCAATTATGCCTGTGGGGTTTGCGCGCGATCCCCTTGGCGCATGGCTCGATATCGCGTCATACAAACAAGGCGGTCGCGCGCGCCTGGCACAGGCTTTACTGGGCAAAAACAAACGTAGGAGCGAGCGTAGCTCGCGATGCGCCGCGCGGGCGGCGCTCGATCTCACAGGCGCAAAAAATGCCATGACGAACCCTAAAAAGCCTCACCGCCCCCATCCACCCGCCGCAGCTGCTGTCGCTCATAACGCGGATACAGATGGCTGACACTGCGAATCAGCTCATACCGCGTCAAGCTGATCCCGGCAAACCTCTCAGGGATGGGCCTGCGAATCATCTCTGCCATGTCATCGCCGCGCGCCGCGCCATCACGCATCAGGCCATCCAGCCAACCCAGGTAGTCACGCATCTGCGCGAACGGCTGCGCATCACTGGCCACCGGGCCGTGGCCGGGCACCAGTTGCTTCCAGGGCAACGCCTGCAAGGTGTCCAGGTCCTTGAGCCACACCTCCAGCCCCGGGCTGTTGGGCGTGGTCAGGGCACGTTCGTAGAACACCAGGTCGCCGGCGAACAGCACGCCGGTGTTTTCATCGAGAATCGCCAGGTCGGCACCGGTATGCCCGCTCAGCGCCAGCAGCCGCAGGCGGTGCCCGCCCACTTCACGCACCCCCGGCTGCAGCACCTGGGTCGGCAACACCACCTCGGTACCGCGCATCCAGTCGCCAACCAGGCGGTACATGTTTTCGGCCATGGCGTCGCCTTGCTGGCGCAGCAGGTCGCGGGTGCCGGCCAAGGCGCCAATCGGCACATCTGCAAAGGCCTGGTTGCCCAGTACGTGATCAGGGTGATGATGGGTCAACAGCACTTCCAGCACCGGCTTTTCGGTGACGGTGGCAATCGCCTGACGCATCGCCTCGCCATAGCGTTTCGATGGCCCGCTGTCGATGACCACCACACCACTGTCGGTGACGATGAATGCGGTGTTGACCACATTGCCGCCATTGGCCTTGGCAAAATTGTCGGTGCTGCCTTCCAGCAACCAGGTGCCCTCGGCGATCTGCCGGGGAGTGAGCCGGTATTCCAGGTCGGCCTGGGCCGGCAGCCCCAGGCACAGTAGCAACAGCAGGGTCCAACGCATGACGGCGCCTCTGGTCTGGGGTGAAGTCGGGCAACTGCTCAGGGCACCGCTGCCTCGAACTGGTTGCCGCTGTTGTCCTGCAACAACAGCCGGGTTGGCCCGGTGCCGCGGATGTCAAAGCCCAGGTTGGGGTTTTCGCTGACCGCCGGGTACAGCTCGAGGCTCGCCAGGCGCTGGCCGTCGTCGCCTTGCAACTCGGCATGGTTGAGGAAGAACTCGGGAATGCCGCTGACCAGGCCGTTATCCATCGGGTGGGCCACCTGCAGGCGCAGGCGGCTGCTGTCGCCACGCGGGTAGCGCCCGCCCAGCACTTCACCGAGGTGCTCCTCCCAGCCGGGTTGGGTACGGACTACGCTGGGCGCGGTACACCCGCCACCTGCGGCATCAATCAGGGTCGAGCCGACATGCCACAGGCCATCGCGCGTCAGCACGGCGGCACGCAGCGGCGTGGCCTGCTCGATACGAATACGGATCGACAACCAGGGCAGCACGCGCTCGCCAGGCTGGAAGTCGACGATGCGCGGCAACGGGTTGAGTTCGGCCCAGGCGATGATCCGTACCACCTCGCCTGTGAACGCCCGGGCGTCGATCTCCAGCGGCACCTGCCGCGCGTCCTCGGCAAAGGGCGGCGCCAGCAGTTTTACACGGTCATCGAACACGAACGCTGCCTGGCCCAGTATCTGCTTGTGGTAGAAGTCCCACATGACCGAGGGCACCGGGTCTATGTGGGTGCCCTGCGTCGCAGCCTGGGCCGCCAAGGGCATCCAGCAGGCCAGCAGGAACGTCGCTCGCCAGTTCATGGCCACTCCTATTGATACATCTCCGGGACCTCGTAACGCAGGCCGTAAGTGGCATACATCGCCTTGAGCCGGCCATCACGGATCATGCCCTCGAGGGCCTCCTCCACCGCATAGGCCAACTGCCGGTTGCTTTCGTGCACAGCCATGCCGATTTCCCAGGCTTGCTTGCCAAGGTTCGGGTAGGCGTTTTCCGCCAGGGCCAGTTGCGGGTCGGCGGCTTGGTGCAGTTGCCAGTCGACCTCGCCGCGCATCGCCATCACCGCGTCCACCTGGCCGGCCTGCATCGCGGCAAATGCCTGCTGCACGTTGGGGTAATGGTGGGTCTTGGCGCTGAGCATGCCGTTGAACACCGAGGTCAGGTAGAACGACGGCACGCTGTCGACCTCGACCCCGATCGGGTGCTGCTGGAACACCGCCACACTGGCCACCGAGGCCAGCCGGCGCTGGTCATAGGCCACCTGCCAGCGCTCTTGCTGATAGGGGCCGAACATCACCACCTGGGCGTTTTCCAGCTCGCCCAGTTCGTTGCGCTTCTGCGCGTAATCGTGATCGTATGGCACCCGCATCATCAGGTCGGCCAATTGCTGGTGGCGCAGCGGGCTGCCGCGCCAGATGTAGTCGCGCAGGTCATCGTCGAGCTTTTCTCCAGGCGGTGCCCAAATCAGTTGCAGGCGCACCCCCAAGGCCGTGGCGAGGGCCTGTGCCAGCTCCACATCGACGCCTCGCGGCTGGCCGTGGTCCTGGAAACTGTAGGGTGCGAAATCCTTGTACACCGCCACTTTCAACTCGCCGGCGGCGATGATCGCGTCGTAGTTGCGCACCTGCGCCTGAGCCACCGCGCAACACAGCAGCAGGCCACTCAACAGCACCGTCCACAGGCGCATGGCCGTCACTCCTCGACGTGCACGCTGTCCAGGTAGGTGCGCACCGCCCACAGCGCTTCCTGGCTCAGGTAATCGGCCATCTTAGGCATGTACACGCGGCCGTCGCGCACCGCACCGTGGCGCACCCGCTCAACGAACCACTCATCGCCGGCATCACCGGCATCGAGCATGCGCAGGTCCGGGGCGATACCGCCGGACTTGGCCTCCAGCCCATGGCAGGCCGCGCAGTTCTGGTTGTAGGCCGAGGCGCCGATTTCCACGGCCTTGTCGTGCTCGGGTGAGCTGCGGTAAGGGTTCACTGCCGCCCAACCGTCGCCGTCCAGGCTAACGCCAGCGTCCTTGATCGGGGTCAAGCCCTTGGTCTCCACGGCCTGGGGCACCACGTTGCCATGGGCCCAGGCCGTGCCGGTCAGCACAGCCCCGGCCAGCAACCCTGCAGCAAGCAACACATCGCGTTTTTTTGTCATTGTTATGCCCTCACCATTGCACGCAAAGCCTCAACCACAGAGGCCGTGCCGCCATCTTAGAAACAGCCCGCAGGCGGCCGAATGCTGCTTTGGTGGCCGGGCCTTACTCCCTTGGTAGTAGGGCTTGTGGCGAAGGGCCAATTGAGGTGCCGTGCGGGAACTCTTCCCGGCAAGGGCGGGAATTTTTCCGTATCCCGCAACCACCGCCCCACCCCACCCTGTGCAGGCCAAAACCTCCACTGGGAACTGCAACCATGACAATAAGATCGCTACCCGCCCTTTCCCCTCTGGCCTTGAGCGTGCGCGTCCTGCTGATGGCCGGTAGCCTGGCCCTGGGCACTGTGGCAACAGCGGCCACCCCCTCTGCTGCACCTGCCGGCAAGCACGTCACCTGGGAAGACATCGCCAATGACCACCTGACCACCCAGGACGTGCTGCAGTACGGCATGGGCACCAACGCCCAGCGCTGGAGCCCGCTGGCCCAGGTCAACGACCAGAACGTGTTCAAGCTCACGCCGGCCTGGTCCTACTCCTTCGGCGACGAGAAGCAGCGCGGCCAGGAGTCCCAGGCCATCGTCAGCGACGGCGTGGTCTACGTCACAGGCTCCTACTCACGGGTATTCGCCCTCGATGCCAAGACCGGCAAACGCCTGTGGACCTACAACCATCGCCTGCCCGACAACATTCGCCCGTGCTGCGACGTGGTCAACCGCGGGGCAGCGATCTACGGCGACAAGATTTACTTCGGCACCCTGGACGCGCGGGTCATCGCCCTGGACAAAAACACCGGCAAAGTGGTGTGGAACAAGAAGTTCGGCGACCACAGCGCCGGCTACACCATGACCGGCGCACCGGTGCTGATCAAGGACAAGACCAGCGGCAAGGTTCTGCTGATCCACGGCAGCTCCGGCGATGAATTCGGCGTGGTCGGCCAGCTGTTCGCGCGCGACCCAGACACCGGCGAAGAGGTGTGGATGCGGCCTTTCGTCGAAGGCCACATGGGCCGCCTGAACGGCAAGGACAGCACCCCGACCGGCGATGTCAAGGCGCCGTCCTGGCCAGACGACCCCACCACCGAAACCGGCAAGGTCGAGGCCTGGAGCCACGGCGGCGGCGCCCCTTGGCAAAGCGCCAGCTTCGACCCCGAGACCAACACCATCATCGTTGGCGCGGGTAACCCCGGCCCGTGGAATACCTGGGCGCGCACGTCGAAGGACGGCAACCCGCATGACTTCGACAGCCTGTACACCTCCGGCCAGGTCGGCGTCGACCCGAGCACCGGCGAGGTCAAATGGTTCTACCAGCACACCCCCAACGATGCCTGGGACTTCTCCGGCAACAACGAGCTGGTGCTGTTCGACTACAAAGACAAGGACGGCAAAGTGGTCAAGGCCACCGCCCACGCCGACCGCAACGGCTTCTTCTACGTGGTAGACCGCAACAACGGCAAGCTGCAGAACGCCTTCCCCTTCGTCGACAACATCACCTGGGCCAGCCACATCGACCTGAAGACCGGGCGCCCGGTGGAAAACCCCGGCCAACGCCCGGCCAAGCCGTTGCCGGGTGAAACCAAGGGCAAGCCGGTGGAAGTCTCGCCACCGTTCCTTGGCGGCAAAAACTGGAACCCCATGGCCTACAGCCAAGACACTGGCCTGTTCTACATCCCCGGCAACCAGTGGAAAGAGGAATACTGGACCGAGGAAGTGAACTACAAGAAAGGCTCGGCCTACCTGGGCATGGGCTTCCGTATCAAGCGCATGTACGACGACCACGTCGGCACCTTGCGCGCCATGGACCCGACTACCGGCAAGCTGGTGTGGGAACACAAGGAGCACCTGCCGCTGTGGGCAGGCGTGCTGGCCACCAAGGGCAACCTGGTATTCACCGGCACGGGTGACGGTTTCTTCAAGGCGTTCGACGCCAAGACGGGCAAGGAGCTGTGGAAGTTCCAGACCGGCAGCGGCATCGTTTCGCCGCCCATCACCTGGGAGCAGGATGGCGAGCAGTACATCGGCGTGACCGTGGGCTATGGCGGCGCGGTGCCGCTGTGGGGCGGCGACATGGCCGAGCTGACCAAACCCGTGGCGCAGGGCGGCTCGTTCTGGGTGTTCAAGATCCCTAGTTGGGACACCAAGACTGCACAGCGTTGACCTGCAGCGGGGAGCGGGCCTGTGCCCCTCCCCGCATCAGCCCTTCTTCTGCATAGAGCCTTTCGCCATGAACTACTTACCCTTTACCTTGCTGTTGGTGCTGTCCCCTGCCATGGCCGAGAATGCCGACGATGCTGGCAACGATGCCCCTTTGACCATCAACGGCTGCGTGATTGCCGAAGCCAGCCAGTGCCCGGGGGCCAACCTGCGCGGCGCCAAGCTGGCCAACCAGGACCTGCGCAAGATGAACCTGGCCGGCGCCGACCTGCGCGATGCCGACCTGCGCCATGCCCAGTTGGACCTGGCCAACCTGGAAAGGGCCCGCCTGCAAGGCGCCAACCTGACCCGCGCCAGCCTGCAACAGAGCAACCTGCGCTTGGCCGACCTGAGCAATAGCAGGCTGGTGGCCATTCAGGGCTGGGGGCTGTTCGCCCAAGGGGCACAGTTTGCCAAGGCCGACCTCAGTGCGGCCTACCTGCAGTTCGCCAGGCTGTCCGGGGCGAAGCTGCAGCAGGCCAACTTGCAGGCGGCGGACCTGGAGATGGCCTGGTTGAGCAAGGCTGATCTACAAGGGGCCAACCTGGGCGATGCCAACCTGCAGGAGGCAAAATTTGGCCAGAGCAACCTGGCCCGCGCCGATTTGCGCGGGGCGCGGCAGCATTATGGGAATTTTCAGGAGGCCAATATGGAGGGGTGCAAGGGGTGCCCTGAGACTTGGGACAAATGAGCGAAGGGTTCGCCTTGGCATGTTTAGCGCTTGGGAGGCCGAGCGCCGCGCGGGCGGCGCTCGGCCTCACAGGCGCTAACCATGCCAAGGCAAACACACGCGTCACCCCGCCACCCGCACCACCCCCAGGTCGATCCCCAGGTGCACCAGTTCGGCATGCGAACTGACCTGCAATTTGCTCTTGAGCAAGGTCAGGTGGTTGGACACGGTCTTGGCACTGATACACAACTGCTCGGCAATCACCCGCATCGGCGTGCCCTTGGCCAGCATCGTGAAAATCTCCAGCTCGCGCTGGGTCATGCGCTGCAACCGTGGATCACTGGCGCTTTGCTGTGACGTGCACGCCAACTGGGTGGCCAGTGGCTGCTCGATGTAGGCATGCCCGGCCATTACCCGCTGCACCGCCTCGATCAACACCTCGGGCGCCGAGTTCTTCGTCAGGTAGCCCGAGGCCCCCGCGTCCAGCGCCTGACGCACCAGCGGCAGCTCGTCGTGCATGCTGAAAAACAGTACCCGCAGCTGCGGCAGGCGCTGGCGCAGGCGACGGGTGGTTTCCAGGCCACTGATACCGGGCAGGCCAAAGTCCATGATCACCAGGTTGGGGACTTGCTCCTGCACCCGGGCCAGCGCCTCTTCACCACTGGCAGCCTCACGCACCTGCATCAACGGCAGCACCGCCCGCAGCAGGCTGGCGTAGCCCTGGCGGACCACGGCATGGTCATCGACCAACACGATATTCATCACACCTCCTTGGGAATGTTCAGGGCCAGCGCCCAGCCGGCGCCGGGGCTGCTGAATATGCGCAGTTCGCCCCCCAGGCTACGGGCACGCTCGGCCATCGAGTGCAGGCCTACCCCTGGGTGCTGGGGCGGGTGCGCACCGCGGCCGTTGTCGCGTATCAGCAGGCGCAAACCCTTGGCATTGCCCTGCAGGCGCACCCGTACCTGGCTGGCGCCGGCATGCCGGGCGACGTTGGTCAGCGCCTCCTGCAGCAAGCGGTACAAATGCGTTCTGCTCGCTCCAGGCAGCGCTGGCAAGTGCTCGCCAACCCGCAACCGGCATTCGATGCCCTGGCTGGCCTGCCACTGGCTCACCAGCAGGCCGAACGCCTCGGCCAGCGGCATGTAGTGCAGCGCCACGGGGTACAGGTTGTGCACCAGCGCGCGAAAGCCTTGCTGCAAGCGCTCGCAATTGAATTCGAGGGCGTGCGCCGTCTGCGTCACCACTGCTGGCTGTTCGGCCACCAGGCGCAACAGGCAGAGCTGAGCACGCATGCCGGCCAGGTACTGCCCCAGGTCATCGTGCAGGGTCTGCGCCAGCTGGGTACGCTCTTGTTCCTGCACCGCCAACAGGGCTTGGGTCAGGTGGGCATTGTCAGCCTGGGCCTGCTCCAGCGTGGCAGCCATGCGGTTGAAGTGTTCCGCCAACTGGCGCGCTTCCGGCAGGCCGGCTTCGCGCAGGCGTGCTGTCAATTGCCCGCCTGAAACCTGGCGCAAGGCACCCAGCAATTCCTCCAGCAGGCCCATGGCACGCCGCACCGCCCAGCGGATGGTCAACAGGCTCAACAACAGGGCCAGGCCGCACAGGCTCAGCAGTTGCTGCAGCGAATCCCAGATTTCGTCGATTTCATCCCGCGCATCCACGGCTATCAACACTCGGCGCCCGTCACTCAGCGCCAGCAGCCGACTGTTGTGATCGCGCTCGCCGAACAGCTGACGCCCCAGCCAGGCATCGACACCGCCTTGGTGTGGAAGCTGTGCAGCTTCACCCGGCGCCAGCCAGTGCACCCGCACATGGCGCAAGCGCTCGGTCAGGCCGGGTTGCAGGCTCGCCGGGTCACGCTCGGCAGTGTCGCCAAGGTACGCCACCACGGCTTCGGCGGACTGCAACTCACGCTCGACGTCCGCCACCGCCTGGTGCAACAGCACCCCGGCGCACGCCAGCGTCACCAGGGCAAAGCAGAAGGTGACCCAAAGGTTGATACGCCACAGAGCAGACAGGTTGATGAGGCGCATGGGCGGTTCTCCTCGGGGCGCTGCGGCCCATCGTAAAACCGTGGCCTGCGCGGTGAATTACTACCTTGGTACCGGCCGAGCGCTACTTTCTGCATATTTCCCCCTCCCGGCGGGGTTCCTATGCTGGCGCCATCTGCCGTGGAGTGTGTTATGCGCCAGCCTGCCCAACTTGCCTTGACCTGCCTGCTGGCCCTGGCCGCGACGTTGTCGGCGCCCTTGGTGTGCGCTGCAGAACCGTTGCAGGTGCGCATCGGCTACCTGGGCTATCGCCCCGACCCCGGCCCACTGCTGTCCAACATCATCCCCGAGCCTGCCGACGCCGGCCTGCAAGGGGCGGAACTGGCGATTGTCGACAGCAACAGCACCGGGCGCTTCCTGAAACAGCACTTCCAGCTGACCAGCGCCACGGTCGACAGCCCCGAGGCCCTGCTGCAGGCCGCCAACGCCCAGCATGACCAAGGCCTGCGCCTGTTCGTGGTGAACGCCCCAGCAGCCAGCCTGCGCGCGCTGTCCGCCGCCCTGCCCGACAGCCTGTTGTTCAATGCCGGCAGCCCTGACGACAGCCTGCGCAGCAGCCAGTGCCTGGGCAATGTGCTGCACAGCCTGCCGGGCCGGGCCATGCTGGCCGATGCCCTGGTGCAGTTCCTGGTGCTGCGCAAGTGGCAGCGGGCGCTGCTGGTGGTCGGCCAGACCGAGGACGACAAAGCCTACGCCGACGCCCTGCGCCGCGCACTGAAGCGTTTTGGTGTGCAACTGGTCGCGGAAAAAACCTGGACCTTCGACAACGACCAGCGCCGCAGCGCCCAGGCCGACATGCCGTTGTTCACCCAAACCGCCGAATACGACGTGGTGCTGGTGGCTGACGAACGCGGCGACTTCGGCGAATACCTGCCCTACCAGACCTGGTACCCGCGCCCGGTGGCCGGCACCCAGGGCCTGACCCCCACGGGCTGGCACAAGACCGTGGAAACCTTCGGTGCGGCCCAGCTGCAAAAGCGCTTCGAGGCCCAGGCCGGGCGCTGGATGAACGACCGCGACTTCGCCGCCTGGATGGCTGTGCGCAGCGTCGCCAGCGCGGCCAGCAAGCTGCGCCAGGCCGAACCACGCGCGCTGCAGCAACTGCTGCTCAGCGAGCAGTTGCCGTTGGACGGCTTCAAGGGCCGCAAGCTCAGTTACCGCCCATGGAACGGTGAACTGCGCCAGCCGATTGCGCTGGTGCAGCCGCGGGCCCTGGTCAGCACCTCGCCGCAGGAGGGCTTCCTGCATCCCTTCAATGAAATGGACAGCCTGGGCTACGACAAGCCCGAAGTGACGTGCAGCTACCCCTGACCCAACAACCACAACAACAAGGAATTCGCCATGCGCCGCCCCTTCTTCCACCGGGCCCTGCTCTACCCCAGCCTGCTGTCGGGCGCCCTGGCGCTGGCCTGCGGGCACGCCACGGCGGCCACCGCCTGGGTCTCCAACGAAAAGGACAACAGCCTCAGCCTGATCGACATGCAAACACTGCAAGTCACCGAAACCCTGCCGGTGGGCCAGCGCCCGCGCGGCCTGCTGCTGTCCCACGACAACAAGCTGCTGTACATCTGCGCCAGCGATTCGGACCGGGTGCAAGTGATGGACGTGGCCACCCGCAAGATCATCAAGGAGCTGCCCTCCGGCAAGGACCCCGAGCAGTTCGCCCTGCACCCCAATGACCGCTGGCTGTATGTGTCCAACGAAGACGATGCGCTGGTGACGGTGATCGACACCGTGACCGACAAGGTGCTCGGGCAGATCGACGTCGGCATCGAACCTGAAGGCATGGCGGTCAGCCCCGACGGCAAATGGGCGGTCAACACCAGCGAAACCACCAACATGCTGCACTGGATCGACACCAGCACCCAGACCCTGGCCGACAGCACCCTGGTCGATCAACGCCCGCGCTTCGTCGAGTTCGACAAGGACGGCTCGAAACTGTGGGCCTCGGCGGAAATCGGCGGCACGGTGACCATCCTCGACGTGGCCACGCGCCAGGTGCTGAAAACCCTGAACTTCCAGATCAAGGGCGTGCACCCGGACAAGGTCCAGCCGGTGGGCATCAAGCTCAGCGCCGATGGCAAGTACGCCTTCGTCGCCCTGGGCCCGGCCAATCATGTGGCGGTGATCGATGCCAAGACCTACGAGGTACTCGACTACCTGCTGGTCGGGCGGCGAGTCTGGCAGTTGGCCTTTACCCCGGACCAAAGCCAGTTGCTGGCCACCAACGGTGTCAGCGGCGACGTTTCGGTCATCGATGTGAAGAACCTCAAGGTGCTCAAGTCGGTTAAGGTCGGGCGCTACCCCTGGGGTGTGGTGGTGACACCATGAACGCCCTCGATGTAAGTGACGTGAGCTTTGCCTATGGCGCGCGCGAGGCACTCCGGCAGGTCGGTTTCAGCCTGGCGCCCGGGCGTTTTGCCGCGTTGCTGGGCCCCAATGGTGCCGGCAAATCGACCTTGATCGCCCTGCTTACCCGGCTGTACGACCTGCAGCACGGCGACATCCGCGTGTGCGGCTGCTCGCTGCGCAACGCTGCACGCCCGGCATTGCGCCAGTTGGGCGTGGTGTTTCAACAAAGCACCCTGGACCTGGACCTGAGCGTTGAACAAAACCTGCGCTACCACGCCGCGTTGCATGGCCTGTCGCGGCGCCAGAGCGACCAGCGCGTCGAAGCCGAACTGGCCCGCCAAGGCCTTGGCGAACGCCGGCGCGATCGAGTGCGCGAGCTGAACATCGGCCATCGCCGCCGGGTGGAAATTGCCCGCGCGCTGCTGCATGAACCACGCCTGCTACTGCTCGACGAGGCCAGTGTGGGCCTCGACCCGGCCAGCCGCCTGGCGCTCAACCAGCACCTGCGTCGGCTGTGCCGCGAGCAGCAACTGAGTGTGTTGTGGGCCACCCACCTGCTGGACGAAGTGCAGCCCAGCGATGACCTGTTGATACTGCATCAGGGGCGCCTGGTGGCCAGTGGCACGGCCGATGCGCTGAGCCTGGAGCACGGCGGCGACCTCGACAACGCCTTTGCCCGCCTGACCAGCACCCCTTCAGGAGCCGACGCCCAATGAACGCCTACTGGCAATGTTTCAACGGCATCATGCTGCGCGAATGGCTGCGCTTCGTGTTGCAGCGCACGCGCCTGCTCAGCGCCCTGGTGCGCCCACTGCTGTGGTTGCTGGTGTTCGCAGCCGGCTTTCGCGCGGCGCTGGGCATTGCCATCATCGAGCCTTACGACACCTACATCCCCTACGAGGTGTACATCATTCCGGGCCTGGCCGGCATGATTCTGTTGTTCAACGGCATGCAGGGATCACTGTCGATGGTGTATGACCGCGAGATGGGCAGCATGCGCGTATTGCTGACCAGCCCGTTACCCCGGCCGTTTCTGCTGGCCAGCAAGCTGTTGGCGACCTCGTTGATTTCCCTGCTGCAAGTCTATGCCTTCCTCGCCATCGCCTGGCTGTACGGCGTGCAACCACCGGCTGCGGGCTTGCTGCTGGCGTTGCCGGCCTTGTTGCTGGTGGCCTTCATGCTCAGCGCCCTGGGGCTGTTGCTGTCGAACGCGATTCGCCAACTGGAGAACTTTGCCGGGGTGATGAATTTCGTGATTTTCCCGCTGTTTTTCCTGTCTTCAGCGTTGTATCCGCTGTGGAAGATGCGCGAGGCCAGCCAGTGGCTGTATTGGCTGTGCGCTGTGAACCCGTTCAGCCATGCCGTGGAGCTGGTGCGGTATGCGCTCTATGAGCGCCTGAACCTGCTGGCACTGGTGGTGTGCCTTGGGTTGACCGCATTGTTCACGCTGCTGGCGATACTCACCTTCAACCCCCAGCATGCGGCGCTGCGCAAGCCCCGCTGATCAACCAGGCCTGTGAGTGCGCGTTTCTTGTGGCGGCGGCCACCTACTACTTTAGTACTGCCTTTGCTGTCTGATCGTCGCATTCACAACGCACCACCACTGGCATGTAATGGGCCTATAACAAAAAGGATAAAACCATGCCACGTGCCCCGCGCCCCCTGCTGGCTGCCCTTACGCTGTGTCTGTCACTGGGTATCGCCCACGCCGACACCGCGCCGTTGTTTACCGCCGAGGGCTATCGCGCCACCCTTTACCGCAGCCCGACCCCGCAACAGGTCGAAGGCGGCCAGGTCATCGACACCGCCACGCTGCAGCACCTGCTGGGCCAAACCCCCAGGCCGGTGCTGATCGACGTCTATCGCCGCCAATGGCTGCAAGGGCGCTTCATCGAAGACGAGCCGCACGCCAACCTCCCCGGCAGCCTATGGCTGGCCAACACCGGCGACGGCGAACTGACCCAGGCCTGGCAGGACTACTTCGTGCGTAACCTGCACAAAGCCAGCGCCGGTCACCCGGAGCAACCACTGGTGTTTTACTGCCGCTCCGATTGCTGGTTAAGCTGGAACGCGGTAAAACGCGCGAAAGCCCTGGGCTATAACAACCTGTATTGGTACCGCGACGGCGTGGATGCCTGGCAGCAAGCCAACCTGCCATTGCAGCCGGCGCAACCAGTGCCCTTCCCCTGAATTGCCTGCCTGCGCATGCGTGCCCCGCTCCATCCAATAAAAACAAGGTGAAAAGGCCATGTACAAAATTTTGATTGCCGACGATCACCCCCTGTTTCGCGAAGCCATCCACAACGTCATCAGCGATGGTTTCCAGGGCAGTGAAGTCATGGAAACCGCCGACCTGGACAGCGCCTTGGCACTGACTCAGGCACACGACGACCTCGACCTGATCCTGCTCGACCTGAACATGCCCGGCATGCATGGCCTCAACGGCCTGATCACCCTGCGCAACGAGGCACCGACCACGCCGGTGGTGATCGTTTCGGCCGAGCAGGAAAAGCAAATCGTGCTGCAGGCCATTACCTACGGCGCCGTGGGCTTCATCACCAAGTCCTCGCCACGCTCACAGATGATCGAAGCGATCGAACAAATCCTCAATGGCAATGTGTACCTGCCGCCCGACATCATCCGCGCCCAGAAAAGCAGCACCAGCCGGCGCCACAACGACGCCCCGAGCTTCCCGCCGGAAATGCTCCAGGCCCTGACCCGCAAGCAGCTGCTGGTGCTCGAGCGCATGACCAAAGGCGAATCGAACAAACAGATTGCCTACACCCTGGATATCGCCGAAACCACGGTCAAGGCCCACGTTTCGGCGATATTGCGCAAACTCAATGTGCACAACCGGGTGCAGGCGATCCTGAGTGCCGGCGATATCGATTTCGCCGATTACCTACGGCGTTGACCTGCACCGGCCAGCAAATGGCTCATCGCTGTCTTGAGCTTCATCGGCCGCACCGGCTTGTGCATCAGGGTGTGGCCTAGCTCACGGATCTGTTGCTTGAGGTCGTTGCTGTAGTTGGCGGTGATCATCAGTGCCGGTAGCGGCTGGGCGCGGCGGGCATTGATCCGCGCCACCGCATCGACACCATTGCAATCGTTGTCCAGGTGGTAGTCGGCAATCAACAGGTCGGCCTCGGCGTGGTAGTTGTCCACCTGGCGCGCCAGGTCTTCCTCCGACAACGCGGTGACCACCTGGCAACCCCAACCCTCCAGCAAGGTGCGCATGCCGGCGCAAATCGCCGCATCGTTATCCAGCACCCACACCCGTGCACCACGCAGGCGCTCGAGCATCGGCTCGCACATCGCCTGGCTCGGTTGGGCCTTGGGTGCCGTGGCGCTCAGCGGCACTTCGACCGCGAACACAGAACCTTTCCCAAGCCACGAACGCACGCGGATCCGGTGGCCGAGGATGCCGGCGATCTTCTCCACGATCGCCAGGCCCAGGCCCAGCCCGCGGTCCTGGTCCGGGCGTTGCACATCACCGCGCTTGAATTCCAGGAACATGTCTTCCAGGTGCTCCTCGGCAATGCCGATGCCACTGTCCCATACCTCGATCCGCAGGCCACCACGCAGGCGCCGACACCCCAGCACCACACGCCCGCTGCGGGTATAACGGATGGCATTGCTGAGCAGGTTGCGCAGAATGCGCGCCAGCAACTGGATGTCGCTGCGCACCACGGCAGAACAGCCCACGAAGTGCAGCGCCAGCCCTTCGCTGCGCGCCACCTGGGCGTATTCGGCGGCTAGGTTGTCCATCAACTCGCTGAGGGCGAACGGGGCGACATCGGCTTTGATCACGCCGGCATCGAGCTTGGATATATCCACCAGGGTGCCGAGCAGGTTCTCCACATCCTGCAGCGAATTGCTGACATTGCGCACCAGGTGGCCAGCGTTCTGCGGCTCACGGCGTTCGAGCAGCGCACTGGTGAACAACCGCGCCGCGTTCAGCGGTTGCAGCAGGTCATGGCTGACCGCGGCCAAAAACTTGGTTTTCGACAGGTTGGCCTGTTCAGCTTCGCGCTTGGCCTCGCGCAGGCGCGATTCTGCCTGGCTGCGCTCTTCGATTTCGCGCAGCAACTGGTCGTTGAGGCTGGTCAGCTCGGCGGTGCGTTCGCGCACCCGTTGCTCAAGGTGCTGATAGGCCTGGTGCAGCGCCTGGGCGGTGTTGCGGCGTTCGGTGATGTCGCGGATCAGCACGAAAATACCCACCACTTCGCCGCTGGCCAGGCGGTTAGGCACGTAGGAGCGCAGCATGTAGCGCTCCTGGCCGTTGATATTGGTTTCGGCAAACTCGAAGGTTACGCTCTCCCCCGCCAGCGCACGTGCCACATAGGCTTCCAGGCGCTGGTAATGCTGCTCGCTGTGGGCCTCACGCAGGCTCTGGCCAAGCATCACCCCGTGCGGCCAGCAATACCATTCTTCGTAAACCTTGTTGGTGAACTCATAGACCAGATCAGCGTTCAGGTAAGCGATCAGTGCCGGGACGTTGTCGGTGATCAGGCGAATCTGGTGCTGGTGGGCAGTCTCGGCACGCTGCCGGGCCTCGCTGAGCAAGCGGTTGACGGCCTTGAGTTCCGCCATGGCCTGGTTCAGCGCATCGGTGCGTTCACGCACCTGCTCGGCCAGCACCACCGAATGCTGGAAAGCGGCGTAAGGGTCGTTGCCACGGGTTACCCCGGACTCGATGCGTTCGATCAGCGCGCCGTTGATGCGCTGCAGCTTGTGGTTCTGATGCTGCAGCCGGGTAACCTCGGCCTGCAGTTCAGCGACCGACAGGCGGCCGGTTGCGGGCAATGGCGACCCCGGTAAAGGTCTGGTTGATGTGCATGCCATTGAACTGTTCTCCGTAGGTGTTGAAGCCAATCACCCGTTGCTCGCGCAGGAACGCACCGACTGGCTCCAGGCCGTGCCGGGCCTCCAGTTCCAGGCGCCGCAGGAAGCAATCACAACCGATGGTCAGCAGCAACGGGCCGAGCCGCTGGTGCAAACCGTCGAATAGCTGGTGCAGGTTCGGCAACAACGGGCCTGGGGTCATGGCCGTCAGCACGATGCCGTTCTCCACCGCGCAGTAGAAGCTCAGGCTCAGGTCCGGGTGCACCTGCTGGATCGCCCGCACGTAGTACTGATCGTGAATGCGTACCGCCAGCGGGTGGGCGGCGAACACCCGGTGATCGAGCGCGGCCACCGGCACGCCGATATGGCGGGCGTACTCCTCGGCAGCGGGCTCGGCATTCAGTTCGAAAACCCGGCGCTGAGCACTGTCGGCCCCGGTGACCACCAGTTTTTCCTGGCGCGGCAGAATGTGGTGCGTGGTGAACACTTCAAAGTCCAGCCAGGTGTTGACCAGCACCACCACCGCTGCGCCGTTGTGGAATGCTCCGGCGTAGTACACATGGGTGCGGTTCAGGTAGTTGTCATCACCGGCCGATCCACCGAAGTGCGGGATTTCCCCCAGTGCTGCGCTAAGGGCCGCGAGCACCATCTCCTCGCGGCTGGACAATCCATCGAGCAGGGTCAGGGCAAAGCTGTGGCCCTTGATGGGCGCCAGGGTATTGCTGCGGCAGGTGCCGACCAGGCGCTCGACCATCTGCTGCGCATCGATCAGGCTGAAGCGCTCCATTTCATCGATCAACTCGGTGGCGATGGAAAAGTGCCGGTGATCGAAGCCCACCGCCGTCACGCAATTACGGCCGTAGCCTTGCGGGGTGATTTCGCCAGCGCTGGTGCAACCGACCAGTCGAATACCGCCAAAATCCTGCTCCAACGCTTCGCCCAAGGCCTGCAAGTCGTATTCGGCGGAACAGAAGAACAACACGAAACCCAAGTGCGGGTGCAGCAACTGCCGCGCCAGGTCCTGAGCTGCCAGCCGTGCGTCGGTTGCCTGAGACATGGCGCTGACCACACCGTCGTTTTGGGCCTGCTGCATCGTGGTCTCCGGCGCGGGGTGGCTGAAGGTTCAGTGTACGAAGGTGGGTACGGGGGACGAATGCTACTTGGGTAGCGGGTGGGCGGTTCCATGGGAGTACTGTTGTCAGCCTGTCATTGCAGGGGCCGCTTCGCGGCCCCCACCACTCACCAGGTCAGCACCGCGCCCACCGCAAAGGTATCGGTGTCTTCGTTCTGGGCACTGGTGTCATGCCCGTCAATGGAGAACTGGTTGTACTCGGCCACCAGTTTGAGGTTGTCGTTGATGTCGTGGAACAACGCCACGCCGCGGGTTTCGTAGTCTGCCCCGCTGCCCACCGCGCCATTGCCATCGTCCTTGGTCTTGCCATAGGACAGCGCCACGCGGTTCTTGCCGAACTTGTACGAGCCCTGCAGCAGGTAGCCGTCACTGTCGACATTGCGCAACACCGGTTCGCCAGCATTGTTGGTGAAGAATGGGTTGATGCCCTTGGCCTGGAACCCAGAACCGGTCAGCGACCAGCCGCCCATTTTCGCCTGCACCCCGTACCCCACCCCTTTGGAGGTGATCGTCTCTACTGTCGAGTCCGTGTTGTCAGAGGTCTGGTAACTGCCGTTGACCCAGCTGTAGATCTGCGCGCCACCCAGGTCGAACTGGTAGGTGATCTCGCTCTCGGTGCGGGGGTTTTCCTGGTAGGCCTTGCCGGTGGGGCTGCTGTCGTTGGTGTCCACCGGGTCCATGATGCCCACCGCCACCCGCAGGCCGTCCATCACCGGGGTGCGGTAGGTGATCTGCGAGGTGGGGAACGGGTACGGGTAGCCGCTGCCGATGTTGCCGAACGAAACCCCGCCGCCATCCACCAGCCCCAGCGTGTCGCTGACCTGGCCATAACCGGCCAGCAGTTCGTCGAGCAGGATGTTGGAACGAGCGAACAGCCCGAAGTCCTTGCCGATCAGCACCTCGCCCCATTCGGGGTTGGCCACCGTGCCGTAGAACTGACGCACGTCGATGGCGGTGTCGGTGCCGTTGGTTTCACTGTCGTTGATGGTTACCCAGAACGAGGCACGCGCACCGAGCTTGAGGTCATCCACCTGCTTGCCCATGTTGAAACCCAGGTAGTTGGGCAAGAAACCCATTTTCACCCGCGATTGGCGGCGGTCGAACTGTTCGCCCTCACGGTCGACCTTGCTGTTGACGTAGAAGGCGTTGATATAGCCATCGGTGGAAAACGTCGTCTGGTCCTTGTCGTACAGCATGATCTCGGCCTCGGCGACACCGCTCAGGCCCAGGGCAGAAACACTGGCAATGGCGGCGGCGAGGAAACGAGGCGGCAGGTGCTTATTGTTGTTGTGCATGGCGCGCTCCAAACGGGGACTGGATGTCGGAGGCGATTATCAGAAGTGGGCAAATTGCCAGATACGCTGCTTTGGCGCGATTGGGTGGGTGCTTTGGAGCGGCGGGTATGGCGTGATGATTCGGACCCAGTACCTGCCTGGGCCGGGGCGCAAGACTTAGGGTGTACACATCAGTAGCAGGCGGGTATCAATACGCCTGAACGAACTGGGGGCCGCCTTGCGGCCCCCTTATCGCGTTACTTCAGGAAGCCAGCGCCTGCGAGCGTTGGCGCACGGGCATCTCATAACGGTGCGGTTGTTGCCAGGCCAGACGCGCCTGCACATCGGCCGCCGCGTCCATCACCTTCTGCGCCCAGTTTTCATCCTTCGGGCACACCACCACCACGCGAAAACCGTGGTCGACGCCCTCCAGCCGCACACCTTCGGAATCATCGACATGCAGGTCGATGTCGAACGCCGATGGCAGCTTGGACGGCGAATTTTCCAGGCCTTTCTGCGCCAGGATGTGCTGGTGCCGGTCACTGTTGACCACGCCATCGACATGGATGCCGTACAGCATCAACCAGCGGCGGATGTAAGCCGGGGTGCGCCCCGACGAGGTGTAGATCCAGATGCTGCAGCCTTGGCGGCGCAGGTCGCGAATCAGCGAACGGGTGCCGCTGCGCAGGGGCTCGCCGAGCCAGCGGTGGACGAAGGTTGGCAGCTTGCTGTCTTCGGCGGCGGCGTGCTCGGGCAGGCAGGCGAGCGTGTCGTCGATATCGAACGAAATGCGCACCTGGCCACGCTTGAGCTTGCGTTCGATGGCTTGGCGCCCGCGTGCGAACATGGATGACCGTTGCATCAGCGGCGCCCCTCACAGGCGGGCACGGGTGTGCCGCTCAGGAAGAACTTGCCGGGCTCAGGCGCCTTCGCTTCAAGGAAAGCGGCGTACTTTTTCTTGATCTTGGGGAGTTCGTACAAAGCCTTGACACCGTGTTTAGCGGAGTTGCGTATGACCGAGGACGGGTTGAAGTAACCCTCGGCGTTATCCAGCGACAGCACGAATGGCGGCAGCCCGGCACGCATCAGCAAGTAGCTGACGATGAGCGAACCGGTGCGGTTGTTGCCTTCGATGAACAGCTGCGGTTTGCTGAGGATACGTACATACACACCGGCTGCCCGCTTCCAGATCGAATCGCTGCGGTACGAGCAGTACCAGTTGTACAAATCCTTGATGCCACCTTCCACGTTGTTGAAAAAGTGCGCCTCGGTTGCGGCAAGGTGCGGGGCGAACTCCAGGCGGCGGGCCGGGTCGCTGCCGCACAGCACGGTGGCATTGATTTCCAGCATCAGGTTCAGCTGTTGCAGGTCGAAAAGGTCGATACCGCGAGCGACATAGTCGTCAATCAGGGCATAGCCTTCAAGCACATTCAGCAGCACCTCGTCGGTGAACGGGTCGCGCGGTTCGGTGAAATGCTGGCTGAGTTCTGCAAAGCGGCCCTGCACCTCGCGCAGTGCGCGCTCTACCGCTGACAGATCAAGACGACGCATCGCTCGCATTGGAAATCCTGGGTAACACTTTAACGGAAGGTAACGCGGCCAGGTGTTGCAACCTCCCTGGCTGCGACACCCGGCCACCTTGGGCATGCATGGCTCAGCTGAATTTGCCGCTGATGTAGTCGCTGGTCAGTTGTTCGCGCGGGTTCTGGAAAATCTGCGCGGTAGGGCCCATCTCGACCAGGTAGCCGGTGCGCGTGCCCTGGGAGATATCGACCGAGAAGAACGCCGTGGTGTCGGCCACACGAATCGCCTGCTGCATGTTGTGGGTCACCAGCGCGATGGTGTAGTCCTTCTTCAGCTCGACCATCAGCTCTTCCACCCGGCGGGTAGCGATCGGGTCGAGCGCCGAGCACGGCTCGTCCAGCAACAGCACTTCTGGCTCGGTGGCAATGGCACGGGCAATGCACAGGCGCTGCTGCTGGCCACCGGACAGCGACAGGCCGCTGACCTTGAGCTTGTCCTTCACTTCGTCCCACAGCGCGGCGCCTTGCAAGGCGTGCTTCACGCGGTCACCCAAGTCGCCTTTGTAGCGGTTCAGGCGCAGGCCGAAGGCGACGTTGTCGAAGATGCTCATCGAGAACGGGTTGGGCTGCTGGAACACCATGCCGATGTAGCGGCGTACCACCACCGGGTCAACGCCCTTGCCATAAACGTCCTGGCCCAGGAAGTGCACATGGCCTTCGAAGCGGAAGCCCTTCACCAGGTCGTTCATGCGGTTCAGGCTACGCAGCACGGTACTCTTGCCGCAGCCCGACGGCCCGATGAAGCCGGTGATCTCGTTCTTGCGGATCGGTACATGGCTGTCACGCACGGCCATGAAGTTGCCGTAGAAAATCTTGTCCAGCTTGCAGTCCATGACGATCGGGGTAGCTTCACTGACCATGGGAGCGGCTCTTTGCGCAGTGGATACGTTCAAGTTGGATGCTCCCTTTCTCAATACTTGGGCTTGCCGAAGACTCGGCTCAGAATGTTGATGACCAGCACGATCATTACCAGCACCAGCGAGGCCGCCCAGGCGAGCTCGAGCTGGTTGTCGAACGGCATGCCGGAGAAGTTGTAAATCAGCACGGCGAGCGAGGCCGTAGGGTTCATGACCGCCAGGCTACCGTCGTGGTAGATCCAGTAGTTACTGAACAGTGCGGTGAACAGCAGTGGCGCGGTTTCACCAGCGGCGCGGGCCACGGCCAGCATCACGCCGGTGAGGATGGCCGGCAGGCCGGTGGGCAAAACAATCTTCCAGATCACCTGGGCGCGGGTGCAGCCCATGCCGTAGGCAGCGTCCTTCATGATCTTGGGCACCATCTTCATCGACTCTTCGGCGGTCAGCACCACGATCGGCAGCATCAGCACCGCCAGGGCCACACCGCCTGCCGGTGCCGAGTAGGTACCGGTGGTCATCACCACCAGGGCGTAGGCAAACACGCCGGCCAGGATCGACGGCAGGCCGGTAAGCATCTTGGCGGCAAAGCGCGCGGCGTTGGCCAGCTTGCTGTCCGGGCCTAGCTCGGCCAGGAACACCGCGGCCAGGATACCGACCGGTACCGCGATAGCGGCGGCAATACCGACCATGACGAACGTGCCGGCCATGGCGTTGCCAAAACCGCCACCCATCTCGAAGCCGGTGGGCGGCAACTCGGTGAACACTTCCAGGTTAAGGCGTGCACCACCACGAGTGATCAGCATGTACAGCACGGAAATCAGCGGCACGCTGGCCACCAGCGCCGCCAGCCAGGCCAGGGTGGTCAATACCAGGCTGCGCAGGGCACGGCCTTCCAGCTTGCGCTGCAGGCTGGGCAACGCGGCCACAGGGGTCGTCAGGTCAGTCATTGTTTGTTACCCCGCTGGGCGTAGAGCATGATCATCGAGCCGAGCACGTTCACCAGCAGCGTGATGAACATCAGCACCAGTGCCGCGTACATCAGCACTTCGACCTCGTTCGGGCCGGCCTCGGGGAAGTTCAGCGCCAACAGCGCCGCCAGGGTATTGGCCGGGGCGAACAAGGAAAGGGAAATGGTGTTGGCGTTGCCGACCAGCATGGCCAGCGCCATGGTTTCACCCAGCGCACGGCCCAGGCCCAGCACCAGCGATCCGAAGATGCCGGTAGCGGCCGATGGCACCATCACCTTGAGGATGGCTTCCCAATGGGTAGTCCCCATGCCATAGGCAGCCTGCTTGGTTTTCATCGGCACGCTGGTCAGCGCATCCTGGGAAACCGCAGCGATGGTCGGCAGGATCATGATCGCCAGTACCAGCGCCGCTGGCAGCAGGCCGGGGCCACTGAGGGAGGTACCGAAAAACGGGATCCAGCCCAGCTCGCTGTTCAACCAGGCGGTCAGCGGGCGAATTGCCGGGATGACCACGTAGATGCCCCACAGGCCATAGACCACGCTGGGGATGGCGGCGAGCAGCTCGACGATGGTGCGAAACACCGCGGCGAGCTTGGCCGGAAGAAAATCCTGGGTAAGGAAAATGGCCATGCTGACGCCGAAGAAACCGGCGATCAACAGGGCGATCAAGGCGCTGTAAAGCGTACCCCAGATCGCTGGCAGAATACCGTACTTGCCTTGGTTGACGTCCCAGACGCTGCCAAACAGCACGTCAAAGCCGTGCTTTTCGATGCCAGGCAGTGCCTTGCGGCCCACTTCGTAGACCAGCGCGAAGACCAGCGCCAGCACCAGCACCACACCAATGCGCGCAAGCGCACGGAAGGTGCGATCGACCAGGAAGTCTTTCGCAGACGGTGGCTGGCACGCGGAGTCTGGGTTATCCGGTATGGCAAAGGGTGTGTTCATTGGCGAGTTCCGGGACAAGGGACAAACACCCCCGGCATGGCGTCATGCCAATACCGGGAGCGCCTGGGTATTACTGGATGTTGGCGGACGCTTTACGCACCTGGTCGACGACCGACGCAGGCAGCGGGATGTAACCCATCGAGTCGGCGATGGTCTGGCCTTTGGTCAGGCTGTACTCGACCATTTCACGCATGGCCTTGGCCTTTTCCGGGTTGCCGTTGTCCTTGCGGAAGATCATCCAGGTGTAGGAAGTGATCGGGTAGGACTTGGCGCCATCCGGGTCCGGCAGCCAAGCCACCAGGTTTTCCGGCATGTTCACCGCAGCCAGTGCTTCGGCACCGCTCTCGGCATTCGGCACGACGTATTGGCCAGCCTTGTTCTGCAGCACGGCGAAGTCGACCTTGGCCAGCTTGGCGAAGCCGTACTCGATGTAGCCGATGGCACCTGGGGTCTGGCGGACGGTGGCGGTTACGCCATCGTTTTTCGGCGACTTGATGAACTTGTCGGTGGCCGGCCAGTTGACGGTGTTGCCTTCACCCAACCCTTGCTTGAAGTCAGCGTTGATGGCCGACAGGTGCTTGGTGAAGACCGCAGTGGTACCGCTGGAGTCGGCACGCACGACCACGGTAATCGGGGTGGCAGGCAGTTTCAGCTCAGGGTTGGCCGCGGCGATTTGCGGGTCGTTCCACTGGGTGATCTTGCCGAGGAAAATGTTGGAGTACACATCGCGCGGCAGCTTCAGCCCTTTCGGGTTGCCCGGCAGGTTGTAAGCCAGGACGATTTCACCGGCGGTCATTGGCAGCAACTGCACGCCTTCGCCAACCTTGGCAATGTCTGCTTCGCTCATGGCCGAGTCGCTGGCGGCGAAGTCGACGGTTTTGTTCAGGAAGTCCTGAACACCCGCCCCGCTCCCTTTGGACTGGTAGTCAACGGTGACGCCAGCGGTGTTCTTGCTGAAGTCCTTGAACCAGGTCAGGTAGATCGGTGCAGGGAAGCTGGCGCCGGAACCAGTCAGGCGGACGTTTTCTGCAGCAAAGGCTGCCGAAGTGGCGCAAAGGGAAACCGCAACGGCGAGTGCAGCAGACTTCATCAGGCGTTTCATCAAAAAGTGCTCCGTGTGATGGCCGGCACACTTTGCATCAGCTGTGTTACAGCTTTGTGACTGTTGAATGGCATCCGCGTGTTAGAGCGCTTTACCTGTGCCATGACGGCAACTTGATGTCATGCCTTGGTAACCGAAGCGGACTATCACTTGGCCATTTCCGCTAACGAGAGCCTTTGCCATGACCGCCACAGAACACGCCTTGATGCGGCGCATCCACCGCGAACTGCTTGACCACAGCGATGAAGAACTGGAACTGGAACTGGCCGAAGACGGCCATGACCTGAATGCGCTGTTTGATGAACATGTCGAGGATGGCAGCGAAAAAGCCGCACGCAGGACTTACTTTCGCGAGCTGTTCCGCCTGCAAGGGGAATTGGTAAAGTTGCAAAGCTGGGTGGTCAAGACCGGCCACAAGGTGGTGATCCTGTTCGAGGGCCGTGACGCGGCTGGCAAAGGTGGCGTGATCAAGCGCATCACCCAGCGCCTCAACCCCCGTGTCTGTCGGGTGGCCGCCCTGCCCGCCCCCAATGATCGCGAACGCACGCAATGGTACTTCCAGCGTTATGTTCCGCATTTGCCGGCGGCAGGCGAAATCGTGCTGTTCGACCGCAGCTGGTACAACCGTGCCGGCGTGGAAAAGGTCATGGGCTTTTGCAACGACGACCAGTACGAGGAGTTTTTCCGCACGGTACCGGAGTTCGAACGCATGCTCGCCCGCTCAGGCATCCAGCTGATCAAGTACTGGTTTTCCATTTCCGACCAGGAGCAACACCTGCGCTTTCTCAGCCGCCTGCACGACCCGCTCAAGCAATGGAAGCTCAGCCCCATGGACCTGGAGTCACGCCGGCGCTGGGAGGCCTACACCAAGGCCAAGGAAATCATGCTCGAACGCACCCACATCGCCGAGGCACCCTGGTGGGTGGTACAGGCCGACGACAAGAAAAAAGCCCGGCTTAACTGCATCCACCACCTGCTGGGGCAAATGCCTTATGAAGAAGTGGAGGTGCCGATGATCGAGCTGCCGCAACGGGTCAGGAAGGAGGACTACATTCGCAACCCGACGCCGATGGATATCATCGTGCCGCAGATTTACTGACGCCTGTCAGCCCAACGCATTGGGGCCGCCTGGCGGCCCTTGGTTTTCTGCATGTATCAATGTTGCACTGGGCTCAACCAATTCCCGCGATATCCGCCTCGTCGGCATCTCGACAACGGTTGCGGCATGCACATTGAAACTCAGCTTCGGCGCGTGTCGGGTAGTGCAGGCTCAGACGCAGCTTTTCTTGCGTGTCATACAAGTCATAGCCCGCTGCCAATGTGGCGGGAAAGCCAAGGTTGCGTGGATAGATTTCTTTCTTGAGCGGCACCGCTGGAACCACCACAAAGCGCGTCTGCATGATCATCCCTCTCCCGGCAGTACCTAAGTATTAGTAGCAATGCGGGAAAGCATCAAGTTGACTCATGCAAACTTTGCTCTTTCGCCAGAATCAGTGAAGCAAACCCTTCAGTACCTTCAGCACGATGATTGCGCACAAGCCCAACAGGCAGACCACCCCGACGCCATAGAACAGCGTTCGCCAGGGCTGCACCCCCGCCAGATAGGCCCAAGTGTGCAGGACCCTGGCGCAGGTGAACACGATGCTTAACCAGGCACCGAGCGCCGCCGGTGTGTCGAGGGCGATGGCCAAGCCACCAAGGGCGAAGAAGCACGGGATATTTTCCAGGTCATTGGCCCATGCCTTGGCTGCACGCAACACCTGCGGGCGTTCCGTGGCCTGTGCGGCGCGTTTGAATACAGCGGCGTCCTCCGGGTTGGTGAAGGCCACGAAACGCAAGCGGTGATAGCCCTGATAACAAGAAACCACGAACATCTTGAGAAACAGCACGACCACGCACAGCGCGTACACCTGCAAGGCACCGCTCATGGCTGTCGCCCTCCGGCAACGCCTCGTATCACCAGGTACAACAACGGCCCCAGCGAAACGAAGACAACGGTCAGCAGCAGGTAAGGCAGCACCGCGACGCCGGCACTGCCCCGTAGTCGGTTGTCTTTGACCATCCACAGGCAAGCCAGCCCCGCCATGAGGTACAGGTCGATGACTACCTGGGCAGTGTCCGGCCGGGACAACAGCGCCAGCCCGAACGCCAGCAGTGATTGCTCGGCAATCAGCATCGTCCAGCCGGTATACAGCGAAAACAGCACCAGCACTGCCAGCGCGCAGATACGCAAGCCCATATCGTTCTCCTTGGTAGGGTTTGCGGGCACAGTAGTGGTAGGGTTGTTGGCGCTCAATGACCAGTGAGGTCATGTACATTGCACTCAAGGACGATCAGGCCACGCATGAATCAGCACCTGTTCCATCGCAATAGCCCTGCCCCACATACTTCGGCAGGCCAGCATCTACGCCACCTGCGTCGGCAGGCCAGCCTCAGCCAGCTGGACCTGGCGCTGCTGGCGGGGCTGTCGCAGCGCCATCTGAGCTGCGTGGAGACCGGCCGCGCCAGGGCCAGCCCGAGCACCTTGCATGCGCTGCTTTCGGCCCTTGGCGCGCCGTTGGAGCTGTGCAATGAAGTGTTCGTCGCTGCCGGCTACGCGCCCCGCTACGCGGCCTCGCCACTCGATGCGCCCGAGTTGGCGCTGGTGCATGCCGCCATTGAACACATCCTGCAGGTCAACAACCCCGCACCTGCGATCGTCATCGACAGCAACTGGGACGTCATCGCCGCCAATACCAGTACCGGGCTCTTGTTGGCGATGGCCGGCGTTACAGCACAGCCGGCCACAGGCCTCAACCTGCTGCAGACACTGCTCTGCCCCGGCGGCCTGGGCGATCATCTGGCCAATGCGCAAGAAATTCGCAGCGCTGCCTGGCAACGTGCGTCCAGGGAGGCGGCAGGCAACCCGGCACTGGCAGAGCGCTTGGGCAAACTGCCGATTCCGGGCAGCCCGCTCGTAACGGCTGCCACACCAGTGCTGCTGACGCGTGTGCATAGCCCCTATGGCGAGCTGAGGTTCCTGTCCACGTTCACCACCTTCGGCATGCCGCTGGATATCACGGTGGAATCACTGCGCATCGAACACCTGATCCCCGCCGACCCACAGACCCGGCAGAGGATGCAGGCGGCGTTCGAGCAATGGTCGGCCGTTACAGCGTGAACGACAGCACCTGGCCAAGGAACCTGGCGCTTATCCGATACCCGGTTCCATCCAGGTCAAAGGGCTGGCACATGGCCCCCGTGGTCACCACATCACCTGCCTTCAAGGTCTCGCCGCGTTCGGCGGCATGTGCATAAAGGTGGGCCAGTGACACCAGCGGGTCGGTCGCCGCTTCGCCCGACAGGCCACGCGCCCGCAATTCACCGTCTACGTGCACCTCGGTGGTTTCGGCCAGGTCGGCCAACAGCGGTACAGCGATGCCTGCGCCCAGGCTGCTGCCGACCACCAGCGCCTCGAACCCTACGTTGTCTGCCACAAAGCTCGGCCAGCCGACCGCCTTGCGATCGACAAAGCGCGAGCGCACCACTTCGAAAGTGACGCAGGTAGCGCGGATGTCCTCACTGACCGGGGCCCGCCCAGCTTGTGGCGGGATATCACGGTCAAGCACGAAGGCGATCTCGCACTCGATGGTCACCGGTGTAATGGCCGGCAGTTGGATGTGTGCGCCATCCGCATGACAACGCCCCGCCTCCAGCTGGCCAATCAATGGCCGCGACAAGTTGGCTGCTCGCATGGCTGCGGGGCTGCCGACGCCCAGCTTCCAACCTGCGCGCTGGCCAGCGGCAGCGGCAAACAACTGGTCCTGGCTGTCATAACCTTGCTTCAACGTCTCAGGCTTGAGGCTGGCGGGCAGTTCCGTCAGCAGGTCACCACTGCGCCAGTGCTGCATTAACAGGGCTGCGGTGCGTTGGTGTACGAAGAGCGAACTGTTCATCAAAACCTCATGGAAATGGGCGATGGCGGGCAACAGATGCTAGGGCCTGAAATTGATGAGGGTAAATATATTGTCATGATGCCTGGCATAACAAGCCGTTATGAATCGACCTGGCAATCAGTGATCCGTTGAAACCGGCTGCTTCAGCAGCAGTACGTAAGCCATCGCCGCCACCGCCGCCACCGCGGCGCTGATCAGAAATGCCGAAGCGAACGAACCGGTCTGCTGGATGCTGAACCCGGTCACGATCGGTGCCACCGAGCCCGCCAGGTAGCCCCCGAAGTTCTGGATCGAGCCAAACGAGGCCACACGCTGGCTGTCGACCACGGTGTTGGCAATCATCCAGGCGGTGGAGCTGGCCATGTTCACGCAGAACAGCGCGCAACACAGCAGCGCCACGCTGAGCATGAAACCGCTACCGAACGACAGCGGAACGGTGAACGCCGCTGCCGCGAACAACGCCGTCACCACGACCCGCTTGCGGCTACCCAGCACGCTGGCGCCGTTTTTCACCAGGCGGTCGCAGATGCGTCCCGCGACAATGGTGCCCAGCGCACCGAACACATAGGCCAGCGAAACCACCCAGGCCGTCTGGTACAGGCTCAAGCCATGCTCACGTTCGAAGTAGCCCGGCAACCAGGTCAGGTGCAGCCACAGCATGTAGATCACCCCCATGAAGCCCAACACAGCGCCCCAGGTGCTCTTGTGGCGGAACAACTCGGCCCACGCCGCCAGTTGTGCCCGCAGGCTCGGCCTGGCACTTGCCTCCGGCTGTTTACACGCCTGGGTCGCCAGCAGCCGCTCACGCTCTTCGGCGGGCAGTTCGGCCAGGTAACGCGCCTTGCTTTTGTAGAAGGCGAACCAGCAGGCGGCGACCAGAATGCCAAACACCCCGGTGACGATGAACATGCCGCGCCAGCCCCAGGTGACCATCAGCAACGTGAGCAACGGCGGCGCCAGGCACGGCCCAATGCAGGTCGATGACAGTACGATGCCGGTCGGCGTCCCCCGCTTTTCGGCCTCGAACCATTCTGCCAGCGCCTTGGCCGCCGACGGGAACATCGGCGCTTCGCCAATCCCCAGCACCACCCGCAGCCCGATAAACGCCGAGAAACTGTTGATCAGGCCGGAAGCCGTCTGCGCCACCGACCAGCCCAACAAGGCCGCCCCCAGCGAGATCTTGCTGCCCAGGCGATCGATGATCATGCCCAGGGGCAGTTGCGAAAAGGCATACGCCAGGGAAAACGCCGACAGCAGAATGCCCATCTGTGACGGCGTGATACCCATGTCGCGCTGGATCGACGTGTTGGCGATCGACAGCGCACTGCGGTCGACATAGTTGATGATGCCAATCACCAGCAACAGGCTGACGGTGATGACCTGGTACTTTCTGAAGGGGTTCGCGCTGGCGACCGCTTCCGGCGAACCTGCAAGCTCGGCTTGCGCATATTTGCTATTCATGGGCGTTCACTTTTGTTGTTATTGGAAGAACCGCGAGTAACGGCTTACATGGACGCTGCAAGCAACCCCTGGTAGTCCTCGGCAGACGCTTCGCGCGGGTTGGTGCGGTGGCTGTGGTCGGCCAGCGCGCCCTGGATGATGCGCGGGAACAGGTCCTCGCTGACGCCCAGCTCGCGCAGCCCGGTCGGCAGGCCCAGCGTGCGGGTCATGTTGCGGATGGCCTCTTCGATCTGGCTGTCGTCCGCCAACCCCATCGCCTGGGCGATGCGTTGCATCTTGTGCTCGTCAAGCACCGTTTCGGCCTGGCGGTTGAAGGTGATGACGGCAGGCAGGAAGATCGCATTGAGGGTACCGTGATGCAGGCGCGGGTTGATCCCGCCCAGCGCATGGCTAAGGCTGTGCACGCAGCCCAGGCCCTTCTGGAAAGCCAACGCACCTTGCAGCGAGGCACTCATCATGTTGATGCGCCCGTCCAGGTTGCCCGGTTCGCGGGTGGCGCTCTCGATGAAGCGCCAGGCGCGCCACAGGCCGTCAAGGGCAATACCGTCGGCAGGCGGGTTGAATACAGGGGCCATGAAGGTTTCCAGGCAGTGGGCAATCGCATCCATGCCAGTGGCAGCCGTGAGCTGTGCCGGCAGGCCAAGGGTCAACGCCGGGTCACAGATGGCAGCCTTGGGCACCACATGGGGCGAGATCACCCCCACCTTGCGCCCGTCATCCAGAATCAGGATGGCGCCCCGCCCTACCTCGCTGCCCGTGCCGGCGGTGGTCGGTACCGCAATCACCGGCGCGGTTGCCGGGGTGATGCGGGCCAGGCCGCCCTCGATCACCGCAAAGCTTTTCAAGGGGCCATCGTGTCGGGCACACACCGCCACCCCTTTGGCCAGGTCGATCGCCGAACCGCCGCCAATGGCGATGATGCCGTCACAGCCGCACTCCTTGAACATGGCCACGGCTTCACGCACGGCATTCTCGTTGGGGTTGGGTGGCGTACCGTCATAGATCGGCAGTTGCGCGGTGCTGTCGCCGAAGGTGTTCAACGCCGTATCGACAATACCGGCAGCGCGCACGCCTCGGTCGGTCACGATCAAAGGCCTGGTTATACCAATGCGCTCGCACTCGGCAGGCAAGCGGGCGATGGCGCCGATTTCGAATTGAATCTGGGTGACGTAGTTGATCAGGGACATAAGGCTTGGCAGGCTCCTGGCTTTATTGTTCTGGGCGTCTCAACCGCAAGGGAAGCGACGCTGTGCAGCGCCAGTATAGGAATGCACGGCTGGCCATGGTATTGAGAACAATCCATATCGGTATAACCAGGACGCATACCCGATGACCCCCTCGCTCAATTCGATCATGTCCCGCCTGCACGCCCGCCACCTGCGCTTGTTGATCGAGCTGGACGAGCACCGCTCGCTGCTCGGTGCAGCAGGCAGCGTCGGGCTTACCCAGCCTGGTGCCAGCAAGGCATTGCAGGAAATCGAAACCACCTTCGGCACCGTGCTGTTCAACCGCACCAACCGCGGGCTGGAGCCTACGGCCGCGGGGCACTGCGCCATCCGCTACGCCCGCGTGGTACAGACTGATATCGCCAACCTGCGGCATGACCTGGATGCCATCCTGCGTGGGGTTGGCGGCCGGCTGGCGGTGGGGGCGATCATGGGCGCCGTGCCGTTGCTGATGAAAGCCGTGTCTCAGCTGGCCGGCATCCAGCCGCAGATGTCGTTCGAAATCATCGAGGACACCAGCCAGTCATTGCTGGCGCAGATCGAGAGCGGCCGCCTGGACATCGCCCTGTGCCGCACCAGTGTCAGCAACACGCCACAGTTGTTCGCCAGCACCTTTGTCCAGGATGAGACGCTGGCGGTCATCGCCAACATCGACCACCCGTTAAAGCATGCGGCAAGCCTGAGCCTTGCCGAGCTGGCCGAGAGCCGCTGGATCGTGTACCGGGCCAACATGCCGATGCGCGTGCAACTGGAGCGCGAGTTCCACGATGCCGGGCTGCGCTTCCCGCTGCACCTGGTTGAAACCACCTCGATCCTGGCAACCTTGTCGTTGTTGCAAAACCGCCCTGACTTCGTCGCTCTGGTGTCGATCGACGTGGCCCGGCAATGTGCGATGAATCAACAGGTCAGCATTCTGCCCCTGAGCATGGGCTCGGTCAGCGACCCCTACGAGCTGGTTACCCGTAAAGGCAGCCAGGCGACACCAGCCATGGACAAGCTCAGTGAACTGCTGCTGTTGCAGGGCCGACAGTGCAACAACAGTTAGTTGGGTTTTCAGGCAGATACCCCTCGAAACACTAAGCTAAAAGCCTGATTTCATTGGTTTTAAAGGTTGGCACAGCAGCTGCAACGTGAAGGTATCCGCCTACACGACGAGTTGCTCATGCCTGCCCCTACCGTATCCGCCAACTACGAAATCCGCACGCCAGCGGCGCACATCATTCGCGATGACGCCGAGGCGCTTGCCATCGCCCATCAAGTCGCCGAACTGCTGCGCGAGGGCGCAGCCGAACGCGACCGCAACCGCGAAGTACCGGCCGACATCGTCGACGCCTTTTCCAACAGCGGGCTATGGGGCATCACCGTGCCGCGGGCCTACGGTGGCGCCGAAGTATCGTTCGCCACGCTTGCCCGCGTGATCGCCATCGTCTCCGCTGCCGACCCATCCCTTGGGCAAATTCCGCAAAACCACTATTGCCTGCTCGAAGACATACGCCTGCAAGGCACGCCAGAGCAGCAACGCTACTTCTACGACCTGGTATTGCAAGGGCACCGATTTGCCAACGCCCTGTCGGAAACCGGCGGCAAAACCGTCCAGGACATTCGCACACGCCTGGTCGCCGAGGGCGATGGCTTCCGCATAGACGGGCGCAAAGGCTACTGCACCGGCTCGCTGTACGCCCATTGGCTCGGCGTGCTGGCCCTGGACGAGCAGGACCGTGCCCAACTGGCCTTCGTGCAACGAGGCAGCGCCGGCCTGGTGATCGTCGATGACTGGAGCAGCATGGGCCAGCGCACCACGTCCAGCGGCACGGTGCTGCTCGACGGCCTGCGGGTGCCGGCATTCAACCTGTTCCCCAGCTACCGCTCCTACGAAAGCCCGACCCTCGCCGGCCCCTTCGCTCAGTTGACCACAGCGGCCATCGACGCCGGCATCGGCCGCGCAGCGCTGGACGACACCCTCGCGTTCGTGCGTGAGCATGCCCGGCCGTGGATCGATGCCCAGGTCGACAAGGCCAGCGAAGACCCATTGACCATCATCCAGGTCGGCTCGCTGGAGATTCGTCAGGAAGCCGCCGAAGCCCTGCTCGAACGTGCAGGCCAGGCCCTGGATGCGGCCAAACCCGCCCCTGATGAAAACAACGTGGCCCTGGCTTCGATTGCAGTGGCCAAGGCCAAGGTACTGACCACCGAGGCCGCCATCGAAGCCAGTAACCGCCTGTTCGAACTGGGCGGCACGCGCTCGTCGCTGACCCGGCACAATCTCGACCGCCACTGGCGCAACGCCCGCGTGCACACCCTGCACGACCCGGTGCGCTGGAAGTACCACCTGGTCGGTAACTGGGCACTGAACGGCGTCAAGCCGCCTCGCCATGACTGGAACTGAGGCCACGCCAATGAATGACCTGCTGACCAACGTCGACTGGGCGGAAATCGCCCAGGCCTGCCTGGAAACGCTCAGCATGCTGGGCGCCGCACTGGGCTTTACCGTGCTCTTCGGCCTGCCCCTTGGCGTACTGCTGTACCTGACCGGGCAGCGCCAGTTACTGGCGCACGGCCCGCTGTACCGAAGCCTGTCGGTGGTGGTCAACGTGCTGCGCTCGCTGCCGTTCATCATCCTGTTGATCGTGCTGATTCCGCTGACCACCCTGCTGACCGGCACGTCGCTGGGCGTGAAGGGCACCATCCCGCCGCTGGTGGTCGGCTGCACGCCATTCTTCGCCCGCCTGGTAGAAACCGCGCTGCGCGAAGTGGACCGTGGCCTGGTCGAAGCCAGCCAGGCCATGGGCGGCAGCATCGCGCAGATCATCCGCTACACCTTGCTGCCCGAAGCGCGCACCGGGCTGATCGCGGCGGTCACCGTCACCGCCATCGTGCTGGTCGACTACACCGCCATGGCCGGTGTGATCGGCGGCGGCGGCCTGGGCGACCTGGCGATCCGCTTCGGCTACCAACGCTTCCAGACCGATGTGATGGTGGTCACCGTGCTGCTGCTGATCCTGCTGGTGCAGGTGCTGCAGATGAGCGGTGACCGCCTGGTAAGACACTTCACCCGCCGCTGAACCCCGACTCTTCTCAGGTACTGACCATGAAAAAGACCCTCACCGCCCTCGCCGCTTTCCTCGCCTTCAGTGCCCAGGCCGCCGAACACCTGGTGGTTGGCGCCACGCCGGTACCGCATGCGGAAATCCTCGAGTTCGTCAAACCGGCCCTGGCCAAGCAAGGGGTCGACCTGGACATCAAAGTGTTCAACGACTTCATCCAGCCCAACCTGCAACTGGCGCAGAAGAACCTGGACGCCAACTACTACCAGTACCGGCCATTCCTCAACGACTTCAACAAGACCCGGCACACCGACCTGGTACCGGTGGTAGGCGTGCACATCGAGCCATTCGGCGCCTATTCGGCCAAGTACAAAACCCTTGCCGAGCTGCCCGATGGCGCCAGCGTCGCCATTCCCAACGACCCGGTGAACACTGGCCGTGCCCTGGTACTGCTGGCCGAGGCCGGGCTGCTCACGCTGAAAGACCCGGCCAACCCGCAGTCCACTCAGCGCGACATTACCGACAACCCCCACCACCTGAAGATCCGCGAACTGGAAGGCGCCATGCTGGCCCGCTCGGTGAAACAGGTCGACCTGGCCTTCGTTTTCGCCAACTACGCACTGGAGGCCGGCATCGATACCAACAGCGCGCTGATCGTTGAAAAAGGCAAGGACCTGTACGTGGAATACCTGGTCGCCCGCCCCGACAACCTGCAGGACCCGGGTATCCAGAAGCTGGCCAAGGCACTCAATTCCCCTGAAGTGCGCAACTTCATCCTGACCCGCTACAAAGGCCAGATCGCCCCTGGTTTCTGACCCCTGACGCCCTCTGGTGACGGAGGGCATGGAACCCGAACATGAGCCGTTACCAGCAGCAAATCCAGCCAACCGACGCGCACCTGTGCCTGCGCGGCATCCACAAACGCTATGGCGCCGTCAGCGCGCTCGACGCCATCGACCTGCAAGTGCGCCGGGGCGAGGTGTTCGGCATCATCGGCCGCAGCGGCGCGGGCAAGTCCTCGCTGCTTCGCCTGCTCAACCGCCTGGAAGCACCCAGCGCCGGCCAGGTACTGATCGACGGCCAGGACATCGCCGGGCTGCAAGGCAAGCCCTTGCACGCGCTGCGGCGCAAGGTGGCGATGATCTTCCAGCACTTCAACCTGCTGGCCAATAGCACGGTCGCCCAGAACATCGAGCTGCCAATGCGCATGGCCGGGGTGCCGCAAGCACAGCGCAGCGCCCGGGTGGCGGAGCTGTTGCGCCTGGTCGGCCTGGCCGGCCGTGGCGGCGCCTACCCCGCGCAACTGTCCGGCGGCCAGAAGCAGCGCGTCGGCATTGCTCGGGCGCTGGTGCTGGAGCCGCAGATTCTGCTGTGCGACGAAGCGACGTCGGCGCTGGACCCGGAAAGCACCCAGGCGATCCTCGACCTGCTGCGCAGCATCAACCAGCGGCTGGGCCTGACCATCGTCCTGATCACCCACGAAATGCAGGTAATCCGTGATCTGTGCGACCGTGTAGCCGTACTGGAACAAGGCCGCATCGTCGAAACGGGCGCGGTGTGGGAAGTGTTCGGCAACCCGCAGCACGCCGTCAGCCGCACGTTGCTCGGCGAGGCCGCGCCTGCAGCACAGGCCATTGCTGCCGACAAACGCTACCTCGACCTGCACTACACCGGCGGCAAAGGGCTGAAGCCCGATCTGGCGGCCATCGGTGCCGCGCTGGGCGATGGGGTGAGCCTGTTCTCGGGCACGATCGCCCCTATCCAGGGGCGGTTCCTTGGGCAACTGCGCCTGGCCATCGCCAGCGCGACGCCAGACGACGAGCTGTTGCGCCAGGCCAGGTTGCTGGCAGACCGCGCCGACTGGGCCTGATCAGCGCAGCGCCTGGTCGAGGTCGCGCTGTAGCGAGCCGACCTCTTCCAGGCCCACGTGCAGGCGCACCAAAGCACCACGCACCGGGGTTGCGAAGCTGCGCTCACCCAGCTCGGCCAGGGTCACCAGGCTCTCGTAGCCACCCCAGGAGGCACCGATGCCGAACAGGCGCAGGCGATCGATGAACGCTTCTGCCCGGCCCAGGCTGGCGTCGGCCAGTTCGAGGCTGAGCAGGCCATTGCTGCCCTTGAAGTCGCGGCGCCACAGGGCATGCCCCGGGTGCTCCGGCAACGCCGGGTGATACACCCGCGCCACATCCTCGCGAGCTTGGAGCCACTGGGCGATCTCCAGGCCCTGGCGCGCGTGCACGGCCATGCGGCTGGCCAGGCTGCGCGCCCCACGCAGCACCAACCAAGCATCGTCCGGGCTGACCGTGCAGCCGCAGGTATCGCTGCTGCGCGACAACGCGGCGAAGGCCTCTTGGGTGGTGCACACGCTGCCCATCATCACGTCGCTGTGCCCGCCCACGTACTTGGTCAGGGCCATCACCGAGATGTCTGCGCCCAATGCCAACGGCTGGTACAAGTAACCCGAACCCCAGGTGTTGTCGACCGCCAGCAGGATCCCGCGCGGCTTGCACAACGCAGCCATGGCCGGCAGGTCAATGAGCTCGTACAGCAACGAACTCGGGCTCTCGCTGTAGACCATGCGGGTGTTCGGGCGCAACGCGGCCTCCAGGCCGTGGCCATCGGCGGCGAAATAGCTGACTTGCACACCGAACGGCTGCAGCAGCTCGCGCGCCAGGCGCCGCACCGGGCCATACACCCCATCGCTGAGCAGCACATGGTCGCCGGGGCGCAAGTAGGCGAGAAAGGCCTGAGTGATGGCTTGCAGCCCGGTAACGAACAACTTGCAGCGGTAGCCGCCTTCCAGTTCGCTGACCAGGTCTTCGAGGGCAAAGGCCGTGGGGTTGCCACGGGCACCGTAGCTGAGCACCCGTTGCTGGTCCCGATGGCTGCGCGCTTCACGCTGTTCGGCGACGCTGTCGAACAGCACGGTGCTCAGGCGGCTGACCGGTGGGTTGACGCCGTGGGCCCCTTGGCCCGATTCGCCACGCCCGGCATGCACCAGCCGTGTAGCGATCGGGTCGCTGTGCGTCAGGGGGGTGAAGCTGGCAACCTCGGCGGCGCTCATCTGTGCGATCAGCCCGGTCTCCCAGGCCAGGTAGCGGCGAGCCGCCTCCTTGTTGCCGGCGTGTCGGTCATGGACGAAGAACAGGAAATCGATGCAGGCGGCGTCTGGCAACGAGGTGTCGTCCGCGGCCTGCGGCCACTCGGCCAGCAACGCCTGGGGGAACAGGCGCGCAGCGCGACGTTGTGTATCTGGCAGTTCGCTGGCAGCCAACTCGGCGACGCGAGGGTCGTCGGCAATGAACACCAGGCGCCCAGACTGCTCACGCACCTGCTCGGCCAGCCCTGGGCGGATCGCCCACTGCGCGCCGCGCAGGTGACGCTGGCGGTAGGCCGTGCTCGGGCGCAGGTCCAGCAGCAAGGCGCCCTCCAGTTCTGCAGCGCTGGCTTCGGCCAAGGTTACCGCCAGCGGCGGCTGTGCCGGCAATGCCAAGCCACTGCCCAGGCCGCCTTCGAGGACGTACGCATCATGCCCCATCTGCCGCAGCCAGCTGGCCACCACCGGGGCACGCACGCCGTCGCCATCGAACAGCACCACGCGCGCCTTGCGCACGCCAATGTACAAGTCGGTGCCCTGCACCAGTTGCCCGCCTGGGCAATGCTGCGCGCCGGGCAGGCTGCCAGCGGTGAACTCCTCCGGGGTGCGCACATCGCACAGGAACAGCGTGCGTTGTGCGTCCTGCTGCCAGGCCTGTACCTGCGCCGCTGCCACCCACTGCACCCCGGCCTTGTGCGCCAACCCCGTGGCGCGTGCCCGTTGCCGCCCCAGTGCCTGGCCGCTATGCGGCGGATACCCGCGTCGCCCCCCGTGCTCCAGTGGCAGGTCGACCAGGTACCAGCCCTGGGTGCCGTTCTCCAGGGCATAGACCGGGTTGTCGATGCCGAGGTTGATCAGGGTTTGCGCGCCGATAATGCTGCGGGTACGCCCTGCGCAGTTGATCACCACCGGTGTTTGGGGGTCATGCACCAGGTCCTCCAGGCGGTAGCCCAGTTCACCGTTGGGGCAGCAGGTGGCGCCGGGGATGTTCATCTTGGCGAACTCGTCCAGTGGCCGGCCATCGAGCAGTACCAGCGGCTTGCCCTGGCGTTGCCATTCGGCCAGCTCCTGGGCGCTGATGCGTGGGGTGTGGCAGGCATGTTCGACCAGTTCGCCAAAGGCCTTGGAGGGCAGGTGCACACCGGCGAACAATTCAAAGCCAGCGGCCTGCCAGCCCTGGCTACCGCCTTCGAGCCAATGCACGGCCTTGTAGCCCAGCGCCTGCAGGCGCTGCACGCCGCGCTGCGCCAGTTCGCCGCCGGTTGCGTCGTAGACCACCAGACGCACCAGCGGGTTGGGCGCCAGGCGCGGGGCCTCGATTTCCAGCCGGCTGTACGGCAGGTTCACGGCGTAGAACAGGTGAGCTTCGCCGTACTGGCCGTGCTCGCGCAGGTCGAACAGGGCGATTTCGTGGCCGTCGAACAGCCAGTCATGCAGTAGCGCGGGGGTGATGCTGGGAGTCATGGGACGCAGTCCGTGGTCGTTTACAGGGTTGAGCTCAGGCAATACGGATCAAAGGCCGTATGCCGCGATCGAAGGCGCCATCTGGGATTTGTTGTAGTTCACCACGCTGCCGTCGTCCTTGACCCCGTAACGGTTCTCCAGCGACTCCAGCGGCCGACCATAAAGGTGGAAGTGCAAGGTCGGCTGATCTCCCTCCACACGAATGCCATGCAGGTCTTCACCCAGGAACGCCACGGAGGTCCCTGGCTGCACCACGATCTCCTGCTCCAGCGCCAGGCGTGCACGGGCCGGGTCGCTGCCGTCATCTTCGCGGCGATACACCCGGTTCAGCTCCTGCCCCTCGACGGCGACGATGACTGCCCATGTCTCATGGTTGTGTGGCAGGGTCGCCTTGCCCGGCAGCAGCGAGTTGACGTACAGGGTCGGCGACTCGCCATCATCGTTCAGGCGGTAGCGGAACTGGGTCTCGCCGGTGGTCGCGTCCGGTGCCGGGAAGCGCTCGAAATTGAACAGTTCGCGGCGCTCGGCAAGGCCTTCGAGCAAGTGGACGATCTGCTGCAGGGCGGCGCGGTCGACACCACGCTCATGGATAGCGCGCACTTGCGCCAGAAACGGCTGGATCACGGATTCACGGGACATTATCGGTTTCTCTTCTTGGCTAGCGGAGGTCACACGCTGAGGCTGTAGCGCCCCAGGTTGCTGAAAACATCGGGCGCCGGGCGGCTCGGGCGTTGGCCGCCCTCACCCAGCGCATGCTGCAGAAAGGCACGGGTACGCTCGTGTTGCGGGGCGCGGAACAGTTGTTCGGCGCTGCCATGCTCGACGATCCGGCCATGCTCGGTGAAATACACCTGGTCGCTGATCTCTTCGGCAAAGCGCATTTCATGGGTGACCAGCACGCAGGTCATGCCTTCCTCGGTCAGCTCACGGATCACCGCCAGCACTTCGCCAACCATCTCTGGGTCCAGCGCCGAGGTCACTTCATCGAACAGGATCAACCTGGGCCGCATCACCAAGGCACGGGCAATGGCAACACGCTGCTGCTGGCCACCCGACAGCTCACCTGGGAAGGCTGCTGCCTTGTGGCCCAGGCGCACCTTGTCGAGCAGCGCCAGGGCCTGCTCGCGGGCCTCGGCGCGGTTGCGCCCAAGCACCTTGGTCGGGGCGATCAGCAAATTGTCCAGCACACTCAAATGGGGAAACAGGTTGTATTGCTGGAAGACGAAGCCCACCTGTTTGCGCAGGGCAATCAGCTCCGCCTCGCCGCGCAAACGCTCGACCTGGGTACCACCAATGCAGATGCTGCCACGCTGCGGCCGCAGCAGGCCGGTCATGCAGCGAAGGATGGTCGACTTCCCCGAGCCGGACGGGCCGATGATCGACACCGCCTGGCCCGCCTGCACATCAAGGTCGATGCCACGCAACACCGGGTTGTCGGCAAAAGCCAGGTGCACGTCGCGCAACTGGATCAAGGGTTCAGAAGGCATAGCGGCGCTCCAGGCGTTGGGTCAGGCGGGCAATGGGGTAGCAGTAGGCGAAGAACAACGCCAGCACGCTGAAGTACACCAGCACGGTGAAGCCGCTGCGGTTGACGGTGTTGGCGGCAATCTGCGCGCTGTCGATCAGGTCGTGCACCCCCACCAGCGAAGCCAGCGCGGTGCCCATGGTCACTACCGCGTACAAGTTCATCCAGGGCGGCAACATGCGCCGCAGGCACTGCGGCAGAATGATCGAACGGAAGATCTGCACGCGGCTGAAGGCCAGCGAACGCGCAGCCTCCCACTGGGTAGCCGGGATAGAAGCCACCGCACCACGGAAAATCTCGGCAACGTTGGCACTGGCAGGCAGGGCCAGGCCGATCGTGACCTTGAGCCAGTCGGGAAAGGCCAGCCAGGTGCCGGCCACCTGGATTTCGAACGGGAACACGTACGAGGTGAAGTAGATCAGCACCAGCCACGGCGCGTTACGGAACACCTGCACCCACAGCCGTGCGACACCGCGCAGTGGCGCCAAGGGCGACAGCGACAGAACGCCTATCAGCAAGCCCAGCAATGTGCCCAGGCCAATGGCGCCAACGCTGATCTGGATGTTCTGCAACAGGCCCGCCCCCAGGGTCGGTGACCAATGCCACAGTGTGGCGAGGTTCTCAATGGCCATAACCCGGCATCCTCAGGCGCGCTTCCACGGCGCGACCGGCACAATTGACAGCGAAGCTGAGCAGGCCGTAGAACGCCAGGATCAGAATCATCAGTTCGATGACATTGTCGCCCTGGGTCCAGATCATGATCGAGGCATAGGTAATATCGTTGACAGCGATCGCCGACGCCACGGCGGTCATCTTCACCAGGTCGATAAGGTTGTTGACCAGCGCCGGCAAGGCAAAGCGCACGGCCAGCGGCAGCTGTACCTGCAGCAGTTGCTGGCGGCGGCTGAAGGCCAGCGAGCTGGCCGCCTCCAGGGTCACTGCCGGCACCGCCTCGATGCCGGCGCGCAAGGCCTCGGCGTGAAACGCCCCTTTGTGCAGGGATATCACCAGCACCACCCAGGCAAAGGGCGTCATCGGGTTGGCGTTGCCCAGGCTCTGGTTGATCAGCATGTTCAGCACCAGGAACGCGCAGTACAACTGCACCAGCGTCGGCGTATTACGAGTGACCTCGATAAAGGCCCGCGCCGGCCAGGCCAACCAGCGACGTGCGGACGTAAGCGCCGCCGCCAGCAAGACGCCAACCACAAGGCTGCCGACCACGCTGAACAGGCACAGGTAGACCGTGGTCAACGCGCCCTCGAGCAGTTTGCCGCTGGCGTAGGTGTCGAACAGAAAGCCGTAATTCAGGCCAAGCCGGGCGAGCTGCCCGACCAGCCCGTGCAGAACCTCGCTCATCAGGCGCCTTCGCCCTGCAACTTGGCACGCAGTTCCACCAACGCCGGCGAGGCCGGGGTGATGTGGTTGGCCTGCTCACGCTCGATCAGCCAGCCGCTGCGGTGCCACTGCTTGACGAACGGGTCCAGGCGCTGCTGGGTGTCGGTCTCACCCAGGCGCGTCCAGATCACCGATGGCGCCGGGTTGAGTTCGGGGGCCAGGGCGCGGTAGCCGCTCCACTCGCCACCTTTGGCCAGCAGCGGGTTGATCAGCGTGGCATCGTGCACGGCAGCCACGCAGTTGTTGCCACGCAGGGCCAGCAGCGATTCGGCCGAGGTCTTGAAGGCTTTGATGTCGGCACCCAGCTCCACCAGCGCCTGGGTGTAGCTGCTGCCCTGCGAAGTGCACACCGGCTGGCCCTTGAGCCCGGCCCAGGTGTTGATCGGGCTGTCCTTGGCCAGCGCCGCGGTACCGCCCACGCGGTAGAACGGCGTGGGCACGTGGCCCAGCAACTTGTCGCGCTCGGGGGTCCATTCCATGTTGGCGATCAGCAGGTCGACCTTGCCCTGCTGCAGGAACTGCACACGGTTGGCCGGCTGCACCGCAACGAGGTCGACCGCCACGCCCAGCTGGCGCGCCAGGTCACGCGCAAGGTCGACGCTGAAACCGACCGGTTCGCGGGTGGCTGGGTCGATGGCCCCGAACGGGCCACCGGACAACACCACGCCCACGGCCAGCTTGTGGCGTTGCTGGACCTTGTCCAGGGTGGCATCGGCCTGGGCCAGGCCGCTGGCGGCCAGCGTGGTGGTGGCCAGCAACGATGCGAGCAGCCCGCGACGGGCAATGGTGGACAGCGACATGATGGGGGTTCCTCGTCCCGGCAGCCGGAACACCCGGCCAATGAGCGCGCATGCTAGAAAGTTGCAGGGATGAGGGGAAATTCAAATATCGCCTATCGTTATAACACTGAATGAACGGAAAATTTTCAAAATGGGTATAAGCCCCGAAAAATAGGGATCACACAGATAGCCTCTTGATCAAGCACCCAACAATAGATAAATATTCATTATCTTTAGCCGTGCATCATTAATGTAAAAGCACTGTGCGCCCCTCTCCCCCATCTCTGCCTGGCCCACTCCATGAGCACCCTCGACCTCGACCTGCTTCGTACGTTCGTCGCCATCGCCGACCATTCAAGCTTCGCCGAAGCCGGCCGCAACCTGGGCCGCACCCAGGCCTCGGTCACCCAACACATGCAACGCCTGGAACAACAGGTAGGTGTACCGCTATTGCGCAAGCAAGGCCGCCACAAGTCGCTGACCGACGCTGGCCGTCAGTTGCTGCGCCACGCCCGGCAAATGCTCGCGCTCAATGACGAGGCGCTCGCCGGCCTGCGGCTGGATGGCCCCAGCGGCGTGCTGCGGATCGGCTCGCCCCACGACATCGCCGACACCATCCTGCCGCCACTGCTCAGCCACATCGCCCGCTCGGCGCCCAACCTGCGCCTGGAAATCGACGTTGGCCGCAGCCCGTTCCTGATGGAAGACTTGCAGCGCGGCAAGGTCGACATGGTCATTTCAACCCGCACCGCACCGGGCCTGCAAGGCTTTGCGCTGCGTACCTCGCCGGTGTGGTGGATATGCGCGGCGCAGTATCAGCACCTGCCCAGCGAGCCGTTGCCGCTGGTGCTGGTGGACGAGCCCAGCCTGTACCGCAAACTGGCCCTGGAGGCCCTGGAACGGGCCGGTATCGCCTGGCGCCAGGCGTACCTGGCGTCCAACTTGATCGGCGCCAAGGCAGCGGTGCGCGCCGGCCTGGGCATTACTGCGCGCAGCCAGGAGATGGTCGGCCCCGACATGCGTGTGCTCGGCCAAAGCGACGGCCTGCCGGCGCTACCCGATGTCACCTACCACTTGTGGGTGCGGGCCAACACCGTCAACCCGCTGGTGCGCCAGGCCTACGCGATGGTGCGCGCCAGCGCGGGGCTGTGATGGCTGGCACCCGCGCAGCTACACCGGTAGCTCGGTGGTCAGCTTGATTTTTTCCATCGGTACTTCGGTCTTCACGTTCTGCACCACGCTCAGGCTGGTCAGGTGCTTGATCTGAAAGCGCCGATAGGCTTCCAGGTCAGCCGCCACCACCCGCAACAACAAGTCGCAGTCGCCCGCCATCACATGGCACTCCACCACTTCGGGCAATTGGCGCACGGCCTCGACAAACTCATCGGTGGTGTCCTGGTCCTGACGCTTCAGCCATACGCGCACGAACAGGGTCAGGCCCAGCGCGACCTTGGCCGGGTCCAGCAATGCCACATAACGCTCGATCACCCCAGCCTCCTCCAGCAGCCGCACCCGTCGCAGGCACGGCGAAGCAGACAACCCCACCTGTTTGGCCAGTTCCTGATTCTGCAACCTGCCGTCGCGCTGCAGCGCGCGCAGGATGCGGCGGTCGATGGCATCGAGCTTGATTGGCATTGAACGTTCTCTTTTTTTAAGTATTCGGTAGCAGATGCCAAATGCTCTGCGTATCAGTGCAACTACGCAAGCCAATTTCAGCGATTCATTGGAATAATTTTCCTCCACTGGAGGTGACCATGAATACCCTTGAACCTGTACTGAACGATCCCCCTGCCACCACACCGCAAAGCGAATTGCGCCGGGGCGCCGTTGCCGCCCTGCCGGTGCTGCTGGGCTTCATCCCCTTCGCCCTGGTACTGGGCGCGCAAGCTTCCCAGCACCAGCTGGCAGCCGGCGAAGTGGCGTTGATGACCGGCCTCAACTTCGGTGGCGGCTCGGAGTTCGCCGCCATCGAGCTGTGGACCTCACCACCGGCAATCCTGGTGATTGTCGCCATGACCTTGCTGGTCAACAGCCGCCACCTGCTGATGGGCGCGACACTGGCGCCGTACCTGCGCCACCTGCCATTACCCAAGGCACTGGGGGCGCTGTTCTTCATGTGTGACGAGAGCTGGGCCATGGGCCTGGCCGATGCGCGCCAGCGCGGTGGCTTCAGCCTGCGCTATTTCATGGGCGTGTCGCTGAGCCTGTGGGCCACCTGGGTCACGTTCACCAGCCTGGGCGCGCAGGCCGGGCCGCTGCTCGGCGACCTTCGCAGCTATGGCTTCGACATGGCCTTCGCGGCAGTCTTCCTGGTACTTCTCAAAGGCATGTGGAAAGGCGTACATGCCGCCGTGCCATGGCTGTTCAGCCTGCTCACCGCAGCGCTGTTCTACCTGCTGATCCCCGGTGGTTGGTACGTGCTTGCGGGTACCGTGGCTGGCCTGGTGAGCGCTTACCTGTGGGCCAAGCCATGATGGACGTTTCGACGCTGGTCACCATCCTGGGCATGGCCGTGGCCACCTACCTGACCCGTGCGCTGGGCTTTTTGCTGCTGCGCAAGCGCACCCTGGGGCCACAGCTGACCCAGGTGCTGAACGCCGCGCCCGGCTGCGTGTTGATTGCCGTGATCGCTCCCAAGTTCGTTTCCGGGCAGCCGGCCGACCTGATTGCGCTGGGGCTCACGGTGTACGCAGCCACACGGTTTTCGCTCTTGCCGGTGGTGGTGTTCGCCATTGTCGTGACCGGGGTGCTGCGGATGCTGTTGCTGGCATGATCCGCCGCTGCACCTACACTCCATTGACCCAAATCAAGCCCTCGCGCCGGGTTCGCGCGACGATGGCTGCACGCAAGGAATGACTCAAGCACCGCCAGGCGCACATTGTTCAAGGTTTGCCTTCGACCACTGTGCGCGGCCTTGGAAAAGGAGCCCCACATGAGCCCGCTAAAACACATACTGGTCGCCACCGACCTGTCCCCCCATGCCCGCAACGCAGCAGAGCGCGCTGCCTACCTGAGCAACACGCAGCAGGCCGCACTGGACCTGTTGTACGTTGCCAACCCGGCCCCCTTCGAGCGCCTCAAGCAACTGGTGGCGCCTGATGACGACCTGTTGAAACGGGTACTGGACAGCGCCGGCGAAAAAACCCGCGCACTGGCCGCCATGTTGTTCCAGCGCTACGACATTTCTGCGGGTGCGCAGGTTGCCAGTGGTTCGGTGATCACGGAAATCACCCGGGTAGTGCAGGACAAACACAGCAACCTGCTGGTGTGCGGAGCCAAGGGCCAGAGCTTGGCGCGGCGCCTGCTGCTGGGCTCGACCGTGCAAAAAATGCTCAACCACATGCCCTGCCCGTTGTTGGTCGTCAAGCCGGCACCTCGTGACGCCTACCGCACCGTGCTGGTTCCCGTCGATTTTTCACCTGTTTCGCTGCGCGCGATCCAACTGGCCAAGGCCATTGCCCCGCAGGCCGAGATCATCCTGCTGCATGCGTACGAAGCCCCGTTCGAAGGCAGCGTGCGCTTCGCCCATATCGACCAGGACACCCTCACCCGCTACCGCAATGTCATCCGCCAGGATGCAGTGGCACAGTTGGCCGCATTGAGCGAAGCTGCCGGCGTAGCCGATGCCCGGCAGATCGTGGTGCACGGTGACCCTGGCTGGCGCATTGCCGAGCAGGAACAAGAGCTGGAATGCGACCTGATCGTGGTCGGCAAGCAGGGTACGAGCGCGCTGGAGGAGCTGTTGGTGGGTAGCGTCACCAAGCATGTACTGGACGAATCGCAGTGTGATGTGCTGGTAACGCCTTAGCTCGCCGTATTTGCGCTGACGGAGTAGTGCGCAACGATCTTGCCAGCACAGGATTGAACACGCTGTGCTGGCCTGATCTGTTGCGTCAGCCTTCACCTTCGAATGATTGAAATTGCAACTTCCAACTGTCGTTGATTTTGATCCAGCTCTCGACGAAATTTATCTGCTTGCTCCCTTGCGGCGTGACAATGAATGCCACACCACTGACAGCTGCAAGGTTACCCAGCTCTCGCACTTCGACATTCGACTCCGTTCGTTTGTGCTGAGAAAAAGCTGACGCGTCCTGGCCACGGAGCACAGAAAGTTTATGTAACTGGTTTTTCTTGTACATGAACTTTATACCGTTCGTCGAGAAGAACCAGTCCGCTTCCAAGTAATCCAACTGCTCGATATTCAGTGTATAAAAAGCGTTGTACCACTCTTTGCGCATCAACGACAAATTTGATGAGATCTTCACAGTATCCTCTTCAGGTCCATTTCTTCCTGAACCCGCTCGCTCCATGCCGCATAGGTTTTTATCGCTTGCTCAACGCCACTGTTGTAAAACGCCGGGCCGCAGACCTCTTCGATGAAATCGAGGAAAAACTCAACCTCAAACTGCCCCAACTGCAACTCAAAGGTATCGGCACAATACGCCTTCAACTTGCCAATCATGAGCGCTCGCGCTTCCGGTGAAAGTGAAATTTCAGGCATCTCGGGTCCTTATATCAGGCAGGTTGAACTTTATATCTCTTCCCTGCATACAGTCTTCGACAACCGCCGCCTCCCACTCATCAATGTCAATATTCGCAAGGCAGGCGTAAAGCACCCCACTCAACCTGGCATTGCCAATAGCATCACTGCCGTGGGCAATGGGTTCGCGCAGTTCCGCCGACGCCTCCAGGCGCTCCAGGACCATCCTGATCAGGTCAATCTTACGGGGCCGTACAACAGGGAAGGAAATGTGCATCGAACGCTCAGTTTCAGTGAACACATTATGCCAATAACCGGCAGGCACATAGATGGCCTGGCCTGGCGTCAAGGTATGGCACAGCATGGGCTCGCCGGCGGGAGGCGTTTGGTCGAAACTCTTGTCATTCAACAGTGGATAGGGACGTGTGGGCGCATAGACTTCCCACCGTTTCACACCTTCGATCTGCACTGCAATTACATCGTGGTTGTCGAAGTGCGCACCAAAACTTGGCGTTGAACTCCAGGCACAATAAAGATTTGCCCCGGACCGGCAACGCAGGTGTGTAGACAAGTAGCTTGCCGCTTGTTGAGCGCGCTCAAAAAATGCCTGGCAGCGATCAATGATCAATGTGCTACCGGTTTGCAAACGCTTCAGAAGGTTGTAACGGTTGATATGCGGCGAGGTCTCACCTGTCACCGTCAGGGTATAGGTTACAAACCCCTTGAAGCCACGCTCGGAGGGGATGCCATCGTTCGCCAGGCGTATTCTGGGGTAATCGAGAATATCCTTCTCAAGCAGGTTGTTGATTTCACCCCAGCCCACCAGCTGGTGGCCCGTGACCGACTCGAATACGAAGGGTTTCTTCTGAAAGGCCGAGCGAATGAAGAAGTCCATTTCAGGTAACGCAAAATCCATGCGGTCCATTAATATTCCCTATATCAGTTTTTCAGCATCTGTGGTGCGGGTGCCTTGCGTCAAGCCGAATCTCGGCGCGCAGTCAAAATGCCTCATGAAATGGCTGTCATGGGTCACAATCAGTACGCGGGAGATCAAGGCCTTTTGTTCAACCAGGCGTTGCAAGCCTTTGACCGACGCCGGGTCAAGGTGGGTGGTGGGCTCGTCCATGACGAGCAACGCGGGCTTCTTCAACAAAGCCAGGATAATGCCAAGCTTCTGTCGCTCGCCCGCTGACAAGTTCTGCCCTTGCTCACCCACCTCATACGCCAGCGGCTTGTCGAATGACAGGGTACTTGCCAGTACGGCGTATGCGTCCAGGTCTACGGGGCCCAGAAAGGTCTCAAGGTTCTCGGCAACCGTACCACCGATAAAGACCATGGTTTGGCTGGTCATGGCGATCCAGTCGGGTGTCAAACCATAACGCTCAGGCTGCCGGGTGACGCCATTGAAACGAATGCACCCGCTGTCAGGGCGGTCAACCCCGGCGATAAGGCGCGCAAGCGTCGTTTTCCCCGTGCCGTTGGTACCCGTCACGAAAGTGGGCAGGCCTGCTTTGCAAGGCACGTTCGCGCTGACGCCTTGCAGGATGGGCCTGCCGCCTTTGCTCTTGCAAAGTTGGTGCAGGGAAATGTCGATACTTGCAGGGTCGGCGGGCTGATCGTGATGCACCGCGGCGGCGTGCATTGCCATACGGCCAAGCGATTCCTCAAGTACGACGAAATCGATGCGCGCCTTGTTAAGTGTGCGCCACAGCACACCGATACGGTTCAAGGGCAGAAATACTTGAAAAAGAAACGTGGCCAGCATGATCAGGCTGCCCATCGTGGCGTAGCCCTGGTTGAATCTGAATGCGGCCCCCGCCAACACCATTGCACTCCCGGTAAATGATACGAGGGTGGTGACAATGCCGAACCTGAAGAATACCTGGCGAACACGCTGCTGCGCTGAGAGGTAGCGGTCTACGGCCACCCCATGCCTATGCTTCAACCTGCCACCTGCATTGAACAGTTTTTCGCAGAGCCCTGCCGCGATCACGCTGTGGAGCACGCCATTCAAATACTTTTGCGTGATTGCAACTCGCTTGATCAACGGAAAGCGTGCACTGGTCATCTTGATGACCACCGCCATATAGGTGGCAACCACTAGAGTGAAACTGCCTGCAATCACGCCATCAAAATAGAAGCTGACACAGCCAATGACGAACACGGTTTGAAATAAGATGGGCAACGCCTCACCCCAGATAACCCTGATATAAGCACTGACCGATGACATGGCGGCTTCATAGGTAGCCACCATCTCGCTCCTGTTGAGCTGTTCCAGTTGTTCAAGGTAGATGCGGCCAAGCTTGTCGAGGTACGCCGCCCTGAGCAGCGACTCAACCCTGATGCAGTAGCCGTGTGACAACCACTCCACGAGGGCAAAGCTGCAGGGCATCGCCAGGCGAATGGCCAGGAAGCCCGCGCAGAATGCAACCAGGCCGGCAAGGCTCGCGACTGATTCAGGATGATCGATTGCAAAGCGCATCATCAAACCGAATGACACGAACAGCAGCGAGGCGAGCAATGTCAGGCCAGCGATCCCCACCTGCCTGGCAATACCGGTTTTAAGTGTACGTTTTTCGATTTCGGTCACGGTAGCACTCGTTGTCGTCGATCGCCCACCCAAGGGTGGGCGACCCGTCAATCAATGGTTACGATTGGAATTGCACATGCAACCGGCGCCACAGCCCTTGCCGGAGCAACCGCACACATTGTTGAGCACGACATTGCGATCCAGTATGTACTTGAGAATTTGCTCCTTCGGAAGTTTCAGCATCTCTGCGTTCACCCGCCCTTGCTCGTCGGTTTGCAGGTCGTCCAGCATCAGCGGCTTACGTCGAGCATTGAGGCTTTCGATGCTAAACTTCTGCGCATACTCGCCGTACCACTTGATGACCGTATCGTCGCCCAGCACTTGCTGGGTTTTGCGCAACTGGAAAGCAAAATCCTGTTGTTTCTGCGTTGCAAAGGTCATGTTGTGCTTGGCCAGGTGCTTTATTTCCTCTTTCAGCATGTTCCGCGAGAACGGAAAATGATGAAGAAACCCACCCATGTATTCATTGCAAAACGCATAATAGTGGTCGGTGAACTGAAGAAAGGTATGCCACATTTCATCAATCACTTGAAACTGATAGTAAATGGACACACTGAAACACTCTCGCTGGCACTGCGCAGCCAGCAACAGGAATTTCTTGGTTTCCTCGAAGAGCTCTTCTGCCTCCTCGCGCGTGACATCCCACTCCTTGCAAAACTTCAGTACAACGTCTTCATTTTTATACTGCGATACCGCCTGCGCGTCTGCAACGCGCAGGGGTGTGACGATGGCATCGCTGGTAATTCGTTGCTGTAGCATAAAATATCCTTTTCATGCATTGATATCGCCCTTGCAGTTACCGGGCTTGGTCGTGGGGCGTGCCTGTATTGAAACTTTTCAGCCACCCGCTTCACGCCAGATTTGAACTTAACACTTGCCACTTGCACCCCCGAACTGCGACAGGCTGTCGCACCCTGAAAGCCAAGCCCAGGGCTGCCGTCCGCCATGCCAGGCGCCACTGCCATGCTGCGGTAGATTGTCGCAGCCGCATCACCCCCTTGACCCCGCTAGTGCGCCCGGGACGGGCAACCACCGGCGAAAACTGTCCGGGCCTTTACCACTGAGTGGGCTCCAGGAAAACTCCCAGGGCGGAGGGGGCAAGCAGTTCGTCTGCTCCACTGTGAAGGGGGTTGGCCGCATGCCCGGCTTCCATTCCACCACCACATCCGCCATTGGCTGCCACGCCAGGACCAGGCCACGCGCCTCAGACATGTCGGCAGCTATCCATAAGGCAGCCGCCGCGACCATGAATGCCTCGATGTGCGTCTCGGTTACCTGTGCCTTGTAGGGTGAGCCCAGCAGCCAACGGCAGACGCTGATGTAATAGCTCCAATCCAAGGCCGGGTGATGTCGATAAGCCCAGGTCATGAAGCAGCGGAACAGTTCCAGACCTTCCGGCGGGTCTAGCTTGAGCAAGCCTGGGCACACGTCGAACAACGTGTGCCAGTACGGCAGTAGTCGCGCGTCCAGCTTGACGAACGTACGGGCGTTGCAGGGGTAATCGGGAAACGGCAAGCGAGACTCACTCAAGCGTGCAGCGCGAGCCGGGGGGCAAAAGCGTGAAGTGGCCAAAGGGCGAGACATCATGTGCTCCATGCATCAGATAGCCTTGAACAGGCCCCGCCTTGATTCCTGGCGGGTAGTGTGCGTTTCGGGACCGTTCTGACAGGTAGATAGGGGGGAGCACGCGGATAAAGCGAAAGCCAGCGATGCCGAGGCGCATGGCTGGCGCAGGTCAGTACCGTCATGAGAGGGTTGATCCTTGACCGACGTTGCAGATAGCAGCGCCTGCTGCGGGCATGCGCAGCCAGGCATCGTGCTCGATACGCAGGCGCGAGCCCGCATCAGCGCCTAGGCGCCGGCAACGTCAAAAAGGAGAAGCTCGGGGGTTGGCCGTGGGCCAGCAATAGCGTGGAGGCGCCTGGCTGCGCACCTCGCTGCAAAACCGCCTTGGGTTCGCACAGCTGAGCAACCAGGCGACCCCCAGGAGGAACACCAAGGTAAGGAAGTTCGCCGTACACGTTGGACAGGCGAACAGGTTGCTCCAGTCCGCCGTGGACGATGTGCCGTGTTGCTGGGCCTGTGAGGTGGAGATGTCATTGGCCAGGCTGCAGAAGCCGCCGCCCAAGCCATTGAGCGCCAAGCCCAATGCCTGCCCGTGACCCAGGCCACAGCAAAGCACGTTGAACAGGACACTGAAATACAATGCCCAGGCAATGAGGGGCCGATTACCGGTGCAGCGATCCATGGCCGGCAACTCTAGCATCCAGGCTCGCGAGTGAGAAAGACAGCATCGCACCACTTCAATGGCTACGTGCGTAAAGGACCGGGAAAAAGCACGTCAATCGCTATATACTTTTATATACACCGATACCCGTAAAGCCAGATGAAGCCGTGATGTGCCTGCAAATCGAAATGCTGAACGAGTCCGACAACGGCGCTGACGCTCTGCTCGGCGCAACCAATCACACCGTGGGAAATGCCGGCATTCGGCGCAGGAATCAGAAGCTGATTCTGCAGGCTGCCAGCGAAGCGTTTGCCACGACCGGCTTCACCGCCACTCATTCGCATGATATTGCCGAACGTGCCGGGGTACCTAAAGCCAACCTCTACTACTACTTTCAATCCAAAGAGAACCTGTACGTGCAGGTGCTGATGAGCTTCGTTGATCCGCTGGTGAGGGCCTCGGCAGCGCTGCGCAAAAGCGACGACCCGATAGTAGGCCTGCGGGCCTATATCAAAGCCCGCATCCGCATCATTCGCGAGCACCCGTTCAGCGCCGCCGTGTTCAGCCAGGAGTTGCTCTCAGGGGGCAAGCATCTGCCAGAGGCATGCAAGAACCTGCTGCACGAGGAAGCCCAGCGCAACGTCGCCTGCCTGCGCAACTGGATCGACCATGGCCGGCTGGCGCCCTGTGATCCTGAGCACCTGATGATCTTCATCTGGTCGTCGACACGCACCTACACCAATCTGGCCTGGCAAATGTCGCAGCTCAGAGGCGTAGCCGAACCTGACAAGGCTGACTTTGACCGCGCCACCCGAACGGTCACCCAAATGGTGTTGGGCGGTATCGTCCCGGCATGACCGGCAACCTGGCAGCAAGCAGGTGCTGCCGTGATGCCAGGTAGAGGCCTGGTCTTGCGCCGACGATGCCGCATCCATAGCAAGGAGAACTGACGTGTCCACGACCGCGATTGCCTGCCAGGATGCTGCCGCTGGGCACCATCGGCCTTTAACTGCGTCATGCGTTGGAAGAGCCCCAAAGCACCTGCAAATCGTGCCCCACGCGATTTCCTCTGGACCAGAAGTGGCTGCGCAGCCTGGTACTGGACGCCGCCCGGAACATTGGTTTGCCGCGCTGAGTGATTTCAGTCGCGCGAAACATTCAAAGCGGCACAGACAACCCGACCTTGACCTTGTCCAGAACGATCAACGTGCGGTAAGTCAGGATGTCTTCGTTATCGGCAAAATGCAGCCTCACCAGCTTTTCGAAATGCGCCACGTCACGGGCAAGCATGACGATGATGAACGACACCCCGCCGTTGACGAAGTAACACTGCTGTATCTCTGCCACATTGGCGAAATAACGCTTGGCGCGGTCCATCACCTGCGAGCGATCGTCCCGCAAGCGTGATTCGACGATGGCCGTGATCATCTGCCCAACACACTCCGGGGCAATGACTGCGGTGTTGGCAGTGACCACCCCGCTCGCCTCCATCTGTGCAATACGCCGCTGTACAGCCGGTGTGGACAGGCCGATTTCCTCGGCAATGGCGCGCTGCGAGGTTTTGTTGTCTTGCTGCAGCAGCCGCAGAATCGCGTGATCGAAGCCGTCCAGCGGACGGTTGGCGCAGTCACTCATTTTCGGGTTCCAAAGAAAGCAGTTCACTCGTCAGAGGCCCATTTTCACAGTAATTGCTTCGCAGGCCGAGCACTAAAATGTCGCCTCGACCGATGCTGGAGCCACGCGTGGACGCAAAAACTGCTGGAACCTTCGCCCCTGTCGGCGCAGCCATCGCCGCGCTGGTCTCGGTGCAAACCGGTGCTGCCTTGGCCAAAACCTTGTTTCCATTGATCGGTCCCGAAGGCGTTGTCGCCCTGCGGCTGGGCTTGTCCGCCGTCATCTTGCTGGCGGTGCTGCGCCCTTGGCGCATCTGGGGCCAGGCCAACATGCTTCATTTGTTGGGTTATGGCGTAATGATGGGGCTGATGAATATTCTGATTTACCGGGCATTCCTCTATATCCCGGTGGGCATCGCGGTGTCCATCGAGGTCATCGGCCCACTGGGCGCGGCCTTGCTGTCTTCCCGGCGGCGGATCGACCTGCTGTGGATTGCCCTGTCGGTCGCCGGGCTTACCTTGCTGCCATGGGGCACGGGCAGTCAGGGCCTCGACCCGCGCGGGGTGATGTACGCGCTCGCGGCTGCATTGGCCTGGGGGCTGTATGTGATGCTTGGCAGCAAAGTGGCGGTTCACGGCAAACAGGCAGTCGGCACCGGGATGTTGTTTGCCGCGCTGCTGGGCGTACCACTTGGTGTCAACCACGCCGGTGCCGAGTTGCTGGCGCCATGGGTGCTTATGGTCGGGTTGGGCGTAGCGCTGCTTTCCAGCACGGTGCCTTTCCTGCTCGACATGTATGCCATGCGGCACTTGCCGCCCAGTATTTTTGGCGTGCTGCTCAGCGCTTCGCCCGCTGCGGGGGCGATAGCAGGCTGGTTGATCCTCGGTGAAGTGCTGGCACTGACCCAGTGGCTGGGCATAACAGCCATTGCCTTGGCCTGCGCAGGGGCGGCACTGGTAGGGCGTGGTCGCTGAGCGCGGGCGCTCTACGCAAGGCCTTTCATCGATGGCGCTGATGATTACTATCGAGCGGCCTGCCTGTCGGCCTGACCAGGCCGTCTCTATAATCGCCTACAAATCCCCCCGCTCCTGCGCCTGCTACAGGCGACATCCCTCATGGAACCGAACCCCATGCCAAGCAACCGCCAGGCCTCTCGTGGCCTTCCCGAACATAATCAACAGAGTGTCACGCAGCAGTGGCTGGCCATCCTCTCGGTCGCCGTGGGCGCCTTCGCCCTGGTCACCAGTGAGTTCCTCCCGGTGGGGGTACTCAACGATGTCGCCAGCGACCTTGGCATCAGTGCCGGCCTTGCCGGCCTGATGGTGACCCTGCCCGGTATCATGGCCGCGCTGGCCGCGCCTTTGATCTCGGTGGGTGTGGGGGCGCTGGACCGGCGCTACCTGCTGATCGGCCTGACACTGATCATGATCATCGCCAACGCCATCGTGGCCTACGCCGGTGACTTCAACCTGCTGTTGGTCGGCCGCGTGCTGCTGGGTGTCAGTATTGGCGGCTTCTGGGCGACCGCCATCGCCCTCAGCGGGCGGCTGGCACCTGACGGCATGGGCGTAGCCAAGGCCAACTCCATCATCATGGCGGGGGTAACCCTGGCGACGGTAGTGGGCGTACCCGTGGGCACCTGGCTGAGTGGCCTGATGGGCTGGCGCATGACCTTCCTGGTCACCGCCCTGGTCGGCGTACCCGTGCTGCTGGCGCAGGTATTGCTGTTGCCACGGCTGATGCCGGAAAAGGCCATTCGCATCAGCGACCTGCCAGCGCTGTTCGTCAACCCGCAAGCACGGGTCGGCTTGATCGCTGTTTTGCTGATCGGCCTGGCGCACTTTGCGGCGTACACCTATGTTGCACCGTTCTTCAAACAGAATGCCGGCTTCGACGGGCCGACCATCGGCTCGTTGCTGTTGCTGTACGGCGTGGCCGGTTTCATGGGCAACATCTTCGCCGGTTTTGCCGCCAACCGCAGCGTGCGACATACCCTGATGCTGGTCGCGCTCATGATCGCAGTCAGTACCGCCCTGTTCCCGCACTTCGCCACCAGCATGACGGGCGCCGCGATGCTGATCGCACTGTGGGGCTTTGCTTTCGGTGCGTTCCCGGCCTGCGCCAATATCTGGATGTTCGTGGTGGCGCCCAAGGATGTCGAACGCGGCATGCCGCTGTTCGTGGCCATGTTCCAGGTGATCATTGCCGTGGGCTCGTTCTTCGGCGGGCAAGTGGTCGACCATATGGGCACCGCAGTGCTGTTGAGCCTGGCCACGGCGCTGGTGGGCTGTGGCTTCGTCACCGTGCTGGTGCTGGGACGCAACGTCAGCAATAGCCTGGCGACGCAGCCAGGCTGAGCTGCTGCACAGGGTTCAGAACCACTGCCCGAAGCGGCGGATATAGAGGGCCTTCATGGCCTGGGCGACCACGCAATAGCCCAGCAGGATGGCAACCAGCCAAGGGAAGTACGCCCACGGCAGTGGCACCAGGCCAACCATCGCCCCCACCGGCGAGAACGGGATATAGACACCCAACGCCATCACCAGCCCCGTTGCCAGCACCACTGGCAGCGCGGCGGTGCTCTGGAAGAACGGCACCTTGCGCGTGCGCAGCATATGCACCACCAAGGTCTGTGATAGCAACCCCTCGATGAACCAGCCGGACTGGAACAGTGCCTGCATCTCGACGCTGTTGGCCGCGAACACGTACCACATCAGGGCAAAGGTGGTGATGTCGAAGATCGACGACGTAGGGCCGATCCACAGCATGAAGCGGCCAATGTTGCGCGCATCCCATTTGCGTGGCTTGCTGAGAAATTCCTTGTCCATGCGGTCCCAAGGCAGCGACAGCTGGGAGAAGTCGTACATCAGGTTCTGCAGCAGCAGGTGAATCGCCAGCATCGGCAGGAATGGGATAAACGCGCTGGCCACCAGCACCGAGAACACGTTGCCGAAGTTGGAGCTGGCAGTCATGCACAGGTACTTCATGATGTTGCCGAAGGTCTCGCGGCCTTTGAGCACACCCTCTTCAAGCACCATCAGGCTCTTTTCCAGCAGAATGATATCGGCCGATTCCTTGGCGATGTCGGTACCGCTGTCTACCGAGATACCGACGTCGGCATCGCGCAGGGCCGCAGCATCGTTGATACCGTCGCCAAGAAAACCCACCGTGTGACCATTGGCCTGCAGGGCCTTGAGCACGCGTGATTTCTGCAGCGGGGTGAGCTTGGCGAAGACCGTGCGTTCTTCGACCTGCAGCGTGAGGGTGGTGTCGTCCATGCGCTCGATGTCCTGGCCGAGCAATGGCAGGCCTGGCTCCAGGCCAACTTCACGGCAGACTTTGCACGTCACCACCGGGTTGTCGCCGGTCAGCACTTTGACCCGCACGCCCATGTCCCGCAGAGCGGCAATGGCCGGGCCGGCAGTTTCCTTGGGCGGGTCGAGGAAGGTCAGGAAGCCCTGGATCACCAGATCGCGCTCATCGTCGGCGTGATACTGCGCCTTGCCTTCGGCCGCCGGGATCTGGCGGGTGGCGACCACCAGTACGCGAAAGCCGTCCTGGTTGAAGGCGTCGGCACTGGCCAGCAGCTGTTGGCGGCGGCGCGGATCGAGGCTAACGACACGGTCGCCTTCCTGCACATGGGTGGCGATGGCGAGCATTTCCTCGACCGCCCCTTTGCTTACCAGCAGGTGGTCGCCCAGGGCATCCTTCACCACCACGGACAGGCGACGGCGGATGAAGTCGAACGGCAGCTCGTCGACCTTTGCATAGGCGTAGGGGGCCTGGAACTGGCGGTCCTGCCCTGCGAAATGCAGCACAGCTTGGTCCATCAGGTTGCGAATGCCGCTTTGGTGATGGCTGTTGAGCCAGGCCAGCTCGAGGATGTGCCTGTCGCGCTGGCCGTCAAAGCGCACGTGGTGTTCGAGGATGATACGGTCCTGGGTAAGCGTGCCGGTCTTGTCGGTGCACAGCACGTCCATGGAACCCAGGTTCTGGATGGCGTTCAGGCGCTTGACCACCACTTTGCGCCGGGCCATGGCCACGGCGCCCTTGGCCAGGTTGGCGCTGACGATCATCGGCAGCATTTCCGGGGTCAGGCCCACGGCCACGGCAAGTGCGAAGAGGAAAGCATCGCCCCAGTCGCCCTTGACCACACCGTTGAGCATGAACACCACCGGGACCATCACCAGCATGAAACGGATCAGCAGGCTGCTGACGCTGTTCACCCCACGGTCGAAAGCGGTCTGGCTGCGCGAGCCGGCAATGGCCTTGGCCAGCGAGCCGAAATAGGTGCGTCGGCCAGTGGCGACCACCACTGCGCGGGCGCGGCCACTGACCACGTTGGTGCCCATGAAGCAGATGTTCGCCAGCTCGAGCAGGTTGTCCTGGCTACCGCTGCCCCCGGTAGCGGACTTCTGCGCGACATGGCCAAGGGTGTCGTACTTCTCGACCGGCAGCGCTTCACCAGTGAGCACCGCCTGGCTGATGAACAGGTCACGTGATTCGAGCAGGCGAATGTCAGCGGGGATCATGTCGCCTGCGCAAAGCTGCACGATATCGCCGGCCACCAGTTCGTCCATGGGCACTTCGCGCAGACGCGGGGCCTGCCCGACCTGCTCGCGGCGCAGCACGGTGGCAGTGGTGCGCACCATGGCCTTGAGCGCATCGGCGGCCTTGGTCGAGCGGTACTCCTGCCAGAAGCGCAGCACGCTACTGAGGCTGACCATGGTCATGATGATGATGACCTTGGTCAGGTCGGCGTCATCCGTTTGGCCTGCGCGAAGCGGCAGCCAGTAGTCGGTGACGAAGCTGATCCCGGCCAGGGTCAGCAGTACATAGATGAACGGGTTGTGCAGGGCCCTGAGCAATTGCACCAGGGCATGCGGTTGCGGGTCGTGGGCGACCTGGTTGGCCCCGTCGCGCTCCAGGCGCTTGGCGGCTTCGTGCTCGGTCAGGCCCTGCTCGCAGGCATCGAGGTTGGCGAGGGTGACAGCCAGGCCATTGCGCGCTTCACGGGCGGCACGCGTGGACAAGCGGGTTTCGCGTTCGGCCTTGGCCGATGAGGTGTCGCGGTGTTTGACAGTCATGTTGCTGTGCTCCTGCCGCTGCGGCGGCACGACACACAGACGTTTCACTCAGGCGGTGAACGAAGGCATGTCGGGTCGCAGATGAATACGGGTTCTTTCCGACAGAAATCTGTCCGCTGCCGAGGGTCGGAAGTTGTTTCGGCAGCGAACTTTCTACTCGCGCAATCCATGGTTTTATTCCTTTGTCATAAACAACAGGCCATACGCCCCCGCAAACTTTTCATTTAAAAAGTTCGAGCACAAAGATACCGTTTGATATCTTTTATTCAGTGAGAAGTTTTGGGGGTTCCGGCGTGCTAACGCGCCAGCGCCCCGCATCTACTTGGGGGGTTCTGGCTGTCATCAGGGTACCCGTGCAGGCGGCGCGGCCAGGCACAGGCCTGCTGCGCCGCAAAGCAGGCGAGCAGGCGATATGAAACGAATGAAGTGAGGTTCATGAGCTTGCCTCCAACCGGCGGACACCGGCGGCGGCAAGCTACGGCGGAGCATCAGGCTCTGGCGCGGCTTGCCCGACCGAGGCGTCGGGACCGGTGTTCCGGTTCAAGTGCCTGACCTGGCCGTACGGCGGTGGTCAGGCAGCGACTAGATACTGTGTCCATTGAATTCTTCAGTGATTGAAAGTAAGGCCCTTGTCCAGGGCCGGTCGAACTTTATTCAAGCGTAGTATCGAAGTCAACCAGCAAGCAGAACTTTAAATAAGTTTCACCTGGTTTTAATGTTACTTGCTGGCGTGGCCGCCATCACTCAAACCTTGAACCGCCCCACCAACGCCGTCATCTCCCCCACCAGGCCCGCTAGCGCCTTGCTCGCTTCGCTGGTCTGCTGCGCTCCCGCCGCTGAATGGTGAGACAGCTCGCGAATATTGAGCAGGTTGCGGTCTACCTCCCGCGCCACTTGGGCCTGCTCTTCGGCCGCACTGGCAATGACCAGGTTGCGCTCGTTGATTTCGCCGATCGCACTGTAAATGCCCTCCAGCACCTGCCCCGAGGCCAGGGTCACCTCCAGTGTCGATTGCGCCCGGTTGGTGCTGGCCTGCATCGAAGCCACCGCCGCCTCGGTGCCAGCTTGCACGCGGGCGATCATCTGCTCGATTTCCTGGGTCGATTGTTGCGTGCGGTAGGCCAGCGTGCGCACCTCGTCTGCCACCACCGCAAAGCCGCGCCCGGCCTCACCGGCGCGGGCGGCTTCGATGGCAGCATTGAGCGCCAGCAGGTTGGTTTGCTCGGACACCGAGCGAATCACTTCCAGTACCTTGCCGATATCCCGCACCTGCCCGACCAACTGTTCCAGATGCGCACTGCTGGTCTGGATCTCGCGGGTCATGGCTTCGGTGCCGTCGATGTTGTCACCGACTTGCCGGCGACTTTGCGCAGCCAGCTGGTTGGACTCGCTGGTGGTTTGCGAGGTGGTGATGGCGTTGCGCGCAACCTCCTCCACGGCCGTGGTCATTTCGGTCACGGCGGTAGCGGCCTGCTCCAGCTCCAGCCCCTGCTGGCGCAGGTTGTTGGCGCTTTGCTCGGTGACCGCATTCAACGCCGTGGCGGCGGCATCCAACTGCTGGGCACAGTGATTGATCTGCCCAAGGGTGTCGCGTTGGCTCTGCTGCATGCGCTGCAGCTCATGGAACAGCTGGCCGATCTCGTTGTTGCCCTGCCCTTGCACCGGTACGCTCAGGTCGCCACCGGCAATGCGCTGGAAATGCCGACCGGCTTCACGCAGCGGGAGCAGCACACGCTGGGCAATGAAAGCCCAGCACAGTGCCGCCAGCAGCAAAGTCACACCCAGCAGGCACAGGCTCAGAAACTGCGCACGGGCCAGACGCCGGTCGGACTCCTGCATGATCTGCTGACCACGTTCGCTCAGTGCGCCCACCAACTGTTGGCGTAGCGCTTGCAGCCGGCCCATGGCATTGCCGGCATCGCTGTTGACCTTGAAGTACTGCTCCAGCGAACGCTGACGGGTCGCCTCTCGCTGCCCGGCAACCGCCTTGGCGTATTCGGCAAAGGTAGCCTGCAGCTCGAGTGCCAACGTGCGAAGGGCTGGCTCACGGGCGTTTTCGACAAACGCGCCGACCAGCGCCTGGCTCTTGTCGTTCAGCTCCACCGACAATGCCATGCGCTTGCCAGCACTCTCGTCATGGCCACCCAACTGCTCGATGAAGCCCGAGGACACATTGGCGCTGGAACGAATCGCCATCAACAACGCATTGTTCAACCGGTCCGACTGGTGCGCCGTCTGGTCCAGCTCGGTGATCTGCTGGTCGCTGCCCACTGCTGCCCACCAGGCACTGACGGTGGAAAACAGCAGGGTCAGGCTGAACAGCGACAACACCCAGAACATTCCGGTGCGGATCTTCAGGTTGGCAAGCATGCGGGCAGTACTCCTTGTTGGCACCACTTCTGGTCGATGATTCGACGGTGGGTGTGCTGCTATCGGAGTAGCTGGCGCAGGCTTGAGGCACCGGGATGCGGTTATGGGCGGTAACCGAACAGATTGCGCCGAGGCCAGCCTCAGCGACCGAGAAAGTCGACCACCGCCTCAGTGAAGGCCTGGGGTTGATCCAGCATGACGAAGTGGAAGCTGCCATCGATTCGCTTGAAGCTGATGCCCTGCGTGCCGGCATAGGCATTGGTGAAGGTTGCATCGACGCTGGAGGCAGGTACGCCATACATAGGGTCATAGGCGTATACGACCTCTATCGGCGCCTGGATAGCGCCAAGCTCCGGGCGCAGGTCGGTGGTCATCAGTTCATGGGTGGCATCGGCTACGGCCTTGCGGTCCGAGTGCAGCGCCGCCGCAATGAGTGCAGGCCGTGCCGCTGCGGTCTTGACCAACCGGTCGATGGCCGTGCGCTGCATCGCTTCGGCCTGCGCTGCAGGGGCCGCCAACATCGCATCGCGGAATGCGGCAGCCTGCGGTGCGGCCGTTTCGGCGGTTGCCCTGGGGTCGATCAGCAACGTGTAGAACGGCAGCGCATCGACGACCATCAGCCGGCCTACTTGCTCAGGATGGCGTGCACCCAGCATCAGCGCGACCTCACCGCCCAGTGAATGGCCAATGATGGCCGGCGTCTCAAGGTGCTGGCGGCGGATGTAGTCGGCTACCGCCTCGGCCACCGGAGCGGCCACGCGCCCGTCCACAGCGGGCACCGTTGGCGAGCCGGCAAAACCTGCGACCTGCACCAGGTGCAAGCGGTGCTGCTGGCGCAGCGTGCTGGCGAGCCCCGCCCATACCTCACGCGATGAGGCCAGCCCCGGGATCAGGATAACGTCCGGCCCAGCGCCTTCGACCTGCACTGAAATACGTTCGCTTAGCGCGGTCTCTGGCTGGCCGGGCGCGGCCAATGCCGAAGACAGCGACAGGCTGGCCCCGATTGCCGCCAGCAGGGTACGTACACGCATGTCAGCAACTCCTTTGACTTCGACTGAGAAAAGCCCACCACTATAAGACGCGCGGCAAGCCATGGGAAAACTATCGTTTGCAACCCGGTGTGCTGCACCATTAAAGTCGGGGCCTGGGCGCTGGCTGCGCCTGCGGTCCGCGCGAAGGGGTTGCCCGAGCCATGCGTCAACACATTCCCATACCAGCTCCCGGCTTGTCGGCGGACCGAGCCCCAAAGGAGTTGGCATGCCCGCCATCAATGAATCCCGTCAGCACGGTCTGCTCGACCTGCCCGCCTTGCGCAAACGCGCCAAGCGCTTGCTGAACGCCCTGAACAATCACCAGGCCGAAGACGCCCGCGAGCAATTGCGTACGCTCGGCCTGCCCGGCCCCGACTACCGGCTTGCCGATACCCAATGGCTGGTGGCCCGCGAGGCCGGCTTTGCCAGCTGGCCAAAGCTCAAGGCACATGCCGACGCCGTGGCCTTTGCCGCACGCCACCCCGGTTTTGCCGCCGATGACGAAGCCACCGTGCAGCACTGGCGCTGCGGCAACGACATCGCCCACAGCCTGCGCACCGCCGGGTTTGCCGGTGCATTCCAGATGTTCGACGACCCCATGGTCATGGGCCCGGTACCGGCGTTGCCCGAGGAACGGTACTGGCGGGTGCGTGGAGACTACGTGCAGCAGGCGTTCAACCTGCGGGCGGAGGACGTTGAACAGCGCCAGGCCGCACAGCGAGCGGTGCTGGCCGGCCTGAGCACAGACAGCAAGCTGGTACTGTGGTGCGAGGCCGACGCTTACGACCAGCTGTTCCTGATTCGCGTGCTCGCCAGCCTCCCCGGCCTGCCACGCCGGCTGGAACTGATCGAAGCTGACCAAGTGCCCGGTGTCGAGCGCTTCATCGGCATCGGGCAACTGGCGCCTGACCTGCTGGCCTGGCTGTGGCCACAACGACGTGCACTGGGTGAAGATGCCCTGGCCCTGGCACGCCAGGCATGGGCGGCTTATACCGCGCCGGCGCCACAGGCCTGGGCGGCGCTCGCCGGCCAGCAGCACACGGCTTTGCCTTTGCTGGGCCGGGCACTGGCGCGCCAGCTACAGGAGCTACCGGGAGCGAATGATGGTTTGAGCCTTACCGAACGCCTGTTGTTAGGCGTGCTGGCCTCTCGTGGCGAGCTACCGGCTGGCCGCGTGTTTGGCCAGTTGATGATGCAGGACGATCCGCTGCCTTACCTGGGTGACCTGATGTTCCATGTGCTGCTGCAACCGTTGATCCATGCGCCACAGCCGCTGCTGCTGGAGGGCCCTGGAGAAGCCTGGGCACAACGGCCATTGCGGCTGACCGCGCTTGCCGAGCAAGTGCTTGCAGGAAAAGCGCACTGGCTTGATCACAACCCCGCGCAGCGCTGGGTTGGCGGGGTACTGATCAATGCGGCAGACAGGCCTTGGGTAGTCAGCGAGCAGGGCGAAGTCTGGCAGCGCATCTAGACCAGTGGGAGCGGCCTCGTGTCGCGTCTACACAAACCGCGCCTTGCCAATCGCTTTCGCTGCGTCCGCCAGGCGTTGGGTAGCCAACCGGATCTCACCCACATCCAGCGAAGCAAACCCCAGGCGCAACGCATTTTCGGCATGACCAAACGGCGAAAACTGCCGCCCACTGCGCACCACCAGGTCCAGCTCCAGCGCGTTGTCGACCAGCTGATCCACGTTGATCGCATCGGCGAACTTCACCCACAGCGCCAACCCACCTTCGGGTTCCTGTACGGTGATCTGTTCGCCGAACGCGCCATGCAAACACGCCAGCAAGGTTTCGCGGCGCCGACGGTACTCGCGGTTGACCCGGCGCAAGTGTTTCTTCAGTTCGCCATCATTGATCAAGTCCGCCAGCATCCGCTGCATCACCGCATCGCCCTGCCCCAGGGTAAGCGTGGCCCTGCGCTCCAGCACGGCTGTTACCTCCACTGGTGCGACGATGTAGCTGCAACGGAACGTGCTGCCCAGGGGTTTGGACAGTGTGCCGATGTAAATCACATGGCGCTGCTGGCGGTCGCTGGCCAAAGGCAGGTAAGGCCGCCCAGAAAAGTGGTATTCGTAGTCGTAGTCTTCCTCGACCACGCAGAAGTCATGCTGTCGCGCCAGCTCCAGCAACTGCTGCCGGCGCCCGGCGGGCAGGCTGACCGTGGTCGGGAACTGGTGATGGGGCGTTATGTACATCATTCGCACCTTGTGCTGCCGGCACAGGGCATCGATCTGATCGACACGGCAACCCTCATGGTCCAGGTCCACGGTTACCAGCCGGGCACCCAGCTGACGGAAAATCTCCCACGCAGGCGGATAGCTCAGGCGCTCGACCAGCACAACGTCACCTGGCTTGAGCAACACGCTGGTTACTAGCGACAGCGACATCTGCACCCCCTGGGTCAGGCAGATCTGCTCGGCGCCGACGTTCAGGCTGCGATTGTGCCGCAGCATGTCGGCCAGGGCGGCGCGCAGGTAGAGGCCGCTACAATCGCTACCGTGGCGCACGCTGTTGCTGGTGAAGCTGCTGCGCAAGGCATTGCGGTAATAGCGGTGCAAAACAGCCTGGGGCAGCAGCCGGTGATCACAGGCGCCGTTGTCGAAAAACAAGGCCCCTGGCCGCCCCTGCTGCGCCGCAGCCTGCTCGTTCGCCTTGAAGTAGGCAACGGCGGGCTCTACGGGCAGCGCCAAGGCAAACGGCCTGGCGGCACCCGGCGCGACCAGTGTGCCAGGCGCCAACTGCTGGCTGACGAAGGTGCCCCGACGCTGCACGCTTTGCAGCCAGCCTTTGGTTTCAGCTTCCTCGTAGGCCAGGATCACTGTCTTGCGGTTGACGTTCAGCAACTGCGCCATCTCCCGCGTGCCCGGCAACGGCGTGCCAGGGCGCAGGCGGCCCTCGCTGATCGCGGCCACCAGCCCCTCGACGATCTGCCGGTACGAAGCCTGCGCCCCATCGAGCTTGAGCAGTGGCTGCCATTTACGAAGCTGGACCATATGAATTATCCAAAACTGGAGGTTCTGCTGGTCCTGGACTATAGCAACAATCGAACCTCCAATTGCCCCGAGGTGTTCATGCAAAGCCGCCACGTCATCGAATTGTCGCCCTCGGGCAAAACCTTCGACGCCAGCCACGAACTGCTGCTCGATGCCATGCTCGCCAGCGGGCTGCCGGTACCTTTCTCGTGCCGCCGCGGCGCCTGCGGCTCGTGCAAGGTCAAGGTGGTGTCGGGGCAGTATCAGGACAAGCAGCGGGATGCGGACACACCGGCCCCCTCCTACCCCCTGGCTGCAGACGAAATGCTGTTGTGCCAAAGCCATGCCTGCAGCGACATGCGCCTGGAGATACCCGGCTGGTCGCTGGACACCCCAACCTTGGAAACCCACGCTCAGGTTGTCGGCCAGCGTGCGCTGAGCGCTGATATCGTCGAACTGGTACTGCAGCCTGCTCAACCGCTGGATGTGCGGGCTGGCCAGTACGTTAGGTTCCAACTGGGCAACGGCGACAGCCGCTGTTTCTCCATTGCCAACCTGCCTGCCCAGCAGCAAGGGCAGTTGGTGTTTCACATCCGCAAGGTCAGCGGTGGCCTGTTCACCGAAGGTCTGCTGCCCACCCTGCAAGCAGGTGCTTCGGTAAAGCTCGAAGGCCCGCTGGGCGCCTGTACTTGGCAGCACGATGAGCAACGCCCGCTGGTGCTGTTGGCCACCGGCACAGGCTACGCCGGTATCAAGCCCTTGTTGCTGACTGCCCTGGCTCGCGACGCCGAGGTGGCCCTGTACTGGGGTGGCTCCTCGACGGCCGATTTCTATGACCACGCGTTTCTCGACCAGGCCAGTCGGGTGCACCCACACTTTCGCTGGTACCCGGTACTCGCGGCCCAGACACGCATCCAGCAGGTCGCGCTCGGCCAGCCCCACCACTGGGAAGAAACCCAGGTCTATGCCTGCGGCAATCCCGCGATGATCAGCCAGGCGCGCGAACACTGCGTTGCGGCGGGCGTACAACCTCATCGCTTTGTCGCCGAGGCCTTCGTCGCCAGCGGCGCACTGGCAACGCAGGCGTCTTCGGCCAGCACGCTGCACCCTGAGCTGGAAAAGGTTGGCCCACGCTACTCGCTGGACGGCATGCTCGCGGCCCGCGAGCAGTCGGTACGGTCCGTGGCCGCTATTGCCAGCCAACTGCAAGTCGGCATGACCACCGCCCAGGCGCTGGAGATGGCCGCGCAAACCCTGCAGGCAATGGGCGCATCGCACACCTGGCACCCCACCTACATCCGTTTTGGCGACGATACCGTGCGCACACCACGGCAAGGCATTGATTTGCAACGCGTATTACGTAGCACAGACATTGTCGTGGTCGACGTTGGCCCGGTATGGGATGGCTATGAAGGTGACTACGGCGACACTTTCGTGTTTGGCCAGCACGCACTGCACCACGCCTGCGTGAAGGCATTGCACGAAGTATTCGACGAAACCCGCCAGGCCTGGGGGCGTGGGCTGACCGGTCGCGAGCTTTATGACTTCGCCGAGCGCAGTGCCCAGGCCAAAGGCTGGCAACTGGAGCGCAACCTGGCCGGGCACCGCATCGCCGACTTCCCGCATGTGTTGTATGGCCAGGACAAGCTGGCCGAGGTGGAAATCGTCCCCAGCGAGGTGGTGTGGGTACTGGAAATACAGTTGTGCCACCCTACCGAACCGGTTGGGGCATTCTTTGAAGATATCCTGATTGGCGAACCCAAGCCGGTGGCCACGGCGGCTTGAATCAACCGTCAGCGTGCAAGGTGCGCGTCAATCAGGCGCGCGACCGCTTGGGACTCATCCATGCGCACGGCGTTGTTTTGTAGTTTTCCGGCCGCAAAGCGCCTTCGACTGGAACATTCAAGTGATGTTCTCAGATTCCTCTGGAAAGCGTTCAGCATGATTAACTTTTCGACAAGCGGCAGACTTTCCTCATCCAATTAGATAGGTAGCTTTTCATCTTAATCAAGTAAAGTTTTATTCAGGTAAGGCTCTATAAGTAGCTGAAGAACATAACAAAAAATAGCGAACACAAATAGATAGTTGAACCCCCTCGATCACAATACTCCCATCACCCCTTTAACGCTGACTAAGGCAAGCTTCACGGCCGCAGTTTCCTAGTCACCTTGACGTCGTAGCATTCTGGCAAAAAAAAATGTCCGTGCTATACCATCAAAAAATCACTTCAAGTCTAAGGGTGAACCTTATGCCACTTAGCTATTGCGAACTTGAGTTTAAAATAGGTTGGCTCAAGGACGACCGCTACAAACTTGACGCCAGATTCATGAACCCACTGAGCGACACCGAAAACGAGCTTGTAGACCAGACCGAAATCACTATTGACCTGGCACAGTTGCGGGATCAAATACTGGATATCAACACCTACGGAAAAATGCTCTCGGATATGCTCTTTGGTGCTGCGAACAGCCCGGTTCGCGCTGCGTACAGCCATGCCAGAGCTGCTGCATCGCAACAGGACGGCCTACGCATCAGGCTTAATATTCAAGGAAGCGCACCGGAACTAAACGCTATCCGCTGGGAAACACTATTAGACCCTGACGATGATACATGCTTATTTATTCAAGAGCGTCTGTGGTTCGCCCGCTTTCTCAGCAGCAGAGACTTCCGCTGGAAACCTCCGCTGAACTCAAGCGACATGAGAGCATTGGTAGTTATTGCCAACCCGCATGATTCCAAAAGCAAGTGGAACCTTGCCGAAGTCGACGCCCTCAGCGAGTTCGACATCATCAATAAAGCCGTCCATACCGGCGGAAAAAATTCCGCACGACAAATAAAACTGGACGTACTTAGCAAACCCGCCACCGTCTTCAACATTGCCAGCGCCTTGAAGGAAGAATATGCAGATATTTTATACATCATCTGCCACGGCATGCTGACCCCGGACAATAAGCCTAGGTTGTTACTGGAAACACCCGATAACCTTTCCCATTTAATCGAAGGACGTGAATTGGTCGAACGCCTTCGCGATATGCATGAGCGCCCGCGCCTGATCGTATTGGCTTCTTGTGCCAGCGCCGGAGCCGAACACGCCGACGCCCTGACAGCCATTGGCCCAGGTTTGTCCGCTGCCGGGGTCCCGGCGGTAATTGCCATGCAAGGCAACATCACCCAAGAGACATCCAGTTTATTCATGTCAACGATGTTCGAAAACTTGGCTTGCACGGGGCAGATCGATTCTGCAGTGGCCGCAGCACGCAGTGCCATAAGACAAAGACCAGACTGGTGGATGCCTGTTCTTTTCATGCGCCTGAAAACCGGCCGGCTGTGGCCAGCGTTCGCCAGCCCAAGTATAGCTTTCGACAAGTGGGATGCTGTTGTCAGCGATATCCAGCTCAGTACATGCGTCCCGATACTCGGTCCAGGGCTGGTCGAGTCGGCCTGGGGCGGTATGCGAAATATGGCGGGAAAATGGGCAAAGCGTTATGAATTTCCGCTGGCTCCATGGGACAGGGACAATCTGGCTCAAGTGGCTCAATACATCGTCTACAGGCAGAGTCGAAGTCGTGTACTTACCGAACTGACCGGATACTTAATAGACTATTTCCGTAATCATTTCCCAGGTGACCGCGATGCGGTTGAGGCGATTCAAGAGCCCGCACCGCCTTTGGATAAAGGCGCCTCGCGGCTGCTCAATCAATGGTTAGAGCACGTAGGTCGCCTGCAAAGATCACAAAACAAACAGGACCCCCATCGGCTACTGGCCAGGCTTCCAATTCCTGTCTTCATCAACGCCAACCGCGACAACTTTCTTCTGGATGCATTGGTCGATGCTGGAAAAAGACCTCAAGTTTGCCTGTGCACATGGCTCGTCAATTACGACATGCCAGTACACCTCGGCCCGAAGCTACCCGAAAACTATATACCCTCCCCCGAGGAGCCCTTAATTTTCCATGTATTTGGCAATTTCAAACACCCTCGCAGCCTCGTACTTACAGAGGACGATTATTTCGACTTTCTAATGGCTGTGACTCGCAATGAACACTCCCGGCAGGCCAGCATACCCGGCATGGTTACCGAAGCACTGGCATCGTCTGGGCTGTTATTGTTGGGTTTTCAACCGGACGACTGGGATTTCCGGGTATTACTCAAGGGAGTTCTTAAGCAGCCCGGAAGTCAAATGAGTAACGATTATACTAGAGTTGCCGTACAGATGAGTCCTACCGAGGGCTCAATCATTGACCCAGACAGGGCCACCCATTATTTGCAGACTTACTTCCAGTCACAGGGAAAGCTGACAACCTTCTGGGGCGCTGCGCAGGACTTTCTGAATGATCTCGCACAGCATTGCGAAGAGCAGGGTGTCATACCGTTCGAAGAGTAATGGAGAATTTCCATGTCTGCGCCGTCCTCCGCTGCCCCGCTAAAACCTTATATCGGCCCCCTGCCGTTCGAAGAGGGCAGAGAACTGTATGGCCGCAAGCGAGAAACTCAGCAATTATTTGACCTGCTGATTAGCAAACGGATTGTATTGCTGATCTCACCCTCCGGCGCGGGCAAGACATCACTAATTCAAGCCTCGCTAGTGCCTCGCCTTCGCAGGAAGCTACAGGTTCTACCAATTATCCGATTGGCCGCCTCTACGACTCAGAACAACGACGCTCCTTATCAGCCCAACACATACGTCATTGCGGCGCTGCAGTCACTGGAAGCTGGGTACGATCTAGCAGACCGGATGAGCGAGGAAACACTGCGCGGTCATACCCTGGGCAGCTATCTCCAGGCTCGTCGGCAGTCGCTATCCGACGGTGGACACCGAGTGTACCCACTGCTGATCCTTGATCAGTTCGAAGAGTTGTTCACCCTTAATCATTTCGATTGGGATGCTAAAAGGACGTTTATCGAACAGCTCGGTGAAGCCCTGAGCGGAGGCGCCATCTCCGAAGATGAGCTAGAAGACGACGAACATGATCGTCAGCCCATCTGGATGCTGTTGTCCATGCGGGAAGACTACGCTGCTGAACTTGAACCCTATCGCGATCTGCTACCGACTGCACTGACATTCCGCTACCGGCTGGAGCCATTGGAGCGCGAACAGGCAATCGAAGCGATCAGAGAGCCCGCGCAGGGATGGTTCGAAGCAGAAGCTGCCGCACGCCTGGTAAACGATCTCAGCCTTATGAAACAAACTGTTAATGGCCAGGAAACCTGGGTAATGGGGCGTTTTATTGAGCCCGTGCATCTCCAGGTGGTAGCGCTGAGTTTATGGAACAAGGCAGTGATCAAGGAGAACCGGCCAATCCAGAAATCCGACATCACCAAAACGTTGCAAGCGACCAGCGAGATTGATACAGCACTTGGTGATTACTTTCAGAACGCGGTGAGTAAAGCATCGACCGCCAGCAAGGTCCATGAGCGGGTTATTCGCGACTGGATAGAGTCCAGGCTCATAACCCCTGCGCACAACCGCACGCATGTGCCATCCAACCCCGAGGAGGCTGGGCTGCCCAGCGAAGCAATACGTTCGTTGGTAGACAGCCACTTACTGAGTATCGAAGCCTTTGGCGAGCGTAAATGGTTAGAGCTTTCACACGACCGTTTGGTTGGGCCTGTTCTCAAAAGCAATAACGACTGGCGGGAAACTCATCTCGTGCCTCTGCAAAAGCGTGCACGAGAATGGCAAGAACAGACCCGTTCACCTGCCCTACTTTTCCAAGGCCGAGACCTTCACGATTCCAATATCTACGCACAGGGGCATCAGGAGGAACTAAGTCAAACAGAACTTGAATTTCTGAAAGCCTCGAATGAACAGCGCAGTCGCCAGCGCCGCCGCTTCGGTGCAGTGATCATGATCACGATCGGCGTGATGACGACGCTGAGTGCGATCGCCTGGAAACTGGAGTCAGGGCTGACCGAAGCGCAAGAAATGCTGAGAATTGCCAATGACGCAAAAATAGAGGCTAACAGGCAACATGCCAACGCAGAAAACAAGCTGCAAAATGCCAATCTATTGGCCATCAACGCTCAGATCATTGCCTCTGATGCTCAAACCAATACGACGGCTGCCCTGAGCATGCTGGGAACCAAGACCCAGTTGAAGGTCAAGGATTCACCGGAACTAAAGGCCAAGTACTTCAAGAGTTTGGTCAGAGCTTTAGGATCGATGCCGCCGCTTCAGTACACGATCGGCAGCGGCCATCTGATCAGAGCACTGCAATATAACGAAGATGGGCAAACCCTATTCTCCGGCGACTGGAATAGTCGAATAGCGGCTTGGCACGTGGCAAAGCCCTCAGCGCCCGAACATGTCTTGAACACTGAAGGCTCAAGCATTCAATCGCTTGTCTACAACGCCAAGCGCAAACTGCTTGCCTCTTCGAACCAGGATGGCCTTGTTCACCTCTGGAAATCAGAGCAAGGAACGCTGGAGCACCTGGCTTCCTTTACGGCACCCGGGGCCGATATCGAGAACGGGGTAGTCGTCGCCTTGGCTTTTGACCCCGAAGGAAGATACCTGGCCACCAGCGGTAAAGAGGGTGAACACGGCGCAGTACTCTGGGATCTCAGCGATCCGAGCCAGCCTAAAGAAACGGGTAAGCTGAGAAGCGCCAATCTCAAAGCCAGCGTTTACAAGCTTGCGTTCATTCCTGATGGAGCTTTAAAAGGCGGACTGATAGCCGCTGATACCAATGCGACAATCGTCATCTGGCCGAACATTGCAAAACCCTCGGCGACTAAGGTGCTGAATGTCAGCAAGATCATTCGCAAACCCTCAGGCATTTTCGCTCTCGACATCAGCCCTTCCGGTCGCTGGCTGGCTGCGGGCACCGGCGAAGGTGGCGTATTGATGTGGGATCTGCTCAGCACGGACCCCAACCTGAATGGCGCTTTGCTGTCTAATTTCACTCACCAATCAAGAGTCACGGGAATCACTTTCTCCCATACGGGAAAATCTCTCTTTTCCGTTGGGGGAGATAAGCGCCTCGCTGAGTGGCGGCTGCCGCAATCGCCCGAGGCCTCAACGATTGACGAAATGGCCAGCAGAATATCGGCGGGAAGCATAGAAGGCTGGGGAGAAAAACTTTACAGCGTGGCGGCTGATCCGCTGAACGAAAACCGGATTGCTGTAGGCGGCGGCTCACACATACGCACAGTCGAACTCGATCGCCTCAATCCTTTGGCCAACCGTATAGTAGAAAGCCAAACCACCTGGAGGTCCTTCGCCGCATCCAGCACCATGAACCGAGCAGTGGCGTTGGCCAATGACATGCGAAAGGTTCTGCGCTGGGACTTGGGGCCCAATGGATACAGTTGGACCAAACTGGATGTCGAAACCCAGAGCACAAATTTAGCCACCCTTGCGCTCGCCAGTGACGGCCAGACAATGGCAACGGTATCGTGTGCAGGGCAGCTGAAAATATGGTCATTGGCGCAAGACGCTCCTGTAAGGGAACTTAGCCAACCGCCTACATCGAACAAAAATAGCTGCATCGAAACAGCCCTTGCTTTCCACCCCACGCGAAAGCTGCTGGCAGTAGCAAGCGCCAACCGCCTAATCATATGGTCTCACGTGGGAGATAGCTGGCAAAAAACCGACGTCAAGGACCTCGCGAAAACCGATATTCTCAAGTCGATCGCTTTCCACCCCAATGGCAAGTACCTTGCAATAGCGGGCAATCTCAAGGAGTTACAACTCTGGCCCATCGACAACAAGGATCGATTGGGAGATGAACCACAAAAGTTTACAGCGACCCAGCCTGTGGTGACGTCGTTGGCATTTTCACCTGACGGATCACGCCTGGCCTCAGGTGGGGATGATATGACGGTTGTCGATTGGACGACGGACAACGGCCTTGCCGTGGCGGGGATCAGCCAGTATCACAATCGGGCGGTACGCAGCCTGGCGTTCTTGACCTCTGAAAAGAAATTGTTCCTGATGAGCGGCGACAGGGAAGGTCAGCTCGTACTCTGCTCGATGCCGTTAGGTGAAGAGAATTGCGTACTGATCGGTCCTCCAAAAGGGATAGAAATCACTGGACTGCAGGCTTATGGCGATCGATTGCTATCGGCCAGTAACGCCATTTGGTCCTGGCAGTTGGACCCCAAAAAGATGGCAGAAGATGCCGAAAGGCTATCCACCAGCCCTGCTGCCGAAGCGTCCAAAGTAGACGTTGAGGTAACTGCGCAATGAACGATACCTTGCTCATCCCCAACGGCGTCAATGGCAGCAATGGAGAATATCTACTCCAACCTCCGACGCCGCGCCAAATCCTTGAAGTATCCCTGGGGAATCGGCTGCCCAAGGAATTCCTGACGAAGCTTCAGGACCGACATGACAGAAGCGTGGAACATTACGGTGTACCGTTCGGTGTCGAGCCAGAGAAACTTTCGCAAACCGGATGGGCTGTACTGTTTCCGCGCGATACCCACCCGGAAATTATCCAGGCGCTGCGCCCGCTACTGGAACTTCGCAAGGAACAGACGGGTTCGCTGTATCGCGAGTTTCTGGGGGGCGAGGGATATCTTCCTGGGGACACCGCCAACCGCTGGCTTGCCCGGGCGCCGAGGTCCAAGGGGCCTGGTGTATGCACATGCGAAAAAGTACCGTATTACTTACTGATAGTGGGAACACCCGAACAGATTCCGTTCCGTTTCCAGTATGAACTGAGCGTCAATTACGCGGTTGGCCGCATCCATTTCGAAACGCTGGAAAATTATCGAAATTTTGCGAACAACGTGGTCAGGGCTGATACGCGCGTCAACGACAGGCCACGAGCGCTGTTCTTTGGACCGCGAAATAACGGCGATGCAGCCACGCGACTAAGCGCCGACAAGTTGGTAGCGCCGCTGGCAGTTCATGTTGAGCACCCAAGCTGGCAGATTGAAACGTGCCTGGCTGACTCCGCTACGAAAGAAATGCTCAAGCTGCAACTCTTTCACAGTGGCCCTGCCCCGGCGTTTCTGTTCACTGCCAGTCACGGGATGGGCTTTGCATTGGACGATCCCCGTCAGCTACGCCATCAGGGGGCCCTGCTCTGTCAAGATTGGTCTGGCCCCTTGATCCATAGAGGCAGCATTGAACCTGAGTTGTATTTCAGCGCCGATGACCTCGAAGACGACATGGACCTGAACAGCATGATTATCATGCACTTTGCCTGCTATGGCGCAGGAACCCCTCAATTCGACAATTTCAGCCGACCGGGACAACCTTTGCGCCAACTCGCCTCGGCCGATTTTCTTTCGGCTTTACCCATGCGAGCTCTGGGCCTGGCTAAGGGTGCACAGGCCGTGGTTGGTCATATCGAGCGGGCCTGGTCCTACGCCTTCGATTGGCCCGGGACCCAAGCTGAACTCTCCACCTTTGAAAGCACCCTCCGCGCATTGATGCATGGCAACTATCGGCTAGGCCATGCCATGGCGTTTTTCAGCGAAAGGTTCGCTGGGCTAAGCGTCGCACTTAACGCACAGCTGGAGGATGTAAATCTCGGAGCCAACATTGATGAAATATTGCTCAGCCAATTGTGGGCGGCGAGTAATGACGCGCGAAACTACTTAGTGCTAGGTGACCCCGCCGCTAGGCTTGGAAGCACAACGGCCGTGGACTAATCCACCACAAGGAACAACCTCATGGCTATCGAAAAACTACCAGGAACGAACATACATTACTGTTTGATCGCGTTTGATGAAAATGGTCTCGAACAAGCAAATGCTCAGGTCAGCGCTCAGTTGGTGGACCTGTTGCAGCAGCGCGAGATCACCGACGTATTTATTCTGATGCACGGCTGGAAAGGTGATGTTCCAGCAGCACAAGCACAATACCGCCGCTGGATCGGTGCAATGCTGGAATGCACGGCAGATATCAAACGGGCTAAAGATCGCAGCCCGAATTTCAAGCCTTTGATCATTGGCTTCCACTGGCCGAGTTTGCCATGGGGCGACGAGACAATGAGCATCGGCGCAGTCGCATTCGACGCCTTGGCGAACGCCAAACTGGCATGGGTTAGCGAAGCCGCTGCAAAAACTTCGGATACCACTGCCGCACGCCAGGCGTTGAGCGTGTTGTTTGACGCTGCACTGACTGAACCTAATCCACAGTCACTTTCAGCCGAAATCATCACTGCTTACAACCTTCTGCATACTGAAACACTTGGCACCACACCGGACGATATCAATGTGGACCGGGATCCATTCGACCCCGAAAAATCCTATCAAAACCAGCGGCAAGAACCATTGAATTACGGCAGCATTACCGACAGCGCACTCTTCGCCCCCTTGATTCAATTGTCATTCTGGAAAATGAAAAAAAGGGCTCAAGTGATTGGCGAAGGTGCCGGAGCACAGTTGGTAGTCCAGCTACAGCAAGCCTGCATTGCCAAGCCAGCCCGCTTTCATCTGATGGGGCACAGTTTCGGCTGTATCGTAGCCTCGTCCATGCTGCTCTCCAAAGCCGGGCAGCCCGCTACTTGCGTTGACTCGTTGATTTTAGTCCAAGGCGCTTTGTCGTTATGGTCCTATGCAGCCCGCATTCCCCACAAACCAGCATTGGGGGGCTATTTTCATTCTATTCTCGCCGAACAACGTGTTCGCGGAGCAACCATCACCACCCGATCCGAACACGACACCGCAGTCGGCAAGATCTATCCACTTGCCGCAGGGATTTCAGGCCCTGCAGCCTATGATGATTTAGCACTTCCTAAATATGGTGCCATCGGTGCATTTGGTGCGCGTGGTGAGGGTGTTGAATTTACAGACGTGACCATTCAAGACGTGCATCACGCTTACGCTTTCAAACCGCATACGCTCTACAACCTGGAGTGCAGCAGCGTCATCAAGAACGGTACCGGGCTTTCCGGCGCGCACAGTGATATCGCACATGCCCAATTAGGTCATGTTGTATGGGAGGCCGTCATCCAATCTATGCTCTGAAGACATTGCTCACTCAACAGGGAAAATCCCTTTGGCAATTGACCTGCATAAAGGCCGGTTTGCTCATACCGATCGGGTGCTGGGGCGGGCTGACGCCACTTTAAAACCGCCCCACAGGGAAGCCCTGACGACTCAATGCCAGGGTTCGCGCCGCCGTCAGCCCATTTGCTGCCACAAGATCAACAACCCCGGCACCCACGCCGTAAAGATCGCGCACGCCAGGGTCATTACCGCCACTAGCCGCTGGATTTTCCTGGCCAATGCCAGCAGCAGGAAAAAGCTGAACCACAGCACCGTCCACGCCGCCCAGTTCAGCACATCCCACACCTTCATCAACCCTTCGGCACCGGGGATGGAGCTGACCGTCACCACCAGCGCCGTCACGCTGACGAACAGACAGAACCAGCCCAGCCCACGGCCATCGACTTGCAGCAGCTGGTTCGCGGCCACCCATAGGTAGGTAAAAGCGAACAAGAGGGTCAAGGCACCTGCCTTGATACCTTCGGCCGAACCCACCACGAAGATCAGGTAGACCGCCACCAACAGGCTGAGCGAACCGACGAACAGATTGATCACTGCCACTTCGCGGTCAGTGATACGCCCCATCAGCCAGATGCTGTTGATGAACAACACCGCCCCCACATACAGCAGAACCAGTCCGTACAACATGGCAACCTCTTCTCATTCAAATTGTTTTAGGGTTTTTCTTGCCATTTCCAATATCGACAACCGTTGTTTCATTGCCTCTTTCGACAAGTAGGCATGGGCTTCAGGCTCCTGCCAGCCCTGGGCGGCCATCAGCAGGACCTTGGCCTTGTTGATGTCGGCCTGATGTTCCAAGCGCTCCTGCAACTGGGCGTTCTTCTGCAGCAAGCGGGCTTGGGCTTCGCTGTTGCTTCTGGCGCACACCAGCGCCGGTAGCACCTTGTGGTTGTCCAGCGGCAGCACCATCACGCCGTGACACCCCAATTCCAGAATTTGCGAGAGAATGGTCGGGCTTTCGTACTCCACCAACGCAATAGCGGTAAGGCGTACCCCACCCTGAGCCAGCAACTTGCCCAGCTCGGCGTGGTGGCGGCCTTCGAACACCCCGCAAAACACCAGGTCGGTGTGGGTGTCGAACGCCTTGGGCGGTGGCCAGCACTGTTTCACCGAGCAGCCGATGCGCATCAACTGCAACACCAGGGCATCGGTGATTTCACTGGGCGGGCAAACAATGCCCACATGCAGCTCACGCAGCGTGTTGAGGATATTCGACGTGCTCATGAGGGACCGCCTCCTGCCATGCTCGCGGTCCAGTCATCCAGGTTATGCACCACCACGTAGGGGTCGGGGCGTATGGCCGTAGGCGATTGCCATTTGATGCAGATCTGCCCATCTCCATCGATCTCGCCAATGCGCGCGAACAGGTGCGAATGGTTGTTCTGTTGCTCCACCCGCACGCTGCCCTGGGGGCTGTCCATGCCGACGTGGTACAGGTGATTGCGAATCACCTCGACCTCCAGGCTGTCGGTGGCATTCACCGCCTGGCACAGCATACGCATTTGGCTATAGGCCGCCTCAGCCCAGGCAGTGATGCAGACTTCTGCCGGGAAGAACGCACGGCACTGGCTGACGAACGCCTTGCTTTGCGGCGTCTCGACGCTGGTAAAGTACGGTGCGACGACGATATTGCCACGGGCCACCTCGGCGCCCATTTCGGCAATTTCTGCCTCACTGGTGGTCAAGCTGGCGATCGGCGGCCGGGGGGCATTGCCGTAACGCTGGGCCAATGCCTGATAGAAACTGGCCGTACCCGTACCGACCACGGTCGAAAACACTACATCCGGAGCAGAGCGCACAACCCGCTCCACCACCTGCGCCAGGTCATCAGCCGAGGGGTACAGAGGCATATAGGCCTCTTCCACCACCTCGCCGCCATGCTGTTTGTACAGGTGCCGCATGACATGGTTGCTTTCTCGCGGATAGATGTAGTCAGAGCCGACGAAGGCGACCCTGGCGCCGTAATGCCGTGTCAGGTACGCCGCCAGCGGCGCGCTGTTCTGGTTGGGCGCCGGCCCACCGTAGATGATGTTGGGCGAGTACTCGAAGCCCTCGTAGGGCGTGGGGTAGAACAGCAAACCGTCGGCACGCTCGATGACGGGCATCACGGCTTTGCGGGTATGCGACATGTAGCAGCCGAGCATCAGGCGCACACCGTGGTTACGCACATATTCATCACACAAGTTGCGATAACGGTCCGGGTCGCCCCCGGGGTCGCCAACCAGGGTCAATACCGGCTGGCCGAGCACCCCCCCTTCGCGGTTGACCTGGTCTGCCGCCAGCAGCGCGCCATATCGCTGCGAGCGTTCGATGGCTGCAGTAACGCCGGTTTCGGCGAACAGCAAGCCCACTTTCAATTGCCTGTCTTGTCTACTCATCACACCGTCCTGTGACAACCTTCATGTAGCCAGCGAAAAACGGATGCGCCCGCCTTCAAGGTGGCCGGCCACCGTGATGCAGGCCACCTCGGCCCGGCACGGGATGCGGTTACCGAGCAGGTACTCGGCCAGTGGCACCTCCAGCTCATGGCGGATAAAGCGCTTGAGCGCGCGGGCGCCGAACTCACCATCATGGCCTTCGCTGGCCAGCTTGCCGACCACCGCCGCATCAAGCTGCAGGCGACAGTGATGCTTGGCCAGCCGTCGGTTCAGGCGCGACACCTCCAGTTCGACGATGCGCTCACTCACGTCCTGCTCGATGGCGTTGAACACCACGGTACTGTCGATGCGGTTGACGAACTCGGCGGAAAAGCGCTTTACCAGGCGCCGCCGCACCAGGCCCAGCAAACGCTCTCGGTGCCCTGCCGGCTGGCCCAGCAGGCGCCGCAGCGACGCCAACGGCCCCTGCCGGTGCTGGCGTATTTCGTCTGCTGCCAGGTTGCTGGTCATGAACACCAAGGTGTTGCGGAAATTGAAGCTCTTTTCCCCGGAGGCCAAGCGCAGCAGGCCATTGTCGAACACATTGAGCAGCGCCTGGGACACCTCCTTACTGGCCTTTTCCAGCTCATCGAACAGCACGATCCCTGGGCGCCCCTGGCTGCCATCCAGCAGCGCCTGGTCGAACAGCGTGCGGCCTTCCTTGGCGCCAGCATAGCCCGGCGGCGCACCGGTCAAGGCGGCGGCGTAATGCTCCTGGGCCAAGGTGTTCATGTCGACCCGGCAGAAGGCATCGGCATCACCGTGCAGGGCGCGGGCCAGGGCACGCACGATCTCGGTCTTGCCAACCCCGGTCGGGCCGAGGAACAACGCCGTGAACAGGGGCCGGCGTGGGTCGAGAATATCCGCCCGTACCACCGTGAGCACATCCTCGATGGCCTGCAAGGCTTCGTCCTGGCCAAGGACTTCGTTGCGTAGTACCTGCATGACGGCGGCGACATCGAAGCGAAATCGCGACTGCAGGGTGTCTTCGCTGCGCAGGTGGGTTTCGACAATTGCCCGGGTGTGGCAGTTTTCGGCATTCAGTACAGCGCTGGAGGACGCGTCGCGACGCGTCTGCTCCAGCAGGTCGTTCAAGAACGGCATGGGCTTCCCCTCGCTGGTGAAACCGCGTGCCCGCAGGCACGCTGGACAATCTGGGGCTGCTGTGCAGCCCCAATGGCCTGGGCTGACAGGCACTGGTCAGCGGGCTTGCTTTTCCTTGGCGTCGTAGGGAAGGCTGCCGACTGGGCACTGCGCCACCCCCGAGGTACGCCGGGTCAGAGCCTCGACATTTTCGCGAGCCTTCTCGGCATCCAGCACCCAGGTGCGGTAGAACTCGAACGGGCATTCGGCAATGCCGCGGTCGCCATCGCCAGACAGGTGCATGCCGCTGTAGCCACGGTGCAGGATCTTGTACAGATGGTTTTGCGACTGGTCGTTCTGCCGCGCATCGCGAATCTGCGAGATCGACAGCTGGGCATACTGAATGCCCATTTCCTCTTCACCGCATTCGCCGAGCGTACGGCCATCGAAACCGATGATCGCCGAATGGCCGAAGTAGGAATACACGCCATCGAAGCCGGCGGCGTTGGCCACTGCCACATAGCAGTTGTTGGCCCAAGCCATGGCCTTGGCCATCAATACCTGCTGGTCCTTGGCCGGGTACATGTAACCTTGGCAGCGCACGATCAGCTCGGCGCCTTTCATGGCGCAGTCGCGCCAGATTTCCGGGTAGTTGCCGTCATCGCAGATGATCATGCTGATCTTCAGGCCTTTGGGGCCATCGGCAACATATGTCTGGCCGCCCGGGTACCAGCCTTCGATCGGGCACCAGGGGATGATCTTGCGGTACTTCTGCACGATCTCGCCGTTGTTGTCGATCAGCACCAAGGTGTTGTAAGGGGACTTGCGCGGGTGCTCTTCATGGCGCTCGCCGGTCAGCGAAAACACGCCCCAGACATTGGCCTTGCGGCAAGCCTGGGCGAACACTTCGGTTTCCACGCCGGGCACGGCCACGGCGGTTTCCATCATTTCCGCCGAGTCGTACATGATGCCCTGCAGGCTGTATTCTGGGAAAATCACCAGGTCCATGCCCGGCAGCCCCTGCTTCATGCCGACAATGATGTCGGCGATCTTCCTGGCGTTTTCGAGCACTTCATCGCGGGTATGCAGGCGCGGCATCTTGTAATTGACCACGGCGACGCCGACGGTGTCGTTGCTGCTGGAAATATCACCATGACGCATGTTGAACACCTCTTGTTGTTATTTTTCAGGGACGACAAAAAGCCCTCTCCGCATGCGGAGAGAGCTCATTTGCTCTTTGGGGTTCGGGGTGGAGGCAGCGGCATCGCCATTGATGCGCGGCTCCTGACAACCAACGGTATATGCCGGGTGTGGCGGCTTGTCAACCCACCATCCGCCGTCGCTGCTTCAGGCGCCGAGTGAGCCTAACACGCTGTGGAGCTTGTCCCGGGTGGCTTGCGCGCACGCCTGCATCGGCTCACGCAACTCGTCTGTAATCAGGTTTTGCATCCGCAACGCCGCCTTCACCACAGCCGGGTTAGGTTCGGCAAAGGCGACCTTGATCCACGGCAGCAACTGGTAGAACGTGCCACGCGCAGCCGCCCAATCGCCGCTGTCGACCTGCTGCAGCATGCGCACATACAGGTCGGCGCGCACATGTGCCGACGCTGAAATGGCCCCGGCACCGCCCAGGCACAGGTTGTTGAAGATCTGCAGGTCTTCACCGGCCAGCACCTGGGCGTGGCCGTCCTCGATCAGGGCCATGGTGGTCTCGCTGTCGCCGCTGCAGTCCTTCACGGCCGCAATGCGCGGGTGGCGCACGATGCGGCGCAGGGTTTCACGCTCGATGCGCACGCCGGTGCGATAAGGAATGTCGTACACGATCACTGGCACGCGGGCGGCATCGGCCACGGTGGCGAAGAAGGCTTCGATGCCGGCCTGCGATGGGCGAATGTAGCAAGGTGCGGGGACCAGCAGCCCGCCAATGTCGCGCTGTTGGATTTCAGCCTGGAAGCCCAGCAACTCGCGCAGGTTGTAACCCGACAGGCCCATCACCACCCTACCCGGCTCAACCCAGGCCAACACGGCATCCAGCACGGCCAGTTGCTCGGCCTTGGACAACGCCGCCGCCTCCCCCGTGGTACCGCACACCACAAAACCGGCCACGCCGTCTTCGAGCAGCTTCTTCACCAACCGCTCCAGGCCAGGGAAATCGATTTCGTTGTCGCGCATTGGCGTGACGAGGGCGATCCAGATACCACGGAAATTCGACATGCAAAAACTCCTGATGTTGACCGAAAGTCAGCGTCAGAGGATGAAGAGTCGAAGTGGTCTGGCAGGGATACCTGGCGCCTTCTGTCTCGTCAGCCCACCTGACGAGACAGCGCGCCTCGGTCAGATGAGCGGCTGTTTCTTGGATTTCTTGGCAACGGCAACGCACGCGCCTGCCTGGGCGATGAAGCCCGAAGCGGAAATGGCGTGGTTGGATATGGACATGCTGGCAAGCCCGTTGCGTAGATATGGCTGGATAATGGTGGTGCGTCGGGGCTGCTGTCAACCCTGGCCATGTCGATGCAGTCAACGCCACTCGCTGTAGGGTTCCAGCGGCGTTACCGGCAATGCCAGGTTGCCGCGCCATGGCTCGAACAGGTAGCGCAGGTAGAGCATGCCATGGCTAGGCGCGTAGTCATCGCTGTGCTGCCAGTCGAAGCCGCCGCCCAGCACCCACTGATCACTCAGGCGCCGTTCGAACAGGCCACGCACGCGATAGCCCAAGCCGCTGCTGTCGCTGGCTTCAGTCATGGCATCGATGTTGGAGTCAACGCCATGCTGCGCCAGCACCTTGCGATTGACGTGCGCGTGCGGATACAAGCGACTGCTGTCACTGTGGGCCTGGGACCAGCTGACGGAACCTTCCAGCAGCACCGACCAATCGTAGTTGCGCCAGGCATAACTGACCGGCACGCCCACCGAGCTGTAGCGCTGCGGGCTGTAGTAACCACCCTGCCCCAGGCTGTAGCCGCTCAGGTCCTTGTCGTGGCGCCAGTGCATCAGCGTCAGGCCAACACGCACACGCTCGTCGGCCTTTTCCACCACGCGGTGGTAATAGCCCGCCATGGCCCGAGTACGCTGGTTGTCAGCCACGTTCTCGCCGTACAGCCAATGGTGCCCCAGGCTGGCCCACACCCCGTTGTCGCCGCCTTGGTCCCAGCTCAGGCCCAGCGTGGCACCGTTGGCGGTGACCCCGCCCCAGCGCACGCCCGTCGGGCGGTCGCGTGCCCCGGCGAACGACAGCAGGGAATTGCTCATCGGCCGGCGCGAGGCGGTCAGCGACCAGCCAACCTGGCCCAGGTCACCGTTGACCGTTGCGCCGCCCAGCCAGTTGTTGATGGCATAGCCTTGGGTGGTGCCCAGGTCGAACGCCCAGCGGCTGCCCTGCCAACCCAACGCCAGCACGCTGCCGTTCGCTGTCTGCGAACCGCCCGTACACGCCGGCAGCGTTTTGCCGTCGGCGGTCTGGCCAACGAACTGGCAGCTGCCGAAGTCGGGGGTGTAGCGCCCCTCATCGTTCTGCTCGAACGCGCCTGCATCCATGCCGATGCGCTCTACCCGCGCAAAGGCAGTGCCGTCCTGCCAAGGGGTATCGACATGCAACAAGGTCGAATGCTTACTCAGTTCGGAAGTGCCAGGCGTACCGTCGTCCTCGCGCCAGCCGTAATCGTGCATCAGCGTCACGTGGGTATTGCGCTGGCGATACAGGGCATCCACGTCACTGCGCAGGCTGCGCGCCAGCCAGTCGTCACCCTCCTGCTCGCGGCTGGCTAGCGTCAATGCACGGTCATCCCGTGGTGCTAGCGCAGCGCGGTCCAACATCTGTGCATCAGCCATGGCTGCCGCATAGAGGTCCAGCGCCCGTTGCGGGTCCTCCTGCGCTACCAGGCGGGCGGCGTCGCGCCGTAACAACGGATCGGCGCGCGTCTGCTGTGCTGCGACCCGGTCGAGCTGCCTGGCGGCCTGCTGGTGTTCGCCCAAGGCAACCCAGACCGCCGCCAGGCGTCGCTGGGCATTACTGTCATCGGCAACCAATTGTGGCACCTGCACGCCCAGCATGTGCCGAGCCTGCGCCAGATTACCCTCGGCCACTGCGCTTTCCATCACCCCAAGGCGCGCATCGGCTCGGCCAGGTTGCACGGCAAGTACACGCTGGTAATAGCCCCGCGCTTTACCAGGCTCACCAAGCGCGGCGGCCCAGTCGGCCAACAGCATCAGGTCATCCGGGCTGGCTTCGCCACGCGCCAGGCTGGCTTCAAGCAAGGCTGTCGCATCGGCGTTGCGGCCTTGCGCCTGCAACTGCTGCGCCGAGGCCAGGGTCATGCGCCGCTGGATACGCTGCTCAAGCGCGTGCATGTCCGGGGTCCAGGCCGGCTGCGGTATCGCTCCCAGGCTGTCCAGGGCCAAGGCATCACGGTCGCTGGACTCCAGGAACAGACCGTGGGCATAGCGGGTTGCCGGGTCATGTGGCTGGTGCTGCACCACCCTGGCGAAGGCTGCGTCGGCCTCGGCGGTGCGCCCCTGATGACGCAGGCTATTGGCCAACTGGTAGACCAGCCAAGGCTCATCAGGGGCCAAAGACGCGGCCTGGTTCAGCACCTGGCTGGCCGTCGACCAGTCTTCGCGCTGCAAGGCTTCATCCCCTTGCTGGCGTAAGCGCGCCAGCGCCAGGCTGCGGCGCAGGCTGGCGAACTGCGTTTGCTGACGTGCTGGCAGGCTGTCCAGGAAGGCCTGCGCCTTGTCTGGCGATTGCGCCTGGTAAACGCGCATCAAGCCACGCACGGCAATGCCGTTATCCGGCGCCATACGCCGGACCTGCAGAAACTGCCGTTCGGCAGCAACTGTATTGCCCTCGGCCATTAACACATCGGCCAGGCCCAACAAGGCGAACTCATCGTTTGGACGCTGCTGGCGTGCCTGCTGATAGCGTGAGCGCGCTGTTGGCAGGTCGTTTGCAGCAAGCGCACGGTCCCCGCTCTGGATTACCGCCCAGTATCGGCTTGCCGACACCATATCGCTCCATTTGCTGATCTTGTAGCTGTCCTGTTCCTTGTCAGTCGCAGCCCGAAAAGATGCATTGGCTTGGTCGTATCGCTTTTGCGACATCAGCGCATAACCCAACGCCCCATGTAGGCTGGCATCGTCTGGGTACTGGCGCAGCGCCCGGCGCAGCTGTGCTTCGGCTTCGGCATGACGTCCCTTGTCGAGCAGCGCCTTGCCCCGTTGACCAGCCTGCCAGGCCGGGTCGGCCAACAGTTTTCGCTGCTGTTGCAGATTCTCGCTGGCCTGCGCCAACAGTGGCGAAGCGGGGTAGCGCTGGACAAAGGCTTGCCAGGCCACCGCGCTGCTGGCACTCACCGCTTGCCCCGCCAAGTAATCGAACTCGCGCTGGGCCGCAGCATCCCGTGCACCAGGGTCGCGTGACAGCTGATCGAGCAAGGCCAAAGCCTCGCGATCGCGCTTTTCGGCGAACAGCCAACCGGCCAGGGTCTGGCGCAGCCCGGCACTGCCTGGGTACTGCTGATCCAACCGCTGCAACTGGCGAATCGCCCCAGGGCGCTGGCCCGGCAGATTGCCGCGCACGCGCCAGTAGTCCAGGGCCAACTCCAGGCTGGGTGGCTCGTCAGCAAACAGCTGCTCGTACACCGCCAGTGCCTCTTCATAGCGGCCGGTCACCGCCAACAGGCGCGCCTGCTGCAAGCGCCGCGCAGACTCGGGGTGTTGCAGCTCAAGCAGGCGACTGGCTTGGCGTGCTTGCAGGCTGCCAGGTGCCACGGCACTGATCCGGGCGCCCAATTGCTCGGCAGCGCTGCTGTTCTTTTCGCGCAGTGCCAGGCTCAAGGCTGCCAGCAATACATCCGGATTGCGCGGTTCCAGCAACTGCAGCCGGCCCAGTGCATCACGGACCAGGTCGTCACGGTGCAGCGCTTCGCCGCGACGTACCTGGTCCAGCAGCCATTGGCGCTGCTCATCGGCATCCTTGGGTTGCGCCGCTGCCTGGCAGGTGACTGTCGCCAGCATCAGCACGCCGATCATTCGTTGCATGGCGCGCTCCAGGCCGGCAACAAGCGGCCGTGCGGGTCAAAACGATAACGGGCCTCATCCCAGCCTTGGCCGAACAGCACCAGCACCTGGCTGTAATACGCCTTGGCCTCGACCGGCTGATCGCGCAAGCGCTGACGCTGGGCCGCCAAGCCGGCCACGTGCGCCGGCGAGGCTGCCAGCAATGGCAGCAATGCCGCAGAAAAGCCGGCCGGGCCCTGGCCGCTGGCTTCACCGCTGCGTGCGTCCGCGCGCTCGGGGGGGAGCCCCTGGCGCTGGGTCAATGCCGCCATCGGCGCGTAATGGGCGACCAATTCGTTGCGTTGCACCGCATCCTTGGCCAACATGCCGACCCACAGGTACACACGAATGGCGTCGTAATCACCGGCACTGCCATGCTGCGGGTCTGCCGCTGGCTTGCCGGCCGGTGTCCACAGCAACCAGTCCGGGGCGAAGCCCTTTGGCGACGAAGCCAACCACAAACGCCGCGTATTGGCCGCCAGCTCTCCCCACAAGGGGTCCACCTCGCTGAAGCGGTCGAACAGCTGCAGCGGCAGGTAGCTGGGGTTCAGGCGGGTACCCTGGGCGTCCTCGAAGCCGTAGTCACCTGGCAGCAGCATCACCCCAAGGCCTGGGAGCTTGCGCACGGTCTGCGCCGCGATACGCCACAGCAGGCGCTGGCCCAGTTGCGTGTATGCGGGCTGCTGCCACAAGCGCCCTGCTTCCAGCAGGCTGTAGGCGATCCACAGGTCGGCATCGCTGGCGTTGTTGGCGTCCAGCACCTGCCATTGCTGCTGCTCGTTACGCCCCCACAGCCAGGCCGGCAGGTGCCTGGCCAGGTCACCTTCGGCGAGGTTGTTGCCGGTCCAGCGCAGCAACTGGGCGAAGGCGTCGCGGTCATTGCCCACCAAGGCGAAGAACAACCCATAACTCTGCCCTTCCGACGTGGTGATCAAGCGCGCGTCACTCGGGTCGATCACCCGGCCGTCCGCACTCACCAGCTCGGCCTTGAAACGTTCCCAGGCAGGCCATGAGCACGCCGCCTCGGCATTGGCGAAAACGGGCAGGCCCAGGGCGACCAACCCTACCAGCATCTGGCGCATCATCACCCCGCCTCACCCAAGCGGCGCTTGCCGGCCCAGCGCAATGCTCGCCACAGCAAGAAAGCGAACAGCACCACGCACACCGCCGCGATCGCCGCCAACAACACCGGGTGCTCGGACAAGTGGAACCACAGCAGCAGCCACCACGGCAGCGCACCGACAAAATAGTGCTCGCCCACAAACTGGCTGCTCAGGCCACTGCTGCGCACCAGCGTTACCGAGCCTGCCACCGCATCGAGCTTGCCCACATCGCCAAGCACATCGCGCAGCAACGCGTAATCGCCGTCGCTGTTGGCCAACAAGGCGACCACGCTGCGCTGTTGGTGAAATGGCGATTTCAGGCCGGTGATGGCGGCAATCGGCGCCTGCGCACTGACTGCCACGCGGCTGCTCGCAGCCACCGGCTCGGTATCGAAGCGCTGGCCGCCAGGTAACCTTGCGCTGCGCCCCTGCAGCAGCCAGTCACGCTGAGCGCTGAGCAGCAGGCCAAGGTTGGGCGCATCGCTCAAAGCCTCGGGCAGGTTGCCGATCAGCAACAAGTCGGCGTCTGCCGTTGCGGCGTGTTTCCAGTCATCGATCAGTTGCAGGCCAAGCGCCGGATAACCGATCTGCCCGGCTAGCCCGCCAACCGTGTCGAGCAACGTACCAACCTGCATCGCCGTGGGTTTGGCCGGCATGATGACCAGGGTCTCGGAAAGGTCGGCCATGCGGCTGAACGGGAAGCCGCTGCGGGCGAAGGCACGCAGGTCGGGCATGGCGATGTAATGGTGATAACCGGACAGGTCGATGGTCGAGTTGTCGTCGATCGCTGCGCGCACGTCTACCGGCAGCGAGGTCTGGCAGCGGTCACGCTGAGCACTGCCCAGGGTACTGGCAAAGCTGAAATCGAAGCGGATGCGGTTGCGGTCGCCAATCTTCAGCGCCGGTACCAGCGACTTCTCGGTCACTGCCGTGTTGTCAGCGGACAGCACGGCCAGGCGCATTTGCTCGAGCGTACCGCCGCGCCGGTCATTGCCCACCAGCGGCATGCTGGTGATGTACTGGTCGTTGACGCTGATGCTCAGGCGCGATTCATCGGTCACCGCCGGCGCCGTGTAGCGGTACAGGGTGCGTAGCGCAATGCCCTGGTTACGCCACACGAACAAGTCGGGTGGCAGGTTGAGCTCCAGTGTCACCGGTCGCGGTTGCAGGCCGCTGACTTGCAGTTGCTCAGGGTAATCCAGCAGCTCGGCAAAACGTACCGGCCGATCGGTGCGCGTCCAGTTCGGCGCATCGTAGGGCTGGCGCGGTTGCAAGGCAGTCATCTGCTCCACCTTCACCCGCGCGCCACGGAACAGGTTGTTGCCAACCGCCAGCGCCGAGGCCGCCTTGACCAGATCGTCGTCGTTACGGCCCAGCACCAATAGCACTTTGCTGAAGCGGTCGTCGGGGTGGTCGATCATCTGCAGCACCGGGCCATCGACCAGCGGGAACTGCTGCAGGTCGGCGAGCAGCGCCGGGCGGCGGTCGTTGCTGGCAAACACGATGCTCGGTGCAGGCTTGTCGCCACGGGCAGGCAATTGGTTGTACAGCACCGGAAAGCTGGCCTTGCGCCAACCGGCCTGGCTGCCGAAATAGGACGCCAGGATGGCCGCCGCACGCTGCTCGCCCAGGCTCGGCACGCCGCTGAACACCACCGGCAACTCCACCTTGCCGGTATCGCGCGCGTCGAAAAATGGCAACGGGAAATACGCCAGGTCGTTTTCCAGCACCAGGGCTTGCTCGTGCAACTGCACCTGGCTCTTGCGGTTCAGGTTCAGCCACAGGCCGCTGTGCGCTGGGTCTTCGCAAATATCGGTGTAGTGCCCGACGAACTCCAGGCGTACTCGGTTGAAGTCGCTGAGCAGCTTCGGGTCCAGCGGCAACTGGCGGCGCACGCGTTGCCCCAGCTGGTCCTTCTCCACCGGCACCACGCCCATCAATTCGTCATTGAGGTAAACACGCAGGTGCGACAGGTTCGGCAGCAGCGCCGGCGAAGGCGTGTAGTCCAGTTGCAAGCTGGCCTCGGTGGCCAGGCGGTCGCGACGCAAGCCGAACTCGATATGCTCGCTGTTGCGTACACCCAGCAGCAGGCTGTCGGATGCATGCCCAAGCTGCTCGAAGGTTTTCGCAACCGGCCAGTTCGGTACCGTGGGTGTAGGTATTGCGGGCTCGGCAAGCGGGGCTTGGGAGGTAGCAGCGGCGCTCTGCGACAAGGCGGCGAGCAGCGCCATCGCCAGGCCCCAGGCACGCGCGGGATAACCAGTCATCATGCGTCTCGATCAACAGGGTTCATGGAAGGGATTGCCCGCGGTGTGCGGGGCCAATAGCTGGCCAACCACAGCGCCAGCGTACGCAGTGGGCGCAAGCGCGCCCTCAGCCAGGGTGGCATGTGCTCGAACAGGCGCAGGTAACCGACACCGCCCAGCTTCAGTACATCGATCAGGCTGCGCAGCGGGCGCTCCACCTCATGCTGCTCGCTCCAGCCAAGCCAGGCATCGGCACGGGCAAAGGTGCAGTGGACCAGATCGATGCGCTGTTGCTGGTCAAGTGCATGGAACACCAGGCCCACGTGTTGCCCGACGGTACGGGTGACACACGCCTGGAAGGCGAACTCACGCTGGCCGCGATTGAGCAGCAGACGTACCTGTTCCCCCGGTTTCAGCTCTAGGCCTTGCTGCACCTGCAGGCCGACACCGCCATCGGAGTAATCGACCAGGGTGCAGGGGTAGGCATGACCGCTGGCCAGTACCAGCCCCGCCGGCAAGCGCATCTGCACGCGGTGGGCACGGCGCACCTGGCGCACTTCGGCGGCCACGGCAACGGCGGCGCCAATGATCAGCAGGTTGTAGATCACCCACAGCGAGCTGACGATCACCGTGCCGATTTCTGCCGTGGGGCCGGTGAACAGGCGCCACACGGCAAAGCCCAGGCCAACCACGTTGAGCGCCGCCAACCACAGGTAAGGCTGGGCGATACGCCAGTCGAACTGCGCCTGCTCCATCAGGCCGCCTTTGGCGGTGACGTTGAACTTGCCCTTTTTCGGCGCGAACAGCGCCACCGTGGTCGGGCGGGCGATGTACCAGGCCAGCACGGTCTCGTACACCTCGCCCCAGAAGGTTTGCCGGTACTTGCCCTGCATGCGCGAGTTGGTCAGGCTGGCGTGGATCATGTGCGGCAGCACGTACAGCAGAATCATCAACGCCGGTGCGTAGATGATGTAGGCATGCAGCAACAGGAACGCCAGCGGCGCGGTCAGGAATATCAGCCGTGGCAAGCCGGCCAGGAAGTGCAGCATGGCGTTGGCATAGCACACCCGCTGGAACAGGCTGAGCCCACGCCCGAACAACGGGTTGTCGGTGCGGAAGATCTGCACCATGCCACGGGCCCAGCGAATGCGTTGGCCAATGTGCGCCGACAGGCTTTCGGTGGCCAGGCCCGCGGCCTGCGGAATGCTCAGGTAAGCCGACGACCACCCCTGGCGGTGCATGCGCAGGGCGGTGTGGGCGTCTTCGGTCACGGTCTCGACGGCAAAACCGCCGATGCTTTCCAATGCGGTGCGGCGCAGCACGGCACACGAGCCGCAGAAAAACGCCGCGTTCCACATGTCGTTGCCATCCTGAATCAAGCCGTAGAACAGTTCGCCTTCATTGGGGCGACGGCGGAACGAGCCGAGGTTGCGCTCGAACGGGTCGGGCGAGAAGAAATGGTGCGGTGTCTGCACCAGCGCCAACTTCGGGTCTTTGAGGAACCAGCCCACGGTCATTTGCAGGAAGGAGCGCACCGGCACGTGGTCGCAGTCGAAGATGGCGATCAGCTCGCTGTCGGTCACACCCAGCGCATGGTTGAGGTTGCCGGCCTTGGCGTGCTTGCTGTCGGGCCGCACGATGTAGCCCACCCCGGCTTCGTCGGCAAAAGCACGAAACGCATCACGGCGGCCGTCATCGAGGATGTAGATGCGCAGGCACTCGCGCGGCCAGTCCAGGCCCAGCGCGGCCAGTACCGTGGTGCGCACCACCGACAGGTCTTCGTTGTAGGTGGGAATCAACAAATCGACAGTCGGCCAGTGCTGCGGGTTGGCCGGCAGGTTGGCCGGTTTGCGCTGCAACGGCCAGCTGGTCTGGATGTAACCCAGGATCAATACGAACCACGAATAGGTTTCGGCTGCCAACAGAATCACCCCGAACACCAGGTCGGTGGTGTCGTTCCAGTTCAGGGTCGAGGTGTAGCGCCACCACAGGTAGCGGCACGAGATAATGGTCGACAGCACGATCAGCATCAGGGTCGGGAAGCGCCCCGGCATGTGTCGCACCAGCATGGCAATGCCCAGCAACAGGCAGATGAACATCAGTTGCGCCAGGTAGCCGAACGGTTCAGTCACGCACAGCAGGGCCAGGCTTGCGGCGCACACCGTCAACACGCTGTAGAACACCCGCCGGGCGAGCACGCTAAGGCCGCGCAGGCGTGCCGAGGCTTCGTGCCTGAAAGCACTGGCGCGGTAGCGCGCGGGCACCCGATGCAATGCATCGATCAGCAGCCCTCGGTAATGGCGCCCAACCTGGCCAACACCCCGCAGTCGCAAGCGCACTGCGCCCCATGCTCGGCGGCCAGGCCCTGTTGTGCGTGCCACCGGTTGACGGCGCACCAGCAACCACAGGCTCTGGATCAGCAGCCGTAGCGGGTCACCCAGGCTCGGGCGCTTGCCTGAAAGCTGCGGGTACAGGCGTTGGCGTTCGGCCAGCAATGCCTGCCAGGCGGGTGACTCCAGGCGCAGGAACAGAAAGGCCAGCCACACGCCCAAGGTAAACAGCCAGGCAACCGGTAGCCGCGCACCACGGGCGGTGAACCACGTATAGGCCGACAGAGGAGTCAAGGTCACGGCCCGCGCCTCGTCAGGCAGCGTACCGCCAGGCTTTGTACGTCCCGGCAGGCCAGGCTCTGCGGGGCGTAATGGCCAAGCGGCGCCTTGCACGCCAGGGCTTCGAGGAAGGCTTCGTCGCGGTGGACCACCTGGATCGGCAAGCGCTCACCGAACAGGTCGCGCCACACCATCAACAGGTCGCTCTGCAAACGGCTGGCCGGGTCGTAGCGATTGACCAGCAGCATGTCGTAGTGCTCAACCGGTCGGCGCCCGAGCAGCAGGTGGCTGGCCATTTCGGCCTCAGCCACCAGTACCCGCACATCGGTCTCGATGCCGTTGACAGCGCTGTCGGCCAACGGTTGCGGCAGGTCGAACAACACCCAATCGAACTGCTCAGCCAGTTCGGCCTGGCGAGCACGCCATGCCAGCGCGTCAGGCACAAGGTGCCGCGAACTGCCAGGCAGGTTGCCGAACGGCAGCAGGCACAGGCCATCGAGCACCTCATACACAGCATCGCTGGCCGGCCGCCCTTCCCGCTCGGCCAGCGCCCAGCCCTCGGACGTATCCAGCGGCAGGTTGAAGTGCAGGCCGAGCAAATTGCTTGGGCACAGGTCAATCAGCAGCACCCGCTCGCCCATACCCTGCAGCGCATAGCCCAGCGCAGCCAACAAGGCGCTGCGCCCCAGGCCTCCGCGCACCCCGTGCAGGGCCAGGCTGGTCATGACGAAACGCCCTCGCGCTGCCTGACAGCCGCGTACAACCCGCCCTGGCTGCTGGCCCGACAGCTTTCACCCAGCAACGGCCAGCGCTGCAGGGCTTGCTGAACGCCCACCAGCATCGAGATGTCCTGGTAGTTCAGCTCGGGCATGTCCAGGTGCTGGCGCAGTTGGGCGATGTCGTCGCTGCGGTCGGACGGGTCTGCCTTGCCAGTGATCATGGGCGCTCCTTGGGGATGGGCTGCCAGTCAGGCTGGCCTTGCAGGCGCATGTAGGCGCGCCCCTGGTAATTCAGCACCTGCGCGCCGGCGGTTTCGGCAACCTGTTCGGTGGTTGGCAGGTCGGTCAGCAGGCCGGGCACATCCAGCACGTGCTGCTGGCCCAGGCCCGCGTACACACGGGAGATCAGCTCGGACAACGCCAGGTAACTGGTGGCTGCCGTGACCCGCAGCGGCTCGCTGCGGGCAGGTTGGCCCATGCCGATGAACTTCAGCCCGACTGGCACATGGGTAATCGACGGCGTGGGGATTTCGCGCATGCCCGACAGCTGCATGCGGTCGCCATGCAACGCAGCGCCATGCTCTGGAACAATGGCCACCACTACCCGGCGGCCACTGCGCTCCAATTCGTCGAGGAAGGTGCCAAGCTCGCCGAACAGGCGATTGGCGCGGGTGGCGTAGTCGGCCACGCGGGTACCGCCGTCGGCGGTGACGATACGGTTGCCGTCATGCAGGCTGATGCTGTTGTAGAACAGCGACACATGCTCATTCGCAGTGCTTTTGCGTTGCCCCCACCAACGGCGCAATACCTCCAGGTCGCTGGCGATCGGCGAGCCGTCGAAGCCCACCAGTGCCCTTGGGAAGTCGGTATTGCGCATGCCCGGTTGTGGCATGCGCTGCTGGGTAATGTCACCGATGAAGTTGTCGAACCGGCCACTGTGGTTGAGCAAAGTGTTGCTCTGGAAACCCAGCCGGGCCAGGTTCTGGAACAACAGGCACTGCTCCGGGGCAGGCTGGTACAGGCCTGCATGCGACGACTGCCCACAGCTGGCACGCAGCACGCGGATGGCGGCTGGGCCGCTGTAGGAAGTCGCCGAGTTGAACTGGTCGAAGACCACGTCCATGCGCGACAGCAGCGAGTTGTCGCGCAGCCCCACGGCGGACAGGTCATCCCAGGCCAGCGAACAGATGTTGATCACCAGCAGGTCGAACGGCTGTTCATCGGCATTCACGGCAGGAAACGCCGTTACCCGCTCGCGCTCGCTGGCGAAGAAGCGCTCAAGCCAGCTGTCGAGCGTGGCATTGTCAGCGGCTGCGGTGGTGGGCAGCGGTTCGGCCGGGGTGCTCGTCACCACGCCGGGCGCCTGGCCCGCCCCCAGCGATGGCAAGCCGCCAGCTGCCAACCAGGCCAGCCCCAGCAGGCTCAAGGTGCTCAGGCGCAGCCAATGGCGCAGGTACAGGTAACCCACCAGCAACAGCGTCAGCGCGCCCAACAGGTTCCAGTTGACGAAGCGGCCCAGCAGTTCAAGCAGGTAGTCCCACGAAAAATCCAGCACCCCCGGCTGCGCCAACAGGCGGCTGAAGGGTGGTAGCCAAGTGTCCTGGTAGAACAGCGCGATTGCGATGGGTACCGCCAGCAGTTGCCGGGCAATACGCAGCCACTTGCCCGGCAACGGGATCAGCAGAAACGCAGCGAACAGCAGGTTTGGCAATGCCTGGAAGTCGAGCATGCCAAGGGCGACCAACAAAAATTTGGCAAAAAAATAGAGGTTCCACCCTCCCAGTCCAGGCCAGCGGGCCAGTACCGGGAGGGTGACGGTGGTATTAGTCATTCTGGGGGTCCTGGCGTACAGCGCGGTGGCGTACGCCCAGCGGTTTCAGGTAACGGGGGGAAAGGCGACGGCGCAACCAAGTGCGCAGGGCCGCGCACAGGCGCAACATCAACAAAGCCAGGCCCAATGTGACCAGGGCTGTAATGCCGACCACCTGCAGCAGTTGCACGAAGTTCATGCGCCCCCCCGCTTGGCCAGAGCGACCTTGCGCGGGGCCAGTGCCGGCCACGCCTGTGCCTGCCGCTGCACCACCGGATCGGCCCGGGGTGGCTGTGGCAAGCTGCTGTCGAGAAACGCCGGGGCGGCCAGGCTGTCGAGGTCGGCAAGCACCTCCTGGCTAATGAACAGCTCTTTCCACGACAGTTGGAAGATGTGATCCAGCGCTTGTTCGACACCTTCGCAGCGGCAGGCGAACAGGAACAGGAACAACACCTCGCCAACCACGCACGCAATGTCGCCATCACGGCGGAACATCGTGCGCGAGCAAGCCTGCAGTGGGGTCAGCCCAGGCGCCGGGCGCAGCACCAGTAACTGGTGGACGATTTCACCGTTACGCACACCCTGCCACATGGTTTGCACGGCTTCGGCGAATGCCCGGGGTGCCACCAGCCCGCAGATGGCCTGCGGCCGCAGGCGGGCCAGCAAGGCATCGAAGTCACTTGGCAGGTGCCGGCGCCAGACATAGCCCTGAATGCTTTCGACCATGGTCAAAAAGCGCGACAAGCTGGCGCCGAACGGCACGATCTGGGTGGCGCCGCAGGCCAGCAGCAGTTGTTCGTCCTGGTAACGCAGGGTGGGTGCCATTTCGCGCACCACCAACTTCAAGGCATTGCCACGCCGCTGGCGCAGGCGGTGCAGCTGGCGCGCCAGGTGGTCCAGGCGCTGCCCACCATCGATGGCGAAGATTACCGTGGCAGAGACCGCACGGCTGGCCTTGGCGCTCAGTTCATCAAGGCTTTCGCAGACCTGCCAGTGCTCGGAGAACGCGGGTGCGCCTTCCAGTACTGGGCGCTGGGCCAGGCACAGCAGCTCATCGCCACCGGTGTCGGCTGGCACCTGCGGCGCTCCGGTAACGGCAAAACCCGCATTACGGCGCTCCAGTTGCAGTTCACACGCACCAGCCTTGCCGAGCGGGTTGCTCCAGAAATGCTGCAGGTAGCGCACCCCACCTTTGCCACGGTACACCTGGGCCAACCCGTCCACGCTTTGATTGACTGCACGCAGGCGCTCGACCAGGGCGGTACCCTGCCCGCCACTGATGACCAGCAGCAGCGCTGCCTCGGCCACCAAAGCGGGGCGCAGGGCATTGCACCAGTGCTCGACTTCGGTGCCCGCCCAGGCATCGGCCGGTGCCAGCAGCACCAGCACACGCCCAGGGGCATCGAGACGGGGAAGATCATGCAACAGGTAGCGGGTGGCACGCGGGTTGGCTTCATACAGCGCCAGCTCGGCCGGGCCGCATGCGGCGTCGAGCGCACCCAGCACGTCATCCATGGCTTGCGTTTCGGCAATCAGGGCTGCCCTGGTATGAGCGGGCATGCCTTCGACCACCTGGCGGCATAGCAAAGTGGCGTCTTCGGTGGCGTCACAGGCTAACCAATACAATCCTTGCTGATGAAGCTGGCTACTCTCGGCGCTCAGGCCGGAAATAGCCAACAACGGCATTGCATACGTCAAAACACTGGCTCTGCTAAGTAAATCGAAAGGGCTTGAAAGGAGAATGTGACATGCCCGCTGAGGAAGCCTCATGAGCTACGTCAATAAAACGACAAAAACATCACGAAAGATAAAAGCGCGTCAATCCTACAGCACCAAGGCAATTTGCAATCAGACGAAAATGTAATCAATTGCAAAGTTTTGTTAACAGACGCCCCGCAGGCGGCCCTGCACAGCGCTTGATGTGATGCACTTTGCCTGCATCGGTGCTGGCTGCTGAAGGCGAATCCCGCGCTGTGCTGTATGGTTACCGGTTAAGTAAAAATCGATATTCCGGAGACAAGCATGCTTGGTATCTTTGAGCGCAGGCTCGACCCCTTCCCGCCCGACGAGGTGCCACCGCCGCCAATGGGATTGGCGCGCTTCATGTGGGCCTGCACCCGCGGCGCCCGAGGCTACATCCTGGCGCTGGCACTGCTCAGTGCCGGGGTATCGATCTATGAAGCCTGGCTGTTCGCCTTCCTCGGCCAGGTGGTCGACCTGCTTTCGGCGTGGCAGGCCGGCGGCACCGTCGGCCCCGACGAAAGCCGCGTACTCTGGGGCATCGGCATCGTCCTGCTGGTTAGCGTCGGGCTGGTGGCGCTGCGCACCATGGTTCAACACCAGGTGCTGGCAATCAACTTGCCGCTGCGGCTGCGTTGGGACTTCCACCGCTTGATGCTGCGCCAGAGCTTGTCGTTCTTCTCTGACGAATTTTCCGGCCGGGTCACCACCAAGGTGATGCAGACAGCACTGGCAGTGCGCGATGTGCTGTTCACACTCATCGAAATCCTCCCTGGGATTGGCGTGTACTTCATCGCGATCATTGCCCTGGCCGGCGGTTTCGCCCTGAAACTCATGTTGCCATTCATCGCCTGGGTCGTGCTGTTCGGTTTGGCGATGCTGTATTTCGTACCGAGCCTGGGCAAAGTCGGGCAGGAGCAGGCCAACGCCAGGTCGTCGATGACCGGGCGGGTGTCCGACGCCTATACCAACATCACCACGGTGAAGCTGTTCTCCCACTCCAACCGCGAAGCGCACTTTGCCCGTGCGGCCATGGAAGACTTCAAACAGACCGGCTTTCGTCAGATGCGCCTGGTCAGCCAGTTCGAAATCGTCAACCAGGCGCTGGTGGTGGGTTTGATCATGGGCGCCGGGGGCTATGCACTGTGGCTGTGGCACCAGGGCCAGGTCGGCACCGGGGCGGTGGCGGCAATTACCGCCATGGCCTTGCGTATCAACGGCATGTCGCACTGGATCATGTGGGAGATCACCTCGCTGTTCGAAAACATCGGCACCGTGCAGGACGGAATGGCCACCCTCACCCGCGGCCCCAAGGTGCAGGATGCGCCAGATGCTACCGAGCTGGTCACCACCGGTGGCGCGGTGAGCTTCGACAAGGTCAGTTTCAACTACAACGGCGAGCGCCAGGTGCTCAACGACCTCAGCCTTAACATTCGCCCAGGCGAAAAAGTCGGGCTGGTGGGTCGCTCCGGTGCGGGCAAGTCCACCTTGATCAACCTGTTGCTGCGCTTCTACGACGTGGACAAGGGGGAAATCCGCATCGACGGGCAGAACGTGGCCAAGGTCACGCAAGACAGCCTGCGCAATGCTATCGGCATGGTGACCCAGGACACCTCGCTGTTGCACCGAACGATTCGCGACAACATCGCCTATGGCCGCCCCGATGCAACCGAGGCGCAGATCCGCGCCGCTGCAGCCAACGCCCAAGCCGATGGATTCATCGGCCAGCTCAGCGACCGCCAGGGCAACAGCGGTTACGACACACTGGTGGGGGAGCGCGGCATCAAACTGTCAGGTGGCCAGCGCCAGCGCATCGCCATTGCCCGGGTCATGCTGAAGAACGCACCGATCCTGCTGCTGGACGAAGCCACCAGCGCGCTGGACTCCGAAGTGGAAGTGGCCATTCAGGAGAGCCTGGATGAAATGATGCAAGGCAAGACCGTGATCGCCATTGCCCACCGTTTATCGACGATCGCCGCCATGGACCGGCTGATCGTGATGGATGAAGGGCACATCATCGAGCAAGGCACCCACACCGAACTGCTGGCGAAGAATGGCACCTATGCGCGGTTGTGGCAGCACCAGAGCGGTGGCTTCCTGGGGGAAGACCAGGGTGTTGCAGAGGCTGTGGAGTAGGCCTGCTATTGGTTGGGGCCGCAGGGCGGCCCCAACTGTTGTTCTGGCGATGCGGCAATGCCTTGGCACTAACCAAACACATGAGAAGGCCGGCGCAACACCGGATCAAACGGGTTGATACGCTCGCCAATCGCCGCTGCCTCGCGCTTGAGCAATGCCACCACGGTCGGCATGCGGTTGGGCCCCAGGCGGTCGCTGATGGTCGCCACGCTCAGGGCCGCGACCGCATGGCCATTACGGTCAAGGATCGGCACCGCCAAACCGGCCATGCCGTCGAGCACGCCGGTATTGCGCCCGGCATAGCCCAGGCTGCGCACGTTGTCGATCTCGGCACGCAGCAGCACTTCGTCGTAATGATGAAAGTCCTTCAAGCGCGGCAAGTTGTAGCGGATCACCTCGTCACGCTCCTCCTCGGGCAGGAAGGCCAGGATCGCCAGGCTGCCCTGCCCCACGCCCAAGGCCACACGGCCACCGATATCACCGGTGAAGGTACGGATCGGGTACGGCCCTTCGCTGCGGTCCAGGCACACCGCGTCGAACCCTGAACGTGCCAGCAAAAACAGCGAATCACCCAATGAAGCCGAAAGCCTCAGCAGGCTCGGGCGTACCACATCGCGTAGGTTGCCAGCCTGCCCGGCCTTGGCCGCGAGGGCGAAGAAATCCAGGCTCAGGCGGTAGCGCTTACTGGTCGCACACTGGTCCACCATGCCCTCTTCGATCAGGCTGCGCAGCAAACGGTGGGTGGTGGGCTGCGCCAGGCCAACCCGCTGTGCTAGCTGGCTAACCTTCTCACCCTCGCCAGCGCAATCACCCAGCGCACGCAACACGGCGAACAAACGGGACACCGCAGTGACGCCGACTTCCTTGCCTTGTTCATTTCGTTTATCGGAATCCATTTTTCACTTAACCCTAAGAAATTCCAATGAGTGGAATAATTTCAAAATAGCTGTCACTCAGTGAAATTACCCTTTGTCGCCATCCTAATCATTGCCCTACTCTCCGGTCCATAGGGCGATATCACAACATCGGCCGCCGCCACAGAAGCGAGCGCCAACGTCCGTAAAAGCTTTGCTTTTCGCCGCTGGCGCTCTGCCCACCCTGAAACTGCCGGTTGACCCCGGTTCCGTTTGCGATGGAGCACAGCCATGACCTTTCTGTTGATCGACAAACTCTGCAAGCGCTATGGCGCCACGGAGGCAGTGGCCAGCTCGTCACTGTCCATCGAAAAAGGCGAGTTCGTCTCCCTGCTCGGCCCTTCCGGCTGTGGCAAGACCACCACCCTGCAGATGATCGCCGGCTTCGTCGAAGTCACCAGCGGGCGCATCGTGCTCGATGGCCGTGACATCACCCATGCCAAACCGGCCAGCCGCGGCCTGGGGGTGGTGTTTCAGAGCTACGCGCTGTTCCCGCACATGACCGTGCGCGACAACGTCGCCTTTGGCCTGCGCATGCGCAAGGTGGCCAATGCCGACATCGCCCGCCGCGTCGACCAGGCCCTGGCGCTGGTACGCCTGGACAAACATGCCGAACGCTACCCACGGGAACTGTCCGGCGGCCAGCGTCAGCGTGTAGCCCTGGCCCGCGCGCTGGTGATCGAACCGCCGGTGCTGCTGCTGGACGAGCCGCTGTCCAACCTGGACGCGCACCTGCGTGAAGAAATGCAGTTCGAGATTTGTCGCATTCAGCACGAGGTGGGCATCACCACCTTGATGGTCACCCACGACCAGGCCGAAGCCTTGTCGATCAGTGATCGGGTGGTGGTGATGGAAGCCGGGCGTATCACCCAGGTCGATGACCCTTACCGGCTTTACGAACACCCAGGCACGCCGTTCATTTCCGACTTCGTCGGCAAGGCCAACCGCCTGCGAGGCGTAACCGGCCCCGGCGGGCAACCGCAGGCTGCGGCCCAAGGCCCGCTGACCCTCAGCCTGCGCCCGGAAAAGATCAACCTTGGCGCCGCCGGCAGCGGCAAGCTGGCGGGCCGCATCAACTGCCGCTACTTCCTCGGCAGCCAGTGGCTGTACCGCGTCGACACGGCCTTGGGCAACCTGGCCGTGGTTCGTGCCAACGATGGCAACGCACCGCTGGAGGAAGGCACGCACGTTGGCCTGGACTGGAACGATGCCCTGCTGCGGGTACTGAACGCGGCTGAGGTGGCGGCATGAGTACCGCAAAACTGCGCAGCAACGCCTGGGGCTACGGCCTGAGCAGCCCCGCCCTGCTGTTGTTTCTGGCGCTGCTGGTGATGCCGCTGGGGCTGACCGTGCTGCTGTCGTTCAACGCGTTCGACTACACCACGGGTATCCAGGCCGGCCAGTACACGCTCAGCCATTACTTGAGCCTGGTGACCGACACCTATTACTACGAGATCTTCTTCCGCACCTTCTGGATCAGTGCCCTGGTCACCTTGCTGTGTGTGCTGATCGGTATCCCCGAGGCCATGGTACTCAGCCGCATGGGTGCGCCGTGGCGCTCGATCTTCCTGATCCTGGTGCTGACTCCGCTGCTGATTTCGGTGGTGGTGCGGGCATTCGGCTGGAGCCTGCTGCTGGGTGCCGATGGCCTGGTCAACCAAGGCATCACGGCCCTCGGCGGGCAGCCGGTGAAGCTGCTGTACACACCGTTTGCGGTGATCATCGGCCTGGTCCACGTGATGCTGCCATTCATGATCATCCCGGTGTGGACCTCGCTGCAAAAGCTCGACCCGGCCGCCGAGCAGGCCGCGCTGTCGCTGGGCGCCAGCCAGTGGACGGTGTTCCGCCGCATCGTGCTGCCACAGATCATGCCCGGTGTGCTGTCGGGCACGCTGATCGTGTTCGGCCTGGCTGCCAGTTCGTTCGCCATCCCCGGCCTGCTGGGCGGGCGCCGACTGAAGATGGTCGCCACCATGATCTACGACCAGTACCTGGCCGAACTGAACTGGCCGATGGGGGCCACCATCGCGGTCGCCCTGTTGCTGATCAACCTGCTGGTGATGCTCAGCTGGAACCGGCTGGTCGAACGCCGCTACAAACGCGCACTTGGAGTTTGAACCGATGACCCGTAACGGCCCGTTGGCCCTGTCTTTTCACGCCCTGGTGATGGTGTTCATGCTCGCCCCGCTGGTGGTGGTGTGCCTGGTGGCATTTACCCCGGAAAACACCCTGAGCCTGCCCACCGCTGGCTTCTCGCTGCGCTGGTTCAGCGCCGTGTTCGAGCGCGCCGACTTCCTTGACGCGTTCTACAACAGCCTGAAACTCGCCGCCCTGGCGGCCTCGTTGGCCACCTTGATCGCCGTGCCGGCGGGCCTGGCGCTGACCCGCTACAGCTTCCCTGGCCAAGGTTTTGTCAACGGCCTGCTGCTGTCGCCGATCATCATCCCGCACCTGGTGCTGGGCGTAGCGCTGCTGCGGCTGTTCGCCCTACTGGGGGTCAATGGCAGCTTTGCCTGGCTGGTGTTCGCCCACGTGGTGGTGATCACGCCCTACGTGCTGCGCCTGGTACTGGCTGCGGCCATCGGCATCGACCGCAGCGCCGAGCAGGCCGCACAAAGCCTGGGCGCCGGCCGCATCACGCTGTTCTGCAAAGTGACCCTGCCGATGATCCTGCCGGGCGTGGCCGGTGGCTGGCTGCTGGCGTTCATCAACAGTTTCGACGAAGTGACCCTGTCGATCTTCGTCACCTCGCCCGCCACCCAAACGCTGCCTGTACGCATGTACGTATACGCCACCGAGTCGATCGACCCGATGATGGCCGCCGTTTCGGCCCTGGTGATCGCCGTCACCGCCCTGACCATGATCGCCCTGGACCGGGTATACGGCCTGGACCGCGTGCTGGTGGGCAAGCAATGACAAGGAATGCCCTTATGCCCCTGTTCAAGCGCGTGGCCGAACACGACCGCGAGCCTGTGCCCTTCCTGCTCGACGGCCAGCCGGCCCAGGGCATGCACGGCGACACCCTGCTGACGGCCATCCTGACCCATTCGGAGCACCTGCGCGGTAGTGACTTCAGCGCCGAGCCACGCGCCGGGTTCTGCCTGATGGGCGCCTGCCAGGACTGCTGGGTACGCCTGCAGGACGGCCGCCGGGTGCGCGCCTGCTCGACGTTCCTTGAGCCAGGCCACTGCGTGAGCCGTGATTCGGGGCGCCGACCATGAGTGCAATCGTCATCATCGGTGCCGGCCCTGCCGGTATCCGCGCCGCGCAAACCTTGGTGGCCCACGGCGTACACCCAGTGCTGCTGGACGAAGCCAGCCGTGGCGGTGGGCAGATCTATCGCCAGCAGCCGGCCAACTTTCGCCGCCCGGCCAAAGCCTTGTATGGCTTCGAGGCCGGTAAGGCGCAGGCCCTGCACAACACACTTGAGCAGTTGCACGGGCAGATCGACTACCGTCCGGAAACCCTGGTGTGGAACGCCGAGCAGCAGGTGCTGGACACCTTGCAGCAGGGCCAGTTGGCCGACCGGCTGGCCTTCGACCGAGTGATCGTCGCCACTGGCGCCACCGACCGCGTGTTGCCGATCCCCGGCTGGACCTTGCCCGGGGTGTACACCCTGGGCGCCGCACAGATTGCCCTGAAGTTCCAGGGCTGCGCCATCGGTGAGCGGGTGGTGCTGGCGGGCAGCGGGCCGCTGCTGTACCTGGTGGCCTACCAGTACGCCAAGGCCGGCGCCACGGTCAGTGCCGTGCTCGATACATCGCCGTTCAGTGCCCAGGTACGCGCCCTGCCACGCCTGCTGCTGCAGCCAGGCACCTTCGCCAAGGGCCTGTACTACCGCGCCTGGCTGGCCGCCAAGGGCGTGCCGGTGCATCAGGGTGTGACGCTGCTGGGTATCGACGGCGAGCACCGTGCCAGCGGTGTGCGCTGGGCACGAAATGGCCAGCAGCACAGCCTGCCCTGCGACGCCGTGGCGTTCGCCCACGCCCTGCGCAGTGAAACCCAGTTGGCCGACCTGCTCGGCTGCCAGTTTGCCTGGAATACCCTCAACCGCGCCTGGCTACCGGTACGTGATGCCCAAGGCCGCGCCAGCAGCCCAGGCGTGTACCTGGCCGGCGACGGCGCCGGCATCCTCGGTGCCGACGGCGCGGAAATGACCGGGGAACTGGCCGCCCTGACACTGCTGGCCGACCTGGGCAAGCCTGGCAACCCGCAACGCCAGCAGCAGCTGGAAAAGCGCCTGGCCACCCTGCAACGCTTTCGCCAAGGCCTGGAACAAGCCTTCCCATTCCCGCAGCAGTGGGCCCGGCAAGCGCCGGACCTGCTCACGGTTTGCCGCTGCGAGCAGATCAGCGCTGGCGAAATCCGCACCGCCGTGCGCGCCGGGCACTGGGAAATAAACCGGGTGAAGGCCATGTGCCGGGTCGGCATGGGCCGTTGCCAGGGCCGCGTGTGCGGTGCAGCCGCCGCCGAACTGATCGCCTGCGAAAGCGGTCGCCCCATTGACCAGGTCGGCCGCCTGCGCGGCCAGGCCCCGATCAAGCCCCTGCCCTTCGGCCTGGAGATCAAGCCATGACGCTGATCGAAGTGGATGCCATCATCGTCGGCGGCGGCATCGTCGGCAGCAGCGCCGCCTTGACCCTGGCCCGCAGTGGCCAGCAGGTGGCGCTGCTGGAGCGCGACTTCTGTGGCTCGCATTCCAGCGGCGTGAACTACGGCGGTGTACGCCGCCAGGGCCGCTCGTTGGCGCAACTGCCGTTGTCGATGCGTGCCCACGCCATTTGGGGGCAACTGTGCGAGTGGATCGGCATCGATGGCGAATACGCCCGCAGCGGCCACCTGAAGCTGGCACGCAGCGAAACCGACTTCGACGCCTTGAAAGCCTATGCCCGGCGGACCCAGGCCTTTGACCTACGCCTGCAATTGCTGGAGCGCCGCGAACTGCGCCAGCGCTTCCCCTGGGTGGGCGATATCGCCGTTGGCGCCTCGTACTGCCCCGAGGATGGCCACGCCAACCCTCGCCTGGTGTCACCCGCGTTCGCCCAGGCCGCCCGGCACAGCGGCGCCCAGGTGCATGAGCAGTGCAAGGTGCTGGAAGTGGACCACGACGGCCAGCGCTTCACTGTGCGCACCAGCTCAGGCCAGTGCTTCAAGGCGCCCTGGCTGCTGAACTGCGCTGGCGCCTGGTCGGCGCAGTTGGCCGAGCAATACGGCGAGCCGGTGCCGCTGAGCGCAGCCCACCCGGCCATGCTGGTCACCGAGCCGCTCCCCCTGTTCATGACCGCCAGCACCGGGGTCGAAGGCGGTGGCATCTACGCCCGTCAGGTGGCACGCGGCAACTGCGTGCTGGGCGGTGGCCGTGGCTTCGCCCTGACCGCGACCACCGCGCGCCCTGGGCAAGCCGCCGTACTCGATATCCTGCGCAACGCCACCGAGCTGTACCCGGCATTGGCCGGCGCCCAGGCCATTCGCACCTGGAGCGGCACCGAGGGCTACCTGCCCGATGACGAACCGGTGCTCGGCCCGAGCCTGCTGCAACCTGGCCTGCTGCATGGCTTCGGCTTTGCCGGCGCCGGCTTCCAGATTGGCCCGGCAGCTGGCGAGGCCCTGGCGCAATGCGTACTCCATGGCGCGCCGGCAATCAGCCTGGCAGCCTTTTCCATCGACCGTTTTCAGCCCAACCACCACTACAAGGAAAACCTGTCATGACGCACAAGCAACGTTTGCTCGCCCTGTTCTGCACCGTACCTGGCCTGTTCGCCTGCCTGCCCGCCATGGCGCAACCCACGCTGTACCTGGGCATGAACGGCGGCACCATGGAGCGGCTGTTCAGCGACAACATCTTGCCCCCGTTCGAGAAGGCCAACGGGGTGAAAGTGGTGATCGTCCCCGGTACTTCGGCCGACATCCTGGCCAAGGTCCAGGCCACCCCGAACAAGCCGTCGATCCATGTGATGGTGCTGGATGACGGCATCATGTACCGCGCCATCGGCATGGGCCTGTGCAGCACGCTCAAGCCCAACCCGACGCTGGCCCAACTGCCGGAAAAGGCCCTGATCAAGGACAAGGCCGCCGCCGTCAGCCTGGGCGTGACCGGGCTTGCCTACAACAGCCGCCTGTTCAAGGCCAAGGGCTGGGCAGCGCCCACTTCGTGGAACGACCTGGCCGACCCGCGCTTCAAGGACAAGGTGGTGTTCCAGTCGATGGCCTCGTCCACCTTTGGCCTGCACGGTTTCCTGATGTACAACCGCTTGCACGGCGGCAGCGATACCGACGTCAACCCAGGCTTCACTGCGTGGAAGAAGAACGTTGGCCCGAACGTGCTGGAGTACATCCCCAACTCGGCCAAGCTGTCGGAAATGGTGCAAACCGACGAAGCCGCGTTGTTCCCGCTCACCCCTACCCAGGTGACCGCGCTGAAGCTCAAGGGCATCCCGGTGGAGTATGCCGCACCGAAAGAAGGTGCCGTGGTGCTCAACCAGGCCGAGTGCGTCACCGCCAACAACGACCAGCCCGAGCTTGCACAAAAGCTTGCCGAGTTCCTGCTCAGCCCCGAGGCGCAAGCACCGGCGCTGGAGCTGGGTGACCAGATCCCGTCCAACCCCAACACTCCGACCAGCGACAAGACCCGTGGCCAGGTCGAAGCCATGCAAACCTACCTGCAAACGGCGGTGACCATCGACTGGGACCAGGTCAACACCCAACGCCCGGAATGGAACGCCCGCTGGAATCGCCAGATCGAGCGATAGGCCGAGGCCCCCTGACCCGCTGCCGGCCCCCCAGGTGCCGGCCAGCGGGCGCACCACCCGCTTGAGCCACCAATAACCGCAAAGTCGCTCTGCCCTGCAAAGGCGCGGATAGGGCTTCTGCACGCCCGAAAAACGGCTCAGGCACCCCTTGCATCACGCTGCCACTTAACTAGAACAAGCAATCGGAGCATGAAATGAGCATCAACCCACTCGGTGTCACCGCCCTTTTGCTGGCATCCGCCAGCCCCTTGTTGCAGGCCAGCGAGCAATCCGAATCGGCAGGCTTCATCGAAGGCAGCAAGCTGTCGATCAAGGCACGCAACATGTACATGCAGCGTGATAACCGCGCCAGCGGCGCCCGGCAGAACTACGGCGAGGAATGGGCCCAGGGTTTCATCGGCACCTTTCAGTCCGGCTTCACTCAAGGCACGCTGGGTTTCGGTATCGACCTGATCGGCCAGTACGCCTTCAAGCTCGACACCGGCGATGGCCGCACCGGTGGCGGCACTGGTCTGCTAGAGCAAGACAGCCACGGCGCCAAGCAGGACATCGGCAAGGCCGGTGCGGCGCTGAAAGTGCGTGCGTCCAACACCGTACTCAAATACGGCACACAAGTGATGGCGGTGCCGGTGCTGGCCACCTCCGACAGCCGCCTGCTGCCAGAGACCGTCGACGGTTTCTCGCTCACCAGCAAGGAAATCCGCAACCTGCAGTTGGATGCGGGCCACTTCACCGGCCTGACCAACCGCAACCAGTCGTCCCGCGACAGCGGGCGCATGACCGCAGTCGACTACATTGGTGGGGTCTACAGCTTCAATGAGCGGCTTTCCAGCAGCCTGTACTACGCCAAGACTGCCGAGCACTTTCGCAAGTACTACGTGAACACCCGCTACCTGTTGCCGCTGGGCGCCAGCCAGTCACTGAAGCTGGATTTCAACGCCTACGACACCCAAAGCATCGGTCAGGCCCGCAGTGGCGACCTGGACAACCGCATCTGGAGCCTGGGCGGCACCTGGACGCTGGGCGCGCATGCCTTCACCCTCGCCTACCAGAAGGTGTCCGGCACTGGCGACTACGTGTACGGGCCGGATGGCAACGCGGTGTACAACTTCGCCAACTCGGTGCAGTACTCGGACTTCGACTACGAGAACGAGAAATCCTGGCAGGCCCGCTATGACCTTAACCTGGCCGCTTACGGGGCACCGGGGCTGAGCTTCATGACCCGCTACGTGAAAGGCACCGACTTCAAGAACGGCAGTGGCGGCGACCTGGATGGCAAGGCCTGGGAACGCGATGTCGAGTTGCGTTACGTGGTACAGGCTGGCGTGGCCAAGGATCTGTCGTTTCGCGTGCGCCAGGCCAGCTACCGCAGCTCGGACCGCGGCGGGCAGATCGATGAAGTACGGGTAATCACCGAGTATCCGCTCAACCTGTTCTGACCACCTGACAGGGCCCTGTAGGCGCAGGTTCACCCGCACCTACAGGGGCACCGGGGTTACTTGAGCTTGCGCCCCAGCGCCAGGAAGAACAGTTCGGACTGCAAGCGCTCGCCTTCGACCTGCTCCGCCACCTTCCGCGCCATGCCCGGGTCGGCCGGTTTCAGCTTCAGGCCGGTCGAGCGCGCCAGCACTTCCGCCTCACACGCCCGCTCCAGGTAATACAGGTCGTCATAGGCATGATCGATGCGCTCGGCACACACCACCACTCCGTGGTTGCCAAGGAACACGATGTCTGCCCCATTCATGGCCTGGGCAATACGCTCCCCCTCGCGATGGTCCAGGGCAAAGCCGTTGTATTGGTCGTCGATTACCAGGCGGTCGTGAAAACGCATGGCATTCTGCGACAGCGTGGTGTCCAGGGCCCGCGCCTCGGTCAGGCTTAGCGCAGTGGCGTGCGGCATGTGCGTGTGCAGTACGCAGGTTTTGCGCGCCACACGGTGGATCGCGGCATGGATGAACATCGCCGTCGGTTCGATTTCATGACGCCCCGCAAGGCGCTTGCCGAAGTCATCGACCATGACGATGTCGTCAGCCTGCACTTCTTCCCACATCAGGCCGCGCGGGTTGAGCAGAAACAGGTCGGGCCGGCCCGGCAAAGTCACGCTGAAGTGGTTGCACACGCCTTCTGCAAGGCCATGGTGGGCGGCGGCGCGCAGGGCCAGCGCCAGTTGCTCGCGCAACCGCACGACTTCAGGCTGGTTGTACAGGTCTTGCTCCAGGCTTTGAACGGCTTGCATAGGTCGTTTCTCCTTATTGGCTGCTGCCGAAACGGTTAGGCACGAGCACGAACAGCACCGCGCCGAGGAACGCACAACCCGCCACCACGTACAGCGAAAGGTCGGTGCTATGGGTCAAGTCCACGGTCCAGCCCACCAGGAACGGGCTGAAAAAGCCGGCCAGGTTGCCGATCGAGTTGATCAGCGCCACACCGGCGGCGGCATTGGCCCCCAACAGCGCAGTGGGTACGGTCCAGAAGATCGGGAAGGAGGCCATCACCCCGCAGGTGGCCAAGGTCAGCCCGAGCATGGCCAGCACGCCACTGTGGGCGAAGTGCGCAGCGATGATCAGGCCAACCATGCCAATGAACAGTGGAATCGCCAGGTGCCATTTGCACTCGTTGCGCAGGTCGGCCGAACGCCCGATGTAGATCATCACGCCGCTGGCGACCAGGTAAGGAATGGCCGTCAGCAGGCCGACCGACTGCAAGTCGTCGAAGCCGGCGTTGCGGATGATGGTCGGCATCCAGAAACCCAGGGCGTACTCGCCCATTTCGATCAGGAAGTACACCAGGCTGAAATACCAGATCACCGGTGAGAACAGAAAGCTGCTCAGCGACCTGCGCTGCGCGCTGGACGGCCGACGCATGGCATCCCTGGTCAGTTCGTCCCCCACCAAGCGCTTTTCTGCCGCGCTAAGGAAGTTCGCGTCCTGGTAACTGTCTGGCAGGCAGCGTTTGACCAACAGACCGACCACGACAGTGGGCAGGCCATACAACAGAAACAGCCATTGCCAGCTCGCCACGCCCATGGGTGCATGCCGCATGGCTGACATGATCCAGCCCGACAGCGGCCCTCCAATGATCCCCGATAGCGGAATAGCAGCCATGAACAAGGCAATGACCCGCCCGCGCCGCTCGCTGGGGAACCAGCGCGTGAAGTAGAAGATGATGCCCGGAAAGAACCCGGCTTCAGCCACACCAATCAGAAAACGCAGGGCATAGAAGGTGCTGGCCTGCTCGATGAACATCATCAGCGAAGTCAGACACCCCCAGGCCACCATGATAAAACCGATCCAGCGCCGCGCACCGACACGCTCCAGCATCATGTTGCTGGGCACGGCGAACACCAGGTAGCCCAGGAAGAAAATACCCGCGCCCAGACCGTAGGCGGTTTCGGAGATATGCAGGTCAGCCAGCATGTCCAGCTTGGCGAAGCTGACGTTGATCCTGGCGAAGTAGGCCAGCACATAGCAAACGAACAGAAACGGAATCAGCCGCAGTGACATCTTGCGGTAAATCGCATCGAGTTGATGGGCCGGCGCACGCTCTGCCCCATCAAGGATCGCCTCTTTCATGTTTTCACCTTGTATGCACGTTTGTTCTAGTTGTAGGCATTGATGAATAGGTACTGCTGTCGTTGTTGTTATGTCTCGCTGGCCAGGCCTGGCTCGGTGAAACGCTAGGCCGAACATTGCTGATTGTCAACAATCAACAATTAACGGTAGTAATTTCAGCAGGTTGGCTGCTGCGTGCCAAAGGTTTCTGCTCAACCCGTGCGCGCGTGCGAGCGGCCGGGTGTACAGCCAACGGCGGCGAATGCTATATGTGGGCGTATCGCCACCAGGACCTGTGTCTATGAAATCCATCCAGCTTCGGCCGGTTTCGAAGCTTTCTGCAGAACAACAAGCCACCGAAAGCCTTCGTGAATCGATCTTGTCGGGGCATCTGAAGCCCGGTGAGCGCATTACCGAAACGGCACTTGCCGATCAGTTGGGCATCGCCCGCGGCACCTTGCGCACCGGCCTGAACCGGTTGGCGACAGAGGGGATCGTGGTGCAGACGCCGTATGTGGGCTGGCAAGTGGCTGAGCTGACAGCCGACGACATCTGGGAAATCTGGACGCTGCGTGGCAGCCTGGAACGGCTGGCCGCCACACTGGTGGCCAAGCAAGGCGATGCGCAGGTGCTGCAGGCGATCGAAGCGGCGTTTCTGGCGCTGCAGAAGGCCTGTGCCAAAGGGACACGCAAGGCCATCAACCAATGCGACTTCACCCTGCACCAGGCCATTATCGAAGGTACCGGCCACCAGCGTCTGATCCGCCAGTACGCACTGGTACAGCAGCAAGTGCGCTGGGTCATCAACACCACCAACCTGCTGATGCATACCAGCCCCGAGACCATCCTGGAGCAGCATCAGGCCTTTGTGCAGGCGATCCTCAAGGGCGAGAGCGAGACTGCCGGCGAACTGGCCTGGCAGCACAATGCCTACGATGGCGAACGGCTGGTGCAGTGGGTGCAGGGGAACGCCTGATGGGTGGGTTAGCCCTGTAAAAAGCCGATGAAACGCCCCCGCCGGGCCATTTCAATCCAGCACGGGTCGAAGCAGCGCCTGCGCCTCGTACAGTGCCGGTAAGTAGCGCAGCCGTACCTCATCCACGCTAAGCCGTGATGCATGGGTCGTGATGGTCAGCGTTGCTTTCAACTGACCGGCCCGGTCCAGCAACGGCACACCCAGTACCCGCATGCCGATTTCATATTCCTGATCAACGATGCAGAAACCCTGCGCCTTCACCCGCTGCAACGCAGCCTCCAGCTGTGCCCGGTCAGTCTGCGTGTAAGGCGTCAACGCACGCAGCGGGTTACGCACGAAGTACTCATCCCGGTCCGCCTCATCCAGCCAGGCCAGCCAAACCCGCCCACCGGCCGTGCAATGCATCGGCACCCGAGAGCCCGGCCTGATCGACAACGACGCCACATGGCTGTAGCGGCTGCGCACCAGGTGGATGATCTCGTCACCATCGCGGGTACCCACCGATACATGCTCCTGCGTCTGCCGCGCTACCTGCTCCACAATCGGCCGCAGCATGCGCGGCAGTTGCGCCGAGTCGACATACGCCTGGCCAAGGCGCAAGGCCTTGGGCGTCAACCAGTACTCACGGCTGTCCGTTTCGGCAAAGCCTTCATGTACCAAGGTCAGCAGAAAGCGCCGTGCAGCGCTGGGCGTAAGGCCGGACAGCCTGGCTGCCTGGGGCACGCTCAGGCGTGGCTGCTCGGCACTGAACAGTTGCATCAGCGCCAGGCCTTTCTGCAAGCCCGCGATCAGGTCACGGGGGTGAATAGCGGGTGTGCTCATGCATTCGGCTCGCAAGCAGGGGACAAAAACAGCCGATTACTGCGATAACCGGCTCATGGTTGCGATTATCGCACTAAATACCCGATGAGCGCATTGTTACCCACGCCCCTCTGGCCCACCCTTGCCGCCATAACAACGCCAATAAGGAGGTCAGCATGATTCGTGGTTCCACTGAACTGGTCGCCATCGTCGGTTCGCCCATCGCCCAGGTGAAGTCCCCGGAAAACTTCAACACTTGGTTCACCCACAACAATTGCAACCTCGCCATGCTGCCCATCGACCTGCATGAGGCAGCGTTGGACAGCTTTGCCGGCACCCTGCGCGGCTGGCTGAACCTGCGCGGCTGTGTGGTCACCGTGCCGTACAAGCAGGCCCTGGCCAACCGCCTGGACGGCCTGAGCGAACGCGCAGCGGCCCTGGGCTCGGTCAATGTGATACGTCGCGAGCGCGACGGGCGCCTGCTGGGCGACAACGTGGACGGCGCAGGCTTCCTGGGCGCTGCGCGCAAGCATGGTTTCGAGCCAGCGGACAAGCGGGCCTTGGTGATCGGTTGCGGCGGTGTTGGCAGTGCCATCGCCTATGCACTGGGCGAGGCAGGTATTGCCAGCATCACCCTCAGCGACCCCAGCACAGCGCGCATGGGTGCGGTGTGCGAATTGCTCGGCAGCGCCTTCCCCGGGCTTACGATCAGCACGCAGTTCAGTGGGCTGGAAGATTTCGACCTGGTGGCCAACGCCTCGCCTGTCGGCATGGGCAACAGTGCGGAACTGCCACTGTCCGCCGCCCTAGTGGCCACTCTACAGCCCGACACCCTGGTCGCCGACGTGGTCACTTCGCCCGAGATCACCCCGTTGCTGAACCGCGCACGCCAAGTAGGCTGCGCGATCCAGACCGGCCCGGAAATGGCCTTCGCCCAACTCGGCCACCTTGGCGCCTTCATGGGCGTACCGCCGCTGGAGATCTGAAACCATGGCGACCACTGACAACACGCAACACCGCTTCGACCTGGTGGTACTGGGCAGCGGCGCCGGTGGCTTTGCCGCTGCCGCCACGGCGGCCCGCCGTGGGCTGAAGGTACTGGTGGTGGAAAAGGCCGAGCACTTTGGCGGTACCTCGGCGATATCTGGCGGTGCGGTGTGGCTATACGGCACCGATCAAGCCCGCGCCGCCGGAGCCAAGGACTCCCCCGAGGCCATGCGCACCTACCTCAAGCAGGTGATCGGCGACGGCTACGACCCTCTTCTGGGTAACGCCTTCATCGAACAAGGCCATCAGGCGCTGCGCTGGCTGGAGCAGAACACCGAGTTGCGCTATGCCATGCGCCCACACTCGCCCGACTACTACCCCGATGCCCCGGGTGCCACTCAGTTCGGTCGCGCGCTGGAAATGGTCGAGTACGATGGCAAGCACCTCGGCGCACGCTTCAAGGACCTGCAGATGCCCCCGCCCGGCATGCTGCTGTTCGGCGGCATGATGGTCAACCGCGTGGATATCCAGCATTTCCTCAGCATTCGCCGCTCGCCCAGGTCGCTGTGGCACTGCCTGAAACTGATGGCGCGTTACGCGCGGGACCGCCTGCAGCACCCGCGTGGCACCCGGCTTACCACCGGCAATGCATTGATTGCCCGCCTCGCCACCAGCGCTTTTGCCCACGGCACACAGCTTTGGTTGCGCAGCGAAGCGGTGGAGTTGATCGTCGAGCGCGGCGTGGTGACTGGCGTAGTAGTACAGCGCGAGGGCCGCCGTGTGCGGGTATCTGCTCGTGGTGGCGTGGTGTGCGCAATGGGCGGGTTCGCTGCTGGCGCACTGGCCGCCAACTACAGACCGCCCCAAGAGGCGCCGCACCTGACCATGTCACCGCCGGCCAACGACGGTGCCGCCCTGCGCCTTTGCCAGGCCGTGGCAGCAGCCGAGGGCGAGGGCCTGGCGGCCAACTTCTTCTGGGCGCCGGTTTCCGAACTGCGCCACGCCGGGGGTGAGCGTGAACGCTTCCCGCACCTGGTCACCGACCGCGCCAAACCTGGCGTGATTGCGGTCGACCCGGCCGGGCGCCGCTTCGTCAACGAATCCGACTCCTACCACCATTTTGTGCAGACCATGTTCGCCAACAGCATTGCCAGTTGCTGGCTGGTCTGCGATGCCGAAGCGATGAATCGCTACGGGCTGGGTCTGGCGCGGCCAAAACCGGTGAACAACCAGGCGTTGATCGACGCCGGCTACTTGTACCGGGCCGCAACACCACAAGCCCTGGCCCAGGCCATTGGCGTCGACCCACAGGTGTTTGCGCAAACCCTCGAGCAGTTCAATGCCGATGCCCGCAATGGCATCGACCGCGCGTTCGGCAAAGGCAGCAACCGCTACAACCGCTACATGGGCGACCCGCAACACACGCCCAACCCCTGCCTGGCGCCATTGAGCAGTGGGCCGTTCTACGCCATCCGCATCCACACCGGCGACCTCGGCTCTGCCCGCGGCCTGGTGACCAACGCCGATGCCAACGTGTTGAACCGTAGCGGCCAGCCCATCACCGGGCTGTATGCGGTCGGCAACGACATGAACTCATTGATGAAGGGGACCTACCCCGGCCCCGGCATCACCTTGGGCCCTGCCCTCACCTTCGGCTGGCTCGCTGCCAACCACATCACCGCGCGCCTGCAGGCGCCGACTGCCCACACGGAGACCCCAGCATGTACTACGAACTGAGAACCTACACCCTCGACCCACTGAAAATGGCCGACTGGCTGGCCCTGTACCAAAGCCATGCGCTGGAAGTGCAAAGCGAACACCTGGGCAACCTGGTCGGTTTTTTCACCAGTGAGTTCGGCGACGTCAACCAGGTGGTGCACATCTGGGGCTACGCCAGCCTCGACGAGCGCATGGCTCGCCGCGCAGCCATGGCGGCAGACCCGCGCTGGGCGGAGTTCTCGCGGCGCAACCGCGAGCTGGGTGCGGTACAGCGCCTGCAATCGCGGCTGCTGCGGCCGACCGGCTTCTCACCGCTGCAATAAACCGCACGCCACCTCTTCCCATGCCTGAGTGGACCCCTTCCATGCAACCCCTCGACTGTGACGTACTCGTCATCGGCGCCGGCGCCTCTGGCCTGTCTGCCGCCGTAACCGCCGCACATCACGGCCTGCAAGTGATCGTGGCGGAAAAAGCCAGCCAGCTGGGCGGCACCAGCGCCTGGTCGGGGGGCTGGTTGTGGATACCACGCAACCCGCTGGCCATCGCCGAGGGCATCCTTGAAAACGACGATGCCCCGGAGCGTTACTTACGAGCGCAAACCCACACCCGCGCGCTGGACCCACGCCAACGCGCGTTCCTGCGCCATGGCCCGGAGATGGTGGCGTTCTTCCAGCAACACACTGCCGTGCAGTTCCAGTGCGGTAGCCGTATGCCCGACATGCGTGAAGGCGATGGCAGTGCACGCGGCGGGCGCTCGCTGTGTGCGCTGCCCTATGACGGTCGCCTGCTCGGGCCTTGGCTGCACAAGCTGCGCCCGCCGCTGGATATCGTCAGCCTGGCCGGCATGGGCGTTGCCGGGGGCGCCGACATGGCCGCCTTCTTCAACGCCACCCGCTCGCCCAAGGCGGCGCTGCATGTGGGCAAACGCCTGTTGCGTCATGGGCGCGACCTGCTGCTGCACCGTCGCGGGCTGCAATTGGTCAACGGCAACGCGCTGGTGGCGCGCCTGCTGCGCAGCGCCCTCGACCTCGGCGTGACCTTGCTGACCGACAAACCCGCCAGCCGCTTGCTGGGCGAAGGGCGGGTCAGCGGCGCACTGTTCGCCGATGGCCAGGTCATCCATGCCCGCCGTGGTGTGGTGTTGGCCTGTGGCGGCTTCCCGCATGACCGCCAGCGCATCGCGCAGCTGATGCCGCACGCGCCTGGCGGTGACCAGCATTACTCTGCAGCGCCCAGGGAAAACAGCGGAGACGGTTTGCGCCTTGGCGAACAGGCCGGTGGCCTGGTACCCACCACTGCGGTCCATAGTGGCGCGTGGGCACCTGTATCGCGGGTACCGCGACGTGATGGCGGTTTCGGTCATTTCCCGCACTTGATCGACCGCGCCAAGCCCGGGTTCATTGCCGTACGCCGCGATGGCCGGCGCTTCGTAAACGAAGCCGATTGCTACCACGATTTCATGAACGCGCTGTTCGCCGCCACGCCGCAAGGCGAGCGGCCAGAGGCCTGGCTGATCTGTGACCACACTGCGCAACGGCGCTATGGCATTGGGTGGGCCAAGCCGTTTCCCTTCTCTACCCGCTTCTATCAGCGCAGTGGCTATTTGCACAATGGCGCTACCCTGGCGCAATTGGCGCAGCGCTGTGGGATCGACGCTGCGCAGTTGCAGCGCACGGTAGAAGGCTTCAACCAATATGCAGCCCAAGGTAGAGACCCTGCTTTCCAGCGAGGAGTGTCGGCATACAACCAGGCCCAGGGCGAACCGCAGCAAGTGCCCAACCCATCGTTGCGCCCGCTGCTGAAGGGGCCGTTTTACGCGGTAAAACTGCTGCCAGGCAGCCTTGGCACCTTCGCCGGCCTGGGCACAGACGCCTCGGCCCGCGTGCTGGACCACGCGGGGCAGCCGATACCCGGGCTGTTTGCAGTGGGTAACGACATGCACAGCGTGATGGGTGGGCACTACCCGAGCGGCGGTATTACCCTTGGGCCGGGGATGACCTTTGGGTATCTGGCCGGGAGAGCATTGAGTGGCTTGAGCTCAATATGACCACAGCGAGGCCTGATTTTCGAAACGGCTACTCATAGGGTTACTCCATCTGAGCAACCTTGAGTGGCTGTTGCAACAACCCTCGCGGTAAACGGAAGCCCTTGAACGGCTGCTGGGTAATGGGCAGCCTGCCCTTCTCATCAAAACTGCGCCCATCCAGCAACAAGGATCAAAGCCTTCTACCCTTTATTGACGTGAATCCCTGCCGCGCCCGCAGGCCAACGCAACCGTTCGGTAACCGAACAGTAGCCCGTCTCTTGAATTGACGCTGCCGCCTTCACTGCTCACCATGCACCGGCCTTGCGTGCCCCCTGCCTGGGAACCGGTCACGTACCCGTAGCACCGCAGCTGAATACAATTTCAAGAAACGAGCAGTTTATGAACCACTCCAAGATCACCCCCGCCGTACCCCGGATGTCCCAGGGTTCGATCGGCGACAAGCTTCGCGGCGCCTTCGGCGTCGGCAAAACCCGTTGGGGCATGCTTGCCCTGGTGTTCTTCGCCACCACCCTGAACTACATCGACCGCGCCGCCCTTGGCATCATGCAGCCCGTGCTGGCCAAGGAAATGAGCTGGACGGCGATGGACTACGCCAACATCAATTTCTGGTTCCAGGTCGGTTACGCCATCGGCTTTCTGCTGCAGGGCCGGCTGATCGACAAAGTCGGGGTCAAACGCGCCTTCTTCTTCGCCGTGCTGCTGTGGAGCCTGGCCACCGGTGCCCATGGCCTGGCTACCTCGGCGGCAGGTTTCATGGTGTGCCGCTTCATCCTCGGTCTGACCGAGGCCGCCAACTACCCGGCTTGCGTCAAGACCGTGCGCCTGTGGTTCCCAGCGGGTGAGCGAGCGATTGCCACCGGGTTGTTCAACGCCGGCACCAACGTCGGTGCCATGGTCACCCCGGCCCTGCTGCCGCTGATCCTCGCCGTGTGGGGCTGGCAGGCCGCGTTCATCGCCATGGGCAGCCTGGGCCTGGTATGGGTGGTGCTGTGGGTGCTGAAGTACTACAACCCCGAAGACCACCCCAGCGTGCGCCAGAGCGAGGTACAGTACATCCAGCAGGACGACGAGCCCGAGCCGACCCGCGTGCCGTTCAGCCGTATCCTGCGCCTGCGTGGCACCTGGGCGTTTGCAGTGGCCTATGCGATTACCGCACCGGTGTTCTGGTTCTACCTGTACTGGCTGCCGCCATTCCTCAACCAGCAGTACAGCCTGGGCATCAACGTGACCCAGATGGGCATCCCGCTGATCATCATCTGGCTGACGGCGGACTTTGGCAGCATCGGTGGCGGCATCTTGTCGTCGTGGCTGATTGGCCGTGGCGTGCGTGCCACGACTGCGCGGCTGGTGTCGATGCTGATCTTCGCCTGCACCATGCTCAGCGTCATCTTTGCCGCCAACGCCAGTGGCCTTTGGGTTGCAGTGGCCGCCATCTCGCTGGCCGTGGGCGCGCACCAGGCGTGGACGGCGAACATCTGGAGCCTGGTGATGGACTACACACCCAAGCACCTGGTGAGCACGGTGTTCGGGTTTGGCAGCATGTGCGCGGCGATTGGCGGGATGTTCATGACGCAAATCGTCGGCAGCGTGTTGACCGCTACCCACAACAACTATGCCGTGCTGTTCACCATGATCCCGGCCATGTACTTCCTGGCGCTGGTGTGGATGTACTTCATGGCACCGCGCAAGGTCGAGAGCGCCTGAGGGCGCTAGCCACTTTTCTCTACGGGGCCCTTGCGGGCCCTTTTTTTGGGCTGGTGATAATGGCCATGACAGTGGGAGCGGCCTTGCGTCGCGAAAGGGCTGCAAAGCAGCCCCAGCGATTTCTGCAACACGCCTGAGAATCTGGGGCCGCTTTGCGGCCCTTTCGCGACACAAGGCCGCTCCTACAAAAGGGGGCGCTGCCGGTCGAAATCAGACCTTGGCCAACACCGCCAGGGCTTTCTCCAGCGCCATGCGCGCGCGCTGTTCGCCGCTGATGCCCTGCTCCAGCAACTGCCGCGTGGGTATTTCCAGGCTCAGCGGCACGGTTGGCGGCAAGCCGCGCAGCAGGCTGACCAGGTCCTCATCGCCTTCACCGGGGAAGCGTCGCTCGTTACGCGCCTGGCGCAGAATCTCGTCCATGTCGGCCGGTACTGGGCCGGCCACGTCACACAGCTGGGCATAGCGCATGCGCTGCGGTGCCAACTGCGCCAGGTGGTCCAACGATGAGTGGGATCGGTTGAAGTGGAAGGCATCCACCAGCACGCAGCCATTGGCGTGGTCGGCGTTGGCCACCACTCGCATGGCCTGGCGCAGGTCGCGCACGTCGGTCCAGGGCATGAACTCCAGGTGCGGGTAGATGCCGTAGCGCGCCGCCAGCTCGCACAAAGCGGCAAAGCGTTCGGTCAGCCGCGCTTCGTCCGGGTCGTTGCCAGCCACCAGCAGTTCGGTGCCCCCCAACTCGGCGCCCACCGCCAGGATCGGTTCGAAATCGGCGACGCAGGTTTCCGGCTTGAGGCGCAGAATCTCCAGGTCGAGCACCTTGATGCCGGTGTCGCGCAGGCGCGCCTGGGTCTGCCGACGCAGGTCGGCATCGGCCACCAACGGGAAGTGCTGCTCGTGTTCGGTAGCGGGCACCAGGCGTAGGCCAACGTGGCTGTAACCCGCGCGGGCGGCAGCCTCGACCATGTCCGGTGGGGACAGCTCGAGTACCGTCAGGGCCGCGAGGGAGAAAATCCGATCAGTCATTTATCGTCACCAGTAAAGAGTAAGGTTGCTTCAGCCAATGTGCTCGGGCGCGCAGGCCCGGCCGCTTTCGGCTGCCTGGCGGATCGCTTCGATCAGCGCGAGGGTGCGGCCACCGTCGGCGGCATCGATCAGCGGCGCCTGTTCACCACGGGCAACCCGCACGAAGTGCTGCAACTGCAGGGTCAACGCCTCGCCAGCGGGGATGCTCTCCTCGCACTGCAGCAGCGGCGTGTGCCAGCCCGAACCGGCCTCGGCGTAATGCCAGCGCTTGAGCTGGGGAATGCTCAACGCCCCTTGAGTACCAGCCAGCATGTAACACGGCTGACCGTCCTGGCGCGGGTAGATCGGGCTTTCGCCAGAGTCCAGCTCCCAGCTCCAGGGCGCGGCCACCGCGTCCGAGCCCGTCAGGCTGCCCAACGCGCCATTGGCGAATTGCAGCAGTACTGCTGCGCTGTCTTCGTTGGCAAAACCACGTACATCGTTGCGGGTGAACGCCTGCACCTGCACAACCTCACCACACAGGTGACGCAGCAGATCCAGGTCGTGGATCAGGTTGGTCAGCAAAAAACCCGCCCCTGGCTCGCGACGCCAGGGGGTTTCGAAATAGCTGTCGGGCTTTTGCAACTGCCACAGCGCGGTAACGTTGATCAGCCGGCCCAGCTTACCTTCGCTGATCACCTGGTGCGCCTTGGCGATCAGCGGGTTGTGCCGGCGATGGTGGCCGACCAGCACCGGCACATTGCACCGACGCGAAGCCTCTACCAGTGCCCGAACTTCATCCAGATGTACGCCTACCGGTTTTTCTACAAGCACCGGCACGCCGGCCTCGACGCAATCCAACGCGGTGGCCACATGCTGATTGTTGGGGTTGGCGATGATCACCGCCTCCGGGCGCACACGCTCCAGCATCTGGCGGTGGTCGGCAAAACAAGGTACACCGCACTCGGCGGCGAAGGCTTCGGCCTGTGGGCCGGGGTCGGCCACGGCACACAGTTGGGCTTGCGGCACATTGCGCAAGTGCTGGTAGTGCTGGCGGCCCATGATGCCAGCGCCGATCAAGGCAATACGAAGGGGTGCGTTCAACAGCCTGTCCTCTTGTCATTGTTGTTTTGCGAATTCTGAAACTCAGTTCCAGAATCCACGATCAACAATTTAGAACCTGGTTCAGCTTTTCAGAAGAACCGGCGCAACAGACTGTGCGGTAATCGACCGCTTTATGCCTTCAAGCGAACAACTCGCTGGCGCGGCTGGCAGCCGACAGTTCGTCCGCCGCCGCCAGCAGCAGCGGTGCCAGCTCGGGCAGGCGGCTTTGTGCCAGGCGCGCGCTGGGCCCGGCGATGCTCAGCACGCCGATGACCTCGTCACTTTGTGGGCGGCGCACCACTGCGGCGAGGGCCGACGTGCCAATGGCGGAGGTTTCCTCGACCCAGGCGTAGCCACGCTCGCGGGCGCGGTGCAGGTAGGCGAGCAGCTCATCGGTGGAGCGCGGTGCGTTCGGGCCGAACTGAGCGGGGTCGGCAATGCCTTGGCGCAACACCATCTGCAGCGCCTGCTCATCGTTCAGGCTGGCCAGCCAGGCATGCCCGGAGGCGGTATAGAACAGCGGCGCATCGCGGCCCATGTCCGGGTCGTAGCGCAGCCCGGAGCGGGCGCCCTGGGACTTGGCGATCCAGGTTTGCCGGGCGCCCTCGATCACACCCAGGCGTACCAGTTCGCCGCTATCCTGGGCCAGGCGGTCGAGAATCGGCTGGATGATGTCGGCACCGCTGCTGGCCAGGTAACGAAAGCCCTGCGCGACCAGCTTGGCCGATAGCTGATAACGGCTGCTTTCCCGGTTTTGTCGCACATAGCCCAGCCGCACCAGCTCGGTGAGCATGCGGTGGGCAGCGCTTTTGGGAATGTCCAGGCGCTCGGCCAAGGTTTGCAGCGGTAGCCCCTGGGGCTCACCGGCAAGGCTTTCTACAAGACTGAAGGCGCGTTCGATCTGACTACCAGCCATGACACAGGTCCCTGATTTTTTTGCGAATTCTAGAAGATGATTCCACATCGTCGCTAGTCAGCGACTGTGAATGTCCGATGATCGCCCAGTACTTGCCTGGCACAACCCGCCTGCCCTTGCAGGCCGAGACGCTGCCGACAAGAATATGGAACCTTGTTCCAATAACAATACAGGAATCCCGTGATGCCTTCCGCTCCCTTCGAAACCGAATGCGATGTACTGGTCATAGGCTCTGGCGCCGCCGGGCTGGCTGCGGCCGTAACGGCTGCCTGGCATGGGCAGAAGGTGATCGTGGTGGAGAAGGAACCGGTGTTTGGCGGTGCCACCGCCTGGTCCGGTGGCTGGGCCTGGGCGCCGCGCAATCCACTGGCGCGCAGGGCCGGCATCGTAGAAGACATCGAACAGCCACGCACTTATCTGCGCCATGAACTGGGGGCTAACTACAACGCCGAGCGCGTCGATGCCTTCCTTGAAGCGTGCCCGCACATGGTGGCGTTTTTCGAGAAGCACACGGCGTTGCAGTTTGCCGACGGCAACGGTATACCCGACATGCATGGCGACACACCGGGGGCAGCCCAGGGCGGGCACCAGGTGATCGCCGCGCCCTATGACGCCCGCGAGGTTGGCGCCCTGCTGCCGCGCTTGCGCAAGACCCTGCGCGAAACCTCGTTCATGGGCATGCCGATCATGGCCGGCGCCGACCTTGCTGCTTTCCTCAACATGACCCGCTCGCCCAAAGCCCTGCTGCATGTGTGCAAACGCTTTGGCCGCCACCTGTACCACCTGGCCCGCTACGGCCGGGCGATGCACCTGGTCAACGGCGTGGCGCTGGTGGCGCGCCTGGCCAAATCGGCGCAGGACCTGGGCGTGCACCTGCAAGAGTCGGCGCCGGCCAAGCACCTGCTGGTCGAGGATGGCCAGGTGCGCGGGGCACGGGTGGCCACACCGCAGGGCGAGCAGCTGATTCGCGCCAAGGCCGTAGTGCTGGCGGCAGGCGGCTTCCCCAACGACAACGCCCGCCGCCGGCAATTGTTCCCCCGCGATGCCAGCGGCCACGACAACCTGGCGCTGCCGCCCAAGGGCTGCTCGGGCGATGGCCTGCGCCTGGGGGAATCTGCCGGTGGCGTGGTTGCCACCGACTTGAAATCGCCGGTGGCCTGGGCACCGGTTTCGCAGGTGCCGCACCGCGACGGCAGCGTCGGCCATTTTCCGCACATTATCGAGCGCGGCAAGCCGGGCATTATCGGCGTGCTGGCCAACGGCAAGCGCTTCGTCAATGAAGCGCATGGCTACTACGACTATGTATCGGCGATGGTCGCGGCGGTGCCGCAGGATGAAGCGGTGTGTTCGTGGCTGGTCTGCGACCATCGGTTCCTGCGCCGCTACGGGCTGGGCCACGCCCGCCCCGCGCCGTTGCCGGTGGGGCCCCATGTGCGCAGCGGCTACCTCAAGCAAGGCGCCACGCTGGAAGCGTTGGCGGATGCCTGCGGCATTGACCCGGCCGGGTTAAGGGCCACGGTCAGCGACTTCAACAAGCACGCACGCAATGGCCAGGACCCCGCCTTTGGCCGGGGCTCCACGCCGTTCAACCGCAAGCAAGGCGACCCTGGGCACAAAGGCCCCAACCCTTGCGTGGCACCCATCGAGCACGGGCCGTTCTATGCGGTGAAAGTACAGCCCGGCTGCTTCGGCACCTTTGCCGGGCTGCGCACCGACGGCAATGCCCGGGTGCTGGATGAGGCCGGGCAGCCGATTGCAGGTTTGTATGCGGCGGGTACCGACATGGCCAGCGTGTTTGGTGGCTGGTACCCATCGGGCGGCATCAACCTGGGGCCGGCGCTGACCTTCGGCTATGTGGCCGGGCGGCATATTGCCGGGGCGCAAGGATACGAGTGAGGCAAGCCGAAAGGCTTGCAGCGCCCTGTTCAGAAAATGAACACTCGCAAAACCGTCGATTGTTCAGGTTGTGAACACCGCCAGGCCCGCAGCTCCTGAATTCTATGGCCGCTGCACCTTGGCACACCCCCTGCAACAAGCATCCGTGAACACAACAACACAGGATGCTTTGCGTGGATACCTTACTGCCCAACGAACTCTGGAACGAGCGGCTGTTCACCGGTACCTGGGTACCCGGTGAGCTGCCCGCCACCGCCGTTACCTCCCCTGGCAATGGCGTGGCACTGGGTGCCCTGGCCAACGCCGGTGCCAAACAGGTGGAGCACAGCGCGCGCGAGGCCGCCACGGCCCAGCGCAGTTGGTATGCCCTGCCCTACGACGAACGCGCCAAAGTCCTGCGCAAGGCCGCCGCTATCGCCGAGCAATACCAGGCCGAGATCGCCAACTGGATCGTTCGCGAAAGTGGCTCGACCCAGGCCAAGGCCGGCTTCGAGGCCTCCATCAGCATCAAAGCGCTGCACGAAGCCTGTGCCCTTCCCTCGCGCAGCCAAGGCGAAGTACTGCCTTCCACAGCCGGCCGCCTGAGCATCGCACGGCGCCGCCCGCTGGGCGTGATCGGAGTCATTTCACCGTTCAACTTCCCGCTGTACCTGGCCATGCGTGCGGTTGCCCCGGCACTGGCCACGGGCAATGCGGTCGTGCTCAAGCCCGACCCGCGCACCGCAGTGTGCGGCGGCCATGTCATCGCTCGCATCTTCGAGCTGGCAGGTTTGCCGGCAGGCGTGCTGCATGTGCTGCCGGGCGGCGCAGAGGCCGGTGCAGCGCTGACTGCGTCACCCAGCGTGGCGATGATCCAGTTCACCGGTTCCACCGCCGCTGGCCGCAAAGTGGGCGAAGCTGCCGGTCGCCACCTGAAGAAAGTCTCGCTCGAACTGGGAGGCAAGAACTCGTTGATCATCCTCGACGACGCCGACCTGGACCTGGCCATCGCCAACGCTACCTGGGGGGTGTACCTGCACCAGGGGCAAATCTGCATGTCGACCGGCCGGGTGCTGGTGCAACGGGGCATCTATGACGCCTTCGTCGCACGCCTGGTGGCCAAGGCACGCAGCCTGACGGTGGGCGACCCGGCCAGCGGCCAGGTACACCTAGGCCCGCTGATCAACGCGGCCCAGCGTGACAACGCCTTGCGCATCGTCGACGCCGCACGCGCTGCCGGGGCAACGCTGGCAACCGGCGGTGCGGCTGACGGGCTGTTCTTCCAGCCGACCGTGCTCAGCGACGTGCAGCGTGACAACCCGGCATTTCACGAGGAAATCTTCGCCCCCGTGGCCGTGGTGGTGCCGTTCGATAGCGATGAGCAGGCCGTGGAACTGGCCAACGACACGGACTACGGCTTGAGCGCCGCCATCCTGTCGCGCGATACCGGCCGCGCCTTGCGCCTGGGCGAACAATTGCGCACCGGGCTGCTGCATATCAACGACCAGACCGTCAACGACGAGGTCATCAACCCTTTCGGCGGCGTGGGTGCATCCGGCAACGGCAGCAGCATCGGTGGCGCCGCCAACTGGGAAGAGTTCACCCAATGGCAATGGCTGACCCTCAAGGGCCAAGCGCCTGCCTACCCCCTGTAACCCCGGAGAACAATAACAATGACAACACCTCTGTTTCGCCCCATTCAAGCTGCCGTCACCCGTGGCAAAGGCGCCCCCTTCGTGCTGGAACAGGCGCGTATTCGTGCGCCGCAAGGTGATGAAGTGCTGGTGCGCATCGTCGCCACCGGCATGTGCCACACCGACATGATCGTGCGCGACCAGTACTACCCCGTGCCGCTGCCAGCGGTGCTGGGGCACGAAGGCTCTGGCATCGTCGAGGCCGTTGGCCCTTTGGTACAGAACCTGGCCGTGGGCGACCACGTGGTGATGACCTACGGCTACTGCGGCCACTGCCTGGCCTGCGACGCAGGCCAGGCCGCCTACTGCCAGGACTTTTTCGGGCGCAATTTCAGTGGTGCTGGCCCCGAAGGCGAACATGCGCTGCAGGATGAACAAGGCCACGCCCTGAATGACCACTTCTTCGCCCAGTCGTCGTTCGCCACCTACGCACTGGGGCGCGAGAACAACACCGTGCGGGTGCCCAAGGAAGCGCCAATCGAGCTGCTTGGCCCGCTGGGTTGCGGTATCCAGACAGGCGCCGGCGCGGTGATCAACTCGCTCAGGGTCACCCCGGGCAGCGCCTTTGCCGCCTTTGGCGGCGGTGCGGTGGGCCTGTCCGCCGTGCTGGCCGCGCAAGTGGCAGGCGCCGCCACCATCATCGCGGTCGACGTGGTGCCTTCGCGTCTGGCGCTGGCCCTGGAGCTGGGCGCCACCCACGTGGTCAACAGCCGTGAAACCGACCCGGTGGCAGCCATCCGCGAAATCACCGGCGGCGGCGTGCAGTTCGCCCTGGAGTCCACGGGGCGCCCGGAAGTGCTGCGCCAGGCCGTGGATGCCCTTGGCAGCCGTGGCGCACTGGGGGTGGTCGGTGCGCCGCCGCTGGGCACCACTGCACAGTTCGACGTCAACGACCTGCTGCTGGGCGGCAAGGTCATTCGCGGCATCGTCGAGGGTGACAGCGTGCCGAAAAAGTTCATCCCCGAGCTGGTCAACCTGTACCTGCAGGGCCGCTTCGCCTTCGACAAGCTGGTGCGTTTCTATGACTTCGAGCAGATCAACCAGGCCGCCGAGGACAGCGAAAAAGGCCTGACGCTGAAACCGATCATCCGTATCCAGAAGTAACGCCCCCAGGGGCAGCCAAGGGCTGCCCCACGCCATAACAAGAACAAGGGAACCCCTGACATGACAAAGAACTCCAGCCTTGCCTGGGGCATGCTGGCCTGCGTGCTGGTTTCAGCCAAGGCCCTGGCTGTCGATGTGAATGCCGGCGACTACACGGCGCTGCCCCCAGGCACCAACGTCGCCGCCTGGTACCAGCAATTCAGCCGCGCCGACCGCTTCAACGGCGACGGTGCGCCCGACGCCACACACGGCACCAGCCTGCGCTCCAACATCAGCATCCTGCGTCTGATCCATTTCACCGAGATTGCCGGCATCACCGTGGACCCGCAAATACTCCTGCCCTTCGGCCATGTCTACGACGTGAAGGTTGGCGGGCAGTCGCTGGGCAGCAACAGCGGCATGGCCGACCCGATCATCGGTGCCACCTTCTGGCTGGTAAACCAGCCTGGGCTGGGCGCCAGCGGCCGCTACTTCGGCATTACCCCACTGCTGTACCTGCCGTGGGGCCAATACGACCGCGGCGCCGGTGTGAACCTGGGCGAAAACCGCTGGAAAGGCGACCTGCAACTGGGCTGGGTAGAACCGCTGTGGGGCCGCTGGTCCATGGAGTGGTATGCCGATGCCGTGTTCTATGGCAGCAACGACAAGGCCGGCAGCGGCAGCCAGACATTGCGCCAGGACACGACCTACCAGTTGCAGACCAACCTGCGCTACGACTTCAACCCGGCCCAGCGCCTGGCCCTGGGCTTCTCCGCCAGCGAAGGCGGCAAGCAGCACCTGTCGGGCGACTACACGGGGCAGAAGACCGAGGTGCAGCAAGTGCGTCTGGAGTTTCAGCAGATGGTCGGCAGCACCGTGCAGTTGAGCGGCCAGCTGACCCACGACACCCGCGTGGTCGGTGGTTTCCAGGAGGACACCGGGGTCAACCTGCGGGCGCTGCTGCTGTTCTGATGCTCGGCAGCCTTGACGCGCTGCTGGCAGCGGCGCAACGTGCGCAGTCAGCAGCGTGCCGTAAACCCTCACAAGGTGTACCCATGGATCGCCTACAACTCCAGTTGCACAGCGCCCGCCAGCAATTCGCCGAAGGCCTGCCGTTGCCCGCCGGGCTGCTGCCGGAACCTATCGAGCGCTCGTGGGAGCGTTCCAGGGCCGCCGGGCTCAGCCCGTGGCAACCGCGCCTGGCACACGGGCAGCTGGATGTGCTGCCACTGACCGAGGCCGACAGCCAACTGGCTGCCTGCGTGCAACCAGAGCTGGAACGGTTATGGGAGCTGATTGGCGATTCGCACTGGATGCTGTTTTGCGTCAACCCGGATAACCGCATTGTCCAGACCCGCAAGCCATCAGGCATCGACGGCCCGTTGTCGGCCCTGCACACCGGGCGCCGGGTCAGCGAGGTCGACGTCGGCACCACTGCCCCGGCCTGCACGCTGATGGACGGCCTGCCGGCGATCGTTGCCGGCAACCAGCATTACCTGCAGGAGTTTGCCCAGTTTTTCTGCGTCAGCGTGCCATTGCGCGGGGTCAATGGCGAGCTGCTCGGGGCGCTGGACCTGACCGGTATCGGCACACGCAATGCCGGGACCATGCTCGAACGCCTCAAACATGCGGCGCTGGCGACTGAAAACAATTTCTTCCACGGCCTGCCGGGCTGCCGCATCCTGGAGCTGCAACACGACCCAAGGCTGCTCGGCTCGCCACTGCAGGCGCTGCTGGCCGTGCACGACGATGGCACGGTGTACGCAGCCAACCGCGCCGCACAGCAGTTGCTGGGCGTGCCCAGCTACCGCCCTGAAGGGCTGACGCTGAAGCAACTGTTCGACCGCCCTGGCCACAACGGCCTGGATGGCTCGCCGCAGCTGCTGGCCTTGGCCGACGGCTCACGCCTGTATGGCCGGCTATTGGCGCAGCCTGCCGCCAAGCCACGGCCACTGCGGGCCAGCCACACGGCGCTGGGCAGCGACCGGCGGGTCAACGCCCGCTTCGCAGATGCCTGCAAGGCCGTGGCTGGAAACCTGCCGGTGCTGATCACCGGGCCGACCGGTTCTGGTAAAGAAGTGTTCGCCAAGGCGCTGCACGAACACTGCTGCCCACAGGCCCCGTTCATTGCAATCAACTGCGCAGCCCTGCCCGAGAGCCTCATCGAAGCTGAACTGTTCGGCTACACCGAAGGCAGCTTCACCGGCGCTCGCAAAGGCGGCGCCGTGGGCCTGCTGGAGTCCGCCGGCGACGGCATCTTGCTGCTGGACGAAATCGGTGACATGCCGTTGGCCCTGCAAAGCCGGCTGCTGCGTGCCTTGCAGGAGCGGCAGATCACCCGTGTTGGCAGCACCAGCAGCGTGGCGCTGAAGGCCCACGTTGTCGCCGCCACCCACAAGGACCTCGCCAGCCTGGTGAGCAGCGGCGGCTTTCGCGAGGACCTGTTCTACCGCCTGGACGGCCTGCGCGTGGCCCTGCCTGCCCTGGAACAGCGCCTGGACAAGGCGCAACTGATCGACAATTTCTTCCAGCGCCCAGGCTTCCCGCCGTTGGCGGCAGAGGCCAGGCGCCAATTGCAGGCCTACCACTGGCCGGGCAACCTGCGGCAACTGGACAACGTGGCGCGCCTGGTCGGGGTGCTGGCCGCTGGCGAACCGTGCATCAACCTGCAGCACCTTCCCGACGATCTGCAAGGCCAGGCGCACGTGACGTCGTGCAACCTTGCCGACGCTACCCAGGAAGTGATCGAACGCGTCCTGCTGGCCCATGCCGGTAACGTCAGCGCCGCCGCCAAGGAACTCGGTATCTCGCGCACTACCCTGTACAAGCGCCTGGGCAAGCAGTAACGCTCAGGCCGGGCAGCGTATCTGCTCCAGCCAGTAGGCCACATCCACCTCGTCGATCTGTTCGGCGCGCAGGAAGCGCTCGGCGTATTGGCGGTAAACCCCGCTGCTGATGAACAGCTGCAGCAGTTGCCCGTCGAGGTGCCCGTCACGGACCATGAACACCATGATCTTCACCGATTCGGACAAGGTCTTCGGCGGTTTGTAAGGCCTGTCGGCCGCTGTCAGCGCCTCGAAGATATCGGCAATCGCCATCACCCGTTCTGCAATGCCCAGGTCCTGCTCGCCCAGCCGGCGCGGGTAACCGCTGCCGTTCATCTTTTCGTGGTGGTTGCCAGCGATGTCGGGTACCCGCTTGAGGTGGCGCGGGAACGGCAATGAACTGAGCATGATGATGGTCTGCACGATGTGCTCGTTGATCTTGAACCGCTCTTCGTCATTCAGCGTGCCACGGCGGATCGCCAGGTTGTACAGCTCGCCGTGGTTGCTGGCGTGGGCTGGCAAGCGCATGTCGAACCCCCAGGTATTGCGCGGGTCGTCCTTGCCCACCGGCGGCGTGCGAGCGCCCCAGGGCACACAGTGCTCGGGGCGGTCGGCCAGCAATGGTTCCGCTACCGGTAGCGCAGGTTGCGCCACGCCGGCAAGGTGCTCCGCTTCATCACGGGAGATACCCAGGCGGTTATCGAAATGGCGCAGCCAGCGGCGCTGGCCGATCTGTTGCAAGCGCTGGATATCGGCGTCCTGCATGAACTCGCCGCCGATGTTGGCCTGGGCGACGAAGGCAAAGTCGCCCTGCAGCTCGGCCTGGGCAACGCTCAAGGCACGTCGTAAGGCCTGCGGCTCGGCACCGCTGGCCAGGCCCTGCCAGTAGGTAAGTTCGGCATCGCGCCAGAGCACTTCAAAACGCATGCGCACTTCATGAATGCGGTTGTACAGGGTCTCAAGCTTGGTCGCCTTGTCCACCACGTACTCGGGGCTGGTGATCTTGCCACAATCGTGCAACCAGGCTGCCACACGGAATTCGTAACGTTCGGCCTCGGTCATGCTGAAGCTGGCGTAGGGGCCACTGTCAGCTGCCACGGCCTGGTCCAGCAGCATCTGCGCCAGCTGGGGCACCCGTTCGCAGTGGCCGCCGGTGTAGGGGCTCTTGGCATCGATGGCGTCGGCCAGCAGCTTGATCATGGCATCCATCAGACGCCGCTGGGCTTCGGCCAGCTGGCGCGTCTCGATGGCCACCGCCGCCACCCCGGACAGCTCCTCGACAAAGCGCCGGAACGGCTGACCTGCCTGCGCACGCCCAGGCGCTTCGTCCAGTTGCAACAGCAGAATGCCCAGCAGCGCTTGGCTACGGTCATTGAGCACCACGGCCAGGCTATGCTCGTGCAAGCCCAGGGCTTGGGTCACTGCAACGGCCAGGCGCTGCTGGTCGCCTTTGTCCACGACCAGTTCAACCGGGTACTGCTCGCCACGGCAAGAGGCGGCCAGGCGCAGCAGTGCACGCTCGTCGTCGTACAGGTACACCACGCCGGCGTTGACCCCTGCGGCCTTCACCAGGTGGCTCAGAACACCATCAAGCATGTGCTCCAGGTCGCGTTCGCGGCTGAGCGTGAGGGTAATCGCCTGGAAGTTGCCGATGGTGCCAGACATGCGGCTCAGCACCTGGCTCAACTCACGCACCTCGGTCACCCGCGAATGCACCCCCACTTCACGGCCGAAATCGAAACCGGCCAGGCCCTGCACCTGTTCGGCCAAACGCCGCAACGGCCGAGCGATGCGCCGGCCAATCACACCGCCGAGCACCAGCAGGACGACCATCAGTGCCGCTGTCCAGAGCAACTGCTCGAACAACACCTTGCGTGCGCCGGCCAGCAACTCATCAGCCGGCACGGCAATCAGCACTTGCAGGTTCTGCCCGGCCAAGGTGGTCAGTTGCACGCGCATGCCGTACCAGGTCAGGCCATCCACCAGGTAAGGCTGCGGCTGGGTGCCTGCCGGCAGGTCGGCAAACAGGTGCTGCAAGCTGGCAATACCCAGTTCGCCAACGCTCGACAGGCGCACCCCCTGCCCCTCGTGCACGATCACCCGTTGCAGGTCTGGGTAGGCCACCACGCGGCCCTGGTCATCGACCACGACAATCTCGGTGCCGGGCGTCATGCGCAAGTCCTGGGTTTCGCTGGCCAGGTCATTGACCGACACGTCCATGCCGATCACGGTCCCCCCGTCGACGCTGCGCTGGGCCATGGTCAGGCCGACTTCCCGGGTGGTGAAAAACACGTAGGGGCGGGTCAGCACGGTGGTGGCTTGTGCTGCGGCTTCGACGAACCACGGACGCAGGCGCGGATCGTAGCGGTACTCGGGTTTGGCCTGGGTCTGCAACAAGTTCAATGCCCGGTCGTAGAAGCGCCATTCGCCTTGTACCGCCCCACCCTCACGGTTGACGCTTTGCACCAGAAACACCGTGCCTGGTGGCGCGCTGAAAAGTTGCAGCAATTGCGGGTCACGCAAGCGCCGTACCAGCAAGAAATCACCATTGGGGTAGCCCAGGTAGGCGGCGCTGAGCATGCGGTTGGCGTCGAGCGTTTCCACCAGCTGCGGCAACCGCTCCAGGCGCTGCGCCAGGGTGTGCGCGGCCGGGTTGTAGGCAAGCAGGCGGATACTGCTTTGCGCCGGGTCGATCAGGCGCCGGGCACGCTCGTCGATGGTCTTACCCATTTGCAAGGCGGAATCGCCTGCGGCGGCTACCAGGGTCTGGCGAATGCCGCGATAGCCTTGCCAGGCCAGGGCGGCGCCCAGCAGCAGCATACCCAGCACAATGGCCAGCGCCACCAGCCACTGCAGTGAAATACCCCATCCGGCGTTTCCAGAGGCACGACCATTCGACACGTAGCCCATCCCAGGTACTCCATGTATGGCGCATTGCCTTGGCTGATATCCGGAGCAGTGTAGAGTGCGCGTGAGCTTTTTGCTGGGGTTACGGAAATTACTATGGGGTTAGGCCGTTCAGGTGCCTGCCGGTGGATTTGCAGCGCCTGTGAGATCGAGCGCCGCGCGGGGGCGCTCGATCTCACAGGCACGGCAAATAGTGCGCCAGGCGCTTAGGCGCGCAACTGGTACCAGGTGGTCTTGAGTTGTGAATACTTGTCGAACGAATGCAGCGACAGGTCGCGGCCAAAGCCCGACTGCTTGCCCCCGCCGAACGGCACCGTCACATCCAGTGCATCAACCGTGTTCACCGACACGGTGCCGGCCTTCAACGCCCGCGCGACCCGGTGTACCTGGTTGAAGTCATCGCTCCACACCGAGGCCGCCAGGCCATAGATGCAGTCGTTGGCCAGGCGCACCGCTTCTTCTTCCGTGTCGAAGGCGCTGACGGCCAGCACGGGCCCGAATACCTCTTCGCGCGCCAGCTTCATGCGGCCCTCGACACCGGCAAAGATAGTCGGCTCGATGTAGTTGTCCGAACCGTCGAGGGTCAGGCGTCGGCCACCACACACCAACCGCGCGCCCTCTTGCCCGGCAAGGGCGATGGCAGCCTCGATACGGCGGGTTTGCTCGGCATCGACAATGGCCCCGGCGCGGCTCGCCGGGTTCAGCGGGTTACCCGGCAACCACTGGCGGGCCTTGGCCTGCAGACGCTCGACAAATTCATCATGGATGGCGCGCTGCACGTAAAGCCGCGAGTTGGCCGAGCACACCTCACCCTGGTTGAAGAAAATGCCGAAGGCGGCCTTTTCCGCAGCCAGGTCCAGGTCCTGACAGTTTTCGAACACCAGGTTGGGGCTCTTGCCGCCGCACTCCAGCCACACCTGCTTGAGGTTGGACTGCGCCGAATACTGCATGAAGTACTTGCCCACCTGGGTGGAGCCGGTGAACACCAGGCAGTCCACATCCGGGTGCAGGCCCAGCGCCTGCCCGGCCTGCTCGCCCAGCCCCGGCACCACGTTCAGCACGCCTTCCGGCAAGCCCGCTTCCAGCGCCAGTTGGGCCAGGCGCAAGGCCGAGAACGGTGACTGTTCGGCGGGTTTGAGCACCACACTGTTGCCGGCGGCCAACGCCGGGGCAAGCTTCCAGGCGGCCATGTCGAGGGGGAAGTTCCACGGCACCACGGCCGCGACCACACCCAGTGCTTCGCGGGTGATGGTGGCCAGCGCATTCGGCGCCGTGGGCGCCACCTGGTCGTACAGCTTGTCCAGCGCCTCACCGTACCAGGCGAACACATGTGCCGAGCCCGGCACGTCGATGTTGTAGGCATCCATCACCGGCTTGCCCATGTTCAGCGAGTCCAGCAAGGCCAGTTCTTCGCGATGGGCCATGATCAGCTCGGCCAAGCGCAGCAGCACCTTCTTGCGCTCCCCAGGGGCCATGCGTGGCCACGGGCCTTGCTCGAAAGCTCGGCGGGCACTGGCGACAGCCAGGTCGACCTCGGTTTGGCCGCAGGCAGTCACCTGTGCCAATACCTTGTTGGTGGCGGGGTTGATGGCGGCGAAGGTGGCGCCGTCCTGTGCGTTGACGGGTTTGCCGTTGATCAACGCCTGGGACGGCAGGTACAGGTCCGAGGCGCGTTGTTGCCAGAATTCGAGGGTGTACATTTGTACTCCTGATCGCTTTGGAGCAGTCTTTTCGTAAAGGCAACGCGCTCCCTGCTGGGGCGGGTTTATCCGCTCCAACAGGAAGTGTGCCGGGCTTGCGAGCGGGTTAGAGCTTGCCGACCAACCGCGCCGTGCGGTCAACGGCAATCCGGGTTTTCTCCACCAACTCATCCAGCTCGCTGTGGTTGGCGATCAAGGCCGGCGCCATGATCATCCGGCCCAGGGTCGAACGAATGATCACCCCTTCCTCGAAACCAAAGGTGCGGCACTGCCAGGCCAGGTCGTTCTCGTTGACGAAGCGCTTGCGCGTCGGCTTGTGCTCGGCGAACTGCAGCGCCGCCACCAACCCTGCCCCCTGCACCTGGCCGATCAACGGGTGATCGGCGAACACCTCACGCAGGATGCGTTGCAGGTACGGCCCGGTGTCGTCCTTTACCTGGCGCACGATGCCTTCGTCGCGCAACGCTTTGAGGTTGGCAATGGCCACCGCCGCCGCCACCGGGTGGCCGGAATAAGTCAGGCCGTGGGCGAACACCCCGCCACGCTCCACCAACGCCTCGGCAATGCGCTTGCTCAGCACCAGGCCGCCCATCGGCACGTAGCCGCTGGTCAGGCCCTTGGCAATCGACAGGGTGTCGGGCTCGAAGCCGAAGTATTCATGGGCGAACCATTCGCCGGTGCGGCCAAAGCCACCGATCACTTCATCGGCGCACAGCAGCACGTCGTACTGGCGGCAGATGCGCTGGATTTCCGGCCAGTAGCTTTCTGGCGGGAAGATCATGCCGCCCGCGCCCTGGAACGGCTCGGCAATGAAGCCGGCAACGTTTTCGGCACCCAGCTCGAGAATTTTTTCCTCCAGTTGCAGGGCGCAGCGGCGGCCGAACTCGGCCGGGGTCAGCTCGCCACCCTCGGCGTACCAGTACGGCTCGTCGATGTGCGCCACGTCCGGAATCAGCCCACCCATTTCGTGCATGAACTTCATGCCGCCCAGCGCCGTGGCCGCCAGGGTCGAGCCGTGGTAGCCGTTCCAGCGGCCGATCATGACCTTCTTGCTGGGCTGGCCGACCACCTGCCAGTAGCGGCGCACGGTACGGATCAGCACCTCGTTGGCCTCGGAGCCGGAGTTGGTGTAGATCGCGTGGCTGTAGTGCCCTGGCAGCAGGCTGAACAGCAGCTCGGACAGTTCGATCACCGCCGGGTGGGTGGTGTGGAAGAACATGTTGTAGTAGGCCAGCTGGTCCATCTGCGTGGCGGCGGCGGCAGTCAGGTCACGGCGGCCATAGCCAAGCTGGGTGCACCACAGGCCGGACATGCCATCCAGGTAGCGCTTGCCCTCGCTGTCCCACAGGTGCAGGCGCTCGCCACCGACGATCACCCGTGGCCCTTCGGCGTTCAGCGCCTTCTGGTCGAGGAAGGCATGGATGTGGTGGGCGGCATCGGCTGCCTGGTAGTCGCGGGTCTGGCGTTGCGGGGCGAAAGGCGCGTTCATTGTTGGTTTTCCTTTGCGGTGGGGTTGCAGGGTGGCTGGCACTCAGCGCAGCTTGCCCATGTAGCTTTCAAGCGGGTCCTTGCCCAGCACGCCCTGGGCATTGGCCAGCGCGTCGATGAACAGGGAGAACAGCTCGGACTGGGTACCGATGTCGAGCTTGGCGTAGACGTTCTTGCGGTGCGACTTGATGGTGTCTTCCGACACACCCAGACGCTCGGCCAGCGACTTGGTCGAGTGACCGCGCAGAATCAGTTGGGCGATGCGGCATTCACGCTCGGTCAGCAACGAGCTGCCAAAGTTGTTCAGCGCGGCGTGGATGCGTTGCTCGAGGATGTTCTCGAAGCGCCCGGCGCGGCTGTCCAGCCCGGCAAAATGCTTGCTGAGTACCGCCAGCACCCAAGGCGTTACAAGCCCGAACAGCGTGCGGCTTTGCCCATCGAGCTTGTCGGTGAAGGCCAGCGAAACCGCCAGGCTTTGCCCGTTCGCCACCTGCAGGATGTAGTTGAGCTCATCCTCAAGGTGCGAGTGGCGGTAGAACGACTGGTAGTACTCGCTGACCTCGAAATGGTCGGGCGCCACCTCGAACAGGCCGTAACAGCCGGATTCGACCTGTTCCACGCAAGCACCGTAAAACGGGTCGAGCAGGTAGAAGCCAGACAGGTAGCGGCTGACATTGCCCTCGGGCTGCCAAGGCGCCTTGTCGTCCTGCTCGAACAGCGCGCAGGGCATGCCATCGTGCGGGTACAGGTACACCGTGGTGGCCTGGATGGGCCGGATCACACCCAGTGCGGCAAACAGGTTGGCGGCAAAGCCCGGCCGGCCGATTGCCTCGGTGACCTTGGCCTGGTGCTCGAACCAGTGTTCTGAAAGCAATTGAGTCGTCACTGTGGGCCTGCCGTTTCTTTTCAGTGGCACCGCCGCCTGTGCGGTGCGTTGTTGACCAGATACTCCCACGGCCCTGCGGACACCGAAATCACCCTTTGGGGTGAGCCGGACAAGGTCCGCCCCTGCTCACCCCAAAGGGTGATTCCGGGTGCCTGCAGGGTGTGGGAGCATCAACCCGCCCAGCGCTGCGAGCCTTTCGCTCGACCTCCTTGCACAACGCCTACCGGTAGCGAGCCTGCTCGCGTACTGCGGTGTCCTGCATCCCTTTCCAGGAGTTAGCAATGCATACAACAACAAGTACAGCCCATAGCCCCGCACATAGCCCCACTCTGCATGCACCCACACAACCCGACGCCAGCACCGGCCGCTTGCGCAAGTCCATGGGGATGACCGCCCTGGTGCTGTTCGGCCTGGCCTACATGGTGCCCCTGGCCGTATTCACCACCTACGGGCTGGTCACTCAGATGACCAAAGGGCACCTGCCCACCGCCTACCTGCTGACCCTCGCCGCCATGCTGCTGACCGCCTACAGCTATGGCCGCATGGTCCAGGCCCACCCCTACTCCGGGTCGGTCTACACCTACACGCGCAAAGCCTTCGGTAGCCACATCGGCTTCATCACCGGCTGGACATTGCTGCTTGACTACATCTTTCTACCGCTGCTCAGCTACCTGCTGATCGGCATCTATATGTCGGAATACTTCCCGGCCATCCACGCCTGGGTGTGGGTGGCCGGCTCCATAGCCCTGGTCACCTTCTTCAACCTGATCGGTATCGAGTCGATCACCCGGGTCAACTGGATCCTGGTGGTGGTGCAGCTGGTGTTCATCATCGTCTTCGTCGCCCTGTCCGTGCTCAAGCTCAGTGGGCAGGCAGAGCCGGTGTCGCTGCTGGCGCCCTTTCACCACGAAGGCTTCAGTGTGCCGCTGATCATGACCGGCGCCGCCGTGCTGTGCCTGTCGTTCCTCGGCTTCGACGCGGTGTCGACCATGGCTGAGGAAACCAGCAACCCGACCTACCGCATTCCCGTGGCGATTCTGGCCGTGTCGCTGATCGGTGGCCTGCTGTTCCTGGTAGTGTCGTACTGCGCACAGATGGTGTTCCCCGACTGGGGCAGCTTCGCCGACCCCGATTCGGCCTCGGTGGACGTGATGCGCCGGGTAGGCGGCGAGCTGCTGGTAACCGCGTTCACCGCCACCTACGTGGCCGGCTGCTTCGCCTCGGCCATGGTGTCCCAGGCCAGCGTATCGCGCGTGCTGTTCGCCATGGGCCGCGACGGCGCATTGCCGCGGGCGTTCGGCCAGCTGGCGACGAAAAAGCGCGTGCCGGCCACGGCCATCCTGGTGGTCAGCCTGGTGTCGATGATCGCCCTGGTGATCACCCTCGATACCGTCGCCAACATGATCAGCTTTGGCGCGCTGTTCGCCTTCTCGGCGGTGAACCTGGCGGTGGTCAAGCACTACCTGGTCGACCAGAAACTGCGCGGCGGCCGCAACTACCTGCTGTACGGTGCCATTCCTGGGCTGGGTTTTCTCAGCACACTGTGGCTGTGGAGCAGCCTGACCAGCCTGTCGTTCACCATTGGCCTGTGCTGGCTGGGCATGGGCCTGGTAGTGCTGATGGGCCTGACGCGCGCATTCCGGGTGAAATTGCCGGAGTTGCAGATGGCCGAATGAGGCCGAACGTCGGGTGATAACTGGCCGTTATCACCCGATCCGTATTAATCATTATTCAGCCCACCGTTCGCCCCCTACAGTCCAACCCCAACGACTGTCATTGCCAACGGGAGACGAAATGTCCATCGAACACCGCCTGAACCACATCGCCGGCCAACTCAGCGGCAACGGTGACGTGCTGCTGAACAGCGTCGACGCCCATACCGGTGAGCCGCTGCCCTACGCCTTCCATCAGGCGACCGGCGATGAGGTCGAGGCCGCCGTGCAGGCCGCCGAGGCCGCCTACCCGGCCTACCGCAGCACCCGCCCGGCCCAGCGCGCCGCCTTCCTCGACGCCATCGCCGACGAGCTGGACGCATTGGGTGATGACTTCATCCAGCATGTGATGCGCGAAACCGCGCTGCCCGAAGCGCGCATCCGTGGTGAACGCAGCCGCACCAGCAACCAGCTGCGCCTGTTTGCCGAAGTGGTACGCCGTGGCGACTTCTACGCCGCTCGTATCGACCGCGCCCTGCCCCAGCGCACCCCGCTGCCGCGCCCGGACCTGCGCCAGTACCGCATCGGCGTGGGCCCGGTGGCCGTGTTCGGCGCCAGCAACTTCCCCCTGGCCTTCTCCACCGCTGGCGGGGACACGGCCTCGGCGCTGGCTGCCGGCTGCCCGGTGGTGTTCAAGGCGCACAGCGGGCACATGCTCACTGCCGCCCATGTGGCCGCAGCCATCGACCGCGCGGTGGCCAGCAGCGACATGCCGGCAGGCGTTTTCAACCTGATCTACGGTGCCGGCGTGGGCGAAGCGCTGGTCAAGCACCCGGCCATCCAGGCGGTCGGTTTTACCGGTTCGCTGCGCGGTGGCCGCGCCCTGTGCGACATGGCGGCGGCACGCCCGCAACCGATTCCGGTGTTTGCCGAAATGAGCAGCATCAACCCGGTTATCGTCCTGCCCCAGGCGCTGCAAGCCCGTGGCGAGCAAGTCGCCGGCGAACTGGCCGCCTCGGTGGTGCTGGGTTGCGGGCAGTTCTGCACCAACCCAGGCCTGGTAGTGGGTATCCGGTCGGCGCAGTTCGAGCGTTTCGTGCAAACACTGCTTGCACGCATGGCAGACCAAGGCCCGCAGACCATGCTCAACGCTGGCACCCTGCGCAGCTACCAGAACGGTGTCCAGCACCTGCTGGCGCACCCAGGTATTCAGCACCTGGCCGGGCAACCACAAACCGGCAACCAGGCCCAGCCACAGCTGTTCAAGGCAGACGTAAGCCTGCTGCTGAACGGCGACCCGCTGCTGCAGGAAGAAGTGTTCGGCCCGACCACCGTGGTGGTTGAAGTGGCCGATGCGCAGCAACTGACCGAAGCACTGCGCCATCTGCAGGGCCAGCTGACGGCCACCCTGATTGCCGAACCTGACGACCTGGTCGCCTTTGCCTCGCTGGTGCCTTTGCTGGAGCGCAAGGCCGGGCGTCTGCTGCTCAACGGCTACCCGACCGGTGTGGAAGTTTCGGATGCCATGGTGCATGGCGGGCCTTACCCGGCCACCTCCGACGCACGCGGTACGTCGGTGGGCACCTTGGCGATCGACCGTTTCCTGCGGCCAGTGTGTTTCCAGAACTACCCGGATGCGCTGCTGCCGGATGCGTTGAAAAACGCTAACCCGTTGGGGATTGTGCGTTTGCTCGATGGGGTGAGCAGCCGCGAAGGGGTGTGATACCTGCCGCGTTGAACTGGCACGGCACCTTTAGCCGTGCCAGCCTTGAAGGGTGCGCTGAAACGACGCAATGACCTGGCTGCCCTGTCGCTCGGCCAGGTAGTACAGGTAGGTTTCGGTATACACCGAGTCCTGTGCGATGCGGATCACTTTCAAGCGGGGGTCGGCGATGTATTCTGCCTCGGACACCGCACCAATACCCATGCCACGAATCACCGCCTCGCGCAGCGCCTCGCGGCTGCCGATCTCCATGACGATACGCGGTGTTACCTGGGCAGCATCCAGTGCAATGTCCAACGCCAGTCGCGTAGTTGAACCTTGCTCACGGCGCAGCAACGGCTGCCCCTGCAGCGCCTGCAGCAGAACCTGGTCATGACGGGCGAACGGGTGATCGGCGCGGACAAACAGGATCACCGCGTGCCTGGCATAGCGTTGTGCGACAAACGCCGGGTCATCATGCAGCCCTGCCAACACGCCGATATCGGTCACGTAGCCCTGAAGATCGGCCAGCACCGACGCCGAGTTGCCCACGCGAATCGACACGTCGATCTGTGGATACGCCTGCCGGTAGCGGTCGACCATCTCGATCACATGGAACGGCCCCACCGCACCGATCTTCAGCTCCCCCCGGTTAAGCTGGCCACTGTCGCGCAGCAGGCTGGTGGCCTCGGCTTCGAGCATCCACATCCGCTGTGCAATCGGCAACAAGGCGCGGCCAACGGCGGTCAACTCGATGCGCCGGCCACGGCGGTGGAACAGTTCGACGTTGAATTCGCGCTCCAGCCCCTGGACCTGGTTGGTGGCGGTCGGCTGGCTGAGGCCAATGGCCCTGGCCCCGGCACTGAAGCTGGCATGCCGGGCCACGGCAAGGAACGTACGCAAGCGGGCGGTGGACATCCATAGATCCTTTGAATGGTTGGCTGGCGAAACCCATATTGAATTGATGGCGTGACTGTCACATGACAGCCCTAGTTTTGGCACTACCGACAACAACCACTCCGGTATTGCCATGACACCCCTCCCGAAACTGTTGCGCTGTGCCCGCCTTGCCCTGCTGCCACTGCTGCTCGCCCCCACCGTGCAAGCCCAGCAGGCGCTGACCGTCGGCCTGATCCCGTCGGAAGACTCCCAGGCCATGATCAAGAGCAGCCAGCAAGTGCTCGACCAGTTGCAGGCGCGCCTGGGCATGCCGGTCAAGCCGTACGTTGCCACCGACTACAACGGGGTGATCGAAGCCCTGCGCGCCGGCAAGCTGGACGTCGCCTACCTCGGCCCGTTCTCCTATGTCCTTGCCAACCAGGTAGCAGGCGCCGAAGCCTTTGCCGTGGCAGTGACCAGGAAGACCGCCAGCAGTGCCTACCACAGCCTGATCATTGCCCGCCAAGACAGCGGCATCCGCACGCTCGACGACCTCAAGGGGCATACCTTTGCCTTCGTCGACCCCAGCTCTGCCTCCGGCCACCTGTTCCCCAAAGCCGGCCTGGAGCACGCCGGGCACGACCCGAAAACCCTGTTCTCGCGGGTGATCTTCTCGGGGTCGCACGACGCCAGCATCCTCGCCGTGGAAAACCGCAAGGTCGATGCCGCCGCCGTGGCAGACCGCATCCTGGCCGGCGCCGTGAACAGTGGCCAGGTCAAGCAGCAGGACTTCCAGGTGGTGTGGACCTCGCCAGACATTCCCGAATCTCCGATGGTCTGGCGCAAGAACCTCGACCCCGAACTGCAGGCCAAACTGCGCGGTGCGTTTGCCGAGATCAAGGATGTACCGTGGGGTGACCAGGGCATGCTCAATGGCTTCCAGCCAACCACCGATGCTGCCTACAACGTGGTTCGCGACACGGCCAAGGTGCTCGACCTCGACCTGCGGAGCCTGAAATGATCCGCATCCGCCGACTGGCCAAGGGCTACGCCGACAACCCGGTGCTGCGCGGCATCGACCTGGACGTTCAAGCCGGTGAATTCGTGGTGATCCTTGGCCAGTCCGGTGCCGGCAAGTCCACCCTGCTGCGCTGCATGAACCGCCTGGCCAAGGCTGACAGCGGCGAGCTGCAGGTAGCCGGGGTAAACGCCATGCGCGCAGCCGATCAACGCGCCCTGCGCCGGCAAGTGGCAATGATCTTCCAGCATCACAACGTGGTGCCGCGCCTGTCGGTGCTGAAAAACGTACTGACCGGTCGCCTGGGCCACTGCAGTACCCTCACCTCGCTGCTGCAGCTGTTCCGCCGCGACGACGTGGCATTGGCCCGTGACTGCCTGCGCCGGATGGAGCTGGAGCACAAGGCCGGCTCACGCACCGATGCGCTGTCTGGCGGGCAGATGCAGCGGGTGGGCATCGCCCGTGCGCTGGCCCAGCGGCCCCAGGTCATCCTGGCCGACGAGCCGGTGGCCAGCCTCGACCCGAATACTGCGCAGGTGGTAATGCAGTACCTGCGCGAAGCCAGCCGCACCCTCGGCATTACCGTTGTGTGCAACCTGCACCAGGTAGACCTGGCCCGGGCCTTCGCCGACCGCATCGTTGGCCTGGCCAGCGGGCGCCTGGTGTTCGATGGCCCGCCTGGGCACTTGGACGAAGCAGCCCTGCAGCGTATCTATCACACGCCCTCATCCGATGAGCCCGCAGTATCACTGGCCGTGGCCCGGCCGATGCTGACCACCGGCACAGGAGCCTCGGCATGAACCCACAAAGCCACCAATGGCTGGTCAATACACCCACCTGCGCCCGTGGCTGGCTGGGCACTGCCGCACTGCTGCTGACAGTGGTTCTGGTGTTGCAATGGAGCGCCGAAGGGGCACAACTGAGCTGGGCCGAGCTGGCCAACGGGCTGCCACAGATCGGCGATTTCCTTGGCCGCTCGCTGCCGCCCGACCTGAGCATCCTGCCAAGCCTTTGGCAGCCGGCCCTGGAAACCCTGCAAATTGCCCTGTGGGGTACCTTGCTGGGGATCATCCTCGCCGTGCCACTGGGCTTTTTCGCGGCGCGCAACCTGCACGGCAACCGCTGGCTGTACCAGGCCACCCGGCAGGTGCTGAACGTGATTCGTAGCATCAACGAACTGATCCTGGCCCTGGTGTTCGTCTCGGCGGTGGGGCTGGGGCCCTTCCCAGGCGTGCTGGCCCTGGCGCTGCATGGCGTGGGCATGCTCGGCAAGTTCTTTGCCGAAAGCATCGAGGAGATCGACCAAGGGCCTATTGAAGCGCTGCAGGCGACCGGTGCACGGCCACTGCAGGTGATCGCTTTCGGCGTACTACCACAGGTGATCACGGCCTGGATCGCCGTGGTGCTGTACCGCTTCGAGGTGAACCTGCGTTCGGCCACGGTACTGGGTATGGTCGGTGCCGGCGGCCTGGGCTTCGAGCTGGTCAGCAGCCTGAAACTGTTCAAGTACCAGGAAACCGCCACCTGCATCCTGGTCATCACCGTGATGGTGGTATTGGCCGACCTGGCCTCCAACCGCCTGCGCCATGCAATTCAGGGCAACGCCCGCCACTGATCCACAGCCCTACCCTCGACACAAGCAACCTGCCACGTGCGCCCGCTGGGCGCGCGACGGGCAAACCATGCCTGGAGTTCCCGCAATGCCCGCACGTCCCGTTATCGGCCTGGCCGATAGCACCCTGCAATCAATCGATTGGAACGAAAACCGCCAGCCGTCGAGCATGGCCGCACCTTCCAACAACAATAAGGAACTGCCCATGCCTGCCTGCTTCCACAACCCGGTCACCATCGTTTTCGGCGGTGGCAGCCTGGACCAGATCGCCGAACACTGCCCTGGCAAGGTCGCCTTGGTTACCTTTCCCGAAGCTGCGCAGCTCGGCCTGCTGGCCACGGTGCGCAGCCTGTTGGGCGAGCGCCTGGTGTGCGTGATCGACAACGTCCAACCCAACCCCGATGTCGCCTGGCTGCGTGGCGTGCACGAAGCCTTCTGGGCCCAGCACGGCGATTGCGATACGGTGCTGGCATTGGGGGGTGGCAGCGCCATCGATACCGCCAAGGCACTGATCGTCGGTACCGCTTCAGGCCGATTCGACGAACTGCTTGACCTGCTGGCCAGTGGCAAACCGTTTGTTCCGCCCCGGCACAAGACCCTGGTAGCCGCGCCAACCACGGCCGGCACCGGCAGCGAGGTGACGCCTTGGGCCACCCTGTGGGACGCCGGCCAGCAGAAGAAGTACTCGCTGCACCTGCCCTGCACCTGGCCCAGCGTTGCATTGATCGACCCGCAGCTGATGCTCAGTGTGCCGGCTGCCGTAACCGTGTCCACCGGGCTGGATGCCTTGTCCCACGCGCTGGAGTCGATCTGGAACCACAACGCCAACCCACTCTCCGACACCTTCGCGCTGTCGGCCATCGAGGACATCCTCGACTGCCTGCCACGCCTGCAGCAAGACCTTGGCAACCCCGAACTGCGCGCACGCATGGCCTTGGCCGCACTGAAGGCTGGGTTGGCCTTTTCCAACACCAAGACCGCGCTGGCCCATTCCATTTCCTACGAAATGACCTTGCGCCACGGCCTGCCCCACGGCATTGCCTGCTCGTTCACCCTGCCGCTGGTGCTGGGCCTGGCCTGGGGCCGTGATGCCGGGCGCGACCAGACCCTGCAAAAGGCGTTCGGCCACAACCTCGCGGCAGCGCAACAGCGCTTGCGGGCGTTTCTTCACCGCCTGGGCGTGCGCACCGAGTTCGAAGATTACGGCGTGACAGCCGCCGAGGCCGAGGCGATGATCGACGCCGCCCTGCAGGGCGCCCGCGGGCGCAATTTCATCGGCGCGCAAGCCGCCTGATCTTCTGCGTTTTTCCTGTAGCACCTTTCAAGAGTGCCGACTCGCCGAGCCCCATGGGCCGGCGCCAGAGAACAAAAAGGAAACCGTCATGAACCGCGCACAAACCCTGACTGGCGCAATGCCCAGCACCCTGCCGTTTCGCCTTGCGCAATGGCGCATGCTGCTGGCCGCGATGTTCTGCTACTTGTTCTTCTACACCGGGCGGCAAACCTTCGGCTTCGCCATCCCCGGGATCCAGGCCGAGTTCGGCCTGAGCAAGGAAACCCTCGGCTGGGCCTCCACCGCCATGCTGTGGATGTATGCCGTTGGCCAAGCCATCAATGGCAACCTCGCCGACAAGTTCGGCGGCCGACGCATCATGAGCATCGGCGCCGTGTTGTCGTGCGGCGCCAACTGGGTCACCAGCTTTGCTGGCGGTTTTCTCAGCCTGATCCTGCCGTGGGGCGTCAACGGTTATTTCCAGGCCCTGGGCTGGGCGCCCGGCAGCCGCCTGCTTTCAAACTGGTGGGGCGCTGCCGAGCGCGGCAAGGTGTATGGCTTCTATGTGTTCGCCGCTGGCTGCGCATCGGTGCTGTCGTATGTGACCTCGGTGGTGGTGATCGATGTGCTGCACCTGGAGTGGCGCTGGATTTTCCGCTTGCCTGTGCTGCTGATGCTGGCCGGTGGCATCGTCTTCTACCTGGTGGCGCGGGAGCGCCCGCAAGACATGGGTTACCCGGCGCTGGACGACACTGGCGTGGCCAACGCCGAAGACCGTGCCAACGAGGCCAGCCTGGGCGGTGAAGAAACCTCGCGCCAACGTTACCTGGCCGTGCTGAAAAACCCGCGCCTGCTGGTGGCAGCGGTGTCATTGGGCTTCCAGAACGCCGCGCGGTACGGCTTGATCGTCTGGGTGCCCGTGCATTTCCTGGGTGCCAACTGGCAGAAAGGCGACAGTTTCATCGACCCGAAATGGATCACCATCGCCTTGCCGGTAGGCATGGCCGTTGGCGCGCTGAGCAATGGCTGGGTGTCGGACAAACTGTTCGGCAGCAAACGTTACCTGGCGATCATGCTGTACATGGTGCTGGGCGCGCTCACCAGCCTGTGGATGTGGAGCCTGCCAGCGCACAGCGCGGTTGGCCTGCTGGCGCTGTTCCTCTGCGGTTTCTTCGTCTACGGCCCGGCATCGAGCTTCTGGGCGCTGTGCCCGGACCTGGTCGGCGCGCGCCGCGCCGGCACCGCCACCGGTATCATGAATTTCGCCTCGTACCTGTTCGCCGGGCTGGCAGAGCCGCTGATCGGACGTATGCTCGACACCACCGGCAACACCTCGCTGATTTTCATCGTGGTCACCAGCGCCTGCGCCTGCAGTGCCCTGGTCGCCCTGTTCGTACGCCGCTGAGGGTGCCTGCCATGTCGTCCATGCCATTGCCAAAGAGGTGTCATGTACCAGTACCACAAGTGGTTGCGCTCATTTCATGCGGTGGCGCGCACCGGCAGTTTCACCCAGGCCGCCGAGTTGCTGAGCATCGGCCAGCCAACCATCAGCGAGCAGGTCAGTGGCCTGGAAAAGCGCTTTTGCGTGGAACTGTTCCACCGTCGAGGGCGCTTTATCGAGCTCAGCCCGGCAGGCCGCCAGCTGTACGAAATTACCCAGGGCCTGTTCGGCCAGGAGGACGAAGCGCTGCAACTGTTGCAGAGCTTCCAGCAGCGCAAGCAAGGCATGTTGCGCATCGGGGCGGTGTCGCCGCCGATTGCCATGAGCCTGACCTACGAGCTGATGCAGCGCTACCCGCAGATCGAGCTGGAAACCTCGTTCAGCAGCGAAGCCGGCACGCTGGAGCGGCTGTACAACTTCGACATAGACCTGGCCATCCTCGCCCTGTCGGAGTTCGACCAGCGCCTGAGCACGCGGCTTTACCGCACTTGCCCGATTCTGGCGGTGGTGCGCGACGACCACCCGTGGGCGCGGCAGGCGAGTGTCAGCGTCAAGGACATTGCCGGCCAGCGGGTGGTATTGCGCGAAGCGGCATCGCGCACCCGGCAACTGGTCGAAGAAGGCTGCCGCCAGCATGGCGTGACACTGGATTGCGCGATGCAGTTGAACAGCCGCGAGGCCATCGTGCATGCGGTGGTGCATGGTATTGGCGTGGGCTTTGTCTCGGCAGTGGAGTACGCCGACCGCCCCGGCACGCGCTCCATCGCCTTTGCCGAAGACCCGTTCCACATCCATTACTACCTGTGCTGCCTGGGCATCCGCCGTAACCGGGCGATCATCGCCGAGCTGTTCGACGCGCTCAACGCGCACTGATGCCCCCATGACCACCGCGAGCCTGCCAGTGTGCCGGGCGGGCCGCGCGCACCCTGAGTTCTTACCCACTGGAGTTTTGCCATGCACTATCAGCAACCCAAGCAACTGCAAGCCGCCATTCTCGACTGGGCCGGCACCGTGGTGGATTTCGGCTCGTTTGCCCCCACCCAGATCTTTGTCGAGGCCTTTGCCGAGTTCGGCGTGCAGGTCAGCCTGGAAGAAGCCCGCGGGCCCATGGGGATGGGCAAGTGGGACCACATTCGCACCCTGTGCAATGTGCCGGCCATCGCTGCGCGTTACCACGCCGCCTTCGGCCACACGCCAAGCGACGACGATGTAACAGCCATCTACGAGCGCTTCATGCCCTTGCAGATCGAGAAGATCGCCGACCATTCGGCGCTGATCCCCGGAGCGCTGGAGGCCATCGCCCAGATGCGCCAACAAGGGCTGAAAATTGGCTCGTGCTCGGGTTACCCGGCGGTGGTGATGGAAAAGGTAGTGGCCCTGGCCTTGCGCAACGGTTACAGCGCCGACCACGTGGTGGCAACCGACGAGGTACCCAATGGCCGCCCCTACCCCGCGCAGGCACTGGCCAACGTGGTCGCCCTGGGGGTGAGCGACGTGGCAGCTTGCGTCAAGGTCGACGACACCTGGCCGGGCATTCTCGAAGGGCGCAGCGCCGGGATGTGGACCGTGGCCCTGACCTGCTCAGGCAACGCGCTTGGGCTCACCCATGAGCAGTACAAGGCCCTGCCCGAAGCGGAACTGGAACAGCAACGCCAGCGCATCGGCAGCCTGTTCGAAGGGTCGCGACCGCATTACCTGATCGACACCATCGCCGAGCTACCCGGGGTAATCGCCGATATCAACGCCCGCCTGGCGCGCGGGGAAATGCCCCAGAGCAGTTGAGACCTAAGCTGCGCGGTCAACCCCGCACCCACAAGGATTGCGCCGGCCTTCAGGGTTGTGCAACGCCCTTGTGGGCGCGGGCTTGCCCGCGAAGAGGCCAGCACAGGCCCAGCAAAGCTGTATACAATCAGCAAAAAGCTTGATTACAATGCCCTGCGCCTATGACATCGGTAATCGCCGATGCGTATTGCGGCAGGCTTACGCCATGTCACCTACAACCCCTGCAAAAACGCTACTCGTCAAAAACGCCGCTCTGTTGGTCACCATGGACGGCCAACGCCGCGAGATCAAGAACGGCGGCCTGTTCATCGAAGACAACCTGATCAAACAGGTCGGCCCCAGCGATACCCTGCCACAACAAGCCGACGTCGTCCTCGACATGGCCGGCAAAGTGGTCATCCCTGGCCTGGTCAACACCCACCACCACATGTACCAGAGCCTCACCCGCGTGGTACCGGCGGCCCAGGACGGCGAACTGTTCAACTGGCTGACCAACCTGTACCCGATCTGGGCACGCCTGACCCCCGAAATGATCGCGGTGTCGACCCAGACCGCCATGGCCGAGCTGATCCTCTCCGGCTGCACCACCTCCAGCGACCACCTGTACATCTACCCCAACGGTTGCAAGCTCGATGACAGCATCCACGCTGCCGCCGAGATCGGCATGCGCTTCCACGCCGCACGCGGCAGCATGAGCGTGGGCCAGAGCCAGGGCGGCTTGCCACCCGACTCGGTGGTGGAAAAGGAAGCCGACATCCTCAAGGAGTCGCAACGCCTGATCGAGGACTACCACGACGCCAGCCACGGCTCGATGCGCCGCATCGTGGTCGCGCCGTGCTCGCCGTTCTCGGTCAGCCGTGACTTGATGCGTGAAGCTGCCGTGCTGGCGCGCCAGTACGGGGTGTCGCTGCACACCCACCTGGCCGAAAACGTCAACGACATCGCCTACAGCCGCGAAAAGTTCGGCATGACCCCTGCCGAATACGCCGAAGACCTCGGCTGGGTCGGCCACGATGTCTGGCATGCCCACTGTGTACAGCTCGACCAGCATGGCATCGAGCTGTTCGCCCGCACCGGCACCGGCGTTGCCCACTGCCCATGCTCGAACATGCGCCTGGCCTCGGGTATCGCCCCGGTGCGCAAGATGCGCGACCACGGCGTACCGGTGGGCCTGGGGGTCGATGGCTCGGCGTCCAACGACGGCGCCAGCATGATCGGTGAAGTGCGCCAGGCCTTGCTGCTCCAGCGGGTGGGCTTCGGCCCCGACGCCATGACCGCACGCGAAGCCCTGGAAATCGCCACCCTCGGCGGCGCCAAGGTGCTCAACCGCAATGACATCGGCGCCCTGGCCCCCGGCATGGTCGCCGACTTCGTCGCGTTCGACCTGGGCCACGTGGCCTATGCCGGCGGCCACCACGACCCGCTGGCAGCGCTGGTGTTCTGCACGCCAACCCAAGTGCACACCAGCGTGATCAACGGCCGTGTGGTGGTGAAGGATGGCCAGCTGGCCACCGTCGACCTGCCACGCGTGCTGGAGCGCCACAACCAGCTGGCACACCAGTTGGTCAGCGGCGCGTGATGCACCCGGGCTGCTGCGCCCCAAGCCGGGCGCAGCTGCCCATTCCTGCCTGTTCTTTTCTCAACGAATGCGACTGAGACCGTGCTGTTAGACGCATAAAATAACAAAGCGAGCTACTCACCATGACTTCTCCCGCTTCACCTCGTCCAGAAGACGAGAACCTCGGCGTGGGCGCCAACCTGGCTTACGGCCTGCAGCATGTACTGACCATGTATGGCGGCATGATCGCCGTGCCGCTGATCATCGGCCAAGCCGCCGGCCTCAGCGCTGGCGACGTTGGCCTGCTGATCGCCGCGTCGCTGTTCGCCGGCGGCCTGGCAACGCTGCTGCAGACCTTGGGCATTCCCTTCTTCGGCTGCCGCCTGCCACTGGTCCAAGGGGTGTCCTTCGCCAGCGTCGCCACCATGGTCGCGATCATCGGCAATGACGGTATCGGGGGCATGCAGGTGGTGTTCGGCGCAGTGATCGTGTCATCGCTGGTCGGCCTGCTGATCACCCCGCTGTTCTCACGCATCATCAAGTACTTTCCGCCATTGGTGACCGGCATCGTCATCACCACCATCGGCCTGACCTTGATGCCGGTGACCGCGCGCTGGGCCATGGGCGGCAACAGCCAGGCCGCCGACTTCGGCAGCCCGGCTAACATTGGCCTGGCCGCGTTCACCCTGGCCTCGGTACTGCTGCTGAGCAAGCTGGGCAGTGCCAGCCTGTCGCGCCTGTCGATCCTGCTGGCGATCGTGATCGGCACGCTGGCGGCGATGGCCACCGGCATGGCGGATTTCTCCCAGGCACTGCAAGGGCCGTGGATGGCCATGCCCGAGGTGCTGCACTTCGGTGCGCCGCAGTTCCAGGTGGCGGCGATTCTGTCCATGCTTATCGTCATCGTGGTGACCATGGTCGAGACCTCGGCCGACATCCTGGCGGTGGGTGAAATCATCGGCACCCCGGTCGACTCCAAGCGACTGGGCAATGGCCTGCGCGCCGACATGATTTCCAGCGCCCTGGCGCCGCTGTTCGGCTCGTTCACGCAAAGTGCCTTCGCGCAGAACGTCGGCCTGGTGGCCGTGACCGGGGTGAAGAGCCGCTACGTGGTGGCCAGCGCCGGGCTGATCCTGGTGACCCTGGGGCTGCTGCCGGTGATGGGCCGGCTGGTCGCCGCGGTGCCTACAGCGGTGCTCGGTGGCGCCGGGCTGGTGCTGTTCGGCACGGTCGCGGCCAGCGGCATCCGCACCTTGGCCCAGGTGGACTACCGCAACAACATGAACCTGATCATTGTCGCCACCTCGATCGGCTTTGGCATGATCCCGATCGCAGCGCCAGGCTTCTATCACCACTTCCCGGCCTGGTTCGAGACCATCTTCCACTCGGGCATCAGCTCGGCGGCGATCATGGCGATTCTGCTCAACCTGCTGTTCAACCACCTGCGCGCTGGCAACTCCGATCAACAGTCGGTGTTCGTCGCGGCCAGCGAGCGCACCCTGCGCTACCGGGACATCGCCGGGTTGAATGAAGGCGATGTGTTCCGTGATGGCAAGCTGTATGACCGGGACGGCAACGAAGTGCCGATCATGGAGGCTGATGAGGGGCACTTCAAAACGGGTAAGACGTCAGTGGCGCACATGCACTGACACTGCTCCTCTATAGGCTGGCGCGGTCTCCTGGAGGAAACCGCGCCAGTCGATCGGGTCGGTTATTGCTGCTGACGGGTAGCGCACACCACAATTTCGCGAATGCACACCGATTGCGGTTGGCCATAGGCAAAGCCGATGGTCTCGGCAATGGTCTGCGCCGTCAGCACCCCGCCCATTTCCTGCTTCCAGTCGTTGTAGCCCGCCTTGATGGCGTCATCGGTTGTGTGGCTGAGCAGTTCGGTGTCGACAGCGCCCGGCTCGATGGTGATCACCCGCACGTTACTCGGTGCCAGTTCTTCGCGCAGGTTTTCCGACAGGCCTGTAACGGCGAACTTGGTACCGACATAGGCGACATGGTTGGGGAAGGCCTTGCGCCCGGCCACGGAGCTGACGTTGATGATGGTGCCGTGCTTGCGCTCGACCATGCCGCCGGCCACGGCATGGATGCCGTTGAGCAGCCCACGCACGTTCACGTCGAGCATGCGGTCCCACTGCTCTGGGTCCTGCGTGGCGATTGCGCCCAGCAGCATTACACCGGCATTGTTGATGATCGCGTCGACCGGGCCAAAGCGTGCCTCGGCCTCGGCAACGGCAGCCAGCACAGCCGCGCGGTCAGTCACATCGACCGGCAGCGCCAGCGTGTTGGGCAACTGCAGTTGTTGCATCGGCGCCAGGCGGCGAGACAGCAGCAACAGTGCATGGCCGCGGCTGGACAGCAGCTTGGCGGTGGCCAGGCCAATGCCGGAGCTGGCACCGGTAATTACCACCAGCGGTTTATGGGTGTTGGTCATGGTCGCCATCCTGTTATCCAATTTGCCTATGGGTAAGAAGTAGAGCGAGTATAGAAGCCAGTTTTTCTGCCGAAAAATGGGAAATTCCTTTCGCAACCATCGGCATCACTTATGGGTAACCCATGGATTATCGCCAGCTCCGTGCTTTCATCGCCGTGTTCGAAGAGCGCAACATCACCGCCGCCGCACGTTCGATACACCTTAGCCAACCGGCGCTGTCTGGCAGTATCAAGGCACTGGAAGAAGCCTTGGGCACCACGCTGTTCGTGCGCCAGGCCCGTGGCGTGGACGTGACCGAAGATGCCCGCGCGCTGTACCCCGAGGCGCAACGGATGGTCGCCGATGCCAACCGCCTGCTGGGGCGTTTCAAGGGTGATCGTGAACGTTCACCGTTGCAGGTTGGCGTCGAGCAGGATGTAAGCAAAGCGGTGCTGGCCAAGCTTGTGCTGGCGGCGGCGGCCATCCAGCCCCCAGTGCGCCTGCAATTGGTAACCGGCTGCATGGGCGAGGTGCGGCTGGCCAGCGAAGAGCAGCGCTGTGAAGATGAGTTGTTCTTGCCGCTGCACAGCGACCCGTTCGTGCTGGCCCTTGCAACCCAGGCAAGCGCTGCCGAGCACTGGATTACCTGCCCTGCGCAGCCGAGCCATCAGCGCCTGCTGCCGTTCTACAGCGTGAACCCGGTAGCAGAAGCCGATAGCTTTGTGTTGGCCCTGGAATTGGTCGCCGCCGGGCTGGGCGCTGCAATCGTGCCGCAGTCACTGGCCGCCGAGCATCCTGGCGTGCGCTGGCAACCCATGCCCCAACTGGACCTGCGTCGACGCATCGGCCTGTGCTACTCAGCCCAGGCGCTGGCGCTCGATGGCGTCATGCAACTGCGCGATGCCTTGCAGTGTTGAGTTGCCTTGAGTGGCACTCACAGGGACATGATCATCTCATGCCACGCCATACCGCCGTGGTCCGATGGCGACGGCTTCACGTACTGGTAGCCAAGCTTCTGGTACAAGGGCACATGCTGCTCCTTGCACATCAGGTGAATGGTCTGCTTGCCCGCCGCCTGCATGCGTGCGATGAACGCGTCCATCAATAGCTTGGCGTAGCCTTTGCCCTGGTGCGCCGGGTCTACCACCACCGACATGATCACCACGTTCGGCGCTGCCGGGTCATGGCCGACCAGTTCCTTGAACGCTTCGTCGGACATCACCACGTCGTGGGCGCAGCCGCTGTTGATGAAACCGACGATCTCGCCGTCACGTTCCAGCAACAGGAAGCCTTGCGGGTACTGCGCGATACGCGTGCGGATTTTTTCCAGCGTGGCCGCCTCATCCCCCTCATAGGCGCCAATTTCGATGGCGTAGCAGCGCTCGGCATCTGCGGGAATGGGGGTGCGAAACTGGGGGGCGCTCATGGCAGGTTTCCTAGGGCAAGGTGAAGGCAGCCAGCATGATAAATGAGCATCGACCTTGCGCTCCATCGTCGCGAACCGAGCAGGTCGCGACAGCTCAGCGCAATAAATGCATTTTTTGCATATTAAGTTATATCTAAATTGAATTTTATTATTATGCAGAAAGCCTTTACTGTCTAAGCCACTCAGCCGGCCTTGAGCTGCCGGTTTCTCGCACGCTACCCGACCACGTGGTGCCTGCCCCCTGATCGCACATGGAGGCGCCATGCCCATTGCTTCATTCAACCGCCGTCAACTGCTGGCGTTGGCCGGCACCGCCACGGCGGCAACCTTGTTCGGCCGCTTGGCCTTCGCCGACAGCAGCCACGCCGGCCACAGCGAGCACGCCGTACAACCCGTCGGCAGTGGCCTGGACCTGGAGAGCAACCGCTGGGTGCTGCCCGAACCGCGCAAGGTCAGGCTGGCGACCAACCTCAATGCCGTGTGCCTGGCACCGGTGGCCGTAGCCGACAGCCAAGGCATTTTCAAACGCCACAACCTGGATGTGGAATTCGTCAACTTCGGTAACTCCACCGAGGTGCTGCTGGAGTCGATGGCCACCGGCAAGGCCGATGCCGCCACCGGCATGGCACTGCGCTGGCTGAAAGCGCTGGAACAGGGCTTCGATGTCAAACTGACCGCCGGCACCCATGGCGGCTGCCTGCGTCTGTTGACCCTGGACGGCGGCCCGCAGGACTTCGCGGCCTTGAAAGGCACCACCATCGGCGTTACCGACATGGCGGCAGCGGACAAGAACTTCTTCTCGCTGATGCTCAAGCGCCATGGCGTCGACCCGGTGCGCGACGTGACCTGGCGGGTCTACCCCATCGATCTGCTCAGCGTTGCCCTGCAAAAGGGCGAGATCCAGGCTGCCAGCGGTTCGGACCCACTCATGTACCGGGTCAAGCAGCAGCCAGGGTTCCGCGAGCTGGCGACCAATATGGTCGAGGAATACGCCAACATGAGCTGCTGCGTGGTCGGCGTCAGCGGCCAGCTGGCGCGCAATGACACCCCGGTCGCTGCCGCCATCACTCACTCGATTCTGCAGGCCCATGCGTGGGCGTCGCGTAACCCCGACGCGGTGGCCGAAGAATTCCTCAAGTTCGCCATCAACACCTCCAAGGAAGAAGTACGCGCCATCCTCACCGAACACACCCACGGTTATTACTCGGTGGGTAACACCTTCGTGAAGGAAATTGCCGTGTACGCCCGTGACCTGAAGAACATCGAGGTATTGCGCCCACGCACCGACCCGCTGGAATTCGCGGAGAGCATCCATGCCAACGTATTCGCTTGAGCAAAGCCGAACCGCCAAAGCACCCGCCATCGCCGTATGGCGTGGCGGCCTGCTTGCGGCACTGGCTTGGGTCGCCTTCGCGCTGTTCACCCAGTTCTACCCGGACGGTGGCAAACCTTGGCCATTCACCCGCGAACTGGCATTGGCGGGCGCAGTGGCCGGCGGGCTGCTGGCGCTGCTCGCACTGTTGCCGGGGGTGTTTACCCGCAGCGTCGCTCGGTTGCGGCCGGCCGCTGCGTGGCTGGTCGCCTTGCCCTTGTTGCTTGGCCTGTGGCTGCTGGTCACAGCCAAGGTGGTATTGCTGCCGGTACCGTTTTTCGCGCCGCCCCAGGCGCTGATCGAAGTGTTCGTCGATGACTGGTCGCGGCTTGGCGAAAGCCTGCTGCATTCGCTGTGGCTGCTGCTCAACGGTGTAGTCATCGGCGGTGCGGCCGGTTTCATCGCCGGCGTGGCGATTGGCTGGTCGCACCGGATCGGCTACTGGGTACACCCGGTGCTGCGCATCCTCGGGCCGGTGCCGTCCACGGCGCTGCTGCCAATCTGCTTTTTCTTCTTCCCTTCCAGCTGGAGCGCCAGCGTGTTCCTGATAGCCCTTGCCACCTGGTTCCCGGTCACGGTGCTGACCTGGTCCGGGGTGGCCAGCGTTGACAAGGCCTATTACGAAGTGGCGCGCACCCTGGGTGCCAGCGGGCGCTTCCTGGTCTGGCGGGTAGCGATCCCCGCTGCCCTGCCCCATGTGTTCGTCGGCCTGTTCATGGGCCTGGGGGCTTCGTTCTCGGTGCTGGTGGTGGCCGAAATGATGGGGGTCAAGGCCGGCCTTGGCTGGTACCTGCAATGGGCGCAGGGCTGGGCTGCCTACGCCAACATGTATGCAGCGCTGCTGGTGATGGCATTGCTGTGCTCGGGGCTGATCACGCTGTTGTTCCTGGTGCGTGACCGGGTGCTGGCCTGGCAGAAGGGAGCAGTGAAATGGTGAGTGGCGTACAAGCGGTGCTGGCCCAGGACACCGGCATGGCGCTGGATATCCGTGGGCTGAGCCACGCCTTTGATTTGGGCAGTGAGCGCCTGCCCGTACTGGACAAGGTCGACCTGCAGTTGGCGCCTGGTGAGAGCGTGGCGCTGCTTGGCCCGTCCGGTTGCGGCAAGTCCACCCTGCTGCGCCTGGTTGCCGGGCTGGAAACAACGCAAAGTGGTAGCTTGCTGGCGGACGGCCAGGCCATTGTTGCCCCACACCACTCGCGCGTGCTGGTGTTCCAGGACCCGACGCTGTACCCATGGCGCAGCGTGTGGGACAACGTCGCCCTCGGCCTGCAAGCCCGTGGCCAGCTGAAGGCCCAGCGCCATCGGGTGGACGAGACCTTGCACAAGGTCGGCCTGCTGCAGTTTCGTGATGCCTACCCGCGCCAGTTGTCGGGCGGTATGGCCCAGCGTGTGGCATTGGCCCGAGCGCTGATCAACGAACCTCGGCTGCTGCTGCTCGATGAGCCACTGGGCAAGCTCGACTCGCTGACCCGCATTGCCATGCAGGGCGAGCTGATCCGCCTGTGGCAGCAGCAAGGCTACAGTTCGTTGCTGGTGACCCATGATGTCGAAGAGGCGCTGTTGCTGTGTGACCGGGTGCTGGTGTTTTCGCCACGGCCAGCGCGGGTGCTGGCCGAGCTGAAGGTCGAGCGGGGTTACCCGCGGCATCGAGATGACCCACGGTTGCTGGAGTTGCGCCAGCATGCGCTGGAATTACTGGGCCAAGGGCGGGATTGGTGAACGAGGTGATACTTGCTGCGTACCAGGGAAGGCAAGCATGATGGAGGCATTGCCCTGTTGCCACGGATACGCCAATGACCGCTGCCCTCTCCCCCTCTACGGAGCCAAGCCGCTGCAAACGCCTCAAGGCCGCCAGCAGCCGGGACCATGACAGTGTCGATCAACTGGTGATGGCGGCGCGGCCTTTTGAAAACCGCGAGCGGTATGGCCGCTTTCTGCAGGTGCAGCACCGCTTTCATGGCAGCCTGCTGGCGCTGTATCAGGATGAACAGCTCAACCAGCGCCTGCCGGGGTTGGTTGAGCTGTCGCGTTTTGCGGCGGTCGAGGGCGACCTACTCGATTTGGGCCTGCCGCTGCCAACGCCCCCTCGACAAATACGTGCCAGCCCGGCCCAGGCCCTGGGCTGGCTGTATTGCAGTGAAGGGTCGAACCTGGGGGCAGCGTTCCTGTTCAAGCACACCCAGCGCCTGGGGCTGGACGGTGACCAGGGCGCCCGCCACCTGGCAGCGCACCCGGATGGCCGGGCGCTGCATTGGCGCGCGTTTGTTGCCAGGCTGGATGCCCTGGTGCTGGGTGAGCAAGAAGAAGCAGAGGTAGTGACAGGGGTGATTGCTGCGTTCGACAGTTATCGGGCACACCTGCGCGAGGTGTTCGCGCAGGATCGCTAGCCGTGTGGGAGGTGAGTTTACCCGCGACGGCTCAATGATAGGCCTCGCCGTCCTTCACCTTACCGCGGAACACATAATACGACCAGGCCGAATACCCCAGGATGAATGGGATGATCAGCAACGCCCCGACCAGGGCAAAGCCCAGGCTCTGCGGTGGCGCCGCCGCCTCCCAGATGGTCAGGCTGGGCGGGAGTACGTAAGGCCAGATGCTGATCACCAACCCGGTGAAACCGAGGAACACCAGCAGCAGCGACCAGACGAAAGGCCCGGCATGGGGTGCGCCACGCAGCGATTTGAGAATCGCCCAGGTGGCCACCAGCACCAGCACCGGTACCGGCAGGAAGAACCAGAAGTTGGGCAGGCTGAACCAACGTTCGAAGATCGCCGGATGCGTCAGCGGGGTCCAGATGCTGACAATCAGCATGGCCGCCACCGTCGCCAGGGTGATCGGTGTACAGGCTCGAATGATGCTTGCCTGTAGCCGGCCTTCGGTCTTCAGTACCAGCCAGGTGGCGCCCAGCAGCGCATAGGCCACCACCACCCCAACCCCGCAGAACACGTTGAACGGCGTAAGCCAGCTCATCAGGCCATTGGTGGCCACCCCGTCGACGATCGAGTGCCCCTCGATGAACGCCCCCAGCATCACCCCCTGGAAGAACGCCGCAGCGTACGACCCGGCCATGAAGGCCCGGTCCCAGAACGGTTTGTGCGCCTCATCGGCCTTGAAGCGAAACTCGAACGACACCCCACGCCAGATCAACCCGGCCAGCAGGCCGAGCGCCGGAATGTACAGCGCGCTGAGCAAAATGGCATACACCTTGGGGAAGGCCGCCATCAACCCTGCACCACCCAGCACCAGCCAGGTTTCGTTGCCGTCCCACACCGGCGCCACGGTGTTGACCATGGTGTCGCGCTGCTCGCAGTCGGTGATGAACGGGAACAGGATGCCGATACCCAGGTCGAAACCGTCCATGATGACGTACATCATCACGCCAAAGCCGATGATCAGGAACCAGATCAGCGGAAGATCAATACCCATGACAGCGTCTCCGGTCAGTCAATGTGGTTGGGTGAATGCGGATACAGCGGCTCGTCCACCGCCGACAACGGGCGGGCCGGCCGCTGGTTGGCGGTCACCGGCTGTTGGTGGTCGTCGTGTACCTCCGGCCCCTTGCGCACCAGGCGCAGCATGTAGACGACACCTGTGCCGAATACCCCGATGTACATCACCACCAGCACCACCAGGCCTACCGACAAGGTCAGCGCCGAATGGTCGGAGACCGCATCCTTGGTGCGCATCAGGCCGTACACCACCCACGGCTGGCGGCCAATTTCGGTGACATACCAGCCGGCCAGCAGGGCCACCAGGCCCGAAGGCCCCATCCACAAGGCAAACCGCGCCAGCCCCCGTGACGTGTATAGCCGCCCGCGCCAGCGCAGCCAGGCGCCATACAGGCCCAGCACAACCATCAGCATGCCCAGGCCGACCATGACCCGGAAGCACCAGAACACAATGGTCGAATTGGGCCGGTCTTCTTTGGCGAAGTCTTTCAAGCCTGGGATCTGCCCGTGCAGGCTGTGGGTCAGGATCAGGCTGGCCAGGTTGGGGATTTCAACCTTGTAGCGGGTGGTTTCAGCCTCCATGTCCGGGATGCCGAACAGGATCAGCGGCACGCCCTGGCCCGGTGTATTGCTCCAGTGCCCCTCCATCGCAGCGACCTTCGCCGGCTGGTACTTGAGCGTGTTCAAGCCGTGCATGTCACCGATCAGCACCTGCAGCGGCGCAGTGAACAGCAGCATCCACAATGCCATCGAGAACATCCGCCGCACCGCCGGGGTACGGTTGCCACGCAACAGGTGCCAGGCCGCCGAGGCGCCGACAAACAGCGCGGTCGACAGCATTGCCGCCGTCACCATGTGCGCCAGGCGGTACGGGAACGATGGGTTGAAGATGATGGCAAACCAGTCCACCGGCACCACCACGCCATTGATCACTTCGTGCCCCTGGGGCGTTTGCATCCAGCTGTTGGACGCCAGGATCCAGGTGGCAGAAATCATCGTGCCCACGGCCACCATGACAGTGGCGAAAAAGTGCAGGCCACGGCCGACCTTGTGCCAGCCGAACAGCATCACCCCCAAGAAACCCGCTTCAAGGAAGAAGGCCGTCAGCACCTCGTAGGTCAGCAAGGGGCCGGTGATGCTGCCGGCGAACTGCGAGTAGAAGCTCCAGTTGGTGCCGAACTGGTAGGCCATGACCAGCCCGGAGACCACGCCCATGGCGAAGTTGACGGCGAAGATCTTCGACCAGAAGTGGTACAGGTCGAGGTAGGCGTTATCTTTTTTCCACAACCACAGGCCTTCCAGTACCGCCAGGAATGCTGCCAGGCCAATGGTGATGGCCGGGAAAATGATGTGGAAGGTAATGGTGAAACCAAACTGTATACGGGCCAGCTCCAAGGCTGTAAGGCTGAACATGGCTATGCCTCGCTCCGTTGTGAAAGACGTTGCAGCAAAGTGCGTGGGCGGGCCTGCCGATGGCTGGCTGCGGCAGCGTGCCAGCGCTGCGCCGGCACGCTGGGCGAAACCAGTGCGCTGGTGAAACCGCACTGCAGCAGCATGGCGAACTGGTCCGGCAGCAATGGCCCGGCGGCGCGCAGGTCACCGGTAAAACCGTGCCGCTCGCGCAGTAGCCTGGCCAGGGTGAAACCACGGCCATCGCGTGACTTGGCGAACTCGATCACGATCAATGTCAGCTGGCCGAGCAGTGCCCGCACCTGCGCCGGGTCCTGGTCGGCGGCCAGCCACAGGCCCTCGGCTGGCTGGCCAAAACGCATGTGGTAGTCGTCCCACTGCTGCGGCTGCAGCACCGTACGCGCAGCAAAGGTCGGCAGCGCGTCGCTGCTCGGATAACGCCAGTTATCGGTCTGAACCTGGCCCTCATGGTCAACGAGCATCACGCAACACCTCCTTGAACGGCTCGATACCGACACGGCGGTAGGTGTCGAGGAAGCGCTCGTCGTCTTCACGCAATTGCAGGTAGATGGCAACGATCGCCTCGACGATGTCGGGCACCTCCTCGAAGGGCACCGAGCGGCCCAGGATGGTCCCGACCGCCGCGTCCTCTTCGGCGCTGCCGCCCAGGGTGATCTGGTAGTTTTCATGGCCGGCCTTGTCCAGGCCGAGGATGCCGATGTGCGCCACGTGGTGGTGGGCACAGGCATTGATGCAGCCGGAGACGTTGAGCTTGAGTTCGCCGATGTCCTGTTGCCGGGCCGCGTCGAAACGCTGCGCGATGCGCTGGGCAACCGGCACCGAGCGGGCGGTGGCGAGGCTGCAGTAGTCCATGCCTGGGCAGGCGATGGTGTCGGACAACAAGCCAATGTTGCTGGTTGCCAGCCCAGCCTGGCGCAAGGCCTGCCACACGCTGTACAGATCCACCAGGCGAATGTGCGGCAGCACCACGTTCTGCTCGTGGGAGACGCGAATCTCGTTCAGCGAGTAGGCCTCGGCCAGGTCGGCCAGGGCGAGCATTTCCTCGGCGCTGATGTCGCCGGGGATACCGCCGGGTGGTTTCAGCGAAATGACCGCGCTGATGTAGCCACGTTTCTTGTGCGGGTGAGTGTTGGTCCGTACCCAGCTGGCGAACGCGTTGTCGTCCGCCCGTGCGCGCAGAAAGCTGTCACACAGGCCGGGCAACGCCTCGAAGGCGGGCTGCACGAAGCGGGCATGAATGCCCTGAACGATGGCCGGCTCCAAGTACTGGTGGTCGGCCGGCAGGCTGGCGAATTCCTCCTCGATCATTTCGATGAAACGCCCAGGCTTGAGCTCACGCACCAGAATCTTGATACGTGCCTTGTACAGGTTGTCGCGCCGTCCCAGGGCGTTGTACACCCGCAAGATGGCCTCGACGTAACGCAGCAGTTCGCGCTCCGGCAACCATTCGCGCACGCGGGTGCCAACTATCGGGGTACGCCCAAGGCCACCGCCGGCATACACCTGGAAGCCGACTTCACCCTGCGCGTTGCGTTGCGCCAGGATGCCAATGTCATGGAAGCGCACGGCCGCGCGGTCCTTGGGGCTGCCGGTGATGGCGATCTTGAACTTGCGTGGCAGGTAGGTAAATTCCGGATGCTCGGTGGACCACTGCCGGAGGATCTCGGCATGTACCCGAGGGTCGAGCACTTCATCCTCGGCGGCGCCGGCAAAATGGTCGGTGGTGACGTTGCGGATGCAGTTGCCGCTGGTCTGGATGCAATGCAGGTCGGCATCGGCCAGCACCGACAGTATCTCCGGCGTATCGGCCAGGCGCGGCCAGTTGAACTGGATGTTCTGCCGGGTGGTGAGGTGGCCGTAGCCCTTGTCGTAGGTGTGCGCCACATAGGCCAGCTGGCGCAGTTGCAGCGCGCTCAAGGTGCCGTAGGGGATCGCCACACGCAGCATGTAGCCGTGCAGTTGCAGGTACAGGCCGTTCATCAGCCGGTAGACCTTGAACGCCTCTTCATCCAGCTCGCCACTCAGGCGACGGGCAACCTGCTGCTCGAACTGGCGGGCGCGGTCCTTGAGGAACTCACGCTCGAAGCGGTCGTAGCGATACACCCCTGCCTGCCCCGCCTCGACCGGCAACACCGGGCGCATGCGCGCAATGCTGCTTGGCGGTGTGCCCGCAGCCTGCTTGCCAAGGTCGCTGCGTACCGAAGGGCCACGGGCGCGCAACCGTTCACGCAGGCTTTTCGGCTCTGGCCGGCCATCGACCAGCCAGGCCTCACAAGGCGTCGGTGCCACGACCTGGTTGGCCAGCACGGCAGCCTCGGCAGCGAGGGTTGCCGATACCAGCGCCTGCGCATCGAAGGTGCCGGCTTGTTGCAGTGTCTCTACCCACTCATGCCCGGCATCAAGCCAGACCACAGCCCCATCGTCGAGGCGGTTGGCGCAGATCAGATGACAGTCATTCATCGAACATCTCCATGACTGGCAGCCCGGAAGCGCTTATCGTTGCAACCCTGCCGCGCCGTTCCGGTGCACATCAAATAAACCATACGCTTTCCATATTGTATGGATTTGTTAACAACCGTATGCCATGATATGCCTATGCGTATGGACTTACAACCGAGAGGAAGATCTATGCCTGTTGCCGGAGCGCCAGAAGAAGCGGCGCAAATGCGCTGGACAAAGCCTTTCAAGCCGAAGTCAGGCCCAAGATACATACAGATTGCAGATATGCTTGCAGAATCCATACAATCTGGAGTCTTGCAGGATGGCGAGCAAATTCCGCCGCAACGTGCACTGGCTGCGCACCTGGGCGTCGACCTGACCACGGTGACCCGCGCCTACGCCGAAGCGCGCGACCGTGGCCTGATTGCTTCCTACAGTGGCCGCGGGTCGTTCATCCTGGGTGCCCGACAAACAACCACCCTGGCAGGCATCGACCTGACCATGAACATCCCGCCGCAGCCGGCCAACGGCTCGATGGCTCAGTTGGTGAGCGCCGGGCTGGAACAGGCGCTGCAGCGCAACCGCATCGAAGCACTGTCGCTTTACCAGGACGAACCGGCCACCCGCTCGCTGCTGCAGGCCGCACAGGGCTGGCTGGAACCGGCACTGGGTGATCTGGACATGCGCGGCCTGGCGCTGTGCTCGGGGTCGCAGGCGGCCATCTTCGCCATCCTCAGCGCCCATGCCCGCGCGGGTGACGCCATTCTTTGCGACCCACTGACTTACCCCGGCCTGCTGTTGGCCGCCCGGCAACTGGGGCTGCGCATTGTCGAGGTAGCCAGTGACGCCGACGGCATGCGCCCCGACCACCTGGAACAGGCTTTTCAGCAAAGCGGTGCGCGCCTGCTGTACCTCAACCCCACCTTCCACAACCCTACCGCGCACACCATGCCCGTAGCCCGGCGCCAGGCGATTGCCGAGGTGTTGCTCAAGCGCGGCATCACGCTGATCGAGGACGACCCGTACCGCTATCTGCTCGACGACGCGCCGGCACCCATCGCGTGCCTGACCGGGGGGGCCAACACGTACTACCTGGCGTCGCTGTCCAAGTGCCTGTGGCCAAGCTTGCGCACCGCCTTCGTGCTGCCACCGCGTGGCGATGACGGGCAAGGGCTGCTCAACGGCCTGCGTGCATCGAGCATGGGCTGTTCCGCCCTGCTGCTGGCGCTGGTCGAGCAATGGATTCGCGATGGCACCGCCAAGGGGTTGGTACAGGAAATCCAGCGCGAAGCCCGCGCCCGCCAGCACCTGGCGCGCACGCTGCTGAGCCATGAGTTCCAGGCGCACCCCACCGGGCTGCACGTATGGCTGCCACTACCCGCGCACTGGCAACAGGAGCGGTTCACCCATGCGTTGGATGATGTGGGGGTGAGCGTGGCAGGGGCGGATTCGTTCAGCGTGGCACCGCAAGGACCGGAAGCTGTGCGCCTCTCGCTGGGTGGAGCGCCAGACCAAGCAGTGCTGGGACAGGCCTTGCGCAAGGTGGAGGGGTTGTTGAAGGAAGATCGCCGACGTGGCGGGCGGGCGTTTGTGTAAGTACCCGCTGCAGGAAAAGTCCTACAAGTTGTTGCTGCAGCGAACTTTTTCTCCATTGCCTGTCTATGTGGGAGGCACAGAAAGGTAGCGGGACGCGAAAAAGGTTCGCCGACCACCTGCTGGCCAGATGGCTCAATTGTTATCAGAGGTTGGCTTCGCTCATGAAAATGCATGTCGCAAGGTTGATGCTGCTCGGCCTGTTCTCGTTCGCGGCGGTGGGCACGGCATCGGCAACACAAATGAAAGCAGCCGAGGCCGTGGCCCCTGCTGTTCAATCGCCCCTGCAGCCAGCCGGCAACCCCTGGTCGAGGGTGGCCAATGCGGCCGTTCTACAGCCGGCCACGCTGCTGGCGCATGATGACGACCGCTGGCACGACCACCGAAGCGACTGGCGCCGCGAACAGTGGCGGCGTGAACAAGCCCGGCGGGATTGGGAGCGTCGGCGCGACTGGGAACGGCGCCGTGACTGGGAGCGCCGCCATGAGCGGGCCATGCACCAGCGTCATTACGACGAACACCGTTATTACCGCCGCTGAAACTGACGCCCCCCTGTAGGAGCGGCCCAATCGCGACACAAGGCCGCTCCTGCACCGTCTGCGTCAGTCAGCCGGTTTGGCGACGTCCCCGGCCGCCTCGGCCTCCATTTTCAATCGGTCAGCCTTGCAAATGTACTTGGGCTTGCGCGGCGCCAGTTTGGCATTGGCCTTTTTGGCATGCGCCTCCAATAGCTGCTTGATCTTCTTACGACGGTTCATAGTCCACGGGGCCTGTCAGTGCGGTTTTGCTGGCAACATCATACCCGTGCAGCCTGCGCATTGCGCAGCACTTGCGCCAAACGCCTGAGCCCTTCGTCCAACTGGTCCGGGGCAACGTGGCTGAAATTCAGGCGCAGATGGCCGTGATGCCGGTCCGGTTCAGGGAAAAATGGCTCACCCGGCATAAATGCCACGTCCACCGCCAATGCGTCTGCCAATAGGGTGCGGGTATCCAGTGGCTGTTTCAGGGTCAGCCAGAAGAACAGCCCGCCATCCGGCTTGTGCCAGTCGGCCAGGTCGGCAAAATGCGCTTCCAGCGCCAACTGGAACGCATCCCTGCGCGTGCGGTAGTAGTCGCGCAAGGTCTTCAGGTGCAGCTGCAGCTTGTCGCTGCCCAGCCACTGCAGCACCTGCCACTGCCCCACCCGGTTGGTGTGCAGGTCGGCAGCCTGCTTGAGCCGCAACAAATGCGGGAACAGGTCGGGGCTGGCGATCAGGTAGCCCACCCGCAGGCCGGGGAGCAAGGTCTTGGACACCGTACCGGTGTAAATCCAGCTGGCGTTACGCAAGCGGCTGACGATCGGCTGGGCGCTGCCACCATCGAAGCTCAGCTCGCGATAGGGTTCGTCCTCGACCAACGTCACCCCGAACTCATCCAGCAAGGCCGCCACCGCGTCGCGCTTGGCTTCGCTGTAGCGCAGGCCCGAGGGGTTCTGGAACGTCGGGATCAAGTAAATGAAGGCCGGGCGATGGCGCTGCAGGCACCCACGCAGTTGCGCCAGGTCCGGGCCATCGGCCTGCATCGGCAAGGCCAGGCAATCGGCGCCAAACAGCTGGAAGATCTGCAGCGCCGCCAGGTAGGTCGGCGCTTCGAGCATGATCTGCGTGCCTTGGTCGATGTACAGCTTGGCCGCAAGGTCCAGGGCCTGTTGCGAACCACTCACCACCAACACCTGGCTGGCCTGACAGTCAATCCCCAGTGCCCGTGCTTCGGCCGCCAGTGCTTCGCGCAGGGCCGGCTCGCCCTCGCTCATGCCGTACTGGCCCATGTTGACCGGCATGTCGGCCCAGTCGACCTTGGGCAACATCGCTTCGGCCGGCAAACCGCCAGCGAACGACATCACCCCAGGGCGCTGGGCAGCGGCGAGGATTTCACGGATCAGGGAACTCTTGAGGCGCGTGACACGTTCAGAGAAAGCCATGGGGATCACCGGTAGCAAGGCAGAAGGAAAATACGTCAAACTATTTGACCGAAATTACGCTGCCACCCGTGGATTAGTCAATATGATTGACCTTAAAAACCCTGCCTCCCAGCAACAGGCGATGGAGGCCTTTTTCTTCGGCTACCAGGCGTTCACCGCCAAGGCCGACGAAATGCTCGAACGCCGTGGCCTGGGCCGGGTGCATCAACGCATCGTGTTCTTCATCGCGCGCTATCCGAACCTGAGCGTGAAGGACTTGCTGGCCTTGCTTGGGGTCAGCAAGCAAGCGCTGAACATGCCAATGCGCCAGTTGACGGAAATGCGCCTGGTGGAGAGTGCGGCCTGCGAGGCCGACAAACGCAAGCGCTTGCTGGCCCTGACCGAGGAAGGCGCGCGCCTGGAGCAGATGCTGCGGCGCGAGCAGGTGAAGTTGCTGGAGCGGGTGTTCGCAGAAGCCGGGGAAGACGCTGTGAATGGCTGGCTGGCAGTGAACACGGCGCTGGGCAAAAGCCAGATGGCTACTGCCTGAACACGCCTGGCGGCACTTGCGCCGGCCAGGCGCTCAGCCCTGCCAGGCGCAGGCTCAGAAACTGTACTTGGTACTGAGCATCACATTGCGCGGCTCGCCATAGAACCCGGTGTAAAAGGTCGGGTCCAGCGCGCTGAGGTATTTCTTGTCGAACAGGTTGTTCACGTTAACGGTCGCCGTCAGGTGCTGGGTGACGTCATAACGCGCCATCAGGTTGAACACCGCGTATTGGCCCTGGGTCGCCTTGACCGTATGGCCAATCTGCCACGGCGCATCAGTCAGGCTCAGGCCGCTTTGCCAGTTCATGCCGCCACCCACGGTCAGGCGATCAAGCTCGCCCGGCAGGCGGTAGGTGGTCCACAGTTTGACCATGTTCGCCGGGGCGATGGTGTTGATACGCTCATGGTCCGCATCCTTGGTCAGGCTGTGGCTGTAACTTGCAGTGACGTTCCAGCCGGGCGTGATCTCGCCGAAGACTTCCAGGTCGATACCCCGCGTGGTGGCACCGGACACCGCCTTGTAAGCGCGCTCGCGATCGGTCCCTTCGACGAAGCCGCCACTGAGCACACCCAGGTTGTCCTGCTTGATCTGGTAAAGGGCAATGGCTGTATTGACACGCCCGTCCAGCAGCTCGCTTTTCAGGCCGATTTCATAGTTGTCGCCTTCGCGCGGCTCAAGCGTGGCGCCACTGCTGTCGCGTAGCGACTGTGGCTTGTAGATCTTGGTGTAGCTGGCATACACCGAATGCTGTGCATTCAGGTCGTAGACCACGCCCGCGTAGGGCGTGACAAAACCGGATTCGCGGGTGGCCTGATGGTTGGTCGAACGGGTGTAGGGCGCGTTGTAGATGGCCTTTTTCTTGTAGCTGTAATCGCCGACACGGGCGCCCAAGATCAGTGACAGGTCGTCGGTCGGCTTGAAACGCGCCACCATGTACGCAGCATCCTGGCGGATGGTGGTGTCATCGTTCATCAGTTTGCCCACCGAGACCGGGCGGTCGGTGTTGTTGTCCCAGTCGTAGATATTGACCGGCTTCATTTCCAGGTCATCGTCGTCCGGGTTGCTGTAGTCGTGAAACGCCGAGCCGCTCACACCGGCCAACAGCTCGTGCTGGCGCCCCAGCAACTGGAACGGCCCCTGAACGATGGCATCGATACCCAACTGACGTTGCGAGCCATAGCCGTCGCCGCCATACAGGTAAGCACCCTCCCCGGTTTGCTTGTTGGGGAAACCGCCACTGGCGGACGCCAGCGAGTAGACACGGGTGCTGTACATGTTGTTTACCGACACCTTCAGCTTCCAGTCGTTGACCAGGTCTTGTTCCAGGGTGGCGAAGGTATTGAGGGTGTTCTGCTGGCGATAGCTCCAGCGCGAGGCCGCATTGGTCGAGCGCGAGAAATCGGTCTGCTCGCCGTCATCGTAGAACAGCGGGAAGCTGGCGAACGAAACCCCACGCGGGTCGTTTTTCTGGTAGTCGAAGCCTACCGTCAGCAGGGTGCTGTCGCTGAGGTCGGCTTCGAGGATGCCGTAATAGGTCTGTTTTTCCTGCTGGTAATGGTCGATGTAGCTGTTGCCCTGCTGGTAAGCCACCACGGCACGGCCACGCAGGCGGGCGTCGGCGGTCAGCGGGCCGGATAGATCGACTTCGCTTCGATAGGTGTCCCAAGACCCCGCTCCGGCGCTGACAGCACCTTGGAAGTTTGCCGTCGGACGCTTGCGGATCAGGTTAACGCTGCCCGACGGGTCGCCGGCCCCGGTCATCAGCCCGGTGGCACCGCGAACGATTTCGACTCGGTCATAGATGGACGTGTCGATCATGCTCTGCGGGCTGGCACTGGTCTGCACGATCAGGGTGGTGGGGATACCGTCAAACTGGTAGTTGTCGATCGAATAGCCACGCGAGTAGATGTTCACCCGCTCGCTGTCGATGTTCTGCACGTTCAGGCCAGGGGTTTGCTTGAGCACGTCACTGAGGGTGTTCAGTTGCTGGTCTTCGATGCGCTGGCGCGTCATCACGCTGACGGTCTGCGGGGTTTCGCGCAGCGACAACGCCAGTTTGGTCGAACTGTTGCTGGAACCGGTGGTGTAGGAGCCGGTTCCTTCCGTGACAGCCCCCAGGCCCGCCGCGTCGATGTTGGTTGCACCAAGCTCCATGGCCCCACTGCTGTCGGCCCTGGCCAATACGTAGCGCTTCTCCCCGGCCTGCACGACGCGCAGGCCGCTACCTTGGAGCAGGCGGGCAAAGCCCTGCTCCAGCTCATAGTCACCTTGCAGGCCTGGCGAGCGCAGGCCGGCAGTGTCTTGCGAACTGAAGGTGATCATGACCCCGCTCGCGGCGGCGAACTGACTGAGCGATGCCGCCAGGCTGCCAGCCGGAATGTCGTAGGCGATGGCCCAGGCGGGCGTGACCACCAACAACGAGCCGGTCAGGCTCAGGGCAAGAAGTGAGGGACGTACGAGCATGAAGGGGATCCTGAAAAGGTTGGCAATAACTGCGACTGATGCGCATGTGCAGGTAGAGCCGAAACAGGAAAGAAAAACTGTTACCCCTCCACGCGAAATATTTTCAGGCCGCCCTGCCCTCTACCCGCACCCAATAGCGCGTCAGGCGCCGCAGCCTTACCGGCAGGGAGTCCTCCAGGTTGGCCAGTACACCCTCGCTGTCATCCAGCAGGAATGTGCCCGACAGTCGCAACCCAGCGACCTCCGGTGCACAGCCCAGATAGCCGTGTCGATAACGGGAAAGCTCCGCCACGACGTCTTCCAGCCGCCAATCGACCACCACCAGCATGCCTTGCGTCCACGCCGAACCCTGCGCCACGGCCGGCAGCAACGGCCCCGCAGTGTCAGCGGTAAAACTCACTGCCTGGCCTGCCTCGGCGCGCAAGGTTTGACCAATGGCCAGCCGTGGCTGAACCTCGACAGCATGGGCCTCCACCGTGACCCGGGAAATGCCCGCCCCCTGGCGTACCGTAAAGCGCGTGCCCAAGGCCAGCACACGGCCTTCGGCTGTTTGTACGCTGAGCGGGCGCGTATCCTTGGCCGTCTCGACCAGGATTTCGCCTTGGTGCAACACGATCAGCCGCTGCGTGCCATCGAACTGCACATCGGCCCGCGAGTCGGTGTCCAGCACCAGCCGGCTGCCGTCGGCCAAGGTGAAGTGGCGGCGCTGCCCTACCCGCGTGCTGTAGTCCGCGCCCCAGGGCGAGACCTGATAGCCCCGCCAGCCGACGACCCCCACACCCAGCAGCATGGCCAGCATCTTAACGGCGGCGCGGCGCTGTTGCCGTGCCTGTTCGAGCGTTGTCCCCGCCAGGCCTGCCGGGGCCTGGCCCAAGCGTTGCTGCAGTTGCTCGATGCGCTGCCAGGCCTGGGCATGCTGCGGGTCCGCCGCCAGCCATGCCTGCCACTCGCGGCGTGTAGTGTCGCTGACCGCACTGTCATGCAACCGCACATACCAGTCCACTGCCTGGGCCAGGGTGCGCTTCATGCTTCTTCCAGCAGCAGGCAGTGCATCAGGCCTCTGGCCAGATGCTTGCGCACCGTGCTGACCGAAACCCCACAGCGATCGGCGGCTTTTTCGTAGCTGAGCCCATCGAGTTGCACGGCAAGGAAAATCTGCCGGGTACGCGCACCCAGGCCATCGAGCATGCGGTCGATGGCCAGCAGGCTGTCGAGGATCAGCGCGCGGGTCTCGGCCGAAGGCGCGTGCAGTTCCGGGCGCGCCATCAGTGCATCGAGGTAGGCCTGCTCCAGGCTGCGGCGCCGATACAGGTCGATGACCAGGCCACGGGCGATGGTCGCCAGGTACCTGCGGGGTTCCTGCAGGGTGCCGGATGAGCGTGCCAGAAGCACACGGACGAACGTGTCCTGGGCAAGGTCCGCTGCATCGGCGGAGTTGCTCAGCCGATGGCGCAACCAACCGCGCAGCCAGCTGTTGTGGTCACGGTAAAGGGCGTGAAGATGCGCGTGGGGTGCTGCGTCAGAGGCCGTTATGGACATGCCTTCTCCCTGCCGGCAGTGATGCAAATAAGAATTTGTCTCGATTGTATTGATAAGCCTTCGCCTTGGGAAGCCAGCGCCCAAGCCATGTTCATCACCGTGTTGACGCTATTTTCACAGTCAACCGATTAGCGTCACGCCTTTTCCGGCCACAGGCACATCTGCTGGCCGCCAAGGTACGACGAGGCATACGTGTCACACACTACATCCCCCGCCGCGCACAAGCGCGTGGACTGGGCCGGCCTGGGCTGGCTTCTGCTGTTCTTCTGGTACTTCTCCGGCGTCACCCAGGCGTTGTTGCTGTTCAGTGGCACCACCGGCTTTGCCGGTTTTCGCGATGCGTTCTTCCTCAGCAGCCTGTGGCTGGCCCCGGTGCTGCTGCTGCCCCGCTTCACCCGCGCCACGGCGGCTGTCATCGGCCTGGTATTGTGGGCCGCATCGCTGGTGGGCCTGAGTTACTTCGGCATCTATCGTCAGGAGTTCTCGCAAAGCGTCATCTTCGTGATGTTCGAGTCCAACACCGCCGAGGCCGGCGAATACTTCAGCCAGTACTTCAGCGTGTGGCTGGGCCTGGCGCTGCTGCTGTACACGCTGGTTGCAGTACTGCTGTGGAAACGTGTACGCCCCGTCAGCCTGCCCCTGCGCAGCCGCCTGCCGGTGGTGGCCCTGTTGCTGGTGGCCAACCTGGTGTACCCGTTCTACAAGCAGATGGTCACCCAGGAACGCAACTTCGCCGATGCCGCTGAAAAAGTGCAGCAACGCATGGAGCCCGCAGTGCCTTGGCAACTGTTGGTCGGCTACCGTCAGTATCGCCAGCAACTGGACAACATGCAGGACTTGCTGGCCCAGAACGCCGCATTGCCCCCACTGCAAAACCTGCGTGACAGCAGCGGCACCGCGCCGCGCACCCTGGTGCTGGTACTGGGCGAGTCCACCACCCGCGAGCACATGCACCTGTACGGCTACAACCGCGACACCACGCCCAACCTCGACGCGCTGGCCGCCAGCGACAAGGGCCTGACGGTGTTCCGCGACGTGGTATCGCCACGCCCGTACACCATCGAAGTGATGCAGCAGATCCTCACCTTCGGCGACGAGCAGAACCCGGACCGCTTCCTCACCGACCCGTCGCTGATCAACCTGATGAAACAGGCAGGCTACAAGACCTTCTGGATCACCAACCAGCAGACCATGACCAAGCGCAACACCATGCTCACCACCTTCTCGCAGCAGACCGATGCGCCGGTATACCTGAACAACCAGCGCAACCAGAATGCCAGCCAGTACGATGATGTGGTGCTGGCGCCGTTCGAGAAGGCCTTGCAAGACCCTGCGCCGAACAAGTTCATCATCGTGCACCTGCTGGGCACGCACATGGACTATCGCTTCCGCTATCCCGACGACTATGCCCACTTTACCGACAACACAGGTGTACCCAGCCAGCTGACGGCGGACCAGGTAAAAACCTACAACTTCTACGACAACGCGGTGCGCTACAACGACTATGTGGTGTCGAGCCTGATCAAACGCTACTCGGCCGGCAACCCCAATGGCTTCCTGGTGTACCTGTCCGACCACGGTGAAGATGTGTACAGCTCCGGTGACCACGACCGCCTGGGGCGCAACGAAGGCGCGCCGACCCGGCCGATGTACACCATCCCGTTTCTGCTATGGACCTCGCCCAGCTGGCAGGCCGAGCACCCACGCGACTTGCAGGCGATGGCCAGCCGCCCTTACAGCAGCTCGCACCTGATCCATACCCTGTCCGACCTGGCCGGGCTGAGCTATGACCGCTATGAGCCGGCCAAGAGCCTGGTGAGCCCGCAGTTCGTGGCAGCACCGCGCTGGATCGGTGACCCGTACCGCAAGGATGGCTTGCGCGAATTCGACCACCTGCCGATGGACAAGGCTGCAGGCTTGCAGCAGGCGGCCAGTAATGGCGAAGAGCAGAACGGCAAGCGCTTGAACTGATGTTTTTTGGTTGAGATCGTTGGGGGCGCTTTGCGCCCCTTGCGTCACAATGGGCCGCAAAGCAACCCCAGGGCCTTAAGCCTTACATCACATAAATTAAATTTAAATTGATTTTAAATTACGTGTGCGCGACGCTCTGCTCATTCCCTTGGCCCGCAGAGCAGCCCCATGTCCACAGCTCCCCGCGAAACCCGCAAGGACGGCGCCGTCACCCGCACCCGCATCCTTGAAGCCGCTGGCGAACTGTTCGCCGCGCTTGGCTATGCCGAAACCAGCAACAAGGCCGTTGCCGCCAAGGCCGAGGTCGACTTGGCCTCGATCAACTACCACTTTGGCAGCCGCAACGGCCTGTACCTGGCCGTGCTCGACGAAGCACGCCAGCGTTTCCTCGACCTCAGCGACCTGCAGCGCATCACCCAAGGCAACCAACCACCCGCGGACAAGCTGCGCGTGCTGGTAGAGCTGGTGGTGCACAAAGCCACATCAGCCCGGGACAACTGGCACCTGCGGGTACTGGCCGCGGAAATCCTCGCCCCCAGCCCCCATGGCCAGGCGCACCTGCAGGCGGCAGCGCCGTTGCGGCTGTCGCTGCTCAAGGCTCTGTTCAGCGAAATCAGCGGTATCCCTGCAAGCGACCCCGCCCTGACCCGCTGCATCCTCTGCGTCACGGCGCCCTGGGCAATGTTGTTGATCGGCCCGCGCGGTGGCTCTGGCGCGCTGCACGAGATTCTGCAAATGCCGGCCGACGCCGTTGCAGCGCAGTTGTACCGCTTTGCCCTGGCAGGCCTGCTGGATGCCGGCCAACAGCATGCCCAGGCCCACGCCACACACCGTTGAGGTCAGCCCCGTGCAACCGATATCCAGCGATACCTCCCCCGCCGCAACGGACGCGCAAACCTCCATCCCACTGCTGCTGGCAGCCCTGATGCTGGTGATGTTCCTGGCCGCACTCGACCAGACCATCGTATCGACCGCGCTGCCCACCATCGTCAGCGACCTGGGTGGGTTGCGCTGGCTGTCCTGGGTGGTCACCGCTTACCTGCTGGCCTCCACGGTGGTGGTGCCACTGTATGGCAAGTTCGGCGACCAGTTCGGCCGCAAGCGTGTGCTTCAGGTCGCCATCGTGGTGTTCCTGCTGGGTTCGGCGTTGTGTGGCGCAGCGCAGACCATGGCCCAGCTGATTGCCTTTCGTACCCTGCAGGGATTGGGCGGTGGTGGCCTGATGGTGGTGGCGATGGCCGCGATCGGCGATGTCATCCCGCCCGCCGAACGTGGCCGCTACCAAGGCCTGTTCGGTGGCGTGTTCGGCCTCGCCACAGTGGTCGGGCCACTGATCGGCGGTTTCCTGGTCGAGCACCTGTCCTGGCATTGGATTTTCTACATCAACCTGCCGCTGGGCCTGTTGGCGCTGTTGGTGATCGGCAGCGTGTTTCGCCCGCATGTGGCCCTGGTGCGGCATGAGGTGGACTACATCGGTGCATTCTTCCTCACCGTGGCACTGGGTGCCCTGGTGCTCATCACCAGCCTGGGCGGCAGCCTGCTGGCGTGGCAGTCACTGGACATGCTGTGCCTGTCGCTGTTCGCCCTGATCGGCCTGGTCGGTTTCGTCCTCGAGCAACGCCGCGCCGCAGAGCCGATCATGCCGCTGCACCTGTTCCGCCACCGCACCTTCGTGCTTGCCGGGCTGATCGGTTTTATCGTCGGGGTCTCGCTGTTCGGCGCGGTTACCTTCCTGCCGTTGTACATGCAGGTGGTGAAAGACGCCACGCCGACCAGTGCCGGGCTGCAGATGCTGCCGTTGATGGGTGGCCTGCTGGTGGTGTCGGCGATTACCGGGCGACTGATCAGCCGCTGGGGCCGCTACCGGGTTTTCCCGATCCTTGGCACCCTGCTGCAAGTGGTTGCCCTGGGCCTGCTGAGCCGGCTTGAGCTGGACACGCCCATGGCGCTGATGAACCTGTACATGGGCCTTTTGGGCGCCGGCCTGGGCATGGTCATGCAGGTGTTGATCCTGGCGGTGCAGAACAGCGTCGAGCCGCGCCATATGGGCGTGGCCACCTCCGGGGCGACCTTGTTCCGCTCGATTGGCGGCGCCATCGGCGTTTCGCTGTTCGGCGCGTTGTTCTCGCATGCCCTGCTAGGCGGCCTGGCCAGCGATTTCGCCGCCAGCGCCGGTGGCCCGGCGAGCCTTTCACCAGCCGCCGTGCACGCCCTGCCCGCCGCCCTGCAACACAGTTACCTGCTGGCGTTTTCCGGGGCGATGCATGGCGTGTTCATGCTGGCTGGGGGGATCACCAGCGTGGCCTTCGCACTGTCCTGGTTGCTGCGCGAGGTGCCGCTGCGGCGAGCCTGAGCAAAGCGCCGATAGCCCCACAGGGCAACCAGCAACACCAACGCCCCGGCCGCCAACGCCACCTGGAAACCGGCGCTGGCGCCCAACCCGTCGACCACCTGCCCTGACGCCACAGCGCCCAATGCCACGCCAACATTCAAGCCGGCCAGCAGCCAGGTCATGCCTTCGGTCAGTTGGCTGGCGGGCACCAGACGCTCCACCAGGGCCATGGCCACGATCAGGGTTGGTGCGAAAAACAGCCCGGCCAGCAACACGGCAGCAGCCAACCCGAACAGGTTGCCTGCCAACAGTAGCGGCACGGTACTGGCCGCCGTCGCCAGGCCGCCGAGCAACAACAGCCTGTGCAAAGGCGCCGCCAGATTCACGGCACCGAACAGCAGGCCCGCCGCGCACGAGCCAATGGCATAGCACGACAGCACGACACTGGCTGCCGCCGGCATGCCGGCCTGTTCAGCGAATGCCACGCTGACGATATCGACGCTGCCCACGATCACGCCCATGGCCACCATCAACAGGACCAGCAGGCGCACGTCCGCCTGAGCGATCACCGCAACCCGCTGGTGGCCGGTCGAGTCATCAGCCTGCAGCGGGGGTTCGCTGCCCGTTTGCACGACCAAGGCGAATACCCCGATGGCCAGCAACAGCGCGGCGGCCAATGGCCCGGCCTGGGGCAGCAAGGCCACGCTGAGCCCGACCGACAGGGGCGGGCCGGCGATGAACGTGACCTCATCGAACACCGTTTCCAGCGAAAAGGCACTCTGCAGCTGTGGCGTATCGCGGTACAGCGCCGTCCAGCGCGCCCGTACCATTGCCGACAGGCTGGGCATGCAGCCGGCCAGCGCTGCAGCGGGGAACAGGCACCAGGCCGGCGCCTGCCAAGTGACGCACGCCAGCAGCAACAACAAACCGGCCACGCTCAGCGCGGTGGCGGCCGGCAACACGCGGCGCTGGCCATGGCGATCGACCAGACGGGAAACCTGTGGCGACAGCAGTGCGTAGGTCAGCACGAACGTGGCCGCCACCGCTCCGGCCAGGGCGTAGCTGCCGTGCAGTTGCGCGAGCATGGTGATGATACCGATGCCGGTCATGGGCAACGGCAGGCGGGCCAACAGACCAGCCAGGGTGAAGCCAAGGGTGCCGCGTGACTGGAACAGCGCGCGGTAGGTCGTGAACATGGGTCGACTCTCCTTATCGAACGAAAGCACACTTACATTCATTGCGTATGATTAAAACCCTATTATCATACGCACTGAATGTAAAGCACTGGGTTCGCAGGAGACGCTCCCACAACGGCTCTATGTAGGGTCAGGCCACAGGCGAACAACTACCCCGCCCGGCACTCCCCCGCACCGCCTCGGCCAGTTTGCGAAGGTTGGCCTGATGCGCATTCACCAGGCTGGTGATGCTGTTGTCAGCCGCAGTCTGCACCGAGGTGCGGCAGGTCAGCTCAGCCTGCCCCGCCACCTTCAGGCGCCAAACGGCCTCCAGCGAGGCGTAACGCCCCGGCACGGTGTCGAAGCGCTGCACATCCACCCGCAAAGCCGCCTTGCCGCCGCCCGCCGGGCCACCCAACTGGTCTTGCAGGGCGCTGCGGAACTCATCCACCAGGTTGGCCCCCCACCATTCCGTCTCAAGGATGGCCAGGCCGCTCTGCCCTTCGCGTACCACCAACTGTGGGCGGTCGACCTGGGGCGGGACGACCACCCTGACCACCTGGATGCGCTGGCCACTGTCACGCGCCGGCTCACTCGGTACCAAGGTGTGGTAGTTGTTCGGCGTACTGCTGCAGCCCCCGAGCCATACCAGCAGGCTAGCCACACAAACATTGCGTAGTCGTTGCATCGGCTGTCTCCTCAGGGCTCAAGGTCTGCGGGCCCGGCCGCTTTCGGCCGGCCACGAATCAGTGACTCGGGGTGGCGGCCCAGGTAATCGGCAAGGTCACGCAGCGAACGTGACATGCGTTCCAGCTCATCCAGTGTTTCGCCCATTCGCTCGCGCTGCGGCGAGTCCTCGGAAATGGCCGAGTTGGCGGTGCGCAGGGTCTTGTGCACTTCGTCCAGCGCCACTTTTACATCCGGCAGTGTCTGGCCATTGAATTGCTTGAGGCTAGCGCGCAGCTCACGCAGGCTGCCGTCGAGGTTGCCGGCGATGCTTTCCAGCGGCAGCTTGGCAATGCGTTCCACGACCCGCTGCAGCTGCTCCTGCAACTGCTCCAGGCTACCCGGCAACGTGGGGATGATGATGGGGTTGGCGGCCATGTCGAAGGCGACTTTGGGGGCATCGGGGTAGAAATCCAGGGAAATGAACATCTGCCCGGTGATCAGGTTGCCGCTGCGCGCCTGGGCCCGCAGGCCATGCTCGACAAACGTGCCGATCAGCTCCCGCGCACCATCCATGTCGCCTTCGGTGTGCTTGAACACCGCCAGCATCTTGCGGTGCACCGGCCCCAGGCGCTGCGGGTAGATTACTGCATCCACCACTACCGGGAAGGTCTGCCTGGCGGCGTCGTAATCGAGCTGAATAGAGGTAACACGCCCAAACTCCACACCCTTGAACTCCACCGGCGCACCCACCGACAAGCCGCGCATGGCCTGGTCGAAGCGCAGTTGCAGGTACTGCGCCTGGCCGTGGGGAGGGGCCAGCGCCAAGTCGCGGTCGGCAAATAGCTGGAAGCGGGCCTGGTCGGCAGCTGGCTCGGCTTGCGGGGCGAAATCGGGCGAACCAAAGGCCAGCCCCCCCACCAGGATCGATGATAACGACTCGGTATCGACCTTCAGCCCGTTGGCGCCAATCTGCATATCGACACCACTGGCATTCCAGAAGCGCGTGTCGGCGGTGACGAAGCTGTCGTAGGGGGCTTGCACGAACACGCCAATCTCCACGCCCTTGCCATCGTCCTGCAGCGCAAAAGAGACCACTTCACCGACCGGGATCTTGCGGTAGTAGATCGATGAGCCGACATCCAGCGAGCCCAGATCGCTGGCGGTAAGGACAAAACGCTTGCCCTTTTCGTCATAGGTGATCGGCGGCGGCAGCTCCAGGCCGACGAAGGACTTTTCCGGCACTTTCGACTCACCGGAATCAGCCCCGATGAAACTGCCCGAAAGCAGCGTGTCCACCCCGGAAACCCCGCCTACGCCGATGCGCGGTCGCACCACCCAGAAGCGCGCGCCCTGGGTGGCAAAAGAGCGGGCATCGTTGGACAGCTGCACGTTGGCCACCACGCTCTTCTTGTCCTCGGCCAGGTCCACCGTGGTCACTTCGCCAATCACCACGCTGCGGTATTTCACCTGGGTCTTGTGCGCCACCAACCCCTCCCCGCTGTGGAAGGAAATGGTGATCACCGGCCCTTGCTGCATCCAGTTGCGTACCACCAGCGATGCGCCGATCAGGATAGCCAGAATCGGCACGATCCAGACCAGCGACACCCCCCAGCGCCGTGTGCGCACGTCAACCTGACCTGTACCGTCGCGCTTGTCAGTCTGTTGCCCCATCAATGCGGCCTCCCTCGTTGGCATGGCTATCCCAGATCAGGCGTGGGTCGAAGCTCATTGCAGAGAACATGGTCAGCACCACCACCATGCCAAAAAACAGGATACCCACCCGTGGCTCGATGGTGCCCAGCCCGCGCAGTTGCACCAGCGCCGCCACCAGCGCCACCACCATCACGTCGAGCATGGACCAGTAGCCGATCAGCTCGACGAAGCGGTACAACTGCGAACGCTGTCGGCAAGCCCAGGTGGAACCACGCTGGGCGGTGTACAGCAGCAGGCCGAGGGAGAAAAACTTGATCGCGGGCACACCCACGCTGGCAATGAAGATGATCAGCGCAATGTCCCAGGCCCCGGCTTCCCAGAATTCCAGCACACCACCGCCAATGGTGCTGTCGCTGCCACTGCCGAGCATTTCGGTGTGCATCACCGGCAGCAGGTTGGCGGGGATATAGAACACCAGCGCCGCCAGCAGAAACGCCCAGCCACGGCTGATGGCATTGCTCTTGCGTCGGTGAATGGCCGCGCCGCAACGGTTGCAGGTGTGCGCACCGCCACTCATGTCGCAGGCCTGGCCGCAGCCATGACACAGGCACAAGCCAAGGTCGTCTGCGTTGGCCGGGGTTGTCATACCTGCTCCCACAAGTCGCGGATGTCCTTGCCGGCAATATGGATGATCAGCATGCTCAGCGCGGCCAGGGCCAGCAGGCCGATACCGGGGATTACATCGAGCAACCCCGCCAGTTTGATCACCGCCACCATCGCCCCCAGCAGGCACACCTCCAGCATGCTCCACGGTCGCAGGCTTTCCAGGCCACGCATGCACAGGGCAAAACCGGGGGCACGCTGGCCGGCCAAGGCAAAACTCAACACCCAGCACAACAAGGCAATCTGCAACAGCGGTGCGAAGATGATCGACAACGCCATGACCAAGGCGATGAAGGTGATACTGCCGTGGCTGAGGATCTGCACCGCGTCCCACAACGTCGCCGAATGGGTTAGCCCCTGCATCCCGATGGTCATGACCGGGTAAGCATTGGCAAATACCAGCAGGACGCCACCGGTCACACTCAACGCCAGCCGCTGCTCGATGGTGAGCGACGTATGCCGGTACAGCACGCCGCCACAGCACGGGCACAGGGCACGCTGGTGCTTGAGCAATGGCACACGCTGGTACACCGTGTCGCAGTATTCGCAAATGATCAGATCTTGGGGCTGGGTCATGTTGGTTCCCACGGATAGACCTGCAGGCAGCACCTACGTCAGCAAGCCTAGACGGGAAAAGCGCAATGCGTCAGCGGGTGTGCCCATCGTCGCTAACCTCCGGGCAACGGCTGCCCGGAGGTTAGCCCAGCGCTACTCGAGCAACTGCTCCAGGCTTGGATCACGCATTACACGCTGCACGGGCTGCTGTGCGGCTTTGCCCGGCACCGACATCTTCAACTTCATGCTGGCCACTTTGGCGCAGGCATTGCTGCCGTCCGCATAGATACCGCTCATGTCGCACTTCCACTGGTAGAAGTTCACCAGGCCACCCGACATCTGCAAGCTGTAGTCGGTACTTTGCGTACCTGGGGTGAAGGCGTGCCCCGCCGGGATGTTCTGGAACCATTTCATCCACTCGGCGGAGCCCGGTTTCGGTGGGTTTTTCTGGAACAATGGGTTCATGATCGCCACCTGCGGCGCCTCGGCGGTGGCGTGGCAGCTCAGGCAGGAGCTGTTGGGGTTGTCCACCGGCCCATTGAGTCGACCGTTCCAACCCAGGTGGGTAGGCGGCAGTTCACGGGTATCGGCGTTGATGGCGGTCTGTTGCAGTGCCTTGTTGATACGGGTCTGGGTGGGCTGTGGGTTGGTGTACTCATTGCTGGTCACCTGAGGGTCGTTGCCCCACATGACGCCCACCGGCACAAGGTTGTCCCAGCTGGCCTTGCCGCTCATGGCCCCGTTGTACTGGAAGGTACCGAAGATCCACCCGGTTTCGGCAATACGCGTGTCGCGCACGGCTACGTCCATCTGGATCAACGCCACGTCCTTGAGCTTGCGGTTGGCCGAGGTGAACGTGTCTGTGATATAGCCCTGCCAAAGCACCGGGTTGGCCAGAAACGGCACCGTGCTGCGGTCGATGTCGGCGAACAGCGCCTTGCACACCACCGTGCCGTTGGCAAAGCTGTTGGGTTGGGCGGTATGGCTCGGGTCTGGGTTGTTCGGGTCCTTCCAGACTTGCCCAATGGTGTAGGCGCCAATGTCGTTATAAATCCCCACGGCATAGGTTTGACCGGTGGCCGTCTGCGTGCTGGCCAGTTGCTTGACCTGAATCTGCGCCTCCTTGGTCAGCCCGTGTATGCCCTCACGCCCCAGCGGGCCGTAATGCTGCCACGGCATGTGGTACCACTGCCGAACCTTGTTGTGCTGCACATACCAGTCAGCCTCGACGTTGCCCTCCAGGCAATAGCGCTTCGCAGCCTCCATGTACGGGCGCCATGTCTCGAAGTTGTTGTCGCGCTTGGCAGGCAACTTGCCGAAGAACGCCGGCACGCCATTGGGCGGTGACGTCGGATAGTTTTGGCTGAGGGTAAATTTGGTCCCTTCGTAACTGTCGGGTGGCGCGTAGCCATAGTCCGGGTAGGTACCGGCCTGTGCGGCGAGGCTGTACAGGGTGGCCGTCATGGCCAGTGTGGCAAGTGTTCCTTGGGGCTGGTTCATCGATGATCTCCTTGATCGGCTGCACTCCTGGCATCGACAGGGCGCGTGCCCATGGCGGATGCAGGGACTCCTTTATTGTTTTTGGGCCGAGTTCGCCCGAACGCGGCCGGCTGTCACGGGTGAGTGAATGGCGTGTGGCGCACCTCCCTGCCGGCTTTTTGCCGAGCGAACGCGTACATCCCAGGCCGTTTGGCCAGGGTTGATCGAAAGCGTGTGTAAACGGAGTGTGCGCAGGGGGGTATGCGGGCTGTGCCGCGTGTCGACTCCTGTCGAGCGCTTGCCGTTCTTCCTTGCTATCAGGTGTAGGCGAAACGGCAAAAACTGCCAGCCGTTTGGCATGCCGAGCCGATTTCCGGTCGTTTTGCCTATCACCGTCTTACCGCCGAACTATTCTGTGAAGCGGGCCTTCCGCCCAGTGGAGGTGTGCCATGCGTACGTTCACGTGGAGTTACCTGCTGCTACTGCTGTGCGCGGCATCGGCGGCCCAGGCGCAGTCGGTGGTGCCGCTCAAGGGCCAGAGCAGCCAGCAGATGCAACTGGATATCAACGATTGCAATACCGTCGCCAGCAATGCCGCGAACAGCACGGCGACGTCCAGCGACCCGCATGTCGGTGGACGGGTACGCGGTGCGGCCGCGGGTGCCGCCGCCGGCGCGGTAGGCGCGCAGGTACGCGGTAACCAGCACGACGAGCTGTATGACCGGGTAGGTGACGACGCCAAGCAGCAGTACCGGCAGAACCGTGCCGGCGAAGTGGCCGCCGCCGGTGCCGCGGTCGGAGGCATGCGCCAGCGTCAGGACCGGCGTCAGGACAGGCGCAGCCAGGACCAGGCAAAAACCCAGGCCCATGCCAGCGCCTACAGCGGCTGCCTGCAGGGGCGCGGCTATCAGGTCAACCCCTGAGCAACCGGCACGCCATGCCCCTGCCGGTGAGGCATGGCGTGCTCAGCTTCAGAACTTCGCCAGTTCTTCCCGACAAAACTCCACGAACAACTGCGCAGGCTTGGTCAGCTGCACGCGCTTCAACCACGCCGCAGCCAGCCCAGAAAGCGCCACTGGCTCGGTAATGTCCAGCATTGCCAAGCGCTGCCCGTCGTAGGTGTACTCCGTGTGCGGCCGTGTGACCAGCAACGAAAAACCAAAGCCCTGCCCGACCATGCCGCGCACCATCTCGATCGACGGCGAGCTGAAGACGATGTTTGGCGTCAGCCCCATTTCGTTGAACAGGCTGACGAAATAGGTGCGGCTGGGGGCCACGTCCAGCAAGATCATCGGCTCCGGGCACAGGTCGCGCAGCGACACCTGGGCCTGGCCGGCAAAGCGGTGGTTTTCCGGCAGCAGCACATAAGGCTTTTGCGGTGGCATCAACGGCTCGGCCTCGATGGTGCCATCCAGGTCGTGGTCATAGAGAAACGCCAGGTCGAAGGTACCGGCGGTCAGGCCCTGGATCAGGTCCTGCTGCTCGCCGTCGCGCAGGCGGATATCCACGCCAGGGTAACGTTGACGAAAGCCGGCGATCAAACGAGGCAGGTACAACGGTGCCACGGTTTCGAAACAGCCGATATCGATCTGCCCAGCCACGGTGTCGTTGTCGGCCAGGGCGTTCTGCTCGAACTCGTGGGCCATCTGCAGCAGCGCTCGGGTCTTGGCGTAGAAGCGCTTGCCGCTGGGCGTCAGCGACACGCCTTGGGCGTGGTGGCGGATGAACAGTTGCACGCCGAAGCTTTCTTCCAGGCTCTTGATGGCGGTGGAAATGGACGGCTGGGCGATGTACAGCTGGCGCGAGGCCTCGGCAACGCTGCCAGCCTCCACGGTGGTAACGAAGTACTTGAGTTGTCGCAGGGTATAAGCAGCCACGGGCACCTCTTTGACGCCTGTCGGCGCTGGGATCATGCCTGACACTTTACCTCCCGCGAACGCAAAGTGGGGGCTGGGTGATGAAGGATTTACCTATGGCTTGAGCAGGTTTTTGTGGGGGGGGGGTGCCCTGCACCCCTCAACGTCGGTTCACTCGAACGACGCTATCATCACGCAGTCGTCACCTACCATCTTGTAGCCTGCCTCGCATTGCAATCCCACGGAAGTGGTGACACTCCGCTTGCGCCTGGAAAGGCTTTCCGGTTGTTGAGCATTGTCCTCTAGCGACGCTTCAGAGGTATCGGGCAGTTGATCCATGGGTTCTTCTTGCATGGTGTTCACTCCTGGTTTGAATTGTGTTGCCCGAACAACTTAAATGCTGGCGTCTGCACCAACCCATTTGGAAACACCCTCACGGCAGGCCCACAGCGAACTGGTTAAATACCCCCAAACGTCTTTACTGATACCCAACGGCATCAGGAACACGGTGTACGCCTATGAAGATCGTGGTCACCAGCATTCTCGTCGACGACCAGGCCAAGGCTCTGGCCTTCTACCACTACGTACTCGGTTTCGAGCCCAGGCACGACATCCCCATGGGCCGGCACCGCTGGTTGACCCTGACTTCGCCCAATGACCCCAACGGCGTCGAGCTGCTGCTGGAACCCGACGCGCACCCGGCCGCCAAAACCTACAAGGCCGCGCTCAAGCAGGACGGTATTCCCGCCACCTCGTTCGGCGTACGTGACATCCAGGCCGAATACACCCGGCTGTGCGCGGCGGGCGTGCAGTTTACCCAACCACCCACCAACATGGGCCCCGTCACGGTGGCCGTGTTCGATGACACCTGTGGCAACTTGATCCAGATCGCCCAGAAACACTGAAAGCCCCCAACCTAAGCGCACCAATAAGGAAAACAGATGCGCCACGAATTCCGCGAAGTCCTCAACGACCTGGTCGATTACTTCCTGCTTGGCGATATCCAGTTGCTAGAGCGCTTCAAGCAGGAGCACGAGCTACCGGACGACCTGGCCTACGCCTTCACTCACGACGACAGCGGCGACAAAGCGGTGCGCGAAGGCATCGTGCTGCCGCTGGCCGGGGTCGACAATCTGCCCTATCGCATCCTGTTCACCCTTGATGGCTACACACCGGCCCTGCGCGAAGCCGGCAGCCGCCTGAAACATCGGCGCAATGGCTATGTGCTGCGCGTCGAGCACGGTGCTGTGATGCTCTATACCTGGCGCATCCTGCAGCACTTCACACCCAAGACCCTGGGTGACCTGATGGCCCGCTACCAGGTGCCGGGGCGGCCGATCATCGAGCTGGACAATGGCTGGTACGACGTGGAGGTGCTGGCCGGGGCGCTGGTGCGCGAAGGCTTGTACGAGCCGGCGTTCGAGTTCGTGTTGAAGAAGCGCTGGAGCCGGGGTGAGGCGACGGAGGTGGATACAGGATATGCCTTTGGCCTGCGTGGCTATTTCGATTGATAGCCTCTGCGGGTCTCTTCGCGGGTTAACCCACGAAGAGACACTTACAGGCAACTTCATTAATCAGGTGTGGTTGATATCACGGTCCTTGGTTTCCGGCAGGAAGAAGATCCCCAGCACCGCTGTCATCACCGCAATCACGATCGGGTACCACAAGCCGTAATAGATATCCCCGGTCGCCGCCACCATGGCAAACGCGACCGTCGGCAGAAAACCGCCGAACCAGCCATTACCGATGTGGTAAGGCAGCGACATCGAGGTGTAGCGGATACGCGCCGGGAACAGCTCCACCAGCCAGGCGGCGATCGGGCCGTAGACCATGGTCACGTAGATCACCAGGAGGGTCAGCAGCAACAGCACCATCGGGTAGTGGATCTTCGCCGGGTCGGCCTTTTCCGGGTAGCCGGCCTCTTTCAACGCACCACTCAAGGTGGCGGTAAAGGCCTCGCTCTGCACTTTGAAGTCCGCGGCGGCCATGCTGCTGCCTTCAAAGCTGGGCAGTACCCGCTCACCAATGCGGATCTGCGCCACACTGCCAGGCTCGGCCGCCTGGTTGGTATAGGGAATGGCGCGCTTGGCCAGCAGGCTCTTGGCAATGTCGCAGGAGCTGGTGAATTTGGCCTTGCCCACCGGGTCGAACTGGAATGCGCACTGGCCAGGGTCGGCCACCACCACGACCGGGTTCTGCTCCTGGGCAACGAACACATCCGGGTTGCCGTACTCGGTCAACGCCTTGAAGATCGGGAAATAGGTCAGCGCGGCGATGATGCAGCCGGCCATGATGATCTTCTTGCGGCCAATGCGGTCAGACAAGCTACCGAAAAAGATGAAGAACGGCGTGCCGATCAGCAGCGAGCCGGCAATCAGCAGGTTGGCGGTCTGCGGCTCGATCTTGAGCATCTGCAACAGGAAGAACAGCGCATAGAACTGCCCGGTGTACCACACCACCGCCTGCCCTGCGGTACCGCCCAGCAGCGACATGATCACCACCTTGAGGTTGTCCCAGCGGGCGAACGACTCGGTCAGCGGTGCCTTGGACGCCTTGCCTTCGGCCTTCATCTTCATGAACACCGGCGACTCGTTGAGCTGCATGCGGATGTACACCGAAATCGCCAGCAGCAAGATCGACAACAGGAACGGCACCCGCCAACCCCAAGCTTCGAACACCTCGGTGCCCATGACGGTGCGGCACGCCATGATCACCAGCAACGACAGGAACAGCCCCAACGTGGCCGTGGTCTGGATCCAGGCGGTGAAGAAGCCCCGTCGGCCCTTGGGTGCATGTTCGGCCACATAAGTGGCCGCGCCGCCGTATTCACCACCCAGGGCCAGGCCTTGCAGCAGGCGCAGGGTAATCAGGATGACCGGCGCAGCCACGCCAATCGCGCTGTAGCTGGGTAGCAAGCCCACCAGTGCGGTCGACAGGCCCATGATGACAATGGTGATCAGGAAGGTATGCTTGCGCCCGATCATGTCGCCCAGCCGGCCGAACACGATGGCGCCGAACGGCCTTACCGCAAACCCGGCGGCGAACGCCAGCAGCGCGAAGATGAACGAGGTGGTTTCATTGACCCCGGCAAAGAAGTGCTTGGCGATGATCGCGGCGAGAGAACCGTACAGGTAGAAGTCGTACCATTCGAACACCGTGCCCAGGGACGAGGCGAAGATGACCTTGCGCTCCTCCTTGGTGATACCGCGTTGGGGCGCGCTACTGCCCGTGGATGCGCTGTCGAGAACCGCCATGGGTTGCCTCCGTCATGTCGTCATGCAGGCCGGAGCACCTCACAACCACTTCACCGTCGCACCCAGGCGCTGGGGCTTGCTTTGGGTTGCGCGAAGCACGACGAGGCGGGCCGCCTCGGATCGCAGCAAGGTAAATGAAGCATAATCGGGATTGCCGGGATATCCACCCGCCTGGCCATACACCAGAGGGCAGCATGGACGACACGGCAACACCCGGCTGGCAGGGCGATATCTGGTTGGCGGACGATCACTGCCTGCTGCGGTCTACGCTGGGCAGGACCGACAGCCATGTGCATTACGCGCATCAGGTGCTTGTGGGCCTTGGTGCGGATGTCGAGGTGCGCCTAGGCGAGCGGATTTGCAGCGGCCCACAGGTGTTCATCGCGTCGCGGCAACCCCATGCCATCCTCAGCCATGGCGTACCGTGCCTAACCGTGTTTGCCGAACCGCTGGCCTTCGACCTGGCAGACCTTGCCCTGGCCTGCAAGCAAGCCGGCAACAGCGCAGAGCAACTGGCAGAGTGCCTCATGCACTGGCCGCGCCGGCCGCTCGACCCGCGCCTGAGAAAAGCCCTCGAGCGCATCCGCGCACTCGACGAACAGGCCTTGCCGGCCCAGGAACTGGCCAGCACTGCTGCGCTGTCGCTCAGCCAACTGGAACGCCTGTTCAGCGGCGCACTGAAATTGTCCGTGCGCCGGCTGGTGCTGTGGCAGCGCTTGCGCATGGCCCTGCAACAGGCGCTGGGCGGCGCCAGCCTGACCGAAGCGGCATTGGCGGCGGGGTTTGCCGATTCGGCGCATTTCACCCGCAGCGTTCGCCAGCAATTCGGCCTCAGCCCAGGTGCCGCTTTGCGCCGCTTGCGCCTACGTACGTTCGGCTAACGCCTGACGCAGGCCTGCCGGCAATACCGCCGGTGGCTGAACATCTGCGCTTGCCCACGGCTCACGCAGTTGCGCCAGGTACGCCTGCGGATAGTCCGGCCGATCACCGATGCCCATGTCGTCGTCCGCCAGCGTATAGCCTGGCAGGTACAGCCGCGTGCCAAGCAGGCGGTCCCACAGGGGGAAGAACAGCGCAAAGTTGACGTCGCCGGTAGTGCCGTACTTCAGGTGGTGCAAGCGATGCACCGGTGCCCAGGCGAACACATGGCGCCAGCCGCCAATATGCATGTCCACGTTACTGTGCTGCAGCAACAGCTGGATAGACACACTGAACGCCAGCAGCGATGCCACCTCGACGGGCAAGCCAAGCAGCAGCAACGGCAAGGTGCCCCCCAGGGTTTCGAGCAACTGGTGTATAGGGTGTTTCATCAAACCGTTGAAGCCGTACAGGCGGGTGACACTGTGGTGCACCGCATGCAGCCGCCACAGCAGCGGGCTGCGATGGCTGGCGTAGTGCACCAGCGTGATGCCCAGGTCGGCCAAGGCAATGGCCAGCAGCAACTGCAAGGCCAACGGCCAGTGGCCCGGCCACAGGCCCGTTTCCGGGAGCCAGTGGGCAAGCAGCGGGATGGCTGCCACGCTGGCGAGGGTCAGGCACTCGTTGAACAGCGCATGGCACAGGTCGCGACGGCCATCGCCTTGTGCCCGGTTCCAGGCAGCCTTGTAAGGCATGAGCCGCTCACAGGCGAATGACAGCAGCACTGCGCTGGCCAGCAGTGGCACCAGCCACAACGGGTGGGCTGCCAATGACAAGGCGGCGGCAATGAAACCGAAGAAGAACAGTGGGGCGTATAGGGTGCGCATGGGCGACTCCAGGTAGTCAGGAGCCGCCAGTGTTGAGCCTCAGCCCAGGTGAGCGCTTGAAAGAACGGCGCATGCATGGCCGCGCCTGCAAATCGCCCGCGTTGGCTTGAAAAAACCGTTACCGCAAGAACTGCACGACCTCCGCCAGCACCACCTCTGCCTGCTCCCGGTGTGGCACATGCCCACAGCCTTGCAGCAGTCGCGCCACCCCAGGCCCACCCGCCAGCGCCACCAGTCGTTCGGGGTGCGCCGACGAGCCAAACTCGTCGTTATCGCCATGCAGGCTCAACAAGGGGCAGCGAACCTGCGCCAAAACGGTATCCAGGTTCCAGTCGGCAAAATCCTCGGCCAGCCAGTTGTCCACCCAGGCGCGCAGTACCCATTGGGTCTTGCTGCCGTGGTAGCGCTCCAGCCGCTGCAGTTGCCCAGGCTCGGCAAACTGCTGGTCCGCTGACCGAATGCCTTCAAGTGTGCGGGCTTCGACAAAGGCCTGCGCCGACTCGGTGATCAACCCCATGCACTGGCTGGCGAATGCCGCAGCGCAGGCCACGGCCATTCCGCCGCCAACGCTGTGACCGAAGACAATGAAATCAGCTATGTCAAAGTACTCGCGCAGGGCCGTGAAGCCCTGCTGCGCCTCGTTCTCGACAAAGCCCAGGCGTAACCTGCCGGGGTGTGCGTCGGAACGACCGAAGCCCAAGCGGTCGTAAGCGATCACCTGGTGCCCGGTAGCCTGCGCCAGCTGCGCCGGGAAGTCGCGCCACAAGGCCACGCAACCCAGCGAATCGTGCAGCAGGACGATAGGCGCCCCCTGTGCCTGCAGCGGCACCCACTGCTGGGCGAACAGCTTGCCTGACGCGGTGTCGATCCAGTGCTCGCGAATGTGCAGGCCGCTCATACCGCCTCCGCCACCGGCCCCTTCAACTCGACCTGGTTGCCATCCGGGTCGTAGCAGTACAGCGAGAGCCCTTCGCCTTCGGCGCCATAACGCTTCTCCGCAGGCTCTACCGTTACCCCGGCGGCCTCCAGGTAGGCCGTCAGTGCGGCCTCGTCGAACGGCTCGATCCGCAGGCAGAAGTGATGCAGGTTGCGCCCCTCCACCCCCGGTGCCGCCCCGCCTGGCTGGCCCAGCGGGCCGTCCAGGGTCACCAGGTCGATCATCGCTGTGCCCGTGGCCAGGTGCACCATGCCCAGGTCTTCGCGCACCCGGCTGACATTGCAGCCCAGCAGCTCGGTGTAGAAGGCAACACTGCGCGGCAGGTCACGGACCCGCAGAACAAGATGGTCTATGTGCTTGATAGCGAACGGTCGCATGCCGGGCTCCTTATGCCGTGTGTGCGAGTACCGTCGCCACCATAGCCCAGCTTCGCCCGGCGTGGCCAGAATCAGCTACTCGTTAACCAACCGTTGCAGCACGCCCCCTTCATGGCGCGTCAAGATACGCAGCAGTTGGTCGACCAGCGCACGGTCCGGGGCGTCCAGGTGGAAGTGGTGCCCGCCCGGGTGCCAGGAAACCTTCGCCTGGCTGGGCAAGGCGGCCTGACGCCGGATAAAGGCCTCGCCAGTGAATGCGCCCTGGCGGCCAAACAGCAGGTACAACGGGCAGCGGATCTGGCTGAGCAGGTCGCAGGCTTCGCGCTCGGTCAGCGGCATGGGTTCGGGCAGCACCAGCCGTGGATCGTGGCGCCAGCAATAGCCATCGCCCAGTTGCAGCAGGTCGCGCAACGCCAACAGCCGTGCGGCACCCTCCGACAGCTCGGTGTCCAGGCGTTCGCGGCGTTGCGCCAGGGCGGTGTCCAGGTCGTCGAAGCGGCCCGCGTCCGGCTCGGCAAAACCCGGCAACTGGCTGCGCTGTACCATGCGCTTGAGCCGGTAGGCCCGTGCCAGGTGCTGCACGCGGTCATCCTCGGCCACCGTGAACGGTGCACCCATGCCGTCGAGGAAGGTCATGCTGGCAACGCCACTGGTCATGGCCGCCAGCAGCGACGCTACGCCAGTGCCCATGCCATGGGCCAGCACATGAAACTGCGCCAGGCCCAGGCTGTCGACCACAGCCAGCATGTCCTGGGCGTGTTCCCACAGGTAATAGCCACTGTCATGACGACGATGGTCGGAACGGCCATGGCCGACCAGGTCGGGCGCCACCACGAAGCAACCATCGAGCATCGGTGCCAGGCGCTCGAACGAGGCGGCGTTGTCCAGCCAGCCATGCAGGGCCAGTACCGGTATCCCCTCTTCCGGGCCCCAACAGCGCACAGCAATCTCGATACCGTCGAGGTCCAGTAAATGGTCCTTGGGACTGAACGGCGAACGCATGCTCTCTCTCCCTGACTGGTGCCTGGCGCGTACTCGTCAGGCCGGCACACCACCTTGGCCCAGCCACGGCTCACCTGCTGGCCCCTCGCCGACAACCGCATGTGCATCACCGACTCGGGCAGGCAATTATCTACCGCACCTCGCGCCTGCGCCTGCGGCTCCATAGCGGCGACCGACCACGGAGCTACGACATGAGCCACACCCCTTACCACCACGCGCAAATGACACAGTCCCTGCCCGGCTGGAGCAAGGCGCTGCACAGCGAACACGCCAGTCGCATCCTGGCGCGCTTGCGCAAGGACTATCAGGATGCCGAAGGCAATGCTTACCCTTGGTACAGCCAGGCAGACCCACTCACCCGTCAGGCCGTGCAGCGCGCCATCGCCACTCGCGACGCCAGCAGCAGGGCCCTGCAGGCTGCGCTGAGCGACTTGCAGGGCGTCACTGCGTTCTGCGCCCCACTGCTGCAAAAGCAGCTGGGCATCGACACCCCGGTCACTCAGGCGCAATACGTTTATCAAGCCACCGCCGTCAGGCAACCGGACGGGATACCGAGTGGCCCTGTAGTACCAGGTGAGCTGGGCGAGATCGTACCCAAAGGTGACCCGCAGTATCGCAGCCTGCTCGAAGCGGCCCTGCACAATTTCGAAGGAACTGCCGATACCACCCGTTTCAGCCGCCTGCAGCACGGCCGCCAGGACATCAGGCCAATCGCAGGGATGTCGGTGGCGGGGTTCATCGACCAGTGCCGGGCGCTTGACCTGGGCCAGCGCTACCAGCAGCACCTTGACCAGGTCTACGGCGGTGCAAACAAAGCCGAGCTGCAGTCACTGGCCATCACCGCACGGCGTGACGAGTTCCGCGTGCAAACCCGTATTGCGGCCTGCAAAGGCCACCTCAGCAACGCCAGCGCTTTCGCGTTGCATGGCCTCGGTGCCGAAAACGCCGACCCCACCTATCAAGGCCGCCCCCTGCGTTGCTGGCAGCTGCAATTGTTTGGCATCCCGATCCACGAACTGCTGTTCATCGCGCCCACGCAAAACCGCACCCATGACCCGGTATTTCTCTACAACCCGGCAGATGGCGATGCGCTCAGGGAATTTGCCTCGCTGGGCGATGCACGCAAGTACCTGCGCCAGCAACTGCTGCAGGACGACTACCGCAAGCGCTTCGTCGCCCTGGCGCTGCAATCGCAACAGGCAGCGTTGAACCAGCAGCTTGAGCGCGCCCTTTACAGCAACGCCGACCAGGGAGCGCAGCGGCAACCTCGCAAGTCGATACATCTGGAGTCCATCGACAGCACCTTGCCAGATGTCCCTTGGGCACAGCTGGAATCCCGCCATCTTGTACGTCTGCGGGCCGATGCTCGCCAGGTGGCGGTTCCCACAGAAGATGTTGACGCCAGGGTACGTTTGCAGAACATCGAATACTGGCTGGACCTGGGCATGACCGTGCTGAATGTCGCTGCCATGGTCGTACCCTGCCTGAACCCGATCATGCTGACCATCGGCGCCGCGCAGATCATGGGCAGCGTGTTCGAGGGCATTTCAGCGTGGGAGGAAGGTGACAATGAAGCGGCTGTGGCCCAGCTTGAGTCGGTGTTGCTGAACATTGTCACAGTGGCTGCCATGGGCGGCGCCACCATAGCGCTGAAGGCCTCAGGATTCGTCGATGCCATGCAGAGCATCGTCAAGGATGGCAATGACTACCTGTGGAACCCCACGTTGAAGGACCGTGCAAGCCCGGTATCGATTGCCGAACACCTTGAGCCCGACGCACAAGGCCGTTACACGGTAGACGGGCGCCACTACATTCGCATCGATGGTGTTGTCTACGAACAGGTGTATGAGCGGGGCCAGTGGCGCATCCCCCACCCACTGGCCCCACAGGCTTATCGGCCGGTAGTGCGCGAATACGGTGCAGGCGCATGGCGCGCAGAACATGAAACGCCGCTGGAATGGGATGACCTGTATTTGTTGCGCCGCTTAGGGCCAATCAGTGACGGCCTGACTGACGAAGCGCTGAAGGCAGCGCTAGCGTGCTCCGGTGTGCAAGGCGACGAACTTCGCCAAACCCAGGTTGCCGCACAGCAACCGCCTGCCTTGCTGGCCGATGCACTCGACCGCCTTAGCGCACGGGATCAGCTCAGCCCTGCCGAACGAGCCCACCCCCTGGCCAGGCAGTTTCCGGGGCTGCCGGGGCGCGCCATCCGGCAGCTCATGGCCAGGACCTGCGCCAGTGAGCGCCTACGCCTGGCCCAAGGCAGGGTGCCTTTGCGCGTCGCCGAAGAGGCCCGGCGGCTTCAGGCACATGCCCGCTTGAGCAGGGCCTTGCTGGGGCTGTATCGCCCTGACCTGGCCACTGCCGACAGTGAAGTGCTGGATGCCGCACTCAAGGCCGAACACCCTGAGCTTGATCCTCACCAACGGTATGAGGTGGCGATTGCCAACCGGGCGCATGCGGCACGGCTGATCGGGCAGCAACCCATCAGGCCGGGCTACCGTTCGCCGATGCGCCTGGCCGATGGCCGCCTTGGCTACCCACTCAGTGGAAGGCTGCCTTGGACCAATACGGCAAATAGACGATTGCGGGCACTGTACCCCAGCCTGAGTTCAAGCGAGCGCAATACCTTGCTCGGCCAACTGCGCCAGCGCGGTGACGTAGCGGCGCAGATCAGGGCGCTGGAAACCGAGCGCAACAGCCTCGACAACACGCTGCGTGACTGGGCGAGTCAAGGCAACGAGAACCAGCGCAACGCACGCAACGAGGTACGCGACCTGTTCAATGCCGCCTGGCGCCGTGACGACCCCGACAGCCTGACACTGCAAGGCCTGGAAGTCGACGCCCTGCCATCACTGCCGGCGCGCTTCGATCACATCACCACCCTGAACATTCGCGCTATCGGCATCCGTCAGTTACCTGCAGACTTCTTCCAGAGCTTCCCCTCGTTGCGCGCCCTGCGCCTGGCGCAAAGCCCAGAGCTCGATTTCGACGGCCTGTTCCGTGCACTGGCGTCCACCCCGCAACTGGAAGAGCTGGACCTGGGCAACAACCAGTTGGGCAGCCTGACCGACGGAATGCGCCAACACCTGACCGGCCTGACCCGCCTGCGCCGGCTGAGCCTGCGTCTGAACAGGCTGCAGCTAAGCGAAGCCGACCTGCAGACCCTTGCACAGCTTCCCCTCGAATACATTGATCTGGAGTACAACCACATTACGCTGAGTGATGCCTTGGCAGCACGATTCACCGGCCTGCACCAATTGCGCGGCCTACGCTTGACCAACAACCCGCTGGGTCAGGCCCCCGACCTGACCGGTCTGACCCGCCTGACCAACCTGCAACTGCAGCCTGCATGAGTGGCCGCGCGGCCTCACATCACTGATGGCGCAGGCCGACCTGCAATTGCGCCACCTCAGCCTGAGCTACAACCCGATCGCCGAGGTGCCGGACCTTAACCAGTTGCTGACCAGCCCCTTTGCCGATGCCCTGCGTGCAAACCGCGATGCCTTGTGGGACTTCAACGAAAACGACCTGGATGCCAACAGCAACCGCCGGCTACGCGCGGCCGGCGTCGAAGTGCACAGCGACGATCAACTGTCGGATATCAGCGAGGAGTTCTGGCTCGTGGATGCCAGCCCAGAACAGACACAGCTTTGGAACGAATTGTTCGAGGGCGATGCAAACCGACATTTACGCGATGTCATCGAACGCGTGACTCGCTCGCAGCAAGCCGAGCAGGATTTGCGCGGGCTGAGTAACCAGGTCTGGCGGTTGCTCGAACAGGCCGGGCAGGATGAGGCGCTGCGCACCCATCTGGACAATGTCGCGCAAGACTACCCGCCCACCTGTGGCGACGCCGGTACCGATGCGTTCAGCGCCCTCGAAATTGAAGCACAGGTGTTCAGCCAACTGGCCCAGGAAGCAGAGCGCCCCGCCTACCTGTTCAACTTTTTCAGAACCCTCTATCGCCGGGAAATGGTCAACGCGCTGGGCGAACGGATCCAGCTCGCTCGCCTGGCGCGCCAGGCACGCTTGCTGGAGCTGGAGCGGCTACCTGCCCAGGCACAGCCCGCAAGGATTGATGTGCCTGCGCTGGACAGCCTCGACGAGCTGAGTGACAACGCCCTGCTCACTGGCGGGACGGACCTGATCGAAATACGCCTGGCCTTGCGCCAGTCACTGGCAGTGCCACTCGACTTTCCAGAAACCAGCCAAGGCATGCTGTATCGCCGCGAAGCGATGATTTCGACACGGGTGGAAAGCAATGTCGAACACGCCGTCCGGCAATTCGACCAAACCGCCACAGAGCGCAGGGCATGGGTTGCGCGGCAGCCCAGCTGGCAACGTTACCTTGCCCAGCACTTCGCCAGCCAGTTCGCCACGCTGGATGAGCGGTGGTACCAAGGCATGCAGTACCTGGACTATTGCCTGGACGCTGAAAACGAAGCCGTCACTTCGCTGGATGGTACGGTATTGCAAGCCATCGGCGAGGCGCTGCCCGCGCCAGCGTTGGACGGCAGTGGTCAATTGCAAAGAATGGACCTTGGCAGCCAGGCTTACGACCTGGCCAGCCGGCGCCTGAACGCCGGGCGTGAGCAGCAGCGCGAAGCGTTGTTCGAAACGCTTACCCGCCTGCAAGACCCGAACAGATAGCGCCCTACTGCCCGCGCAGGTCTTCGAAAAAGGCCTGTCTGCCATCCACTTGGCTCGACGCCCGTGGGGCCACCGCGGCATCGCCGTTGGCGGCCTCCACATGCCAGTAGCAGTGCTGCACCGCGCGGGTCACCGCCACATAGGCCAGGCGCTGCACCTCTTCCTTCTGCGCCGTATCGAACGCCTGCGCATCACCAGCCTTGCCCAAGCCGGCTTGGCGATACACCTGATTCTTGTACGGCGAGCTGGTCAGGTACTGGCAGTCGCCCAGCATGAACACCGCATCGGCCTGCAGGCCCTTGGCACTGTGGTAAGTCAGTTGGCGCAGCCGACGCTGTTCGGCCGGCAGCGCCGCGTCGGCGTGCAATACGCCTTGCAGGTGCTCGGCCATCAAGGCCCTGTCGCTGCCTTTGCGGTACAGCATCATGACCGTCTCACCGCGCTGGTAATGCTCGATCAGCGTTTCGCCCAGGGCGGCCTCGTCACGGTCGAACACCTTGACCGGCGAGCCGGGCAGCTCGGCCGCCGGGCCACTGGCACGGGCTTTCTTGCCGGCAATCGCTGGGGTGCCCTTGACCAGGTGCTCCGCTGCGTCGATCACCTGCTGCTGGCAGCGATAGTTGTCGACCAGCATTACCCGCGTATTGGCCGGTGACGGGAAGGCCTTGGTGAACTCCATGAAGTACTTGGGCGAACTGCCACGCCAGCCGTAGATCGACTGCCAGTCGTCACCCACGCACAGCAGCGACGAATGCTGGGCGTGGCGCCCAGTATGCATGGCCGGGCCGCGTCGGCGGATTTCGGCGAGGCTGGCACGCAGCCAACTGACGATCTGCGGCGACACATCCTGGAACTCGTCGATCATCAGGTGCGCCAATGGCCGCAGCAACGGGTCGGGCAGCAGTTGCAGGTTTTCCGGGTTGTTTTCGCCGAACAGCGCGAACATGCGGTTGTAGCTCATCACCGGCGGCGACTGGTCCAGCAGGTGCATTTCCAGCGCTTTCCAATACAGCGCCAGGGCTTCGAAGAACCGTGCATCACTGTCGCCGGACGGGAAGCTCATGGCCGCCACCGCGTTGTTAACGTCCAGGCCAAGGTTCTCGATGAAGTTGGCCGCGCTGACGAATGCATCCAGCAGTGGCGCCGGGGCCAATTCACCCTTGACCTTGTACTCGAAGCCGGGGCCAGCCACCGCATCGCCTGCCAACGATGCGGCCAGGCGCCGGGCCATGGCGTAGTTGTCCAGCCAGATCAGTGGCCTGTCGCAGAAAGCCTGCAACAGCGTGCGCTTGACCGCCCACTCCGCACGCACTGCCAGCTTGGCGCCAGGGCGCTGGTACTGCGCGCTTTCCGCCGGGTCGAAGCCCAGCACCACCAACGGCCCCTGGCCTTGCAGACGGCCATGCACATGAAAGCGGCTGCCACGGATATCGACGGTTTCGCGGCAGGGTTCGATGCCCTTGATCGGCCAGGCACCGGCAGCGAACCACAGGTCCTCGATCACGTCGCACAGTTCTTCGTCGCGCTGGGCCGCCAATTGGGTTACCTGGGCGCGCTTCTGCACGTCGGGGTTGTTCGGGTCCAGCGGTTTGAGCTGCAACGCTTCGCTGCGCAACAGGCCTACCAGCTCGGCAAAACGCGGGCTCTCGCCCAGCAAGCTGCTGTAGCACTGGTTGAGCTGCTGGCGCTGGGCGTCGTTCAGGCGCAGATCGAACGGGTTGCTGTCAGCCTCGGCTTCACGCCCTGCAGGCATCTCGTTGCCCAGTGTTTCGAATGCTCGCACCTGGCCGAAGCCCGGCAGGCTGCGCACCAGCGGCAGGATGCGCGAATGGAAGGTGCGCACCAGCTCGCGGGCCTGCACCGGTTGCAGGTTGATCTGCCACAGGGCGAAGACCTGCAACAGGCGCTTGATGAAGTCCTTACGCGACTCGCGGGTGAAGGTCACCACGGTCATTGCATCCAGCTCATAGCCCAGGTAATGGCGTAACAGCAGGATGCGCAGCACCAACGATGTGGACTTGCCTGCCCCGGCGCCTGCCACCACGCAGGTGGAAGGGGTGTCACTGAAGATCAGCTTCCATTGCGCGGCGCTGGGCTGCGCCTCGGTAGGCAGGCGCTGGGCGACATCCGCCTTGAAGCGCTTCTTCAGCTCGGCTGTCAACGGCAGGCGCCAGTCGTCGAACAGGTTGTCGTCCTGGCCAGGCACAGCGGTTGTGTCGGGGCGCGAATCGCGAATCACCAACACCTGGCGACCAGCCTCATAGCCAGTGGCGTGGCCGAGGGACCAGGAGTCACGGTGCTGGGCCTGCAAGCGGGTCAGGCCACGCCCCAGCAGGCGGGCGACCAGGCGGCGAAACCAGGGCAACTGGGCAGGAGGGGTAAGGTCGGCGAGGGCCTGGGGTTGCTCGTGGGCCACGGTCACTCCGTTGAAAATCAAAACAACCGGCATGTTCGCCGCATCGACGAAAAATCGCCAGCGAATGCTTGCAGATCAGTGGATTAGGCGATGAAGCGCATAACGTTTGTCAGTATATTCAATCCAACAAATAGATTGTTATAAGCCGATATTTACGCTTATTTTCGATGTTTCTTTAGCGCATCATGGCGTCATTCCACTGTTTCAAGGAGCACGATCATGCTGCAACTGCGACCCTTCGAAAGCCTCGGCCACGCCAACCATGGCTGGCTTGACGCCCACCATCACTTCTCCTTCGCCGAGTACTACGACCCGGCACGCATGCACTGGGGCAACCTGCGGGTATGGAACGACGACCTGATTGCAGCCGGCAGTGGCTTCCCGCCGCATCCGCACCGCGACATGGAAATCATCACCTATGTACGTGAAGGCGCGATCAGCCACCAGGACAGCCTGGGCAACAAGGGCCGTACCGAAGCCGGTGATGTGCAGGTGATGAGTGCCGGCACCGGCATCGTGCACAGCGAGTACAACCTGGAAGACGTCGATACGCGCATTTTCCAGATCTGGATCGTGCCGGAGCGCACCGGTGAAGCACCGCAGTGGGGTAGCCGGCCGTTCCCCAAAGGCGAACGTGGCGAAGGCTTCGTGACCCTGGCCAGCGGCCGTGCCGGTGATGAAGACAGCCTGCAGATTCGCACCGATGCACGGTTGGTGGCGGCCACCTTGCGTGCGGGTGAAACCGCCGAATACCGCTTCGATGCCGCACGCCGGGGTTACCTGGTGCCGGCCAAAGGCCTGGTCGAGGTCAACGGGTTGCGGGCCAAGGCGCGCGACGGCGTGGCGATCGAGCAGGAAGCGGTGCTGCGGGTGACCGCCATCGAAGACAGCGAGATTGTGCTGGTGGATGTGGCCTGACGCCCAGCGACCTGCGTTGTTTGTAGGAGCGGCCTTGTGTCGCGATCGGGCTGCGCAGCAGCCCCAGCACGCTCTGCAGCGCGGCAGAAACCGAGGGGCTGCTGCGCAGCCCGATCGCGACACAAGGCCGCTCCTACAGGGACCACGCAGGCTTAGAAGGGCAAGGTCAACTTCAACCAGTAGGCATCGCCTTGGGCGCGGTTGCGCACTTCGGTTTCCTTCGACCACTTGGCCGTCACGAACCAGCCATCCTTGCCGCTGTACTTGATCGACGGCCCGATGGCAAAGCTGCGGCCTTTGTTGTCTTCGATGCGCTCGCCATCCAGGTTGTCGTCAGTCGTCTGCCGATAGTAGTACCCCCCTACCCCCAGCACCCAACCATTCCCAAGCCCCCACCCCACGGCATAATCCACATGAAATTCCTGCCCAGAGCGGTAATCGGTGGCGGGGTTGCGCCGGTTGAAGTCGTACATCACCTTGGCATCCAGGTTGAGCCCCGCCGGGTCGACATAGCTCATCGCATACACCGGCTCGAACACCCAGTAGTTGCGCCCTGGGTTGGCCAGGTCGTTTTTGTCGTAGCGGCCGGTGGGGGCAATCATGTCGAAGGCCAGGATGCTGTGGAACTTGTCGCTGTGGTGAAAGCCCAGGGCCGGGCCGAAGATCACGTCACCCAGGCCACTGTTGTGCTGTGACTGGCCATTGAGCGAGACCTTGACGTCCACCAGCGGCACGATGGCATGCAGCGCCAGGCTACCGCCCAGCAGGGTGTAGTCACTCACCCAGATCAGCCGCGGCACGATGGCATTGGCCCGCACACGAAAGTCCACCGGCAGTTTGCGCCCGTCGTTGCCACGCAGATTGTCTGCTTCATAGTGGTTGACGAACAGCTGGCCATAGAAGCCCGGTGGCGGCATGGCGCCGGACATGTAGTTCTCGGCCCCCAGTGGATACGAGGTGCCACCCCCTTCGGTGGCATGGGTCAAGTTGGCGGCGCCGAACAACGAGGCACACACGGCAAGGCGAAGCAGGTTCGCTAGGGTCGGGTTCATCGGGTCAACCTTTGTTGTTGTTATCGGTCGGGTGCACGCCGGCCCCCCGCAATCGGGGCGCCGGGCTTGAAGGTGTTCAGATGCGTTTGAACAGGGCCGAACGCTGGCCTTCGGCAGCACCATCGGCAGCGCTGTAGAAGCGCTCCATGAAGATGTCGCGTTCGAACAGGCGGCCTTGCATCAGGCAGGTGATGGCCGCATCGATCATCGGTGGCGGGCCGCACAGGTAGGCCTTGTGACCGTTGAAGCGGCCATCGAAATGCTGCCTGGCCGCGTCGTGCACATAGCCGCGCACACCTTGCCACTGCTCGTCCTCAGCAGCCTGGCTAAGAGCAGGCACGTAGCTGAAGTTGGCATGGCGCTCGGCCAGCGCCTCGAACAACTCGCGGTTGTACAGTTCAGCTCGGGTACGGGCGCCCTGGAACAGTGTGATGCGCCGGGTATCGCCACGCGCCAGCAAGTCGAGAATCATCGACTGCGGGCTGGAAAGCCCCGAGCCGCCAGCGATGAAAATCAGGTCACCCGGCTGTGAGCCGCGCACGAAGAACTGCCCGTAAGGGCCGGACAGCGCCAGCGCATCGCCCACCTTGAGCTGCTGGTGGATGTACCCGGTGGCCACGCCGCCTTCTACCAGACGCACGTGCAGTTCCACCTCGTCGGCCTGCTGGGGCGGGTTGGCCAGGGAAAACGCACGGGAGCCTTCGATACCTGGCAGCTGCAAGTTCACGTACTGCCCGGCCTGGAAGGCCATCGGCCGGTCGAGCTTGAGGTGCACGCCGCGAATGGTCGGCGACAGTTCCACCAGCTGGGTGACCACCGCACGGTAGTCCTGCACCGGCAGGCCGGCGAAGTCCGGGTCGACATCGATGTCGGCCTCGATCACCAGGTCACTCTGCGGGATGGCGCAGCAGGCCAGCACCTTGCCCTCGTCGCGTTCCATGTCCATCAGGGCGAAGGACGATGCAGCGCCGAGGTCGACTTCGCCTTCCAGCACCTGGCATTTGCAGGTGGCACAAGTGCCGTGGCCACAGGCAAACGGCAGCCAGACGCCCTGGCGCAGGGCGGCTTCCAGGATGGTCTGGCCCTCCTCCACTTCGATCTGCTCACCGGTAGGTTCGATGGTGACTTGATAGCTCATGGCGGCATTCCTCAGTTGTGGCTGCCGCCCAGGCCTTCGAGGCCGGGGGTGTGCAGGTGCAGCAGGCTCTTGTGGGCAACCCCGTTGGCGGCCAGGCCACGGGCCAGGTCAGGCGTGAACGGCTGCTCGTCAAGGCGCCAGCGGGCGGCGGCAAAATCGACCTGTGCAGCATCCGGGTGCAGGGCAATGGCCGGCTTGACCACCTGTTCGATGAAGGCGGCAAAAGGCAGCGCCGGGTCCACCGGCAAGGTGAACGGTGCGCAGAACAGCAGGTGGTTTTCCCAGCACAGGTACACCAGCTGGGCGCCGTGGAAATTGGCCTGGCAGTCCAGGGGTTGAGCGGTGTAGCGGCCGATGGCGGTCACGGGCATGGCGTTGGTCCTCTTGTTCTTGTGAAAACCAGGGCGCAACAAGCGCGCCCTGGCAGATCGGCACTTCAGACAACCTTGCGTTCGGCACCCTGCAGCGCCTGCCAGCGCTGCTGTTCGGGCGAGCCCTGGTACTCGAAGTTGTCCTGGCCGGGGGTGATGTTGTAGTAGTCGCGCACCACCGACTCGACATCGCCGCCCCCGCAGTTGCCCTGCAGGATCTGGTGCACCGGCAACCAGGCCTGCACGTACTTGTCCGGCTCGAAGGCGAAGATGTCGCAGCAACCATCGGAGCAGAAGTGGTAGCGCTCGCCCTCGTGCACCAGGCTACGGTGGCTCAATTGCGTCGGCGCATCCGGCTCGGTGAAGGCCAGCGGGATCTGGCAGATCTGGCACAGCATCGGCAGCGTCGGGTTGTAGAAGCGCTCACCGCGCGCCTGCAATTCGCGCCAATGCTCGTAGCGCGGGCGGTAGTAGCGGTCGAAGGTGTCCGGGTACTTGGCCGACAGCCAGTCCAGTTCTTCGTCGGTAGGGATCCAGGTGTGGAAGTTGGTGGCCTGGCTGTACTGGTAGAAGATCGACCAGGCCTGGTGGCTGATGTGCTCTTTGCCGATGGTGGTCTGCTCGACGTATTTCGGCGGGCGAATGCCATAGCGTTCCAGGTCCTTGAACAGCGCGCCGCCGGCCTCCTCGAAATACACCTCCCAGGCTTCGGCCCAGGACATCACTTTGTTTGGCAGCATGTAGTCCATCATCATGCCGACCAAGGTCAGCAGCCGGTAGCCGCGCCAGAACCACTTGTCGATCCAGCGTTGCACGATAGGCACGTTGTCCTCGTGCTGCTCCAGCAGGAACTTGATCACCTCCAGGCCCAGGGTCATGTGCCGGGCTTCATCGGACTGCGCCGAGAAACCGAAGGTGACCGTGGCCATGTCGCCGTTGAATGCCGCACCCGACATGAATGGCACGAACAGCAGGTTGGTCAGCACGTACTCGAACGAGAACGAAATGGCGGTAAGGAACTCGAACGGGCCCGCCGTGCGGGCATCCTCGAAGAACGACTTGGGCACCGACAGGAACCACACCCGGTCGTGCATGTGGGCAAAGTCATGCAGGCCGTTGAAGTGCTTGTTGTAGTGGCTCATGGCGTGCACCTGGGTCTGCACGTGGCGCAGCTCGTCGATGGCCTGCATCTGGCAGGCCACCCGTGCGCCGGCACCGCCAAAGTGCCGGCCAACCCGGGCAAAGCCCTGATAGGCCTGGTACTCCAGGGGTGTGACGCCACTCAGGAACAACTTCAGGGCGTTGACATAACGGGCGTCGGAAATGTTCTGGTGGCCGTTGTTCTGGGCAAAGGCATCGAAGATGGCGTACAGCTTCTTTTCTTTTTCGGCCTGGTACTTCCAGTAGGCGTCCATGGTCAGGCGGAACGGGTCTTCCCACTTGTCCCAGTCGGTGATCTTGATGCCTTCGAACCGCTCGTAGGGGTAGATGTCTTCCTTGCTCTGGTAGCTCGGCTCCCAGCCCAGGTCACGGGTCAGGCAGCGGTACTTGTCTTTCTGGTTGAGGCGCTTGGCGGCCATGGTGGTCTCCCTTGTTCTTGTCGTTGTGCGGATCAGTTCCAGTGCAGGGCGAAGCAGTCTTCGTCTTCCTCGACGTTGCCGCCGAGGGTGATCACGTCGATCAGCATTTCCTGCACGTCCCATTCACGGCCAAGCTTGTCTTCCACCGTGGCGCGGTGAATTTCCAGGCGCCCTTCGGCCTGCACGCGGATCATCGCCGGCTGGTGCTGCACCTGGGCATGGGGGTTGTCCTGGGTGATGGCCTCGACGATGTAGCGGGCGCTGTCGTTGTCCTGGAAGGCGATATAAACGAGGGAAGTCATGCGGCATCTCCACTGAGGCCGAGTTTTTTCAGGCGTGCGCCGAAGGCACTGTCACAGGCATCCAGCGCGTCGCGGCCGGGGCCGGCCTCGGCCAGTGGCAGCAGCGCTTGCACGGCGCGGCCGCGCCATTGGCTGACCCAGCCCTCGATCAACTGACGGTTGTGCGGGCTTTCGGCAACCACGGTCTTGACCAGGGCATCGACCCAGCGCTGGCTCTCGGCGAACCACAGGCGCATGAACTCGGTGAGCATGCCCAGCTGCCCTGCCCCGGCGGCCACCAGTTGCGCGTCGAAGTGCTCGAACAACAGCGGGTACAGCAGGCCATCGCTGACCAGGTTCTGCGCCAGGCTCAGTTCGAACCAATCGCGCAGCACCAGGCTGTCCTCCACGTAACGGCGCAGCCCTTGCCAGGCTGGCTCGTCCAGCCAGCGCTGCTTGGCTTCGGCCAGCAGTGCCAGGCCGTCGTCCTCCAGCAACAGCCCCATGCGCGACAGATATTGGGCAATGGCCAGGCGGTCCATGGCGTGGAACATGTGCATCTGGGTGACGCTGGTGCCGAACGCGTCGGCGGCAATGCCACTGTTGTTCATGTTGGCGCCCAGTTCGGCATGGCGCAGCGGTAGCAACAGGCGCGCGATCAGGGCGCGGGTTTCGGCAGGCAGGCTGGTCAGCAGTTCGCGTTTTTCGCAGAAGGCAAAACTGTGCTCGGCGTTTTCCTGCATGCGGGCCCGGGCCTGCACGTAGGTGCCGTAGTAATACTGGCGCGGGTCGCTGACGGCGTACCAGTCGGCCATTTGCACGGCAGTGCGGCTGGGGTCGTTGAGCAGCTTGTCGGGCTGCCACAGCGGGCGGTAGTGGAAGTTGCTGGCGGCTTCGATGTCGAAGCTGGCTTCCTGATAACGGCTGGCCGGCTTGTCACCGAAACGGCGGCGGGTGTGGCTGAAGGTCTGGCGGATCGGCTCGACCGTGGCCGTCTTGATCTCGATACTCATGCAAGGCGTCCTGTACTTGTTGTTGTGGGGATGCAATGCGCCGGCAAGCGGCGCTTCACTCGTCCGCGTCGCGGCTTTCGCCATAGCGCCACTTCTGCATGTCGGCATCGACGGCAGCGGCCATCGCGGCATCCATGTGGCGCACTCGGTTGCTGGCGCAGAAGCTGGCGAAGGCAGTGCGCGGCAGGACCAGTTCGACGAACAGGTCCGGGTAACCGATGGCGAAGTCGAACTCGACAAAGGCCGCATCCGGTTCGCTGCGTACGCGGACGTAGCGCGGCATCTGTTCGAAAGAAGGGGTGGCTGAGGTCATGCGCTGGTGCTCCGGCTGGACGTGCCAAGGGCTAGAGCAACGGCTGTGCCAGGTACTTTCAAATCAAATAAAAATTCATTCAACTCATTGTTTTTTATGAGTTTTAATTTCTACTGACGCTAACCGGACGTGGCCCTGCCCGCGCACAGAAGCCTGCCCGTTTGATCATTTGCTCAATCGGGCCAAGGCGGATGGAGCAAATGGCCAATGCGGCCAGCGATTGACTTTTGCGCGGCTTTCAGGCGGTTTAGAAAAGAGAGCGACCCGGGCCTTGCCTGCAACACCGAGGTCGTTTCGGCGTGACCGATAAACCCGCCCAGCCTGAGCGGGTGCACGCCAAATCCCCATACAACTACAAGCAAGGGGCGCAAGCGAATGATTACCCAGTACAGGGCGCCTGAACCTGCACCGGCGCTGAAAGACCTGACCGAGCGGGTACGGTTCGAAGGCACCGAAGGCAAGATCTGGCTGGACGAACAACGCATGCTGCTGGTGCAAGCTGCGACCATGGCCAGCATGCGTCGCGAGCTGATCGAAATGCTCGGCGAAGAACGGGCCAAAGGCTTCTTCCTACGCCTGGGCTACCAGTCAGGCCTGAAGGACGCCGAGCTTGCCCGCAAGCTGCGGCCCAACGGCAACCCGGTGGAAATGTTCTTCATCGGCCCGCAGTTGCACTCGCTCAAAGGCATGGTCAAGGTGCGCCCGCAGCAACTGGAAATCGACCTGGACAACGGCCACTTCTACGCCGACATCGAGTGGCAGGATTCCTTCGAGGTGGAAAACTGCCAGTCAGAAGGCCTGCATTCCGAGCAGCCGGTGTGCTGGATGCTGCTCGGCTACGCCATCAGCTACAGCTCGTTCTTCCTTGGCCGTCAGGTGCTGTACAAGGAAGTCAGCTGCCGTGGCTGCGGTGGTAGCGAGTGCCGCATCATCGGCAAGCCGGTGGAGCAATGGGACGATGCCGAGACCTTCCTGCGCTACTTCCAGAGCGACCCGGTAATCGACGAGCTGCAATCGCTGCAGGTGCAGGTAGCCAACCTGCGCCAGCGCCTGCAATACGAGTCAGGGCAGTTCTACGGCATTGGCCAGTCGGCGGTTTACCGGCGCTGCTGCGCGCTCACCGACAAGGTCGCCCCAGGCAAGGCCTCGGTATTGCTGCTGGGTGAAACCGGGGTGGGCAAGGAAGTGATCGCCCGCAGCCTGCACCTGCGCAGTGAGCGTGCCGGCGCGGCATTCGTCGCGCTGAACTGCGCGACCATCCCGCCAGACCTGATCGAAGCCGAGCTGTTCGGCGTCGAGAAAGGCGCCTACACCGGCGCCCAGCAGGCTCGCATGGGGCGCTTCGAGCGGGCCAACGGCGGCACGCTGTTCCTGGACGAGATCGTCGAGTTAACCCCGCGAGCCCAGGCCAGCCTGCTGCGCGTGCTGCAGGAGGGCGAACTGGAGCGGGTGGGCGACAGCCGTACGCGGCCGGTGGACGTGCGGGTGATCGCTGCCACCCACGAGAACCTCGAACAAGCGGTCAAGGACGGGCGTTTCCGTGCCGACCTGTTCTACCGGCTTAACGTGTTCCCCGTGCACATTCCGGCGCTGCGTGAGCGCCGCGAAGACATCCCGCTGCTGATCGAACACTTTCTCGGCCGCCTGCACCAAAGCTACGACAAGAAAACCCGTGGCCTGAGCGACCGAGCGCTGCAGGTGTGCTTGCAATACGACTGGCCAGGCAACATCCGCGAGCTGGAAAACCTGATGGAGCGCGGCGTGATCATCACCGACGAGAACCAGAGCATCGGCCTGGACGCGCTGTTCCCGCATGAGCCGCCGGCTATCGACAGCATCGGCCTGGGTAGCGATGGCCGGCTGGTCGCGGCCAGTGACCAGGCTGCGCCTGGCTGGGTGGCGCAGATTCTCGACAGCGGTACTGGCCTGGATGCCGTCGAAGACGCGCTGATGCAGGAAGCCATGCAGCGCTGCGGGCAGAATGTTTCTGAAGCCGCGCGCCTGCTCGGCGTAACCCGCCCTGCCCTTGCCTATCGGCTGAAGAAAGCCCCCGACAAGCCTTGAGCATTTGCGCAATGACACTGGCGCAGGTTGATCAAATGATCGAGCCTGCGCCCGCTTTCACCCCCCGCCTGAACAACAAAACTGCCTGATTTCAGCGTGTTACCAACCTGGCATTGCATTTGCTCAAGCCTTTGCACCGCAATAACAACAACGACCGGTGAGGCAACCATGACTGTAGCGATATCCCATTCCCCCGACGTGCAGGCCTTTTTCGCCAAGGCCGCAGGCATTGGCAACGACCAGGGCAACCCACGCCTGAAGCAGGTCGTGCTGCGCATCCTGCAGGACAGCGCCAGGCTGATCGAAGACCTGGCGATCAGCGACGACGAATTCTGGCTAGCGGTGGACTACCTCAATCGCCTGGGCGGGCGCAACGAAGCGGGCCTGCTGATGGCGGGGCTTGGCCTGGAGCACTTCCTCGACCTGCTCAGCGATGCCCGCGATCGCCAGGCCGGCTATGCCGGCGGTACACCGCGCACCATCGAAGGCCCGTTGTACGTGGCTGGCGCGCCGCTGTGCGAAGGCGAAGCTCGGCTGGACGATGGCCACGACCTGGGCCAGCCAATGCTGCTCGAAGGCCAGGTGCTGGACGTGCACGGCAAACCGCTGGCCGGGGCCATCGTCGATGTGTGGCACGCCAATACCCAGGGGCTGTACTCCTACTTCGACACCAGCCAGGCCGAGTACAACCTGCGCCGGCGTATCCGCACGGATGCCCAGGGCCGCTATCGCGCCCGCAGCATCGTACCCAGCGGCTATGGCTGCCCGGCCGACGGGCCGACCCAAGCCTGCCTGGACCAGTTGGGCCGCCATGGCCAGCGGCCCGCGCATATCCACTTTTTCATCAGCGCACCGGGGTATCGGCACCTGACCACGCAGATCAACCTGGCGGGGGACGAATATTTGTGGGATGACTTTGCCCATGCCACCCGTGACGGGCTGGTGGGTGAGGTTGAACAGCTTGCGGACGGAGTGGCGCGGGTGGTGTTCGATTTTTGCCTGCAGGCGGCGGCCAGCGCCGATGATGAACAGCGCAGCCAGCGGCCTCGGGCTTTGCAAACAAGTACCGATTGATTTAGCAGGGGCAGTCCACTCTGTGGGAGCGGGTTTACCCGCGAACACCGGCACAGCCGGTGCCAGGCACCGCGTTGGATTCTTCGCGGGTAAACCCGCTCCCACAGGGCACTCGGACTGGCTGCGAAATCAGTGTCGTGCCAACCCGGCTATCGCAAGGCAGCCTCCAATCATTGGCGCCATCGGCCACCCTGCACTAGCGTTGTGCTACCAGCCAGCCCCAACGTTCATGCGGAGCCTTCACCCATCATGCCGGACCTGCGCCCGAACCCGACGCTGCGCCTGGAGTACCGTGCCGAGCAGCCGATTCATCAGGCTTTTCTCAAGCAAGCCAGCCGCTGCCCGGATGCCACTGCCATCATTGCCCAGCACACCACCTGCAGCTACACCCAACTGGAGCAGATCAGTCAGGGCATTGCCGCATTTTTGGTAGAAAACGCTGCCAGCGGCGCCGATCGTGTGGTCATCGTCGCCAGCCGAGGCGCTGCGCTGGTGTACGCCATGCTCGGCTGCCTGCGCGCCGGCCTGGCCTTCACCGTGGCCGACGCCGCCAACCCCGCCGTGCGCATCAAGCAAATCGTCAGCACCCTGAAGCCTGCCGTGGTCCTGCGCTGCGGCGAGGCAACCGTGGACGCCGGCCAGTTCATTGTCGCTGCGGTGCCAGAAGCCCCCACTGCAGCACAGCAAGCCTTCCCTCGCCAACCTGTCGCGCTGCCCGCTGTCAGCCCCGAGCAACCGGCCTACATCACCTTCACCTCGGGCAGCACCGGCGAGCCCAAGGGCATCGTCACCCACCACGCGCCGTTGGTGCACTTCATCGACTGGCATGTGCAACAGCATGGCTTCACCCAAGCTGACACCTTCTCGCTGCTTTCCGGCCTGGGTCATGACCCGGTGTACCGCGACGTGTTCACGCCACTGTCGATCGGCGCGACCCTCGCCTGCCCGGCCCAGTCGACCTTGACCGACCCCTCACGGCTGGCCAGCTGGATTCACCAGCACGGCGTGAGCGTGATCCACCTCACCCCACCACTGGGCAAACTGATCGAAACCGGCGCACACATGAATAGCCAGGTGCTCGGCCAACTGCGCTACCTGTTCTGGGGCGGTGATGCGCTCAGCCCGGCGCAGTACCAGCAGGTGCGCGCCATCGCACCGAATGCCGTCAATGTGAACTTCTACGGCACCACCGAAACCCCGCAAGCCATGGCTTTCCATACCCTCGAACCGGAGGCGGTCGATGCCCGCGTACCCTTGGGCAAAGGCATTGCCGATGCGCAGTTGCTGGTGGTCAACCCGGCCAACCAGTTGGTCAGCGAAGGTGAAACCGGCGAAATCCTGATCCGCAGCCCGTACCTGTCGCTGGGCTACTGGAACGACCCGGCATTGACCGAGGCCAAGTTCATCGCCAACCCGTTCACCGGCAGTGCAAGCGACCGCTGTTATCGCACCGGTGACCTGGGCGCCTACCTGGCCGATGGCAGCGCCAGTTTTCTGGGGCGCGGTGACAGCCAGGTGAAAATCCGCGGCCATCGCATCGAGCTGGCGGAAATCGAGAACGCCATCACCCGTCAACCACACATCGGGCAATGCGTGGTGGTGGCCAACCAGGATGGCGGGGCGACCCGCCTGGTTGCCTATTGCGTCGCACAGCAGGCTACCCGGGCTGACGAGCTGCGCCAGGCGCTCGCCGGCCAGTTGCCGGACTATATGGTGCCGGCGCTGTTCGTGTTCCTGGATGCCCTGCCGCTCACGCCCAACGGCAAGGTCGACAAACGCGCCCTGCCCGCCCCCTTCGACGACGGTGCCAACCAAGCGCTGTCCCCGCTGGCCGAAAAGCTCAGCACGGCCTGGGCACGCATTCTCCAGGTGCCGCGCCTGGACGCCAGGTTGAGCTTTGTCGAACTGGGCGGCGACTCGCTGTCGTTCGTGCAAGCCTCGCGGGTACTGGAGGAACTCATAGGCCACCTGCCAGAGCGCTGGGAAACCCTGCCGGTGTGCCAGCTCGCCGAATTGAGTGCGCCGCCCAAGGGTGTGTGGCGGGTGATGGAAATGCCAGTCTTCGTGCGGATGCTCGCCATCATCCTGATCGTGGTCGGCCACCTCAGCGAGTTCGACCACTGGCTGATCGTCGGCGAAACCTCGGTACTGTTTCTGGTCTCCGGCATCAGCCTGGCGCGCTTCCAGCTCAAGGCCATCGAAGAGCGGGGCGATGCGCGCACCTTGCTCAGGTCACTGGCAGCCATCGTGGTGCCGACGCTGTTGTACACAGCACTGATCCAGCTGGTGTTCGACCGGTTGCACTGGCAATCGCTGCTGCTGGTGTCCAACTGGTTCCCGGCCAGCGAGGTCAGCCTGTTCAACTACTGGTACATCGAAGTGCTGGTGCAGATGATCGTGATCATTGGCCTGCTGCTGTCGATCAGGCGCGTGCGCCGGGTCGTCGTGGCCGACCCGTTCCGCTGCCTGATCATCTCGGCCTGTGCGCTGGTGGCGCTGGATGTGCTCATCAACCAGTTCGTATTCGACGCCAGTGCCCTGCTCCACCGGGTACCGCAGCACTTCCTGGCGGTGATGGTGCTGGGCATGGCCGTGCACCACGCCGACACCACCGCACGTAAATGGGTGGCCAGCGCAGTAGCCGTGCTGGTGGTCGGCGAGCTGGACCTGATGGCGGTGGCCGGTGTTGGCTGGGAAGCGTTCACGCGCTATGTCGACATCGCCCTGCCGGCGATGCTGGCGCTGATCTGGTTTCGCTCGGTGCCGGTCCCGGCCCTGGTTGCCCGGGCAGGCGCCGTGATCGCCTCTTCAACCTTGTTTATCTACCTGACGCATTTCCAGTTCCAGTCCGTGGCGGACCATGTGTCCAGGCACCCGCTGTTCGAGGTGGCCCTGGCACTCGCTGGTGGGGTGCTGGTGGCCTATTGCTGGAATACCCTGATACGTCTGCTGTTTACCCGCAGAAACAAGCACAACCCGGCGCGCGGAGCAGACCCTGCCGAGCGCGCCACCTCAGCCTGAGCTGACTTGCCGGCACAGGAGCAGTGATTGCAAAGCCTGAAACACTCTGCCTAAAATGCGAACCATTAACATTTGCAAGCATTTTCAGGCGGCATGGATGAGCACCCCGGACGTAGCGTTCACTTCTCAAGTCAGCCAGCTATACCGGGCCCAGAGCAAATGGCTGCATAACTGGCTTAAACCGCGAGTCAACTGCAGCCACCTGGCCGCAGACCTCGTTCAGGATGTGTTCGTGCGCGTCATGTCTGCCGCCGACGCTGCGGTAAAACTCGAAGCCGTGCGCGAACCCAAAGGTTACCTGGCAACCATCGCACGCCGTCTGATGATCGACCACCTGCGCCGCGTGCACCTGGAACGGGCCTGGCTGCAGGTGCTCGCCGAGCAACCCGAAGCACTGGACATCTCCCCCGAGCAACGCCTGGCCCTGCTGCAAACCCTGTTCGAACTCGACGCCATGCTGGCCTCGCTCGGGCCCAAGGTGCGCGAGGCATTTCTGCTTTCGCAGATCGATGGCATGCCCTACAAGCAAATCGCCGCGCAGCTGGGCATTTCCGAAGTCAGTGTGCGCCGTTACGTTGCCAAAGCGGCCGAGCACTGCATGATCTACAGCCTTGGCCTAGGCCTGTGAGCGTGCACCTGGATGCCGAGCAGCGGGCTTCGTTGCGCCAGGCTGCGCACTGGTTCAGCCAGCTCAACAGCGGTGACGTGCAGGCCAGTGACTATTCAGCCTGGCAGCTGTGGCTGAATGCGACACCCGTCAATAGCTGGGCCTGGCAGCAGGCCGAGCGGCTGCAAACGCGCATGGCAGCAAGCGAAAACCCCGCTTCGGCACGCGTGCTGGCGCTGGCGGCACACGGCCGGCACGCTGGCCGGCGGCGGGTGGTCAAGGCCGGCTTGGTGCTTCTGGGCGGCGGTGCTCTGAGCCTGGGTGGCTACCGGGAGGTGAAGCAGTCTGCGTGGCTGGCAGACGTGCGTACCGGCGTAGGCGAACAGCGTTCGCTACTGCTGAACAATGGCACTGCGGTGGTCCTCAACACTGCCTCGGCAACGGATGTAGGTGACCTGCGCGAAGCGCCGTGGCTGCGCCTGCGCCAAGGTGAGTTGATGGTAACGGTGCCGGCACGCCAGACCTGTAAAGTCGTTACCCGTAACGGCACCATCGAGGCCGGCGAAAGCCGCTTTGCCGTGCGGCTGTTCGAAGACAGCAGCAGCCTTGAGGTGTTCGCCCAGCAGGCACAGGTGAAGCTGGCTTCGGGCCAAACCCTTCAGCTAGCGAGCGGCCAGCGTTGCCAGTTCAACGAACAGGGCTTCTCCTCGGTGGAAGCTGTCGCGCTGGCAGCTGATGCCTGGGGCCAGGGTTTGCTGATTGCCAACGATCAGCGCCTGGACACGTTCATCGCCAACCTTTCACGCTACCGCCCGGGCTGGCTGCGCTGCGCGCAGTCGGTGGCAGGCCTACGCATCAGCGGCACCTACAAGCTGAGTGATACCGACCAGATTCTGCGGGCACTGGCCACGTCCCTGCCGGTGCAGGTGCAAGCGCGCACACGCTACTGGGTAACGGTCACGGCGGTGTAAATAAACTCGCCCTACCTGATCACTTTGCTGCGGCTTATCCGACTCATAGGTAACCCGACACTTACCTACATGAGAAACGCAAACATGACCCGCCGCTTCAACCCCAGGCCTTTCACTGCGCCAGGCCTGCGCACCTGCCTGATGCTGGCTGCCCTGCTCGGTGGGCCCGGCGCCGCCTGTGCCAGCCAAGCCCATGATTACCACCTGCCGCAGGGTGACTTAGGCGAAACACTGACTCAGTTCGCTGCGCAGTCCGGCATCGTGCTGTCGTTCGACACGCACTTGACGCGCGGTAAACGTTCGCCGGCACTCGACGGGCGCTATGGCGTAGAGCAGGCCTTGCGAATGCTGCTGGGCGGTACCGGGTTGCAAGCCATACAGGAAAGTGACGGGCGCTATTCGCTGCTGTTGAACACCGGCGAGGGCGATGTGGTGGAGTTGGCACCCAGCCGCGTCGATGCCCTGGGGTTGGGTAACGTCACCGAGGGTACCGGTGCGTACACCACCGGTGGTTCTACCACTGCAACCAAGCTGCCACTGACCCTGCGTGAGACACCGCAGTCGGTCAGCGTGATCACTCGCCAGGTCATGGACGACCACGGCTCGCAAGACATCGGCGACGTGCTGCGCAACACGCCCGGGGTGTCAGTCCAGGCTTATGACAGCGAACGCATGGAGTACTCCGCACGCGGCTTTGCCATCACCAATTACCAGTACGATGGCATCAACACCATCTATGACGGGGTCTACGACGAGGGCGTAACCCATGTCGACATGGCCGCCTATGACCGTATCGAAGTCATCAAGGGCGCGACCGGCCTGATGACCGGCTCTGGCGACCCATCTGCCACGGTCAACCTGGTGCGCAAGAAGCCCACTCACGACTTCAAGGCGTCGATCACCGCCAGCGCCGGCTCCTGGGACAACTACCGTACCGAAGGTGACATTTCCGGTTCGCTCAACGACAGCGGTAGCGTGCGCGGCCGCCTGGTGGGTGCCTACCAGGATCGCAAGTCGTACCTGGACCACTACAAGCAGAAAAAGGACGTCTACTACGGCATTGTCGAAGCCGACCTGACACCCGACACGCTGCTGACATTCGGCATCGACAACCAGGCCACTACCCCGCGCGGGTCGTCCTGGACCGGCAACCCGACGTACTTCTCCGACGGCAGCCGCACCGACTTTTCGCGCGCACACAACCCGGCAGCCGACTGGAGCCGTCGCGACTTCCAGTCCACCACCTACTTCAGCTCGCTGGAGCAGGCCCTGGTCAATGACTGGAAGGTCAAATTCAGCCTCAACCACATGATCAGCGATCACGACACACGCCTGGCTTCTGCCAGCGGCGGCAACCCGGACCCGGTCACCGGCGAAGGGATGTTCCTGTATTGGGGGCGCTGGGAAGGCCACCGCGTGCAAAACACCGCAGACTTGAATGTATCCGGGCCGTTCACCCTGTTCGGCCGCGAGCATGACCTGGTGGCAGGCTTCATGACCTCGCATTCGCGGCAGACCGGTGATACCTACGACGGCAGCGCATTCGAGAGGGTGCCCGGTTCCATCTTCGACTGGAACGGCAAACTGCCCGAGCAGCACTTCCCGAAAAACGGCGACTACACCACCACGCAAAGCCAGAACGGCGCCTATGTGGCCACCCGCCTGCGGCCGACCGACAAGCTTTCGGTCATCCTCGGCACCCGCGTCAGCACCTTCAAGTACAACGATGATGAAGACTATTACCCAACGTCTTCGCTGAGCGACACCCACGCGAGCTACAAGGAAAACGGTGTGGTCACCCCCTACGCGGGCGTGGTCTATGACCTGGACGACACCTACTCGGCCTATGCCAGCTACACCTCCATTTACCAGCCGCAAGTGTACAAGGACATCAACGGCGCGACCTTGGCACCGGTGGAAGGCGATGGTTATGAAGCAGGTTTCAAGGCCGCCTGGTTCGATGGCCGGCTGAACGGCACCCTGGCGTTCTTCCGCATCGAGCAAGATAACGTCGCCTCCAACGTCGGCACCAACCCGGTAACCAACGAAGGCATCTACAAAGCTATCGACGGTGCAACCACCAAAGGTGTCGAACTGGAACTGGCCGGCGAACTGGCGCCCGGCTGGAACATCACCGCCGGCTATACCTATGCCCGTACCCGCGATGCCGACGACCAGCGGATATTCGGCTTCCCGTTGGCAACCACCAAGCCTGAACACGTAGTGCGGCTGTTCAATACCTACCGCCTGCCTGGTGTACTCGATCCGGTGACCGTAGGCGGCGGGCTGAGGTGGCAAAGCGGCTTCTATGGCAACATCTACAGCCCGGTCGCCAATGACTACACCCGCATCAAGCAAGGCGGCTACACCCTGGTCGACTTGATGGCCCGCTACCAGTACAACGAGCACCTGAGTTTTACGGTCAACGCCAACAACGTGTTCGACAAGGTCTACCTGACCGGGCTGGGCAACTTCGATACGACCTACTATGGCGAACCACGCAACCTGATGGTCACCACCCGCTGGGATTTCTGACCGGTCTGCGACTCAGCGCCCAGCCCGCCGGGCATCTACCAGTCCTGACACATTGGCTGCGGCCCCGGCAGGCTGGGGAATAGCGGTAGCACCTCTTGCGCCAGCTCCTGGAGGATATCTGCCACAGGCCGTTGCGCCTTGTGAATGCCCAGCGCGGCATGGTTGACCCCTGCCGCCTGCCACTCGCCTAGCAAGTCGATCAGCCCCTGACGCCCGGTTTTCAACACGTAGCCGCCCTGCACGGGTGTGCGTGGAAAATGCGGGTCATCGACCAGGTCAATCCACTCGTTGGTCATGTGCGGGCGGAAGCCGCCGCCAGGGATTGCGGCACGCCAGGCGCGGACCTTCTCGGCCAGGCGCGTGCGCCCCATGGCATCGTGGGTGGCGTCCGGGTAGCTCAGCCAGCCGTCGGCATACTCGCCCAGCCACTCCAGGCTTTGTTGCGAACGGCCGGTAACCACCAACGGAATACGCCCACTCAGCGGCCTGGGCAACAGCTGGGCATCGCGCACCAACCCCAGAGGCGAGTCGATCGACGTGTGCCCCGCCAGCAATCGGCGCACATAGTCCACCGCCAGGGCAAAACGCTCGCCGCGCGCTTCATGGGCCAGGCCATAAGCGGGGAACTCAACGGCGCGGTCACCCGAGGCAATACCCAGCACCAGCCGCCCGCCCGACAGGCAGTCCAGTGTCGCCGCTGCTTTTGCCAGGTCGATGGGGTGACGCAAGGTGAAAATGGCACTACCGGTGGCCAGTGCTACGCGTTGGGTCTGAGCGGCCAGGAAGGCCAGGTAGGCGAATGGGTCGAACACCTGCCCAGCATCACCGAACGATGGGTCGAACAATGGCACGTCGCGCACCCACACGGCAGCGAAGCCCAGCCGGTCAATGGCCCGCACCTGTTCAGCCTGGCCCAGCAATACATGCATGTCGCCCTGGTAGGCGCGCAATGGCAGGAACACGCCCAGCGTCAGCCGCTGGGGGGCGAACATACGGCAGTAACCGGGGTGGTTGGCAAACGCGCTGGCATCGGCGCCGCGAGTAACAGCCGACAACGTCGGATCGTAAACGGACATTCTATCAATCCCTCAGAAAAACTAATGTTTGGCAGTTGATCCGAGCGTTATCCTATTCACCACTGGTTGGAATAAGAAACGATATGTTCTGCCATATAACTTTAGATTTTCTAAACACAGGAGCAGCCCATGGGCGCCGTCTTGCCCTTGCTTGCCTTGCGCGCGTTCTCCGAAACAGCACGTCTTGGCACCTTGAAAGCCGCCGCCGAGCATATGGGGGTGACGCCGAGCGCGATTAGCCAGCAGATACGCCTGCTCGAGGAGCGCCTGGGCGTCACGCTGCTGGTACGCACCCGACAGGGCGTGCAACTGACCGACGCCGGCACCACGCTGTATCCGGGCTTGTCACGCGGCTTCGGGCAGATCGAAAGCGCCTTGGCCGAACTGCAAACCGTGGCCCGCACGCCCACCCTGACCGTCAGCACCGTGCCTGCCTTCGCCGCGACCTGGCTGGTACCGCGCCTGGGCGATTTCAATGCCCGCCACCCGGACATCGAGGTGCGGGTAGAGGCGTCAGCGAAGCTGGTGGACTTGCAACGCGACCGCGTCGATGTGGCGCTGCGTCATGGCCTGGGGCATTACCCTGGGCTGCAGAGCATCGCCCTGATGGCACCTGTGCTGTTGCCGGTGGCAAGCCCTGCGCTGCTGGCCAGCGGGCCAGCGATCGAAGCCCCCGCGGACTGCCTGTATTATCCGTTGCTGCAAGATGGCGAACGTGCCGACTGGCCCTTGTGGCTGCAGGCGCATGGTTGCACCGTGGATGGCCGCTGCAGCCGCGGCCCGAGCTTCGATGAAGACCTGCTGCTGTTGCGTGCGGCGCTGGCTGGGCAAGGTATTGCGCTGGTGCAGGACCACCACGCGCAAGAAGACCTGCGCAGCGGCAGGCTGGTGGTAGCGGTGGACAGGCCATGGCCGGCGCGGTTCGCCTACTATGCCGTGGCCCACCAGCAAGCACTGAAACGCCCGCAGGTGCGGGCGTTCATAGACTGGGTCACAGACCAGGCACTGGGCAAATGGTAAGGGCGAATTGCACCTCTTCCATTTACCCCGCCTGCACGATGATCTGGCTCTGCAGGTCGCGAATCATCGCCTCCAGGGCCGGTTTCATGGCCGTGAAGTCTTCTGGCGTGCAAACCACATCCGGTCGGCTGAACTTGAAATGCCGCTCCACCACCACCGCATTGCCATCCTGGGTGTAACGCGCGCTGTAGTCGACATTGCCATCGTGCACCTTCACAGGCTTGGGGATCGCCAGCACGTTGACCTGGGCCGGGAACTCGAAGCGCGACGTTTCCACCGTGTCGTTGGAAATGCACACAAAGCTCTGGTTGCGGTCCTTTTCCAGGGTGAAGCTGTACACATTCTGCGAGATACCGCCCGCCAGGCTGGTCAGGGTCGCCACGCCCACCGGCCCTGGCAGGTTGACCAGGTTTTCCGTGCGCCCGTCGACGGTGCTGACAAAATCGCCATTGCCCACGAGCGGCGCGACCTTGAACGAACCACTGCCGCGCTGGCCGTAGGCGGCCAGCACTTTTTCCACCAGCATGTCGCGGTCTGCCGGTTTCATCAGTTGCAAGCCAAAGCGGCTCATCTCGCTGGCCCAGCCCTTCACCGTGGAAACGTTGGTGAAGTCGGCGGCACCATCGGCCTTGACCTTGAACAGCAAATCACTGGAAACCTGGTTCAGCTGCATGGCCGGGGTTTTGCCGAACTCGCCGGTGGCCGTCAGCAGCACGCGCTTGTTCAGCACGGTCAACGGCAGGTAACCCGCCGCGATCGACGGGTCGGTCGAGTCCAGGTACAAGTCCAGGCTCGGCACATAGGTGATCACATGGTTCAGTACACCCAAGGTCGGCACTTTGGGGAACACATAGGCGTTGCCCTGGTTCACCAGCGCCGGTGTGCTCCTGATACCTGCCGCGCTCAGCAGCGCCTCCAGCAGCGCAACATGGTCCTTGCAGTCGCCGTAGCGGTTGTCCAGCACGGTTTGCGCGGCATGCGGCACCACCCCGCCAGCACCGACATACACCGCCACATAGCGGATATTTTGGCGCACCCAATCACTGAGGGTCAGGGCCTTTTCCCGGGCTGTGGGCACACCGGCGGTCAGGCGCTTCGCCAGCTCGCTGATCTGAGGGGTGACCTCGACCGTGGCCCTGGTCTGATAGGCCTGGGCGAAGTCCTTGAACCCTAAGAACGTCGACACTGCCAGGTAGTGGCCGTAATCCAGGTACGACACCGCCCCCGTCTCGATCCGCGCCCGCGCCCCCGGTACATAGTCCCAGCGATACACTGTACGGCCATCACTCGTGGCAGGCGGCGACGCCTTGAAACCACGGGCATCGGCCTGCAGCGGCATGCCCTGGGGCATCTCGTAGGTCAGCGAAAACTGCCCGACCGGGTAGAACTGCGGCACGGTGATGTCTTCGAACTGCCCAGGGAACAATGGCGTAGAGCGGTTACGTTGATAACGCAGCACCAGCCGGTCACCCACCGCAACCTCGGGGAAGATGACCACCTTGTTGACCGAGTCCTGGAACATCGGTGCCTGGGCAGACGCCTGCTCTTGCTGCTCCTTGATGTGCGCGGCATCCACCTGCACTTTGCGCCCGTCGGGCTTTTGCGTATAAGCCTCGACCACTTCCAGCGTTTCCAGTGACCGGTTGTAGCTCAACGGGTGCTGGGCATTGGTCTTGATGGCGCGGTCTTCGTTGATCAGCATGACGCTGTCGACATCCAGACGGAAGCTGCCGTCTTTCTGTACCACGAACGTCTGCGCGATCTTCTCCAGGGTGACGGAACGGTCGGTGCCGTCGGTGAAGGCGTGGGCATGGCTACACCAGGCCAGGGTTACAGGCAGCAGAACAGCTGCCAGACGGAGCATTTTCAGCATGGAGATCCTTCTCGATCAGCGGTTTACAATCGACAATGATACGCATTGTCACCGCATGATGGCAAAGTGACTACATGCACTACCCTTGCATGGCCAGTTCGGCCAGTACTTCGGATGAGGTGGTGACCTGCCGAAAATGGTGCTTCCACAGGTCGATACCGAGCTTGCCCGAGCGGTCCAGCGAAGACCCTACCGTCATGTCTGTCACCAGCGTTGGCATCAACCCTGCGTCGAACAGGGCGAAGCCTGCGGCCAGCACACAGGTTTCGGTCTGCAACCCACACACCAGCACCCGTTCCACACCCAATTGCCGAATGTACTCAATCGCCTCGGCACGTTGCCCGTAGCCATGCTTGACGAATACCTGGTCGGCCTCGACCAGGCTTTCGTCCTCGGCGGCCGGGTGCCAGCCGAGCTGGCGCTCGAACGGCGTGACCTGTTCATCATGCAACTCGACCGAGGCAATGGTGGGGATGTTGGCCGACAAACGCCGCAGGCCATCGACCAGCCACTCGGGTGGGCTGAAGGTGGATTGGACATCGACGATGAGCAAAACCTGGCGCATAGCGTACTCCGGCCATAGGCAAATGGCGCGGAGTATAACGCGTGGCGCCGGGGCTTGATCACCAGTCGTAGGTCATCTCTACCGACGCTACCCGCTCCTGCCCGTAGTAGCAGCCAAATGCGTAGTTGCAGTCCGATACGTACTCGCGGTCGAAGATGTTCTGCACATTCACGCTGGCCTGCAGGCCACGCAGGCTTGGGTCGAGTTTGCCCAGGTCGTAGCTGACGGTAGCGTCATACACGGCATAAGCCGGCACATCGAAGGTATTGGCCGAGTTGCCCGGCTTGCGGCCGGTGTAACGGGCACCGGCGCCAAAGGTCAGGCCATTGAGCATGGCCTGGGTGAAGTGATAGTCCACCCACAGCGAGGCAGACACCGGGGCCTGCGACTCGTTGCGGTTGCCCTGGTCGCCATAGGTACTCTTGGTATAGAACGAGTCGATGTAGGTGGCAGCGGCCAGGACATCAACGTTCTCGATGCTGGATTTGAGCTCCAGCTCCACCCCACGCGAACGCACCTCGCCATTTTGCGACTCGTACTGCGGGTACTCGGTATCGCCGGTCAGCACGTTTTTCTGCTTCACCTGAAACACCGAGGCCGTGAACAAGGTGCCCTCGAACGGCTGATACTTCAGCCCCACTTCGTATTGCTCGCCCTCGGTGGGCTCGAACGCCTTGCCGCCACGCTCTGGGGCCGCCGTGCCCAAGGTTGGCAAGAACGACTGGGAATAGCTGACATAGGGTGCCAGGCCAAACTCGGTGACATAGGTGAGGCCGATGCGCCCGGTGAACTTGCTGTCACGCTGGGAAGCAATGCTGTGCGCCAACAAGTCTTTGTTGTCGATTTCGGCCCAGTCCTGGCGCCCGCCTACGGTCAGGATCCAGTTGTCCAGCTTGATCTGGTCCTGCAGGTAAACCCCGGTCTGGCGCACGGTATTGTCCCAGCGGGTATCCAGTACCGGGGTGATGCTGCTGGTGTCGAAGTTGTTCTTGCCATAGAGATCGACGGGCAGCACGTTGTAGGCGTTATAGCCATCGTACTTGCGCGTGAAGTGACGGTAGTCCACGCCTGCCAGCGCGGTGTGCTGCAAGGCGCCTGTATTGAACTTGTATTCCAGGTTGTTATCGACGGTGTACGAAATGTTGTGCTGGCGCCAGTCGAGCTTCACCCGGTTGGCGCGGGTGTAGTCCACCCCATCGCCCTCTGTCACGAAACTGCGCAGGTAAAAGCCTTTGTAGCGGTCACGGACATCGGTGTAGCGCGCGGTAGAGCGAAATGCCAGCTCGTCACTGAAGCGGTGGTTGAAGTCGTAGCCGAAAATGTACTGGTTGCGTTTGTAATCGTTGTAATGCGAGTCGCCCGAGAAGAAGTCCCGGTCGATATGCTGGCCTGTCGGGCCACGCTTGAGCGAACCGATCATCGGCAGCGTCTGGTAGTCGGGCAAGCCATCGTCACGCTGAACCTGAGCGAGCAACGTCAGCGAGGTGTCTTCATTCGGCGCCCAGGTTAGGCTGGGTGCCAGTAGCAAGCGCTCGCTGTGGGCATGGGCGACCATTTCGTTGCCTTTGTCGGCAACGCCGACCAGGCGATAGGTGAAGACCTTCTGCTCGTCCAGCGGGCCGCTGGTATCGAAGGCACCGTTGACCCGGTTGTAGCTACCGGCGCCCAGCTTTACCTGGCTACGTTGCTCGCGCGTCGGGCGCTTGGAGACCATGTTGATCAGCCCGCCCGGCTGGTTTTGCCCGTACAGCACCGACGATGGGCCTTTGAGCACCTCGATACGCTCCAGCGTGTAGGGGTCGATCTGGGGGGCACCGCCCAGGCTGCCGGCGTACGGCAAGTAGGCGCCGTCCAGATACAACGGGGTCGGGGCAAAGCCACGGCTGGTGATTTCGTCGGCAATGCTGTTGCGGTCGGTGAAGCCGCCGGTGGCCAGGCCCGGAGTATAGCGCAGCGCCTGGGTCAGGTTGCGCGCCCCTTGCGCCTGCACCTGGTCGGCGGTGATCACGTTGATGGCCTGGGGGATTTCCAGAATCGGCGTGTCGGTCTTGGTGCCGGTCGCGCTGCGGCTGGCGACGTAGCCGCTTACCGGCCCATAGGCGGACTCAACGGCCGTGCCGGTAACGCTGGTGGTATCGAGCTGCAAGGTGGAATCATCACCCACCATGGGCAGCAGCGAGTAGCTGCCACTGCCCTGCTTCAGCACCTGCAATCGGCTGCCGGCCAGCAACTGGCGCAGGCCCGCATCGGCGCTGTAACGGCCGTGCAGCCCAGGCGAATGCAGCGCCTGCACCGATGACGGCTCGAACGACAGCGTCACAGCGGCGGCCGAGGCAAATTGCGTGAGTGCCGTGCCAAGCGCGCCAGCGGGTATGTCGAAGCGCATTTCAGCCTGGGTCTGGGCAACGGCAGGTTGAGCGATCATCGCCGTTGCCAGCGGGGTCGCCAACGCCACGCTGAACAGCGCGCGATGCACGGCCCGCGCCAGGCTGGCTTTGGTCGGGTTGATCGGGAGAGTACGGTTGCATTCGTTGACAGCGAGCATGCGGTTTCCTTTCGCCCTGCGGCAGTTTTTTCAGTGCGCTTGGTGCGCGTCTACCTACAAGTCGAACGAGAACGAAAATCGATAACCCCTCTGACAAAAAAACAAGGACAGGCTTCAGGCCGCCTCGACACGCGTCCAGTAGCGGCTGAAGCGACGAATACGCACAGGTAACGTGGTGGTGAGGTTTTCCAGGACACTGTCGATATCGCTCAAATGAAACGCCCCGGACAACCGCAAATCACTGACGGCCGCATCACAGCCCAGGTACCCAGGGCGATACCGCTGCAGCTCGCTGACAACATCGGCAAGGCGCCAGTCATCCACGACCAACATTTCACGGGCCCAGGCGTCTGCCATGGCCGCAGCCGGTGTCAGGGCACCGATCTCTTCCAGGCGAAATGCCAATTGCTGGCCTGCGCCTACCCGCACCACCGCCGCGCCACGTGCGCTGCGAACTTCCACGGCATGTTCCAGCACGCAAACCCGGCTGGTCTCGCTGTCGCAGCGCACCGTAAAGCGTGTTCCTAGCGCGCGGACACTGCCCTGCCTGGTGTGCACGATGAACGGGCGAGACAATGCATCCGGCACGGTTTGCACCAGGATTTCACCCTTGAGCAATTCAAGTGCGCGAATGTCGGCGGTATAGCGAACGTTGACAGCCGTGTCGGTGTTCAACTGCAGTTGGCTGCCGTCGTCCAGTTGCAATGAACGGCGCTTGCCAACGCCAGTGCTCAAGTCAGCCATCAAGCTGGCAACGCCACCTTCGCGCAATGCCAGCCCACCTGCTGCGCCCGCCATCAGCAGCACCGACAGTACTTTAAGCACCTCACGCCGTTTGGCCCTGGCACTGTTCAACATGGGCCGCGCGATACCCGGCGCAACCTGCTGCAGCGTGCCCTGCAAACGCCCCAGCCGCTCCCAGGCCTGCTGGTGCCGCGGGTCACTCAGCAGCCAGCGCCGATGTGCCGCTCGCGTGGCCTCGTCAGCCTCGCAGCGCAGCTCGACGTACCAGCGTGCGGCAGCCTCCAGCGTGTTGCGATCCAAGGGGTCTGCACCTGTCACCGGTCACGCCTCAGCCAGCAGCAGGCAATGGGTCAGCGCCCGCACTGCATGCTTTTTGACGGTGGTAAGCGACACATTCAGGCGCCTTGCGATTTCCACATAGCTCAAGCCATCGAGCTGGGCCATCAGGAAGATTTCGCGAGTGCGTGTGCCCAGGCCGTCGAGCAGGCGATCGATCTCCATCAAGGTCTCGATGATCAGCAGGCGCGCCTCGGGCGAAACCTCTACCAGCTCGGGCCGTGTCGCCAGGGTTTCCAGGTAAGCCTGCTCCAGTGCCCGTCGCCGGAACATGTCAATCATCAGGCTGCGGGCCACGCTGCTCAAATAGGCCCGTGGCTGTCGCAGCTCAGCGGCCTTGCGCAGGGTCAGCACCCGGATGAAAGTGTCCTGGGCCAGGTCGGCGGCATGCTCCACACAACCGAGCTTGCCGCGCAGCCACCCGCACAGCCAGGAATGATGGTCCTCGTAAAGTGTGTGCACGGCTTTTTGCAGGGAAGGGTCAGCGCAGGGCATGGGTTGAACCGATCAAAACGTCTTTAATAATGACTCTCATTTAACCCGAGTCTTGCAGGGCTTAGCAATCGTATCTCGCCATCAGATAGTGTTGCCGTGTTCATCAGCCCTGGCCTACCATTGCGAAAAATTCTCATATGAGACCTTGTCGCATAGCGTAAGGATGCCCCGATGTCGCGTCTCGACCCCGCTTACAGCCAGCAGATTCACACCTATTACACCAACCACCACGGCTGGATACGCGGCTGGCTGCACAAGCGCCTGGGCAATGCCAGTGATGCCGCCGACCTGGCCCATGACGTGTTCGTGCGCCTGCTGAGCAAGCCGCAGCAATTCCAGACCGAGCAGCACGCGCGCGCCTACCTGAGCACCGTCACCCGCCATCTGTGCATCGATTTCTGGCGCCGTCAGCACCTGCAGCAGGCTTGGCTGGAGGCCTTGGCCGCCCTGCCCGAACCCTTGGCACCCAGCGAGGAAGAGCGTGCACTGGTGTTCGAGGCACTCGAGCAGGTGCAGCGAATGCTCGCGCGATTGCCGGACAAGGTCTGCCAGGCCTTTCTGCTGGCCCACGTACAGGGCCTGGGCTACCGGGAAATCGCCAGGCAGCTGCAGGTTTCCGAACGCAGCGTGACCAAGTACATGGCCCAGGCGATGTACCAGTGCCTGCTGCTGGAACTGGACCTGCCATGAACGCCAGCGAGCGCCCGGACCACGCCACCTTGCAGGCAGCCGCCAACTGGTACGCGCAGTTGCTTGCCGCCCCGCAAGACCTGCAATTGCAGTTGCGCTGGCAGAAATGGCTCGGGACTGCACACGCCAACCAGGTGGCATGGGACCATGTGCAACGCATCAGTCAGCGTTTCTCACCGCTGAAACTACAGGCCGACGCCTCACTGCAGGCACTGGGCAGCGTGCGCCGCACCGACCTCGACCGCCGTCGCGCGGTTGGCCTGCTCGGTTTGCTGTGCGGCGGCAGCCTGCTGGCCTTGGCCGGCTGGCGCCTACCTGCCGCCAGGCGACAGCTGCAGGCACTCAGCGCCGACCAGCGCACCGGCACCGGCGAAGTGCGCAGCCTGCGCCTGCCGGACGGCGGCCAACTGTGGCTGAACAGTGCCACCGCATTGAACATCGACTACCGCGCCAACCTGCGCCGCCTGGAGCTGCTGGCCGGTGAAGTACTGGTAGAAACCGCCCATGACAGCCGGCCATTCGTGATCGACACCCGTCACGGCCGCCTGCAAGCGTTGGGCACCCGCTTCAGCGTCTGGCAACGCGACCAGGCCGCACGCCTGAGCGTGTTCGACGGTGCCGTGCGCCTTCACCCCGCAGATGGCACAGGCAGCCTGGTGGTTGCGGCAGGATGGCAAGCGGATTTCGACCGCCATGGCGCACAACCGCCCCGTGCGGTGGACGAGTCGCGCCAGGCCTGGCGCGATGGCCGTCTGTTGGCCAACGACATCAGCCTTGGCGAGTTCAGCGAACAACTGCGTGCCTACCTGCCCGGTCATCTCGGTGTTGCTCCACAAGTGCAGGCGCTGCGGGTGATGGGCAACTTCCCAGCCAATGACCCGGAACGCACCCTGGCCATGCTCGAAAGCGCCCTGCCGATCAAGGTGCGCAAGACCTTGCCTTGGTGGTACAGCATCGAGCCACGCTGAACCCACCGTTTTTTTGCGCAGGGGTGTTCCGGTTTTACCCGGCTCGTTCGGATTAGCAGATGAACACCCAGCTTCATCTGCCCCCACAAGGAACACCCATGCCCCTGCTCCCGTTTACCTTGCGCCCTCTGCTGCTGGCTCTGCCGTTGCTGATCGCCACCCCGGTGATGGCCGACGACAGCCCGCGCCGCTACGACCTGCCATCCGGCCCGCTGGCCCAGCAGCTCAACCGCCTGGCCAGTGCGGCCGGTATCTACATTGTCGGCGATGGCGTGCTCAGCCAAGGCAAGGCCAGCGCCCCGCTGCAAGGCGAATTCACCCCCGAACAGGCCCTGGAACGCATGTTGCTGGGCAGTGGCCTGATCGCCGTGCCCAGCGGCGAACGCCAGTATCGGCTGCAACCTGCGGCACAAGGTGCGGGCCTGCAACTGGCGCCCACCAGCGTCGATGCCTATCGCGACAGCGCCTACGGTGCCGTGAACGGCTACCTGGCCACCCGCGCCAGCAGCGCCAGCAAGACCGACAGCGCGCTGCTGGAAACCCCCGCCTCGGTGTCGGTGGTGACCCGTGACCGGATCAAGGCCCAAGGTGCACAGACCGTTACCGAAGCCTTGAGCTACACCGCTGGCGTGCACGCCAACGTCGCTGGCAACAACCCCACCGACAACACCTTGATGGTGCGTGGTTTCCAACAGATCAACAGCGATGCCTACACCGACGGCCTGCGCAACAACAACATTGGCTATTACGCGCCGGAGCCGTTTGGCCTGGAGCGCATCGAGGTACTCAAAGGGCCGGCGTCGGTTATCTACGGCCAGGGCGAGCCTGGCGGCATGATCAACCTGGTCTCGAAAAAACCATTGTTTGCCGCCCACCGTGAAGTCGGTCTGTCGCTCGGCAATCACGACCGCCAGCAACTGAGCCTGGATGTCGGCGACCTGCTCGACAGCCAGGGCACCCTGGCCTACCGCCTGGTGATGCTCGGCCGTGATGCCGACAACGAGATCGACGGTATCAAGGACGACCGCCAGTACGTCGCGCCCAGCCTGACCTGGGCACCGAATGAAGACACCAGCCTGACCCTGCTGGCGTCGTACCAGAAAAACACCAACCTGTTCACCTCGAACATGGCCTACTCCCTGTTCGACGGCTCCAACCCCAACGGCCGCGTACCCCGCCACCGCTCGCTGAACGAGCCGGGCTTCGACCGCGAGCAGTCAGAGATGAACAACCTGGGCTATGAGCTGAGCCATCGCATCAACGACACCTTCAGCTTCCGCCAGAACTTGCGCTACAGCCACATGCACGGCTATCAGGATCAACTGTTTCGCAACAGCGGTGTGATCAATGGCAACACCCTGGCCCGCTATTACGAGCTGCGCGATTACAACAGCGACAACTACACCCTGGACAACCAGCTGCTGGCCAATTTCAACACCGGCCCATTGCGCCAGGACCTGTTGCTGGGTGCCGACTACCTGCGCGGCCACCGCAGCCAGGACGTGCAGCACGGCGACGCGCCATCGATCAACATCTACAACCCGGTGCGCGGTGTAACGATCGACACTTCCCGCTACACCTCACTGCTGTCCACCGCCCGCGACGACCGCCAGGTCGGGCTGTACCTGCAGGACCAATTGCACCTCGAGAACTGGGTCGCCACCCTTGGCGTGCGTCACGACTGGGCGCGCCAGGACAGCACCAATCGCATCAATGGCAGCCACCAGGTGATCACCGACGAGGCCACCACTGCCCGCGCGTCGTTCGGCTACAGCTTCGACATGGGCCTGTTCCCCTACGTGAGCTACAGCGAGTCGTTCAAACTGGCCAGTGGCAACAGTTTCGATGGTTCCCCGTTCGAACCGGAAACAGCCAAGCAATACGAAGTGGGCATCAAGTACCAACCGCCAGGCAGCGAAAACTACATCACCGTGGCAGCCTTCGACCTGCGCCGGCAGAACGTGGCCACGACCGATGTCGAGCACCCGGGCTTCAGCGTGCAGCAGGGTGAAGTGACCTCGCGCGGGGTGGAGCTGGAAGGCGTAGCCAAACCGCTGCCGGGGCTGAACCTGATCACCGCGTATACCTACAACGATGTCGAGGTAACCAAGGACAACCCGAACGCGCTGGGCGTCAGCAACAAGGGAAATGCGCCGGTGCGGGTCCCACGTCATCTGGCCTCGCTGTGGGTCGACTACACCCTGCAGGGCGGGCCATTGGCCGGGCTTGGCGGCGGCCTTGGCGTACGCTACACCGGCGCCACCTCTGGCGATGCGCAGAACACTTTCGAAGTGCCTGGCTACACCTTGGTCGATGCCATGCTGTCTTACGACTTCGGCAAGGCCAACAACGGCCTGCAGGGCTTGTCGGCGCAGCTCAATGTGAAAAACCTGACCGACAAGTACTACGTGGCCGGCTGCTTCGCCACCGTAGCCTGCCTGTTGGGAACGGGGCGCACCGTAACCGCCGACCTGACCTATCGCTGGTAGCTGGGTACGCCGCCGAAATTGCGGGAGCGGGCTTGCCCGCGATAAGTGCGCGGCAGCCCCAACACAGGCACCTCATGCCTTCGACAGTTCGCCAATCTTTTCCAGCCGCGCCCGCACAATGTTACGGCTGATGTTCAGCAAGCGCCCCGTCTGCAACTGGTTGCCGTGGCAGTATCGATACGCCGCCCTGAACACTGTCTCCTCGATATGCTCATACAGGTTCGGCACATTCTGCTCGAACAACGCCAGCAACGCACTTTCCAGGTCAGGTGGTGCCGCGCTGGCTGTCGGCAAGTAGGCATGTGCAACCGGCGCCGCTACCTGTGGCCGCATATCGACCAGGTGCAGGTCCGCCGGTGCCACCACCTGATACCGGCACACCAGCAACGCATGGTGAATGGCGTTTTCCAGCTCGCGGATGTTGCCCGGCCAGCTATGCGCCAGCAATTTGCGTTCGGCATCCGGGCTCAACGAGGCACGCTCATAACCCAGGCGTCGGCAATGCTCCTCGATGAAGAATTCCGCGAGCGGCAGGATGTCCCCCGGTCGCTCTCGCAGCGGCGGCAAGCGAATCGTGGCGACATGCAGGCGGTAGAACAGGTCTTCACGAAAATGCCCCGCCACCACTGCATCAGCCAGGTTCACGTTGGTCGCTGCCACCAGCCGCACGTTGATCGGGATCGGCGTGCGTGAGCCCAGGCGCACCACTTCACGCTCCTGCAGCACCCGCAACAACTTCACCTGCATGTTCAGCGGCAAGTCGCCAATTTCATCGAGGAACAGCGTGCCGCCGTTGGCTGCTTCGAACCAGCCGGCCTTGTTGCTGGTGGCGCCGGTGAACGCGCCTTTTTCGTGGCCGAACAGCTCGCTTTCCACCAGGGTTTCGGCAAAGGCACCGCAGTTAACCGCCACGAATGGCTCACGCCCGCGGCGGCTTAGGTGGTGGATGTGACGGGCGACCAGCTCTTTGCCGGTGCCGGTTTCGCCGATGATCAGGGTGTTGGCCTCGCTGGGCGCCAGGCGCTCGATGCGGCTGAGCAGCTCCTGGGAGCGCGGGTCCTTGAACACGAGCACGGTGGCACGTACCGACTTGGTCAGCTCGCGGGCATTGGGGTGGGTGATCAGCGACATAGGGGCATTCCTGGCAGTTGACGCGCAGGCCAATAGTGCATGAAACAAATTAGATCAAAAAATTATTAATTAATATTTATATATTCGAATTGGAAATATTCGATTTTTCAGCAGCCCATTGCTGCCACAGCAGCAACCCGCCAGCACTCGCCTGCCCGCCGGCCAGCAGGCCCGGCCCGCCGCACGCAGCCTAACCCTGGCTGAAAGCCCCACCACGCATGGTCTGCAGCCAATTTTCGAAGGGCTGGCATGCATTTCGCTCCTGGCCTGTAGAACCTTTGCCTGGAGCTGCACATGAACAATCCCTGGCGTCATGCCCTTGCTCTGTTGGGCGGCCTGTTCCTCAGCCTGGCTGCGCTGGCAGCCGAGCCACCGGCGGCGGTGCGCATTGCCATCGTCGCCTTCACCCAGGGCGGGGCGCCGGTGTTCGGCGGCATCCCCGGCCGGGTGATCGAGGAAGGCTGGCTGGAACAGCAACTGGCCGCCCGCGGCGTGAAACTGCAATGGACCGCCCTGCCCCATGCCGGCGCCGGGCCACAGATCAACGAAGGCTTCAGCAACGACAGCCTGGACTTTGCCGTGCGTGGCGACCTGCCTTCGGTCATCGCCGGGGCTGGCCAGGTGCCGGGCAAGCTGGTGGTGCCGGGCGGTAGCGGCAACAACATCTACCTGGTGGTGCCGAGCAATTCCACTGTGCGCAGCATCCAGGACCTCAAGGGCAAACGCCTGGCCCTGCACCGTGGTCGCCCGTGGGAGTTCGCCTTCAGCAACTTCCTCGAAAGCCAAGGCCTGAAACTGAGTGATTTCAAGATCGCCAACCTCAACCCGCAAGTGGGCGCCGCTGCGGTTTCCGCCGGCAAGGTCGATGCCGCCGTGTTGCTCAACGAAGCCTATGCCCTGGAAGACAAAGGCGTGGCGCGCATTCTCTGGTCGACCAAGCAAGGCGCCAATGATTGGCGGCTGGTCTCGGACCTGTGGGGCACCGACCGCTTCGTGCAGCAGCACGCCGACCTGACGCAACTGGTGGCCACCGCCTGGGTGCGCGCGGCCTGGTGGATTTCCCAGGAACAGAACCGCGACGCCTACTACGCGCTGTCATCGCGCGCGGGGGTCAGTGAAAGCGTGCTACGCCGTGACGACCAGGACGACCCCGTGGCCTGGCAAGCGCGCTGGGCGCCAAAAAGCGATGCGCAGCTTAAAACCCATTACGACGCCCTGGGCCAGTACGCACTGGCCAACCGGCTGATTCGCACGCCCTACGACATTACCAGCGACCTGGCCACGGGCTTTACCCGCCAGGCCTTGATCGACTTGCAACTGACCCATTACTGGCCGTCCCTCGACGCTCAGATCAGCCAACAACCTTGAGAGCCTTTCCCATGAAACTGCCTGCTTCGCTCGTCTTCGGCCTCAGCGCCCTGGCCCTGTCCATCGGCGCCATGGCCGCCGAAACCTACGCGCCAAAACCTGACCCGCAACAAGGCGATGGCCGCGTGTCGGCCTTCTACACCTGGACCAAGGCCATCCCCGCCACGCCCGGCAAACTGCTGCGCAGCGAACCGCTCGAGCAGGCGCTGAGCCTGCCCAATGCGGCCAGCGCACAACGCATCCTGTACACCTCGCTGGACGGTATCGACGGCAAGACGCCAATCGTGGTTTCTGGTGCGCTGTTCATCCCCAAAGGCAAGGCACCCGCGGGCGGTTGGCCGGTCGCCAGCTGGGGCCATGGCACCGTCGGCGTGGCGGATATCTGCGCGCCGTCCTGGGCCGGGCGCAGCTACCGCGACGTGCAATACCTCAACCGCTGGCTGGATGAAGGCTATGCCATCGTCGCCACCGACTACCAGGGCCTGGGTGTACCGGGCGGCCACCCACTGCTGAACAACCGCATGGCCGCTTACGGCATTCTCGATGCGGCCAAGGCCGTGGTCGCCGGCGTACCGGGGCTGGCCGACAAGGTGTTGATCATTGGCCAGTCGCAAGGGGGGGCCGGGGCCTTTGCCGCCGGGGCCTATGCGGCAACCTATGCGCCCAAGCTGGGCGTCAAGGGCAGTATCGGCACAGGGGTGATCTACACCGTGGGTTCGAAAAATGTCGGCGAACAGGACCAGAACAAGGTCGACCCGGCCCTGGCCTACGGCTTCTACACGCTGCTTGCCGCGCAGCAGTATGACCCGAGCATCGACCCGCGCGACTTCTACACCGACAAGGCCCTGCCACTGTTCGAGCAGGCGCGCACCAGTTGCCTGTCAGCACTGGTCAGCGACGTGGTCGGCACCGGCCTGACCCCGGCCAATGCCAAGAAGGACTACCAGGGCGACAAGCTCAAGCCCTGGCTGGCGCAGGTGTCGTACCCGACCTTGAAGCTGGCCCAGCCGATCTTCATCGGCACCGGCGCCGAGGACAAGACCCCCGCCGCCGCCACCCAGGTAGCGCTGATGCAGGACGCCTGCAAGGCAGGCTCGGTGGTGCAGGGCCACCTGTACAAAGGCCTGGGCCACAGTGAAACGGTGAATGCCTCGTTGAAGGACTCCATCCCCTTCGCCCGCCAGGTCATCAGCGGCCAACCGGTCACCCCTAATTGCAGCCCAAGCGTCCAGTAAGGAGGCCAGCCCATGAGCATCGAATTCTTCACCCGCCTGCCCCTGCATGGCGAAACCCAGTTCCTTCCCGGCGACCCGCGCAACCGCGGCGACTGGCATGCGGGCGGGCCCAGCACCGGTGCGGTGTCGGGGTTTGCCGTGGGTGATCACTTCACCTACATCGACTACCTCGGCCAAATCGCCCGCGCCGCTGAAATAAACGGTTTTGGCGGCGCGCTGATGGTCAATGCCCCCACCGGCGAAGAGCCGTGGACGGTGTGCTCGCTGCTGGCCCGTGAAACCCGCACGCTGAAATTCGTCACCGCCTTCCAGCCCTATCACTACACCCCATGGGTGGCCGTGCAGCAGGCCGCGACCTACCAACGCGCCACTGGCAATCGCCTGGTTTGGAACATCATCAATGGCGGTTCGGATGCCATCCAGCGCCAGGTCGGTGACTTCGAAGACCATGACCAGCGCTACGCCCGCGCCACCGAGTTCATGGACATGGTGCGCGGCTATTGGCACAACGAGCAGTTCCACTACCAAGGCACCTACTACCGCGCCGAGGGCGGTGGCCTGCGCGGCCCGCTGAAAAAAGCCGAGCTGCCGCTGATCTGCACGGCAGGTTCGTCGGTGGCAGCGCGCGAATTCGCGGCCAAGCACGCCGACTTCTACCTGATGCGCGCCGAGCACCCGGACGAGATTGCCGCGCTGATCGCCGATATCCGCGCCCGCGCGCTGAAGTGGGGCCGCACCGATATTCGCTTTGGCCTGTCCATCGACGTGATCGCTCGCGATACCGAAGAGGCGGCACTGGCCGAGGCCAAGCGCTTCTTCGACGAAGGCGTGGCCAAGGGCACGGTCAAGGCTCGCGCTGCCCATGCGGGCCTGCGCACGGCACGCAAACTGAGCTATGAGCACGACTACAACGACAAGGACGAGCAACAGGCCTTCGACGACTTCTTCATCCACCCCAATGTGTGGACCGGCTTCGGCTACATCGGCATCCCGCCCGGCTGCGCGCTGGTAGGCAGCTACGCCAACGTAGTGGCGCGCATCCGCGAGTACCACGGCATAGGCATCGATCTGTTCTTCCTGGCCGGCTACCCGCACCTGGAAGAAGCCTACCGCATCGGCGAGCACATCCTGCCGCACTTTCGTGACCAGCGCGCAGCCCTTGCCCGCCCTGTAGCCGAACCCGTGCAACTGCACGCCAGCAACGGAGCCTGACGCCATGGCCAGGGACGGTTACCCACTGAGCCGGCGCAGTTTCCTTGGCCACGCCGGCGTGCTGGCCGGCGGGTTGCTGGCCGGCTGCGGCCCCGCCGACGGCCCAACCCATGCCGTGGCCGACCAGCCACGCCATGGCGGGCGCCTGCGCCTGGGCATCATCGACGGCAACCAGAGCGGCAACCTCGACGCCCACAAGCCCATCGGCAGCGGCATCGTGCGTGGCTTTGCCCTGTACAGCAAGCTGTGGGAATGGGACGAGCAGATGCAGCCGCGCCTGGCCCTGGCCGAGTTCGCCGAGCCCAATGCCGATGCCAGCAGCTGGACCTTGCGCCTGAAGCCGGGGCTGGAGTTCCACCACGGCAAGACCATCGACGCCGACGACCTGATCTTCTCCATCCGCCGCCTCACCGACCCGCAGCTGGCCTCGCCCTACGCGGCGCTGCTGCACTGGGTGGACCGCGACAACCTGGTCAAGCTGGACGACCGTACCGTACGCCTGGGCTTTCGCGAAGGGCGCAGCTACCTGCCGCTGCCGGAGACCTGGGTCAACTTCGGCGGCATCGTGCCGGTGGACTACCACCCAGTCACCAACCCGGTCGGCGCCGGGCCTTACAAACTGAAAAGCTTCACCCCAGGTCAGCGCTCACTGTTCACCCGCTTCGACAACTACTACAAACCCGGCAAGCCTTATGCCGATGAACTGGAGATCATCGACTTCAAGGACCAGACCGGCCGCCTGGCGGCATTGCGGGCCGGGCAGATCGACATGGCCAACGTCATGTCCACCGAACACCTGCAGGTGCTGCAAGCCGACCCACGGCTGCGCCTGCTGAAGTCGGTGAGCGGCAACTGGCTGTCGTTCGACATGAACACCGCCAAGGCGCCGTTCGACGACCCGCGCGTGCGCGAGGCATTCCGCCTGCTGGCCGACCGTGACGAGTTGGTGCGCCGTGCGCTCAATGGCCAAGGCCGGGTGGCCAACGACCTGTATGCACCGTTCGACCCCACCTTCGACCACAGCATCGGCCCACGCCCTCATGACCCGCAGCGCGCAGCCCAGTTGCTGCGCGAAGCCGGCCATGAACAGTTGCAGGTGGAGTTGGTGACCACGCCAGGGCCAGGGCTGGCTTCGGCCCTGGTGCTGGCCGAGCAGGCCCGGCGTATCGGTGTGACCCTCAATGTGCGCCAGGTCGACCTGGCCACCTTCCAAGGGCCGCAGCGCGATGACTGGACCTTGAGTACCGGTGGCAGCATCGGTGCGCCGTTCCTGGCCAGCGCGATTCACACCGATGCGCCATTCGCCGTGGCCAACAAGACCCACTTCAACGACCCCGAATTCAGTCAGGCCTTTCTCGCCGCCATGGCCCAGCCAGACCTGGAGAAGCGCAAGAACCTGGTGCACCAGGCGCAACGCATTCAATACGAACGCGGCGGCATGTTGATCTGGGGCTTTGCCGACCTGCTCGACAGTGTCAGCACCCGCGTGGGTGGCGCGCAGGCAGAGCAGTCGCTGTTCAGTACCTGGCGGTTCGAGAGCCTGTGGCTGAAAACCTGACCCTGTTACTACGCGGTCTGCCTTTTGTAGGAGCGGCCTTGTGTCGCGATAGGGCCGCAAGGCGGCCCCAGGATTTCAGCGTCGATACATAGATTGCCGGGGCCGCTTTGCGGCCCTATCGCGACACAAGGCCGCTCGTACAGGGACCGCGTGTACCCAATACCAACCGCAGGCGCGGCTGCGCCCTCGTTTCTCCCACATTCCTACTCTTGAACGAGGCCCAGCCAATGCCCCGCGTTACCTTGCTGCACCCAAAATTCCAGCCTAGCGCCCTGGCGCTGGCCATCCTGGCCACCAGCACACCCATGGCCTTCGCCGAAGACACCCAACTGCAAACCGTCACCGTGCAGGCCGAACAAACCGACGACGACGCCCTGCCCACCCGTCCGCCCGCTTCGATCTATGGCGGCCTGGAAGCCAAGGTGCTGGACACCCCGCGCTCAGTCACCCAGATCAACGCCGAACAACTGGCCAACGACCCGATCCGCAGCTCCGACGACCTGGTCAAATACGCCCCCGGCATCACCCGCGGCGGTGGCCAGAACGCCGGTATCGCCCCGCAGATGCGCGGGCAGAACACCGAGGTGTTCCAGGACGGCCAGCGCGCCTACGGTGTACGTCACCCGGCCAATTTCAACGCCTACGAAGGCGCCGACATCGTCGCCGGCCCATCGTCGGTCACCTACGGCTCGGTCAGCGGCAGTGGCGGCTACGTCAATTACCTGAGCAAGAAGCCCGATTTCAACCGCTTTCGTACCAAGCTCAGCGGCGAGATCGGCAGCTGGATCCCCGATGGCGAGTCCCGCGATGCCACCAAGTTCAGCATCGACAACACCGGCCCGCTGAGCGACAACCTGGCCTACCGGGTAAGCATTACCCGCCAGCGTCAGGAAGACTTCTACGACAACGTCGAGAACAACTTCGACGCTTTCTACGGCGCCCTCGCCTGGCGCAATGACAACCTGCGGGTGGACTGGAACGCCGCCTACGACGACTACTACGACTACAACATCACCCACGGCTGGAACCGCGCCAGCCAGGGCCTGGTCGACCACGGCAAGTACTACGCCGGCCGCGCCACGCCGATCATTCAGAATGGCAATACCTTGTGGTCGCCGGTGCTGTCCTCTGGCGCCGCCGATGCCCAAGTCCTCGGTTGGGTACAACGCCAGCGCAATGCCCAGGGCCAGTACGCGGTGGTCAACGGCAGTTTCCAGGGCGCCTCGCCCAACACCCAGGCCAACCCCGGCAGCCTGCGTGGTTGGGTCTACGACCCCTCGCTTGCAGGTAACGGCCTGACTTCGCTGTCATCGCAGACCGGCCAGCGCGCGCAAGACGAAAACCGCTCGCGGCGCTTCACCACGCAACTGCGCGTCGAAGGCGACCTGACCTCGTCGATCACCCTGGCCAACAGCACCTTCTACCAACACTCCACCGACACCACCGACGCCGTGGGCGCGTTCCAGGTGCAGGGCAAGGACGACATCTTCGACAACCGCTTCGAGTTCCGCGCGCGCGGCCAGTGGCAGTTGGGCGACCTGACCCTGATCGACGACAGCAACACCGGGCTGATCTATCGGCGCGAGCGCAACGAGTCAATCGCCGCCAACAACAGCTTCGGCAGTACCATCAACGCCTATGACCTGACCCTCGACCCGACCTTGAAGAACCCCGGCGACCTGCTCGGCCTGAGCGGCCGCAACCCAGCTGGCGGCAACGCTGCCTGGATCGGCCAACCCGGTGTGCCGCAATTCTCCAGCTATTACGGCTGGCTCAACCTGCCCGCCATGTACCCGGCAGGGCACGGCCTGTATGCCGAATCGGTGGCGCCGTACACCGCAGACAGCACCTGGACCACCAAGACCCTGTTCAGCCAGCACAACCTGCGCCTGGGCGAGCGTGTAGGCCTGAACGTCGGCGCCAGCCGCAGCTGGATAGACGCACGCATCGAAAACCCATTCGTGCTGCCCGGCGGCAACCCGCGCAAGGACGCGAACAACTACCGGTTGTTTTCGGTGCAGGTCAGCCCCTATTTCAAACCCACGGACAACAGCACACTGTATTACACCTTCGATCGCTCGCTGGCGGTGAACACCGGCTTCTTCACCAACGGCCTGGGTTGGGGCAGTGGCAGCGGGGCCAACCAGCTCAACCCGCTGGCCTTCGAGAGCCTGAGCGTGTTGCATGAGGTGGGCTTGAAGGTGGAGGCAGTGCCCGACCAGCTGTTCCTGACCCTGGCGGCCTACCGGCAAGCCCGCGACCAGTCGCCGGACAGCAACAACAACATTGCCCGGCTGATCGTCAAAGGCTGGGAAGCAACCCTGCGCTACCAGGACCAGCACCTGCGCAGCGGCCTCAACCTCAGCCGCATCAGTGCCTACAACGAGTTCACCAGCCAAGCGGGGTTTGCCTCGGCGGGGTTCATCCCCGACAACGGCACCGTATTCGGCGACAACAACAGCCTCAACCAGCGCCCGTCCGGCAAGTTCGATGCCGTGCAGATCCCCGAATACAACGCCGGCGGCTATGTCGACTACCGCTTCGATTCGGGGTTTGGCGTCGAGCTTTCCGGCTGGTGGACCAGCAGTTGGTACCTGAACCTGAGCAAGACGGTAAAAGTGCCGGACGAATACAACCTCGACCTTGCCGTGTACTACCGCCAGCCCCAGTGGGGCGTAACGGTGCGCATGCTCAACGTCACCGACGAGCTGAATTTCGTCAGTGGCCTGGCAGGTTCCACCAACACTTTCCTGCAACCGATGCCGGGCCGCACGCTGCTGGCCCAGGTCGATTACCAGTTCTGATCACCCTCAACCTGAAAGGCCTCAGCCATGTCCATTGAATTCGTCGGCATGATCTTCCCCCGCCAGTGGTCCGAGACCCGTGGCGTGCGCACAGCGGACTTCGACCTGCCGTTCATTCGTCACCACGCCCGCGCCCATGAGCATGCCGGGTTCGACCGGGTGCTGATCGCCAGCGGCCCAGGCAGCGCCGACAGCCTGCAGATTGCCGCCTATGCGGCCGCGCACACCGAACGCCTGGGTTTCATGATCGCCCACCGCCCGGCCCTGACAGCGCCAACGGTGGCCGCACGGGCATTCGCCACCCTCGACCATACCACCGGCGGCGGGCGCATCCGCCTGCACGCAATTACCGGTATTACCGCCGAGCCGCAAGAAGGTGACACCCTGCTGGACAAGACCGAGCGCTACCGGCGTGCCGACGAGTACCTCGAGATTGTCCGCCGCACCTGGACCGCCGAGGAACCGTTCGACTTCGAGGGCCGCTACTTCAACATCAAAGGTGCTTTTTCACCGGTCAAACCGTTGCAGCAGCCGCATATCCCGATTTCCTTCGGTGGCTCGTCCGATATCGCCTACCAGATCGCCGTCAAGCATGCGGATTTGTATGCCCTGTGGGGTGAGCCGCTGAGCGGTGTTGCCGAGCAGATCGGCAAACTCAAGGCGGCCGCGGCCGCCGCAGGCGTAGCCGCACCCAGGGTTAGTCTGTCGGTGCGGCTGATTTTGGCTGCCACCGAAGAACAGGCCTGGCAGCGCGCTGAACAGATCCTCGCGCAGATCAAAGCCAACCCGCAGTTTGCGGCAGACAGCCCGTGGCAGAAGCGCATCAAAGGCACCGGTTCCGAGCGCCTGCTCGCTGCCGCCGCCCGCGCCGACCGGCATGATCGGGCGTTGTGGATGCCGACGGCGACCGCAGTGGGTGCCTATGGCGATACCACTGCGCTGGTGGGCACGCCGGAAACGGTGGCCCAGGCGTTGCTCGATTATGTCGACCTAGGGGTGACCACTTTTCTCAACCGCGGTTATGACCCGCTGTATGACACGGTGGATTACGGGCGCTGGGTGATTCCGGCGGTGCGCGAGGAAGTGCGGCGGCGGCAGGCGCGGTTTGTGGGGTGAGGATGGGGTGTATGGGTTGGGGTTGCGTGTTGGTTTCTGGGTTCATGGCTTGGGGTATGCAGCACCTGTGAGATCGAGCGCCGCCCGCGCGGCGCTCGATCTCACAGGCACCAAACACCCCAAGCCATGAACCTAGAAGCCAACACGCAACCGAGGCGAATGCTCCACCAGCGTCCGGGTATACGCATCAACCGGCCTCCCAAGCACCTGCTCGGCACTCCCCTGCTCCACCACCCGCCCCTGTCGCAACACCAGCACCCGGTCGGCAATCGCCCGCACCACCCCAAGGTCATGGGTGACGAACAACAAGGTCAGCCCCTCCCCCTGCAAACGCTGTAGCAAGGCCAGAATCGACGCCTGCACCGACACATCCAGCGCCGAGGTAATCTCGTCACAAACCAGCAGCCTTGGCTCGCAGATCAACGCTCGGGCAATCGCCACACGTTGCCGTTCACCACCAGACAAGCTATGCGGGTACAAATCCGCCACCCGAGCCGGCAACGACACCCGTTCCAACACCGCCTCGACCCGACGCCGCGCCTCACCACCACGCACACCGAAAAAGTGCGCCAACGGCGCGCTGAGCGTTTGCCCGACCGTCTGCCTTGGGTTCAAGGCCCGATAAGGGTTCTGGAACACATACTGAATCTGGTGACGCAAACGGGCATCACGCTCGCGTGCGGCAAACGCCAAAGGCTCGCCGGCGTAACGCATTTGCCCCTGAACGTTCTCGCCCAGCCCGGCAATGGCCCTGGCCAGGCTGGTCTTGCCCGAACCCGATTCGCCCACCAGCGCCAGGCACTCCCCTTGCCCCACACGCAATGAAACATCGAACAGCACCTGGCGATCGTAAGCGACATCCAGCTCCCGAACCTCTAGCAACACGGCTTCGTTCGGCACCGATTCAACCTCGACAGCCGCCCCCGCAAGGGGCAGCGGTTCTTGGTGCGGCACCAGGCAGGCGACCTGATGCTTGCCGTCGAGCGTCAGCAACGACGGTTCGATCACCGAACACTCGGCCCGATGCCGGTCGCAGCGCGGCGCAAACGCACAGCCATGCGGGCGCTGCCCGGGTGCCGGCGCATGCCCGGCAATCGCCTGCAGCGGCTGACGCCGGGCAACGTCGGGGATAGCCGCGAGCAAGGCACGGGTGTAAGGGTGCGCAGGGTTGCAGAACAGCGCCTCGCGCCCGGCCACCTCCACCAGCCGCCCGGCGTACATCACCATGACCCGGTCCACCAGCTCACGCACCACGGCCAGGTCGTGGGTGACGTAAAGCGCCGCCACACCGTGTTCACGGCACAGGCGCTTGAGGGTCTGCAACACATGGGCCTGGGTGGTGACGTCCAGTGCGGTAGTAGGCTCGTCGAGCACGATCAACCGGGGCCGCAGGACGAACGCCAGCGCCAGCATCACCCGCTGTTGCTGCCCGCCAGACAGTTGGTGCGGGAAGCGCCGCAGGAAGGCGTCGTCATCGGGCAGGCCCACCTCCACCAGGGTTTCGCCGATGCGCTGACGCACAGCGTCGCGCGACAGCTTGGGCTGGTGCGCCAGCAGCGTTTCACGCAGCAAGGCCCCCAGGCGCAACGCCGGGTTCAGCGCCGTGGCTGGGTCCTGGGCCACGTAGCCGACCAGCCCGCCACGGGCCAGGCGCAAGGCTTCGCCTTCGAGTGCCAGCACCGACTGCCCTGCCACCACCACCTGCCCGCCAACAATGCGCGCGCCCTGCCGGGCATGCTGCAACAATGCCGTGGCCAAGGTGGTCTTGCCTGAGCCGGACTCGCCGACCAGGCCGACAATCTCCCCCGCCGCCAGGCTGAAGGAAACCTCGGCCAACACCTCGACCTGCCCAGCCAGTTCCACCCGCAGCTCGCTGACTTGCAACACGTCGCTGTCGACCTTCAAAGGCGCATTCATGACTGTTTCTCCCCGACCCGTGCGCTGACCCGGCCAATGCCCTCGGCGAGGATATTGGTGCCATAGGCAAACACGCCGATCAGTAACGCCGGAGCCAGCACGGCCCACGGCTGCACCAGCAAGCCGGCCTGGTTTTCATTGATCATCAGCCCCCAGTCGGCAGCAGGCGGTGCCACCCCGTAGCCCAGAAAACTCAAGCCCGACAGCATGCCCACCGCCCAGGTCAGCATGTTGCCGAAGTGCACCAGCAGGGGCGTAAGAATATTCGGCAGGATTTCCTGAAAGAGGATGCGCCAACGCGGGTAACCCATCATCTGCGCAGCCTCGACAAACTCCTGCCCGGCTACCGCCACCGCGCTGCCGCGCGCCAGGCGGATGACGCCTGGGGTGAAGGCAATGGCTACGGTCAACACGATCAGCCACGGCGCCCTGCCGAGCATGGACACGATCAGCAGCACCAGGATCAGGTCGGGAAACGCCAGCGACACATCCGCCGCCCAACTGATCGCCTGGTCCAGGCGCCGACGCGAGAACCCGGCCAGCAAGCCCAGGCTGCCACCGACCAGCAATGCCAAGGTGGCTGCGGCAACCGACATCCACAGTACCGATAACCCGCCACTGAGCAGCCTCGATAACAGGTCATGGCCAAGAAAATCATGCCCCAGCGGCGCTCCGGCGGCCGGCGGGCCGTACACCGGCCCCACCATCGCCGTGGGAGCATGCGGCGCCAGCCAGGGGCCGAACGCGGCCAACAGCGCCACCAACAAGGTGATCACGGCGCCACGCCGTACCTGCGGGTCGGCCAGCCAACGGGATTCAGTCATGGGTCGCCTCCTGGGCAGGGGTGCTGCGCGCGCGTCGCCACCACGGGCGGATACCGCGGCGGATACGGCGGATCATCCGCACCCGGCGCGCGGTACGCAGCTTGGGGGTAAGCAATACGGTCAACAGATCAGCCAGCAGGTTGATCAGCACCACCGCCAGGGTGATGACCAGCACCACGCCCTGGATCATCGGCAGGTCGCGCATCTGGATCGCTGCGTTCAACGCCGTACCTATACCTGGGTAACTGAAGATCACCTCTGCCAGCAGGGCGCCGCCGACCAGCGTGCGCAGGGTCAGCGCCACGCCCTGGATCGCCGGGGTCAGGGCATTGGGCAACGTGTGCCGCCAGACGATGCGCCGCTCGGGGATGCCGCGCAGACGGGCGGCGATCACGTACTCGGACTCCAGCGCCTCGATCATCGAGGCACGCACCATGCGCGTCAGATACGGCAGTGCCGACAGGCTCAGGGCCACTACCGGCAGCACCAACGATTGCCATTGCCGCCACAACGGCAACTGCGGGTCAAGGATCGACACCGCCGGCAGCCAGCCCATGCCCGGCATGGAAAACACCAGCACCAGGCCGATGGCCAGCAAAAAGCCCGGCGTGGCCTTGAGCAGAATCAACGCCGACAACCCCCAGCGGTCCAGCCGGCTATCGCGGCGCAGGGCCAGGCTCACGCCCAGCAGCAGCGCCATCGGCACCACCAGCGCCAGCACCCCGGCCAACAAGGCCAGGGTATGGCCCAACCGGCCAAACAGCAGCTGCGCCACGGGTACCTGGGAGTCCAGCGAAATGCCCAGATCGCCGCCCAATGCGGCGCCCAGCCAGCGCAGGTACTGCACCAGGATCGGCTGGTCGAGGCCCAGTTGGCGTTGCAGGGTGAGGATACTGTCCAGCGGCGCATCCGGGCCAAGAATCACCCGCGCCGGGTCCGAGGGCAGCGCCTGGGTGGCGACGAACACCACCAGGGTGATCACCCACGCGGTGAGCAGGCCATAGCCCAGTCGGCCGATGAACCAGGCCAGCCATGCCGGTGTGCGGGGCGTGTGTCGTGTATCAGGCATTGGGGTTCAACCAGAGTTCGTCAAAACGCCAGGAGGCGAAGGTGGTCTGTTCCGGGGTGAGCCCGCCCACCTTGGCCGACGCGGCATCGAGCACGTCGGAAAAGCCCCAGACCAGCAACCCACCACGTTCGTGCTGGATGGTTTGGGCTTCATGCACCAAGGCCGTGCGCAATGCCAAGTCAGGCTGGGCAAGGGCTTGCTGGAACAGGTTGGTAAAGCGCGGGTCGTGGAAATTGCTGCGGTTGTAGATGGCCTGCGGTGCATCGTTGTGCAACGCCGAGGCGAGAAAGCCGCGCGCCGGAGTCGAGCCCGGCGACAGCTGCCATTGCTCACGCTGCGGGCCATTGAAGACGGACCCATCCACCTGATTGACCTTCACCTGCACCCCGGCTTTCAAAGCCTGCTGAGCGAACACCAGCGCGGCGTTGACACCGGCCCCCGGCGTGGTTGTCAGTTCGACACGCAAATCGCTCTGCCCGGCCTGACGCAGCAGCGAACGGGCCTGGTCCAGGTCGTAGGGGCGCTGGGCGATGGCATGGTTGAAGGTGGGGTCATGGGGCGAATACAGGTCATTGGCCACCCGCCCAAAACCATTCAGGCCACGCGCCACCAACTCCTGGCGGTCGGCCAGCAGGCGGAACGCCTGGCGCACCCGCACATCCTGAAACGGCGCCTTGGCCATGTTCAGGTTGAAGCCGGTGAACGAGGTGGTCGGCGAGGCATACAGCCGCAGCCGTGGGTCGGCCTTGAGCAACGCACTGTGCTCGGCCTGCACACCACTGGCCACGTCGATCTGCCCGGCACGCAGCGCTGCGGCCCGCGAGACCTGGTCCTTGAATTCGATGATTTCCAGCTCATCCGCATAGGGACGGTTGGGCTTGTAGTAGTTTTCGAAGCGGGTGTAGAGCGAGCGCTGGCCGGGGATGAAGCTTTTCAGCCGGTACGGGCCGGCACCGACCGGGTTGGTCACCGGGTGGTAGTCAGTGGGCACGATGCCGCCGAAGCTGATCAAGGTTTCGTCCAGGGGGTAGAAGCTTTGCCCCTGCTTGAAGCGAATTTCGAGGGTGCGCGCGTCCAGCTTGCGCAAAGCCTGCCGATCGATGGCGCCGACCAGCCCGGCAAATGGCGAGGCCAGTTGCGGGTCGGTCAGGCGCAGGATCGAGAACAGCATGTCATCGGCGGTGATACTTTTGCCGTGGTGAAATTCCAGCCCAGGCTTCAGCCGGATGGTCCAGGCACTGGCATCGGCGTTCGGCTCGGCGAACTCGGCCAGTGCCAGGCGCGTGCTGACATCAGCATTCCATTCCCAGCACTTGGCGTACAACGCCCAGCCGCGGATGATGCCGCCACCCACCGGTTTGTGCGCATCGAGGTTACCGGCCTGGTCACCGTCGATAATGCCCACCCGCAGTCGCCCGCCACGCACCGGCGTGCCCGTCGGCACCGCGCTGGCGGCTGCTGGCGCGCCGCTGTCGCAGCCGCTGAGCAACCCGCCGCCAAGCAGCAGGCTGCCGCCAACGGCCAGGCTGTTGCCGAGAAACACCCGGCGCGAAAACAGCTCGCTCATCACCCTCTCCTTACGCCGGTTGTGCCACGGGCGGCTTGCCGGCCGCAGCCAGGCGCGGCACCTCGAAGCCATGGTCCAGGTCCAGCAGCGGGAACAGCAGGTCAGCCACCCGGTGCGCTTCATCGATCAGCGGGAAACCCGAGAGGATGAATGCCGACGTGCCCTGGGCCTCGTACTCACGAATGCGCTCGGCGACCTGCTCGGCGCTGCCAACCAGGTAGGTGCCGGCAGCCGGGCCGAGGATGTTGAAGCCAAACAGGCTGGGGCCTAGCCAGACATTGGGGTAGATCTCCAGTTCGCGGGCCGTGGGCAGGCGCCCGGCGCGGATGCTGTCGAGGTTGCGCTGAATGCGCGGGTCGTCGCTGACGTAGCTGTCGAAGGTTTGCCCCGGCGGCAGCTGGCGCTCGATGGCAGCACGCGCGGTGGCCAGCGAGGTGCGCTGCAACAGGCGCTCGGCGTGGGCCCAGGCTTCTTCTTCGGTCTCGCGCACGATCACCTGCAGGCGGGTGCCGTAGGTCAGCTCACGGCCGATCTTCGCCGCCTCGGCCGCCACCCGGCGAAACTTGTCGCCGAGCTTTTGCGGGGTGTCGGCGAAGCTCAGGTAGACATCGAGCAGTTGCACCGAATGGGCCACGCCCGGCGCCGACGTACCAGCGCCCCACAGCGGGATGCCAGGCGTTTGCTTCGGTGGGTGCCAGCCGCCCAGCGGGTGATGGGCGGCAGCTGGCGAACGGGGTGAAAGCTTGACGTAACGGCCGTCGTAACCCGCGGTGTCTCCGGCGTAGAAACGTTGGAAGGCGCGCCAATACTCCAGACTGAAGTCGTAGCGCTCATCGTGCGGATAATGCACGCCCAAGGTGGCCAGGCCAGCGTCGTTGCCGTTGACCACGTTGAACAGCAGACGGCCGTTGGAAAACTGGTCGAAGGTGAGTGCCCATTTGGCCAACACTGCTGGCGACAGCTCGCCGGGGTGCTGGGCGACCAGGAAGCGCAGGCGATGGGTGGCGTCGATCAGCGCTGCCGACACAGCCAGGCTTTCGTTGGGGCTGGAGCCGAGCAGCGAGCCATAGTAGCCCAGGCGGTCAGCGGCGATGGCCAACTGCTTGAGGTGCTCGAAATCGGTGTGCCAGCGGCCTTCGGGCTCCCAGGGATAGGGGCCGTCGGGGGTGGTGAGGTACCAGAGGATCTTTACTGCCATGGGGTGAGTCCTTGTTTCAGGTAAGAGCGGCCTTGTGTCGCGACAGGGGCGCGCAGCGCCCCCAGCGATCTGCTCAGCTACGTCGATCGATGCCAGGCACCAAGCCCAGCTCGGTAGCGCGCTCATACAACCCGCTCATCTTCCACTGCTGGGTCAGCACCCCCGGCCCATAAGGCCGCGACCCACCCAAGGCGTCCGCCAACAGCTGAATCTGCGCGCCCTCCTCCAGCAACAGGATGAACTCCGCCGTGGCACGCAACCCCTGCTTGCCCCACACCGTGGCGCCGCCGTTGGCTTCCAGGATCGCCAGGTTGAACGGGTTCTCGGCGATCTTGTCGAGAATGAAGTCCACCTCGGCCTGGCGCCGGTCGATGTACACCGGCAGCTCGCGGGCCAGTTGGTAGCGCTGCACCGGCACATAGTGGAACGGCAAGGTACGGTGGGTCTGGGCCCAGGCGCCGAGGTACGGGCTGTGCACGTGTGACACGGTGGTGATGTCGGCGTGGGTCTGGAACAGCTTGGTGTAACGGCCCAGGCCACCTTTGCCCTTGCCGACGATGACGTTGCCGGAAAAGTCGGTCACCGTGGCCTGCAGTGGCTTGTGGTGGTTCCACGGGCCGCCGTAGTTGACCGCTACCAGCAGTTCTTCACCGGGCACCCGCTCGATAAAGCCGACCGTGCCATTGGCTGTGATGGTGTTGGTTTCGCGAAAGACGCTGAAGGCCGCTTGCGCTTCGGCCACCACCTGGTCGATGAAGGTTTGCAGTTCGGCAGTGATGGGGCGTTCGTTGATCAGTACGGTCATGTTCAATCTCCGGTCAGGTCAGGCGCGGCGCTGGGCCAGCAGTTCATGGGCAGCTTGCAGGGGCCGCGGGTCGACCCAGTCGGCGATGGCGAAGTCGGCTTCGAGGAAGCCGTGCAGGTAGAGGAAATCTTTTTGTGTGCCAAGGAAGGCCAGGCGCTGCTCGGACAGGTCTGGCGCCAGGGTGGTGTGGAAATCGCCACGGTAGGCGTCAGCCACGCCTTGGCTGCCAGCGCGGGTTTCTTCTTCGAGGATGCGATTGAGCGCGGCACGGTTGCCGGCTGCCCATTCGGCAGCACGCAAGGTCTGAGCAAGGAAGCGCACCACCAGGTCAAAATGGTTGTCGAGCAGGCGCTGGTGCACGGTGATCGGGCGCGGTGTACCGTTGTTGATGCGGTGGCGTGGGTCGGGCAGCAGGTCGAGGTCGACGCCGACCACCAGGCCCAACCGGCGTGCCGCATCAGCCGCTGCCGCGCCCTTCACGTACACCGCATCGACGTCACCGCGCGCCAGGTACTCCAGCCCCGACCACAGCCGTTGCAGGCCCAACTGCGGGGTGGCGGCGTCGGCCTGGTCAAGCAGAGCCACTTCCACCAACTGCACGTCATCCAGGTGCAGGCCAGCCGAAGCCAGGGCGCCTTTGTAGCCGTGCAGGCTCATGGCCCGAGCGATGCTGCCGGGGCGGCTGTCGCCCCAGGCCGGCAGGGCCAGGCGTTTGCCGCGCAGGTCGGCGGCGCTGCGAATACCGGAGTCTGGGCGGACCAGAATGGTTTGCCATTCCTCGATCCAGGTCAGGCCGATCAGCCGGCTGGGCGAGCCTGCAGCGCGCGCCGCCAACGCCGGTACGTTGCCGCCTTCGCGCAGCAGCCCAGGCAGCTGGTGATCGTAATGGTGATGGCCCAGCTGGCGGGCCTCCTGCAAGGTCGAGACCGGCAGGCCGTCGGGGGCGAACTCTTGTTCCAGCCAGCCGAGCTTGTAGGCGATGCCAGAGGCGGTAGGCACGGGGCAGCGGGTGAACCAGATGCGCTCCAGGGCGGACGGGTCGTCCGCCAGGCGTTTTGCGGTGGGGGTTGCGAGGGTCATGGGGAGGCTCCTTGGGCGTCGTGCAAGCACCATTGCAGTGTGCGTGCCAACCGCTAGAAGCCTTGATTTACGCGGGGCTGGCTGTTGTGACAGGGCGCATGGTGCTGGATTGGGAGCAAGATTGCGGGTGGGGTGCTGCCAGATCAGCAAGGCGGCTGCTGCTGGGGCAGCAAAAAGTTGTAGAGACCGCGCAGGATGGGGCTTGAAGAGGGGGTGGCAAAGATATTGCTCAAGGGCTTGGGACCGCGCCAAGGCGCACTGGCCCCTTCAGACCTACCCGAGACCTCTTCATGAGCGCCATAGAACCCTCCCCCGCCCGCCGCCTCACCAGCGAAGCTCAAGCCATCGAAGCCGCCCGCCAGGTTGCTGCACAAATCGCCGAGCTGGCCGCCGACCCGCGCAACAACGGCCAGCTCCCCCACCGCCAAGCCGAGCTGTTATCCAGCAGCGGCCTGACCGCCATCGCCGTGCCGGCCGAATTCGGCGGCCTGGGTGCCTCGGTGCAGACCGTGGTCGAAACCGTGCGCCTGGTTTCCACCGCCGACGGCGGCGTCGGCCAACTGCTGCAGATTCACAACGTGATGCTGCGCGGCATCTTCACCGGCTACCCGGATGAAGTACGCGACCGGCTGATTGCCGACGTGCTGGCTGGCAAGCGCTTCGGCAATGCCCTGGCCGAAATCGGCGGCAAGAACAAGTTCGCCCTCAAGACCCGCGTCGAGCGCCGCGCCGACGGCCAGTGGGTACTCAACGGCAGCAAGTTCTACTCCACCGGCTCCTATCTGGCCGAGTGGATCTCGCTGACTGCCGCCAGCGAAGACGGCGGCGTCGGTGTGCTGCTGCACCGCGACACCCCCGGCTTGACCCTGGTCGATGACTGGCAGGCCTTCGGGCAGCAAAACTCGGTGAGCGGCACGGTGAAGTTCGACGATATCGTGCTCGACGAACGCTACCTGACCCGCCGCAGTGGGCCGATGAAACGCACCGGTCTGACCTTCCCGCAGATCCTCCACGCGGCCATCGACACCGGCATCGCCGCAGGCGCATTGCAGGCGGCGGTCGAGTACCTGCGCGAACATGCCCGCGCCTGGGTGGAAAGCGGCGTCGAGCGCGCCAGTGACGAGCCGCATGTGATTCGCCAGGTCGGCGAGTATGCCGTGGCGCTACGCGGCGCCGAGTCGGTGCTGCGCGAAGCGGCGCGGGTGTTCGACGAACACGAGCGCGATCCGCAGAACAAGGCGTTGCAGGATGAGCTGATCTTGTCGGTGGCTACCGCCCGTGCGCATTCCGATGCGGCGTCGCTGAAAATTTCCAGCGACCTGTTCTCGCTGCTGGGGGCCAGCGCTTCGCTCAGCAAGTGGAACCTCGACCGCTTCTGGCGCAATGCCCGGGTGCACACCACCCACGACCCGATCCGCTGGCGCCTGCACAACGTCGGCAACTACTACCTGAACGGGGCGGATCCCGGGGAGTACACGGCTGTGCTCAATGCCAAGGAGAACCAGGGCGCTACACGCCGCTGAAATGGGGTTTGGGCGGGGGGCGCTTTGCGCCCCTATCGCGACACAAGGCCGCTCCTACAAGGGGCGGCGTCGCATTCTGATCGAGCATTTACATGAACCACCCTCTTCTTCGGGCCTTGGCCATCTATCGCGAAATGCCTTGGCGCTTCGCCTTGGTCACAGCCTTGTACATTGCCGGCAACCTCGGCTTGGCCTGGCAACAGTGGCTGATCGGCCACGCGGTCGACGATGTCAGCAGCGGCCGCGCCGTACAGCGCCTGGCCGATGGCAGCCTGGACGCCAGCATAGCCTGGCACTGGCTGTGGCTGCTGCTGGCCATTGCCCTGGGGCGCGGCCTGTTGCAATACGCCGCCGCCGTGTTGTCACTGGTACTCAGCCAAGCCCTGCTCACGCGCCTGCGTGAGCGCATCCTCAGCCAGGTGCAGTACCTGCACCTGGGCTACCACTGGCGCCACGGCATGGGTGAACTGGTTACCCGCACCACCCGCGATGCCGACAAGGTGCGCGACGCGCTGATCACCTTCTGGCGGCAGATCATCGAAACGCCGCTGGTGGTGATCGCCGCCGTTGGCCTGTTGAGCTGGTACGACCCGCTGTTGGGCCTGGTGCCCTTGTTGCTGACCGGTGCCGGGCTGTGGCTGTTCGTGGTACAGACCGACCGCCTGGTCACCCTCGACCGTGCCGTGGGCGCCGCCTACGACCAGGTCAGCCAGGACCTGGCCGAAGGCATTGGTGGGGTGCGGGTAATCAAGGCCTTCGGCCTGGAAAAGCAGCGCATCGCCCGTTTTGCCAGCCAGGTCGAGGTGTTCACCGGCCATGCTCGCACCGCCCTCGCCTACGCCAGCTCGCGCATTCCGCTGCCGCAGGCGGTGGTGGCGCTGGGGCATGTGTGGATCCTGGTCTATGGTGCCCAGCGCGTGGCAGCCGGCGCGCTGGGCATCGGCGAGCTGGTCACCTCGCTGCTGGTGGCGACCACGCTGGTGTTCCGTATCGAAGGCATTGGCCGGGTGATGCAGACGTTTGCCGATGCCCGCGCCAGCGCCGAACGCATCTGGCAGTTGCTGGACGAGCGCCCGGCCATCATTGGCGGCCATGCCGCCCTGCCCGCCGGGCCGTTGGGGCTGAAGCTCAACCAGGTACACGTCAGTGCTGCAGAAGCGGGCCGGCACATCCTGCACGACTGCTCGCTGACCCTGCGACCCGGCGAAGTGGTGGCGCTGGTCGGCGCCACCGGCACCGGCAAAAGCCTGCTGGCCAGCCTGCTGCCACGCCTGGCCGATGTGCAAAGCGGTAGCGTGCAGGTCGGTAGTGACAGTACCGGTTGGCATGACCTGCGCGACCTCGACCTGGCCGACCTGCGCCGCCGCGTGCAGGTACTGCCGCAGGAGAGCTTTCTGTTCTCTGACAGCCTGGCCGCCAACTTGCGCATGGCCGCACCGCAGGCCAGCGACGCGCAGTTGCGTGAAGCCTTGCGCCTGGCCGCCGCCGAGGATGTGCTGGAGCGCCTGCCACACGGCCTGGACACCCCGCTGGGCGACCGTGGCGTGACCCTGTCCGGCGGCCAGCGCCAACGCCTGTGCCTGGCCCGCGCGCTGCTTGGGGCACCCGATATCCTCTGCCTGGACGACGCCACCAGCGCCTTGGATGCACTGGGCGAACGCCAGGTACTGCACAACATCCGCCGCCTGCACAGCACAAGTGGCCAAGGCCCGACCTTGCTGCTGATCACCAGCCGCCTGTCCACCCTGCTGCTGGCCGACCGCGTGCTGATGCTGGAAAACGGCCGCATCGGTGCCTCCGGTAGCCATGCCGAACTGAGCACGCACAACGCCCATTACCGCGACCTGCTGGGGATCGACCATGACTGATGTGCAGCACACCCCTGCCAGCGATATCGACACCGAGCAACGCCTGGCCCGGCAGGCGCTGGACCGTGGCATGTTCCACCGCCTGCTGCCGCTGCTACGGCCTGTTCGCGGGCAGATCCTGGCAGTGATCGGCATCGAACTGCTGCTGGTGTTCACCGTGTTCCTGCGCCCGTGGTTCGTGCGCGAACTGCTGGACAATGGCCTGGTGCCCAGCGCCGACCACTGGCTGCTGGATGAGCGCCTGGTGCTGTGGCTGGGCCTGGGGCTGGCGGCGAGCTGGCTGGGGCGTTTTCTGCTGGCCGGGGTGTCGCAGTTCGTTGCCGGACGCGCTGCCATCGGCGTGCTGAATGCGCTGCGGGTGAAGGTGTTTGCCCATGTGCAGGCGCTGTCGGTGAGCTATTTCGACCAGACCCGCGCCGGGCGCATCATTTCCCGCGCCGACCGTGACGTGGATGCGCTGGAGCCGCTGCTGGTGCAAGGCCCGCCGGAGCTGCTGGGTGCCTTGCTGCGCTGCGGCCTGGCGGCGGTGATGCTGTGGCGCATCGAGCCCAGTTTCTTCTACAGCCTGGCCGCCACAGTGCCGCTGCTGGCCGTGGCCACCTGGCGTTTCAAGCGCGTGTCGCAACGCAACTGGGCCAAGGTGGCCGAACAACGCAGCCGCTTCACCGCGCACCTGGTAGAAAGCGTCAGCGGGGTGCGGCTGATCCAGCAGTGCGGGCAAGAGCAGCGCAACCAGGCGCGTTACCGGCGCCTGCTGGAGGACTTCAACCAAGCGCTGATTCGCGGCAGCCTGCGCGCCGGCTGGTTCGCCCCGTTCACCGCATTGCTGAGCACCACCGGCATGGCGGTACTGCTGCTGGTCGGCGCCCATGGCCTGGCCGAGGGCAAGGTGAGTGTGGGCCAGGTGGCCGAAAGCCTGTTCTACGTGTTCCTGTTCCTTGGGCCATTGCAGGAGCTGTCGGACCTGTTCGAGCGCTATGCCACCGGCAGTGCCTCGGCCCAGCGCATCTTCCTGCTGCTCGACACCCGCCCGCAGGTGCTCGACCCACGGGTACCGCAGGCGCTGGCCCGTGCGCGCGGCCAGGTGGACTTCGACAGCGTCGGTTTTGCTTACGCACCCAACAGCCCCCGGCCTGTGATCGATGGGCTCGACCTGCATATCCGCGCCGGTGAGGTGCTGGCCATCGTCGGCCCCTCCGGGCATGGCAAGAGCACGCTGGTGCAGCTGCTGACGCGCTTCTACGAAGTGCAGCAAGGCGCCATCAGGCTCGATGGCATCGACCTGCGCGCACTGGCCCAGCACGATCTGCGGCGCAACGTGGGCGTGGTGTTGCAGGACAACGTGCTGTTCAGTGGCAGCATCCTCGACAACCTGCGCCTGGCCGCGCCCGACGCCGACGACGCGCAGTTGGTGGCCGCCGCCCGCGAGCTGGGTGCCGACGAAGTGCTGGAACGCCTGCCGCAGCGCTACCACACCGAAGTCGGCCCACTGGGCGCGCACCTGAGCCATGGCCAGCGGCAGTTGGTGTGCCTGGTGCGGGCGTACTTGGCCGACCCGGCGGTGCTGGTGCTCGACGAAGCCACCTCGGCGGTGGACGTGCACACCGAGCGGCGTATCCAGCGCGCCCTGCGTCGACTGTGCCAAGGGCGTACCGCAATCATCATCGCCCATCGCCTGGCGACCATCCGCGATGCCGACCGGATTGCCGTGGTGAAGCATGGGCGGGTGGTGGAGCAAGGGGCGCATGCCGATCTGATCGGGCGTAGCGGTGCTTATGCAGCGCTGTACGAAGCCTATCTGCGCAGCGCCGGGGAGGTTGCAACCGAAGCTGCGCATTAACGCTATCCCTGTAGGAGCGGCCTTGTGTCGCGATGGGCCGCAAAGCGGCCCCGGCAATCTTCGCGGCAAAGCTGGAGATCTGGGGCCGCTGCGCGCCCAATCGCGACACAAGGCCGCTCCTACAGGTTGATTTGCACTCGTGCTGCTACCCCAGCATCCATTGCTGGCGCACTGCTGCCACAGCAGCACCCCTCTCCCCGCTAGCGCCTCAATCCCCCGCCCCACAGGCCATGCGCCACGCATGGCACAGCCGTTGCACCACCCTCTCCATCCGCACACTCTCCCCCTTCAGGAGCCCCCATGACCACCGAATTCTTCTGGCGCCTGCCCTTGGGCACCGACGGCCCGCAGCTGTCCACCGACCGCCACAACCGTGGCAACCCTGTACACCGCCCCGGCAACATCGCCCCCGGTCGCCTGCCCGATGGCCAGGCCGACGGCTTTACCTACATCGACTACATCGCCCAGGTGGCCAAGGCCGCCGAGCTGGCCGGCTTCGAGGGTGCGCTGCTGCCCACCGGCCCGGAGCCGTGGATTGCCGCCGCCGCGCTGGCCCGCGAAACCCGCCGTATCCGCTTTTTGATCGCCTTTCAGGCCACCTGGACCCTGCCCGCCTATGCCGCCCAGCAGGCGGCCATTCTGCAAAACCTCAGCGGAGGGCGGCTGGACTGGAACATCATCACCGGCGGCAACCCGGCCAGCCAACGCGCCAATGGCGACTTTCTCGAACACGACCTGCGCTACAAGCGCACGGGCGAATTTCTCGACGTGATCCAAGGCCTGTGGACGCAAGACTCGTTCTCCTACGATGGCGACATCTACCGCCTGGAAAACGGCAGCCTGCCGCCAGGCCTGCAACACGAACGCAAACCAGGCGTGTACTTCTCCGGCTTTTCCGATGCCGCGTTGAACGTGGCCGCGCGCCATGCCGACGTGTACCTGAACTGGGCTGAACCGATCGACAAGCTCAAGCCGCATATCGATCGGGTACGCGAGCTGGCCGACAAACAGGGTCGCACGGTGCGCTTCGGCCTGCGCGTCGACCTGTTCGCCCGCGAAACCGAAGAGCAGGCCTGGCGCGAGCTGCGCCAGCAGTTCGAGCGCCTGGAAGGCAAGGCCAGCAGCACGGCGAAAAACTTCATCACCGGCTCCGACTCGGTCGGCGGCGCGCGCCAGGCCGCGTATCACCAGGGCTTGCAGGGTTTCGACGAACTAATCCTGGCACGCAACCTGTGGGCCGGCTTCGCCAAGGCCAAGCCTGGCCCAACCGTGGGCCTGGTGGGCAGCCACCAGAACATCGCCGAGCGCCTGGCCGAATACCGCGATGCCGGTTTCAGCACCTTCATCCTCGCCGCCAACCCGCACCTGGAAGAAGCCCTGCGCATCGGCCAGGAAGTGCTGCCGCTGGTGCAACAGGCCACCCCTACCCTTTTGCAGGCCAGCGCCTGACCCCGACCGGAGCCCGAACATGAGCCAACCCCTCGATACCTTGTGGTACACCCGTTGTCCGGTGCCCACCGGCCTTGGCATTGCCGTGCAGCAAGGCTGGCTGCAGGAGGACCTGGCCAGCCTTGGCACCCAGGTGCAGTCGCTGCGCGAAGCCGAGCAGCAGGCCGTGCGTGAATCGCACTTTGACCACAGCCTGCTGAACTCGGTACGTCATGGCGGCAGCATCCCGGCCATCTGGGCCCGCGCCCAGGGCCGCGATACCCGCGTGATCGGCCTGTCGTGGGCCGATGAGGCGCAGTTGATCCTGACCCGACCAGACAGCGGCATCCACACCGTCAAAGACCTCAAGGGCAGGCGCTTCGGCCTGCCCGACTGGGCTGCGGCGCAAATCGACTTCACCCGTGCCCAGGCCCTGCGCGGCCTGGAAAACGCCTTGAAACTCGAAGGGCTGCAAGTGGGCGACGTAGCGTTGGTCAACTACCGCTACGACGGCACCTTCAGCGACCGCCCAGTGCGCAACGTGGCCGGCACTCCGGTATCCAGCACCCAGAGCGAAGGCCGTAACCTGGAGCTGGCCGGCCTGCTGCGCGGCGAGGTGGACGCGATCTTCCTCAAAGGTGCCAGCGCCGTGCAACTGGCCCACGCCTTTGCCCTGCGCACGGTGATCGACACCGGCAGCCACCCCGACCCGCTGATCCGCAGCAACAATGGCACACCGCGCACCCTGGCGGTGGACAGCCACCTGCTGGCGCAGCACCCGCAGGTGGTGCACACGCTTCTTGGCTCGGTGCTGCGCGCCGAGCGCTGGGCCCATCAGCACCCGGATGAAACCCGCCGCTACCTGGCGCGGGAAACCAACAGCAGCGAGTACTGGGTGCAAGTGGCCTACGGCATTGACGCCCACCTGCGCCTGAGCACCCGCCTGGACGATCAGGCCATTACCGCCTTGCAGGACTTTGTCGAGTTCCTCGAACGCTGGCGCTTCATCCCGGCGCGCTTCGAGGTGCGCGACTGGATCGCCCAGCAACCACTGGACCAGCTGCTGGCCCCCACCTCCATGGAAAGGAAACCCGTTACCCCATGACCAAGCCCCTGGAAACCCTCTGGTACACCCACAGCCCGGTGCCCACCGGCCTCGGCATTGCCGTGCAGTCGGGGCGCCTGGCTGAGGCCTTTGCGCCGTTCGGCACCAACATCCAGTCGCTGCGCGAATCCAGCGAACGCGAGGTACGCGAGGCCCATTACGACCACCACCTGCAGAACTCGGTGCGCCACGGCGGCAACATCCCGGCGATCTGGGCCTACGCCAGCGGCGTCGATACCCGCGTGCTGGGGCTGTCGTGGAGTGATGAGGTGCAGCTGATCCTCACCACCGAAGAAAGCGGCGTACGCAGCATCCGCGACCTGAAAAACCGTCGCTTCGGCATACCCAAGTGGGCCAACGTGCAGATCGATTTCACCCGTGCCCAGGCCCTGCGCGGGCTGGAAAACGCCCTGAAGCTCGAAGGCCTGGCCGTGACCGATGTCGAATTGGTCGACTACCCCTACGGTGGCACCTACAGCGACGACGCCAAGCAGCACCTGTATGGCGCCGAAGTGAGCCTTGACACCAGCCGCTTCAGCCGCCGCAACAACGAGCTGATCGGCCTGCTACGGGGCGATATCGACGCCATCTTCCTCAAGGGCGCGCATGCCGTGCACCTGGCCCATGAGTTTGGGCTGCGCGTGGTGGTGGATACCGGCAGCCACCCCGACCCGCTGATCCGCAGCAACAACGGCACCCCGCGAACGCTGACCGTGGACCGGCACTTGCTGGAGAACCACTTCGATGCCAGCCGCACGCTGGTCGACACGGTGCTGCGCACCGAGCAATGGGCCTGGGCCAACCCGGAGGAGACCCGGCGCTTTCTGGCGCGTGAGCTGAACACCAGCGAGTACTGGGTGGCGGCGGCCTATGGCGACGATGCGCATCGGCGCTTGCGCACAACGCTGGACAGCCGCTCGATCGGGGCGTTGCAGGACTTTACCGAGTTTCTGTTCAGGTGGGGGTTCATACCCCGGCGCTTCGATGTGCGGGAGTGGATTGATTTTCGCGTGCTGGAGAGTGTGATCGGTTCGACGTCGCGGTTGGCAGTTTGAGATTTTGGGGCCGCTAAGCGGCCCCGACAATCTGAGCCCCACCACTGCTGCCCCAGCAGCACTCGCCCAGCACCCCACTGCTGCCCAATCTGCAACACAGCCCAATAATTCAAAACAAATCTTTATTTTTCAATAACTTAACAACATGGCACAGTCCCTGCTCTAGCTCTCCCCAACAACGCTTTACATACGGGGAGATTCACCATGCACCAACGTCATCCACTGGCCCGCCAGATCAGCCTCGCGCTGCTGTTGGCCGGCACCGGCAGCCAGGCTATCGCCGCCGACGAAAACAATAAAAACGAACCAGCCCTGGAAACTGTCACCGTCACCGCCCAGCATCGCGAACAGACCTTGCAGGAAGTCCCGGTCGCCGTATCGGCCATCAAAGGCACCAGCATCACTGCCGACGGTGTGCGCTCGATGGGCGACATCACCACCTTCGTGCCCAACGCCTCGGCCAAGAACCCCGACGGCGACGGCCGCCCGCGCTGGTACATCCGTGGCCTGGGCACCGGCGACACCGGTGCGGCAACGGTCTACCCAGTGGGCATCTACGCCGATGACGTGTACCTCAACGCCCCCATCGCCGGTGGCGGGCCGTTGTTCGACCTGGAACGCATCGAGATCCTGCGTGGGCCGCAAGGCACCCTGTATGGCAAGAACACCACTGCCGGTGCAGTGAACGTGATCTCGAAAAAGCCGACGTTCGACACCGATGGCTATGGCACGGTCGGCTTTGGCAGCAAGAACGAGCGCATCGTCACCGGTGCCATTGGTGGTGCGCTGGTGGATGAAAAACTGGCCGGGCGAGTAGCGCTGTATTCCGAAGAACGCGACGGTTTCCAGAACAACGACTTCGACGGCAACACTTATGGCGACGTGAACAAAAAGGCCATCCGCCTGCAGTTCCTGGCCCAGCTCAACCCCGACCTGGACGCCCTGCTCAAGCTGCACAGCCGCCAGTTCAAAGGCGACGGCAGCAATGGTTCGCTGCCGGTGGGCCGCTACTACAACGTCGGTTACGAACGCCCGCAGGGTCGCGACATTTCGCTGAACGTCAACGAAGACTACCGCCTGGACCACGACGGCGCCTCGCTGACCTTCAACTGGTACCTGGGCGACTACACGCTGACCTCGATCAGCGCCTACGACTACATCCGCAACCGCTCCACCAGCGATGCCGACTACACCCCCTACGAGGTCAACGGCGCGGCCATCACCGACAACAGCTACCGCCAGTGGTCGCAGGAGCTGCGCCTGGCCTCGCCGGAAGACCGCCCACTGCACTGGTTGGTGGGCGCCCACTACTTCCATGAAGACCTGGACAGTTCTGCCCAGCGCATCGTCACCCCCGGCCCCACGCCCAACGGTACCGGCTCGAACCAGGTGGGCACTACCGCGTTCCGCGACCTGGGCTACGATCACCGCACCGACAGCTACGCGCTGTTCGGCAACTTGACCTATGACTTCACCGATGACTTCAGCGTGACCGGCGGCCTGCGCTGGACCCAGGAGAAAAAGGACATCGACCTGGACCTGGTGCAGTTGACCCGCGCCACGGCCAACGGCCCGCTGATTCCACTGGGCGGCGTAGGCACCAACGGCAACCGTCAGGAAGACAAGACCTGGGAAGCCTGGACCTACGACCTGACCCCCGAGTACCGCATCAACGACAACCTGCGGGTGTTCTTCCGCTACGCCCACGGCTTCCGTTCGGGTGGCTTCAACACCGGGCTGTCGACCAGCCTGGCGCAGTTGACCACGGTCGACCCGGAAGAACTGGATGCCTACGAACTGGGGCTGAAGTCGGAGTGGTTCGACCGTCGCCTGACCGTCAACGCCAACCTCTTCTACTACGACTACTCCGACATCCAGGTGAACCTGCTGACAGTGAACAGCGGCGTACTCACCACCGCACTGACCAACGGCGCCAAAGGCAAGGTCAAGGGCGCGGAGCTGGAGGTCGAGGGCCAGCCGACCGAGCGCCTGCACCTGCGCGCGGCGGTGTCGTTCCTGGACACCGAGTACACCGATTTCAAGAACACCAACCCCACCACCGGCGCGGTAACCGGCGACTACAGCGGCAACAGCTTCGTGCGCTCGCCACGCAACGTGGTGTCGCTGGGTGCCGACTACACCATCCCGCTGGAGGTCGGCGGCAAGCTGGTGGCCGGTGGCGACGTGAGTTTCCGCGACAAAGAGTATTTCCTGGCCGACCGCCAGAGCAGCGCCGACGAAACCCTCAGCCAGCCCCACTACACCCTGGCCAACGCGCGGCTGAGCTGGTTCAGCCATGACGACAAGCTGAGCGTGACGGGCTTCGTCAACAACCTCACCGACCGCCGCTACCAGGTGCATGGCCGGCCCAACGGCACTGCCGGGCAGTACGTGATCACCTACGGCGACCCGCGCACCGTCGGGCTCAGCGTTACCAGCCGCTTCTGATTGAAAACCATTGGGCTGCTGCCACAAGGAGCCCGCGCTCCCTCTGTAGGAGCGGCCTCGCGTCGCGATGGGCTGCGCAGCAGCCCCAAGGCATCACGCCGTATAGAAGGATTACCCATGCCCCACCACACCCCCCTGGCCAGCGCCATCGCCCTGGCCATCGCCGGCCTCGCCATGCCCGCATTCGCCGCCGAACCCAACGACCGCCTCGACACCGTGGTCGTGGTCGGCACCCATCGCAGCGACGTCACCGCCCTGCAAAGCGCCGCGCCAGTCGATGTGCTGAGCGGTGAAAAACTTCAGGAAACCGGCGCCAGCGACCTGTCCGCAGCGCTTACCGCGCTGTCACCCTCGTTCAGTTTCCCGCAGTCGCCCCAAGGCGCCTTTGCTGGTTCCATTGCCCAAGGCGCCTCGCTGCGCGGCCTGGCCTCGGACCAGGTACTGGTACTGGTCAACGGCAAGCGCCGCCACACCAGCGCCAACGTCACCCGCCAGGGCCTGGTCAACGCCCGTGGTGCGGCAGCAGTGGACCTCAGCCTGATCCCGCTGTCAGCCATCGAACGGGTGGAAATCCTGCGCGACGGCGCCGCTGCGCAATACGGTTCGGACGCCATCGCCGGGGTGATCAACATCGTGCTCAAGGAGCGCGACGAAGGCGGCAACGCCGGCTACCGCTTCGGTGGCTACAAGAAAGGCGACGGTCTGCAGCGCAAACTCAGCGGCTGGAAGGGCTTTGCCCTGCCCAACGACGGTTTTCTGACCCTGGCATTCGACGCGGGCAGCCAGGACCCGGCCAGCGACACCCGCGACGACAACCGCCTGTTCTACCCAGGCTCCACCAGCATCGACACCCCGCGCGAGCAGAACAACCGCTACCGCAACTGGCGCTGGGGCTCGGGCAATGTCTCGGACCAGTACAACTTTACCGCCAACGCTGAAATGGGTTTGAGCGAAGGCTTGAGTGCCTATGGCTTCGCCACCTATGCGCACAAGAACACCGACGCCGAGAACTTCTTCGACCCGCCGACCACGTTGCGCAACAACTACGGCAGCGTAGCCCTGGCGCGCTACCCGGACGGCCGCCTGCCAGTCACCCGCTACGGCCTGGAAGACTTTGCCGTCACCGGCGGCCTGCGTTTTGAAAACGAAACCCTGGGCAACTTCGACCTGGCGCTGAACTACGGCGACAACCGCGTCGATTCCACCGACCACGACGCCATCAACCCCAGCTGGGGCACCGCCAGTCCGTCGACCATCTACACCGGCCGCCGCGAAGCCGACCAGACCAACCTGACCCTGGACTGGACCCGCGACTTCGCCAACGCCTGGCTGTTCAAGCCGCTGACCGTGTCCGCCGGGCTGGCCTGGCGCCAGGAAAACTACGACCTCAGCGAGGGCGACGCCGCCGGCTGGTCCAACGGGCCACTGTTCAACACGATCGACCCTGTCACCGGCCGGCGTATCCCCGGCTACTACTCGGGCATCACCCAGGTCGATGCGGTGTCGCTGGACCGCCGGGTGATCGGCGCCTACTTCGATGTCGAAGCCCAGGTCACCGAGAAATTCCAGGCCGGTGTGGCGGTGCGCAGCGAGCACTATTCGGACTTTGGCGACACCACCAACGGCAAGTTGTCGCTGCGTTACGACTTCACCCCGCAGATTGCCGCGCGGGCCAGCGCCAGCACCGGCTACCGCGCGCCTTCACTGGTGCAAAGCGGGCTGTCGTCGTTCAGCGTGCAGGTGGTGGAACAACCGCCGGGCAGCGGCAACTGGGTCGAGGTGCAGCAACGCACCCTGCGCGCCGACAGCCCCGAGGCCGCCTTGCTTGGCGGCAAGGCGCTGAAGCCGGAAGAGTCGACCAACTTCTCCGTGGGCCTGGTCTGGCGGCCACTGCCAAACGCGTCGGTCACACTCGATGCCTACCGCATCGACATCGACAACCGCATTACCTTGTCCGACCAGTTGCCGGCGTCGGTGGTCGGCCCGATCTTCGCCGGTACGCCCTACGCAAACATCCAGAGCGCGGCGTTCTACAGCAACATCGCCGACACCCGCACCGATGGCTTCGAGCTGGCCGGCCACTACCAACTGGACCTGACCGGCTGGGGCCGGTTGGACTTAAACGGCGGCTACGCGCGCAACAATACCCGCATCACCGGCCTGGACGACGTGGGCGGCATCCCCGGCAACCAGATCATCGGCCGCAACACCCAGGGCCTGATCGAGGACGGTACGCCCAAGGACAAGCTGACCCTCAGCGCCAACTGGCTGTATGACGGCTGGAGCGTCACCGTGGCCCAGCGCCGCTATGGCGAGTGGAAGAACCGCAACGCTGCCAACCCGACGCTGGACCAGACCTTCAGCCCGCAGTGGGTGACCGACCTTGACGTGTCATACCGTTTCGACCTGGGCCTGACCTTGTCGGCGGGTGCGATCAACCTGTTCGACAGCCACCCGGACAAGCTCAAGGGCGCACAGCTGTATGGCGTACCGAAATACTCCATCACCAGCCCGGAGGGGGCGCAGGGGGCGTTCTACTACACCAGTGTGAGTTACGATTTCTGATCTGATACCGCGCTGGCTTCTTCGCCGGCAAGCCCGCGAAGAAGCCAGCACCGATACTGCTGAATGACTGCTGCTCAAGCAGCATATCGCTGCTGCTCAAGCACCACACTCGACCTTCAGCCTCGCAATCCGGGGCTTTCTCCGCCTGGCACAGCTCTTGCGATACCCCGGTATCCTCTGTTTATCCAAGGCCAGCCATGCGCGTGCTCTCGTCCCTTTCCTGGTTCATCTCACCCCTGGCCCTGCTCACCCTCTGGGCGGCGGTGGCCAACGCCGGGCTGTTTCCGGCCAACCTGCTGATCCCGCCACTGGAGGTATGGCACAGCCTCACCGACCTGCTGGCCACCGGCGAGCTTCAGGAACACCTGGCCGGCAGCCTGTCGCGGCTGGCCCTGGGCTTTACCGGTGGTGCCCTGGCAGGCCTTGCCTTTGGCGCGGCGCTGGCCCTGTCGAAAACCGTGGAGGCCTACTGCGCCCCACTGTTCCATACCTTGCGCCAGGTGCCCAGCATCGCGCTGATCCCGATGTTCGTGCTGCTGTTCGGCGTCGACGAAACCTTCAAGGTGGTCATCGTCGCCAAGACTGCGTTCTTCCCTGTGGCACTGGCCACCTGCGAAGGCATCCGCGCGATCCCGCGCAGTCATTTCGAAGTGGCAGCGGTGTACCGCTTGCGCTGGCCCACGCTGGTAGGTCGGATTGCCCTGCCCGCTGCTGTGCCGGCCATCGTCACCGGTATTCGCGTGGCCCTGACCCGCGCCTGGGTGGTGCTGGTGGCCTGCGAACTGCTGGCGGCCGACAGCGGCCTGGGGCAGATGATCGAGATGGGCCGGCAGATGCTACGCATCGATGTGGTGATGGTCGGCGTGGTACTGACCGGGCTGATCGGCTTTGCCCTGGATTTCACCTTGCGCCGTGTGGAACGGCGCCTTTCTGCCTGGCAAAACCGCTGAGGAGGATGAGATGAAACTGCAGAACATACGTGGCCTGGTGTTACCGCTGTTGCTGCTCGGTGCATGGGAATATGCCTCGCGCCAGGGGGCGGCCGGTGCCTATGCCTTCGTGCCACTGGCCCAAGTGGGCACGGCACTGACCGAGCTGCTGGGCAGCGGTGAATTGCTGGTCAACCTGTGGGCGAGCCTGCTGCGCACCTGCAGCGGCCTGGCCATCGGCATTGTCGGCGGTGTCGGCCTGGGGGCACTGATGGCCCTGTCCGCACCGGCCAACCGCCTGATCGCGCCGCTGTTCCATGCCCTGCGCCAGGTACCGATGCTGGGCTGGATCCCGCTGATTGCCTTGTGGCTCGGTAATGGAGAAGGCGCCAAGCTGTTGATCGTCAGCCTGGCGGCGTTGTACCCCATGGTGCTGAACACCTTCGAAAGCCTGCGCCAGGTCACTGCCCAGCACCGAGAAGCCGCGCAGGTACTGATGCTCAGCCGTTGGCAGCAACTGTGGTTGATCCTGCTGCCGGCGGCTCTGCCTGGCATTGCCGCCGGGGTGCTGCAGGCCTTGGCCTTCGCCTGGGTAACTTCGGTGGGCAGCGAACTGTTCCTGTCCGCTGGCGCCGGCCTTGGCAGCCTGATGATGAATGCCGAAGCCACCGCACGCATGGAGATCATCGTGGTCTGCGTGCTGTGCATCGGCCTGAGTGGCTACCTGATGTCCTGGCTGTGCACCCTGCTCACCCGCCGCCTGCTGCGCTGGCGCACCAACCATTGAAAGGCCCAACCATGAACGCCATCGCCCACGCTTTACCCACCACCGCCAGCACTGGCGCGCTGACCATTCGCGGCCTGAACAAAGCGTACCCGCTCAAAGGCAAGCCGGTACCGGTGCTCGAAGGCATCGACCTGGCCATTCGCCCTGGCGAATTCGTCAGCATCCTCGGCGCCAGTGGCTGTGGCAAATCCACCCTGCTGCGGCTGATTGTCGGGCTCGATCAGGACTACCAGGGGCAGATCCTGCTGGACCAGCAACCCGTGCGCGGGCCAGGCCTGGAGCGCGGCATCGTGTTCCAGGACCACCGCCTGTTCCCTTGGATGACCCTGCAGCAAAACATTGCCCTGGCCTTGAAAAACCATGCGCTACCGGCGCTGGAGAAGAACCGCCTGGTGGCCGAGCACATCGACCTGGTGGGCCTGAGTGGTTACGAGCAGGCCTACCCGCACCAGTTGTCCGGCGGCATGGCCCAACGCGCGGCGATTGCCCGTGCCCTGGTGAACAAGCCCAAGGTGCTGTTGCTGGACGAACCGCTTGGCGCCCTGGATGCACTGACCCGAGTGCGCTTGCAACAGGAGTTGCAGCGCATTTGGGTACAGGAGCGCTGCACGGTGATCATGGTGACCCACGACATCGAAGAAGCGTTGTACCTGGGCGACCGGGTGATCGTCATGGATGCACACCCAGGGCGCATTCGCGAGGACCTGCGTATCGACCTGCCGCACCCGCGCCAGCGCGATAGCCAGGTGTTGCAGGGGTACAAGCAACGGTTGCTGGGAGAACTGGTGGGGCAATGAGCCGGGGGCCGCTGTGCGGCCCCCGGCCTTTGACACCAACAGCTTTGCCTTCAGGCCCTCAACCCGCCAGGATGAAGTCCGCTGCAGTCACCGTGGTTGCATCCGCCACCCCCACCAGGCGGATGGAGTCGGCAGCGCCGATGCTGACCAGCGTATCGGCACCCACATCGGCGATGGTAACGCTGGCGGCAAAGGTAGCCGCGGTGATGTTGAGGGCGGTGATGTCCAGCCGATCCTGGCCACCCGCCGCAATGGCATCGAAGTTGATGATCAGGTCGTTGCCGAAGCCGGCCGCGAACTGGAACACGTCGTTGCCGTCGGTTGCCATCATGGTGTCGTTGCCGGCACCACCCACCACCGTATCGTTACCGCCCGCACCGTTGAGGAAGTCGTTACCGGCCCCCCCGATCAAGGTGTCGGTGCCGACATCACCGAACAGCGTGTCGTTGCCATCGCCGCCCTGCAACGAGTCGTTGCCATTGCCACCGTCCAGGCTGTCATCGCCAGCACCACCCAGCAACGTGTCGTTACCGGCGTCCCCCAGCAGCGTGTCGTTGCCATCGCCACCATCGAGGCTGTCATCGCCACCACCACCGTTCAGGCGGTCGGCACCCAGGCCGCCGAACAGCTGATCGTTGCCGGCGTCGCCGTTGAGGGTGTCGTTGCCAGCGTTGCCGTTGAGGATGTCGTTGCCACCGTCGCCGGCGAGCGTGTCATTGCCCGCCGCGCCGTTGATGATGTTGGCCAGGCCGTTACCAGTGCCGCTGAAGTTACCCACCCCGGTGTAGGTGAGGTTCTCGACGTTGGCGGCCATGGTGTAGCTGGCCAACGTGGTACGCACCAGGTCAGTCCCTGCCCCAGTGGCTTCGACCACGACGTCGCCGGCATTATCCACCACATAGGTGTCGTTGCCCACGCCACCCACCAGGCGGTCGGCACCCGCACCGCCGTTGAGCAGGTCGTTGCCGGCGCCACCGGTGATGGTGTTTGCCAGCGCGTTCCCGGTACCGGTGAAGGCACTGCTGCCGGTGTAGGTCAGGTTTTCGACGTTGGCGCCCAAGGTGTAGCTGGCCAGGCTGGTCTGAACCAGGTCGGTACCACCGTTCAGTGCTTCGGTTACCGTGTCACCGACGTTATCGACCACGAAGGTATCGTTACCGGCACCGCCGTTCATCACATCCGCACCCAGCCCGCCGTTGAGGATGTCGTTGCCATCTTCACCGTTGAGCAGGTCGGCGTCGTCCCCCCCGTTGAGGGTGTCATTGCCGACACCCCCGAACAGCTGGTCGGCGCCGGCCAGGCCATTGAGGATGTCATTGCCGCCCAGGCCCGAAATCACGTCGTTGCCCGCACCACCGGTCAGGGTGTTGGCAGCGTTGGTACCTGTCAGCACCACGCCTGGCGGCACGGTCACTGCTGCGGTGGCCGCCGAGGTCAGCGACTCCAGGGTGCCAAAGCCATCGGTGTAACGCACGATCACCCGCAACTGCTGGTTTCCCTGGGCGAAGCCCGGCGTAAAGGTGGCCGCAGTGGCGCCGGCAATGTTGGCGAAGGTGCCGCCCGTGCCTTGCTGCCACTGGAAGCTGAAGGCACCTAAACCATCGAGGTCGGCGATACCGCCCGTGAGCGCGGTAAGTGTCTGGCCCTGGTCTGGCGTGGTGTCGCTGATCAGCACGGCACCGGTCGGTGCATCGTTGACGTTGGCCACCGGGTCGAGGATGTCGGAGGCGACACTTTCGTGCACGCCGAAGTCATCCACGTAGCTGACCACCACCCGCATGTTCTGCCCCACTTGCGCCTGGGTCAGGACAAAGGTGCTGCTGATGGCACCGGCAATGTTGACCCAGCCCACACCCCGGTTGGCCTGCCACTGGAAGGTGAACTGTGGGTTGCTCAGGCCATCGGCATCGACGATGGTCGCCGGGTTGGCGGTGAGCGTCTGGTTCTGCACCAGCAGCCCGGTCACGGCTGGCCCGGCGCTTGGCGCGCTGTTGGGCGACGAATCGACGATTTCCAGTGTGCCCTTGGCGTCCTGGTACACCGCACGTACACGGATGCTCAGGCCCGCCACATCGTCCGTGACCCGGTAGGTCGTGCCAATGGCCCGCGAAACTTCGCCAGCGGCAACAAAGGTGATGTCTTCATACACCCCCGAGCCTGGCAGGTTCTCGACTTGCCAGTAATACGCCACAGGGCCGTTGACTGCGCCGTTCAGGTTGGCCGCGCTCACGTTGTCGGCATCATGCACCGCCAGCGGTGTTACCCGCAGCAGTTGGCCAGTGACCGGTGTGTCGTCACGCACCCCGGTAGCATCGTCAAGAATCACCAGGTGCCCCGTCGGGCCGGCGTTCACGGCGGTACCCACGCCGGAGGCCTGCGAGCGGTCAGAGAACTGCAGCCGCTCGATACCGGTCAGGTGGTCGACACCATCGCGCCCGGCCACCAGGTCGGTGACGATCACCGCGTTGCCATCGACCACCACGCTGTAATCGGTGGCAACCCCCGAAAACACCGCCGTGTCATAGTTGTCGGTGCCGTTGAGGATCTCCCGTACGATCACTAGCTGGCCGGGATTGTAGGTGCCATTGAGCATGAACGGCACCATCGGTTCCATGCTGTCGAAGCTGGCGATTTCAGGGCCCGTGCCATCGTGATTGGCGCGTACGCTGATGCGTACGTTCAGCCATTTGTCGCCGTCGAGGATGTCATCGCCGCCACGGCCTTCGATCAGGTCGCTGCCGCTGCCACCGAGGATGATGTTGCCGCCATCGTAGAATGTCGCACCCGCCGCCAGCAGGCTGGACAGGCCGTTGATCAGGCTGATGTTGGTCAGCACGCTGCCCGTGGCGCCATTGGTCGGCAAGCTGGCGGCATCTTCGTTGTCACCGCGCAGGAAGTCGCCATGGGCCGAACCCGACAGGCCCTCCATGATGTCGAAGCGCACCAGCGCCGAAGCGCCCGAACCCGGTACTGGCGGCACATCGAAGAAGCGGTCGCTGTAGTCGATGGTCACGCCCTGGGCCAGGCCCTTGAAGGTGGCCCAGTCGTAGCCCGAGCCGCCGATATAGCGGTCGCCGAAGCCCAAACTGCCGACCATGATGTCATCGCCGCCTTCACCGTTGAACTTGTCGTTCTCGTTACCGCCGATGAACACGTCGTTGCCGATGATCGGGTCGTTGCCCAACGGGTCGAAGTTATCGCCAGGCGCACCGTCCGAGGTGCCCTTCTCGATCCAGTCGTCGCCTTCGTTACCCATGTCCTGCTCGTTGGCCTTGCTGCCCAGGATAAAGTCGTTGCCCTGGCCGCCGATGGCTTCGGAGGCGTCTTCACCGGTGACGATGAAGTCGTTGCCGAAACCGCCGATGATCAGGTTGACGCCATTGCCGCCGTGCAGCACATCGTTGCCGTCGCCGCCCTGGATGTTGTCGTCACCGCCCATGTCGCTGATGATGTCGTCGCCGGCACCACCGCGCAGCTGGTCGTTGCCGTCACCGCCCTCGATGCGGTCGTTGCCGGCATCGCCCCAGACCGTGTCGTCACCCTCGCTGGACACCAGGATGTCGTCACCGTTGGTGCCGCCCAGCACGATGTGCTCGGCACCGGCATAGCGGATGTAGTTGCTGTCCGGGCCAGCCGTCAGCGGGCTGTCGCGGAACACCACCTGTTCGCCGTTTTCGCCCAGCGGGTCGGCATGACCAAGGCCGTCGTTGTATTGCTTGCTCTGGTCCAGCTCCAGGTACAAGCCTGGGTCGGAGAACACCAGGCCTGGCAGGTGGGTGGCCGAGGTGTTGGCCATGATCAGCTTGGCGAACGAGTTGCTTTCCAGCTCGGCGTTCATCGACAGGCCAGAGGTGCGCTCCAGGTAGTAGAAGCGGTCACCGTCCTGCAGTTTCTCCATCTGGTTTTCGAACACGAAGTTGAAGGTGCTGCCGAGCATGCCACCGAACGGGGTCTTCTCTTCGGCCAGGCCGCCGATCCACAGGTCGATGGCATCGACGCCGGTGATGGTGACGGCCTTCAGGTCGTCGGCAGTACCCAGCACACCGTCCTTGCCGGGCAGCGTCACATTGGCCCAGGCGCCACTGCTGTTGAGGAAGTCCAGGCGGTCGGCCGGCGCACCCTCGCCGCCGAACACCAGGGCCATGGCCGCAGCGCGTTTTTCCAGCAATGTGGTGGCCCCGGTGATGCTGCTGTGGGTGCCATAGGCCGCGATGAAGTTGATCAGCGACTCAGGGTGCTTCAGGTGCTGCACCAGGTCGACCCAGCTGGTGTACGGCTTGAGCTGGGTATCACCGGTTTGCCCGTAGACATCACGGCGCACGGCGTTCAGCGAAGGGATGCCAACGTCGCGACCACGGGCGATGTTGATCGCTGGCAGGTCCAACGGCAGGCCGAGCAGGTTGTTGCGCAGCGCTTCGGTGACGAACTCGTCGATCTCGTTACCGCCCTGGCGGGTGACGCCACGCACGATGGCGCTGGTGGCGTCCTCGGGGGTAACGCCACTGGCGGCATACGCCAGCGGGTTGAGGAACGCGGCGATCAGGCCCAGTTGCTGGTCGGGGTTGGCGCTGGCCGGGTCCTTGATGACGTTGAAGTCGATGTCGAAGCGGTCGACAGTCTCGGTCAGCATGGAGTGGCCGAAACGGTACACGGTGTGGGCGAACTCGGCCACGATCGACGCGTCGAGGTCGACGTCGTACACCTGGGTCGGGGCAAAGAACAGGTCGACCCGTGGCTGCACGGTACGGGCGAACTCCTCGAACACCAGATGCTGGTATTGCATCTCGGTACCGAACTTGGCCGCCTGGAACAACCGCTCGCCGTTCCATACCAGTGCGTCGATCTCGGCCGGGGTGACCGGCAATGCGGTGACCGGGTTGAGCAGCCATTCGTTGAGGAACGCCAGATCGTGCGAGTCGAGCACGGTGTCCATGGTCTGCGCCACCAGCCGGTTGTGCTCGGCGTGGAAGATCGCATGCACGGCAGTCAGGCCGATGTTCTCGTTGACCCGACCGTCGCCGGCGATGTAGTGCGCATCCAGCAGTTCGTTGTCGTAGGCCAGGTTGGCACCGGTCTGCGGGTTGACCGGCACGGCGTTGCCAACGGCGTTGTCGGCGTCCGGCGCCAATACCCCACCACTGAACACCGGCACAGCATTGTGGGCAATGTCGGCGAGGAACTGGTGCCCGGTACGCACGGCGTTGGTGAGGCTGATCGGCGCCAACGGGTTGCCTTCGACCTGCTGGTCATCGGCCGTGCCGGCAATGCCGTCGACGCCCTTCATCACCACCATCGGGTAGCCGTTCGGCCCCTTGATGAAGTTGCCGTAGGCGTCGGTGGCCAGCAGCGGCACGTTGTCGACGTCGGCATCGGTCAGGTTGATGCCGAGCAGGTCGCGGGCCTGGGCCTTGACCACCTTCCAGGTCGCCATGCCGCCGATTTCGGTATCGTCGGCGGTGCCGAACTTGCCATCGGCGCCCAGGTCGTGGTTGGTGATCAGCCGGCCAGTGGCAACGGGGCCGTCGTCGGTCATCACATAGGCACGCAGGAACACCTGGTGCGAAGGGTGCGAGCTGTAGGTCTGGTTCTGGTCAACGAACGGCGTAGTGGTGTTGGTGTGCTCGTGGATATCGTCGGCGTTGCCGAGGATGCCATCCGGCCCTGGCAGGTTGGTGGCACGGGTCACCACCATGAAGTTGGTGAAACCACCCTCCACGTACAGCGGGTCATCCGGTTGCAGCGGGATGTAGATGGTACCCGAGCCGCCCTTGGTGACCAGGTCCAGGCCATGGTCGAAGAACTGCCCGAAGAACGTCATCCAGGCGTTGAACGGCGCGGACAGGCCGGCATCGGCAGCGGTGTTCTCGAACAGGTACACATCGTGGTCGTCCGTGGTGCCGAACTGGCCATCCATACCTGGGCTGGCGACGATGCGTACGCCATCCTTGAGTACGTCATCGTTGCCAGGCGCGCCGAAGTTGAGCACGCCATCGGCACCTGGGTCATAGGCGGTGGCATAAGCTGCCGGGTTATTGGAGGTCTGGTCGACGATCAGGTTGCTGATGGTGCGCGGCTGCGAGTCGAACACCGGGCCGCTGGTCTGCTGGTACGACGAGCCGGGAATGGCCGGCGAGCCAGGGCCGAAGAAGCCGGCCGGGGCGCCTTCCGCGGGGTTGAACACCGGGTCGGTCAAGCGCGGGAAGACATTGTCGGCGGCACCGAACTGGGTGTTGTTGTGGCCATTGAGGTTCATCAGGTTGTTGTTCGAGCCATCGACCGCCCGCAGGCCCAGGGGCGCGCGGATGTTGGGGATCAACGAGAGGATGTCCTGCCCGGCGGCATCGGCTTCGGCGATCTTGATCTGGGCCAGGATGAAGTTGAGGTCGGAGCGCACCATGTGCAACCCCTCCCCCCCTGCCGTGGCGTCCACCACCGGGGTGGCCGGCGTCGGCACCACGGGCGCACCGGGCTGCACAACGGCCGTTGGCGCAGAGAACAGCACTTCGGTGGTGCCATGGGCGTCCTGGTAGATCGCCTTGACCCGCAGGCTCAGCCCGGCCAGGTCTGGCGATACCTTGAACGAGGTGCCATCGGCGCTCTGGAATGCCAAGTCGCCGGCCGGCAGCAGGATGATGTCCTGGAACACACCGCTACCGGGATCCGCCTCGAACTGCCAGTAGTACGACACCGAGCGGTCGGCCAGCGTACCCAGCGGGTTGCCTGCGCTGATGTTGTCGGCGTCACGCACACCGGCCACGCTCACCGTAAGCAGATCACCTACCGTAATGGCAGCACCGTTGCCATCGGTGATGGTCGGGCTGCCCGTGGGTTGTGCGTTCACGCCTGTCACCAGCACGCGCTGGCTGTCGGCGAACTGCAGGCGTTCGATATGCAGCAGTGTATCGACGCCATCGCGGCCCGCCACGGTGTCGGTCACCGTCCACACATCATCGGCAACATCGGCCGTGCCTTTGGTGTTCTGGCTCACTACATATTCGCTTTGCACCCCCGAGAAAATGGCAGTGTCAAAGGCCGCGCCGCCCGTCGAGGTGCCAGGCAAAATTTCACGCACAGCCTTCAGCTGGCCTGGGTTGTAGGTGCGATCGAGCATGAACGGGATCATGTCGACCATGCTGTCGAAGCTGGCGATTTCGGGGCCGGTGTGGTTGACGTCACCCGGTGCGTACACGGCAATGCGCACGTTCAGCCATTTGTCACCGTCGATCAGGTCATCGCCGCCTCGGCCTTCGATCAGGTCGCTGCCATTGCCACCGAGCATGATGTTACCGGTGGCAAAGCCCGTGGTAGGCAAGCCCGCATCGGCCAGGAACTGCTGCAGGCCACGAATCAGCGCCACATTGGTCAGGGCGCTACCGGTGGCGCCACCATGGTTGAGGATGGTCACGGCATCGACATCATCGCCCTTGAGCACGTCGGCGTAGTTGGAACCGGACACCCCTTCGACCTCGGCAAAGCGGTCGAGGATACTGGCCGGCGAAGCACCGACCGGGTTGAACACGCCGGCGTTCTGGTTCGGTGCATTGCCATGGGGCTGGGCCAATGCGGCCAGGCTCAGGTCCACGGTGACACCGACCTTGTCGTTCTTGTTGGTAATCCAGTCGAAGCCGGACATACCGTCCATCTTGTCCTGGGCATCGCTGCCGACGAAGATATCGTCGCCGCCCTCACCGATCATTTCGTCGAAGCCACCGCCACCGACGAAAATGTCGTTGCCGACCACTTCGTCACCCAGCAGCGGCGCAAAGTTGTCGCCGGGCGCACCGTCCTGGGTGCCCCTCTCGATCCAGTCGTCACCCTCGTTGCCGGTCGGTGGCAGGTTGGTCTTGGCGCCGAGGATGAAGTCGTCGCCCTGGCCGCCGAAGGTGGTGGAAATGTCTTCGGTGGTGATGATGAAATCCTGGCCGTCACCGCCCAGGATCAGGTTGCCGGCTGCCAGCATGCTGCCGGCGACGATCACGTCGTTACCGGCGTTGCCCTCAAGACGGTTGTCGCCGAACGAGTCGGTGATGATGTCGTCGCCGGCACCGCCCAACACCGCATCGTTGCCCGCACCGCCTTCAAGCACGTCGTCACCGGCATCGCCATAGACGGTATCGTCGCCGTCGCCAGAGATGATGATGTCGTTGCCGGAGGTGCCACCCAGCACCACGTGATCTTCGCCGGTGTAATGCAGATAGTTGCTGTCTGGCCCGACGGTGTCGGGGTTGTCGCGAATCACCAGCGGTACGATTTCCACGCCGTTGATCTCGATGCCGCCAGTCGGGTCGGCCTTGCCGTCGGCGCCCAGCCCGGTGAACTGGTTGGCCTGGTTGACTTCGAGGGTGAAGGTCGGCGTGAGGAACACGGTATTGGACAGGTGAGTCACGTCGGAGTTGAGCATGATCAGCTTGGCAAAGGAGTTGTTTTCCAGTTCCGTCCCGAAGTTCATGCCAGCCGTGCGCGACAGGTAGTAGAAGCGGTCGCCGTTCTGCAGCGCTTCCAGCTGGGTCTCGAAGACGAAGTTGAAGCTGGAACCCAGCATGCCGCCAAAGGGCATTTTTTTCTCGGCCAGGCCGCCGACCCAGAAGTCGATGGCATCGACCCCGCTGACCGTCACCCCGGCAATATCGTCAGCCGTGCCGGCGATGCCGTCTTTGCCGGCCAGCGTCACGTTGGCCCAGGCACCGGTGCTGTTGAGGAAGTCCAGGCGGTCGGCCGGCGCACCCGCGCCGCCAAGCACCAGCGCCACCGCGGCAGCCCGCTTGGCCGCTTCGGTGGTGGCCCCGGTGATGCTGCTGTGGGTACCGTAGGCGGCGATGAAGTTGATCAGCGAGGCCGGGTGCTTGAGGTGGTCGGCAAAGTCGGCCCAACTGATGTAGGCCTTGAGCTGGCTGTCACCGGTAGCGCCATAGAACTCGCGGCGCGCCTCGTTCAGGCTGGGGATGCCGGTGTCGCGGCCACGGGCGATGTTCAGCGCCGGCAGGTCGAGCGGCAAGCCGAGCAGGTTGTTGCGCAGGGCTTCGGTGACGAACTCGTCGATTTCATTGCCCAGCTGGCGGGTAACGCCGCGAATGATCGCGCCTGCCGCTTCGTCGGCGGTGGCACCGCTGCCGGCGAATGCCAATGGGTTGAGGAACGCGGCGATCAGGCCCAGTTGCTGGTCAGGGTTGGCTGGGTCGCCGGAGACTGGGTTGAACGATGGGTCGAAGCGGTCGACAGTTTCGGTGAGCATCGAGTGGCCGAAGCGGTACACCACATGCGCGAATTCGGCGAGGATGGCCGGGTTGATCGAGGTGTCGTAGCCATTGGGGGCGAGGAACTCGTCGATCTGCGGCTGGATGGTGCGAGCGAACTCTTCGAACACCAGGTGCTGATACTGCATTTCGGTGCCGAACTTGGCGGCCTGGAACAGCCGCTCGCCGTCCCACACCAGGGCGGCGATGCCGGCGGGCGTGGTGGGGATGGCGGTGACGTCATCGATCAGCCATTCGTTGAGGAACGCCAGGTCGCCTGCGGCCAACAGGGTGTCCTTGGTCTGCTGCACCAGGCGGTTGTGCTCGGAGTGGAACACGTGGTGCACGGCGGTCAGGCCGATGTTTTCGTTGACCCGGCCGTCGCCTGCGATGTAGTGGGCGTCGAGCAGTTCGTTGTCGTAGGTCAGGTTGTTGCCGCCTGGGCCCACTGGCTGCACGTTGCCGACGGCGCTGTCGGCGTCGGCTTGCAGTACCCCGCCAACCTTCACCGGCTCGGCATTGTGGGCGATATCGTCGAGGAAGCCATGCCCGGTACTCACGGCATTGGCCAAGCTGATGGGCGCGGCGCGGTTGCCTTCGACCAGCGTCGTGACGTCGTCGGCGGTACCGGCGATGCCATCGGCGCCGTTGTTCACGCGCATGACCACCTGCGGCATGCCGTTGGGCCCACGCAGGAAGTTGCCGTAGGCATCGGTGGCCAGCAGCGGCACGCTGTGCACATCGGCGTCGGTGAGGTTGATGCCCAGCAGGTCGCGCGCCTGGGCCTTGACCACCGCCCAGGTGGCCATGCCGCCATTTTCGCTGTTGCCGTCGTCGGCAGTGCCGAATTTGCCGTCCGCGCCAAGGTCGCGGTTGGTGATCAGCCGGCCGGTTGCCACCGGGTCACCTGCGGCGTCGAGCATGTACTCACGCAGGAACACCTGGTGCGAGGGGTGCGAGCTGTAGGTCTGGCTTTGGTCGACGAAAGGCGAGGTGGTGTTGGGCTGGCCATCATCGGCGGTGCCCACCACGCCATCGGCGCCGGCGGTGCGTACGGCGCGTGACAACACCATGAAGTTGGTCGGGCTGCTGGCGTTGTACAGCGGGTCGTCCGGGCGCAGCGGGATGAACACGATGTCGGTACTGCTCTTGGTGACCAGGTCCAGGCCATGGTCGAAAAACTGGCCGAAGAAGGTCATCCAGGCATTGAAACCGGCAGTCAGGCCCACGTCCGGCGACACGTTGGGGATGAAGAACACCGGTTTGTCGTCGGCGGTGCCGAACACCCCGTCGATGCCGGGGCTCATTACCGGGGCGGCGCCCCCGTTGGCCTCGACTGCAGCCGGGTTGTTCGCCGTCTGGTCGACGATCAGGTTGCTGATGGTACGGGGCTGCGAATCGACGACATTGCCGGTGCCTACATAGTTGGCACGGTAGGAGGCATCGAGCAGACGCAGGAATGAGTTGTCGGCGGCACCGAACTCGCTTTGTCCGGCCACCAGGTTGTTGTAGCTGCCGTCGACGGTGCGCAGGCCAAATGGCACCTGGCTGTTGGGCAGCAGGTCGATCAGGCTGGCGCCATCTGCGTGGGCTTCGGCGATGAAGATTTGTTTGAGAATGAATTCCAGGTCCGACTTGCTGAAATTGGCCATTGCAATTGCCCTCGATCTTTCGGGAGAAATCACAGGGCAACAGGGTCCATCCCGCGCCCAGTCAGTGTTGACGTGCGCAGTATCTGGTCATGGGTTCTGGGGACAGGTGGGCGGTGCAGTACGGGCGCCACTGGCCTCATCGCCGGCAAGCCGGCCCCCGCTGACACAGCGGAGGCCTTGTTAATTGTGCGAAACAGCGGTGTAACGCACATGTATCGGCCCCAGCTCGCACAGGGCCCGAATACATCAGACTAAAGTCGTAGGCGAAAAGCTTGTCAATATCCCGTCAAAAATATCGCCCACCGATGATAATGCGATGCAACTAACTGTTTTCACGGCACTTATGAAAAGTTCAAAGTATTTATAGAGCAAAAAGATATTACCGAATGTTTCGTTGCAACCTACGCTCCAGCATGTGGGAGCAACGCAGCGATTTGGACTATTCGCCCTGAGAGCGACCCGTCTGCGCGCCGACCAAGAAGCCACAACTACCGTTGTACGGGGGCCGCAAGGGCTTCCCGCTTAGCGATAAAGGGAGGCCCCCGATGCCTAAGCCACCGCGCACCCGCTCCGAGCTGGCCGACGTGTTGTTTCGCTTGCGTCGCAGCTTTTACGCCCTGGCCGCCTTCAGCGGCGTGATCAACGTCATGATGTTGACGCCAGCCATTTACATGCTGCAGGTGTACGACCGCGCCCTGGTGAGCCGCAATGTCACGACCTTGGCCATGCTTACCCTGCTGGTGGTAGGGCTGTTCCTGCTGATGTCGGCGCTGGAGATGGTCCGCACCCGGGTGCTGATCCGGGTCGGTAACTGCCTGGACATGAACCTCAACCGGCGCCTTTTCAGCGCCGCCTTCGAGCGCAACCTGAACCGCGCCGGCGGGAACCCGGCCCAGGCACTGCAGGACTTGGCGCAGGTGCGCCAATTTCTTACTGGCAACGGCCTGTTCGCCTTCTTCGACGCGCCCTGGACGCCGATCTACCTGCTGGTCTGTTACCTGATCCACCCGTGGCTTGGGCTGGTGACGACAATCGGCTCGCTGATTCTGGTCGGCCTGGCCTACCTCACGGAAAAAGCCACGCAAAAGCCCTTGGCCGAAGCCAACCAGGCGGCCATGTCGTCGGCCAGCTACGCCAACAACAACTTGCGCAACGCTGAAGTGATCGAGGCCATGGGCATGCTGCCGGCAATCGGCAAGCGCTGGTACCAGGGCCACTTGCGCATCCTGCAGATGCAGACCCTGGCCTCCGACCGCGCGGCACTGATCAGCAGCACCGGGCGCTTCGTGCGTATCACCTTGCAGTCACTGATTCTTGGCACCGGCGCACTGCTGGCGATCGAGGGCAAGATCACCCCCGGCATGATGATCGCCTGCTCGATCCTGACCGGCCGCGCATTGGGCCCGGTGGAGCAGGTGATCGCGTCCTGGAAGCAACTGCTGGGCTGCCGCCTGGCCTGGGGCCGGCTCAACGACCTGCTGCAGGACTACCCGCAACGGCCACCGAGCATGTCCCTGCAGCGCCCGATGGGCATGCTGGCCGTGGAAAATGTGATCGCTGGCGCCCCCGGCAGCAGCACCAGCATCGTGCGCGGGGTGAGCTTCAGCCTGGCCCAGGGCGACAGCCTGGGCATCATTGGCCCCTCGGCCTCGGGCAAATCCACCCTTGCCCGCCTGCTGGTGGGGGTGTGGCCGACCCAGGCCGGCAAGGTGCGCCTGGACGGTGCCGACATCTTCAACTGGAACAAGGCCGAACTGGGCCCGTGGCTGGGCTACCTGCCACAGGACGTGGAGCTGTTCGAAGGCACCATCGCCGAAAACATCGCACGCTTTGCCGAGGTGGACAGCGACGCGGTGATCCGTGCTGCCCGCAGCAGTGGCGTGCATGACATGATCCTGCGTTTCCCGCAGGGCTACGACACCCGCCTGGCCGCCGACGGCAGCCCGCTGTCCGGAGGCCAGAAGCAACGCATCGCCCTGGCCCGCGCATTGTACGGCGAGCCTAACCTGGTAGTGCTGGACGAGCCAAACGCCAACCTTGATGACGTCGGCGAAAAGGCCCTGGTCGATGCCCTGGCCGAACTCAAGACGCGCGGGGCCACGGTGGTCCTCATCTCCCACCGGCCTAACGTGCTGTGCGCGGTGGACCAGATACTGATGCTGCGCGACGGTGGAGTGCACATGCTCGGCAGCCGCGACGAAGTATTCGCAGCCTTGCGCAAGGCTGCGGTGATTCCGGCGACCGCGGCCGCCCCGCTGGCTTCGGTAAAAGTACGGGAGTAACCGACCATGCAGATCACACAGCACGCCGAATTGATCCCCGCCGAAGCCAACAACCTGATCGACCTGGATGCAGGCCGTCCGGCACGCTGGGGCGTATGGATGGTCATTGCCGGCTTTGGCGGCTTTCTGCTGTGGTCTTGCCTGGCGCCACTGGATGCCGGGGTGGTCGCCACCGGCACGGTCAAGGTCACCAGCAACCGCAAGGCGGTACAACACCTGAGCGGCGGCACGGTCGAGGCGATCCTGGTGCGCGAAGGCGATGTGGTGAAAAAAGGCCAGGAAGTGGTGCGCCTCGATGCCCTGCGCGCGGTGGCCGAACAAGGCGCGCTCAGCGCCCAGTACATCGTCAGCAAAACCGTGGAAAACCGCCTGGAAGCCGAACGCGACGGCCGCGACAACGTCACGTTCGACCCCGCCCTGCTCGAACACTATGGCAGTGACCCACGCTTGCTGGCAGCCATGGACCTGCAGCAGCGGCTGCTCGACACCCGCCGCGCCGGGCTCGCCGGTGAACTGAACATCCTCGAAGAAAACCTCACGGCCTCGGCGGTGCAACTCAAGGGCCTGCAGCAGGTATACGGCGCCCGCGCCTCGCAGATCGGCTTCCTCAACCAGGAACTGCAAGGCACCCGCGTACTCGCCGCCGAAGGCTATGTGCCGCGCAACCGCCTGCTGGAGCTGGAGCGCAGCAATGCCGACCTGGCCGCAGGCCAGGCCGAAAACCTCAACAACATTGCCCGGGCGCGTAGCCAGGCCACCGAAATCAAGCTGCGCATGCTGCAACGCCAGCACGACTACCTGAAGGAAGTGGAATCGCAACTGACCGACACCGCCAAGGAAAACACCACCCTGGCCGACCGGTTGCGCGCGCTGGACTATGAAGTGACCCACACAGTGATACGCTCACCCATCGACGGCATGGTCCAGGGCCTGAGCATCGCCACGGTCGGCGGCATTATCCAGCCAGGTGCCAAGATCATGGAAGTGGTGCCGCTCGACCAGCCGCTGCAGGTCGATGCGATGATCCCGGTACAGGCCATCGACAAGATGGTGCCAGGCCTGGCCGTAGACATCGCCTTCCCGGCTTTCAACCATGCCCAGACGCCGAACATTCCGGGCCGTGTGAAGACCATTTCCGCCGACCGCCTGCTCGACGAAGAAAGCAAGCAGCCGTTCTACCTGGCCCAGGTGGAAGTGACGCCAACCGGCATGGGGCTGCTGGGCAGCAACCATATTCGCCCCGGCATGCCCGCCACCGTCACCATCAAGACCGGCGAACGCAACCTGCTCAGCTACCTGCTCAAACCCATGCTCGAACGCGTAGACGCCGCGTTCAAGGAGCAATGACATGAAACGCCCATGCCTGCTGTTGTGCCTGTTGGGGGTGGCCGTTCAGGCCAGTGCCATGGACCTGAAGGAAGCCTGGGACCTGTTGCAATACCAGGGCCCGATCTACCGCGCCGCGGTGCATGAGAAACAAGCCGGCGGCGAGAACCGCGCCATCGGTGAGGCGGGCCTGCTGCCGCAGATCAACGCAGCGGCCTACTTCAACAGGGTCAATGGCAGCCAGCGCCAGAATGGCCAGGACAACGACCTGGACTACGACTCCAAAGGCGCCAACGTGCGCCTGCGCCAGCCGCTGTTTAACAAGCAGAAGATGGCCGAGTACCGCCAGGGTCAGCAACGGGCCGACTATAGCGTGGCGGTGTTCGATGCCAAGAGCCAGGACGCCGCCGTGCGCCTGGCCGACGCCTACTTCGATGTGCTGCTGGCCAGCGAAACCATCACCCTGGCCAAGGCCAAGTTGAACGCCTTCGAAGAGCAACTGGCCTCGGCAAAGCGGCGCAAGGAGCTGGGGGCCGGCACCATCACCGATGTCGACGAATCGGTGGCCCGCCGTGACCTCGCCGAAGCCGACCTGATCGAGGCCCAGGACAACCTGATCAACGCCCGGCGCAAGCTGGAGGAATACATTGGCGAAACCCCGCAGTCGCTGACCACTTTGCAGCCAGGCTTCGCCACCCCGCCGCTGATGCCGGGCAACCTGCAGGACTGGCTGGTGAAAGCCCAGGCCGACAGCCCGCTGATTCATGCGCGCCGGCACAACTACGAGCTGGCCGAAGAAGAAGTCAACCGCGCCCGCGCCGGGCACTACCCCACCCTGGATTTCGTGGCGGGCTATACCGCTGGCAGCAGCCAGTCGATATCCGAGTTGAACCAGCGCAACCACTACAGCTCGATCGGGCTGGAGCTGAACATTCCGCTGTACAGCGGCGGCAGTACGAGCGCCCTGACCCGTCAGGCCAGCGCCAACAGTTCCAAAGCCCTGGACGAACTCGACGCAACGCGCCAGGAGGTGATTTCCGACACCACCCGCGAGTACCGTGGCGTGCAGAGTGGCGCCTTGCGCGTTCATGCGCTGGAAAAGGCCGTGGCCTCCAACGAACGCTCGCTGACTTCGACCCGCAAGGGCTTCAAGGAAGGCGGCACCAGCACCAATTCGGACGTGCTCAACGCCGAGGAACTGCTGTATGACGCCCGCCATGATCTGTTCGAGGCCAAGTTGAACTACCTGATGTCACGGTTGCGCCTGGCCTCCTCGGTGGGCAGCCTCGGGGATGACGATATCGAACAGGTCAACAGCTACCTGGGGCCGGAACTCATGGTGAGCAACTGACGCTGACTTCCCATAGCTGCGACGCATTTCTTCGCGCTATGATCGGTCACCCTTGCCGCGGACGTCCTGAACCATGCCCGTAGACCTGCAAGCCTTGTACCCCAGGCTGATCCACCTGATGCTGGATACGGTGTTCGTGGTCGACAGGGACAACCAGATCGTCTTCGTCAGCGATGCCTGCGAAGTGTTGCTGGGCTACAAAGCCTGCGAACTGGTTGGCACACCGATCACCGACTACATGCACCCTGACGACCTTGCAGCCACGCGCGCCTCTATTGTGCGGGTGATGAACGGCCAGGCGCACTACGACTTCCGCAACCGCTATGTACGCAAGGACGGCGGCGTCGTGCACATCCTGTGGGCAGCCAGCTGGTCCGAAGAGGCTCAAGCGCGTATCGGTGTGGCGCGGGATGTGACCGCCTTGCGCCAGGCCGAAGATGAACTGCGCTTCCTCGCCCATCACGACCCGCTGACCCGGCTGGCCAACCGGGCCATGTTCAATGAACGCCTGGACACCGCCCTTGCCACGGCACGGCGACACGATCACACGCTGGCGTTGCTGTTTCTGGACATCAACGACTTCAAGGAAATCAACGATGTGCACGGGCATGCTGTGGGTGACCGGGTGCTGTGCACGCTTGCACGGCGGCTGGAAGGTTGCGTAAGTGAAACCGATACGGTGGCGCGCATGGGCGGTGACGAGTTCACCGTGCTGTTGACCGACTGCCCATCGCCAGAGGCCATCGCCGAGCAGGTAGCCCGTATTCTCGCAGCCATGGCCGAGCCACTCGGCATGGAGTTGTCCGGCATCGACGCGCCCTCCTGCAGCATCGGCGTGGCGTGCTTCCCTGAAGATGGCCACGATGCCGACATGCTGCTGCGCCATGCCGACGGGGATATGTACCGGGTCAAGCGAAAACACACAGCGACCGGGTAACGATACCCCCTGCGCTTTGGCACCGGGCCTGCATCAGAAGTCTACCGTGGCCGACAACTGCAACGCCCTCGGGTAACCCGGCGATATCGCGCCGTACGAAGCTACGCCCGACCAATACTCGCGGTCGAACACGTTCTGCACCGTTGCCCGGAATGTTGTAGGGCGGCCATCGATCCGGGTGGCATAGCGCGCCCCAACGTCGAACCGTGTCCAGGCATCGAGTGCCTGGGTATTGGCCTGGTCGATGTACTGGCTGTCGGTATAGATAGCACCACCGGTCAGCGTGACGCCCTCAGCCCAAGGTGTATCCCACTCCGCCCACAGGTTGGCCTGCACGTCCGGCACGCCGACCGCTTCGTTACCCTTGTTGGCGGGGGTTGCCGAATCCGTCAGCTTGCCGTCCAACACCGTCACGCCGCCCAGCAACCGGGTGCCCGGTGCAACCTCACCGAACATGCTCAGCTCGATACCGCGGTTACGTTGCTGGGCCTGGACCGAGAAGCGGCGGTCGGCGCCAAGCTCACCGCTAGGTTTTTCTATCTGGAACACCGAAACTGTGGTCATGAACGTGTTGTGTTCGTACTTCACGCCCAGCTCGTGCTGCTTGGTCTTGTAGGGTGCAAAGGCATCACCGCCATTGGTTGCCGTGTCCGGTGCGATATCGCCTTTGCTCAAGCCTTCGACATAGTTGTAGTACAGCGCGACGTTTTCCCACGGCTTGACCACCACGCCTACGACGGGGGTAATTGCACTGTCGTTGTAGCGCGTGGTGAACACCCCCGCTGTGTAGTTGCGCGACTCGATTTCCTGCCGGCGCACCCCCAGCGTCAATTGCACGCGGTCGTCGAGTACCGACAAGGTGTCTGTCAGGGCAACGCCGGTCAGCTCGGACTCAGACACCCGGCTCACCTTCGGCGCAGCGATGTATTGCTTGGGCACATCCACCGGGTGATAGATGTTCGAAACGATCTCCTTGCCGAAGTTGATGCCGCGTGACAGCTCATCCTGGTAGCGGGTAGCCATGGCCGTTACCGTATGATTGACCGCTCCGGTTTCAAACAGCGCACGCAGCCCCACATCGGCGGTGGAACGATCGACGTTGAACTTGTAGTAACCGGGGGTGTTGCTGGTGTCGCCCGCCGCATTGAGAATTTTCGGTACTTGGTCGGACATCCGCGCCACATCTGCCCTGCCTCCACCGGCATGTGCAAACACCGTCAGTGAGTCACTGATGTCATATTCTCCACCCAGCAACGCTGATTGTTCGCGGGTATTCGACCAGCCCCAGTCCTGCGGCAGGTTGGTTCGACCACTGGCGGCAGAGGGCACACCGAAGCCAGGCGCTACGGTGAAGGGCCGCGAGGCGGCATCCCAACGCTCTTTCTGGCTGATGAAGTCCAGGTTCAGGCGCAAGCGCTCACCTTGATAGTCCAGGGCGATGGCGCCAATGTCCAAGGCACGCTGCTGGTCATCGATAGCCGTGTCGCCCTGGGCGAGGCTGCCGTTGAAACGCACGCCCCATTGCCGCTGGTCCCCGAAACGGCGGCTGATGTCGAGGTGGCCACCCACCTGGGTGTCAGAGCTGTAGCTGGCGGTGACACGCGTCAAATCCTCGGCGAGCGCGCGTTTGGGCAGGATGTTGATCACGCCGCCAACGCCGCTGTTCGGGGAAATACCGTACATCAAAGCCCCCGGCCCCTTGAGCACTTCTACCCGCTCGGCATATTCGGTGAACACGCGGTAATTGGGTGCAACCCCGTACACACCATCGAACGCCAGTTCGCCCAGGTTGCCTTCACCCACCGGGAACCCGCGAATGAAGAACGAATCGACGATGCCACCCGCTTGCCCGGTAGAACGCACAGAAGGGTCACGCTCCAGGGCATCGGCCACGGTAACCGTCTGCAGGTCGGCGAGGGTTTTTGCGGTGTAGCTGGTAACGCTGAAAGGCGTATCCATCACGTCCTTGTTGCCAAGCATGCCTAGCCGCCCACCCCGCGCAACCTGCCCCCCGGCGTAGGCTTCAGGCAAGGTTTCGTGGCGTATGCCATTGGCTTCGATGGTGGTAGCGGCCAGCGTGAGGCTATCACCACTGCTTGGCTGGCGGATCAATTGATAGCTGCCGTTACTCAGCTCCACCAGCTCAAGGCCGCTGCCGGCAAGCAACTGGGCGATACCATCCCGCGCCGAATAGGCGCCGCTAAGCCCGGGGCTGTGCAGGCCATCGGTCAATGCCGGTTCAAACGAAAGCGCAACGCCGCAAGCCAGCGCGAAACTGGACAAGACCCGCCCTAGCGGGCCCGGGGCAATCTGGTAAGTGCGGATGGCCACCGCGTCCAGGGGCTGCGCGACGGCTGGCAGCAACTGGCCAACCCCTGCCACCAGAACTGCGCCAAAAAGGGAGCCGCGCACAGCAACAGCTAAAGCACGCTTACGGAATGGACGACTTGCAACAGGCATGAAAGGCGGGTCCTTCTGGCTGGGAATGGAAGTGTTCATTCCTGTTGCCAGCCGAGATTGAAAAAAGTATCACCCGGGTAGCCGTTTTTTTTGCTGTACCTTGCATTTCAGGGCTGCGCGGGAGAAAGCAGGGTCCAGTAGCCATTCATGTGCGCGGAGACCTGCAAGGCATAGGTCGACTCCAGCATGCTCAGGCTGCGTCTGGTATCGCTGACCGGAAAGGCCCCCGAAATGCGCAGGCCGGCAATGCGAGGGTCGCAGCGAATGAAGCCCCGTTGGTAGCGCGCCAGCTCGGCCACAAATTCGTCCAGCCGCATGCTGTCTGCCAGCAGCATGCCTTGGGTCCAGGCCGTTGCAGTGAGGTCGACCGGCATGGGCCGGCCGACCTTGTACGCATTGAAATCGACCCGCTCGCCGGCCTGGACAACGGCGCCTGCATTGGCGCCTCCACCGGCGGGTTCGATGCGAACGGCCCCTTCGACAACGGCCAGCCAGGTGCGCCCATCCCGCTCTCGCACACTGAAGCGAGTACCCAAGGCTTGCATGCGCCCTTCCCGTGTTCCCACCCGTAGGGGCCGCGCCGGGACCACGATGTCGGGCGCAGTCTGCACCAGGATTTCACCGCGGCGCAGTTGAATGAAACGCTCGTTGCCATCGAAGCGGATGTCGATTGCAGAGTCGGTATTGAGGTAGACCTGCGTACCATCGGCCAGGGTGAGCTGGCGGCATTCGCCTACGCTCGAGCGATAGTCGGCGGCCCAACCTTGTTGGTCGGCCAGCCTCCAGCTGGCCCAACCTGCCGGAAGCACGGCCAGCAGCAACGCCAACCGGCTGATCATCGCCCGACGGCCGGGGTCGGCCGGGCGGTCGAGTGCCGACATCGACAGCGCCGGCGGTAGACCTTCCAGCTTGCCCATCAGCCGTTCGGCACGCTGCCAGGCCTGCGCACGCGCCGGGCTGCTGCTGCGCCAGGCCAACCAGTCGGCCCGTTGCGCCTCGGTGACATCACCGGCACTCAGGGTCATCAACCACTCGGCCGCTTCTTCAAGCACTTCGGTATCCGCCGGGCCGGCACGCTGGACATCGACCATCTAGTCGACCAGCCTCAAGCACTGGAGAAACGCCTGTTTCATGTAACGCTTGATGGTGATGAGCGATACCCCCAGCTGCTCGGCAATGGCTGCGTACTTCATGCCGCCCAGCTGGGATAGCAGAAACGCGCGCCTGACCAACGGCGGCAAGGTGTCGAGCATGGCATCTATCTCGTGCAGGGTTTCCAGAATCAGCAAGCGGGCCTCGGGCGAAGGCACCTCGGGTTCCGGCAAGTGTTCAAGGGCCTTGAGGTAGGCACGCTCCAGCGATTTGCGCTGGCACCAGTTGGCAAGGATGCCGCCTGCGACACAGCTCAAGTAGGCGCGTGGCTCGTCAAACACCACGGTCTTCGAGGCCAGAATGCGCGCGAAGGTATCCTGCACCAGGTCGGCTGCATCCACCGCGTTGCCCAGGCGCCTGCGCAATCTGGCATGCAGCCAGCCTTGGTGGCCGTTGTAGAGTGCTTCTACATTGCGCAGGTGATTGTCGGAGCCAGGTAGCACGTCGCTCATGGGGGCGATTCTGTTTGCGCAAGTGAGAATTGTTTTCAATATTAAGGTAGCGTTTCAACACAACGCAAGTTCAACTACCGGGACACCACCATGTCTGACCCTGAAAGCACCCTGCTCGACAGTTGGCAGCACAACGCCCAGGCCTGGATCGATGCCGTGCGCAGCGGCGCCATCGAGAGCCGCCGGCAAGTCACTGACCAGGCCATTCTGCTGGCCATCCTCGGCCGTCAGCCCGAACGGGTACTTGACCTGGGCTGTGGCGAGGGCTGGCTGCTGCGCGCGCTGGACGACCGTGGAATCGAGGCTGTGGGCGTCGATGGTGACAGGGCTCTGGTGGATGCCGCACGTGCTGTGGGCGCCGCCGAGGTGCACCTGGCCAGCTACGCACAATTGGCCGAGGGCCAGGTTTACGTGGGCAAGGGCTATGACCTCGTTTGTGCCAACTTTGCGCTGCTGCACCAGGACATCATCCCGCTGCTGGCGGCAATGAATGACCTGCTGGTGCCGGGCGGCGCACTGGTGATCCAGACGTTGCACCCATGGAGCGTGGCCGGTGGGGATTATCAGGATGGCTGGCGGGAAGAATCATTTGCCGGTTTTGCGGGGGATTGGCAACCGATGCCGTGGTACTTCCGTACCCTGGCCAGCTGGCTGAATGCGCTGGACATGGCAGGGTTGAGGCTGGTCAGCCTGCAGGAGCCACAGCACCCGCAGAGTGCGGTTCCGCAGTCGTTGTTGCTGGTGGCTGAGCGCCGCTGATGCATACACGGTCGGTGTAGGAGCGGCCTTGTGTCGCGATGGGCCGCTAAGCGGCCCCAGGTTCTGTGTCGCGGCATCAATTTTTGGGGCCGCTTTGCGGCCCATCGCGACACAAGGCCGTTCCTACACGTTGGGGTCAGAGGACCGGCTTGCGCGCCGCGCCGCTACGGGCCTTGGCCATGGCCGCCAGGCGCACCGCGACGTTGGCCGCGCCGTAACCGGCATAGCCCCCCTTGCGCTGGATGATTTCGAAGAAGAAGCGCTCTTCGAACGGTTCGGTGTACACGTGGAACAGCTCGCCGCCCTGGGCGTCGCGGTCATACAGCACGTTGTAGTACGCCAGCTCGCTGAGGAACTCGTCGTCGAAATCGAAGCGCGCCGCGAGGTCGTCGTAGTAGTTGAGCGGGATTTCCAGCAGCGGAACCCCGGCCAGCTTGGCCCGTGCCACCTCACGGAAGATGTCATCACAATCGAAGGCGATGTGGTGTACACCCGACCCCCGGTAGCTGGACAGCGCATGGGCAATAGCCGTGTTGCGGTTTTCCGAGATGTTCAGCGGCAGGCGCAGGGTGCCGCACTGGCTGCGCAGGGCGCGGCTCTTGACCAGGCCATACGGGTCGGGCAGCACCACTTCATCGTCGGCGGCAAAGTCGAACAGGCTCTTGTAGAACAGCACCCAGCTGTCCAGCGACTCGGCCGGCAGGGCCAGCGCCATATGGTCGATGCGGCGCAGGCCGCCAGTGGCAGTGGCGCTCTTGTCCAGGCTGAAATCGGTGTCGTATAAGGTATGGCCAGCAGTGCCCTGCTCCACCAGGTACAGCAGGCTGCCGTCCGGTGCACGTACCGCGGGTACTTCGCACTCGTTGGGGCCGACCAGGCCACGGAACGGCTGGCCACGGAAGGCGGTGGCGCGTTTCAAGGCGGCTTGCGGATCCTTGACCCGCAACGCGGTGGCGCACAGCGACGGGCCGTGGGCCTCGAAGAAGTTGTGGCCGAAGGAATACGGTTCGGCGTTCAGGACAATGTTGATATCGCCCTGGCGCAACAGTTGAACGTCCTTGCTGCGGTGCTTGCCGGCTTCGGCAAAGCCCAGGCGCTTTAGCCAGCTGCTCAGGCGCGCGCCGACGGCTTCGTCGACCGCGAACTCGAGGAACTCCACCCCATCATAGGCGCTGGCCGCCGGCGGGGTGAACAGCACGCCAGGTTCGATCGGCGTGTGTTCCTGCTCCAAGCGCAAGCGGGTCTGTTCTTCGAGGTACAGCAGCGAACGCAAACCGTCGGCGGCATTCTGCCGGGTCGGCGCGGCGCGGAAGCCGTCGTTGAAAATTTCCAGCGACAGCGGCCCACGGTACCCCGTGGCAAGGATCGGCGCGAGGAAGCCGGCCATATCCATTTCGCCCTGCCCTGGGAAGCAGCGGAAATGGCGGCTCCACTCCAGCACATCCATGGCCAGGATCGGCGCGTCGGCCATTTGCACGAAGAAGATCTTGTCGCCTGGGATGTCGCGGATCGCGCTTGGGTCGCCCTTCAGCGACAAGGTGTGGAAGCTGTCAAGGATCACCCCGAGGGCCGGGTGGTCAGCCTGGCGCACCAGGTTCCAGACTTGCTGATAGGTGTTGACGTGGCGGCCCCACGCCAGGGCTTCGTAACCAATGCGCAGGCCGCGCTTGCCGGCATGCTCGGCCAACAGACGCAAGTCGTCGACCAGCAGTTGCTCATCACCCAGGGCATCGGCCTGGACGTTGCTGCACACCAGCACCAAGTCGGTACCCAGCTCCTGCATCAGGTCGAACTTGCGCTCGGCGCGGTCGAGGTTTTTCTGCAGGCGGTCGCGGCGGCAACCTTCAAAATCACGAAACGGCTGGAACAAGGTGATGGCAATGCCCAGGTCGGCACACATCTGACGCACCTGGCGCGGGCTGCCAGCGTAATAGAGCAAGTCGTTTTCGAAGATCTCGACGCCGTCAAAACCGGCGGCGGCGATGGCTTCGAGCTTTTCCGGCAGGGTGCCGCTCAAGGACACGGTAGCGATCGAACGCTGCATGGCGGGAGTTCCTTGTTGTTAGAAAATTACGGTGCCGGTCAGGTAGAAACCACGGGCACAGTTTATGGCACGATCGATTATTCGCAGGTAAAGTCCTCGCTTCAATTCATTTGTACGGAATGGTTAGTTTTGCGTTCGATTATCGCACAAAACCCGTTTTGGCGAATTGCTAGACCGCTGGCCCGTGGTCAACATGAACCACAGACGCAGGCACACCGACCGTTGCCTCCTGCCTTGGCATAACCTCTGGCGGAACCTGCGCAAACAACAATAACAACGGAGACAACGATGGCTCACTCCAGCTCGCAAGCAAAGAAAGCGACCGCCAGTGGATGGATAGGCTCGGCACTCGAGTACTACGACTTCTTCATCTATGCCCAGGCCGCTGCGTTGATTTTCCCGCAGATCTTCTTCCCCAATACCGACCCGAAAATGGCCATCATCGCCTCGTTGGCCACGTACGGCGTGGGCTACCTGGCGCGCCCGGTCGGCGCCTTCGTGTTGGGCCACTGGGGTGATACCCGCGGCCGCAAGAACGTCCTGCTGCTGTGCATGTTCCTGATGGGCCTGTCGACCATGGCCGTAGGCCTGCTGCCCACCTACCACGACATCGGTTACCTCGCACCGGCCTTGCTGGTGGTACTGCGCCTGATCCAGGGCTTTGCCGTGGCCGGGGAAATCTCCGGGGCCAGTTCCATGATCATGGAGCACGCGCCATTCGGCCGAAGAGGTTATTACGCCAGCTTCACCCTGCAGGGCGTGCAAGCGGGCCAAGTACTGGCGGCGGCGGTGTTCCTGCCACTGGCTTACTTCATGCCTAGCGAAGCCTTCACCGAATGGGGCTGGCGCATTCCGTTCCTGATGAGCGCCATCGTGCTGATTGCCGGCTTCATCATCCGTAAGGAAGTGCACGAAACCCCGGCGTTCGTGAAAGAAGAGAAACAGGACAAGGTTGCCAAGTCGCCAATCAGCGAAGCTTTTCGCCACAGCTGGAAGCACATGGTGCTGGTGATGTTCATGGCGCTGATGAACGTGATCCCGGTCGTGGCCACCATCTTCGGTGCCGCCTACGCGGTGCAGCCGGCGTATGGCATCGGTTTCGACAAGAGCGTGTACCTGTGGATCCCGGTAGTGGGTAACATCGTCGCGGTGCTGGTGATCCCGTTCGTGGGTAACCTGTCGGACAAGATCGGCCGTCGCCCGACCATGATCGCCGGCTGCCTGGGCTCTGGTCTGCTGGCCTTCGTCTACCTGTATGCAATCAGCATCCAGAACGTGCCAATGGCGTTCGCCGCCTCGATCGTGATGTGGGGCATGGTGTATCAGGGTTACAACGCGGTGTTCCCAAGCTTCTACCCAGAACTGTTCCACACCCGCTACCGCGTTTCGGCCATGGCCATCGCGCAGAACATCGGCACCATGCTGACTGCCATGCTGCCGGCGCTGTTCGCACTGGTTGCCCCGCCTGGCTCGGACAATATCCCGCTGGTAGTCGGTAGCCTGGCGTTCTTCATCACCTGCGTGTGCGCCTTGGCGGCCTACATTGCCCCGGAAACCCACCGCCTGGCGATGGAAGACCTGGGTAACCCAGCGGCCAAGCCGATGGAGAAGGAAGCGTATGAAGCTAGCCGTAAAGGCAGCTTTCAGGCAGTGAGCCACTGATAGACCGCCGGGGCCGCATTGCGGCCCCGGCATTGTCAGCCTTCAACCACTTCCTGCAAGCGCGTCCAGAGCCGCTCGACATCCCCCCGCTCAGTCGGCAACGCACCAACCGACACCCGCACCATCCACCGCCCATCCAGCGTCGCCGGCGTCACATACGCATCCCCAGACGCATTCAACCGCTCGGCCCAACCCTTGGTATGCGCATCCAGCGCTTCCCCTTCCAGCCCCGCCGGCCGATGGCGAATGCACAAGGTCTGCAATTGCACCGGCGCCAGCACTTCCCACTCTGCTTTAGCCCCCACCTGCCCTGCCAACCACTGGGCATTGTCCAGGTCACGCCGCAGCCGCGCCTGCAACGCGTCAACGCCCTCGCTGCGCAGCATGAACCACAGCTTCAGGGCGCGGAACCGACGGCCCAACGGGATCCCCCAGTCACGCAGGTTCTTCACCTCGCCGTCCACCGCCGACTGCAGGTAGCTGGGGTTGGTGCTCATGACCCGGATCAGGTGCTGCGGGTCACGGACGTAATAGATCGAGCAATCGAAGGCCACACCCAGCCACTTGTGGGCATTGACCACCACCGAGTCGGCCAACTCGATGCCGTCCCACATCCAGCGGCACTCGGGCAGAATCATCGCCGAACCTGCCATGGCCGAGTCTACATGCAGCCACAGGCCATGGGCCTGGGCAATTTCGCCGATCGGGCGCAACGGGTCGAGGGCAGTGGTCGTCGTGGTGCCGGTGGTGGCAACTACGGCGCATGGCTGGTTACCGGCGGCCAGGTCTTGCTCGATCGCCGCCTGCAACGCCTCGGGGCGCAGCGCGTAACGCTCGTCAGTGGGGATAAGCCGGATGTTGTCGCGGCCAAAACCGGCCAGCAGCGCGGCCTTGTCCACCGAGCTGTGGGCATGGGCGCTGACATACACGATCAAAGGCTTGGCTTCAGCCTGCAGGCCACCGCGTACCAAGGCGTAATCGGTGGCGCGTTCACGGGCGCTGATAAGCGCTACCAGCGTGCTGGTCGAAGCGGTGTCCTGGATGACCCCGCTCCATTGTCCAGACAAGCCAAGCAGTTGGCGCAGCCAGTCGAGGGTGGTTTCTTCCAGTTCGCTCAGGGCCGGGCTGGATTGCCATGACAGGCCCAGCACACCCAGGCCGGTGCTGAGGAAGTCCCCCAGTACCGAGGACAGGGTGCCGTTGGAGGGAAAGTAACCGTAGAAATCCGGGTGCTGCCAATGAGACAGGCCAGGCATCACCAGCTGGTTGACGTCGTCGAGGATGGCCTCGAAAGGTTCGCCTTGCTGGGGCGCGGCTGCGGGCAAAGCGGCCTTGAGGTAGCCAGGTTCGACCTGGGCCATGACCGGGCGTTCGCCGACGGTTTGGCGATAGTCGGCGATCAGGTCGATCAGTTGGTGGCCGTATTGGCGGAATTGTTCGGGGGTCACGTGGGGGCTCCTTTGGGTGATCCACTGCCACCCAGTCTAGGCACCCGTGCCCAACCGAATAACCCCACGTTGTGCATACCTGCTATGGCGAACCCGCATGCCCGCCTTGCACGCCGAACTGCGACTGGCGCCACAGCTCGAACACGCGGTTGCGGAACCAGCGGTGCTCGGCCGAAGCCTGCAGCCTTTGGTGCCACACCACCCAGTAGCGCTGGCTGTGGTCGATGAAGCCAAGCGGCCGCCAGGCCAGGTCATGCAAACGGCATAACTGCCGGGCGATGTGCTCGGGAACCGTGGCCACGGCCTGGCTGTTGGCAATGACTTTCACGGTGGCGGAAAAGAACGGCACTTCCAGGCTGACCCGTCGCTGCAACCCCTGTGCACGCAGGTGGCGGTCGATGAAGCTGTCCTTGTCGCCACCGCCGGAAATGCGCACATGCTTGTGCGCCAGGTAGTCGGCCTGGCTGAGTGCAGCATGCGCTGCCAGCGGGTGGTCGTGGCGCATCAGGCACACGGCGCGGTCTTCACCCAGCAAGCGCCCATGCAGGTTGGGTGGCGACTCGTCGAACAAGGTGGTAGCCAGGTCGATTTCGCCACTGGCCAGCAAGGCATACTGGCCAGCCTGCCAAGTGCGGTACTCCAGCGATACGCCTGGTGCTTCACGCTCCAGCGCCGCCACCAGCAACGGCAGCATGTGTTCGGCTACATAGTCAGAGGCCGCCAGGCAGAAGCGCCGCTCGCAGCGTGCCGGGTCGAACACTGCGGGCTGGCGCAGAGCGTGAAGTTCTTCGAGGACCTGGCGCAGCGGTTCAACCAGCGCTTCGGCGTGTTCGCTGAGTACGTAGCCGCGGCCTTGGCGCACCAGTAACGGGTCGTCGAAGGCTTCGCGCAGGTGGGCTAGCTGCCGGCTCAGGGCCGACTGGCTGACACCCAGGCGGTCGGCAGCGTGGCTGAGGTTTTTCAGCTGCAGCAGGTGGTCGAGGGTACGCAGGTGGGCGAGGCTTAGGGAGGCGAAGGTGGGGTTCATCGAGGGTTCGGCTCCAGACCGCAGGCGAGGGCTTTGCCCTCGTTTCGCGACACAAGGCCGCCCCCACAGGGGAATGCATAACCTGTGTGGGAGCGGCCTTGTGTCGCGATGGGCCGTAAAGCGGCCCCGTTACGCAGATCAGTCAGTCAGACCAACGTACACGTTCTGCACGTCATCGTTCTCGTCGATCGCCTCGAGGAACGCTTCAACCTCAGCCAGTGCTTCAGCACTCAGGCTGGCTGCGCTTACCGGGTTTTTCGGGGTGTAGCCGATTTTTGCCGAGGTGACGGTGAAGCCCTGTTCCGGCAGCGCCTTCTGCACTGCGTCCAGGTCGGTGGTGTCGGTGATGAACAGGGTCGAGCCCTCTTCTTCACCTTCCTCGAAGTCCTGGGCACCGGCTTCGATGGCGGCCATTTCCGGATCAGCGTCAGCGCTTGCAGGGGTGGCTTCGATCAGGCCTACATGGTTGAAGTCCCACGCTACCGAACCGCTGGCGCCCAGTTGGCCCTTGCGGAACAGCACACGGATTTGCGCGACGGTACGGTTGATGTTGTCGGTCAGGCACTCGACGATCAGCGGTACCTGATGCGGTGCGAAGCCTTCATAGCTCACCGCATGGTACTGCACGGCATCGCCGTCCAGGCCAGCACCCTTGCGAATTGCCCGGTCCAGGGTCTCGCGGGTCATCGAAGCCTTCTTGGCTTGCACGATGGCCAGGCGCAGGCGCGGGTTCATGTCGGGATCGGCACCCGACTTGGCAGCGATCTGGATTTCCTTGGACAGCTTGCCCATGATCTTGCCTTTGGCATTGGCTGCTGTTTCTCTATGTTTGGCTTTCCACTGTGCGCCCATGTCGACTCTCTTGTTTCAGCGACCGGTTCAGGAAGCGACCGGCCAAAAGTGGGTGCATTTTATACGCCCTCAGGCATGGGATCGACAAGAAATCTCATCAGCCTTTATCGGCCTTGCCCGCCGCCGCCGCAAACCGCGCCAACCGCACATCCAACCGGCGCGGGCGCAAACCGCGATCTTCGGCGTGCTCCTTGCGGCGAATGGCATTGCGCACCAGCAGTGAGCCCAGGTAGCGGATCGGCTCGGGCGGGAACAGGCCCAGCGGCCCTTTGACCAGTGGCGAGCGGGTCCACGGGTTGTCCAGCCCCAGCGCCAGCGACGAAAGAATCTGCCCGCCCATATGGCACGGGCCAACGCCGCTGCCGGAGTAACCAAAGCCGTAGAACACGTTGCCCTGCCCGTCCAAGCGACCAAAGAACGGCAAACCGGTCACCGAGCGGTCCGACGGCCCGTTCCAGCTGGCCGCCAGTGGCACCTCGGCCAAGGCCGGGAAAAACCCGCCAAGGCTTTCGCGCAGCAAGGGGCGGTACGGCGACGGCTGGTCGAACACCGGCAACATGCGCCCGCCGTAGGCGAACGTGTTGCCGCCCTTGCCGAGCATCAGCCGGCCATCGGCGGTGTTGTGGTAGTAGTGCACGAAAATACGCGAGTCGAGCACGCTGATACCGCTGTCCAGGCCGATCTGGCTCAACAGCTCGGGGCACGGTTCGGTAATCACCATGTCGCTGGAGACAATCGCCACGCTGCGCTCGAACTGCGGGAAGGCCCGCGCCATCCAGGCATTGAGGCCCAACACCACGCGGTCGGCGCGCAGCGTGCCATGGGCCGTGCGCACCTGCACCGGGGCGCCATGCTCCAGGCCAGTCATGGCGGTACCCTCAAAGATACGCACGCCACGCTGCAAGGCCACCCGGCGCAAGCCACGCACCAGCTTGCCCGGCTGCACGGTGGCGGCGGCCGGCGAGAACCAGCCTTCCAGATGCCGCGCAGAACCTGCCAGGCGCTGCACCTGCTCCAGCGGCAGGCGGCGGAACGAGTTGATACCCTTTTGTTCCAGCGCGGCGATGACGGCATCGGTGGCACCCACCTGGGCTGCATTGGTGGCCGTGTACAGCGTGCCGTCCAGGCGGTAGTCGCAGTCGATGCCATTGGCTGCGCAGAACGCACCAATGTCGCCGATGCTGCGCTCCGACTCACGCACCAGGCGTACTGCCTCGGCCACCCCGAACAAGCGTTCGAGGGTGAAGTACTTGGCCGACCAGGACAAGGCGCAACCACCATTGCGGCCACTGGCACCGGCGCCGCAGATGTCGGCCTCGATCAACACGATATCCAGGGCCGGCACCGCCTCCTTGAGCATCAGTGCCGTCCATAGCCCGGTGTAGCCGCCGCCCACGATGCACACATCGCAACGGGCATCGCCTTGCAGTGGCGGGCACACCGCCTCCTGCGTCGATTCCAGGGCCTGTTGCAGCCAGAAGGGTCTCATTCGCTCGCTTTCCTTTAGGTACGCAGTGGCTTGATTGCCATGCTGGTGTTCGGTGCCACGTCATTGCTTTGCGCGCTGGTGGCTGGGCGGCTGTTCCAATGCGGCAGCAACACCAGCGCGGAGAACAGTGCACAGCCGGCGAACACGATGAACACCGTGACGCCGTCGAAGTAACCCGGCAGCAGCCCGCCCAACACCGCCCCCACCGAACCGCAGCCATTGACGAAGCCGGCCGCGGTGGCGCCGGCCTTGGCGGTGCCGAAGTCGATGGCCGCCGCGCCGCTGATCATCGAGTCCGGCCCGTACAGGGTCAGGCCCATGACAAACAGCAAAGCCACCACCAGGATCACACTGCCGGTGTGCATGGCCGCCATGAACGCCGCCAGGGTCACGGTCAGCAGCACCAGGCTGATCACGCAGGCCGGCATGCGCCGGGCGCCGAACAGTTTGTCGGAGGCCAGGCCGATCATGATCGGGCCAAGCAGCCCGGCCAGCTCGAAGGCGGTCGGGATGATTGCCGCGCCCACCTTGCCCACCGAGGGCATCTGCTCGAAGACGATCACCGGGCCCCACAGCAGGATGGCGTAGCGCGCAGGCTTGAGCAGGAAGTACGCCAGGCCCAGGGTCAACACCGTGCGGTTGCGCATGATCTCCCTCAGTGGCGCCCACACACTGCACAGGTTGTCGGCGGGGGCCATGCTCTGCGGCTCGGGCTCCACCGCCGGCAGGCCGACGTCTTCAGGTTTGTTGCGCTGCAAGAAGAAGAACAGCACCGCCACCAGCGCCACCACGGCTGCGCTGGAGAAGAACGCCGCATGCCAGGTGCCGACCACGGTATAGGCCCACCAGCCGGCGAATGGCGAGGCCACCAGGCCGCCGAAGGCATAGCAGGAACTCCACAGCCCCAGCACCCGCCCGCGCTGCGAGGCCGGGAAGAAGCTGCCGATGTTCTTGCATAACCCTGCCCAACCGGTGGACTGCGCCAGGCCCTGCACCAGCATGCAGGTGGCGAAGATCGGGAAGGTGGCGTAACTGCCCATCACCACCGCCGCCGCCGCAGAAATCAGCAACCCACCGAGTACCACCACGCGTGGGCCGAAGCGGTCAGCAAGCATGCCCCAGGTGAACTGGCCTACGGCATAGGCGGCCAGGTAGATGGCGTCGAGGTTGGCCATGGCGGCCTTGTCGAGCATGAAGCTTGGGTCTTCGGCGATGCCCAGCTTGGCCACCGAGAAGGCTTTGCGGGTGAAGTAGAAGGCGGCGTAGGCCAGCCAGGTGATAGCGAAAATCTGGATGCGCCAGCGTTTGAACGCGGCTAGGGATTGATTCATGTGAGTCTGACCTCTTGCTCAAGTGTGCCGGCAGAATGTGAAGAAACGCCTGTCTTGTTCTTGTGTAACGCACAGCGATGACAAAGCTGTCATCGGGTCAGATGGCACCGTGTGGGCACCATGGCCCTGGCGGCATTCGTGGTGCCAGCGTCGGGCTGACATGCATGGAAACAGTTGCGCTAAGATAAATAAAATCGATTTATCGTATTACACACATAAGCCCAGCTTGTTACTGAGGTCGTCATGTCGGTTTCCCACGCACAACTCAAGGCTTTCCACGCGGTGGCCGTACACGGCAGCTTTACCCGTGCAGCGGAAAAGCTGTTTCTTACCCAGCCTGCGGTGTCGGACCAGGTGCGCAAACTGGAGGAGCGCTTCGGCGTTTTGCTGTTCCACCGCAACAAGCGCTCGGTACAGCTCACCGACCTGGGCGAGCGCCTGCTGGGCATCAGCCAGCGCCTGTTCGCCTGCGAGGCCGAAGCCCATGACCTGCTGCAGGACTCGCGCGCGCTGCACACCGGCAGCCTGGTGCTGGCGGTGGATGCGCCGGTGCACGTGCTGCCGCAGATCGCCCGGTTCTGCCAGCGTTACCCAGGTATTCAGGTGAAAATCGAGACCGGCAATACTGACGAATCGCTGGCCCGGTTGTTCAGCTACCAGGCCGACCTGGCCTTGCTGGGCCGGGATGTCGACGATGAGCGCCTGCATTGCCTACCGCTGCGCCGCGACCCGATGGTGGCGTTTGTTTCGCACAACCACCCATGGGCCAGCCGTGGGTCGATCAGCCTGGCTGACCTCGATGACATGCCACTTGTGCTGCGTGAGCCTGGTTCAGTGACGCGCCAGACACTGGAGGAAGAGATGCAACGGGCGGGGCTGCGGATTCGTCCGGCGATCCAGGTGGAGGGCCGGGAAGCGGCGCGTGAGGCGGTGGTGGTGGGGATTGGCGTGGGGGTGGTGTCGGCGGCGGAATTTGGCGCTGATGCGCGAGTGTGTGCGTTGCCGATTGTGGATTGTCAGCGGCATTTGACCGAGACGTTGGTGTGCTTGAGCGAGCAGCGCACACGACGCGTGGTGGCGACCTTCTTGCAGATGGTTGAAGAAGAGGCCAGTGCAGGCAACCCGACTATGCTGGGATAACCTCAGCCCACAAACCCACGCCCATGCTCTACCGCCTGGCCGCCGACACCCTGGTGCTGCTACACCTGGCCTTCATCCTGCTGGTGCTGTTCGGCGGTTTGCTGGTGCTCAGGTGGCGCCCTGCCCTGCTCATCCACCTGCCGGCCCTGGCCTGGGGCCTGGCGGTGGAATGCCTGCACCTGGGCTGCCCGCTCACCGGCTGGGAAAACCGCATGCGCAGTGCCGCCGGTGACGCAGGCTACCAAGGCGGTTTCGTCGAGCACTACATCTGGCCGCTGATCTACCCCACCGGGCTGACCCCGCACGTGCAACTGCTGTTGGGCAGCATCGTGCTGCTGCTCAACCTGTGCATCTACAGCTACGTGGCCTGGCGCTGGCGCCACCCTAGCGGGTAGCGATCACGAACAACCGCGGGAACGGCAACAGCACCTTGCCATCGGTGGCCGGCGGGTAGTCGCGCTGCAGGGCCTGCAGGTACATCTGCAGGAAGTCGACCTGCTCCTGCTCATCAAGCCTGGCCAGGTAAGGCCGCAATGCCGATCCCTTGAACCACTCCACCACCGCCTCGGCGCCGCCGGCCAACGGATGGTGATAGGTGGTACGCCACACGTCCACCCGCGCGCACAGCGGGCTCAGCAGGTCGTAGTAGAACGCCGCGCTGTGCCGTGGCGGCAGTTGGAAGTCAGCGAACTTGGCCGCCCAGGGGCCTTGGCTGGCGATTTCGCGCAACTGCCGGTGGGCCGGTTCGTCGAGATTATCTGGCGTCTGCACGGCCAGGCTGGCGCCTTCGCTCAACTGGCGCACCAGGTGCGGATACAGCGAGGCGTGGTCGGGCAGCCATTGCAGCGAGGCATTGGCCAGGATCAGGTCCTGCGGCTCGGGGGCCGTCCAGCCGGCAATGTCGGCGATGACCGTGCGTACCCGCGGGATGCACAGCCGCTTGCGCTCGCGAGCCTTGTCGATCATGTCTGGGTCGCTGTCCAGCGCTGTCACCTGAGCGTCGGGGTAACGCTGCAGCAGCACTTCGGTGGAGTTGCCAGGGCCGCAGCCCAGGTCGGTGGCGTGGCGCACCGGGCGTGACGGGATGGCGGCAAGCAGGTCGCGTACGGCGCGGGTGCGTTCGTCTTCGAACAGGGAATACTGGGTGGCGGACCAGGCCATGTGAAGCTCCTTGGGGCGGACAATGTGTTCAGCATATGCCATCTGTCGCCTGTGGCCACCCTCTAACGGTCCACACACTGCACCATCGCTCGCGGCATCTCGGCATTCCATTGCCGGGACGCAAGCGGTTCAACACCTAAGCGCTGGCAGACACCGGGCGTGGTGTACGCACGCCCCAAAGCCAATAGCCCAGGGATAGCAGGATCAACCAGCCTACCCCGACGTACATGGCCGTGCGGCTGGCTGGGAACCAACCAAGAACGCCAAAAATGAAGACCATGAAAGCAATCGCGCAAGCGGGCCCTACTGGCCACAGTGGCACTCGATAATCCAGTGCAGCAACCTCCTCCTTGCTCATGCCACGCCGCATGGCCACTTGCGACAGCAGAATCATCAACCAGACCCAGACAATGGAGAAGGTGACGACTGCGGCAAGCACCAGGAACAAGTCTTCTGGCACCAAGTAGTTCAATACCACGCCCAGTAGCAGTGCGACACCCATGACAGCAACCGTCATCCACGGCACGCCGAAACGCGACAGTGAGGCGAAGCCGGCAGGCGCCTGGCCGTTTTGCGCCATGCCGTACATCATGCGCCCGGCACTGAAAATGTCGCTATTGATCGCTGAAACAGCAGCGGAAATGACCACGATGTTCAACACGGTGGCCGCGGAACTGATGCCCAGGCCACTGAAGATCTGTACGAACGGGCTGCCGTGGCTGCCAATACCGGTCCAAGGGTAAATGGACATAAGTACCAACAGGGTGAGGATATAGAACAAGAGGATGCGCAACGGCACTGAATTGATCGCCTTTGGCAGCACGCGCTTTGGGTCCCTTGCTTCGCCTGCCGTGATGCCGATCATTTCGACCCCGCCAAAGGCGAACATGACGACAGTGAAGGAAGCAATCATCCCACCGATGCCATTGGGGAAGAACCCGCCGTGGCTCCACAGGTTCGAGATACCGGCAACCGTGCCCGCATCGTCATTCAACTGGATGCCCAGCAGCAGTACAGCCCCGCCTGCCACAATCATGGCAACGATAGCGGTCACCTTCAGCAACGACAGCCAAAACTCCATTTCGCCGAACACTTTCACGCTACACAGGTTCAGCGCCCCGATAAAGAACACGATCCCGAGCACCCAGATCCAGGCGGGTGTTTCAGGGAACCACAGCCCCATGTAGACACCAAACGCGGTCACATCCGCCAGGCACACCACCAACATCGAGAACGCGTAGCTCCAACCCGTCAGAAAACCAAAGTAACGACCTAGATACTGGCTGGCATAGTGTCCGAACGAGCCAGATACCGGGTTATGAACCGCCATTTCGCCGAGGGCGCGCATCATCATGTAAATGGCTGCACCGCCTATGAGGTAGGCAAGTAAAACAGAAGGGCCTGCCAGTTTTATTGCCGATGCCGAACCGTAGAACAGCCCGGTGCCAATAGCGGAGCCTAACGCCATGAAACGAATATGTCGGGTAGACAGACCCCGCTTCAGCTGGTGTGAAGATTGAGCGTTCATAGATACCTTCTTGATTTTATTATCAGGTCCGCACAACGCACAGGTTGCGCGGTTTTATCAGGCACGCAGTATTTCAATCATCAAGCCCGTGGCCACAGCACCGGGAACAGTTCATGGTTCATCTTGGCGCCGCTGGCCAGTTGCGTTTCCAGCCCGGGAAACTGTGGCGACGTTTTCCACTGGCGCGGTGCATGAGTAATGTCGTCACCCAGGAAACGCACCGAGAAGGCACGACGCCGACGATTGCCCCCGACACCTCCAGAGGCATGCAAGGTCAGCATGTGGAAGAACACGGCATCGCCTGGGGAGAGTTCCCAGCCGAGAATGTTCCAGGCACTGCGATCGGCCTCGATGTCCGGCAAGTCAGCCAGGCTGCCTTCCGGGAACCATTGCGCCTGGCTGTCGAGAAAGCTGCGCGGCATCAGCCACGGCCCCAGGTGCGAGCCCCCCACGAATTCGAGGGTGGACTCCCTCGCAACAGGGTCGATTGGCATCCACATGCTGCAGTTCTGGCGCCCATCGATGTTGTAATACGGCTGGTCCTGATGCCAGGGCGTCCGCTGGCGCGTATTAGGCTCCTTGACCAGCAGGTGATCGTGATAAAGCCGGGCTGTCTCGCTGTTCATGAGTTGGGCTGCAACACCCCCTACCCGGCTCTCGAAGATGAACTGACGATAGGCGGTGATATCGCCCCAATTACAGAAGTCTTCAAAGAACCAACCGGGGTCATCAGGACGACTCGCCACCTTGGCGCGCTCGCTTGGGGTTTTCAAGTTCTGTTCAATGCCGGATTCGAGCAGTGCAACTTCTTCCGGCGTAAACAAGTTACGCACGCAAACAGCACCGTCACGCTGAAAAGCCTCGATGGTTTCATCGCTCAGTTGGAATTCTGCGTATTGATTCATAAAGCACCCTTTAGTCTTTTTATTGGGGCAGGCGCACGCAAGTTTTCAAGAGAAATAAGCAAGGTGCACAGCGAGTATTGCTTTTTGGCACCAATAGGAAAAGAATATATTTCCTAATTTTGAGTATAGGAAAAAATGATAGGGTTCTCTTTCAGGCAGCTCGAGTACTTCGTGGCCGTGGCCGAACATGGCAGCATCAGCGCTGCAGCGAGAGCCCGGCACGTTTCACAGCCCTCGGTGTCGGTTGCCATTGCTCAGCTTGAAGAGGCGCTGAATGAGCGGCTGTTCCGGCGCCAGGTCAGCCGTGGGCTGGAGCTGACCTCAGCGGGCACGCGCTTGCTCGCCCAGGCACGCGATATCATTGGCATGGCCATCGCCATGAATCAAAAAGCGGATACGGTGCAAGGCTCACTTCGCGGCAACTTGTCGCTTATCTGCTTTCAAGACTTGGGCCCTTATTACGCGCCCAGGCTGCTGTCGAGCTTTCGCAAGCAGTATCCCGAAGTCGAGGTAACACTGTTCGAGACCGACCTGGCAGGCGTGCACCGCCATCTGAGCGCCGGTAAAGCCGAGCTTGCGCTTACCTATGACATAGGCCTCGATCCCTCGCTGCCGCGTCAGGTGTTGGCCGAATTGAAACCCTACGCGCTCATCGCCACTGACCATCGGCTCGCCCACCTGGCCGCGATACCGCTGCATGAACTGGCGCAAGAGTGTTTGATTCTTGAGGATATCGCGCAAACCCGCGAGTATTTCCTTTCACTGTTTTGGGCGCATAACCTGCAACCGCGTACACAGCAATATACCCAGACCTTCGAGATGCAACGTGGCCTGGTCGCCCATGGCTATGGGGTTGCGCTTTCATGCACCCGGCCTGCTGGGGATCACTGTTATGACGGCACACCGCTGTTGTGCCGGCCATTGCTGGAAGCCGTATCACCGCAAAAAGTGGTGCTGGCTCAATCAGGCATGATGCACCCCTCGCCGGTAGCGGAGGCGTTCAAAAGTTGGGTCGCTCGGGAAATAGCAGTCGGGGCCCCTGCGGGACCGAGCTCACCCTAAAGTTAGTTAAGCTATTGGGGCCGACTTAAATACGTGATCCTAGATTCAGGTCCATCGCCTGGGACATCAACATAGAACCTTCTCGCAAAGGCTCTGGTAAGCCGCTGTCACAAAATCCGCTTTTTCTGTACAAGCTCATCGCCGGGGAGTCTGCGATCGTCACACCTAACCTGACAGTTTGCGCCCCGCGACTTTCAGCCCAAGCAATAGCTTCTGCTAGCAGAGACCGGCCGACTCCGACCCCTCGCACGGCAGGTTCCACCCACATCTGGAAAATCTCGACGACTCCTGACGCCGCTTCTGAAGATTTACACCACACCAAACCACAAGGCTCTGCGTGCTGAAAAGCCAAAAACGCCTGTGCGTATTTCGAAGCTGCGACAGCCGAGATACGGGCCGCCCAATCGTCATCACTTCTGGTCACTTCAGAAGCGTAGGTACTTGCGAAGGCAGCGGGTGAGTCTTGCAGAGCCCTCAAGCGCATATCCCGATATAACGGCCAATCACGTGCAGCTATAGGGCGAACGAACACATTGCTAATTCCCACGTCTCTGCTCCTTTACCGGTCACGGCAAGCCGTGAAGCCAAAACTGCTTCATCGCAGAACGACTGCAAATGCAAATCAGCTTTGATCGGGTAGCATGTACTCAAACTTGTATGAGTGATGCCCGTCGGTGATCGTGATCACCATGCTACCTGTTAGCCCAGAAAGCGCGTCAGTGCCTGAGTCAGGTACGACGGTGATGGACTGAACGGGCGCCCCACGGCTCATGGTCGAACTGTGTTGAAGTACGAAACTACCGCTGCGACCGTGCAAGGTTCCCTGCACAGTTTCCATGGCAACGTAACCGGCAGAACCTGGAACGCTGCTGCGAAAGGACAACATCTCACCTTGACTGGTGGCGTCCAGGTCACCCTTGAACTGCTTGTCCAAAGACAATCGACCGAGGCCAGATTTCTCAGTAGCACGGCTCAAGGGTTGCGGATTCAGCGTGATGTCGAATGGCCCTACGGCGGTCTGTTGCATTGCAAATTCCTTTTTGACCCGGCTCCGTGCCGGTGCCTTGTAATACTCCATCCAAGCTCCAATTGCCATCATTCAGCCCTGTGTACGGCTGGATCTCATTATCCAAGCAACCATCAATTACCGTGGACAGGTCCAACGATGCGTGGCCGAAACGACACTCACCCAGCTGGGCGAGCGGGATGCGCTGCTCGGTGAAGTTCTCGAGGCATTCCAAATTGGGGTATTCGGATTTCTGTGTGTAATCGGAGCCTATCCCTAAAGTAGTATTTCGAGTGGGAAGGCGCAGCAAGGCAAATCCACCCTATTGCGCAGGTGCTACGGAAACATTTGATTGGCATTTCGGGGTGGCGGCGGGGTTAGATGAATTCTCCCCTGAACAAAACGCTGAAGCCCAAAGCTGAAACGGCAAAAGTGTTATAAACCAATTTGCGGCGCTGCATCAGGCTCTTGTCAACCTGAGCTCACTCTCAAGGATGTGCTATGAACTACAACGAATTCACCAGTTACCTCGCAGACCGAATTGTGGCGATTCGCACCCGCGAGCTCGTACCTGGTACTCAAAGGCGGCGCGGGCGGTACTACGATGCAGCCTATGCCTCGGTGTTGGAGTGCCGGGCATTTTTCGACCGACTTTCTCTTGATGAAGGCCCTCATAACGACTACAACCCCACAAGCAAGGCCTCGGTCGAGGCCTATCGTGTGGCGTTGTACGCAGAATTGGCCGAAGAACTGGGTAATCGGGTGGCGGATGCTTGCGTGCAGGGCGACGTATCTTTCCTGGATTCTGTGCTCAGGTACCCGGTGCCTTACGGGGAGGGGGTGTCAGACCAGAGGTTTGCCCGAGTGGCTGCGGAGTATTTTTCCAATATTGTTTTTGAGCGCACCTGTGTCGGGTGTCGTGCAAAGTACAAGGTAGCGCTGAAGGCCCAGACCTACCGGATGGTTTCAAATCATCACCCGGAAACCTGCGCTGCCGTGCGAGTAGCTCCCGTACAAGCAGCTGAGCCAGAGGTCAAGGTGGCGAAAAAGGAGGGAACAGACCCTATCAAACGCTTGTTCGTCGATCTAAATCGACCTGTGATACCCGAAGAGATGCTCAAGCCAACACAAAAGCCCGCTTATAATTCCCCTGCGTATCGGGCCAATGCCAAAGCTGCCTTGCGGTTGTACGCAGAGTTTCTCAAGTTCTATGAGAACAACCCGTTCACGGAGAGTGATCCAGAGGAAAACCAGCGCCAAATGGAGCGCATGTATAACGTCGCTGTGCGCACGATATTCAACTTCGATCCAAACGCAAACAAGCAACAATGATCACGACATGAAAATAGTCACCGCGTCGGTGCGCAGTAATCGCGAGTTCGGCCAACCAGGCCGGTGGCAGTTCTTTTTGCCTGGGCATCTGATGGGCAGGCGTGGCAGAAACTACTGAACAGCAGGTGCCTGCCGCTTCCAATCCTTGGCCGCAGCGGCTACGTAACCCATCATCGATAGGGGCACTTTGAATACCGGATAGGCAAGCGTCTGCATCCTGATCATAGTGTCCAGCATCAGCGTGCCGCTGCCCTGCTCGCCAGCAGTGCCAGTCCAGGCCTGGTAAGTGGGGTGAGACGTCAGGCTGGTACTGATGAAAGTCCTGCCCAGCGCCAGTACCAACAGCACCACGGCTACAGTGGCACATGCCTTGAACAAAGGGCTCCTGAAGCGCCAACCACTCTTCAACTGCACACCCAGCAACGCGCTCTTGGCGATATGCACCAGCGCCCCTAGCAACGACAAGGTCAGGGCGAACACCGGGGCAATCATGGCCTCGTAAGCCTCTTTTCCGTCGTCTGCCTGCGAACCTCCATCACGGTAGCCGTCGAGTTGATGGGTGTAATTGCGCAGGCCATCGTGTGTACGCCCGGCAAGCGCTCGATGGTAGAAACGCTGCTCGAACTGTTCGCGGGTAATTTCCGCCATCGGCAAATTGCCAATGTTGTCAGGGAACTCAAGCCCCTCGCGCCACAGCGCAAACCCCAGAAAGGAGCACATCCGTACCCCTACGCTGTAACCCCTCTCCCCTCTATCCACTGCCACGATATGGCGACCAAGTATGCTAAGCCCTGCCTACATGGGCGGGGTGGTCAAGCATTGAAAAAGGCCCCTCAGCAAGCAAAAATGGTAATTAGCCATCGCATTGATGCAGCCGCAAATAACAGGGGAAAATGGAATGACGTTGAAAGTTGCCATCGCGCTCAGCTGCCTCCTTGGCGTCTCGAGCACTGCTTTCGCCCGGCTGGATTTTCAGTATCAGGAGCTACCGCAGGATAGATCTAGCAGGGAATATGGCGCTCAAATTAAAGCCCTTGAGAAAGTGATGGAGGGTTACAAGTGGGCCGCTGACAATGGGGCTGGTTTCATTATTACTTCAATCCCGAACCCCATACCGAATGTCACCAGTGATCGAGCCGTCAACGGCTTGTACTTCGGAATGCAGCGATTTATTTATGACAAAGAGCAAGTTCGAGCTGCTCCATATGAGCTTTACGCGCGACAAAGCGGGCGCGTCGGGTACGTGGAGCTCTGGGACGATGAAAGCGCCGGGCCAATGCACGTGAAAATCATTGACGACAATACTCTTGAAGTTTTCAACGACGCAAAGGAGAGCGACGAAAAGGATCGCCTTATATACAAAAAAGTAGCGCGCTTTGAAAAGAACCCTCGAGAAGACAGGCTCGAAAGCGCAGAAGAGTCCGGCGTATTCCGCTAACGTCCCACTTTATTCGAGGCTACGCCTGTAGCCTCATCATTTCGAGCTCGGCGCAAACTATGTGCTGGCAGAACCTTCCTTTCATTTAAACATCTCCTCCTCCTTCAAAGTCAGCCGCTTTAGCGGCAAGGACGAAGTCATACTGAAGAAAAGTATCCGCTAGAGGTTCAGAGCGCTACCAGCGACACCTTCATCGCTATGAGCAAAGGCATCACGACCTTGCGGCGTTCATGGTCGAAGCCGGAAAGAAATACCCGGTTCGCTTCCATCAAGGTTCACGACCTGAAGCATACATTCGGACGTAGACTGAAAGCAGCAGCTGTGAGTTTGGAAGATCGGAAGTCGCTACTTGGCCACAAGAGCGGAAGCGTGACCCGTCATTACTCCGGAGCGGAGATTGGTCAGAAGATTGATGCAGCAAACAAGGTATTGGCCACCGACTCGCGCGGGCCGGCACTGACAATTGTGAAGAGCAGAATCGGATGAGGAAAAAGGCGAAGTCACTTGAAAAGTTACTATGCCCAAAAATGAAAAAGCCACCCGTGGGTGGCTAAGTCATTGGGATTATTTGGTCGGGACGGAGTGATTCGAACACTCGACCCCTTGCACCCCATGCAAGTGCGCTACCGGGCTGCGCTACGCCCCGACTCTATTCTCGATACTGCTGAGAACGATGAAGAATCTACCCTAACCTCCTGATAAATGAAAGCTTTTTCTCAAAGAATTTTCACTTACCAGCAAACAAGCTCATTTCTTCAACACTACCAACACATCCTCCAACTCAACAATCATCTGCCGAATCAGTTGCTTGTATTGGCTGGATTCATCCTTAGCCTCATCACTGGAGAGCCTCAACCGGGCCCCGCCAATGGTGAACCCTTGGTCATAAAGCAGCGCACGAATCTGGCGGATCATCAGCACATCCTGGCGCTGGTAATACCGCCGGTTGCCCCGCCGCTTCACAGGGTTAAGCTGGTCGAACTCCTGCTCCCAATACCGCAGCACGTGCGGCTTAACCGCACAAAGCTCACTCACTTCACCAATGGTGAAGTAGCGCTTGCCCGGTATGGGGGGCAGTTCGTCGTTATGGCTTGGTTCCAGCATAGGCCTCAACCCGGGCCTTCAACTTCTGCCCTGGACGAAAGGTGACGACGCGC